>Ga0208192_1000005_pt1 | contig 625182 bp, 543 predicted proteins | sample June2015DPH_13_1_2_FD_184711 | JGI IMG/M metagenome (GOLD analysis project Ga0208192, IMG submission 184711) | Peatland microbial communities from SPRUCE experiment site at the Marcell Experimental Forest, Minnesota, USA - June2015DPH_13_150... | ecosystem: Environmental > Terrestrial > Soil >... | reverse complement strand
GGTGGTGGCGGTGGTGGCGGCGGTGGTGGCGGTGGCGGTGGTGGTGGCAATAGCACTGGAGGCACTTACTATGAAGAATTCGGGGAGACCGATACAGATATCGATAGGCAAACCCTTAGTGCCGAGGCCCTTGACCGGATAAATGCTCTCGTTACTCTCATTCAGAATACGGTTGCTCCCACGAGCTGGTATGATGCCGGCGGAGAGGCAACCATAACCGCTTACGAAAGCAAAAAACTCGTTGTTTCGCAGACGCCTGAGAACCATCTTGAAATAGTCAAGTTGCTGCTGGAGATGCGTAAAGCTCTCGGACATCAGGTTTCCATTGAGGCCAGGTTCCTGGTAGTCGGCGAGAACTTCCTTGAGGAAATCGGTCTCGATTCCTGGGGCAATATATATCTCAGTAGTTTAGGCAGCACCTCCCAGTGGACTACGCAGTCCTCCTTTGATATGGCCGAGCCCCAGGCGACGGGCGTAACCGGCAGTTTTGATATCAGCAAGAGTCCTGTTCAATTCCCGCCTGGTTATCCCGCAGCGTCTCCGCAGTCCATATCCCAAGGCGCTCTTCTGGGCTACTTTGGCGGCAAGTTCGGCGGCGTGCTTGACGGTCTCGAAGCGAACTTCCTCATCAGGGCAACCCAGGCGCACCGCGATTCCGAGTCGCTGGTCGCTCCGAAAGTTACGGTGCTCAGCGGCGAATCCGCTACGCTACAAGTAAGGCGAACTATTCGCTCTCCCGCGCCGCCGGACATCAGCTACAACAATTACAGCGTTGGCGGCACTAGCGGCACTGGCGGTATTGGCGGCGGCACCAGCTCCCTCCAGAACAACACCTTCTACATACCCACAGGTCCTACTCTTAATATTACTCCGACTATCACCCCCGACAGGAAGCACGTGTTGCTTAATATAAGCGCCGAACTGTGGGATTTCCTGGGCTACGAAACCTCATTGGTTGATGCGCCCTTCCCGGGCAACGGTACCGCAGCCCCTGTGGTTCTTCAATATCATGTGACGCTGCCTCAGACGGAACGCTCCAGGGTCAGAACAAGGGTCAGCGTGCCAGATGGCGGGACGCTGCTGCTCGGCGGGTTGAAACAAACGGCCGCAACAGAGACAGAGGTAGGCGTGCCCGTGCTAAGCAAAATACCGATTATCGGAAGGTTATTTACTAACCGCAGCAAGGTTGCCGACCAGAAAATTCTGCTGATTCTGGTCAAGCCAACAATTATCCTGCAGGAGGAGGCCGACGCGGAGGCCATCGCGGCTATGGAGAGCCAGTAATAGGGGTTCCATCAAAAAAACTGTCCATATACGCAGAAAAAGTGTAACGAATTACCAGGAATGTGGACTTGAATAATGGCTGGACCTGGTGGGCAGCCATAAATTGGTGGCTCGAGATCGCGAGGAGCATAGTAAATGATAAATCGCAAGATTTTGATTGGCTTAGTGGCCTTATTGGCCGCAAATTCTTTATTGTTGGCTGACCAGCCCGCTTATAAACCCGGCGTCATTCTTGTGCGTTTTGCAAATGACCCAAACACTTCAGCCAAAAACACTATACTGAAATCCGTCTTGGGTACTACCGGCTCACCGGTCAAGAGTGAATACACGCTCGTCCATGGCCTGACGCTGGTCTCGCTGCCGGCGGGTGTGTCCGTCGAAAATGCCATGGCTTCTCTAAAACAATCGTCATCCGTTATGTATGCTGGACCGGATTATGTATCACACATTTTCGTCGTTCCGAATGATACGATGTTCAGCAATTTATGGGGGATGCACAATACAGGACAGGCCGGCGGAACATCAGGCGCGGATATCGACGCTCCCGGAGCGTGGGATATCTCCACCGGCAACGGCAATATTATCGTTGCGGTTACCGACACAGGTGTCGATTATAACCATCCTGACCTGACCGCCAATATGTGGACCAACGCCAACGGCTTCCACGGCCATGATTTTGTCAACGACGACAATGACCCAATGGATGACGAAGGCCACGGCACTCACGTTTCTGGCACTATCGGCGCCGTCGGCAACAATGGACTTGGTGTGGCCGGCGTATGCTGGCACGTCAAAATTATGGCGGTAAAAATCTTGGACGCCAATGGTAGTGGCTCTCTATCAGATTCGATATCTGGCATTCAGTATGCCGTATCGAATGGCGCTAAGGTAATTAACGCCTCCTGGGGGTACAGTCCGGGGGTGCCGGTCAGTTATTTGCAACCTCTTTATGACGCCATTGCTGCCGCGAGAGATGCCAACGTGATTTTTGTTGCCGCAGCGGGCAATAGCGGCAACAATAACGATGCATCGCCGGTATATCCTGCAAGTTTTGACCTCGGTAACGTCATCTCGGTAATGGCCACGACTAACACCGACGCTCAGGCGTACTATTCAAACTATGGTCTTATGACGGTTGACCTCGGCGCACCGGGCGGAGGCGGATTAGGTGGCACAGGTGATATTCTCAGCACGTACCCCGGCGGCGGGTATATGTATATGGCAGGTACCTCAATGGCCTCTCCGCATGTGGCGGGGGCGTGCGCATTGTTATTATCAATTGACTCTACATTGACCGCTTCACAGGTTAAACAAATCCTTTTGAATACCGTTGACAAGACCCTGCCGGGCCTTTGTGTATCAGGCGGTCGGCTGAACCTGGCTGCGGCGGCTCAGGAAGCCCAGCACGACACCACTCCTCCCACCCCGAGTACCGCCGGATGGCTTACGCCGCCGGTGGCGACTGGTCTGCATACTATTGCGATGGAGGCCCTAAACGAAATAGACCGTTCCAACGTCGAATATTACTTCGAATGCGTCAATGACGCGAATATAAACAGCGGCTGGGAGCCAAATACGCTTTATGTATTCAAGGATCCCGCCGAGAGTAAAATCAAACACGGCAAAACTTACGGCTTCAGAGTCAAGGCGCGTGATAAATCGACAAATCACAATGAAACCGCCTGGTCAAACACGATGTATGCAACTACTGCAGCCGTTACAGATAACCTGCCCCCTGCGCCCAGTCCCGCTCAATGGGCTATACAGCCCATATTGATTCGGCCGAGCCCGCTCGTCCTCCGTATGAAAATCAAGGGCAAGGGCACCGATGAAAACGGCGAGCTGTTCAAATACCAATACTACGATACCTTGACACCAGGAACAGTTATTGACAGCGGCTGGAAGAACAGCGCCGACGGAACTATGCCTGATATCACTTCCGGTATCACGCTAAATCACACATACGTCTTTAATTGCAAGGTCAAAGATAATCTTGGAAACGAAACGGGCTGGTCCCAACCCGATGTTTATGTAACATTGACAACCGCAACTGGCCCCAGAATTCTGCACGTACCCTCCCAATATTTAACTATCCAGAGCGCTATCGATGCCGCAAATACAGGCGACATTGTCGAGGTCAGCCCATACCCGGTTCCTCCTTATTACTACCAGGGTATTAATTTCCGCGGCCTTTCGGGAAATATAAACCTTCGCTTTCACGGCAAAGCGATAACCGTAAGAAGCACCAACCCCGAAAATCCCGATGTGGTGGCCGCAACCATTATCGACTGCAACGGCGCCATAGATCCCACTGGGCCGAGGAGAGCTTTTATTTTTGATAACGGTGAAGGCCCAAGTAGTATCCTTGCCGGCTTCACGATAAGAAACGCTTATGTAAAAGCCCATCAGGGCAGAAACGGTGATGCTAATCTCCCCGACATAAACGCCCTTCCCGGTTATACTGCTGCAGGCGCGGCAATACTTTGCGGGCCTAACCCTGACCCCTGCTTCGTATTAGGAATACCTGACAATTGGGGTACCGGTACCGGCAGCCCTACTATTCGTAACTGTGTCTTCATAAATTGTATCGTAGAAGGCGGCAACGGCGGTCTCGGAGCCGATGGTAACGACGGCAACGATTTCCAGGCTGCCGACCCTTGTGCCACTCCACCTGCCCCATCGAAGCCTGCCACGCCCGGTCAAAGTGGAGGCAACGGCGGCGACAGCGGCTCTGCATTAGGAGGGGCAATATATTGTTCTTCTGGAAGTAATCCCGTTATTAAGAATTGCACCATCACAGGTGGTTCTGCCCTGTCAGGGTTGCCCGGCAACGGCGGCAACGGCGGCAACGGCGGAAATGACCCCAATCTTGGCCCGGCCGCAGGCGGTAATGCCGGTAGAGGTGCTGACGTCAACTTTGTCGCGGGCGGCGGCATTTGCGCTGTTTTAGGCAGCAATCCCACGATTATCGGCTGCATTATTAACAATTGTAATGCACATGTAGTAACCTCTTATGGCTCGCCAGGATCACCGGGAACCGGCAATCCGAGTGGCCAGCCCGCCTATGGCGGCAATTTTGGCCAAGCATATGGCGGCGGCGTCTATGACGCGGTAGGAAGTGCCGCAGTTAATATCAGCTCTACCACTTTTACTCAGAACAGGTCACAAGAAGATACAGAGGGGGGGATATATAAAGATGGTTACGGCGGCGGTATCTGCCTTGATGTATACGGCACAGCAACTACAACAATGGCCGACTGTAACTTTACCGGAAATAGCTCCGATACTGTTGGAGGCGGTATCGTCTATGGGGGTGCAGGGGGATTAGTCCTTCAAAACTGTAAGCTGACGGGCAATACTACGGTCGTCGATGGTGGCGGCATGGCTGGATTTTTTGGCGGCACCGGTACTTTCGAGGCATACAACTCCAATATCACGGGTAATACCGCCGGCGCCGGAACTAATGCCGGCTACGGAGGCGGATTTTATCTCGATACCACCATTGCGACAATCGATGATTGCAACTTTAGCGAAAACCAGGCCCAGGAAGGCGGCGCAATCGCCGGCGTCAACCTACAGGTTGATATTCGCGGCACTGATATAACCAGCAATTCAGCAGTCGCCCCCAGCGGCATAGGCGGCGGACTTGCCTTGTGGAATACAACCGGTGAAGTTGCCGATTGCACTCTGAAAAGTAACTCTGCCGCCGAAAACGGCGGCGCCGTCTTTTCGGAGGGCTGGGTAACTTTACCCCTCGATTTCAGCAATTGTCTTATTACTGATAACACTGCTAACTTCGAAGGCGGCGGCTTGTCCAATAACAGCGGCGCCTGGATGCAGTTGCATAACTGCACCATCGCGTACAATTCCGCCACGGACTCTGTACATAGCGCAGGCGGAGGCGTAAGCGACGCCGAATACTTTGCCTGGGTCGAAATCGAGGACAGCATCCTATGGGGTAATTCCGCCCTAAGTGGCCGGCAAATAGCCGTTGGCTCAATTTTCGGCTCTTCACCCGACCCCGGCGGACCTTTCGCTGACGTCGATGTCAGCTACAGCGACGTCGAAGGCGGCGAAGGCCAGGTATATATCGAACCCGGCGCATATGCGGCGGTCTGGTGGATGTACGGCAGCTTCGACGCAGACCCCTTGTTTGCAGAAACCAGCGTCAGTGAAAGAACCTACTATCTCAGCCAGATGCCGGCGGGCCAGCTCACCAACAGCCCCTGCGTCGATGCCGGAGATATTTTGGCCAGCGATCTGGAATCAGATGTCGACCCCACGCTTAACACACGTCTTACCACGCGTACGGACTTGGTGGAGGACACAGGCACCGTCGATTTGGGCTATCACTATAAGACGGGAACTCCAACACAATATCAGTTGACTACCGGGGTATATAATATCGGTCACGGACAAAACGGCCGGCTTAACGCCCAATCTGACGGCGACAACCCATTTGATATTAACGACCCCAACACTCAGTCGGTCAATCAGGGAACTGAAGTAATTCTCACGGCGATTCCGGAACCGAACTACAAAGTATGGTACTGGAGCGGCACCGACGACGACACTTCGACGTCTCCGACCAACACCGTTTTGATGAATTCGGATAAAAAGGTCGTAGTCGCGTTTCAGCCGAAGGGAATGTATTATTACCTGACTGTTACTATAATAGGCCAGGGGTCCGTTATAATCGACCCCAATAAGCCCCTGTATAACTTCAATGAGGTCGTCAATCTGACTGCCGTGCCTGCCAATCCTTCGAATGCTGTCTCCTGGACGGGAACAGACGATGATTATTCCGAGGCAAAAACCAACACTGTAACTATGACAACCCACAAGACCGTTACGGTCAGATTCTACGCACCCAGAATCCTTTACGTCGGCGGCAACGCCAACTATCCTATAATCCAGCAGGCGGTTAATGACGCCAATGACGGTGATATTGTAATGCTTACACCCGGAACATATGTTCTCGCCGAACCTCCTCCTTCCGGAACGACGTCGGCAGGGTACACCGTCGGATATGACTGGCCATATCTTTTGATAAACAAGGATATTACTTTGACCAGCACCACCCCTGAGAATCCTGCGGCGACCAGCATAATCGCCCGTATAGACGTATGGAACGTCTCCCGCCATTGTATCATTCAGGGAATAACCATCCGCGATACTACCTACTGGGGCACCGACCTCTTTGACCCGAATGGGAATTGGAAAGTGACCACTCCGACAACTCCGGGTACTGACGGCCAGCCCGGTCCTGAGACACCCGGCGCAGGTATAACATTGAACGGCCGCGCCTCGCCCACGGTTCGCTACTGCGTATTCTCCAACTGCATCGCCCGCGGTATTCACGGTGCCGACGGCTCCGCCGGAGTAATCCCCGGAAATATATATAGCGGCAGCGGCGGCCCTGGCGGCATGGCGCTGGGCGGCGGCGCTTACTGCGGCCCCTCAAGCAATCCGCTGTTTGAAAATTGCCTGTTTACCAGATGCATTGCGCGAGGCGGCGACGGCGGTAACGGCGCCGCTGGCTCTACGACTAACTATCCGGGGCATGGCGGCGGCTGGGGCGACAAAAATGCACCCTGGTGGCAATACCAGCGCCTCGATTATTGGAAATACAGCGGCTACGGCGGCGCGGTTTTCTGCGATGATGGCTCTACGGCGGAGTTTAACGACTGCAGTTTTAGTAATAATATCGCCATCGGCGGCAGTTGCGGCATAAGCGGCAATAATCCCTTTGTGCCCGGCTGGCCTTACTCCCATTACAAAATACAGTCCTTCGGCGGCGCAATCTACGCAAGCTCCGGCAGCGCTCCCACTTTTACCGGCTGCAGCTTTATTAACAACACCGCTGATATCAACGGCTCGCCTACCTATACCAGTGGCGGCGTTACCGTCGCTGCCTATCCGACTCTCAGTTACGGCGGAGCCGTCGCTTTTGAAAATGGCGCCGCCCCGCTGTTTACGAATTGCTCATTCCAACAAAACCTCGCTACCGTAGGCGGAGCTATGTATCAGGACGAGGCGTTCCCCGAGATTATCGGCTCCGATTTCATTGATAACTCCGCCCTCTACGGAGGCGCCATACTCTTCTCCCAGGGCATCTCCGAGATCAGAGAATGCAACTTTATCGGCAACGTAGCGACTTTTGAGACCGCCCAGGGAGGCGCAATAACGGCGCTGGGCGCCAATATCGAAGTCGTTGACAGCAACATTGCCAATAACCACTCCACAGGAAGCGGCGGCGGTATTTACCTGTCAAGCAAGAACATTGACGGCAATGAGTTCGAAGGCGGCAACAGCATATTAATCAAAAACTGCCTGATAACCGGCAACATCGCAGATCTGGATGGCGGCGGTATTTCCGCCAGCTGGTACTGCGACACCAACGTTGTCAATTGCACGATTTTCAATAACAGGGTTTCCGGTTTGGGCGGTGGTCTGTTTAGCTCCTACGGCAGCTATGTCAACATCCTCAACAGCATAATCTGGGGCAACCAGGCCGGCATCGGCTCAAGCGGCAGTCAAATCGCCGTAAGCGGCATTGAGCCGCCCGCGGGCATGCAGGTGCTTTACAGCGACGTCCAGGACTCAAACGATCCGTGCGCGTGGAGCAATAATATCAATGCCCTGGACTTCGTTATCTGTTTCGACACAACCGGCAGTATGGGTGGCGATATTGATGCGATCAAAACGGCCGCCAGGCAGATTACTAACGCGATTGCCGCGCAGTATGCTGATTACCGGCTTGCTCTTGTCGATTTCCGTGATTACCCCGACGGGAACCATGGTTCCCCAGGCGACTGGGCCTACAGAGACAGGGTGAAGTTCACAACCGATGCTAATATACTTATCAGTGGCCTTCAGCCAATGGCTGCCGGTGGTGGGGCAGATACCCCTGAAGCGATATATACGGCATTGATGCATAGTATCGATGCCAATGCTCTTGTGGCAAGATTAACAGCCAATGGTTATGCGAACTATATTGACCCCAATTCCCCCGGGCTGGGTGATTGGCGCCAAGGCAACAAGGTTATGAGGGTGATTCTGGTTTTGAGCGATGCGCCGCCGCACGATCCGGAGCCATATACGAATTATGTACTTAATGATATTATCACGGCTGCAAACAGCGAAAACCTGATTCATATTATTCCCGTGGTAATTCGTGGCGACCCAGATGCAGAAAACGCTATGAGGCCTGTAGCCGTCGGAACCGGTGGTACACTCATTTTGGCCACGGACTCCAATACGGTACGGGACGCCGTTCTCGGTGCAATCGGTCTATTATCGCAGATACCAGCCCCGATTTTCATCGGGCCAAACAACACAATCAACTGGGACCCGAGCACGTTTACCTGGTGGCCTGATAGTCACAATATCAACGCAGACCCCCTGTTTATTGGCGGTTTCTTCCTCAGCCAGATTGACGCGGGCCAGCTCATCAACAGTCCCTGCGCGGATGCGGGTAGCGATAACGTCGACAGCCCTGATATCAATCTTTCCGGTTATACTACCAGAGTCGACAGCGTGCCTGATGTTTGCACAGTGGATATGGGTTATCACTATCCGCCTTTTGTGCCCGTGCAGTATCAGCTGGGCATCAACGCTACTGGGCCGACGATTATCAGCCCGGTCAGCAACCCATCCAACTGGTTCTGGTTCACGACGGTTCATTTGGAGGTCAGCACTCCGCCGACCGGCTACGAGATCCTCTGGAGCGGAACAGACGATGATACGCTCACCGGCACCGAGAATACTGTGCTTATGAATACAAATAAGACGGTCACTGTGACCTTTGTAAGGAATACCTGCGACCTGACGGTTATCTCGAATAGCGGAGGCACAGTTACGCCTGCCAGCGGTATTTATTCTCGCGGGACGGCGGTCACGCTTACCGCGACACCGGCTGCCGGTTATAGAATTGAGAGCTGGAATGGCACGGACAACGATGGTTTGTTTACCCGAACCAATACTGTTACAATGAGCGGAGACAAAACTGTCAGGGTCACATTCAGTTTACCGCAGACAAGGACCGTTCCTGGCGATTTTACTACGATTCAGGCGGCGGTCTCGGCGGCCCGTTCAGGTGATGTCGTAAGCGTCGCCAGCGGTGTATATCGCGGCAACCAGATTACAATCAACAAGGAAATAACTATAGTAAGTACGAATCCTGACGACCCCTGTGTGGTCGCAGCGACAATAATTGACTCGACGGGATTTGCCAATCAGGCGATTGAATTTGATAGCGGGGCGGACAGTAACACTGTATTGGATGGTTTTACCATTACGGGAGGCACTTGGTACAGAGTAGCTTCTCAGGATGCCACAGTGGCCGGCCAAAACGGGCCTGACGGCGGCGGCTTAGCGGGCGGGGCGGTATATATCAATTCTGGCGCAAGCCCGACTATAAAGAATTGCGTAATCAGAGACACGACTATAACAGGTGGTAATGCAGGCAGCGGCGGTAATGCAGATGCTACTAATCCTGCGGGTCGCGGCGGCTGGGCCGGCTGGGCAAGAGGCGGCGGTATCTATATTGCACCTTTCGCCAACCCGACCTTAATCAACTGCACTATCACTAATTGTACGGTTGTTGGCGGCAATGCCGGTAACGGCGGCAATTCTTCAGGTTCAGATTATAGAGCGGCGGATTATGAGGACGCCAATTACGGCGGCTCGTATAGTAATCCTTACCAAAATGGGTTCATTCCTCCCCAGCCGTGGTGGGCACTTACAAATTCCGACGGCCAACAATATATCGGCGACTACAGGTTCTACAGCGGCTACGGCGGCGGCGTTTTCTGTGACGCAAATTCCGAGGCCAATTTTATCGACTGCGATATAACAAATAATACCGCCAGGGGCGGTATGAGCGGTGTCGGAGGTACAAGGCCGCAGGGTATTGTAAGTGCTGACCCAGTTACCGCTTATAGAATACCCAGCTATGGCGGGGGAGTGTATTGCAGTGCAAACGCAGATATTAATTTTGTCGGGTGTATTATCAGTGGTAATGTCGCCCCAAGACCCGATGCTACTTACCACACAGACCCGTATTTAGGCCACGGCGGCGGCATCGCCTTCGAAGATACCGCGAGTATTCAGCTTCAAAACTGCACGATAAGCGACAATAACTCGGCGGTGGGCGGCGGCGTGTTCTGGTCGGGTGGCGAGCCGCAAGTGCTGGATTGCGACATAATGCGTAACACCGCGTACCTCGGAGGCGGTATTTATGCAATGGAAAGCGCAGGCCAAATCAGAGGTTGCACGTTGCGCAATAACTTTGCCGGCGTATCGCCCAATGATGTTGATGTAATCGCGGGCCAGGGAGGCGGTATATTCGGCTCGTCGATAGACTCAGTGATTGCCGATTGCTTCCTGACTAATAACACTTCTTCGACGTCGGGCGGCGGCATATATTTTTACGGTGTTAGCGATGCTAATACGATAATCAGGAATTGTCTGCTGACAGGTAACCAGGCGGGCCGTGACGGCGGCGGTATTTCCACCAACTGGGGAGCGGTTGTCTCGGTCGAGAACTGCACGCTCTACAATAACCAGGCCACCGGCGCGTTCGGCGTCTCCGGCAACACGGGATTCGGCGGCGGCTTGTACTGTTCTTACGGAGCCCAAACCGACGTCAAAAACAGCATTTTCTGGGACAACAACGACGTGGGTTTGCTCGGTAATGAGATTGCCGAAGGGATAGGCTTCGTCGAATCCGGAACAACCGGCGAATATTATTATTGCGGCACCGTCAGCGTGTCATATAGTGATATCGAAGGCGGTCAGACAGGCGTGCTTGTGAGCGATGGCTGCCCGCTTATCTGGGGGCTCGGCAACAGAAATGTTGACCCGTTGTTTGTCAACGCGGTCGGCGGTGACTTCCACCTTCAGCAGATTACCGCGGGACAAATGGTCGATAGCCCCTGTATCAATGTGGGCGGAGACCTTGCCGTATCACTTGGAATGTTCAGGTATAGTACCTCCACGCTTGGCACGTCCGACACGGGAATTGTTGACCTTGGTTATCATTACCCCATATCGGACTATTGCAGGAAATGGGACCTGTACGTGGATAATCTTATCGACTTCAGGGACTTCGCAGTTTTTGCGTCGACGTGGGTTGACGATTTAGGGGGTGTGGGGTACGGAATAGATGACCTGAAGGAGTTTACATACTGCTGGCTGGAGGAGTTGGGAGAGGATGTGAATGCTCCGACACCAAATCCTATGACCTGGGCAATCCCGCCTCGCGCATTAACCGGGAGCTCGGTTACAATGACAGCCAGCACCGCTGTCGATGCGAGCGGACAGGTTTATTACCAGTTTGAAGATGTAAACGGTACGCCGACCGCCTGGCAGGTTGACCCCTGCTATATAGCTACGGGCCTCAGCCCAACAGGTGAGTATTGTTTCAGGGTCAGGGCGCGAGACAAATATAATAACAAAACCGCATGGTCCGAGGCGGCATGTGTAAGCAATATTGGCGACGTCAACGCACCGACGCCTGCTCCGATATTTGTCGCCGTAGCGGCCCAAAACATCGCTCGCACTGACCCGAACACTGCCAGCGGGCAGTTTGAGTGGGACCCGACTACCTACCAATGGGATTGGTGGCACAGGGTCATAGTTGATGTGACCGGTGTAACTGATAATATTACCCCAACAAGTGAACTTGAAGTTCGTTTTATCTGCAGCAATTCTTCTTACAGCAGCGATAACGTGATTCCGGCGACGTACCGTCCGATTCTTATAGGTCACCCTGTTGCTATTGGAGGGAGGGTTGTTTCAGGTGGTTCTGTTGTTTCCGGCAGCTACCGGCTGACGTGGAACGGAACCAACCAAATTGTCTATGAGGTGTATGTTGATGCAGTCGGCGGTTCGTACGGCAGGCAGTTGAGCTGGCATGTGTGCGTCTATGATGCTTCTCAAAACGCGGCGTGCACCGGTACGCATTCGATTCCGCAATAGCAGCGGGCAGTGTTGAAATGGTGAAAATAAAAGGCCCCGGTGAAAACCGGGGCCTTTTTTATTGCATTTATTTTGCGTAGTGCAGGTCTTTTATGTGCTGGTAGCCATAGTGAGCAAGCAGGTGGTCGAGCAGCACGATAGCGGTATAATTTTCCGCGACGGGCCAAATCCTTGCCGTAATCGTCGGGTCCCGTCTTGTTATCGCCGCTAATTGTTTGGTTTCGAGGGTATATTTGTCGATGGTATGCTGCGGCTTTGCGATTGTAGGCGTTGGTTTGACGGCAAGACGAACGACTATCGGTTGTCCCGTCGCCAGGCCTCCGGTTATGCCGCCTGCGTTGTTGGAATCGAAGACCACTTTACCGTTTTTGGCCTGCATCTGGTCGTTGTTCTGGCAGCCGGTCATATCTTTTACTGCCATACCTGCACCGACCTCGACCGCCTTGACTGCGCCGATACCGAGCATCCTGCCTAATTCAGCATCGAGCTTGTAAAAGACGGGTTCGCCCAATCCCGTGGGTACTCCCAATGCGACTACCTCCACCAGGCCGCCCGCTGAGTCGCCGCTGGCGGAGATTTTGTTGCAGGCGTCGGTCATCGCCTGTGCGGCGTCAATATCGGGGCAGTTCAGGATGTGATGGACGCCGTATTTATTTTTGACTTCCTTTGCGGTAATTTTCGGCGTTTTATCGCGTATGGCGTCGATTTCTTTTTCGATTTGCGCGAAGACAGCCGCTTTTTCGAGGAACCGCATATTCATATTGACCCGGCCTTTGACGTAAATTTCCTGGTAGAACGGGTCAAGGTCGCATCGCATCTTTTTGTAATTCTCGGTGTATGCGAACGCCTTATTATGGTCGATATCGGGACATCGGACGCCTGCGATTTCCTTTACATAGGCGAAGATGTTTATGCCGCATTTTTTGAGGACTTTTTTTGCGACGTAGCCGGCGGCGACGATGGTCGAGGTGTATCGTCCGCTGAAGATTCCTGCGCCGATTGAATCGTCGTCGAGGCCGTATTTGACGAATGACGCCCAGGATGCGTGGCCGGGGCGAGGCGTGCGGTTGGTGTCCTGATACTGCTTGACGTGAACGAAGTGCCGGTCGAGATTCGGTATCAGGATAGTCAAAGGCGTGCCGTTGGTATGGTTTTTGTTGCCCGCGTTTTCAATTGTGTCTTCGGCGTTTAGCCCCGTGTAGATAATTGGCAGGTCCGGCTCTTTGCGGGGGCTGGATAGCTCATCTGCGCCGGGTTTTCGCAGGAGTAAATCCCCGTAGATTTCCTGCTCCGAGAGCGGCATTGCCGGCGGATGGCCCTGCACGACAGCCGTGAGGCCATCCTGATATGACCCGCCCGCGACCGTTACCTGAAACATTCTTCCAATATGACAACCAATCATTTTATTCTCCCGTTATTTCAGTTCCATATTTGCGCCCAGGTTTTGCATCAGTTTAGCATATTCCGGGAAAGTAACACTCATTGCCTCGGCGGTTCCGATTGTGCACTGGCCTTGCATCGCCATAGCGGCAATCGACAAGGCCATTACGATACGGTGGTCGCCTCTGCCATCGAGAACGGCCGGTTTTGGTTTACTATGTTTGATTATAAGGCCATCAGGCAGTTCCTCGGTATCGACGCCGAGTTTTTTGAGTTCTTCAGCCATACATTTAATACGGTCTGTTTCTTTTGCCCTCGCCTGCGGGACGTTTACGAGGCGAGTTTGGCCTTCGGCGAATGCGCCGACGACCGCCATAGCGGGCAGGGCGTCGGGCGTGGCGTTCATATCGATTTCGATGCCTTTAAGCTGCGATTGCCGGACCGTTATCGAATCATTGCCAATCGATATGTCAGCACCCATTGCCTTTAGATACTCGACGACGGCTTTATCGGGCTGGCTGTCGGAAAAGTCGAGACCTTTGAGAGTTATCCCATCGCCGACAAGTGTTGCTGCGCACAGGAAGAACGTCGCGCTGGAAAAATCAGCGGGGACAGCCGAGTCGAAGGATTTGTATCCCTGAGCGCCCCGGATTTTGAAATGCCGCAGATTATTGTTCTCGTATTTAATGGATTGCTTGTCGAGCCAGTCGAGTGTCATCTGAACGTATCCCGGCTCGTTGAGCAGTGTGACGTTAATCTCGGTATCTTTTTCAGCAAGGGGCGTGCACAAAAGCAGCGATGTGAGATATTGGCTGCTGAACGCGGCGATTGATGTTTTGCCGCCGATTAGCCGGCCTGTTACGGTTGCGGGGGCTTTGCCGTTGTTTTTGGTGGCGACGCATTTTGCACCCAGTTCGTTTAGTGAGTCAATCAGCGGCCCGATGGGTCGCGACTGGATTTGTTCATCGCCGGTGAAGTTGGTTGTTTGCCCCGCAGGCGCGAGGGCGGCAGACCCCATAGCAATACGGAGTGTTGTTCCTGAGTTGCCGACGTCTATGATTTCTTTGGTGGCGAGGACCTGCCCCGCGATGCCGGTAACCTTCCAGCAATCGTTATTTGAGGTGTCTATTTTTGCGCCCAGCGAACGGTAGCAGGATACAGAGGAAAGGGTGTCGCCCGAGGCGAGCGGGCTGCGGATTGTGCTTGCGCCTTTGGCTAATGAGGCGATTGCCACGGCGCGAATTGTGTGAGATTTCGAGCCGGGAATAACCACTGTACCCTTCAAGCGGGATTTTCCTGCGATTAACTGCATAGTGGGCGGTATTTTAACCGATTCCGTGCAGCTTGTCGTGATAAAAAATAACCCGCCGATAAGCTAAATGCCGACCGGCGGGTTGTATTAGCATCTATGATTTTAGTTCCAGACCTTGACGCCCGGGGCTTCTTTGCCGTCAGCGCCAACGACACGGAGCATAAACTGGTATTCGCCCGTGTCCTGGTCAACTTTGATTAGGAGCAGATTTTTGCCCTTGTTGAGTTTTACCTTATGTGTTTCCTGGTCCATTTCCATTGCGCGATAGACATGCTGTACGGAGATGAGCTGGTGGTTAATCCAGAGCTTGTAGCCGTCATCGGAGCCAACCCTGACTTCGACATCTTTATCCGCGTCCGAATCGAGCCAGCAGGCACAGTAACACAGAATCTTTTCCTGGTTGCTTTCGATTTTGAGATGAGCGACGTCGCCGAAGATGATATCGGTGCCTGTTGTCGCATAAGGCAGGAATTTAACGGTTGCGCTGCCGTCTATGCCGCCTCCTTTAATTTCCATTCCATTTGTTGGCGTGAAGGCCTCTTCGCCGCCATAGTTCTTCAGGTAATCGACATTGAACCCGGTATTGTCAGGTCTTTCACCGGGGTTGGGGAATACGCCGCAGATAAGCCAGTTGACGACAAAGCCCTGTTCTTCCGCCCAGTTCTTTGCAAGATTGAAGGGGCCAAGTGTCGGGCCAGCGACTGCAGCGGCTGGTTTTTCCGCTGGTTTTGGTGCAGGTGCTGGTGTCTCCGCTGCCTTTGCTGGTGCCGGTTTCACAGCGGCTGCGGGCGCCTTTTCAGCGGTTGCGTTTACCTCTTTTGCCTTGGGGCTGGCTGCCTCTTCCTGGCATCCGGCTATTACAGCGCACAGGGCTGCAAGGCACAACACTAACATCATCGTGCGAAATTGACTTTTGTTCATAATCCAACTCCTTTCCAAAAATTTTGTCTGTAAGATAGCTCTAACCCAACACCACATCGGCATTTTATCCTGACTTGCCGTGCCCGTAAGCTAACAATCAAAGACGAATCGTGCAAGAGATTTTTTCTTTTCATTCAGGCTGTTCGACTTGGCTCACCGCAGGCGGTTTGCAGTTGATTTTGTGCCCGAAGGACGGCGGCGGCGTCGTTTAAGACCAGTTGTTTGACTAAGCCGGCCGGGACAACGAGCAGACCCATATTGAAGACCTTTTCTTCTACCATTGAGGCAACGGTTCTGGCAATGGGCCTGTGCAGATGGTGCTTAGTGACTAAGTATTCGACAATCCGGGATTTATTCCATCTGCTTCTGGTCTGCTCCGAATGGTCTGTATAAAGGTTATCGGCATCCGATAGTCCGCTGTGCCCGCCTCGCCCGACGAGCGGGCGAGTCGAGGCGGGCCTGCCCCGGACAACCTCAATGCGACAGCGTTTTAGCTTTCGCTCGAAGTGATGTTCGCTAAGTGCGACCGCCGCCTCCTCGAAACCGGTGCCGGCGAGAACCGTCTCTATTACCGAAAGAATCTCGCTTGCGCTGATGGCCCGGTTTGTGGCGTTGCGGTAAAGGAAAAACGTTACTGCCTCTGCAAGCTCCTGTGCGGCGGTTATATCAGATTGCCCCGCTGCGCCGAGGGCGTTTGCGATGGAGCCGATGACCTTGGTATGAAGGTACGGCTCCTTTGCGCCGTCGGTCTTGATGACCGTCAATTTTGGCGTCCTTGCCGTCATAATTGTTTTCCCGCACAATTTCCAATGCGGCCACGGGCTTTTAGGCCGTGCCACTTACTGAAAGAGCTTCGGCTGTCCTGCCACGTCGGGCTGCGATATTGCCTGAGTTATTTCATCAATAAACTCGCCGGCGTCTTTGAAATCGCGATAGACGCTGGCGAAACGAATATACGCCACTTTATCAACGTCACGAAGATGTTTTATAACGCTCTCGCCGATGAATGAACTGGTTACCTCCTTGTCGAAATTTCTGAATATGTCTTCTTCCACCTTGTCGGCAATCTGGCGAACCTGCTCGGCGGAGACAGACCTTTTATAGCAGGCCTTCTGAAGTCCCGCTATAATTTTTTCCCTGTCGTAAGGAACGCGGGAGCTGTCCTTTTTTATAACGTACATTCTGAAGCTCTCGCTGGTTTTTTCGTATGTGGTGAAGCGTTTGTTGCACGCCAGGCACTGGCGTCTGCGCCGGATGATTCGCCCGCCGTCGCTGGAGCGTGAGTCGATTACTTTATCCTGCTCTTCTTTGCAGAAGGGACATCTCACGGCCTAATCCCGCCTCGCTTTCAATCAAACCGGAAAACCGGTTTTCAAACCGCATACACGGTTACAAGCAGCAACCGCATTGTAAAAGCCCTGCGCTGAATGTGTCAAAGAAAATCCGTGCAGAATCGCATTAACTTTCGGCGGGTCCCGTTAGAAAAAATCGTGATACAGAAGTTTCCAATAAATCGCGGATTTATAACGGGGCGGGTCTGATTTTACTTTTGACAAGCCCGGTCAATCAATTAGCATAGGCATCATATTAGGGAATCTGATTTTAAGGAGCAGTTAAATGGCATCCAACAGCAGTCAAATATCACGTCGGGAGTTTTTAGGTAAAACCACACAATTCGCGGCGGGGGCTATTGCGGCAGGAATGCTGACCTCCTGCGCGAGACCGACAGCGGTTACCGGCACAAAAGGCGGCGTCATTGGCGCCAATGACCGTGTTAACATTGCGATAATCGGGGTCAGAGGCCGGGGTATGAACCAGGCGGAGGGTTTTGCCAGAATCCCGAATGTTAAAATAAAAACGCTATGCGATATTGACGCGAACCTTTTTGCCGAGCGGGTCAAAAAAGTCGAGGATATTCAGCATTTTGCGCCCGCGACCGAGCGGGACCTTCGACGAGTTTTCGAGGATAAGGATATAGATGCTGTGACGGTGGCTTTGCCGAATCACTGGCATGCGCTTGCGACGATTTGGGCCTGCCAGGCGGGTAAGCACGTTTTTGTCGAGAAACCCTGTTCGCACAATATCCGTGAGGGGCGGAAAATGGTTGAGGCGGCGAGCAGGTATGGGCGAATCGTCGAATGCGGCTTCCAGAATCGCTCACTCAGTAATGTTCAGCAGGCAATCAAGTTTCTCCACGACGGCGGAATAGGCGAGGTTTATATGGCTCGCGGACTGTGCTACAAGGCACGCGACACGATTGGCAAGGTCCCGGACGGCATCGGAACCGGCCCGCAGTATAAGTACTCCGTCTGGAACAATCCGGGCGTCAACTACGACGCGGATTATATGGGCAGGGTTGACTATGATATGTGGCTCGGCCCCGCGCCGCAGAGGCCTTTCAATTATAACCGCTTTCATTATAACTGGCACTGGAACTGGGATTACGGCAACGGCGACATAGGCAACCAGGGGCCTCACCAGTTCGATATCGCACGCTGGGGGCTGAATAAAAACGAGCACCCGGTCAAGGTTTCTTCTCTGGGCGGGTATTTCGGGCCGGAATCCGACCAGCAGACGCCCAATACGCAGTCGGCGGTTTTCGAATACGCGGACGGCAAGATTATGCAGTTCGACGTTCGAGGGATTTACTCCAACGACGAAGCGGCCATTTTCGACGCGATAAAAAAATCTGAGACAGTTGCCGCGGACCCGAACATGGCCCCAAAAACAATTGAGGAGTTCACGAAACGCCAGGAAGGCGTCGGCGTGGGCAATCTTTTCTACGGCACAAAGGGCTGGATGTACCTCAATGGCTCGGTATGGAAGACGTATTTCGGCAGGAAAAATGAGCCGGGGCCAAGTTCCGAGACGCTGGAAGAATCGGCTAATCCGAACGATCCGGCGGGCGCGGGGTCACAAGGCCATTTCGAGAATTTTATAGCCGCTCTTCGCAGCGGCAAAAAAGAGGACCTCAATTGCCCTGTCGAGACCGGCTTTATGTCAACGACGCTGCCTCATCTGGCGAATATCTCGTATCGCCTTGGCAGGACGGTTGTTTTTGACGGCAAAAAAGAAAAGTTCGTCGCTGACAATCGTGCCGACAAAATGCTGACCCGCAACTATCGAAAACCTTACGCTGTACCGGAAAGAGTATAACGCCCTTTTTTATTGCGATTCGGCTGAGAATCCGGTATAATAGCGCCGGAATTATTGTTGGGAGGCAAAGGGTTTGGTTATGAGGAAGGTCATTTTGACATTTCTAATCCTTGCCGTGGTGTCGGTCTATCTTGCCTGCCCCTCTTTAGCGGGGGCCAAATACTCCGGCGGTACGGGTAACGTCGGTGACCCATACCAAATCGCTAACGTTGCCGACCTTATGACACTGGCAAACGATGCCAACGATTATTCCAAATGTTTCATTATGACTGCTGATATCAATCTCGACCCTAATCTGCCCGGAAATAAGGTTTTCGCGACCGCTGTTATCGCTCCTGATACGGTTAACTCAGGCATCAATTTCGATGGAAATCCATTTAGAGGTTTCTTCAACGGAGCAGGGCATAAAATCAGCAACCTTACAATAGATACTAACGGAGCGGAAAATGATTACCTGGGCCTTTTCGGCTTCATAAGGGACTGCGTTATAAAGAATGTTGTTCTTGAAAATGTTTCCATAACCAGCAGCGGCTTCTCGTACTACGTTGGAGGGCTGGCGGGAAAACTCTACAATGGAAGGATAATCAATTGCAGTTCGAATGGGAAAATCGCTGCCGAAAAATGGTCATATTACATAGGCGGGCTGGTGGGAAATAACTTAGATGGCAGCATCAGCTATTGCCGTTCGGCAAGCACTATTACATGCAATCTCCGCGCAGAGGACTTCGGCGGCCTGGTGGGAAAAAGCGATTCCGGTGATATAAGCTATTGTCTTTCATCAGGAACTATCTCCGCCGGGTACGATTCAACCTCCATCGGCGGACTGGCAGGAGCAGTTTACAGCACCAGTATCAGATATTGTATTTCAATAAACGCTCTTTCTGACGGCGGCTCGACAAGCGGCGTTGGCGGGCTGGTGGGATACAATAGCGACGGCACTATAAGCAGCTGCTATTCGGCCGGCGATATCACCAGCGGAGACGAGGCATCCTACATTGGCGGATTTACGGGAGCTCAGCAAGGTGTTGTCGCCAATAGTTATTCGACAGGTGATGTTACTGTCGGAATTAATTCGTGGAGTATTGGCGGGTTTGTGGGGGCTTTTGGATGGGCCGGGGCGGGGGGAGATACCCAAAATTGCTATTCGACAGGAATTGTTACCGCCGGTGCTGGATCAGGACCGTTCGGCGGATTCGCGGGAACGCACTACAGCGGAAATATCAGCAGCAGCTATTTTATTGATGTGGCCGGGCCTGATAACGGTTACGGTGAGCCGCTTACGGATTTACAGATGAAACAGCAAGCGAGTTTCACCGGCTGGGATTTCGCAGGCGTTTGGTCTATAAATGAAGGCGTTAGTTGTCCGCTTCTGAGATGGTCGATAATGAATCCCGCGTTCTCCGGCGGTTCAGGCAGCTCTGATGATCCCTACAGGATAAGCTCAGTTGATGACCTGTTGATTATGGCAGCAGATATGAATGAATATAACAAACATTTCGTGCTTACTGCCGATATCGACCTCGACCCTAATCTGCCCGGCAACTCCGTATTCTCCGCTGCTGTTATTGCTGCAAGCGGTACCAGCTTTGTCGGGACATTTGATGGTGCCGGGCACAAAATCACCAGCCTGACTATAAACGGTGTCGTAAAGGAGTATTTGGGTTTGTTCGGGTACAGTTTCGGCGAGATAAATAATCTTCGGCTTGAAAATATCGCTATCAGCGGAGGCGGGGCAGATTATCTTGGCGGGCTGGTGGGATATAACGATGGCGACATAAACAATTCCTATTCTACGGGTATAGCATCTGATGCGTGCAATATCGGCGGGCTGGTAGGAAGCAGCGGCATCTATAGCAGAATCATCAGTTGCCATTTTACCGGTATCATAACCGGCAGCGATGGCACAACAGCGGTCGGCGGTTTGGCAGGAAACAGCTACGGCTATATCAGCAATTGCTATTCTGCGGGTATTGTCACTGGCGGTGATGGGGCATCGGCCCTCGGCGGCTTGGTGGGATGGGCCAATGGCAGCTGGTCAATCGTTGGTAATATTATTAATTGCTATTCGAGTTGCAGTGTCACCGGCGGTGCTGGATGCATGGCGCTCGGTGGTCTGGTAGGATTGCCCAGCGGCTCTAATATCATTAATTGCTATTCAACAGGCAATGTAACCGGCGGTGATGGGGCATGGGGGCTTGGCGGTCTGGTGGGATATAACGACAATTGCTATATAAGCAACTGCTATTCGACGGGCACAGTCACCGCTGGAGATTCTTCAGATGGACTCGGCGGCCTTATAGGATATAGTGAGAGCGGCGCAAGCGGCAGTTATTTTCTGATCACAAGCGGACCGGATAACGGAATCGGGACGCCGTTGACGGATATGCAAATGAAACAGCAGGCGAGTTTCGCCGGGTGGGATTTTGTGTGGGAGATGGCCAACGGGTCGAATGATATATGGGCTATATGCGAGGGGGTGAGTTATCCGAAACTTGCATGGCAGTTTACCACTGGCGATACGAATAATGACAAGAACGTGGATTTCACCGATTTTGCCCTGCTGGCTAACAAATGGATGCAGGCCGACTCGAATCTTTACTGCGGCGGAACAGACCTCACCGGTGATGGTTTGGTTGATATGTTCGACATTGCTGTTTTTGTTGAAAACTGGCTTACGGACTTATAATTAGCAATCCGAATTCTTCTACAAATCTGCCTTCAGCGGATAAACCACGCCTGCCGCTGTTAGACGTCCCTTACGGGAGGCGGATAAATCCCGTGAGGTATTAACCTTGCCCGCAACCAGCCGGTAATACGATGTAATTTTATCTCACCGGATAAACGTTTGACAGTTCGGGTTCGGCAATCTACAATCCTCATCTTGGCAGCGGAAGTGCTCTGTGCGGAATTTTTATAGCAACGGAATGTCCGCCGCAGGCGGATAAATAAATGGCAGGCACGATAAGAGAAAATACGGGAAAGCCGGCGAGGAAGCGTCTTGAGACGGTAACCCCCGCTGCTGTCTTGCGACAGCAAGACGCGGGGGCGGCGTTGACCAGCAGGATAATGCCTGAGTCGCTTGCCGCCGAGGCGGCGGTTCTCGGTTCGATGATTATTGACCCTGCCTGCATAGGGCAGGTAGTTGAGATGCTTGGCCGGGATTCCTTTTATCGGGTTGAGCACCAGTTGATTTACGACGCGGTGATTGCCCTTTACGAAAAAAACAGGGGCGATGGTATCGACGGCGTTCTGTTGCGTAATGAGCTTGAAGGCCGCAAACAACTCGAACAGGTTGGCGGCGTGGAATACTTAGGCAAGCTTGCCAATTCAGTTCCCAGCTCCGCCAACGTCGCCTATTACGCGGGAATCATAAAAGACAAGCAACTGCAACGCGAGCTGATTCAAACAGCGACTGACATACTAAATGATGCCTATGACCCCACAGGAGAGTCCCTTGCGAAACTCGATGAGGCCGAGCGGCGAATCTTCGCGATTACCGACAAACGCACCGCCGGGCAGGCGATAGGCATAAAAGACCTCGTTACGCACGCATACGAGCTTATCGAGAAACGTGACGGGAAACACATTACGGGACTGGCTACCGGTTTTATGGCGCTCGACCAGTTGACCTGCGGGCTGCAAAACGGCGAAATGATTATAATCGCCGGCAGACCGAGTATGGGTAAAACCGCCCTTGCGCTCAACATCGCGGAAAATATCGGTGTTGTTGAGAAGACGCCCGTTGCCATTTTCTCATTGGAAATGGGCCAGCAGCAGTTGGCCGAGCGGTTCCTGTGCAGCGTGAGCCAGGTTGAGAGCCAGCTTGTGCGAAAGGGGATGTTGTCCACGGAACATTATCGCCGGCTCGTCGATGCCTGCGGCATACTTTCAGCCGCCCCCATATTTGTTGATGATACCTCGACGCTGACGCCTCTGGAATTACGGGCGAAGGCAAGGCGTCTGAAAAGTCAGTATGACATAAAATGCGTATTCGTCGATTACCTGCAGTTGATGCAGCTCGGCAATTCTCGTGTCGAATCGCGTCAGCAGGAAATCACGACTATATCCCGCTATCTCAAGGCCCTTGCCCGCGAATTGAATATCCCCGTTGTGGTGCTTAGTCAGTTGAATCGTTCGCCTGAAGGTCGTGAGGGACACCTGCCGAAGATGAGCGACCTTCGTGAAAGCGGCAGTATCGAGCAGGACGCCGACGTTGTTATGCTGCTGCACCGCGAGGATTATTATCACAACGGAGAAAAGGATTACGAGCCGAACAATATCGCCAACGTGATAATCGCCAAGCAGCGAAACGGTCCGACGGGGACCGCTGACCTTACGTTCCTGGATAAATTCACGCGGTTTGGGAATGCTGCTTCGTTTGTGGATGAACCATCCACGGCTTTGCAGCAGGAGCCATCCAGGGAAGAAACGCCGTTTTGATTAGCGAAAAGCAAACTACAAAGACCTGAAGACACGAAGTAAAAAGGTAAGAAGAAAAACTTCGAGTCCTGGTATCTTTGTGGTGAAAGGGAAAAGTGAAAAGACATTGGCGTAAGATTTCGATGTTGGTATGTTTTGCCTTGGTTTGTGTTCGGCCCGCCTGTGCTGCTGACGCGAATTCTGCCGGGCCGGCAGGCGAGGATACCAACCAGATAACTTCTGCTGTTCCGGCAGGCGAGGATACCAACCAGATAACTTCTGCTGTTCCGGCAGGCGGGGATTCCAACCAGATAATCTCTGCTGTTCCGGCAGGCGGGGATTCCAACCAGATAACTTCTGTTGTTCCGGCAGGCGGGGATTCCAACCAGATAACTTCTGCTGTTCCGGCAGGCAGGGATTCCAACCAGATAACTTCTGTTGTTCCGGCAGGCGGAGATTCCAACCGGATAATTTCTGCCGGTCCGGCAGGCAGGGATTCCAACCAGATAATTTCTGCCATTCGCGTGGAAGGCAACGTCAGCGTAAAGGCCTCCGAAATCCTCACGAAAGTCCGCACAAGGCAGGGCGACATATTCAATCCGGGCGTCACAGCGGAGGATGTGAAGCGGATAGCCGAAGTCAAAGGCGTCGAATACTGCTATTACAACACCAAACCGGTTGACGGGAATATCGAGCTGACATTTGTCGTTGTCGAAAAAAATCTCATAAGGTCGATTGAGTTCGTTGGCAATAAGGCGTTCAAGGGTAAAAAGCTGCAGGAAAAGCTCGGCTTTAAGGTGGGCGACTATCTTGACCCGGTCCTGGCGCATACCTACGCGACCACTATCCTTGAGTTTTATCGCCAGAGTGGTTTCCCATACACCGAGATAACGCTCGATACCGCAAAATTATCCACCGGCAAGCTGGTTTATACCGTCAAGGAAGGCCCACGGGTAAAAATCGATTCGGTAAAATTCAGCGGCAATAAATTCCTTAAATCGGGCGAGTTGAAGAAGGCCGTCAAGGCCCGCACCCGCAGTTGGGTATTGTTCCAGAAATACTACAACGAAGAGGAACTTAACGAGGACGTTTCGAAGCTCCAGCGGGTATATCAGAAAAAAGGGTTCCTTAACGCCAAAATCGAGGCCCAGCGGGAGTTCAACGCCGACAAGAGTAAAATCCGCATAATCTTTGCCATCGAGGAAGGCATCGCTTATTCGGTTGAAAACACCATTTTTACCGGCAGTGAGCAGTACGACAGCAAGAAGCTGTATGAGCAGTTGACGCTGCTGAACGGCCAGACCTATAACGAGCAAATGGCCGAAACCGATACAAAGCAGCTTACTAAGTTATACAGGGGAACCGGCTTTATTGACGCGAAGGTCGAGCGGGGCATCAAGTTTGTTTCAGACAAGACGGTTGATCTCGAATACACGGTCAAAGAAGGCGGCCGTTTTCGCATAGGCCAGATAACAATCACCGGCAATGAGCAGACCAAGGACAAGGTTGTTCGACGTGTACTCGACGAGTACGACTTCCAGCCGGGCAAATGGTATAACGGCGATATCGCCCGCGGGGACGGTAAAGGCGAACTCGAAAAAAACCTCCAGCAGACTCTGCTTACCGAACGCGACGGGGCGACAATTACGCCGTCCGGTTCAACCCCCGGTCAAAAGGATGCCCAGGTCAGTATCATTGAGGGCAAAACGGGTATGATTATGCTGGGCGCCGGCGTATCCAGCGACAGCGGCGTTATGGGCCAGATTACCTATGAGCAGAGAAATTTAGACATCGGCGATAAGCCCAAAAGTTTCGAAGATTTTGTCACAGGCAAGGCCTTAAAGGGGGGCGGGCAAACCCTGCGAATCGCCCTGCAGCCGGGTACTGAATTGAGCACATATTCCGTCAGTTTTACCGAGCCATACCTCAACGACAAACCCATCAGTTTGGATTTGGCCGGCTCGAGCTGGGAAAGATGGCGCGAATGCTATAACGAAGACAGATTAAAAGGATTTGTCGGCTTAGGCAAGCGAGAGAAAGACAAGTGGCAGGAGAATATCGGGTTACGCGTTGAAAATGTCAGGATAAAGGATATTGACAGCCAGGCACCAATCGAAATAAAGGATGTTGCGGGCAATAATCTTCTCACGGGCGTCCGGCTTGGTGTCGGCAGAGACCTTACCGATAACAGGTTCAATCCTTCAAACGGTCAGAATTTCGACGTCTCTTATGAGCAAGTTGCCGGCGACTTTACTTTTGGCATCGCCAGCGGCACCTACAGGAGATATTTCACCCTTTATGAGGATTTGGCCGAGCGAAAGACCATTCTGGCCACCAAACTTTCGGTGGCGACCGTCGTAGGCGATGCGCCGCCCTTTGAGAAGTTCTACGCCGGCGGCAGCGGCTCCTATGGTATCCGCGGTTTCCAGTATCGCGGAGTGAGCACAAGGGGCCTTCAGACAAATGTTGTTGAACCGAACATTCCGCAACGAAGAGACCCCATTGGCAGCGACTGGATATTCCTGGCAAATGCTGAAGTCGCTGTTCCGCTCATCGGTGATAATATAGCGATGCTGTTTTTTATTGACAGCGGCGCCATTGATACCGGCGGTTACCGCGTCGGCGCGGGCACCGGTTTTCAGATAATGATACCGCAGTGGTTCGGGCCTGTTCCTATGCGGTTCGAACTTGCAGCGCCCCTGATGAAAAGCGAAGGCGATAGGACGCAGGTCTTCAGTTTCTCCGTGGGAACCTTGTTCTGATGTCCAATTTATTGGGGCAGGGGGGTTTGCGGAATTCTTAAATCTTTCGTAAAATACTGCTGCGTATGGATTGATAGTCGGTTATTGGTAATTGATGGTTTACCAGTATTGCTTGGAATGTCCGAACGGTGCAATAATCAATGAGAAAGGGAAAATTATGAAGCTTAAGTCAATCATTGTTATGGTTCTTGTAATAGTAATGTCAGGTTTCATTATGAACGCCTGGGCCGCTGATAATAAGTGTCTCAAAATAGGCGTCGTCAGCGTCCGCAAGATATTTCAGGATTGCAAGCGCAACACGAAGTACAGACAGGAAATGTCGGCCGAGCGAGATAAGCTCGAAGCGGAACTTGAGAGTTTGTCCAAGGATATAGACGCCAGCAAGAGCAAGTTGAAAATGCTGAAACCTGGCAGCGCGGATTATTTATCGGGTATGAAGGATGTGCTCGATAAACAGGGGAGTTTGCAGGCCAAGCAAGAGTACTTCAAACGCCAGATGGATATGCGCGAGCAGGCCGTCATTGAGCAGCTTTTCAAAGACGTCGTTAAGGCAACCGGTGAGGTCGCGAAAAATAAAGGATTCGACATGGTTCTCGAAAAAAGCGAGCCGGACCTTCCGGCTTCCAACTCAAATGAGCTTACGCTGACAATAAGCACGTACAAGGTCTTGTATAACGCCGGTTGCGAAGATATTACTGATGCAGTTATGGCGAAAGTTGACGCGAATTCGATATAAGAATCACCGCCATAAGAAGGCATTATGGAACTAACGGTCAAAGAACTGGCTAATCGACTTGGGGCAGAGTTAATCGGCGATGGGGCTGGCATCATTCGTTCGGTTGGGCCTGTCGGCTCCGCGGACCAGACGACGCTGACTTTTCTGGCGGACGAAAAATATCGCGCCTCGCTGAAGGACTCCCGTGCCGGCGCCGTGATAGTCGCCAGGACAATCGAAGGGTTTTCGCAACCCCAGTTGCTTGTGAAAAATGTAAACGCGGCTCTGATTGAGGCGTTGAAGATTTTTTCGCCGAAGCTTCGGCCTGCCGTGCCGGGCGTGGACCCGGCCGCTAAGATTGCCGCCGGCGTTAAAATGGGCAAAAACGTATCGATTGGTGCCTGTGTTGTTATTGAAGACGGTGTCGAAATCGGCGATGATACGATTATCGCTGCTGGATGCAAAATCGGCCAGAACACCAAAATCGGTCGGGCCACGCGGCTCGACTGCAACGTCGTTATTTATCACAACTGCACAATCGGAAATAATGTTGTAATTCAGGCCAATACTACAATCGGTTCCGTTGGCTTTGGCTATTCTTTTATCGACGGTGCTCATCGACTAATCCCGCACAACGGCGTTGTTGTTATCGAAGATTATGTTGAGATAGGCGCCAATAGCTGCGTTGACAGGGCAAAATTCGGCGAGACGCGAATCGGCGCCGGGACGAAAATAGACAACCTCGTTCAGATTGCTCATAACGTCATTATCGGCAAGTGCTGCCTGATAGTAGGCCAGGCCGGTATAGCCGGCAGTAGTAAGCTCGGCGACGGCGTTGTTCTGGGCGGGCAGTCGGCAGTGGTTGACAATGTCGAGATTGGCGCCGGTGCGATGGTCGGTGCGCAGGCGGGCGTGATTAACAACATCCTGCCCGGCAAAAAAGTGGCCTGGTCGCCTGCGATTGACAGCAAGGAAGCGCTTCGCGCGGTAGCCAGCATCCTGCGGCTGCCCACAATCATCGAGCAGTTCAAGAAATTATCAGCGCTCGTTGCGGCGAAGGCCGATGGAGACGCGGTGAAAGATTTGGAAGAACGTGTCAAAAAGTTAGAACCGCCGCGCCGCAGCCGGGAGGGTTGATAAACTTGAAACCACGAAGACGCAAAGCCACGAAGAAAAAATAAAGTAAAACAAAAAAAGAAATATTTTTGTCCTGGTGTCTTAGTGGTGAAGACAAAAAAATGAAACTGCAAAAGACGATAGCAACCCCGACAGCGCTTAGCGGCAGGGGCCTGTTTGGCGGCAAAGAGGCGTCGGTAGTTTTTCGCCCCGCCCCGGTCGATACCGGCGTGGTCTTCGTCCGCACCGATTTGGCCGAGCCGGTCCGCATCAGGGCTATCGCCCCCAATATCGGCGAACGAACCCGCCGAACCACCATAAAAAAAGGCCCCGTCAGCATCGAGACCGTCGAGCATTGTCTGGCAGCCGTCGCCGCCCTTGAAATAGATAATCTCACTATCGAAATCGACGCACCTGAACTGCCCGCGTCGGATTGCAGCAGCGGAGAGTTTTTCCGGCTGCTCAGTCAGTCGGGCCTTGTCGAACAGGAGGCGCCGCGGCACGAATTCACAATCCAGGAACCTATTTTCATCACCTCTGGCGACGCTTCCATATACGCGCTTCCCTTTCCGGACGATACGCTGAATATCACATACGACCTTGACTACGGCGGACACACCGGAATCGGGAGGCAGATTTACAGTTGTCGCCTCACTCCCGACAGTTTCGAGAAAAACCTCGCCCGCGCCAGAACGTTCCTTCTTGAGGTCGAGGCCAGGCAGTTTCAGGCGCATGGTATGGGGACACACCTTACGCCAAGAGATATTCTTGTTATTGATTCCGACGGCCCCATTAAAAACTCCTACAGATTTCCGGATGAATGTGTCAAACACAAAATAGTTGACCTTATCGGCGACCTTTTGCTGGTCGGCAGGGCAATCAAAGGCAGAATCGTATCCTATAAAAGCGGCCACTCCCTGAACCATCAGCTTGCGCACAAGCTATACGAGGCCGCCGAACGGCAGGAGCGCACCGCCAAATTCGGTACCGACGCCCTGCTCGATATCCGCGCAATCGCCAAAATCCTCCCGCACCGATACCCGTTTTTGCTTGTTGACAAGGTAATCGAACTTGAAAGCGACAGCTTCATAAAAGGTATAAAAAACGTAACCTTCAATGAGCAGTTTTTCCAGGGACATTTTCCCGGCACGCCCATTATGCCGGGCGTTCTTATTGTCGAGGCAATGGCCCAAATATCAGGCCTGCTGTTTGCCCAGCGGCTTGAGCACACAGGCAAGCTGGCCTTTCTTCTCAGTATGGATGGTGTTAAGCTTCGCAAGGCCGTTGTGCCCGGCGACCAACTTGTTCTCATATCGGAGGCCGTAAAAAGCCATACGCGAAGCGCCCATTGCAAATGCAAGGCGATGGTCGGCGACGCGGTTGTCGCTGAATGTGAGCTCAAGTTTATGCTCGTGGATAATGACAAGCTATAGAACATTAAAATCGAAATACAGGATGCCATAATGAAAAAGGTTCATACTACCGCGGTTATTGAGGACGGGGCCATTATACAGGACGGTGTCGTAATCGGGCCTCACTGCTTTGTCGGCAGCGGCGCATCAATCGGCGAAGGGACTGTCCTCGAAGCCAATGTCGTCATTGATAAAAACGTCCGTATCGGAAAACGTAATCATCTGTTTCCCAATTGCGTAGTAGGCGGACAGCCCCAGATACTGAATCTTGACCCCGGCGCCAAAATCGGCGGCTTGGTAATCGGCGACGACAACACAATTCGCGAACAGGTAACCATTCATCCGAGTATGCACCACGACTCCCTTACTAAAATCGGCAATTCCAATCTGATTATGGTTGGCGTGCATATAGGCCACGATTGTATTCTTGAAGACAAAATCGTCCTGAGCAACTTCACCCAGATAAGCGGCCACTGCAAAATCGAAACGGGCGTCTGGCTCTCAGGCGTCGTCCTGCTCCATCAGTTTGTTACTATCGGCAGATGGTGCTACGCCGCCGGCCTTGCGGGAATCAACAAGGATGTTCCGCCTTTTTTGATTGTCAGCGGGCACTATCCGCCGGAAGTTCGGGGCATCAATAAGCGAGGCCTCAAACGCGCAGGACTGAATGAAAAACAGCAGAAGGCAATCAATGATGCTTACAAGCGTCTCTACCGCGATGACAAAAAGCCATTGTTGCATAAGGCGAGAGAGATGGCCGAAGAAAAAGGTCTTGATGAAAACGTCCGCGATATGATTGATGCCATTCTAAAAAGCAGCGAGCATCGCTACGGCAGATATCTCGAAAAATTCAGGTAGCGGAAAAAGGGGTCAGGCCCTTTTTTTCGGGGTCTGACTTGCTCGGCCATTAAAAGGATTGATATGGATAGATTACGAACCGCGGTTGTTGGCGCAGGCAAGATGGGTGAAATCCACGCCCGCGTTTACTCAGAGCTGCCCCAGAGCAATCTCGTCGCCATTGTCGATATCGACGCCGACAAGGCAAAACGACTGGCGAAAAAATACCGTTGTGAATCAGCCCAGAATGTGACCGAACTGATTGGGAAAGTTGATGCGGTAACAATCTCCGCCCCGACCACCGAGCATTTTGCGCTGGCAAAGCCGTTGATTGAGGCGGGCATTGCAGTCCTTATTGAAAAACCACTCGCGGCCGACGTGGGTCAAGCGAGAGATATTGTCGCACTCGCCAAGAGGACCGGCTGTCTTGTCGCCGTAGGTCATTCCGAACGATGCAACCCTGTTGTTCAGGCGATGAAACGGCTGCAAATCGAGCCGAAATTTATCGAGGCGGCGAGAATAAGTCCCTATCCTTTCCGCTCAACCGACATCGGTGTCGTCCTTGATATTATGATTCACGACATCGATATTATCTTGTCACTTGCCGCGAGCAAGGTAGTCAAAGTTGACGCAGTTGGGATAGGCGTAATTGACCCCCAAAATGAAGATATTTGCAACGCCAGAATCGTGTTTGAAAACGGCTGTGTCGCCAATGTTACCGCGTCGCGGCTTGCTCTGAAAACCGAACGCAAAGTCCGGGTCTTCAGCAAACAGGCGTACCTCAGCGTTGATTATTTCAAAAAGACGGGCGTGGTAATCAAAGCCGCCCCGAATATAGACGTTGTCGAGAAAATCAGGCAGCTCAAAAAAAGCGGTACGTTCGCTTTGCTTACCGCCGGCTGGCAGGACCTTCTGCACCGCGAAACCCTCGATGTTGACGACAGAGAGCCGCTTCGCCTTGAGCAGGAGGCGTTTCTGCGGGCCGTTGCCGACAAATCTCTTCGGCCCGAAGTCATCGCCGAAGAAGGTCTTGCAGCAATGGAATGCGCTGCTATGATTCTCGAATCTATGCGGCAGCATAAATGGGAATGATTATTTACTATTGATTAACGTTTAAGGGTGTTATATGAAATATGGCAGGAACTCAGGTGTTTATTTGTTGGGTGTGGCGGCGGCTGTAATGGTTTTTGTGTTCGGCTGCCCGGCGGAAAAGAGAAATAACGAGGGTCGAACAATGGTAAAACTGGAAACCACAAAAGGCGATATTGTGATTGAAGTCAACGAAACGGCTGCCCCGGTAACAGTCGCCAATTTCCTGCGATACGTTCAGGAGGGCTTCTATGACGGGACGATATTCCACAGAGTCATACCCAATTTTATGATTCAGGGCGGCGGTTTTACCCCTGATATGAAGCAAAAAACCACCCGTCCGCCAATTGTTAATGAGGGCAAAAACGGCCTCAAGAACAAACGCGGGGCAATCGCGATGGCCAGAACCAATGACCCAAGCAGCGCTACCGCACAGTTCTTCATCAATCATGTTGACAATACCAATCTCGACTATTCTGCTCGCAACCCCGGCTACGCGGTCTTCGGGCAGGTCGTAGAGGGTATGGATGTTGTCGATGCAATCGCCAAGGTCAAGACCGGGACAAAGGGAATGTTCCAGGATGTTCCTGACGAGGCGGTCATTATCAAATCCGTGAAGGTTATATCGAAAAAATGATCGTGGGATAAAACCTTGATTTTTTGAAAGGGGAAACAGATGAGCAAAATCGTAAAGGTAAGTTTGATAATCCTGGCGGTTTTGCCTGTCCTGTGCAACTGTGGAACACTCGCCGCTGATAAACAGGAGGCAGACGCACAGACGAAAATCGAAAACCCATACCATGGGGCACGTGTTCTTGTTGAAGCCCTTATAGTCGAGGTCAAACCCGAGGCGATTGAGAAGGCCGGCGTGGGACCTTTGAGCAAAGAGCGGGCCACGGCGGCGAAAATTCTGGAGATTATCAAAGACAAGAACGCCGGAAGGATACAAAGCTGCGAGAAACTGGCAATGGTTAATCCTGGCACTGCGAGTATGCATGTTTCAGGCAAAAAGGAAATTCCCTCCGTCGCAGATACTAACGGCAGAGCTACTATGCTGGCTCAGAACGATGTCGGAAGCGACATGTTAGCAGAACTTATAATAGAACCCGACGGGAGGATATTTATTGGTTTCAAGGTGGATATCAGGATATTGAATGCCGATTCCCGGACGGAAAACCAGAGGTCTGAAGTTCTGAACTGCTCCTGGAATAGCAGGGTGTCAATGAAATCGGGCATACCTGTCATAGCAAGCGCTCTTGAGAACAAAGACAAGGTGACATACCTGATTCTTCGGGCCAATATCGAACAGGATAGTTTGCCTCAAACGCTCCAGAATAAGAAATGACAGCCGAGCAGATAATAAAGCGTTTTAAGATGCAGCCGTTGCGGCAGGAAGGTGGTTACTACATCGAAACCTACCGTGCAGCCGAGCAGTTGAAAAAAGAGATTCTGCCTTTTGGGGTTTCAGGCGACCGCAATATCAGCAGCGTTATCCTTTATCTGCTCACCGCCAAAACCGTATCGCTGATGCATCGGCTCAAGTGCGATGAGATGTTCCATTTTTATCTGGGCAATCCGGTAACAATGCTTCAACTGCACCCCGACGGCTCAAGCGAAATTGTTACCCTCGGCCACGATATATTAAATGAACAAAAAGTTCAGGTCCTTGTCCCCAAAGGCACCTGGCAGGGGGCGTTCATCCAGCCCGGCGGCAAATTCTCGCTTATGGGTTGCTCCGTCGCTCCCGCTTTTGACGAGGCCGACTTTGAAATCGGCGACAGGGAGACATTGCTCGTTAAATACCCGGATATGCGGGAGCTTATCCTGCACCTTACTCACGCACACTAACGCTAACTGAGTTTTGCCTGCCCAACCAATTGGTGCGCCAGCCGGCTCGGTTCAGGCAATCGGTATTTTGTCGTGCACTCCAGAATAATGCTAATCGCATCTTCCAGCGTGCATTTGTGCCCGACTGAAACAAACACCGGCTTGACATTTGCTCTTGTCCGCAAAACCACGCCAATCGCTTCTTTCTCATCCAGTAGTTGGCTATAATTGCCCTTTAGCCGACCCGGTTCTTCGAATGTCCCTGTCAGCCGACTCTTTGCGCAGCCAATTGTTGGTTTATCAATAAGCAATCCTATGTGTGAGGCAATTCCCAATCGCCGGGGATGCGCAAAACCCTGACCATCGACGATGAAAACATCGGGCGTGTTTTTTAGTTTCTCGATTGCGTCGATGCACGCCGGTGCCTCTCGAAACGACAATAAACCGGGTATGTATGGGAAATCGACTTTTCGAGTTGCGGTTATTGTCTCAATAGTTGAAAAATTTGACAAGTCAATCACTACGGCCGTCGCGAAGATTCTTTTACCGTCTTTGCTGAACGCACAATCCAGCCCGGCGATTATTTTGGGTCTTTTCTTCATTGCGGCAAATCGCACCCCTTGTGCCAGCCGAAGCTGTAATTGTCTTGCTTCTGCGCAGGACAAATCCCATTCGTGCAATTTCCTCGTTTTCATTCTGGTGAATATATTAGGTCGCAAAACAAACCCCTGCAAGGGTTTGTGAAGAATTCGTGTTTGTTATTGCAGCCAGACCTGCGTAAACAGGTCGAGGTCGTCGATATTAACTATTCCGTCGCCGTTAAGGTCGCTTGTTTCATGGGTTACGCTTTTTTGCCATTCGCCCGCCAATACGGCGAAGTCGCTGAAATTAACTATGCCGTCAAAGTTAAAGTCGGCTTTTTCCGCCAACCTCGTATTCCCCATTCGCATCCAGTCGTTGCTGAATAGCTCTAAATCAGATATATCAACGATTCCGTTGCGGTCCAGGTCGGCCGGCAGTTCACTGCCTTTGGCCAACCAGTAGCTGGCAAACCAGGCAAAGTCATTATTATTCGTTATCCCGTCGTTATCGATGTCGGCGAGCAATCTCCACTCCTCGGGCGGAACACTTGCCTTGACTGTCCCGCCTGCTGCTCCCATATTAATCCGAACATTTGCAGATGTGATTCCTTCGTTACCGAGACCTGAGCCAGGATTGCCGGCATCAATGCAGAGGCTGTTATTTTTACCCTCGCTCCATCCGTTAGCATCGTCCCACTGCCATATCCGGCTTTGCAGGTGATAATTATTGCTGTCAGGATTTACAAAGCACGGGTCTGTATCCAAGTTTCCCGGCCCCCAGACGACCGGGCAATTCGTTTCGGTGGATATCTCTGTTTTTCCGCCATCGATATCGTTGTACAATACCTTTAGTGATGAAGGTGTTGATGCGCCGGCTAACGCAATCTCGTGCCCTGATGGTGCGGTGTTATTCCATAAAATCGAATTGCCCAGGGTCGCGCCGCTGTAATAATCGCAGAACAGGGCGCCTCCTTTCGATAAAGCGGTGTTTTTACTGAAGGTGCAGTTTGAAATTACGGCGTTGCTGTCGTAGCAGTAAATGCCGCCGCCTAAACTTGAAGCGGTGTTGTTTGTGAAGGTGCAGTTTTTTATCGTCGGATTACTGTTGCACCAGATTGCTCCGCCAAAGGTCTGATAGCCGTTGATAATCGTCAGTCCCTTGACTACGGAGTTGGCATCTTCGCCTGTGTGGAAATAAAATGCCCTGTGCTTATTTGCTGAACTGCCCTGGCAGTTAATTACCGTCGTTGTTACCGTATAAAAGCTGTACGGCTCAATCGCCCGAACCGTAATCGCCTTGCCTTTGAAGTCCAAATCTACGTTTCCGGTACCTGTATATGTCGCGGGTGTTGGCACAACGTGACCCGGCGAAGCGATGGTATCAATTGCCTTTTGTATTGTTTTGAAGGGAGCGTCCGGGCTTCCAAGGCCGGTGCTGTCATTACCGGAAGGCGATACGCATACCCTTACCTGCTGTTTGTAAACATAAACATAGTTGTTGCCGGAATAAGGGCACTGCGGCCACCAGGACAGTGTCGGCAACTGCACAATCTGGTCAACTATGTTCATCCCGGATATGACCTGTCCGAAAACGCAATACCCGGAATTATTTGGGTTTTGATAGCCACGGTCGAAAACAATATTGTTTGCGTCATTTATGTAAAACTGTGACGTTGCGGAATTCGGGTCTGATGTTCGTGCCATAGCGACCGTTCCACGCAAATTGCTTAATCCGTTGTAACTCTCGTTAATTATTGGGGGACGAAGGCCCTGAGTCCGCTGCGTGCCGCCTGGCTGATACCCCCCGCCCTGCATTATACTAAAATTCGCGTCGTTTACCACGCGATGAACGATAAGCCCGTCATAAAAACCGCTGTTGACGTATTGCAGAAAATTATTGACGGTAATAGGCGCCTGGTTCGGGAAAAGCTCGATGGTGATATCGCCCATTATCGTTTCGATAACGACCTTGGGCGTATTTTGACCTGGTGTATAGGGGGGCGCACCGGCGGCGACAGCTGAAAAGACAAGTCCTGCTGCAAGAGATAAAAAAATAAAATGTTTCACCCTCGACCTCTTTACCCCAATTATATAAAAATCCCGCCATCCCTGGATGATTTAGTAGTCTAATAATTATACCAGATTTGCCCCAAAAAGTCAAATGCCGTAACTGCTTTTGATGTAAGTGGTTACGTTGGATGCGGCAGCGAAAAGAACCGGATTGTCGTGGTGGTAACCGCCTCGATAAACTTAGCCAATTCCATACCCCTGAGCCCGGCGATAAATCTGGCGGTATGGATAAGCAGCGCTGGCTCATTGACCTTCTGTTTTCGCATCGGCTCAGGCGATAAATACGGGGCGTCCGTCTCAATCATCAGCCGGTCGAGTGGGACGTATTTTGCGACCTCGCGGGTTGTCTCGGCATTTTTGAATGTTACTACCCCCGTCATGGAAATATACCAGCCCTTGTCCGAAATAATTTTTGCCTGCTGGAGATTACCAGAGTAACAATGAAAAACCAATCCCTTCAGGCCCGACTCGTGCGCTTCCAGAATCTCCATCGTCTCATCAAATGCCTCCCGCGAATGAATCACAACCGGCAGGTTCAAGTCCTTTGCGATTTCAAGGTGCCGTGCGAAGCTGTCCTGCTGTTGCTGGGGCGACGAAAAATCGTAATGCAAATCCAGCCCCGTTTCGCCGATTGCGACTACCTTTTTATTTCCGGCAAGGTCTTTCAGTTGGGTGATTGTCTGCCTGTCTGCTGATTTTGCGTTGTGAGGGTGAATCGCCACAGCCGTGAACATATTTTCAACCCGGCCTGCCAGTTCCACTGCTTTTTGGCTGTCTGCCAGGTCCGTTCCAATGGTTATCCAGCTTGTAACGCCGGCGCTGGTACTTCGCTTGAGGACGGCATTGGTATCCGCGAACGGCTCATAAGTCAAATGACAATGTGCGTCTATTAGGTTCATATATCTATCTTACGAAGGCGTTTTTGTAGTGGCGGAATTCGGCTGGGCCGCGTTGGCCGAGCGTTATGGTTACAATATCGAAGCGGTATGGTCGATTCTCGATTTCGTTGGTTGAGATAAAATACCGTGCCGTCCTTGTCATCTTGTCCATCTTTGGCTTTGTGATTACCGATTCGGTCGGGGTAAAATCTTCATCGGCTCTGGTTTTGACCTCGACAAAGACAATTGACCGGTCGCTATCCACCATAATCAGGTCGATTTCGCCGGCCTTGCAGGCGTAGTTGCGCGTAAGCGTTTTAAGGCCTTTTCGTTTGAGGAATTTCTCGCATTGCCGCTCCCCCCATTTGCCGAGCAGCTTAATATCCTTGAGCAGCTTGCTCCTCTGGAAAATTAATCCGAGCAAAAATCAGCAATCCTTAAACCTGTCCTGAGCTTGTCGAAGGAGCTGCAATCAGCAATTATTTAGCTTACTACAGTATGTTCGCTGTGTTCCTGGACCAACTTGGTTGACTTGCCCGTTCGCTCGCGGAGGTAATACAGCTTTGCTCTTCTGGTCTTGCCGCTTCGAGTCGCTTTGATATCGGTGATATTGGGCGAGTGCAGCGGGAATATCCTTTCGACGCCTTCGCCTGCCACAATTCTGCGAACCGTGAAGGTCGAGTTAATGCCCCGGCCTTTGCGGGCGATTACCGTGCCCGAAAATATGCCGATACGTTCCTTTTCGCCTTCTTTTATCCTGCAATGGACGTCAACCATGTCCCCGATTTCAAAATGCGGAATATCCTTCTTCAGGCATTTGCTTTCAACTTTGTCGAGCAACTCTGTCTTCACTTTATAACTCCTGATATTTACTAAACTTGCGACAAAACCAGCGGGGCTGGGTTTTCTGCGAGCAATTTGCGCCCGCCCTTAAAACCAGCGATTATAACCATTTTGGCCGCAATAACAAGCAGTTTTTAGGCCTGATTTCGCAGTTTTTTGTAGTTTTTCAGCGACGACTCGGCAGCTTCCAGCGGCGGATACGCTCCGGATTCTTCTTCGATGATATACCACTGCGTCCCGCCGGTTGTTTCGCAGACCTCGAAGAGGTCTTTCCACTTTACATCGCCTTCGCCTATGAGGACTTTTTTATTGGTTGCGGAAAATTCCTTGAGGTGAATCGTCAGTGAACGCCCCGGATACTTTTTCAGGACAGCAACCGGGTCGGCCTTACCCTGCATCGCGTTGCCCGTATCGAGCTGCATAAACACTTCTTTGCTGGTGTTGCCGAAAAGGATATCCCAGGGTGCCTCGCCGTCAATCGGCAAAAAATCTCCCTGATGGGAGTGATAGCCGATGTGCACGCCTTCACTTCTTGTCTTGTCCGCTAATTCATTGAAGGTTTTAGCTTTCGCCAGCCAGTCGGCTTTGGTGTTAAGCTGTTTTCTGTCGAGCCAGGGCACAATGACGAATTTATTGCCGATTGTCCGGTTATATTCCATAGTCGCCGCGAGTTTTTCATTGGTGAGCAAATCGATTGCTGTATGTGAGCCGCTGCAAAGCAGGCCGTTGTCATCGAGCATTTTGCGGACGTCCTTTGCCGAATAGTTGAAAAAGCCCGCGAACTCAACGCCCTTATAGCCCATTTTAGCTACTTTTGCGATTGTGCCGGGGAAATCCTTCGCGCATTCGGTTCGCACCGTCCACAGTTGCAACCCCACCGGTATATTGCGTTTTGACGCCCCCATCTTTTCTCCTCCTTTTTGGGTTGTCTGTAATGCGCACCCGCCAACAAACAGCACCAGTCCCGATTTCAGAATCATTCGCCGTGACAAGTTTTCGCTTTTCATTTTTCACCTCATTTTCATTTTTTTATCCGCCGGACGCAGGGCGGATTTATTTCTGTTTATCTTTTAACAAATCCGGACGGTTTTGTCGAGTCCTTTCGAGCGATTGTTGCCTGCGCCATTTCTCGATTTCGCCGTGGTGGCCTGAAAGCAGAATCTCCGGCACTTTCATCCCCTGAAACGTTTCAGGCCTTGTATATTGCGGATACTCCAGGCCGCCTGCGGTGAGCGAGGTCGAACCGCCGTTTGCGGCTTCGCTGAATGTCTCATCTTCGGCAGATTCACCATCGCCCAGCGCGCCGGGCAGCAAACGAACAACCGCGTCGATAATGACCATCGCGGCCAATTCCCCGCCCGAAAGCACATAGTCGCCGATTGAGATTTGCTCGGCGTTCAACCCCGTCCTGATTCTTTCGTCGAATCCTTCGTAATGCCCCGCGATGAGGATGAGCCGTTTTTCGCCGGCAAGTTCAGTGGCTAATTTTTGTGTGAATGGTTTGCCCTGCGGGGTGAGCAGGATTACACGGGGCTTATCTGGCGACAGTTTTTCGACCTGTTCAAAGCAGTCGAAGACCGGCTGGCACATCATCACCATTCCCGGTCCGCCCCCGTATGGCCGGTCGTCAACCTTCTTATGTTTGTCTTTGGAGAAATCCCGGATATTCGTCAGGACAATATCGACGATGCCCGCTTCTTTCGCCCGTTTGAGTATCGAGTGATTCAGCGGCGACTCGAACATCTCCGGAAACAGCGTTAAGACATCAATCCGCATCGTCGACATCCTGCTATGAAAACCCCCGGCTTTTGGCCGGGGGTTTGGTATGTAATTTTATTTTACGCCTGCGTCTTCCGGCCGTTATTTCTTCTCGCTTTTGGGTTTTTCTTCGGCCGGTGTTGCCTGCGGTGAGCTTGTCGAACCCGCGCCCGCAGCCGGCTTTTCTTCGGTCTTGCGTTCTGATTTCAGGAACGGCAATCCGGCCGCCCTTGCCCGTTTTCTCGCTAATGCCCGGCGGGTCTTCCTTTCAGCCGCGTATTTATGCTTGATACCCTTGCGGAGCAGTATCTCTGATACCGAGTCCGAAGGTATCGCGCCTTTATCGAGCCAGTACTTGGCTCGTTCAATATCCAGAACCAGTTCCTTTTCGGCGTTCTTTTCGAGGGGGTCGTAATATCCCAGTTTCTCGATAATTCTGCCATCGCGGGGCGTGCGGGTATCAATCACGTTTATCCTGAAAAACGGCCTGTGCCGCCTTCCATGCCGCGACATCCTGATTTTTACTGACATAATCTTCTCCTTTTAACTACGCCTATAATCAATTCCCGCTTTGGCCATACAAATTGGCCACGGGACACGTTAGCCGGTAAAACCCGGAAGTATAGCAGAATTGCGCCCCGACAGCAACGGCTTTTTTGGCTATCTGTGCCTCTGAAAACCGCCGCGGTTCGCCAATTATCGGGGATTTTTGCGGTGCAGAGCATAGCCGTTGATGAAAATGGCGAACAAGGCGGGGTCAACTTTCGCGTCGTCAGCTATTTTACGCACCTGGTCATCGATAAGATTCGCGGCTTTTGCCTTCTCGTCAGCGGTCATAATCGCTACCGCCCGGCGTAATTGTTCCAGCTCCTCCGCTGTGGGGCTTGCCAACATACCAAGCTCACTTATTTCAACGTTATCCCTGAACTGCTCGCGCACAATTCGACCGTATTCATTGCCGGCGAACTGTGCGAGCTTATCGAGGTACTGGTCGATTGAGATGTTTTGGGTTACCGCCGTATTTTTTTGCCTCTGCGGATTATGACTTGTTTTCTTCTGGAGCGTTGTTTGATTTTTTTGCCTGCCGTCATCGCCGCGCCTAAAGATTCGAGATTAAAACCGCCCGAAAACATCGCCTTCAACCCGGCCATTTTCCCGCCCGACAGCGACTTGAGCATGTCCCTGCTTCGCACAAACTGTTTTACCAGCCCGGATACATCGTGCGGCTGTGTCCCTGAGCCGGCGGCAATCCTCCTGCGTCTCGACGAGTCAATGACGTCCGGGTCCTGGCGTTCCTGGAGCGTCATCGAATAAACTATCCCCTCCATCTTCTTTAGTTCATTCTCGTCGAAATCCATATCGCCCATTTCCGCGGCGCCCGGCATCATCTTCATCAGGTCTTTCATTCCCCCCATTTTTTTGACTGCCTGCATTTGCTGGAGGAAATCATCGAACCCGAAGCTGCCCTTGGCCATTTTTTCCTGCAGTTTCACGGCCTCTTCTGCGTCAAACTGCTCATGTGCCCTCTCGACCAGCGTAACAATGTCACCCATTCCCAGGATTCTGCCTGCCATCCGGTCGGGGTGAAATTCTTCGAGCTTGTCTAATTTTTCGCCTACGCCGATGAATTTTATGGGTTTGCCTGTTACTGCCTTTACGCTAAGTGCCGCTCCGCCTCTGGCGTCGCCGTCTAATTTGGTCAGGATGACGCCGTCTAATTCCAGGCGGGTGTTGAATTCCTTCGCGGAATTGACCGCATCCTGTCCGGTCATCGAATCACATACAAGGTAAATCTGGTGCGGCTGGACGGCTTTTGCGACGTCGCTTATCTGCGTCATCATTTCTTCGTCGATGTGCAGCCGACCAGCGGTATCCAAAATAACAACATCAGCACCAGTTGTTTTGGCGTGTTGAATAGCGTTTTTCGCAACTTTCACCGCGTCCGTGCTTTGCTCGCTGTAAACCGGGATATTCAACTGCTGGCCAAGGGTGACCAACTGGTCGATAGCAGCCGGCCTTTGCAGGTCGTCGGCAACAAGCATCGGCTTCTTGCCTTTATCCATAACGTATTTGGCCAACTTCGCGGCGGTGGTCGTTTTGCCGCAGCCCTGTAACCCTGCCAAAAGTATCAGCGTCGGCCCGGGCGAGACGTAATAAATCTGCGTATCCACAGGCCCCATCAGCTTGGTCAGCTCATCGTTGACTATCTTGACGAAAACCTGTCCGGGGTGCAGCGACTTGATTACCTCCGCTCCGATGGCCGCCTGGGTAACGTCCTTGCAGAATTGCTTGACCACCTGGTAGTTGACGTCCGCTTCAAGCAGCGCCTTGCGAACGTCGCGCACCGCGTCCGAAACGTTGGCCTCGGTAATTCTTCCTCTGCCCGACAGCGACCGAAACACGGAACCGAATTTTTGCGTCAATGCATCAAACACGAGTTTTTATGCTTTCCTGAATTTTGATAAAGCCATGCCGGGAAAACCATCCCCGACAATAAGATTATAGGTTCATCCGCCTGTTTTTTCAACGTCCAAATCCGTCTCCGCGGACCACAGGCAGGCACAGACAAATCTTCTTATGGTTAAGGAATTTATAGCTGCCTGTCGCATATTATGCGATTGAATGCTGTATCCGGCGGTGTTTGGCCGATAAATCCATTGACGAATTTTAAAAAACGGGTTAGTATGCTTCGGCAGGGATAACCCAAATTGTGCAGGAGTTAGACCTTGTTTATGAAATTTTACCTCAGAAAAGCGTTGTGGTGCGTAACTTTAGTATTGCTTCTGGCTGCATTCGGCTGCGGCGGCCCCGGCAGGCGGACCGCTAAGAACAAATCCGCCGCCGACAATAACGGGATAGACGATACCATCGGTATGTATGCGGAGATATTCGCTTCCGATGCCATACCCATAAGCGGCTATGGTTTGGTAGGGGGGCTTAACGGCACGGGTTCCTCTGAATGCCCCACGCAGATTAGAACTTACCTCCAAAAATACATCCTTCAGCGCCTCGCCGGTGCCAAAGTTAATGTCGAAGACCTTATCAGCAGCCCCGATACCGCCGTCGTAATCGTCGAAGGTGTGATTCCGCCCGCCGCCTCAAAAAATCAGCGGTTTGACGTCAGGGTTACCGCGTTGCCCGGCACACAAACGACCTCTCTCGAAGGCGGCTGGCTCTATGGCGTTGACCTCTTTGAGACACGTCAGGTCGGCATGGGCATCAAACCCCTCGCCACCGCCGAAGGCCCTGTATTCACCGATTCCGCAATTTCCGGCTCGCAAGACCCCAGGACCGGCTACGTCTTGGGCGGCGGCACGGTTGTCGAAGAGTACAAAGTCAATCTTGCCCTTCGCCTGCCGGACTACCGCATCGTCAGTCAAATCCGGAATCGTATAAACGAACGCTTCGGCTACGAAATTGCCGTGGCGCTGGCGCCGGGCAGTATCGAGCTGCGAATCCCGACAAAGTATCTGGAGGCAAAAGGCAGATTCATCCAGCTTGTCAGGGCCACGTACCTTGTGGGATCGCCCGAGCTTACCGAGAAAAGAATAATGACCCATATAGAGAAGCTCGCGGGCTCCAAAGATAAAAACGCAAGCGAAATTGCCCTTGAGGCCATTGGTAACGCCGCAATGCCGAAACTTGCGGCACTGCTTAATTCCTCCGACCCGGAAGTCCGCCTCCGGGCCGCTCGATGTATGTTCAACCTCGGTAACCAGAAGGGCAGGGAGGCGCTCTGGGGCATTGCCACCGACAAAGAATCTTCCTATCGAATAGAGGCAATTGACGCCCTGGTCAATACCTCCGCCGGGCAGGACGTCACCTCAATGCTTCAATCGCTGCTGCGAGATGATGATTTGTCCGTTCGCCTTATTGCCTATGAGAATCTCGTTCGCCTCAAAGACGTCACCGTCTCACGCAAACTGATAGCCAACAGCTTCTATCTTGACCAGGTAACCCAGACCGGAAAACCCGCGATTCTGGTTTCTCGACGAATCCAGCCCCGCATCGCGCTCCTCGGCTCTCCCATATATTGCCGAAGCAACATTTTTATTGAGACGCAAGACGGAACTATCACTATAAATGTGCCCGCGGGCGAAAAATATGCCACGATAATACGCAAACACCCCAGACGCCCCGATACAATTATCCAGTTGAAAAGCTCCCTTGACCTTGCCGACGTCATCGAGACATTGTGCCGGGAGCCGTTAACCCCAACAGCGCAGGGGGGCCCGGGACTTGGTGTCCCCTACTCTACTCTCGTCGGGCTCATTAGCAAAATGGTTGACTCAGGCGCCATCCAGGCCGAATTTTACGCTGGCCCACTCCCAAAAACCCTGCCAAATATAAAGAAATAACATCTCTTCGACCGATAATGTTAAAACGAAATGTAAGAACCGAATTGAAGGACTATGACCAAAAGCAAAAAATATCGGACTAAGTTTGCTTCGCTGGTCGGGTTTTGTAATAATAATAATTTTGAAATTATAGGACTATACGGTTTTGAGTGTCCTGGTTTTTGCGGCAGAAGATCGCAAAGGCAGGAGGGTTTCCGATATCCTTTGCTTATACCGGCTTGTGCCTGAATCTTAAGGATTTATAAATGCGACTTGAAAAGGTTATCCTCGACGGCTTCAAAAGCTTCGCAGACAAGACGGAATTTGTATTTTCAGCGGCGGTAACAGGCATTGTCGGCCCCAACGGCTGCGGCAAAAGCAATGTCGTTGATGCCGTGAAGTGGGTGTTCGGCGAACAAAGCGCAAAAAGTTTGCGCAGCGGACGAATGACCGACGTCATCTTCAGCGGCAACGCCAGCAGAAAACCCGCGGGCTGCGCAGAAGTCAGCTTGTTCCTCGCCAATACCAACGGCTCTGAAACAGGCCGGCTGCCCATCGACGCCGACGAAGTCCAGATTACGCGACGCATCTACCAGAGCGGCGACAGCGAATACCGCATCAATAACAAACTCTGCCGGCTAAAAGACGTCCGCGAATTATTTATGGATACCGGCGTCGGCGTCAGGGCGTATTCCATTATCGAACAAGGCCAGGTCGAACGTCTCCTCTCCGCATCATCCGTCGAAAGACGCGTGATATTCGAAGAGGCGGCCGGCATAAGCAAATACAAGGCGCACAAGGAAGAAGCCCTCCGTAAACTCGAACGCACCGAACAAAATCTCCTTCGCCTTGCTGATATTGTCAGTGAGGTCGCCAGCCGGCTACGAAGCGTCAAACTCGCCGCGGGCAAAGCCAGAAGCTATGTCCAGTACACTCAACGGCTAAAAGAGCTTCAGGTCAATTATTCGCTGGCGGAATTCGACAAAATCTATAAAACCGCGGCCCAGAAAAAGGCTGCCCTCGATGAAGCGGAGAAGAACTTTGCCGTGTCCGCCGCGGATGTGGCAAGGCACGATGCCCTGCTCGGCGAGATAGGCCAGCAGATAATCGATACGGAAAACAGCATCAACCACACCGACAATTCGCTTGTGGCCGTGCAGAGCAAAATCGAGCAGCAAATGCAGCGGATAGAATTCCTGCGAACCAGAATCAAAGAGTTTGAACAGAGAAAGGCCGCTGCCGTCGCAAGGGCGCAACAACTCGCCGAACAAAAAAGCGAGTTCACAATCGACCTCGAAAAGTACCAGGCACAGCAGCAGGAAAACGAACAATCCTTCGAACAGTGCAATCGCGACGTCGAACAAACCAGTCGGGAAATCGCCGATATTAACGCCCGGTATTCATCGCTCGAAGCCGAACTTGAAGATGAGAAATCAGGCATAATAGATATTGTCCGGCATACCGCCCAGCTCCACAACGAGCTTCAAAGCATATCCGTATATCGCACCAATCTTTCCTCTCAGAAAGACCGTCTCGCGGGTCGCGCCCGGGTCGCGGGCGACGAGCTTGAAAAGCTCCTGACGGACAAGGCGCAGTGTGACGCGAGATTGAACGATATCGAAACCGTTATCGCCGACCTCACAAAAAACCTCGACGCCAAACGCGAGGAATCCGATACATGCATCGGTCGCGCCGAGGCGGATAAAAAACGTTTAGCCAACAGCAAGGAAGCTAGAAGTGCACTGGCCAGCGAGCTTGCCGTTCTTACCGATATGGAAAACCGCCGGGAGGGCGTCAAGGTGGGGGCAAAACGCATTCTCGAAAACCAGTCGCAGTTCGATTATGTCGAAGGAATTCTCGCCGATATTATCACCGCGCATATTGATTATGCCGCCGCGGTTGAGGCCGCTCTTGAAGACAAGACCGATGCTGTGGTTATCGCATCGACTGAAAAGTTACTGGCGGGTAAAGACGCCGTCGATAAGCTCGATGGCCGGGTCCACTTCATAAGCGCAGACAAAATCGAACCATTTGTGAATACCGATGACCTCTCGACGCTATCTGGCGTGAAGGGTCGTCTTGTTGAGTTTGTAAATTACCAGCCCAAACACGCCTCTCTCGTCTGGGCATTGTTAGGCAAAACTCTCATTGTCGATTCCATCGACAAGACCGGGCTATTATCCGAAACGCTCGGCCCGGATTACAAATTCGTTACTCTCAAAGGCGAGTTCGCTTCGGGCGATGGCTTCATCAAACTTGGCCCCCTTGGCCGGGCCGCTGGCCTCATTTCTCGAAAAAGCCGGCTTCGCCAGTTGCAGGACACTATTACCAATATCACTAATGAAATAGACACGCTTCAAAACCAGATTGACGAGGCCGTCCGCACGGGCGACCATCTCACGAAACTTTGCAAAGACCTACGCACCGCAGTTTACGAGGCGAATACCGAAAAGACACAGATAAACTCGAAACTGGCAGCGCTCGAAGAAAGTATAAAACGGCTCAGTGAAGAGCAGCCCCTCATCACGGGCGAAATCGACCAGCTCGAAAAGCAAATCGCGCAGTCCGTCCAGCGGGAATACGAGTCAAAGCAAAAGCTCCAGGAGCTTGAGACTGTCAACAATCAGCGTAACGCCCGAATCGGCCAGCTCCAGGGCGATTACTCGAATCTCAAGGGCAGCCAGCAGTCGCTCACGGAGAAGCTGACCGACCTTAAGGTATCGCTTGGCCAGATATCCGAGCACCGCCAGTCATTGATACAAACAATCCAGTCGCTCCAGACCCAGCTTCAAGCCAATGCCGGGGCGGTTGCGGCTGCCGAATCCGAAATCAAGAGTTGTGCCGACCAGACCCTGGCAGCCCAGACCGACATTCTCGCTTCCGAATCGGCTGTCTCTGAGTTGTTCAGCGAAAAAGACCAGAAGCAGCAGAGCAGTTCTCAACTGCACAATCAAATCGAAGGTCTGCTTGCCGAGCAAAAGAGCAATGAACAAACGCTCCGCGACAAGCGCGCTGGGCAAAGCCGAATCGAACAACAGATAAACGAACTAAAAATTGAGCTTGGCCAGCTTGATGTTCGACAACAGGACCTCATCGCGAGGGTCCGCGACGAATTGCAGCTTGACCTGCTCCAGTCCTACCAGAATTATCAGGATACCACCGTTGACTGGGAAAAGGTGCGTGAGGAAATCGCCGAGCTGCGAGGCAAAATCGAACGACTTGGCAACGTCAATCTCGATGCAATCCAGGAACAGCAGGACCTTGAACAGAGACACAGCTTCCTTTCGACACAGGTCGAGGACCTCAATTCCAGCAAGGGGCAACTCCAGCAGCTAATCAACCGTCTCAACAAGGTCAGCAGGGAAAAGTTCCTTGAGACGTTCGAACTTGTCCGCGGTCATTTCCAGCAGATTTTCCGCAAGCTCTTCGGCGGCGGAAAGGCCGACATTATTCTCGAAGCAGCCCCCGATATCGATGTTCTCGACGCGGGCATCGAAATAGTCGCGAAACCTCCCGGAAAGGAAACCCGGAGCATCTCACTATTGAGCGGCGGCGAAAAGGCAATGACCGCCATCGCGCTATTGTTCTCCGTATTTAAGGCAAAACCCTCTCCGTTCTGCTTCCTCGACGAAGTTGACGCCGCCCTCGATGAGGCTAATAACGAACGCTTCGACGCTATCGTCAGGGAGTTCCAGAAGGAATCCCAGTTCATCATAATCACGCACTCCAAGCGCACGATGAGCGTTACGGATATGCTTTATGGCGTGACTATGCAGACGCAGGGCATCAGCAAGAGAATATCCGTCAACTTCGACCATTACAGTTCCGAACCCGCTGCCGCGTAATTTTTTACATTCGGCGTTCAATGTTGAATGTTGATTGTTCGGCGTTTTTCTCGCCTTTGACTATCGTTTCGCCTGAATCTATAATATCCCTGTCTATTTTAAGGATCCAATTATGGAAACGATTTTGCTGGTTATAGTGGCTGTTCTGCTGGCGATAGTTTTGATTCACCAGTTCAGCACCAGTTCAGCCAACAGGGATAAGCTCACCCAGCAGCAAACCGCTGTAACATCTCTTCAGCAGCAACTCGATTCCATTTTGAAGTCGGCTGATTCCACCCGGAACACCCTTCAGGATTCTCTTCAAAAAGGTCAATCTACGCTGACCCAGGGCCTGCAATCTTCAACGGATACGCTCAGCAAACTTAACAATCAAATCGGTCAGTTAATTACCGCCAGCACGCAGATGCAAAAAGTAGGCGACGACGTAAAACGCCTTCAGGAAATTCTCGCAAGCCCGAAACTGCGGGGCGGTCTCGGCGAATGGTCGCTTGAAAATCTGTTGGCACAAACCTTGCCGAAGGACAGTTATAAAATTCAGTATTCCTTCAGGGATGGTCAGAAGGTCGATGCCCTGATTCATTTGGCGGGCTATAACGCCCCAATCGACGCCAAATTTCCGCTTTCGAGTTTTGAGTTGCTTCTCAAGGCGGAGAGGGACGATGAACGGATTCGTCTGCGAAAACAGTTTCACAATGACGTCATCAAGCACATCGACAAAATCGCGGCAAGTTACATCAGACCCGCCGAAGGCACACTTGATTTTGCCCTTATGTATATCCCCGCCGAAAACGTCTATTACGAGGCGATTATCAAATACCCTGACGACGCGAAGGATATTCTCCAGTATTCGCTTGATAAAAAAGTCGTCCCCGTCTCGCCGAATCTGCTTTACGCGTATCTGATGACGGTTGTGATGGGGCTTCACGGGCTGCAAATCGAAAAACAGGCATCCGAAATACGCCAGAACCTCAAAACACTCAACGCTTCTTTTACCGATTTCACTGGAACTTGGGACGTCCTCGGCAAACACCTCCGCAACGCCTACGTCCAGTTTGACGAGGGTCATAAAAAATTGGACAGGTTTGGTATGGAACTCACTAACATTCAACAGGAAGATAACAAATGATTTTCGATGACAGTAGAATGATTAAATACCGCGTATATACCGTATTGATTCTCACATTGCTTTTCGCTATGCCCGTTTTGTCCGCGGACAAGTTTTATGATGGGTTCAGGAATCCGCCGATGTCCGCCAGGCTGATTATTCGGTGGAACTGGGACGCCAACAGTCCGGGCGAGCAGGAAATCATACATCAGCTTGATGTCTTCAAAAAAGCGGGCTTCGGCGGCGTAGAAATAGTCCCCGGCATAGACGTAAACGCCCAATTGCTCAAGTTTGCCGCCGACGCCGCAAAGCAACGGGGGATGATTGTGGATTTGTCACTTGGCTCAACCCTGGGCGGCCCGTTTATCTTGCCCGCCGAGCAGGGCCAACAAATCGCGATAAGCAAAAAGCAATTTACCGGGCCGACAAATTCAGTTGTGAATGTAAATGACCTCGTCAGCGGCGTCGACCCGAATCACAAGCTGATGTTTTTGCGTCTGATTAAAACAGATGTGTCAAGGTTCACGCCCGGCGAAGAGTTAATTGAAAAAATAAAGCCCGACGGGGCAGTGGCCATCGATATTAACGACACCAACAGCCATACTCTTTACGCGGGCGTTCTGCACTCCGGTACAAATGCCATTGGCGTTCCCGCCCTCGATTTGCTCAGCAAGCAGGCCGTGGAAAAATATCTTAACAATATCTCCGCCAAACTTGGCCCCGCCCTGGGCGGCAAACTCGGCAATTCCGTCCATTCCATTGTATGTCCGCCTGTCGAACTATCTGCCTCAAACTGGACAAGCGATTTCACCCAGTATTTCTTTAAGCGATGTGGTTACGACGTAATACCCTACCTGCCGATTATTCTCGATGATGGCTTCCCCAAGGCCAAGACCCGTTTCTACGATACTATCCGCCGCACACGTTATGATTTTTACGCGACTCTTGCTGAGTTGTACCGCGAACGTTTCACCATGACCTTCCAGAACTTCTGCCGCGATAATGGCGTCCTGTTCTGTGTCCCAACAGGCCCCGTTGATATCCTCGACAGTTGTTCTGTGCCCTCCGATATAATTCAGAGTTATGCCTCACCGGACCGCTTTAGCCATAACGCCTGGGACAAAATCGCTTCCTCTGCGGCGCATCTTGCCGGCAAGTCCCTCGTGGCCGGCGAAGCAATAATAGGCGTTTCAGACAACCTTGAATCAGTAAAGAGAAACGCAGACATTGCTTTTGTTTCAGGAGTCAATCAATCTATTCTGGCCTGTGGTTCTTTTCTGGACGAGCGCAATCCCTGGTGGCCATATGCGGAAAACTGGACCGAGCGTGATGCCCGATTGTCTTATTTGTTTCAGAACGCCCGCCATCAGGCCAGAATCGCCATTATTTGTCCGGCCGGCGACCTCTGGAGTGATTGCGGCTCATCAGAATCAAGGATGGTCAACTATTTCTGGTACCTGTTCCCGCTCGGGCACGCCCTCAATCAAAATGGCTACACCGTCGATTACGTCAGCGAGAAAATCTTCACGCAAACTACCTTCGAAGACGGCAAACTTCACTTTGGCTCACAGACCTACGATGTCGTAATAGTCCCCGATGTATTCTCAATGGAATTCCTTACCGCCAGAGCCCTGCGTTTCTTTGCTGAGAATGGCGGCAAAATCGCCTTCGTCGGACAAGCGCCACTAACCGCGCCTGGCTTCAAAGACCTCCTCCGGCGCAGTGTCCCCATCGAGATAACGATGGGCCATATCGAGAAAAGTGACCCCAACCGCGTCGTATTCCTCCCCGCCCCTGACAAGGACAAGGATAACCTGCTCTCCTGGACGTCCGACCTGATGAAAAAAATCAGCGTTTTACCAACCGTCAAAATTTCTTCGCCGAGCGACAAACTTCTTTTTATCCATTATCTTGCCGAAGGCAGGGATATATTCTTTTTCACCAACATCGATAACGTCGCCCCCATATCTTTCCGCGTGGATTTCAATACCGCCGGCAAAACACCCTGGATCTGGAATCCCGATACCGGTGCTCGCGGCGTATTTGCCTATGGCGACAAAAAGAACACTCTCGATATCCGCATCGAGCCGGCGGAATCGCTGCTTCTGGTTTTTGACCCGAATATGAAGGCAAAACCCGCCAAGCCGCAGCCCGCGGTCGATTTCAATGACGGACTCGAAATCAAAACTAATTGGCAGGCAGAATTTAGCAACTGTATGACAGGTGAAAAATTAACGCTCAAAATCGATAAGCTATCCGATTTTGGTGCGGACAAAGAACCCCGCCTAAATACCTTTGCGGGCACTATTTTGTATCAGGCCGAATTTGATGCCCCCGACAAAAAACGAACTGTTCTTGACCTTGGTAAATGCAGTTATATTTCAGAAGTAAAACTAAACGGCAAATCACTGGGTATGCGCTGGTATGGGCGGCACATCTATGATACCGCCGATGCGCTTAAGAAAGGCAAAAACACCATCGAAATCAAGATAACAACTTCATTAAGCGATTTGAAAGCGAATCCCGTCTCCGCAGGTCTGATTGGCCCCGTGCGATTATTAAAAACACAGTAAAAACGTTTGCTTTACGAAGATAATCGCTTCTGGTAAGCAATGATGCCGGCTGTCTTTATATGCGCGCCTGAACAATCCTTGAAAAACACACATCTTTCTGATACACTCTGTCTGTAAGTCATCATTGCGATTAAGTCGTGAAATATAGACGGGACTGTATCTAAATGCGAACTTCTGCACGGACGCAAAATAAATCATCCGCCAGTGAACCGCTCCATAGAAATCATCGGCGTGCCAACTCCGCTGATAAAACTTGGGTCATAGCTCTGCCCGACCCGCGCGCAGACCAGCTCGCCAAATCACTCAAGGTTTCGCCTTTGCTCGCGCAACTGCTCATAAATCGAGGTGTAACCGACCCGCAATCCGGCTCCGCTTTCCTCAGACCCAAACTAACCGACCTCATCAGCCCCGAACTGCTTCCGGGTGTTCGTGATGCCGCACAAAGGATTAAACAGGCCGTCACACAAAAACAAAAAATCACAATCTATGGCGACTATGACGTCGATGGCATCACGGGTGTCGCTATTCTCTGGCAAATCCTCACGTTCCTCGGCGCAAACGTCGATTACTACATCCCGCACCGCATCGACGAGGGCTACGGCCTCAAAGTTGACGCCGTCGAATCAATCGCCAACGCCGGCACGCAGCTCCTCATCACCGTTGATTGCGGCATCACCGCTCATGCCGCCGCCGAATTGGCGAAAAAACTCGGCCTCGACCTGATTATCTCCGACCACCACCAATTCGCCGACACGCTCCCGCAGGCGTTTGCTATTGTCCATCCGGCGCTCGATAAATCCTATCCCAACCCCGACTCTTCCGGCTCTCTCGTCGCCTTCAAGCTCGCCTGGGCCGTCGCGGACATCTTCAAAACCGGCGCCAAGCTCAGCCCCGAAATACGCGACTTTATGCTTAATTCCACGTCCCTGGCGGCGATGGGGACTATCGCTGATGTTATGGAACTCCGCGGCGAAAACAGGACCCTGACCAGTTTCGGCCTTAGCTTGCTTTCCGACCCCAAATTACCCGGCCTGAAGGCGCTCATCGAATCTGCCGACCTCACCGGCAAAGGCCTCGACAGCTACCACATCGGCTTTCGCCTTGCCCCTACGCTCAACGCCGCCGGCAGAATCGGCCACGCCCGCCTCGCCGTCGAACTGCTTACTTCCACCTCGCTTGCCCACGCTACGCAGGTCGCCGAGTATCTCAAAAGCCAAAACGCCCAGCGTCAGCGGTTCGAACGAAAAATCTACAACCACGCCTGCCAGCTTATCGCCGAACAAAACCTCGACAAGCCGGAAAGAAAAACCATCGTGCTGTCCGACTCCTCCTGGCACAGCGGTGTCATTGGTATTGTCGCCTCCAGAATCGTCGATAAATTCTTCCGCCCCGCGATTATGATTAACTCCGGCTCAACACCCGCACAGGGTTCCGCTCGTTCCGTCCCCGGCTTCGATATCCTCGCTGGAATCGCCGCCTGCTCAAAACACCTTGTTACCTTCGGTGGTCACAAAATGGCCGCGGGAGTAACAGTTCTGCCCGAAAATATCCAGAAGTTCGCAGAGACCATCGAAAACTACGCTCAACACCACCTGCTCGATGAACAACGCGTCAGCAAGCTCCATATCGATGCGCTGGCGTCGTTGTCCGAGTTTAACTACGAAAGTGTTACCGAAATGCAAACCCTCGGCCCGTTCGGTCAGGGCAACCCCGAACCCCTGTTTGCCACAAAAGGCGTCCGCCTCTGCGGGCCTCCTCGCAGGGTTGGGACAAACGCCGACCACCTCCAGCTTGCCGTCACCGACCACACCAATTCAATCCGCTGCATCGGCTTCCGGATGGGCTTACTCGAAAAAAAGCTCCTCGAACACGAGTGTTTTGACATTGCTTACCACGCCGCGATTGATTCATTCAACGGCAACCGCTCCGTCCAGTTGGTTATTGAAGACATCCGTTTCGAATAATGATTTCACTTTCCGGGTTCGACTGTAATTTTTTCAATCCTGAATTTACCTAATGTTGTTGCCATGTTGAAAAAGTTCACCGGCTCGCCGTTGCCTGATGCCAGTGCGATATGCCCCGCGTCGAATTTGCCTAAGCCGCCCGCTTTGAATGCCGAATCAAGCCCGACCCATTTGTCGCCTATATACGCCTCAGTCCAGGCGTGTCCGCCAAAGCCGGTTTTGCCCTCAAAATCATTCACGTATGCCACGCCCACTGTTACTTTTGCCGGTATTCCCGCCGCCCGGCACATCGCCGCGCACAGGACTGCGAATTCCGTGCAGTCGCCTCTCCTGCTCACAGCGACCTCTGCCGCCGAGGCGTATCCAACCGACAAGCTTATATTCTTTACGTATTTCGCCACAAACTCCTCGATTCTTTTTGCCGCTTCAGCCGAATCCTTTGCGTCGCCCACCGCTTGTTTCGCCAGTGCGATTATATTCGCGTCGTCGCTCTGCACAAATCTGCCTGGCTTTATCATCTCTGCGATGTTCGCGTCTGTCCTCTTATATGGTAGTATCCCGCCCGTTGGCATACTCACTGGTTCGACTTTCACTATCACCGTTCCATCTTCGAGTTTCTGAACCTGCTGGTTATCGCTTGACGGTATCGTAAGATTCGTCGTTTGAGCAGTCGGTTTCAGGTAATATGTAATCGATTTTGCAGCCCCTGCATCTTCGATCGGCTCTGGGCTTGCCAAAAACATCTTATCTATTATTTCAGCGGGCTGGTTGTTGCTCATCGCGAATTCCTTTGTGCAGGCCAGCATTTCCACGTTCATCCCTGCCATCGGCATTATGCTTTTTAACGCCCGTAACTGCCCGTCCACATAACCCGTCGAAACAATCTCTCCAGTCCCGGGCATGCTCATAACCGTTTCAACTTTTGTCAGCGGCACTATCCTGCCCAGCAAATCTACATCCTGCTTTGCCCCGACTTTCACGCGGGTATTAACAGCGGCCATTATTCCAGGGCTGAACACGTTTACATCGTAACTTGTGCCTTCGTTCAGTTTTTTCTCCAGCTCAATCAGGCGAAGCCCCTCCGCCATTACCGCACCCTTAGGCCATACAATAGTGCCTTCCTGTACGGCTCCTATTCCTGTTGTCCGGGTCCGGACGGTTCCGTCTTTGCCTACAATCCCCTCTGTTTTCATCGTTACCATTCCCATATCCTGTTCGGAGGCAAACGATATCGGCTCTCCCTTTACCGTTTCAACGCAGATTTCCTTTGTTTTCAGGATGACTGTTTTTCCCATTCGATTTAATGTCATATAGACCGTATCTGTTGTTGTAACCCGATCGCCTGCCACGACCCTGCTGTATATCGCGTGTCCGACCTTCGTCCCATCCACGAATACAGCGTAGTATTCGACGTCATCCGTCCGTCCCCACGCCAAAACCGTTAATTGCAGAACGATAAGCCCAATTGCGAAAATTTTTGCCTTCATAATCAACTCCAAAAATGTCGTCCCGTTTCAAATATGTTCTGATTAGTATAAACCATCCGTTGCATCCGGCAAGTTATCATTCTAAAATACTCCGAACGCTATGAATTTTGATGAACTATTGAAACTTGTTCATTCGGGCAATTCACCCCGGCTGTGCGATGATTCCCGTATCATCGAACCGGGTGATATCTTCGTCGCCGTCAAAGGCCCCGATGTCGATGGCCACGATTTCATTCCACAAGTCCTCGCCAAAGGCGCAAAATTCGTCGTCTGCCAATCACCTTCTTCCATTGTCATTCCCGCGCAGGCGGGAATCCAGGTTATCACCGTCCCCGATTCCTCTCTCGCCCTGGCCGCTCTTGCACAGGCTGCCAATGGCGACCCTGCCGAGAAACTCACCAATCTCGCTGTTACGGGAACCAAGGGCAAGACCACTGTAACCTTTCTCGTCCGCTCCTGTTTTCAGGCCGCCGGGCAAAAATGCGGCTTAATCGGGACCGTTATCTATGATAACTGTATTGATGTCTCGCCTGCCCCTCTCACCACCCCCGATTGCCTGACTATCGCACAATCGCAGGCACAGATGCTCAAAGCCGGCGCAAAATATATGGTCATCGAAGCCAGCTCCCACGCCCTCGACCAGAACCGTCTCGCCTCAATCAATTTTCACGCTGCCGCCTTTACCAATCTCACAGGCGACCATCTCGATTATCATAAAACCACCGAAAACTACTTGGCCGCAAAATCGAAAATCTTCGAATCGCTTTCTCCCGACTCAACCGCTGTTCTTAATAAACAATCCTCTTACTCAGAACAAATCGCCGCGGGCACTAAAGCCAGAATACTTTGGTTTGCTGTTGACGACGAAGCTGACCTTTCTGCGGAAATTCACTCAATCGATGGCTCAGGCACTACGTTTACCCTTCGATATCAGGGGCAAAGCATTCGCATAAAAACGCCTTTGCTTGGCCGATTCAACGTCGCTAATCATCTTGCCGCCGCGGGCCTGTGTCTCGCCGCTGGTCTTGACCTCGAAACCGTTGCCCGTGGCTTATCTGCCCTCGATGCCATCCCCGGCCGGCTTGAGAATATCAAGCCAGATACTCCTTTTACCGTTCTTGTCGATTTCGCTCATACCGACGACGCTCTCGATAACGTCCTTTCCACTCTAAAGCCGCTTTGTAAAGCCCGACTCATCGTCGTATTCGGCTGTGGAGGCGACAGGGACAAAACAAAAAGACCGCGTATGGCCAAAGTCGTCGAAAAGTTCGCCGACCTGGCAATCGTAACAAGCGATAACCCCAGGACCGAAAATCCCCACGATATAATCAGTCAAATTGTCACCGGCTTCGCAAACCCGAACTCCCCCAAAATCAAAATCGAACTCGACAGAAAAAAAGCGATAGCTCTTGCAATTGAATCAGCACAGAAAAACGACGTTGTTATCATTGCCGGCAAAGGCCACGAAAACTATCAAATCATCGGCAAACAAAAATTTCCCTTCAGCGACCAGCAAATTGCCTTCGAGCTGCTCAAAAATAAAAAATGAAGAAACTCTCAATTGAAAACTTGGCCAAAATAATAAAGGCGGACCATAGAGCGCTGGGCACAAGTTATGACGTTACTGATGTAAGTACTGATTCACGAACGGCAAAGCCCGGTGACTGTTTTTTTGCCATTGTGGGTGAGAATTTCGATGGCCATAATTTTTTAGCTGATGTTTTTGCCAAAGGCGCCGCCTGTGCCGTCGTCAGTCAGGATATTCCGCCCGACAGGTTTCCTGGTAAAGCGATTCTTCGGGTTTCCGACACAATAAAAGCCCTCGGCGACCTTGCCCGCTGGTATCGCCTGGACTGCAAATTCAAGGTCGTCGCAATCACCGGCTCAGCCGGCAAAACGACAACAAGGCAAATCGTTTACCATGTTTTGTCGCAGCATTTCAAAACGTATCAGTCCCCCAAAAGTTTCAATAATTTTATAGGCCTGCCTTTAACCTTGCTGGGGGCCGAGCCGAATCAGCAAATTATCATTGTCGAATTAGGTACCAGCCACCCCGGCGAAATTGAATATCTGACCCATATCGCCTTGCCGGATATCGCCATGGTTACCAATGTTTATCCCGCCCATCTCGCCGGCTTTGGCTCCGTCGAAAAAATAGCGGAAGAAAAATTGGCCATATCCAAAAACCTTACCCCCGCCGGAACACTCATCATCAATGCCGATTGCTCCACTCTGCTCGATTCCGCCCGCCGAGCCAGCTTAATCTTCAAAACCTTCTCTTGCAAAGAGTCCGCTGATTACCTCGCACGCGATATTTCTATCGGGCCGCTTACAAGTGTTTTTACCATCAATGGTGTTTCCGTCGAAATCCCGTTGCCCGGCCGGGGAAATGTTGAAAATGCCATTGCCGCTTGGGCAATTTGCTTATCCCTCGGCATCTCCGCCCGCGATTTTGCTGACGCCCTAAAAACCATCAGCCCCGTATCTATGCGGACTGAAATGCTTAAGATTGGCTCAGTTACCGTCATCTCCGATTGTTACAATGCCGGCCCCGCCTCGATGAAAAACGCCCTTGATATCCTCGCAAACCTCGCCGACAGTCAAAAGCGCAGGGCTGTTTTTATTTGCGGCGATATGGCAGAACTTGGTGATTCCGAACAATTTTTACATCGTCAACTCGGCGAACAAATCGCAAAAACGGGCGTCAACCTTCTCATCACCCTCGGCAATCTCGCTGCCCTCGCCGCCGATGCCGCTAAAACCAAAAGACCAGACACCCAAACCCGCTGTTTTGCCGACCAAACAGACCTTTGCAATAACTTACAGCTTATGATAAAAGATTCCGATATAATACTTGTCAAGGGCTCACGAATTAATAAGCTTGAATTGGTTGTTGATAAATTGAAAAAACTCTTCAGTGAACCCCGATAAATCGGGACTCACTGGTCACGGAAGACGAGAATAGAATGATTTATCATCTTCTTTGGTTTTTCCGAAATACTGTTACGCATCGACTGGGGTTTTACGCCTACCAGGATGTGATGTTTCGCGCCTTTGCTGCGCTGCTGACGGGTCTGGTTATCGCGTTGGTGCTTGGCCCGCCGCTTATTCGCTGGCTTATGCAAAAAAAAATCGGCGACCGCCCCGAATTCCACCACGCTACTCTCAATGAGCTGACCAAGCAAAAAGCCAATACCCCGACTATGGGAGGCCTCATCATAATTGCCGCCGTCCTCGCCTCGACCATTCTCTGGGCAAAACTTAACAATCCCTTCGTTCAGAAGGCAATCATCATTCTTTTCTGGTTCGGTGCCCTCGGCGCTGTTGATGACTGGCTCAAACTCACCGCCGAATCACGCCATCGAAGCAGAGATGGCCTCAAACCCTGGGAAAAAATTCTCTTTCAGTTCGGCGGCGCGGTCCTCATCGCCTCCTTCCTCTATATCGACTTTGCCAATATCGAAGATGGTCGAAAATTCTGGCTGCCTTTCTACAAGCACGGCCTGCCCCTCGCCAACTGGATGTTCATCCTCATCGCCATTCTGTATTTGTCCGCCACCAGCAACGCCGTCAACCTCACCGATGGTATGGATGGCCTCGCCGCCGGCTGCACCGGTATCGCCTCATTCGTCTTGGCAGTCCTCTGCTACGTCGCATCCGAAACGATGAGCCGAACCTCGACGGCCACATGGTCAAGCTACCTGCTCTTGCCTGCTATTCCTCAGGCAGGCGAACTGGCCGTGTTCTTCTCTGCCATTCTCGGCGCGGTCCTCGGTTTTCTCTGGTATAACTGCCACCCCGCCCAGGTCTTTATGGGCGATATCGGTTCATTGCCCCTCGGCGCAGCTATGGGATACGGAGCGCTTGTCACCCGAAACGAAATACTCCTGCTCATCATCGGCGGCGTCTTTATGATAGAGCTTTTCAGCGTCGTCCTCCAGGTCGGCTATTTCAAATACACCGGCGGCAAACGCCTCTTTCGCTGCGCTCCCATCCATCACCATTTCCACCTCGCCGGCTGGTCCGAACCCCAGGTCGTCGTTCGTTTCTGGCTTATCGCCGCCGCCTTCGCCGCACTTGCTTTGGCAACCCTCAAAATCCGCTAAACAAAGCTAATCGCGGTAAATCTAAAATAGAAAATAGTAAATGGGAAATTTTTTCGTTATAATGCCCTTCCCCTTGCAGGGGATATTATGCTCGATGAACAACTCACATCTGATTTAGAGCCGGAGGCGCCCAGACCGCCCAGAATCGCCCTTATCGCGTCGCGACAGACGCTTGCCGAATATCCTTCCTATCTCAAGCACCTGCTCATAGGTCTGGTGGATGAGTCCGTCCCCGTTATTCTTATTTGCCCGCCGGTCGGCAATGTTGACTCTATCGTCCCTCCCGCCGTCGAGGTTGTCCGGCACCCCGCAATCGATATACCTTTTATGCAATATTACAACAACCGCTTTCTCCTCGACAGGGTCGGCAAATTCAAACCGGAGATACTTCATTGCCTCTGCGAAACCTCGGCTTCACTGGCGCGATGGCTCGCCCGCAACCTTAATGTCCCCTATCTGCTTAATATAAATTCAATCTCTTCGCACTGGTCTGCTATTACGTTTTCCGCGACTCGTTGCGCAAATATCATCGTGCCCGCCAGGACCATCGCCGACCATTTCATAAAGGCCCACCCCAAAGTCGCGGACCGCCTCCGACAAATCGATATCGGCACCTTCGTTGACGACTCCACCGCCTGTTTTGCCCATCCCGAACACCTGCCCGGCATCGTCGTCTCGCCGCCCATCGATAATCCCGCCAATCTTGATAATATCTTCCAGGCGCTCCATCGCCTCACTGTCGATGGTTGCCAGTTCATTGTTGCGATTATCGCCGCCGGTTGCCCCGAAGGACCGCTCTGGAAGCAGCTTCGCTTCCTTGGTCTTCTCCATGCGGTTACTATTGTTCCTCCTTCGCTTGGCCTCTATTCCGCCGGTTCCGCCGCCGACATATTCATCGTGCCCCGGCCGTCAGGCAGTTTCAATATGCTGCTGTTGGCCGCGATGAGCGCCGGCTCCGCCGTCGCTGCTTCAAAAGGCGGCGTTGACGACCTCATTATCGAAGATAAAACCGCGTTCACCTTTAACCCCGATGACCAGCTTAGTGTTTATAATTGTCTTAAACGGCTCTTTGACAGACCCGATGAAGCCCGGCGTTTGGCTGCCGACGCCCAGCAGTTCCTCCGCCAAAACCGCCACGTCAGCGGTATGATTGCTTCAACTCTTTCCCTCTACAGGCAGGCCGTTTGCCCCCAGACCCCTGCAAACGTCTGATATTTGAAATAAATATAGGTGCCGGGACGTCTTACTTCCGGTTGTTTTCGTGGATAACGAGAATCCTTTTAATGTTTTTTTGAGGAGAATCGAATTATGAATAAGAAAGTGATTATGGCGGTTGTGGTGCTGGCGTGTGTTGTGCTGGCACCGATTGTTATTGCAGCAGAAGGGGTCGTAGGCGAGTGGGAATTCAAGAGCCAGATGCCGGCCAGGACTTCCACGGCGACTATGACGATTACCAAAAACGCCGACGGCAAACTCGCGGGAACGTGGTCGGCACAATTCGGCGAAAGTACCCTGTCGGATATTACTTTCGAGGCAGGCAAGGTGAAATTTGTCCAGACCAGCAACTTCGGTGGCCAGGAAATGAAGACGGCCTACGAAGGCACCCTTGAGGGCGGGAAACTCAAGGGGACAGGCAAAGGCCAGTTTGGCGAGGTTACATTCGATGGAACTTTGCAGGGAGAAGCAAAAACCGGAGCAGATGCGATTGTCGGCGAGTGGCAAATGAGCGTAAATATGCCCGCAAGAGATAACGTGGAGAAGTTGACCGTCACCAAGAACGCCGGCGGCACGCTGACAGGTAAATGGGAAGGACGAAGGGGAGAAAGCAAAATTTCGAATATGAAGTTCGAAGGCGGGAAACTTACTTTTATCCGCGCCAGCGATTTCGGAGGCCGGATAGTTGAGTCGGAATTTGAAGGGACAGTTGAAGGGGACTCGATAAAGGGCGTATTCAAGAGCGACAGGGGCAACAGGGATGCCAATGCCACCCGCATAAAATTGGCTAAGCCGGATGAAGGTAAAAAGGCGGAGCCGAATAAGCCGCCTGCTGAAAAGAAACCCAAATAGCAATAGACCGATTCTGGTTCTGTTGCATTATCACCAAAATTTAGCCCCCCGATTGTTTGTCGGGGGGTTTTTATTTGCGCCTATTGTTAATAATATCGAGCACTTCGGCGGGGGTGTTGATGAGCACTTTTGCGCCGGAGGCGAGGAGTTCATCGGCGGTTCGATAGCCCCAGATGCAGCCGACGGGAAACATCCCCGCGGATACGGCCGTTTGCATATCGGTGCTGGTATCGCCAAGGTAAAGGAATTGTTCGGGCGGGATTCGGAGTTTCTTTACGATTTGCAGTGCCATAGCGGGGTCGGGCTTTAGAGGAACGTCAGGCAATGCGCCCTGGACGATTTTGAATTGCCACTGCGGAAGTATTTTTTCAACCATAACCTTTGTGAAGCGGTCATTTTTGTTGGACAGGATAACTAAAGACAGGCCGCGATGCAGAAGTTCCGTGAGCAGTTCTGGTATGCCCGGGTAGGGGTGGGTGTTGTCGCCCCAGCATTTGTCGTAGATTTCTTCCGAATATACCGCGACTTTCCTGACGAATTCGGGGTCGCGGACGGATTCTGGCAGGGCACGCCGGGCCTCGGTCTCGACGCTTTCGCCTATGAAATGCTTATACGCGTCAACGGGATGAGGCGAAAAGCCGAAGTGAACGAGGGCCTTGTTCATCGCGTCGGCGACGTCAGTCAGCGTATAAAGCAGCGTGCCATCGAGGTCAAACAAAACAGCTTTGAACATCTTTGCAGTGTCCGTGTTATGTGCCTTCGCCGAAGTCGGCGAGGTATTTGACCTGCTCAGGCGTCAGCTTGTCAATCGAGATACCCATCGATTTAAGTTTCAGAGTGCATACGATGTTCTCGATTTCGACGGGTACATTATAGACGGCGGCGGTCAGCGACCGGGCGTTTTTGACGACGTATTCCGCCTCGAGCGCCTGCGTGGCGAAGGACATATCCATCACCGAGGCGGGATGGCCTTCTGCGGCGGCGAGGTTTATCAATCGGCCTTCGGCCAGAAGATATATGCGTTTATCGTTTTTGAGGACGTATTCATCGACGTGCTTGCGAACGCCGCGGAGGACCTTTTTGCTCAGTTTTGCCAGGGCCGGTATGTCGATTTCGACGTTGAAATGGCCTGAGTTGGCGACGACGGCGCGGTCTTTCATTACGCGGAAATGTTCTCTGCGGATGACGTTTTTGTTGCCGGTGAGTGTAACGAAGAGGTCGCCTGTTTTGGCGGCCTGAGACATCGGCATAACGTCGAAGCCATCCATAGATGCCTCGATTGCCTTGATGGGGTCGATTTCAGTAACGATGACGATTGCACCCAGTCCTTTTGCCCGCATAGCGAAGCCCCGGCCGCACCAGCCGTAGCCGACGACCACGACCTTTTTGCCGGCGACCAGATAATCTGTGGCGCGAATGATGCCGTCAACGGTGGATTGACCCGTGCCGTATCGGTTGTCAAAGAGGTGTTTGCTTGCGGCGTCGTTAACCGCGATGACCGGGAATTTCAACCTGCCGGATTTTTCGAGGGCACGGAGACGAATGACGCCCGTTGTGGTCTCCTCCATACTCGCGATGACGCGATGGGCCTCTTTGGTTCTGCTGGTGTGCAGCTCGGTAACAAGGTCTGCGCCGTCGTCAAAGGTGATAACGGGTTTGTGGTCCAGTGCCGCGTGAATGTGTTTGTAGTATGTTTTGCGGTCTTCGCCGCAGATTGCGAAGACGGGTATCCCGAAATCCTTAACAAGGGAGGCGGCGACGTCGTCCTGGGTGCTGAGCGGGTTTGAGCCGCACAGAACAAGGTTTGCGCCGGCTGCCTTGAGTGTTATGGCAAGATTGGCGGTCTCGGCGGTAACGTGAAGGCAGGCGGAAACGTTTTTGCCGGCCAGCGGTTTTTGCTTGGCGAATCTCTCGCGGATTGACGTTAGAACGGGCATATCATTGTTGGCCCAGAGAATTCGCTTCTTGCCCACAGGGGCAAGCGACATATCAGCTACATCTGATTTCATTTGTGTTTCCTTTCGAGTAAAAACACGAATTATACATATCGGATGCCCAATTTTCAAGCAGAAACGTTGACATATTGCATTTCGGCCGGGTTGATTTTCGCCGGCAGGGGGGGTATAGTAAGAGGCTTGTATGTTCGAATGTTTGTTTTGAAGATTCAGAGGTGTCAGCTATGCCGGTAAACCAGCGTTATGGTTACTTCGATAACAAAGCCAGGGAGTTTGTAATCACTAGGCCCGACACCCCTATCCCCTGGATAAATTACCTCGGCTGTCAGGATTATCTCGGCATCATATCCAACACCGCGGGCGGTTACAGCTTCTATCGCGACGCCCGTTTGCGACGTCTGCTGCGATACCATTACAATGCCATACCAAAGGATAACCCCGGCAGATACATCTACGTCTGCGACGGCAAAAAAACGTGGAGCCCCGGCTTCAAACCAGTAAAAACAAAACTCGATGATTACAAATGCCGACACGGACTCGGCTATACGGTGATTGAAGGAGCATTGGATGGCCTGAGGGTCTCGACGACGTATTTTGTCCCAATCGATACCAACGCCGAAATCTGGTCCGTGGCGGTAACCAATGAAAGCCGAAAGTCAAAGGATATCGATTTATTCAGTTACGCCGAATTCTGTCTCTACGACGCCCTCGATGACGCCACCAATTTTCAGCGAAACTGGAATATAGCAGAGATGGAAATTGAAGGTAGCGCGATATTTCACCGGACTGAGTATCGTGAACGCCGGAATCATTTTGTTGGTTTCTGGTGCAGTGAGAAAATCGCCGGTTTTGACACGATGCGGGACGCCTTCCTCGGTCGGCTCAATGACTATGGCTGCCCCGATGTCGTAAAACGTCGTCAGGCGACAAATAGCGTCGCGCACAGTTGGCAGCCGGTTGGCTCACATCAGGTTAAACTGTCCCTGAAACCGGGCCAGACCAAACGCCTGCATTTTGTCCTGGGCTATGTAGAGAACCCGCAACAGGAAAAGTTCTCATCCCCGGGTGTTATAAACAAAAAGAGATTCTACGAGACAATCGCAGGGTTAAAAACCGCTGGCCAGGTTGATGCCCAGTTGAAGAAACTCAAAAACTTCTGGGCGGACGCGCTTTCGGGTTATCAGGTCAAAATCGACAACGAGCATGTCGAGCGAATGGCCAATATCTGGAATCAGTACCAGTGTATGGTAACGTTCAATCTCTCTCGTGCGGCCAGTTCATTCGAGACGGGCGTCAGCAGGGGGCTTGGCTTCCGCGATTCGAATCAGGACATCCTCGGCTTTGTTCATATTGTTCCCGAACGTGCCCGGCAGCGAATAATCGATTTGGCCTCGACGCAGAATCACGACGGCTCATGCTATCACCAGTATCAGCCGTTGACCAAGAAGGGTAACGCCGCCGTGGGCACCGGCTTCAGCGACGACCCGCTATGGCTGGTTGTCTCGACTTCCGCGTATATCAAGGAAACCGGCGACTGGACGATTCTCAGTGCTCCCGCCGGCTATCAGGATGTCCCCGGCAGTGAAAAAAGCACAACACTGATGGACCACCTGCATCTTTCGATGAAACACGTTCTGGACCTCCGCGGTTCGCACGGCCTGCCCTTGATTCAGCACGCCGACTGGAACGACTGCCTCAACCTCAATTGCTTCAGCAACAACCCCGGCGAGAGCTTCCAAACCAGTGGCGACATCGAGGGCGGCAAGGCCGAATCCGTAATGGTCGCCCAGTTGTTTATTTACGCAGCAAAAGAATTGACGGGCATACTGGAACACCTCGGCCAGAAAGACAAAATCAGTGAATACAACCGCCAGGCGGACGATATGCGAAAAGTCATTCTCAAGCATGGTTGGGATGGCAAATGGTTTATCCGCGCTTACGACCATTTCGAGAAGCCGGTTGGTTCCAAGGTTTGCGATGAAGGAAAGATATTCATCGAAACACAGGGCTGGGGTGTTATGGCGGAAATTGGGCTTGATGACGGCAAGGCTCTCGCGGCGCTCGACAGCGCCTGGCAATATTTGGCTGACGCGAATGGTATGGTCCTCAATCAGCCCGCCTTTACATATTATCAGGACCGCCTTGGTGAGATAACCTCTTATCCGCCCGGCTACAAGGAAAACGCCAGCATTTTCTGCCACAACAATACCTGGGTCATAATCGGCGAGACAATAGTCGGCCGGGGCGACAAGGCATGGGAGCTTTATACGCGAATCTGCCCCAGTACCAAGGAAGACAAAGCCGACGTTTATAAGTGCGAGCCGTATTGCTTCGCGCAGACGATATCGGGGCACGACAGCCCGCTGCCGGGCGAGGGAAAGAACTCATGGCTTACCGGCACTGCTTCCTGGAGCTTTACGGCCCTGGCGCAATACATCCTCGGCGTTCGGGCCGAGCACGATGGACTCAGGATTGACCCCTGTGTGCCGCCGGATTGGAAAAAATTTACTATTACGCGCAAGTTCAGAGGGGCGACATATAAGATAAAGGTATTGAATCCCGACGGCGCAATGAAAGGCGTAAAGAAAATGTTAGTCAACGGCAAAGAAACCGCTGGCAATGTCGTCGGCGTATTTAAGCCGGGCAGAGTTGTAAATGTCGAGGTGTGGTTAGGATGACAGCGGGTGAAGATAAAACGCGATTTAATTGTTAAAAGGCGAAGGAAGTGTTCAATGAAACTTGACCCGACGAAGATGAAAAACTGGGAAATAGCCGAGGTGGCTGAGAACAATATCAAATCGATTTTCCAGTTGGCAGAAGAAATTGGGCTACAAAAGGACGAATTGCTTCCTGCGGGCCATACTTTGGGTAAAGTCCACTTTGCGAAAGTGCTCGACCGGCTTAAAAACGTTCCGACGGCCAAATATATCGATGTTACTGCCATCACACCGACGCCTTTCGGCGAAGGTAAAACGACTACGACCATTGGTCTGATTCAGGGCCTTGCTAAATGCGGCAAACGACCGACCGGCGCAATTCGCCAGCCAAGCGCCGGCCCTACCTTCAATGTCAAGGGTGGAGCCGCTGGAGGCGGTCTTGCACAATGCCTTCCTCTTATTCCGTTTTCAATCCGCCTGACCGGTGATATCGACTCCGTCACCAATGCGCATAATCTTTGTATGGTAGCGCTTACCGCTCGAATGCAGCACGAAAGAAACTATGACGACGAACGGCTCGCGAAAAGAAACCTTCGACGGCTCGATATTGACCCCGATTCCATACAAATCGGCTGGGCGATTGACCTTTGTGCGCAATCGCTTCGTAATATAAGAATAGGTTTGGGCGGCAAAAACGACGGCGTCGAAATGAATTCCGGTTTCCAGATAACGGTATCCAGCGAGGTTATGGCCATCCTCGCGATTTCGAAGAACCTCAGGGATTTTCGGCAGCGTATCGCAAGAATTGTGGTCGCCAAGGACCGCAAAGGCAATGATATAACAGCCGCGGATCTTGAGGTGGACGGCGCAATGACTGCATGGATGCTCGACGCACTCAACCCTAACCTGCTTCAGACGATGGAAGGCCAGCCGATTTTTGCTCACGCAGGCCCCTTTGCCAATATAGCCATAGGCCAAAGTTCGGTAATCGCCGACCTCGTTGCCACAAAACTGGGTGATTATCACGTAACCGAAAGTGGCTTTGGCGCTGACATTGGCTACGAAAAATTCTGGAATCTTAAATGCAGAATTTCCGGGCTTAACCCCTGTGCCGTGGTCATAGTCGCGACTGTTCGCGCATTGAAAATGCATGGCGGCGGCCCGCCGGTCAGGCCAGGCGCGCCTCTCAGTGAAGAATACACAAAAGAACATCTCGACCTGCTCGAAAAGGGCTGCGAAAATCTCATAGCCCATATCGAAATAGTAAAAAAAAGCGGCGTCAGGCCGATTGTGTGTATCAACAGCTTCATCGCTGATACCAAAGCCGAACATAAGCTCATCAAAAAAATCGCCGAGCAGCACGGTGCTGTCGCGATTGTTTCTGAACATTGGCTCAAAGGCGGCGAGGGCGCTATCGAATTGGCCCAGGCCGTGATTGATACGTGTGAGCAGAAAAACAACTTCAAGTATTTGTATGATTACGAGCTTCCCCTGCGAAAACGGATAGAGCTGATTGCCAAGGAGGTTTACGGCGCCAACGGCGTTTCGTATTCCGAGATCGCGTTCGAAAAGCTAAAAGCACTGGAGGCAAATCCGGCGACGCAGAAGTTTGGATTGTGTATGGCAAAGACGCATCTTAGTTTGTCTTACGACCCGGAATTCAAGGGCCGACCCATCGGCTGGGAATTGCCCATCAGGGATGTTCTGGTTTACAAAGGCGCCGAATTTATCGTGCCGCTTGCGGGTGAGATAAAACTTATGCCCGGCACCAGTTCGGACCCGGCCTTTCGACGTATCGATGTCGATGTGGATACCGGAAAGGTAAAGGGACTTTTGTAAATAATTGCTTCGGCGGAAACAGAAATATGACTGCGAAAATAATTGACGGCAAACAAATAGCCGCGGATATGCGGGCAAAACTCAGGGCTGATGTTGCCGGACTTGCCAAAAAAGGTGTTGTGCCGGGTCTCGGCGTCATTCTCGTCGGCGACGACCCCGCATCAAAATCATACGTTGCTGCCAAGCAGAAGGCCTGTGAGGAAATCGGCATCTACTCCGACGACAATCGCCTGCCCGCCTCGGTTTCACAAAACGAGTTAATGGCGCATATTAATCGGCTAAACAAAGACCCCAGAATACACGGCATACTGACGCAGTTGCCTCTGCCCGACACTATCGATGAATTGGCAGTGCTGATGGCAATCGACCCCGCCAAAGATGTGGACGGGTTTAACCCCATAAACGTAGGCAAAATGGTAACAGGCCAAAAGGCGTTCCTGCCCTGCACCCCTCACGGTGTCGTCCAGCTTCTCATTAAAAGCGGCGTCAAAATCGAAGGCGCCAACATCGTCATTGTCGGTAGAAGTAATATTGTCGGAAAACCCCTGGCAAATATACTCATCCAGAAAAGCCCCCTCGGTAACGCTACTGTAACCGTGTGTCATACTCGAACCAGAAACCTCGCGGAGCACACAAAAAGAGCTGATATTGTCATTGCCGCCGCGGGCTGCCCCAATACAATCACTGCTGATATGATTAAAGATGGCGCGGTAGTCATTGACGTCGGCGTTAATCGCGTTGAGGACTCGACTAAGAAGGCCGGCTATCGTCTCGTCGGCGACGTTGATTTCGATAATGTAAAAGAAAAGGCCTCGCTCATAACCCCTGTCCCCGGCGGCGTCGGCCCTATGACGATTACAATGCTTCTCTACAACACCGTCGAATCCGCGAAACGCGCAGCGGGTCTGTTGAAATAATTTACTTTATAATCCTCAACTGCTCCCTGTCCGGAAGTTTCGGAAAAAGCCCTCGCGGCGAAATTTAATGAGATGATGCGTAATGTCCAAGCACCTTGATATTTTCTAAAGGCGTATCACGAGTTACTTCGCATCCCGCCCCGACTATGAAATTTTCGCCCGCCTCTTTGTGACAGTTCTCAACCGCCTTGTAAATATCCTCAGGCGACGCGTCACGCAGCACCGAAACAGGATTGATATTGCCGCAGATGACCTGTTTTTGTCCCATTTTTTCTCTGGCCAGCGAAACGGGAGAGGGATAATCCAGGTCAATCATTTCCGCCCCGAGCCGGCCCATCCCTTCCAGAATCTTCCGTGTGTCCCCGCATATATGCAGCCGGACTGCCGCGCCGAGTTTGTGAATACCATCCACCAGTCGCTTTTCGTATGGCCACACAAACTCCTCATATATCCTCGGCCCCACCAATGATGCCGCCGCATCACCTATCCCCATCAAATCCACACCAGCTTCTACCTGCGCTCCGGCGAATCGCAATCCAAGTTCCGTCGCGAACTCAAAAAGTTCCCTCACAAATCCTGCGTCCTCAAAAAAATCCGTCATTATCGTATTGATGCCACGCAAATCCGCGCCCTCCGCGCAAGGCCCTTCAATCCATCCCTCGATAATCTTGTCTTTTCCCACCTTTTTTTTGAATAGAGCTGCCGCTTTTATTCTGTCGTGCATCCGCCCGCCTCCCAGCGGGTCCGGCGCCTTCAGTTTTGCCAATATGCTTTTATCCGCAAGCAGGGCGTTACTTTCATCGATATCAGGGGGCGAATCCTCGTGAAAAATAATCGCCGCGCCGCAATCCGCTGCCTCGCGCGTGGGGTCCGAAATGCAGCCGACGTGGTCGAAGCCGAATTCCTCCGCTACCCGTAACTGCCCCTCAACCAGCACCCGGTAGTCCGTCACGTAATCGTAATACTTCCTCCCGATGCGGCCCGCCGCGAATTGCATCGTAATCGGCATACAGGGTAAGTGGTCTGGCTGTTTGTGCCCCAAAACCGCAGCCACCCTTTCCCGACTCGTCATTTTTATTTCCTTGCCGGCAAACAGTTCTTATTGCCCTTTTACATTCATTTGTATTGAGTAAAAGGAATCTCTGGCGGTGATGAACAGCGTTTTGCCGTCTTTGCCGCCGAAGCAGATATTTGAAGTCGAATTGGGAACGCTGATGTAACCGATTTTTTTGCCTTCCGGGCTGACGATATTAACGCCTTTGCCTGACAGGTCCGTCAGGTACAAATTGCCCAGCTCATCGAGCTCTATTCCGTCAGCGCCAATGGGGACAAACAACTTTTTATCATACAATGTGCCGTCATCTTTGACTTTAAATACAAATGTTTTGCGCCCCGAATAGTCAGCGACGTAAAGCAGTTTGCCGTCTTTCGTGCCGACGATGCCGTTGGGGCCGAGCATATCCTCGATAACGAGGATTGGCTCCTTCGAATCCGCCGGCAGATAAAAAACGTAGCTGCCGGCCAGTTCTGATTCGCCTTTTTTATACCCCGGGTCGGTGAAGTATATGCCGCCTTTTTTGTCCCGCCAGAGGTCGTTGGGGCTGTTGAGCTTTTTGCCTTTGTAGTTATCGCAAAGAACGGTTGCATTGCCGTTTGCGTCAATGCGGGTGATTCTCCGGCTGCCGCCCTCGCAGGCATACAGGTTGCCCTTATCGTCGATATCAAGGCCGCTTGTGCCGCCTGAATTTTCTCGGAACGTTGAAAGCTTGCCCGCCGTGGCGGGTTTGCCGTCGAGAGACCATTTGTGAATTCTATTATTCGAGACATCGACGAAATAAACGTTTCCCTGCGCATCAGCGATTGGTCCCTCGGTAAAGCCGAAACCATCCGCTAACTTTTCGACTTTTGCGCCTGCTGTGACGACTGATTTTGTCTCCGCTGCGGCGGGCCAGGTAACGCCTCTGGTTCGCATTTTAACCGCGTAAAGGGATTTTGATGCGGTGATGAAAAGGGTATCCTGGTCTTTGCCGCCGAAACATACGTTGCCTGTCCACCGCTCGGGTATTTTGATATGCTCGATTTTTTCTCCTGCAGGATTGAAAACGGTCACGCCATTACCGGTAAGATATACATTACCTTCGTTATCGATTGTCATTCCGTCGGAACCCATATCGCAGAACAGCTTCTTATTGGATAGTGTGCCGTCAGGATTGATTGTATAGACGTATGTCTTGCTTGCGCCTATGTCGCCCACATAAAGCAGTTTGCCGTCGGGCGTTCCGATTATCCCGTTGGGCTGAACCAAATCATCGGTGACGCGAATCAGTGTTTTGCGGTCTGGGGCGAGGTAATAAACGTGCTCGCCATCCATTTCTTTATTCGGGTCAGCCCAGTAGTTCCTCCTATAATATGGGTCAGTGAAGTATAGGCCGCCGTTTGGATGCCGCCAGAGGTCGTTTGGGCCGTTGAGCTTCTTGCCCTTGTATTTTTCGACCAGAACGGTCATTTTGCCATTCTGGTCAAAGGAAACGAGCCGATTATGCAGGTCGGCACAGGCGAGCAGCGATACGCCGTCGGCGTCGAAATACATCCCGTTTGAGCGTTCGCAACCGGTTAAAAAGGTGGACAATTTACCATCGGTTGACCAGATATAGATTTTGTCGTTTGGCTGGTCGGTGAAATAAACATTGCCCTTGGGGTCCGCGGCAGGGCCTTCGGTGAAGGCAAACGCGCTGCTTAGCTTTTCGACATTCGCATCGGGAGCGACTACTCCAGCCGCAGCCATCGAACTCAAAGACAACAGCATAATCCCGGTTATCAAAATGACTTTCATCGTATTATCCTTTCAAAAGTTTGGAATAGAATACCGCCGTTGTCAGGTACAGTAAATATAAAAGAAACCACTCCCTTGGGGATGCCTCCCGTAAGGGATGGCCAAGCCATTACGGCAGGATTACGAGGGTATTTTAGGGGGTATTATGGCCCAAAACCGTGAAATAAGCCGTTTTTTTTGTGTTTTTCACGATTATATTGACAAAAGCGTGAATGAAACGTATATTATAATTATGGCAAAGGTATTACATGTTTTTAATAGAATCAGTCACCTCAGAGAGCGGTATTATGCCGCGTCTGTCGGGAAGCAATCGCTTATAAAATTATTGAGCGAAGCAGAGATTGCCGAACAGGTCTATAACTCCAATGCCATCGAGAACAGCACTCTTACCCTTGAAGAAACAGAAAAAATCCTTTTGCAGATAGACCTCGACAGATACATCACCGAAAGGGAAATCTTTGAGGCCAAAAATCTCGCGAGGGTAGTTTCGTATATTGATACAAAAGCCAAAGAGCAGGAGCTTACTCTGGAGGTTATTCTGCTGCTTCACAAAATGCTTATGGCAAATATCCGGGATGATGTCGCCGGAAGATTTCGGCGGGAGGGCGAGTGGGTTCGGGTCGCCAGCCACATAGCGCCGGACCCGAAAGAAGTGGTTGGAAGATTGGAAAAAATGCTTGCAGGGTATAACGCAAGCAGTCATGAAAATATTATAAAACGTATCGCGCTTCTGCATCTTACTTTTGAATATATTCACCCGTTTGTCGATGGTAACGGCCGTATCGGAAGAGTAATAAACAATTATTTGCTTATACGAGAGGGCTTTGTGCCGGTGAATATCAAGTTCATCGACAGAAAAATGTATTATGATGCGTTTAATGAGTTTGACGAAAAAGGTGCCTCGGGGATTATGCAGGAAATAGTCGGCAAGGCGCTTACGAACAGTTATCACAAACGGCTCGCGTATCTGGAAGGCGCTCGCATTATGACCCTTGCCGAATATGCCAAAGAATATAAAGTATCGCACTCTAATTTGATAAATAAAGCGAATCGCCAGACCATAGAAGCATTTCTCGAAAAAGGCGTCTGGAAGATTGGCGTACCTCAGAAAAAATAGTTTATGAACAAGGCCTGACCTTCCCCCTTTATTAAAAAACAAAATGTCATTCATTGCAAGAGAATTAGGATTAAGTGTGCAATCCGTTAAAATAGAGAATTGCAAGGTAATAAAAAATAATCCCCGATAAATAACATAGATTCTATGAATAAGGCCGAGACAAGAACAGGATATATTGACCTTGCCTTAGGAGAGCAAATTGGGGTGTGCACAAATTTTATTTCGGTGCGTAATTTTAGTGGTATAATGCACAAAAGCGAGGTTAGATAGCATTTGAAAAGTATATATGGGGGCGAACGGTTTCGACCGGATGTCGGAGAGTCGAGCTGCATACCCAGGACGCCGGTTGGCCTGGTTAATCATTCCGGCACTAACTTTAATTGGCAACTACCAGTTGCAAATGGCCGCCTAAATAGGCGACCCGTCCTTTCAGGTTGCGCCTGCGGGCCTGATTCGGGCGTAAAGAAGTGGGCTGCTCTCGTCGGAGCTTTCGGGCCGACGGGTTAAGACAAATCCCGGAATAGCCGAAGCGATGGGCCGTCGTTTGCCTGTCGTGGAGGCGATAAAATCCAAAGACGACTAAGTGTGTAGTACGCTCGTCTTGAAGCATACCGGGACGGGGGTTCGAATCCCCCCGCCTCCAGTTGGCCTTTGGCCAACAGAGCATTTGAACAGGTGAGCAGTCGAACAGGAGAGCTGACGCAAATGCGGTCTATTGTTCAACTTTCTAATGCTCAAAAAAAATAAAAATCAGTGTTCCCAAATCCGCGCAGATTTTCTGCAAACCACGACCCGTCCGGGCTGCACAAACAATGGCTGTTTTGACGATATATGGTTGTGCGTTAGAAGCCATTTCATAACTTGGCAGCAAGCCGCATTATCAGTATTGAAATCGCGGATTATCGGGGCTATGAAATGTGTTCTAAGGAGAAAAGAATGATAAGCATAAAGGAATTGAGACGCAGTTTCGGGTCGATTATCGCGGTTGACGGCGTTTCGTTCGACGTCCAAAAAGGCGAAGTGCTGGGCTTCCTCGGGCCAAACGGCGCGGGCAAGAGCACCGTGATGCGAATGCTTGCCTGCTACCTGCGCCCCGACAGCGGCACCGCGACGATTTGCGGCTATGACATTCTCAAAAACCCCCTCGAAGTCAGAAAAGCAATCGGCTATCTTGCCGAAAACGTTCCCGCCTACAATGAGATGACGGTAGGGGGAGTGCTGAACTTCGTCTGCGACGCCCGGCAAATCACCGGCAAAGCACGCAGGCAGGCGCTCGACCGTGTCGTCCCGATGTGCGCAATCGAATCGGTTTATCATCAGGTGATTGACACACTCTCAAAGGGTTACCGCCGGCGAGTCGGGCTTGCGCAGGCGCTGATTCACGACCCGCAGGTGCTGATTCTCGATGAGCCGACCGACGGCCTTGACCCCAACCAGAAACACGAAGTGCGACAACTCATCGGCAAAATGGCAAAGGAAAAATGTATCATCATCTCGACGCATATCCTCGAAGAAGTCGAGGCAATCTGCGACAGGACCATAATCATCGCACGGGGAAAGATTCTGGTGGATTCGACGCCGGAAAAACTTCGCCGGGAATACAACTGCTCGCTCGACGAGGTATTCCGAAAAATAACCCGAAGCAAGGTGGCCTGAACGCGCGGCGATAAAAAGTTTTTTACTGGAGTATAAAATGAGTGGTTTTAAGGCGGTATTCAAAAGAGAATTAAAGTCATATTTCACTACGCCGATTGCTTATGTCTTCCTCGTGGTGTTTCTCTTTTTCTCCGGCTATCTTACTTTCAAAAACGGCTTCTTCGAGATTCGCCAGGCGGATATGACGGCGTTCTTCGTCAATATGCCCTTGTTGTTTGCCTTCTTGGTGCCCGCGACGGCTATGCGGCTCTGGGCCGAGGAACGCAAAACCGGCTCAATCGAGCTTCTCTTCACGCTTCCCATTACCGTGATGCAGGCGGTCCTCGGCAAATTCTTCGCCGCATGGGTATTCCTTGTAATCGCCCTGATACTGACCTTCCCGATGGTCATCACGGTCTTTTATCTCGGCCAGCCCGACCTCGGCCTGATAATCACCGGCTACCTGGGCAGCATCCTTATGGCAGGCGGGTTCTTGGCGGTGGGCTGCTTTTTTTCCGCGTTGAGCAAAAATCAGGTAATCAGTTTTGTGCTGTCGGTCGTCGCCTGTGCCGTGCTCGTTTTCGCCGGTGTCCCCACGACGATGAATTATCTTTCCACGTTCCTCCCCGCCGGGCTGGTGACGGCGGTCGGAAATATGAGTTTTGAAACACACTTCGAGTCGATTCAGAAGGGCGTCCTCGAGTTCAGGGACGTCTCCTATTTCCTCTTTCTGATTGTTGGCTGGGTGGCTGCCTGCGCAGTTGTGCTCGAAGAAAGGAAGGCGGGCTGATGAGCAGAACAATAAAAGTGATACTCGCGGTGATTTTTGTCCTCTTGGTAACCTTCAGCGCGATAAGCATATTCCAGGACCTCGGCAAACGCCTGAAAGTCGATGTCACTGACCACAAACTTTATACGCTATCGGCGGGCACCAAGTCGATTCTCGCCAAACTGAACCAGCCCATAAAACTCAAGCTCTACTACGCCAAAACCGCCGCGATGAAAGGCCCAGACCAGATTAAGTACTTCAACAACTACTATGAATTCGTCAAGGCCCTGCTCGAAGAATACGTCGCCGCCTCAAAGGGAATGGTTGCTCTTGAGATAATCGACCCCAGGCCGTTCTCCGATGACGAGATGGAAGCCGCCCGCAGCGGACTCAAAAGATTTCCCATAACCGACGAGGAAAATTTCTTTTTCGGTCTTGTTGTCCAGACGCAGTTCGGCGCCGAAAAAACAATCCCGTTTTTCTCTCCCGACCGGCAGAATTTCGTCGAATACGACATAAGCTCTCTTGTAGATACGGCCGTCGCGCGTCAGAAAAAAAATATAGGCGTCCTCAGCTCGCTTCCCGTTATGGGCGAAGTCAGCGACTATATGGCGCAGATGATGCTGATGCAGGGACAACAGCCCAAAATGGCCTGGACCATTATCGAGCATCTCAAACAAAAATATGAGGTCAAAAGCATTCCCGCCGACACCAATGAAATTAACGATGTCGATGTCCTTCTTGTTATTCATCCCAAGAATCTTCCCGTCCAGACGCTCTTCGCGATAGACCAGTTTGTTTTGAAGGGGGGCAGGACCATTATCTGTGTTGACCCCTACTGTTACGCCGACCAGCAGCAAAACCAGATGGCGGCGATGATGCAGCCCGACAAGGTTTCGCAGGCGTCAAACCTCAATAAGCTGCTCAATACCTGGGGGCTTGATATGCCCGAGCTTGTTTTTGCCGGCGACAGGCAGTTGGCGCCGGGGACGTCAATGGCCGCCAACCGTGAGTCGGAAAAAATTATCGGCTTCCTGAACCTCACTCCTCCAGCTTGCTTTAATCGCAGCAGCGTCATTACCGCCCAGCTTAACAGCGTCAGGGTTTGGTTTGCAGGGGCGTTAAATGTAATCGACTCGCCAAATGACGTTACCGGCGCTGGTCACATCGAACGAACTCCGCTTATTATGACCACCGCAAAAGGCAACACCTTCAAGGCCGCCAGCCCCTATGATTTACAGATGCTCGACGCTTCGGCCCTTATGAAAAATTTCTCCGATGGCACTCAGCCCGTGGTTATGGGCTATCTGCTCACCGGCAAATTCAAAAGCAGCTTCCCCGACGGTATTTTAGCAGTGTCCGATTCGCAGGCCGAAGATGCTAATAAGCCAGGACCCAAAACGCGTATTATGGGCCTTGTCTATGCGACGGAAAATTGTGCCGTGGCTGTGTTCTCTGACGTCGATTTCATAACCGATCCGCTCGCCTATTATCGCAACCCCATTTTCGGCAACATCGTCGTCGGCGACAACAGCGCGCTATTGATGAACACAATCGACGACCTTTCCGGCTCAACCGACCTTATCTCAATCAGGTCTCGCGGCAATTTCAGAAGACCCTTTACCGTCGTTGACCAAATCGAGGAAAAAGCCGAGGCCGAAACCGCTGACGAGGTGGCCAAACTCAACGACGAAATTACCGGTTTTGAAGATGAATTAAAAACGCTCGTAACATCCGCTAACGAAAAAGAAAAACAGGTCATAGGAAACTCGCTTGCCCGCAAAACAAAAGACCTCGAATTGAAAAAACTAAAGGCCAGACAGCAGTTGCGGCAGGTCAAAATGCAAAAACGCCAGCGAATCGAAACCCTCGGCAACAGGCTGCGGGCCTTCAATATGCTGGCGGCGCCGGTGGTAATACTGCTTATCGCCGTTGTGCTCGGCATTAAGCGCAACGCTATGAAAAGACACTACATCAGCCACGCGAGCGACGCCTGACGTGGCAAGGAGTTAATGATATGAGTAACCGTAATTTATCGTTGCTTGGTTTTACTGCGGCCGCTATGGTGGCCTTGGCGGTCGTGGTCGCGGGTATTGGCGACAGACCATACGCCAAAAAAGACCAGACCGCCTATCTTATCCAGGGACTTGACCCCGACCAGGTCGCGCGAATCACAATAGGAAAACCCGGCGAAGAGGTAATTCTCAATCGGCGAGGTGCCAATTTCGTGGTCGCCAATCTCGACAACTACCCCGCGCGGACAAGCGAAATAAACAAGCTCATCACCACCTGCCTGGATATTCAAACCGCTGAGCTTTATACCGATAATCCCGCCAACCACAAAGACCTCGGCGTCACGGAACCCAACGCTGTCGTTCTGGTTAAATTCTATAAAGCCGCCTCGGCGGACAAAACCGATTTGTCGCTGCTCACAGGCCTCATCGTGGGCAGGCAAAAACAACAGGGCCGGGGCATTGGGTACATCAGGCGGGTCGATGATAACAGGGTCTATGTTGCCGCGGCACAGATACCCATGATAAAAAAGCTGGCGATGGATTATGTCGCACAGGGACTTACCAGCGTAAAGAGGGAGGACATCAACTCGATAACGGTAAGCTGCCCCAACGATACTTACCTCCTCAGGCCCGGCGACGACGACAAAACCGTCATACTTGAGAACCTCGCCGAGGGCAAAAAGCTCAACAATGTTATCGCCAACAGGGTCTTCACTGCCCTTGCGAATTTGAGTTTTGAGGACGTCAACGCCGAATCTTCAAAGCGGGGTTTGCTGTTTGACAGAAGATACCTTTGCCGGCTGAAGGATACCACTGTTTATTCCATCTGGCTCGCCAAAGACGCTGGCCTGTGGTTTGCCAAATGCGACGCCCGGTTCGCCGACCAGACGCCTGTAACAAAAACCCAGGGCGAAGTCGAATCGGATGAGCAGTTGAAAATCAAAGAAGCCAAACTAATCGCACGTGATGCTGCGGAAGAATTTTCGGAAACACATAAGGGTTGGGTATATCAAATCCCCGACTATTTGGCTGCGAATCTCACAAGGACCTCCGCCGAGTTGCTCGAAACCGGTAAACCAGTCCGGGCGGAAGTTAATGAATCGCCCGATACCAACACGGGGAATGAATAATCCGTCGTTTAGACGATTGTATTCAGCCCTGGGTTTGCCCGCCGTATGCGCAGCATCCCTTACGGGAGGCGTGGTTTACCCGCCGTTAGTTTGAAGGACAGCCGGTTTTTTCTTAAACGCACTTTTGAAAAAACCGCTCTGTTTTAAGCTCCAGCAATTTTAGATTATACTTATGTTATCGACCAACCCAAAACTCGTACCAATTCTTTAATTTCTTGGTTTGAACCATTTGCCTGATAATAGCCAAAGTCGCCAAGCAATCACCAACGGCGGTGTGGTCTAAGCCTTTCAGCTTATGCCACCTGTAATTTCCATGATAATCATCCCACTCGCCTATGAATCGAGCATATTCAAGCATAGCACAATGCCAGTTTCCTTTAGGGAAAAATCCGCCACTGATTTGATAGCTTTGCTTGTATAATCGGAGGTCAAATTCGGCATTGTAAGCAATAATGTCCTTGAGCCCGATAGACCGATTCATTATATCCTTGAGCTCTGAAAACGTAGGGCAATTAACTAGTTCAGTCATAGTGAGTCCATGAACATCCGTCGCATCTCTTGAGATAGATTTTTTCTTTTGAGGGCGAATATTTTGGTTTAGAAGGGTGTTGCCATTGATATCTATTATTCCTATTTGGATGATTTCGTCATTTTTGCCAAGGCCAGTTGTTTCGGTATCTAAGATTACGTATCGACTTTTGTTGTCGAAAATATTTCGCGCCCAATCTATGGCATCTCTTTGGTCGGAATAATTTGGGTGCATATAGCCTTCTCTCGGGTTTGTTCAACAAATGTTGGCAATGTAATTATTCGCTAACAGCCCAATTATACCTTTTTTATCCTAAAGCACAAGTTTTTTGCGGTATTGTTTGTCGTGGAATATCCCCCTAATTATCCTTATAGAGTGACAGAATCTGTCACTCCTGCATTTTACCCAGATTAACACCAGATATCAGACCTTATCTGTCCGGCTTTGCGAATCGTTCAATTTCTCTCTCGGCCTGAAATCCGAGCAGGTATAATCTACCCAGCGGATGAATGTTATTTTCTTGCGATCGTTTGTATTCTCCCCTTTTAATCTGATGCAAAGACCCCAGGTATTTATGCCAAACATATTATCCCTTGTTTCAAAATACCGGCAGTTTTTGCAAATCGCTTCCATTTTGTCAGCCGCTACAAAATCTTTCGTTTTAGGCAAATCAAGTTGGGGCAAAGAAAATCCTTTATCGTTGCTCCACTTCCAGCAGATATGCTTGTGTGGAAGCTTCTGCTTAGATTACGTTTTTTATACGGTCAAAGGCGCAGAAGGACAGGAGGGCCATCCTTCTGCGCCCCAGCCGATATCGCGCAGAAATACTCCTGTGAAAAAAATCCTGCTATATTGAAAGGCGGCTGTTGTGATGAAATGTTGACGGGCAATGTTACGTTTATCATTAATTTGAACTTCTATGCCAGCATTGTACTGCTTAAGGGAGGGACTCTTCGTCCCAAAGCTTAACCGGCTAAACACAAAACATGCTACCTAAATGCCGAAAAGTTTTGGCGCTCTTTTGAATCACATAATCCAGGAAAAACAAAGGCGCCATCAAGCCCAGTTTCGCCATCTGCCAGTAAGTGAGAATATTGCAGTTGTGCACGGTCGTGAGTATCTTGGTCAATTGTCCTGGTCGAAACATAAAACGATTGCGAATCTGATTGCGAATACGCCCAAGCCTCTTCCTGTCAAATTTCTGTGAATAGACTTTTCCATTTTTGTTGATCCAGTAGCCAGGCATGCTTTCCACCAACTGCCGCAACGGGGTGAACTTGTCCACGCGAAGTACACTCAGGTTGATCATGTGTACTCCAAGCTCTCTGGCGAACTCAGGTATAGCCATCATTTCTTCCTCAGTCTCACCAACATTACCATAGATGAAGTAGGCATGGTAAAAGAAAGGGAACTGCCGAAATACCGTAAAAGCATCCCGAATCTGCTTTGTGTTAAATCCCTTGTTGAGCTGTTCGAGGATCCTATCGCTTGCCGACTCGATACCCAGCAAAAGCATTCGAAACCCCGCGCGGTATGCTTTTTCCAGCATGTGCGGGTACCTAGCCGCCTCGATTCTTGCATTAGCGAAGTACAGTTTATCGATGCCTCTCTCGATGATTAAATCGCATATACGCTCGACGCGGTCCGGGTTAACGAAGAAGTTGTCATCAGCAAAAATGATCATCTTTCCCTTACTGGCTTCGATTTCATCTACCACCGATTCCGGCGACCGAGCGATATAATCACGCTTCTGTCCCAGAGGATTCATGCTGAATGTACAAAATTTGCATTTGTATGGACATCCCCGTGAACCGAGGATAGTGTCAAACTCAATTGGCAACAGACGTATGCCATGAGCGACAGGGAAGTAGCGGCTTTGTCGCAGGCTCCGGTCCGGCGGAGCGATATTTTCGATAGGCTGGAGTGGCCGGTTTGGGTTGTGAATGATTTTACCATTATGCCTGTAGGACAAACCAAGAATCCGGTCCCACAGTTGTCCGTCTGCAAGCTCTTGAATAGTCTGCTCGCCCTCCCCGCGGACAACAACATCGACGTTGGGGCATCGTAGAAAAATGTCCTCCACATTGTCGGTTGCCTCCCGTCCGCCGACAACGGTCGTTGGAGCAGAGGGCAATTGGCTGATATAGTCACAAACTTTGTTGTATTGTGCCCTCCAACTAATACTGATGCAAATCAAATCGATGTTTCTTTGGATAAACTCGGACATCTTCCGAGGTGATTGCAGAGACCGCTTATGACGGAGATCAATTAAGCTGAGTTGGTCTACGTGACCTTTTAAGGCGGTCGCCACGTACTCCAACCCTGTCGGCGGAAAGAAGTCCATACCTGTACCCCTCTTCCCCGAATAATAAGGATTTAGGCATAGTGCATGACGATACTTATGATACTCTGCCATATTTTACGTTCCTGATTTCCAGAATTAGCTAATCTGCATAAGCGATATGCTTCTTACCGCGTAATGCAAGCAGACAAAATGGTCCATTTTACCAAACAAAAATATTCGAAGTTCATTAAGAATCCGGCTGTAAGTGTAACTATAGACCCTTAAGGTCCTGGATTTCCCATTTAAATCTGCTTGGCTACGCAACCAAGCCTTTTAATTTCACAATTATATCAAAATCTTACTCAAATTACCTTTTTTGGCGATTTTTCACCTAACTGCCTTAAAATTAACGACTTACCCGTCTCCGGCGGATTTAGGATTTCTATCTACCCGCAATACGCGATACTCACGACGCACGACGGTCTCAATACCCGCCGGGCCCGGAAAGGCCCGTGTATCGTCTGCTGCCTGTCGCAAGCTCCGGCATTCCCTCTGGCCAGATGTTGAACATAATCGACTGCTGGCCAAGTGAAGCGTCCGTGCTAAATGACAACGACCAAAATACCCGGTTGTAATGCCTGATGAGTATTATTTTACTTTCCACGTTGGCCCCGTAGGCAAAATCATACTGCTGCGAAAACACAATCGTATATCGCGGGTCGAGAATATAACTCGCCGCGAAGACAAAAGCGTTGGACCCGTGCTCGTCGAGCACCTCGACGTCACGCAGATACCTGAGGCCGACGTAATAGCTCAAATCGGGCCATCTCGTCCGCGAAAAGCCGATATCGAACTGCTCAACCGTCCCGCTGTGAATGTCATAATACCCATCGCTCAGCAACGCCGTCGTATCGCTTATCTGCCACAAATAATCCGCGTCGTAATAATCTCTCACTGGCCCGTATGTCTCGAATTTCTTAAGTCCATGGTCAATGTCGCCTTTTTTGTCGATGTCGCCATTCAAAATGCCGGGCATCGAATACGTTCGCAAAGGCGTCATCGGATTATTCCATAAATATCTGTATGGCCCCGAATCCGGCGTCCTCTCCTCATTGTCCGCAAACCACGTCCCGCCCAGATTCAGCCGCATCCAATCTACGGTTCGTTCATCTGGCCCTCGCTTTGTCTGTAATTGCTGCGACAGTTCTAAATGCACCACGTCGTGCTGCTTCACTACGGTGTCGCTTTCTCCGTAAATCGACGTGTCCACTTCAGGCCTTACGATATGACGCAGGCCCTCCAAATCCCACAGCCGTGACTTGACATTAGGATATGTCTTCCAGTATTCGCTCGACGCCCGCACTCCTGCCTCGCCAATCCCAACAGTGTTTTTGTTGGGGTCGCCGTCCGGGTTACTCCCATCTACCATCGACCGATTAAATCCGCTCCGCTCGTCGTAACCCACTGTCCCTGCCACAAACGGCACTGCCTTTATCCCGCTCAGCCACATCGGCATATCAAGCTCAGTCCGGTGTGTCCCAAACCCGAATACTTCCTCGTTCATCGCCGTCGTGTGGTCTTCGCCTATCAACTGCCGATATGCTCCGCCCTGCGTATCGCTGTAAAGCGTCATCCTGTCGTCAAAAATCGATTGTCCCGTCAGGTGATACTCGCCTGTTGGCGCCTCTTCTAATTCGTCAGCGAAATTATTGATTCGCCCCTTGGCCAAAAACGCAAGACCCCAGTTGTCTTCAATTCTTTTCAGGTGGACATACGTCTCGCGGTCGGCGTCGGTGTTATACTCTTGCCTGTGGTAACTTTCAAGAAAGTTTTCGTCCGATTCGTAGTCAATGCCTGTGGTAACCTGCCAGTTATAAGGCATAAACTGCCGATGCACCCAGTCGAACCTTCCCCGCAAATCTTCCGGCGGTTCGAGGTTTTGCCTGAAGTCAACCCGCCCCAGCCGGTCCTCGCCCCTGTCGTCTATCAGGTAACCGCTAATCTTGCCCAATCGATTCTCCTGGGCGTAATCCACGTCCATTCCTGTGCCGACGCCCCGTTTGCTGAAGTAATCCAAATCAAACGTTCCATTGGTTCCATCCGGCTCGCGCAGGCCCAATAGGCGCGACAAATACCATCGGCTCTCCACCGTCGTTCCCCAAGTACTGTCGTTGCCGATGCGCACACTCTTTAGGGGCATGTCCGGCCTTTCCAGGTTACTTCGCATAAGGGGCCAGTAAAATACCGTCACGCCTTCCGATTTGAGCCGGACATCGCGCATCTGCGCATCGTAGCTGCTATCCTTAATCTGGTCGCTGGCTGACCTGGACTGGTCTATCGTTGTCGTATCGGTAATAAGTATGCTCGATGCCTCCAGCGAAACCTGGGGCACGGCAAATTCGCTGGTCGTCAGGACCGCGTTATCAGCCGCGAATTTACCCTCTGCCAGCTGCCTTATCCTGGCCGCACGAACGTAAATCGGAATCCCGCGCTCGATGTCAAAAGTTCGTATCGTCGCGTTGACCGCCAGCCCTCTTTTATTCTCGAAATCATAATATACCTCGTCTGCCCGTATCGTCCGCAGGCCTTCCGTCATCACCACGTCGCCTCGAACGTAAATTGTCTTTATCGCCCCCTTGGCCCCGACGTCCTTTACCTTGTCCGACTCCTCGTCCGTGTTAAGTTTTTCCCCTGAGTAGAATACAACCGCGTCGTCCGCCTGCATCTCCAGCAATCGGCCGGTCTCGTCCTGTTTTTGCCACAAGTAGAATCGCCCGAGTACCGTGGCGAACTCCTCGCCTTTTGTCGAACCGCCCCATTCGATGTTGGGCTCCTGCTCTCCCGCCGGCGCCAGATTCACCGGATATTTTATCTTTACCTGCTGCGGGATTTTTTCGATTGCTGTTTGCGGTTTTTTCGGCGGGCCAAACATCTGGTCAAGAAATCCAAATGCGTTGAATTCCCGTTTGTCCTCGGCTGCCGGCGTCGCGGTCGGCCTGGCAGGGGGGCGATTTGTCCTGGCAGCGTTGGTTCCTGAGATTTGTTCAGGTTGTGCTGCCGCGGGTGATACCTGTGCCGGCGAGACCGCCCCGCACTCATCCGCGAATGTTTTGTGGACCTTCGCGGTCGCTGCGAACGCCTGATTGTAAAACTCCCCGCCGCGAACATCGCTTTTCTCAATTGTTTGGGCGGTAACGAACACCTCGCCGGTCGCCTTGAACCGAATTACTATCGCCTTGCCTTTTTCGATTGTTTCCCAGTTAAGGCCCACTAAGCGAGTGCCAGCGTCTCTTTTCGCGGAAACCCTGTCCGACACGTAGCACCAGGCGCCGACGTTTTTGTGTTCGGGGCTTCTCTTGAGCCAGACGACCGCCTTTTCGCCGGCGAACGTGTCCGCGCCTGCCGTAATCGAAAATCTGCCCTCGGCGACAAGGACGTTTGTGCCGTTGGCGTCGTGGTAATTAGTTAATTTGTCCGCGGTGATTTGAACGTCGCGGCCCGCGAATGCTTTTGCCTGCGTGTTGTCAATCGCGTATGCCGAATTAACCGGCATATACAGTGCAATCGCAATTAAAATCAGTTTTGCTGTCTTTGCTCTCACTACATATTCCCAGGATATTCACCGCGGAGAACGCAGAGACCGCGGAGAAAAAACATAATAACCTCTGCGCACCCTGCGTGCTCAGCGGTAAAACTTAGCAAGATTATACTCAACCGCAACCCTAATGCCAGTGGAAACCCTGCGAAACCAGCGGACAGCGGGTAGCGTGTAGCGGACAGTTAAGACACAGGAGTTTCGGGTCCCCGCCAAAGGCAATGCGGGGATCTCCGCCCGCCAAACTGACTGGCGGGTAAACTGCGCTACGAGAAATTTAACCTTGCAAACTCGCCGTGGTGCTTTTTCGCCGCCTGGTCATACGCCTTGGCGGCGTCGATTTCAGTGTCGAATCTTCCAAGCCATATTGTTTTCCCATTATTCCTGATATTGGCAGCCCACTGGCTTCTCCTCTTGTCAAAATGAACCCCAACATATTGTGACGTGACCTTTGTTTTTATCTTTGGCTTGTTGCACTGGTTTTGTGAGTGAGTCGCCAATCGCAGATTGGACCTTCGGTTATCGAGTCCATCGCCGTTTTTATGGTCAACGAGAAGGCCATCGGGGGCATTCATAATCTCCCTGTGAATCGAAATCATTTTTGTTTTGTCAGGTGCAATTTTGAAGCTCCTGAGGGCATATCTCCCTTTGAGGAACCATTTGAAATTGCAAAGACGGTAGTAATCCTGCGGGTCGAGGATTGCGAATTCGCCTTCGCCGAGGTAAATCCGGCGGAAGGTGTAGCCGAAACGGAGAAGGCGATAGGCGAGAAGGGGACAGGTGAAAATAAAGTCGAGCCAGTTTGGAACTTTGATTGTAATAGTTGACATTTCTTTCTCCCATCTTCGTTCGGTGTTCATTGTTCGTTGTAGCTATGAACTATGAACTAAAAACTCATAACTACAGAGGAACACAGTTCCTCTGTATATGGCGCGAACTTGCGCGCTTTTGACGAAAAATCGCAAAAAGAGCACAGGCGCAAAAGTGCACAAGTGCCTACGTAATAAGGAGTAAAAAAAATTTTCAGAATTTTGGATTTGAGCAAAAAACACTTGCGCGAAAATGGTGAACAAATGTATCATACAAACGTTTCATACAAGCGTTTTATACGACTTTTTTAGTCCTGTTTTATGTCCTTATTTCGCAATAGGTTACAGCTAAAGACCTGCCCGAAAAACATGCAAAAAATGGCCACAAAAAGGCACAAAATTGCAATAATCCTTGTTTTTACACTAAAAACGGCACTTAGCAATAGTTAGCATTAGTATGCAGTAGTATGTGCTTATATGTGGTAGTATGCAAAGGGTTTGGGGGCAGGCACAGGTTGACCAAGTTGGCCCCGTTAGGATTGTTGCCCTTCCTAATGGGAAGCTCATCAATGGCAGACTTCACAAAGCGCATTGTGGTCAAATGCCGTGGCTCTATTGACATGATTAAATAAATTTCCCATAATGGCAAAGGCCTATGATTAAAGAATATCTAAATAAAGTGTTTCTAAAAGACATCATGCAAGTCTTAAAAGAATTGCCTGACAAAAGTGTTGATATGATCTATGGCGATCCGGATTACAATGTCGGAGTGAAATATGGCGGCAAATCTTACACTAAGGCCTTTGATGAATATATTCAGTGGTATATCGATCTCTCAAGGGAATCATTAAGAGTTCTAAAAGATACCGGAAATATGTTTTTAATAAATTATCCCAAGCAGAATGCATATTTGCGGGTTAAATATTTAGACGACGTTTGCTATGAGGTGTTAGATTATGTTTGGGTTTATAATACAAATGTAGGTCACTCACCTTGTCGCTTTACTACCGCACACAGGAGCATCCTGCATTGTAGAAAGACATGTCATGCCAAATTTTACAAGGATAATATAGCTGTCCCCTATAAGAACCCCACAGACAAGCGTATTCTCCAGAATTTAGCCAACGGTTCAAAGGGCAGGATGCCTTATGATTGGCTTTATTTTGATCTGGTAAAAAATGTAAGCAAAGAGAAGACATTTCATGCCTGCCAAATACCTCAAGGGCTCTCGCAAATGTTGATTGAATCGTGTACGAAGCCAAAAGATGTTGCGCTAATTCTTTTCGGCGGCAGTGGTTCAGAAATAGAGGTTTGCAAAAATCTTGGAAGGCAGTACATTTCAGCGGAGATTGATGAAAAGTACTATGAGGTTATTCAAGACAGATTGAAAAACGGTAGAATAGACCACAAATACCGGTTGATGTTAAGAAAAGATTCTTTAGAACCCCAGTTCATATTTTCAGAAACTTATTAGTCTGGATTTATTTGGCTTTAACAAGCCCACCACATACCCGTATAACTTCAGCATTTGAAGCCGGAGATATCCCTCGTTGTTTAGCGAAGCCGTCGAATACGTCAGAGAGAGCAACTTCTCCAAGCATATATCCTAAGATACGGATATGCGTAAGCAGCGTATTAACTCTTCCCGTTTTAGATATCCATTCTTCATCAGTTCTTATGCGATAGTTTCTATAATAATATTTGCAATCTTCGTTCCAAACTAACAGTTCGTTATAAAAAAGGAACGCTTCCAAGCTCATATTGCCCCATCTGGGACAGGCATTATTCAAATATGGTAATACTCCTTGAGGTGATTGCCATTTAAATAACGCGGGGAGTTTTACTTTTCTCTCGCGATGGAATTTAGGTTCAGCCCTTTTATATAACACGTCGCGTTCTTTGGTATTGAAAATGTTATCGCCCTGTATATGGTCGAGCATAAAAGCCATTCTGTAGAACAAAGTAGCCAGCACGCGAAGCACATCTTTTCTGTCTTTTTGTGTAATACTGTTTGCCGTCTCAAAAATAGTAGCCCATATGCCGCCAAAACTCATACTTTCATGACGTTTATTATTTTCCTTAAAGTACAACTCTGGTCGGAAATCCCAAGGTTTTTGGCCAACAGATTCTTTCCCAGGGTAGTGTATAAATATCATCTCTCCATCTGCGGTTGTGTGTATTAATAATTGTTTTTCTTTTTTCCCGTACGATAGCCCTTTTCTTGGCAAATTCTCGATCCATTGAATATTAGATATACGTCTTTGTGCAACTGGCGCAGTTTTCCCCGCACTTTGAATCGTGGTTTCCAGATTCAACGCCATCTCTGTAGGAATATCTTTTTTCATAAATCAGGAACTATTTATAGTTTTTTCAATAATTGCGGGACGGTTACCTTTAAAGCATCAGCAATCTTTTTTAAATTTATTATGGATATATTTCTTTCACCACGTTCAACACCGCCGATATATGACCTGTCTAAGTCGGCTGCCAGCGCCAATGCCTCTTGCGACAAGCCTTTCTTTTGGCGAGCTTGTCTAATGGATAATCCCACCTTCTTAAGATAAACATTTTGTCCCAAAGAGTTCTTTTTCATAATAATGGAGAATACTTTAGTATGTTGCGGTAGATATATCCACGGACTATAAGTACCATATACGAATTTGCCCCCGAGGGACGAAAGTGATGGGGAAATAAATGATTAAGGCGTAAACTAGTGACAGTTAGTTATTCTAACCACTTCCCTTGAATCAGGGAAACTTCTTTATCTCTCTACGGATCTCTTCTGAAATCGCAAATCCGCGATCAGTGTCTAAAAAAAGCTTAACAAAACCGGATTCCCGCCTTCGCGGGAATGACAAAAAGCGAATATGACCCCGGCCACAGGAGCCGGGGCTAACCATCGGCGGCGGGTGGATGAGGAGATCTGCGGTGTAAGAAACAATGTTTATGAGTCGCACAAACAAAAAGACAGGAGCATTTCAACTCCTGTCTTTTTTAACTCGTATTCAGCAGACAGTGTCAGCAGGTTTTTGCCGGCCACGGGATTTATGTGCCCGGTGCATCCTTTTTATTACGCTCCTTTTTTGCGTTTTCTTTTAATTTGGCCCATTTGGCCTGCTGTTCGGGGGTCAGGAGCGCATTTATCTTTGTGTCTGAGGCCTCCCGAATGCCGGATATTTTAGTTTGCTTTTGCTCCTTAGAGAGAGAATTGTCCTGCATGACAGCTGTAATATCATTGACCTCGGTCGCCAGAATCGGTTTGATAGCGGTCTTCTGTGCGTCCGTGAGGTTCAGTTTTTCAGCGAGCATAGCCAGCCGGTTATGGAATTCTTCACGCATTCTGTTGCCCGCCTGCCCCTTCATTTCGGCAAATGTTTTCTGCTGTTCGGGTGTCAGCAGCGCGTTTATCTTTTCCCTGCTGCTGTCCCTAATTTCTTTGACTTTCGCTTGTTTTTGTTCATCTGAAAGCGAACTATCCTGGTGAACGGCCTTTATTTCGTTGGCCTCGGTCGCCAGAATCGGTTTGATGGCGGCCTTCTGCGCGTCCGTGAGATTCAGTTTCTCGCTAAGCTCCTGCAAAAAGTCGCGAGCGGGCCTTTGTGCCGGACCTCTATTCCTGTGCGCAGGCGAATTGGAATCCGGGGCAGGCGCCGCAAAAGCTACGGCACAACCAAAAGTCAGTGCGGCCAAAATTACCATTGTTTTTTTCATGCAATCGATTTTCATATTATCATCCTTTCCACAATCAGCGGTTATTAAAAGTGATAAACTGTTTATCTCTTCGATTACTGACGCTTGGGAACCTGATAATATTGCATTTGCATTCGAATTATTGCGATATCTCGGCAATTAGCAAGGGTTTGGAGGCAATAGGCGGGAGTAACCCTGCCATAAATGGCAGGGCTAACCAATATAAAGAAAAACCCCGTCACACGCCAAGGGCGATGATGACGGGGCTAATTATTTTAAGGAAGAAAAAACTTGTTCGACCAACACTTGATTTCTCTGCCGGTTTGAGGCAGAATTAGTTCATTGTTCGGTGTTCGTAGTTGGTTGCAAGGGACTCAAATATGGCTAAACAGGAATACTCAGCGTATCAGAAAAGCGTAATAACGAACTACTACAATAACCGCAGCGATATTGCCCTGGGCAAGTTAAGCGAATTAGTCAGCGAATTGTTCTTAGCCGACACTGACGCCAAACGAGACCGGCTGTGGGAGCGTGCGCATAAGGCGATGGTCAACCTCAAAATCCCGCCCGCAATCATCGACCACATAATGACCAAAAAGGACGTCAAAATCTTAGCCAAAAACCTCAACGAATGGCTCGCCAAGAAGTAAGGGGCGGCCTCGCAAATCCGCCAAACGGACGGCGGACCCGCCTAAAGGCGAGGTCTCGCCATCCATAAGGGATGGCGGACAAGGGCCAAATAACAGTCCCAAAAAACACCTCAAAACCGCCAAATTCAGCTTTTCCGACCCCCTTTTTTTGTCGATACACTCCCTGCGGATATTAGTGCGTGCAGTGCTTTTTGAAATCCTGATTCCAGAACTTATAATTTATATGGTTTTTGATAAGGAGCGGAAAATGGCGGTCCTTCAGGAAAGCACAAAAGTTGTTCACGAAATCACAAAAAGCGTGTATCCCACCGAGAACAGTGGGCAGTTGAGTATCCAGGATATGCTCACCTATTTTGAGCAGATGGGTACGATGCGGGTTTCGGACCTGCACCTCAAGGTTGGTGCTCCGCCCACCTATCGCGTCGATGGCGACCTCGAAAAGCTCAAAGGCCCGGCGTTGACGCAGGAAATGGCCGAACAGTTAATATTACCCCTGTTGAGCGATACGAGCATAGGCAAGTTGCGAGAGCGGCACAGTGTTGATTGCTCATATCGGCTGGCCGCAACGCACTTCCGAATCAACGTCTTCAAAGAAAATGACGGCATCTGCGCGGCCATTCGTGCGCTGTCAACCGATATAATAGCGGTGGAGAGGGCCGGATTTCCCAATGATATCTGGAAGGACATTATAAATCGCAAACACGGCCTCGTATTGGTTACCGGCGTAACGGGGGCGGGGAAATCGACGACAATCGCATCGCTGATTAACCGCATAGCCGAGGAACGCGCCTGCCGGATAATCACCATCGAAGACCCGATTGAATATATTTTTGAGCAGAAGCATTCGCTGGTCTCGCAGCGGGAAATCGGCAGGGACGTATATTCGTTTACCGACGGCCTGCGCTCGATGCTCCGCGAAGACCCCAACATAATCTTCGTCGGCGAAATGCGCGACGCGGAGACAATAGCGATGACGCTTATGGCGGCTGAGACGGGGCATTTGGTTTTCTCGACGCTGCACACAAGGGACACCGCAGGGACAATTATGCGCATCCTGGATTACTTCCCGCCCGGCAGGCAAAACGAGGTGCGAAACCAACTGTCACTGGGCCTGGCGTATATCATCAGTCAGAAACTCATTCCGCGAAAGGACGGTAAAGGCCGAATCGCCGCGATGGAAGTTCTTAATAATAACTACGCCACCGCCAACCTCATAAGAACAGGCAAGGTCGAACAGATATATTCGCAACTCCAGACAAAGACCACAAATCGGTACGATGAGAAGATGATTACGATGGAAAGACACCTTGCCCGATTAGTCAAAGATGAAAAAATCGACATAAACGAGGCCCAGAAATGGGCCAACAACCTGACTACCTTCGCCGAGGCAATGAATCTCGAATAACGGACTGCACATTCCACGGCAGTTTGAACCCCTGGCTATCCGGGGGTTTTTCTTTGCGCCGGTTTTGATGTCACTTTACCAGTTTAGCGATTTGGCGGATTGTGGGGGACTTAGTTTTAAGTTTTATCCGCCTCGTCCCTTTGGGACGGGCGAGATCTCGCCAGAGGCGGAAGTGTTACACCCCACTGCTTCGCTTTGCGAAGCAAAGCGTGGGGGCGTGAGTTTTAAGTTGAGGATGCTAAATAACTATTTGTGGCCAGTAACGACGATATTCAAATCCACCTGAACCTGGTCCCATGCGCCTTTAGGGGCGGTTACGGCGTTTTTATCGCCCGAGGTCAGGACCGGCTTGGGGATGGTTGTCAGTTCGGGCATCGGCCGCTCCGTCGCGGCGAGCATTTTTTCGTCGGGCATAATCTGCTCGACGCTGTTTAGCATCGCGAAATCCTTCGCAAGTTTTACACGATTAGCGATTGTGTCCTGTCTGGCAATATCGGCAATCTGCTCCGGCTTTACAGACGCGACGGTGACATCCTGGCCGACGTTATCGGTGCGCACAATCAGTGTTGTCGAATCGAATTTTGACCACACCGTCGCCAAATCGCTCATCATTGCCTCAAGGCCGCCTCTGCTACAAAGGATTCTGTATGCGCTTTTGCCCGGCTGGTCTTTTGTCGCTTCGTATCGCAGCCAGGGGCTTTCTTCGAGGAGCTTATTTACATAGGCGTCAACAGCGGTAAAGTCGGCGGTTTGCAACTGGAGCGAGTACAGGCCTATGCCTGTTGTGTCCTCAGCTGCGGCGACGGCAACGGCTTTTTTCGGTTCTGCAGATATTACTGCCGGCTTGACGGTGGGTGCCGGCTGCACCGCGACGATTGGCGTGGCGGTTCCCTCTGGTCCGACAATTTTATAAACTACCGCGCCAAAAATACCCACAAGCCCAATTATTATTGATGCCGCCAGGACCTGGCGAACGAACAGGTGCCTTGCTCCTCGCCGAGTTTCGATATGCTTAGATTTACTTGTGCCGGCCGAATGGTTTCGCAGCAGTTCTTTGATTCCTGCGACCACCTCGGCGGGCGGTTCGGCAGGGGGTAAAGAGCTTACCATCGCCTTGCATCTTTCGAGTTGGCGTAAGCGTTGTGCGATAGTGTGGTTTTCGCGGACAAGGCGCTGCACCTCTGAGCGTTCATCAGCCGACAACTCGTCGTCGATGTAACTATTCAGCAATTCCTCAATTTTTGGGTTTTGTTCAAAATTCATAAGGCCTCCAGAATCTGCCTCAACGCAGCGCGGGCCCTGCTGAGCCGGCTTTTGACCGTACCAAGCTCTGTGCCCAGCACTTCCGCGATTTGCGCGTAATCCATTCCTTCGATATCCCTAAGCACAATGACTGCTCTGTGTTCGTCATCGAGTTTGCGAATTCCTTTTTGGAGCAGTTCGCAAAGTTCCCTGTTTTCGGCGATTTGGGCCGGGTCAGGGGCCTTATCGTCTGATAATATCGCTGCCAGACCCTGCCTGGCCTGTTCGTCGCCCGCAGCCAGTTCGGCGTCAAGCGAGGTAAACCCGACCGTCGCCTTTCTTTTGCGGTAATTCAGCGTCAGGTTGACCGCGATTCTGAACACCCAGGTGTAAAAGCCGCTGCGGCTCTCGAACTTACCAATGTTCTCTATTACTTTGACAAACGTATCCTGGGTTAGTTCCGCGGCGTCGCTGGGATTTGAGCAGATTTTCAATATGAGGTTGTAGATTCGGCCCTGGTATTTGCAGACGAGTTTTTCAATGGCGTTGGGGTCGCCCTGACGCCATTTTTGCACCAAAATCGTATCTTCGACGTTTATATGTTGACTGTGTGCCACTCGTTTGGCCCTTATCAGACAAACTTCAACCCCAAGACCCCCTCCGCAAAAAGTGAGGTCGTTAAATTCGAGGCATATAATCACAGATTAGGTCTTGCAGGTCAATTGAATTTACGGATTGGTCGAGGAATGAGAGGCAAGTCGGCGGGGTTAGAATTTTTTGTTCAAATCGGAAACCGATATAATTTCAACGCCCTTATCTTTTAATTTCCCTACAACTTCCTTGTCCATTCTTCACAAAATCACCTTTCAAGAGCGCAATAGGGTAATTAGCGGCATAATCGATTGCGAGATAATGTTTGCCCGACAATTAAAAGTTGTTAAGATGTTTCCAAGGTAAATTGCTGCAAGGAGTTATGGGCTTATGAAAAGTTACAGAAAAGAGCTTTGGTTCAATACCCAGACCAGGCGAGAGTTGATTAACATTACTTCGCAGGTCGAGCAATGTCTTGCTGAATCGGGCGTCAAAGAGGGCCTTTGTCTTGTCAACGCGATGCACATTACCGCAAGCGTTTTTATCAATGACGATGAGCCGGGTTTGCACCAGGATTTCGAGACGTGGCTTGAGAAGCTTGCGCCTGAAAAGCCGTATTCACAGTATCACCATAACGGCTACGAGGATAACGCCGACGCGCATTTGAAGCGGACGATTATGGGCAGGGAGGTTGTCGTCGCGATTACCAACGGGAAACTCGATTTTGGTCCGTGGGAGCAGATTTTTTACGGCGAGTTCGACGGCAAGCGGAAGAAACGTGCATTAGTCAAAATCATTGGAGAGTAACGGTTAGCCCCATGGATTTCCGCAATATTACGGCGGATTTTACCGCGTTTTTGAGCTAAAATAGGCGTTCGTCTGAGAAAAAGCGGGGAAATAACTAATATTTCAAGATTTTATCTTGACCTTAAGGGTGGGGGAATGGATATAATATACGAAATGAGGTAGGTCTTTTTTCTGGACTTACAAGAAGGAAGAACGGGAGCGATGAGAAGGAAGGAAAGAGAGAGAATTGGTTTTGTACTCGTACTCAGAATCAGTATCCCCCTTTTATTTTCCGCAACATCTGTCCCCGTGATTTAAAATTAATTTATTAATATTTTTGGAGGAGAGAGTTTTATGAACATTCCAAGTCGAATAGTGGCCTGTCTAATTGTGATGATAGTGACCGTAACAGCTCAAGCGGCACCAGATCCGTGCTGGGTCGTATTTGCCACGCCCACCAGTGCGAGCGTAACAGAACCAGCCGCCTCCGCTACTTTAACCGAGACATGGGATCTCCAAAACCATTTTGGCCATGCGGTGGATGTATACTATAATACTGTAATAACGTCGTCTCCGTTTAAGGTATTGAGTACTGGATTTGACAGTGACGGTACTGATACGCCAATAGCAAATTTAGTAAGCATCACGCCTGCACCACAGAATGTGCCTGGTGCCGGTTGGTATTCAGTAGTGCCGGATAATGCTCATTACGTCGTGACATTCACAGTAACCCTTCCGACGGATACAGATTCGCCAAACCCAAAACCACCTGAACCTGACAAGGACTCCATAACGGTTCAACTTGATATGCTTTTTAGAGTGCATGGTGGCGCCCAGTGGAGCGACGAATACCCCACCGCCATCTACACGTATGAAGTCAAAGACGTCGGTTACATCCCAGAGCCGGCCACGCTCGTCCTCCTTGGCATCGGTGCCATCGGCCTGCGTGCGAGGCGAAGACAGGCGGCGTAGGGCAACCAAAGCAATCGACTGGTAAACAATTGAGCCATCCATGTGGGTGGCTCTTTTTATTGGGGCGCAACCCGCCACATCCGGGATTATGGTCTCGCCATCTTAACGATTGTAATTCGAGGAAGATTATGATATTACCGTCGAACCGGATTGGATTATTCGATGGCATTGATACTGTTTTTAATTCAGGTATTTATCATTTCGATATCGGGTGCGATGCAGCCGGGGCCTGTTACGGCGACGGCGATTACGATGGGGACACGCAACCGATGGGCGGGGTCGTTGCTGGCAGTAGGGCACGGCATCGTTGAGTTTCCCCTGATGGTTTTGATTATCTTCGGCCTGGGCGCGATTTTTCAAAAGACCTCGGCCCAGATTGTCATTGGTATCGCGGGCGGTCTTGCTTTGCTTTATATGGCATACGGGATGTTTAAAACGGCTTCGCATCCTGTGGCTGCCGGGGAAGGCGCAAGAAAAGATAAGCCAATTCTGGCGGGGATAGTTTTAACGGTCTCTAATCCATATTTTCTGATATGGTGGGCGACTGTGGGGCTGGGACTGGCAATAACTGCGACGAAGTTCGGCCTGCATGCTTTCGCGTTGTTCGCGATTGTTCACTGGTTAGTCGATTTGCTCTGGGTTACGGCGTTGTCATTGGCGAGTTTTCACGGCACGACGCTGTTCGGGCCGAAGGTCCAGCAGCGAGTTATGCAGGTATGTGCGGCGGCGATGCTGTTCTTCGGTTTGTTTTTTCTCTATAAAGCCGGTGTGATGCTGATTGCTTAACCGGTCTGGTTGTCTTCATCGCGGATGAGTTGCGTGACGTTGAACTGCGAGAACATTTCCTGCTGTGACTGTGCGACCTTTTGCAGGCCCGCGGGCACGTCCGCGGACTGGCCAAAACTCGCCAGCGAGATGGCGGCGGCGATTTCGGAGAGTTTCATATCGTCAGGGGATTTGGCGGGCAGGAAGCCGTCCTTTGGTTCGGATACCCGTATTAAAATGCCCCTTGCCACGAGGTGCGACAGGATCTTTTCCGCGAATTCGGGCGGCATATTGAGTTTGCTCGAAATTGTTCCCGCTTCGACCGCGCCGTCGCCTGCCTTAAAGGCGGAGGCGATTTCGCCTACCATATTCATTATGGTCAGGTCGTTAGCGATAAAATAATCTTCCTGTTTTTGGGCGGCAGCGATTTCAGCGGCATCGAGTGTGCTTATGTGCTGAGTGGTATATGTGAGCTGAAGACCGAAGAGGACAATGAACCAGCTAAGATAAATCCAGAATACGCCGAGGGGTATGAGGCCGAGGACGCCGTAAACCTCGTTATAGGGGATGAATTTTACGACGTAGAGCTTGAAGCCCCATTTGGCCAACATCCAGACAAAGGCAGCGATAACCGCTCCCCATATCGCCGCCCGTACCTTTACCTTTGTATTCGGCAAAAGAAGATAGAGCAGGAAAAATCCGGCGACCGACGATAAGTATGAGACCACGACGGGTGCCGTATGGGAGAGGACAGTTTTTTGGAGCTGGTTGATGGCGGCATATTTTGTGGCGACGTATATCGCGGTAGCAAGGAGCAGGGGGCCAAGAGTCAACAGCGCCCAGTAATTGACGATTCTGTGGACGATGCTTCTGCCCCTGCCGACGCCCCAGATTTGGTCAAACGCTCCCTCGATAGTCAGCAGCATCATCAAAGCCGCAAATATAATCAGCACCGCTCCCAAAATAGCGATTGTTCCCTGATTGAACCCAGTGAATACCTTGGCGACTATCGTATCCAGATTGTCGGTTAGTTTTATGTTGGAATTAGGATTTGCGGGGTCGGGGTATTCGATTGTGGAAAGGTGCAGTTGCGAATAAACGGCGTCCTTGATTTTCTGGCCGGCGTCCTTATAAGCGGGGAGGAACTGGAAGACCATCAGCATTACCACCGCCAGCGGGACAAGGCCGAACATTGTGTAATACGACATCGCCGCGGCCTGCTGGCCTGAACGGTTTTTCTTGAGCAATCGAAAACAGTGAATCCAAAGTTTGATTTGAAAAATGGCGAACCGACCGATTCTGCCGACATGGGCTGTCGGGGTTGACAAGACCTTATCAAACATATTTTAGTATCTCCCGGTCTGAGTTACTATTCGTTTACTTTTTGCGGGCACCTTGCATCAAAAGCTCGAGGCCCGTCTGGACGGCCTGATCCTGAAGCATCTTTCCCAGGTCGAGCTTCGGATTATTGGGCGTTCCCTTGACATAGGCGGTTATTCTCTGCGAGCTGCCCTCCTTGCCGACCTTGGCCAGCTTGCCGGTTGCGCTGACCGGCAAAGTAACGCTGAAACTTTCGATTTTTCTGTTGGGGTCGATGGGTACACTGCCGCTGAAGTTGATTGGCATAGTGCCGATATCCATCTGCATATTGGGATATTTAACGAAGCCATTTCTGACGGTGAAAGGCGTGGGGTGAAGCGTAATCAATTGTCCATCCGATGTGCCGGTGGCGGTCAATATCGCGCCCATCAATCCCGTTGACTGCATTTTGACCTGTGTAAGCGAGATTGTGCCCGCGATATTGGCGTCTTCCGGTTTGCCGCCGTTTATCGGCACAGCCAACTGGTCGCACTGGAAATTCGCGGCGCCGGTGATACTTGATACGTCGAAGAAGACGGGGTTTACTTTCGCGAGGAGTTTGTTGGCCATTTCCTTGTTTATCTGAACGTCCTTGATTATGCTCATCGGGCCGGGCGTTCTGAATATAGCGGGTTTTTGTTTGAAGTCGGCTGAACCGCCGAAATTAAGCTGGCCGTTGTTGACGACGGAGGTGAACGGCGCGATGGTCATCAAACCCTTATCTACTTTTATATCCACGTTGGTTGTGCCGACGCTGAGCCCCATGTAACCAACCTTGTCGAAACCGACTTTGGCCTGGGCGTTGAGGTTGGCGAGCATCTGGTTAGCATCTTTCGTGGGATATTTGCTCGCGAAACTAATCGAATCCTGTCGTTTGCCTTCGATTGTCAGGCCCGCGGGCATAAAGGGGGACAGCATCGCCGTAATCGTCTTCCAGTCGTAATCGAGCTTTGCGGTTCCCTGTATGGAGCTGTTTTGTCCCTCGATTTTCTGCTGGAAGCTGGCTTTTATTTTTATGTCGGGGCTTGTAATCTCTGCGTTGTTGAGAACAAGCGTTTTTGTCGTCGGATTCACCTCGGCATCAAGGACAATCGCGACGGAATTCTGCATAAAGGCCTCTTTGCCGGGGGACTTCACCAGCAAGTTGGTGATTTTTGTTGTGTCGGTAGTTATTCTGTAGCCGCCATTTTTAAAAGCGGCGGTTATATCCGACTCGACCACACCGCCGAGCACCACGTCCTTTGAAATGGCCTTTGTCATTACAAGGTATGGCTGGACTTTGGCGAGGTCCAAACCTTTTACGGAGGCGGTAAGTGAAATCGGTTCTTTGACGTCATTACCCATCGGGAGACGTCCGTCTTTGATGCTGAACTGTCCCAGGCTGGTGTCGGCCTTTAATTGTTTTACCAAAAGAACGTTGGTTTGTTTGTCAATCGCGGCGATTACATCGAGTGAGGCGTTCGGCTCGTTGACCGTTATATCGGCGGTGGGACTTACCCGCAGATTCGATATATTCGACGAACTGATAGCCATCGTTGTTTTGCTGTTGTTGGTTATCTGCCCTTTGCTTGCGACCTGGCCGGCGAGTTTGTATTTACCGAGGTCGGCGAACTGACCAAGCTCGCTGGCGAGCTTGGCGAGGTCTATCTGCGTATCGTAATTAAACGTTTCGGTATTGCCGGAGCAATTGATGGTCGCGAACGCCGAGGAGACGCCGATTTTTTCAAATTTTATTTTTTCGTTTTCGGCGGATATTTTTGCCTGTGCCTGAATCGGCTCGGAAAGCGATATCGGTTTGCCTTCCATCACTCCGGCCAGGCCTTCGACGCTTACCTGCCCGGCTAACATTTTGACGCCCATTTCATTGATGGTCTGGACGCTGCCTATGAGCTTGCCGCCCGTCAGCTTGGTTTGTTCTTTGAGGCCGAGCGTTTTGGGCAGCATTGCCGCTATCGCCGGCAGGTTGCATTCGAGATTCGCCTTCAATTCGTTTTTCGAACCCTGTTTCATAAATTCCGAAACAGACGCCATATTCATCGGCGCCGTGCCGTTGGCCTCGGCTTTGAGCCAGTCGGTCGCAAAGCTCATTTTTTCGACGTTGACAAGATTTCCCTGCTGGCTCATTTTCACCGCGACGTTCAGCGTGCCGGTCTTTATTTTATCACCTTTCAACTGCGGGGCCGTTATCTCAAGTCCGCTGCCTGTTACGTCAAGGCCGATGTTTTCTATCACTCCCTGTTTCAACTCGCCCTTCAAATGCGCCGAAACTATCCCCTTGGCGCCTATATCGACGCCCGCAATTGCCAATATCGATTCCAACTGGCTCAAATTCAGGTTGTTGACTTCGACTGCCATATTTCCGCTTGTCTTTTTGAAGTCCCAGTTGCTGCCCGGGTTCACATCGCCTTTCGCGTTTAGCGTCGAGGTTGTACCCTGCCCGGCGATGCTGGCGCCCATCTCCAGCGTTGTCTTTTCGCCCGGCGGTCGTAAATTCACCGCGCTGTTTATATTTGAAATCTCAACGGAACCGCGGCTGTCTTTTATTTTTATGTCCCCATCCCTGACGACAAGGTCTATTTTTTTGATTGGCACGCCGGCTGAGGATTTAGCGTTGCCTTTGGCTGCCGGTTTAGCGGCGGAGGCAACGGCGCTCTGCTTCATTTTATCGACGTCTATTTCCACTTTCGGCCCATCGATAACCGTTTCGCCGAAAGACAGGTTGCCCGTCAACATCGCGCCGTAATCGGGCATGGTCGAGACGCCTTTTACGGCGACGGAAATGCCCTGGTCGGCGTTTTTGAAGCTGATATTGCTGACGCTGATACCCTTAAACCAGCTCATCGACAGTTTCGCGAAATCGATGGCTCCTGCGCCGGAGGCGTTGGCCTTCGACAGTATCATTTTGCGTGCGCTTTCACTGGAGACATACGCCGGCACGACGAACGCCACCAGCACAATCAAAAGCAGAAGTAAAATCAGCACTGTGCCAGCCACGATTTTCAGTATCTTTTTGCCGGTTTTTTTACCAGTTACAGTTTTGTTGTTTTCTGAAGGTTCCATAAGGCAATCCCCAAAAATGTTTCAAATCCATCAAATCCATATCATTCAGAGAGAATCAGTGCAATGTAAGGAAGGATAACAGGCTCAATTGACTCTATCCATTGTCCATCGGCCTCACTATCAAAAATACAGGGTCGGCAGGTATCATCCTTAATTTGCCGTCCAGACCATGGCTAACTTTGCATTATTTCGTCCGACTTGTGTTTGACCACGTGGTCAAGTTTGTCGGTGTACTGCTTGGTTAAATCGTCGAGCTGCTTTTTGCCCTTCTCAAAGTCGTCTTTGGTTATGAGCTTGTCCTTTTCTGCTTTCTCAAGCGATTTTATTTCGTCTCTTCTGACGTTGCGAACGCTTACCTTTGCCTGTTCGCCCATTCCCTTTATCTGATGCGTCAACTGCATCCGCCGTTCCTCGCTCAGAGGCGGAACGCTCAGCCGTATCGTCTTGCCGTCCGTCATCGGCGTCAAACCCAGGTCGCTGGCCAATATTGCCTTGTCTATATCCTTGATTGACCCCGGGTCGAAGGGCTTGACCAGAATCATATCCGGCTGGGGTGTTGACAGAGCCGCCAGCGCCTTCAAAGGCGTGGGGTTGCCGTAATACTCGACCCTTATATTTTCAACCAGCCCCGTCGATGCCCTGCCAGTGCGAACACCTTTAAGCTCGTCCTGCAGGACATCTACCGCCTTTTTCATCTTGGCTTCGCTGTCTGTTATTATCTGCTTAACGGGCATAGCTCGCCTCCTGCCTCTAACAAATCACGGTTCCTACCGGTTCGCCGCGAATCGCTTTGGTTAAATTGCCTTTTTTGAAGATGTTCAGCACGATTATCGGTATTTTGTTGTCCCGGCACAAGCTGATGGCCGAATGGTCCATTACGCGAAGATTCTTTTCGAGGACCTCCTGGTATGACAGTTTGTCAAAAAGTTTCGCATTGGGATTTTTTTGGGGGTCGTCGCTGTAAACGCCGTCAACCTTCGTCGCCTTTATCAGTACGTCGGCGTCAAGCTCCGCCGCCCGCAGTGCCGCGCAGGTATCGGTGGTGAAAAACGGATTGCCTGTCCCGCCGGCTAATATCACGATTCTGCCCTGCTCAAAGTGCCTCATTGCTCTTCGGAGAATAAACCGCTCGCACATTGCCTCAACTTCTATCGCGCTCATCACCCGTGTCGTTGTGCCAAGTTTTTCGAGCGTTTCCTGCAGTGCGCAGGCGTTGATAATGGTCGTGAGCATCCCCATATAATCCGCGGTATTTCGCGGTATCATTGTTTTTTGTGAAAATTTTTCCCCCCTGATGAAGTTCCCCGCTCCCACCACGACGGCCACCTGAGGACCGAGGGTATTAATCTCGGCAATTCTGGCCGCTATCGACTCAAGATGCTCGCCGTCAATTCCGAAACCGCCTTGCTCGCAAAAACTCTCCCCCGATAACTTAAGCAGCACCCGCTTGTATTTGCTCGCTGGCATTTATTTTGTTTCCCATATCCTTTGGGTCGGCGAAAATATATCCGACAAACCGCTTATCCGACGTCGAATCTAACGAATTGCTTTATCGTCGCCTTGCCGCCTGCCGACCTGGCCGCGTCTTCCAATACCTGCGCCACTGTTTTTGTATCGTCCTTTACAAATTTCTGGTCGAGCAGGCAATTGTCCTCGAAAAATTTCTTCATTTTGCCTTCGACGATTTTATCTACGATGTTGGCCGGCTTATTCTTCATCTGGTCGGCGTAAATGTTCTTTTCCTGCTCAATCACCTTGAGGTCGATGCCTGATTTGTCCAGCGCAAGGGGTTTTGTGGCGGTAACGTGCATCGCGATATCGGCGCCGGACCGCTTTAACTCTTCTGAGGAGGCCACCTTCGGGTCGCTTGCGGTGATTTCCAGCATTGTGCCGACTTTCTTGTTGAAGTGCACGTAAACACATATAAGTCCGTCGCCAGCGAGCCGGAATTTGGCGAAGTCACCGACTTCCGTTTTTTCGCCGGTTTTGCTTACCAGCTCCGTGATAACGTCGCCGAACTTTTTGCCGCCGACGGCTGTCTCCAGAACGTTCTCGATTCCGTCATTTTTGGCGCAAGCCAGTCCGTATTCGGCCAGTTTATCCGCCGCGGCCTTGAAATCATCGCTGTTGGAGACAAAGTCCGTCTCGCAGCACAGCGAGGCCAGCACCGCAGTCCTGCCGTCCGGGCTTGTTTTGCTGACGACCAGCCCCTGAGTAGTTTCCCGCTCCGCACGTTTGGCTAACGTCGCAAGGCCTTTTTTCCGCAGCATTGCCATTGCCGCGTCAATGTCGCCGTTGGCCTCTTCGAGCGCCTTTTTGCAGTCCATCATACCCTGGCTGCTCATCTTGCGAAGTTTAACTACCAGTGCTGCCGGAATCTCCGCCATTTCAAAAGCTCCTGCTAAAACCCTTTTTCGGTTTATCGCTTTCTGATTACTGTGCCTGTCCGCCGTTTGTTTGGGGTGTTTCGCCCGTTTCTTCAGGCGCCGGCTCGGCTTCCGTCTTATCCGCACGCGCCATTACCGTTCTTTTTGACCTGACGTGCTTGGGTTTGGACGCGACGTCCTTGCGAATCGTATCCATTGTTTTGCCTTGGGCTACTGCGTCGGCAAGCTCGTCCAGTAACAAGCTTATTGCTCTTATCGAATCATCGTTGGCAGGAATCACCACGTCCACGGTGTCGGGGTCGCAATCGGTATCGATTATACCCACTGTCGTTATGCCGAGTTTCCTGGCTTCCCGCAGGGCGAGATATTCTTTTTTGCCATCGACTACGATAACGACTCCGGGCAGCCGGCCCATCTTGCGTATCCCCTCCATGTTGCCTTTTATTTTCCGCAGTTCGCGTTTTAGCCGAGACGCCTGCTTTTTGCTCTGCGACTCGAGCGTTCCAGCATCCTGCATCCCTTCCAGTTCTTCCAGCCGCTGAACACGCGACCGTATCGTCCTGAAATTCGTGAGAGTTCCGCCAAGCCATCGGTCCGAGACGCAGTGCATTCCGCACTTTGCCGCCGATGCCTCAACCGCTTTTTGCGCCTGCCGCTTGGTTCCCACGAAGACGACGTCCTTGCCCGAGGCCACTACGTCGATGAGCAGTTTCTTCGCAATCACCAGACCCGCCAGTGTTTTGCGCACGTCGATAATGTGTATCTGCCCGCGTTTGCCAAAAATAAAAGCCCCCATCTTGGGGTTCCATCTGTTTGCGCTGTGTCCGAAATGGACGCCTGCACTAATCAACTCTTTTGCCAACTCTTTAGCCACAAAAACCTCCAAAAACCTTAGTTAAACAGTCACCTATTGATATCAAACGCCGAAAACCAAACACAGGAATCTAATCCAAGTCCTGCGCTATGTCAAGTCCTTTTGCCACATTAGAGATACTCTTATATACCTGCCGACCGGGTCCAAGTAAAGCAAAAACCCCTATTTTTCCGGCCGTGGCAGGTGAACAGGGGGTAGATATGCGGCAATGGCGACTATCCGCAACTTTTGGGCTGCTTGATGGGGAATACTATGCTGCCGGGCTGCTGCATAGAATGTCAAAAATTCCTCAAAAAAATTGTTGAATCCGGGAACGTCTTGATATATTTTGTCACTGTGTAAAGGGCGCTTTTTTAACTATCCTCGAAAGAGCGCTTTTGGTAAACGGCGAGGAATCAGTAGTGTGGGTTAAAAGGAGAAGAACGTGGCTACAGGTAAAGTAAAATGGTTCAATGAGAAAAAAGGTTTTGGTTTTATTGTTCCCGATGACGGCAGCGAGGATGTGTTTGTTCATCACTCCAAGATTGCTGCCGAGGGTTTCAGGACGCTAAAAGAAGGTCAGGCGGTCGAATACACTCTCGGCCAGGGCAAGAAAGGCCCGGAAGCGACAGACGTCAAGCCGTCCTAAAACGGTTTGCCGTGCGAAAAACCTGTGGTCCCGCCCAAAAAGCGGGACCTTTTTTATAGCTTACCGCACTTGGCCGGGCAAGCCGGCTAATCAAGCGGCATTGAGAAGTAATTCTCGGCGTTGTTGAAGCAGACGTCCTCGACCATTTTGCCCAGCAATTGCATATCGTTGGGCAGTAACCCCTGCTCAACATCGCCGCCGACGATGTTGCAAAGTATCCTGCGGAAATACTCGTGGCGCGGAAACGACAGGAAACTCCGCGAATCAGTTGTCATACCGACGAACCGGCTCAAAAGCCCCATATTCGAAAGCATCCCGAGTTGCTCTTCGATGCCGGTCTTCTGGTCTAAGAACCACCACGCCGAGCCGTATTGTATTTTGCCCGGGCAGGAGCCGTTCTGAAAGTTGCCCGCCATAGTTGCCATAACCGCGTTGTCTTTGGGGTTGAGGTTATACAAAATCGTTTTCGGCAGCTTGCCCGCGGTGTTCAATCTGTCGAGAAACATCGCCAAAGGCCGGGCTATATCAAAATCCCCGATTGAATCGTAGCCGGTGTCAGGTCCGAGCATATTCAGCATACGGCTATTATTATTTCTCAATGCCCCAAGGTGCAATTGCATAACCCATCCGGCCTCCGCGTCCATACACGCCAGCTCGAACATCATTGCCGATTTGAACTTCAGCGATTCGCCGGCCTCAAGCGGCTTGTTTGTCCTGATTTTTTCAAAAATTTTCGCAATCTCATCAGCACCGTATTGTTCCGCGTATGTTGTCTCAAGCCCGTAATCCGACAGCCGGCAACCCTCATTGTGAAAATACTTGTGCCTGAGGCGAATCGCTTCGATGTATGAATCGAAAGTGCGGATTTCGCCGCCGCACAGTTGACCGAGCTTATCTATAAATACATTCAGGGCCGGCAAATCCTCGGTCGCAAAAGATTTATCAGGCCTAAACGCCGCGTAAACTTTTAACACGGGCGAATTTTCGCGGATTTTCCTGTGATGCACAAGGGTATCCAGCGGCCCCTCGGTTGTGCATATCAGCTTGACGTTCATTTTGCCGAGCAGTTTAAGGACACTGAAATCCGCTGACCCCAGCATTTCACTGCACGCGTCGTAAATGTCTTTCGCGTTGTCTCCGTTGAGCAATTCATTTATGCCGAAATATCGTTTCAGCTCCAGATGGGTCCAGTGATAAAGCGGGTTTCGCAGGATAAACGGGACGGTTTGCGCCCATTTTTCAAATTTCTCGCAATCGCCCGCGTCGCCGGTGATGTATCGTTCGTCAACGCCGTTGGCTCTCATCGCCCGCCACTTGTAATGGTCGCCTGCCAGCCACGCCCTGGTTATGTTTTCGAACAGGTGGTCTTCGGCAATCAGTCCCGCGGGCAAATGACAGTGGTAATCATAAATGGGCATTTGCTCGGCGTATTCGTGATAAAGCCGGCGAGCGATTTTGCCTTGCAGAAGAAAATCTTCGGTTAAAAACGTTCCTGCCATTGACGTTTACCCCTGAGGCGGTTTTGTGTCTGTCGGCGGGGCGTCTTCACGTTTGTATGTCGGCTTTTTGAATTCGGCCAGTTTCTTCGCGTAATCCGCGACTGAACTTGACGCCTGCTGGTATCGCTCAGACCGCACCTTCGGCCTTTCCTTTTCGAGCTTGCGTTCACGCCACTCCCAAATCCCATACGCAATCCAGCCGATAGCGACAAGCACCGCGCCTGCTATGATTATCTTCCAGAACAAATCCATAAGAGTTCCTGTGAAAATATCGTTAAAAACCTGGTTCTTTCACTTGCCGGAATATACACGATGGCCCCATTCAAGTCAACTTGCCGACCGGCCAATTGCCACGGCAAACTCGTCGGAATCATCAGCAGAACCGACACAATGGCTTACATAATGAAAAAACACTCGCGGTTTTTCGGTCAGAAACCAAAAGGTCAACCTTCAGGATTATAAAGTTAATCCTGCTAATTTGGTTTCCTTGTCTTGCCGGTTAGTAACGCGCATATAATTCCAAGAAAAAGACCTGCCGCTCCCGCTGCGGGGACAGGTATTTGCCATGGCAAAGTATCCGGCGTCTGCGGCGTTTTGGCGTAGTCAACTAATTGTAGCCCCGATACATCAGGATTGTCTGAAAAACTCCTCAATTCTTCGATTTTCGCTCGAACTGCATCCAGAGCTGTTTGTCTGTTGTCTCTGATTTCTTTCCCCTTAATGTATTGTATTCTGCCTTTTTCCAACTCTTCCTGTTTTTTCTCTGTCTCTTCGCGCATTTTCCTGAGTCCAGCCAATCGACTTTGCGCTAACTTGATTTTAAGTTCCAAGTCCTTTATTCCACCGGTCTGGTTCGGGTCGGACTTTCCGGAAGATAATAACTGCTGCGGCTGACTTAGAAGTGCGTCGCGATGAGTTTGAAGCTGGTCTGCATTCAGGGCGCAATCATCCTCCTGGTTCTGAAGGCGTATCAGTCGTGTGGTGATGGGATGAGGATAGTCGTGCTGCTCCAGGTCGGTAAAACCATATCTGCGACGAACATCATCCAGCGTGCTTCCGGCCAAATCAAGGTCTCTTTGAAGGCGAACTTGATTCTCGTCGAGAAACATAAGATGAGATGTGATTTGTTTGTGTTTTTCAGCCAGTTGTGTTCGCAGAAACATATCGGCCATTTCGTTCACTATGACGGAGGCATCTTTGCTATTGCCGCAGGTCATCGATATCTTGATAAGGTCGCTGCTGCGTATGGCCTTGGCGCGAAATCGCCTCTTTAAATCCGACACCCCTGCTCTCAATCGTTCATCTTTGGTTTTACCAAGCCCCTGAAACCATTCGGTTTGCTGAATTTTGTCCCTGTCGATAAGCGATTCCAAAGTGTTCTTGTGTCGAATAAGAGTGACTGTCGAGCCCTTTTCTGTGCCCGGCAGGACCCTTATAAAGGTCTCCGCGGTGTATTCAGGTCGCAATTGCGGCACAAGAAACCAGATAAGCCAACCAATTACTAATCCCAAAACAAGAAATGACAAGAGAATTGTTACTGTTCGCATACATACCTCCCGCAATAGCACATTACGAACCGGTTAACCCTGCATTGAACTCAGCTAACTATTACGTGACAATACGTAATTATTTTATCCTTGTTCATCGGTAATAAAAGAACAAAGTATAAATATTCCGGATTATCCCTGAAATGGATAAAAGTCCTCGATGCTGTTTTCCGTAAATCACTGGTCTGGTTAAACGGTATATGCGGACGAGCTTGTATCGCCGCCCCGGCCTGTCCAGTTGGTATGGAAAAACTCGCCCCTTGGCTTATCAACCCGCTCGTAAGTATGCGCGCCGAAATAATCTCTCTGCGCCTGCAACAGGTTCGCAGGCAACCGGTCGTGACGATAGCCGTCGTAAAACGCCATCGCCGCGCTAATCGCCGGAATTGGGATTCCCAGTTTGACCGCTGTTGTTACTACTCTTCGCCAGGATGTCTGTGCCTTTGCCATCGCCCGTTTGAAGAACGGGTCGAGTAAAAGGTTTTCGAGGTTCGGGTTTTTGCCGAATGCTTTTTTAATCTCACCCAGGAATACCGAGCGGATAATGCACCCCCCACGCCACATCAAGGCGACTCCGCCGTAGTTGAGATTCCAGCCGTATTCCTTCGCCGCGGCTCGCATAAGTTGATAACCCTGCGCGTAGCTTATAATCTTCGACGCGTACAGCGCCTTTCGCAAATCGTCGATGAACCTTGCCTTGTCACCCTTGAACTGCGCCTTCGAGCCTTTCAAAACTTGTGATGCCTTTACCCGTTCGTCCTTCAAGGCCGACAAACATCGCCCGAATACCGCCTCGCCTATCAGTGTCAATGGCTGACCCGAATCCAGCGCGGCCACAACTGTCCATTTGCCCGTGCCTTTTTGCCCCGCTGTGTCCAAAATCAAATCGATGACCTCGTTTCCCTGCTCGTCTTTGTAAGCGAGGATATCCCGCGTAATCTCAATCAGGTATGAGTTCAGTTCGCTCTTGTTCCATTCCGCGAGGACCTTGTGCATCTCGGCGTTACTCAACCCCAGCCCTTCCCGCATCAAATGATATGTCTCGCATATCAATTGCATATCGCCGTACTCAATCCCGTTATGCACCATTTTCACAAAATGCCCCGCGCCGTTTTCGCCGACCCATTCGCAGCAGGGTTCCCCATTGTCCGTTTTTGCGCAAATCGCCTGGAATATCGGTTTGACATTCGGCCAGGCCGCCGGCGACCCTCCCGGCATAATCGACGGCCCGCGCAATGCGCCTTCTTCACCGCCCGATACGCCCGTGCCGATATACAGCTTGCCTTTGCTCTCTACGTATTTGGTCCTGCGAATCGTATCCGGGAAATGCGAATTGCCGCCGTCGATAATTATGTCCCCGTTATCAAGAGAGGGGAGCAGTTGCTCGATGAAATCGTCCACCGCCTGTCCCGCCTTGACCATCAGCATTACCTTCCTCGGCGTTTTAAGGGTCGCCGTCAGTTCTCCGATTGAGCGACAGCCGATTATCTTTTTACCTTTTGCCCGCCCGTTTACAAAATCATCAACCTTCGAAATCGTCCTGTTGAAACACGCGACGGTGAATCCTTTGCTCTCCATATTCAAAATCAGGTTTTCGCCCATTACCGCCAGCCCGACCAATCCGATATCCGCCTGTGTCATTTTATGATTTCCTTCCTAATTAAAATTTAGCCCTTCAACTTGTCCGCCTATGGCGGATTGATTGGGGGGTTACTATTCTCTTATTCTTGGTATAGAACCGTCCGACAATCTATACAACGTCTCGCCCGCGTTATGCACAACCAAAATTCCCTTATCTTCTTTGTTTTCATAATTTGCGATGTCGATTTGTTCCGGGTCCATATAACCGAGGTTTATCTTCTTGCATCGCTCCCTGCTTATCCCCGTTGCCAGCACGACGTTGATTCTCGGTTTTTCCACGCCGTTGTTATATGTGCCGATTCCTTTGACGTGCGTGCAGTGAGCTATCGCGCCTAACGGATAATCCTTGAATTTATCCCACTGCTTGAGGAAATAATCTCGTGTATGATAGCCGACCTGCTCGATTGTTTTGCCGTGCGTTACCGAAACCTCTTTGATATGCGGCGCGTAAATAATCAGCATTCCCCCGTCTGCAATCACCGGCTCCAGCTTATACATCACCTTGCCCGCCGTCCATATCTCGTCATACATCTTCGGTGCTATGCCCAGCACCGTTTTGTAGGGCTTGTCCTTATAAACAATATGAACTTTCGCCGACAAATCCGCAGCCCTTTCCCACGCCTCGACGCAGTCGCCGATGAATATCCCCTTGAATTGCTCCTTGTCCGACACTATCGCAAACAGCGTGTGCGGTGTTTTTATGTATGATGCCGCGTTCTCGACGACCTCACGAGTTGCTGTCCACTTGTTGCCGTTTATCGCAGGGTTGGTTATCACCGCGCCAAGCCAGTGGAAAAAGTTTATGATTTGAGGCCCCGCAACGCCCGGGAAGATATATTTGTGCCCGCCCGAAAACCCCACTACCTCATGCGGGAATACAGGCCCGATGATAAAAAACTCATCGTAATCAAAAACCAGTTTATTAACCATGACCTCAACCTCTTCGCGGAAAAGTCCCTTGGTCAGCCGTTCAATCTTGTCGGCGTGAATCTGGCCTGCGAATTTGAACATCTCCGGGTTATCCCACTGGTGATTAAAAAACTTCACCGCTTTGTATTTGCCGTTTCGCTCCTTCTGCGTCATTGTCAGCCGGGTACAAATCTGTTCTTCGCTTATTGGCTGATGAGTCCCCAGCGCGACCAGCACATCCAGCCGGCTGACTTCATTGCCGATACAATCGAAGATGGCCTTGAATACTCCGCCCACCGGCCCCGACCGGGTATTATCCGGGACAATAACAAGAACGCTTTTGCCGGGGTAATCCCTCTTGCCGAAATACTCCGCCACCGCTTCCTGCATCTGCTCTTTGCTTATGACGCCATCCGCATATTGCCGTTCAATTACCATATTTCACTTTAACGCAGGTTGTGTCCTTCGTCTTTCGGTTACGCTGCTCGTTTCGTAAATCGTCACACGGTTGCGTCTTTGACACCGATTACCGATTAACGCAACCGATACGAGCCGCGTAACCACAACCGTTTAACGAGTAAATCATTTCTCCCACGGCGGTTTGCCTGGCAGGGAATTCTCGAATTCCGTTATCAGCTTCTGCTCGTATCCGCCCGCGAACCGCCCCTTGATAAACCTGTCGAACGCCTCATTATAAAATCGCTTCCACGACTCTGTCTCTTTGCCGGGCACTATCGGGTAAAACAACGCATCGTTCGCTTTTGCTGCCTTCAGGTCGCCCGGAGCATCGCCAACCATTAAGATATGGTTCTTATCGTATCTGCCTTTCGTCGCATATTCAAGATGCTCGGCCTTTGTTCCCATCTCCTGGCCTGCGATGACCGCGACGTATTTGGCGATATCGTGTTCCTCCCATTCCCGCACTAACGCCTCTCCCGGCGTTGCCGATACCACTATAACGTCCGCTTCCGGCTGAATCTTTTCCAGGCACTCCTGCACATACGGGAAGGGCGGTATTCCTTTTACGATATCCGTTACCGCCTGGTTCACCTTTTTGCTCCAGTCCAGTACCTGTTCTAATTCTTTTTTCACCGCCGGGTCTTTCGCCGCCTCAGCCGCCTTCTTTAATCCGTCATTGCTCAGGATGCTCTTGGGGTCATCTACCCACGCGAAATAATGAGGCAGTTGCGGAACCTTAAACTTCCTCTGCTTGACGTGCGGGTGATTCGGCAGTAATTCCGACAAAATCCGCTTGAGCGTCTTGTGCCTGTTCGCCCCGCGTGTCTTGCTGAACAAATCCGCAAAAACCCTGCATTCCCTCGCCGCCTCCGCCACCGGCTGTAATCCGAAACACGCCACCGTCCACGGACAGAAACACTCCCGCTGTTTTATCCCCATCGTATCGAACACGCACCCGTCCGAATCAATCCCCACAAAAAATTTCTTCGTAACCTTAAATTCCTTCAACGTTGCCGCTGCATCTGCCATTACAATCTCCATCAAAAATCATAAATCCCTAAACCCCGCTGAACGCCGAGAATCCGCCATCTACCGGCACAACAACCCCCGTCACAAATTTCGCCGCGTCGCTCACCAGCCAAAGCATCGTCCCTGTCAGGTCATCAGGATTACCGAATCGAGCCATCGGGGTGTGCTCGATTATTGTTTTGCCGCGAGGGGTCAACTTACCTGTTTTTTCATCGGTCAAGAGGAACCTGTTCTGTTCCGTCAGGAAAAACCCCGGCGCAATCGCGTTTACTCGTATGTCCTTCGAGTAATTCTGATTTATATGCACCGCGAGCCACTGTGTAAAATTGCTCACCGCCGCTTTTGCTGCCGAATACCCGCAAATCTTCGTCAATGGCCTCATCGCGTTCATACTCGATATATTCAGTATCACCCCCGAACCGTTCTTCGCCATCTCTTTGCCGAAAACCTGGCTTGGCAAAAGTGTCCCCAGAAAATTCAAATCGAACACCCCGCGAATCGCCTCCGCTGGCAAATCAAAAAATGCCATACTATCGGATGTCGTTGCGTCTTTCTTATTGCCGCCCGCGCCGTTTATCAGGATATCTACCCTCCCTAACTTGCCTGCGATTTTCTTCCTCGCAGCTTCTAATTGCTTTTTATTCAGCACGTTACATTTAATGGCTATAGCGGTTCTGCCTTGCTCCTTAATTTCATCCGCGACTTTCTTTGCCGCATCTAAAGATAAATCAATCACCGCGACTTTTGCACCCGCGCGGGCCAATGCCTTTGCCATTTGGCCGCAAAGCACCCCACCCGCACCCGTTACCGCCGCCACCTTACCAGTCAAATCAAATAATGCCTTCATAATTTATCCCCGAATTTAGCCGATAAAAATCGGCTTAATGTGTCGCTGATAAATATTCTCCATCACCATCGGTCTGATTATACCCTCGCATTTCGACACCGCATGCGTAAAATCAGCTTTCATCTGGGCGGCGACTTTGTAACCGACGTGCAATAACTGCCGCAAATCCGGATTATACCGCCCGCACGACTGGTCGTGCCGAAGCGCCTCCGCGAATCGCCTGCCGTTCCACTCCGCGACAACCTCAGGATTCGGCAGCCTGCCCTTATCAATATCAATCACCGTCGCGTATGGCTTCGTCAGCTCATCCATTCTCTCAAACGTCTCCGCGTATATTCGTTTCGCAATTATCAGATACTCCTCACCAGCCAACGCCAAACCTGCCAACTCCTCAAGCCACGTTGTCCCCGCCGTCTTGACGTGCAGCCCAGCGTCAAGTTTCCTCAGCGTCTTGTTAATCGCCCCATAAATCGAAAACTTGTCGCTGCCTGAATGAACGCTCAGCTTCAAATTTTTCGGCAGTCCGAATTCCTCAACCGCGTATGCTACTATCGCGACATCCCGCTCGAATTCCCTCGCGAATCGCTCGACGTCGCCGACGTAATCGACTCCCTTGTTGAACCTGCCCGAAAACTTCGGTGCAATCGTCTGGACAGGTATTTCTTCCTGCGCCGCTGCCGCCAAAATAAAGAACAATTCTACTGGCGTCTGAGGCATTTGCGTCTCATCCATCGACATCTCGACAACAAAATTCCCCACACCCTTTTTAGATGCTATATGCCTGTATAATTTTCCCGCCTGTTTGACCGCTGTCAGGTACTTGCTCGCTATCACCCGTACCAAACTCTCGCCGACAGCCAAACTTTCCTTGATTTCAGGGACAGACAATCCGTCGATATATTTCACGCAGCTGTCGATAAATCGGTCAACCTCATTCTTCTGTGCCGGCTGGCCTATGTAATCCGCAACATCAAGCGTGAAGAAATCGCTCCATTTAATAAACTCGTCAACATTGCCGGAATTTATATGGTCCGCATCGACGTAGTAATTGCCGACCCACCCCATCCCCCTGACTGCCTCATCCGCCTCCTCGCGGACATCCTCAGGCGTCGTCCCGATTATCGTGTGCTCACGATGCGACTTGTTCCAGACAGGCGTTACCTCAACCCCCGCCTTGTCTGCCTGCATTACCGCTGAAAGCAGGGCATCTCCCTCAAGCCCGAACCTGTCCCCAATCCCGAATGAATATTTGCTCAGATTCATAAGTAACTCGGCAACTTTTTCTCAACCCACTTCTTGGCCAGCCGAACATAGACGGGCAGCCCGTCCTTGCCGACCGTTATCGGCGCTTCACCCTTAATCAATGGCCCGATATATCTACGACACGCCTCGGTGATATGATTGCCTTTTTCGTTTATGAACTCCTTGGGCACTTTCTTTTCCCCGTTTGCCACGTCCTTCAGTTCCGCAAACCCCGTCGTGCACTTGTATTTGGCGCCCTTCTCTCGCACCAGGGTTATCATTTTCCCGTTGACCCCGCTCATCGCCGCCTTGACCGCCGCCTTGCCGCACATATACGCCTCGTTGATATCCGTCAGCGACGTGAAGTGCATCGCGCTTCTTTGCTGCGTTCCTAATTTGTTCCAGCGTGCCTTTATGCCTGCTTCTTTTTCGATAACGACCTTGAGCATATCCGCCACGCCGCCAAGTTGAACGTGCCCGAAGCTGTCTTTGCCGAATCCGGCGCTTTCTGCGGTAATGTAATTGCCTTTCTCGTCTTTGAGCCCTTCGCCCACGATGATAAACACCCTGCCGAATTCCTTGTAAACTTCTTTAACGTCCCTGATTAACTTCTCAAACGTAAACGCCGCTTCGGGCATATAAATAAGATGCGGCGCGTCTTGCGGCTCTCTTGCTGCCAACCCTGATGCCGCCGCTATCCACCCCGCGTTTCTTCCCATTACCTCCACGATGCTGCACGTATCAAAAGTTGAAAGCGCCTCGTTGTCCTTACCCGCCTCCATTGCGCAGGTCGCCACGTATTTTGCCACGCTCCCGAATCCCGGACAGTGGTCCGTATATGCCAGGTCATTATCAATCGTCTTGGGTATCCCGATGCAGACAAGCCCATAGCCGCGTTGCGCCGCTAATTTATTCACCTTGTCCGCCGTATCCATCGAGTCGTTGCCGCCCGCGTAGAAAAAGTATCGTATATCGTGCGCCTTGAAGACGTCCAGAACACGGTCGAAATCCGATTGTGCCTGGTCGAGCGATTTGAGCTTATACCTGCACGACCCCATCGCCGCCGCAGGCGTCCGCTTCAGCGCCTCGATTACCGATGCCTTCTCCGCCGAGGCGTCAAAAAGCTCTTCCTTCAAAACACCTAATATGCCGTCGTGTGCCGCCAGCACTCTCCCTATCTTTTTGGTTTTCGCCGCTTCCTGAATCACCCCGCACACACTCGAATTGATTACGCACGTCGGCCCGCCCGACTGTGCCACTATCGCGTTTGCCATTACCTTTGCCATATTTTTATCATCTCCAAAAACCCTAACTATTTATACCTTGTGCAGCCCGAAATCAAGGAAAATTCAAAGCGATGTTAAATGTCGGCAAATAAAAAAGGCCCCGCGATGCGAGGCCTTTCTTTGGCGTCAATTGTTGGTGCTTATTTTGGAACTACGTTTGTCGCGCAGGGACCCTTTTTGCCCTGGCCAACTTCGTACTCAACCTTCTGCCCTTCGCTCAAACTCGAGTACCCGGATGACTTGATTTCCGAGTGGTGAACGAACAGGTCCGGGCCGCCGTCGTCGGCTACGATAAACCCGAACCCCTTTTGATCATTGAACCATTTTACTGTACCTGTACTCACAACAATTCTCCTTGGCCTGTTACCTGGCCATCAATCTACTATATGCCTTTCATAATTTTTTGGGAGGATATCCTTAGAAAGGTGAAAAGATATGCCCTACAAGATATCCATTATACCACAAATTTACCCGTCCGCCACAAAAATAATAAAAAATTATTCAAAATTCCAATAAAATCGCCCATAACCTCGAATCTGGTCTTATATTGCCCTGTGATTCGACTCAAAACTCAACACCGGGAACTTAAAACTGTTTTTATCCTAACAATTATTTCGAGAAGTAATTTGCTTTTACCCAGTTGGAGTTCAGAATGAAATGGACGGCGATGAGGCCAAGCAGAACGGCGCCGCCGCCTTTGTGAAAAATCTCGAATGCCTTACGCGGCAACTCATCGAGAAACAATACCGTTACCGCCTGATTGATAAAAAGCACCAGCAAAATGGGGTTCAAAATCTTATGCAACGTATTTTTTTTCATAATCGCCCCTTTCTAAACTAAAAACTCAACGAAGTCGTCGTTCCAATACAGGCATTTTAATTTGATTGGACGATTACGACAAGCTACAATTAGTTTATGTTCAAGCGAAAGAAAACCAGAACGATTGACGCAGGCGGCGTGAAAATCGGGTCATCGGCGGCGGTTGTTATCCAATCGATGACCAAAGTGCCGACCACCGACGTGGGCCGGTGCGTCCGGCAAATAAATCAACTCGCGGAAGCCGGTTGCCAATTAGTTCGTGTGGCTGTGCCGACCCGCGCCGATACCATTGCCTTTGCCCAAATCGTCCAACAGGTAAATATCCCCCTGATTGCCGACATTCATTTCAGCCCGCAGCGGGCCATCGAGGCAATTGAGGCGGGGGCGGCGAAAATCCGGCTCAATCCCGGCAATATAAAAAATCGCGACGACATCCTGCGAATCATAGACGCCGCGAAAATGCACAAGGTCGCAATCCGCATCGGCGTCAATGAAGCGAGCATAAGAGACCTGAGAAAACCGGACGTTGTTTCCGGCAAACGGGTAGCGTTAATGCTGAAGGAGTTGAAAGGATACGTCCGACTTTTTGAGAGCCGGAGCTTTTCGCAAATCGTCCTCAGCGCAAAAAGCAGCGACACGATTCGAACTATCAAAATCAACAGGCGCATCGCCGAGACATTCGATTACCCAATTCATCTGGGCCTGACGCACGCGGGACTACCTGAAGATGCCTGTGTGCCATCTGCTGTTACGCTCGGCACACTTCTCGCGGAAAGCATCGGCGACACCATACGCGTTAGCGCAGCAGGCGACCCTGTTATCGAAACCGGAATCGCAAAACAAATTCTCATTTCGCTGGGACTCTATTCTGCGCCCAAATTACAACTGATAGTTTGTCCGACCTGCGCCCGGGCTGAGATTGATATAGCCCGGCTTGCCCGCAAGGTAAAACAAGCGGTTATCGCAATTGATAAGCCCTTCGGCAAAGCTCAGGGCAGGCCGGTGCGTTTAGCGGTAATGGGATGTATTGTCAACGGGCCGGGGGAGGCGGCAGACGCGGACTTGGCCGTATGTGCCGCGAAAAACAAGGCGTTCATTTACCGTAAAGGGAAGAAAATCGCGACCGTTGCAGAAAACGAGATTATCCCGATGCTGATGAAACTACTGAAAGAAAAACCCCTAGGTGGGCCCGCCTGCGGCGGGTAAACCCAGGGGTTAATCAATAAATTCAAGTCGAATTTTTTGGCGATTATTGTCCGGCATATCCTTCGAATTTGCCGAAAACCATTTTTCCGGCGGATGTTTGAAGCGAGCTTGTTACCGCAATGATAATATCTTTGCCGATTTTGCCGCGGGCCTCCTCGACAACCACCATCGTGCCGTCGTCGAGATAGCCGATACCCTGCTGAGGTTCTTCGCCCGGCTTTATGATGCGAACCTTCATATTTTCTCCGGGCAGGGCAATGGTCTTGAGCGAGTTGGCCAGGTCGTTTATATTCAGGACGTCCACTTCTCGCACGGCCGCAACCTTGCTGAGGTTATAATCCGTTGTTACGAGTCGTCCGCCGCAGTTTTTGGTGAAGGGAATCAGCTTCTGGTCAACACCCTTTACGCCTTCGATGTCCGGCACAACGGTGTCGTCGATGGTTATATCAATCGAGGAATTCGTCTGCATCTCCTTGAGTATATCCAGACCGCGTCTGCCGCGGTTGCGTTTCAGTTTGTCCGCCGAATCAGAAATCAACTGTATCTCGTTCAAAACGAATCGCGGGACAATCAGCGGCGAGTCGAACAGTTTGCTTTTATACAGGTCGGCGATTCGGCCGTCGATAATCGCCGACGTATCCAGCACGAAAGGCCTTGCTCCTTTGGTCTGCTTTGTAAACTCGACGTATGGAATCACGAATCGCACGTCGTCTTTTGTGCGTATGACAATAGTGATAATGATAAAGCATATACATATTCCGAGCATCCATTTTATGGCCGTGGTTGCCGTCGGGCTAAGTGATATCCGATAGATATCGATAACCATATCGAACACCTGGGTCAGCGCCCAACTGACCACTATCCCGACAAGCAACCCGAAGAAGATGCCCGCCAGGGCCGCCAAAGATTTCTTGGGTGTCATGATATCCACAAAGAATGCCGCTGCCACCAGTACGAGGCCGCTCCAGAGTATGGCGTAGAAATTGGCCCGGCCCTTCTCGATCGAAATCTCCGGCACCGTCAGATTTACCAGAAGAACAGCAACAATTATGACGACAAAAAACGCCCTCATAGTCCATAGCAACATACCTGCAACCTCCAAATTTTATAATGTATTTTTATATTAGAATTTACCTGCTAACAATTGTGTCTGTCCTTTGCTTTTGAATTCTGCCTTTTGCCTCGCATCCGCTAATAGCCCAGTGCCTTTTGTGCCCGGTCTGCGTCTTTGGCGTTGACCACCACAAACAAGTGGTACCGATTGTCGCAAACCATTGCTGCGCCGGTAATTCCGCGGATGTCTTTTTCGGCAAGCCGTTTTAATACGTTTGCCGCCGCACCCGCGCGGTCTTCGCCGCCGATGATGAAGCCGGTCGCCTCAGTTATTTTTATCCCGGCTTCACGGGCAAAATCCTCAAAACTTTTCGGGTCCTTTGCGCTTACATAGACACGGCTGTGATTGTCGCTGCAGGAGAACGCCGAGAAGCACAGGTAATCAACGCCTGACAAACTGCTTTGCGCCAGAAATTTCTGTAAACTGCCGGGTTTGTCCTCAATATCGACGCAGTGGACGGCGACTCGCTTAACGCTCATTTCCGTACCCTTTCATTCCGAAAATATTTCGCCTGAACTACATCATCCTAATCATCGCCTGTGCGTTGTCAACACCAAAAATTTTTACCTGCCGCTGAACCTTAACCACATTGCATCCATATCATCCGGAATTATCCAATTTACTCCCTGGTTTTCATAACAACCTTCGTGCCGAACGAAAGCTCGCTCTTGAGGTCTTCAGGTGAGAGGTCCCTTGCCGCTCGAACGGCCTCTGAAGGCCCTTTAATGGTGAACGCTATGTTGTTGTTCTTTGTTTCCCAGTCAGCGACGTATTCGCCGAGGTAAGTAAAGCCGTCCAAGGTCGTTTTGCTTATGACCGCGCGGTTACCCAGCGGCAGATAAGTTGGGAAAGCGGGGATGCCTATGCGTCCATCGCGGGGATTGAACCAATATTCTTCGCGGCGTCCGGATTCGGTATCCGTCAGGATGAGCAGATATTCCCCCTGCTTAAGTGAGTACACTTTGGCTGAAATCAGCGGTTTGCCCGGGACATTAACGTCGTAGGGTGACAAAGTGACGATAACAGGATTATGGCCCCACACATACAGGAAGAGCCAGGATACTAAAAACGAGAGTATAAACGCCGTGACCAGGATGACTGTTTTTCCCAATTTCATTTTTTATCCCGCCATTTTTCTCTTCAAATAGAATCTCGCCCGCCGAGTACTGCCGCGGCAATCATTTTGGCGGCGTTTTTTCGAGCGATGTTTTTGCAGGCATTTTTCATTTGCAGGCGTTTTTTTTCATCTTTTAGCAATGGTTCAAGCTCCTCCCAGAGCCAATCCCGCCGGTCTTTTTCATCGCCGATGTCATCCACGATAACCGCCGCGCCCGCTTCGACGAGCTTGCCGGCGTTGAGGTACTGGTGCATATCCTTGTGATACGGGTAGGGCATACAGATGCTGGGCACACCCGCCGCGGCATATTCGGCGACACTGACGGCGCCGCTTCTGCCGATGACGATGTCTGCCGCGGCGAGCAGGTCCGCCATATCGTCATAGTAATCGACGACTTTGTTCCTTACAGGGGCGTTTGCGTAGCCGGCCTTGACCTGGTCGAAGTTTGCCCTGCCCGTTAAATGAACTATCTGCCAGGAATCCGCGTAATCCGCTAATTTGTCGAGCAACGAGCATACGGTCCTGTTTATGTTTTGCGAGCCGGTTGAGGCGCCTGTTATGAGCAGAATTTTCTTTTTGCCGTCGAGGCCGAGGGCATCTTTTGCTTTTTGCGGATTCGGTTTTTCAAAACTGTTTCGCAGGGGACAACCGGCGACGGTTACTTTTGTTTTTTGCCTGCCGAAGTATTCGGTGGTTTCCTCGAACTGCACAAAAATTCGTTGTGCCCATCGCCCGATGAGCTTATTGGCTTTGCCGGGGATGATATCCACGTTGAGCAGGAAGAGGGGTATTTTTGATTTGTAGGCCGCCCGGCAGACGGGCGCGGCGACGAATCCGCCGACGCCGACGACGACCGGATTATCGCATTCGGCCATCGCGTCGGTTGCGATTTTTTGACTTGCCAGGAACATTTTGCAGAAATTTAAAAATTTGTCCGGCCTGATTGAAAGACCAACTGCGGGCATGGTGGTATATTCGAAGCTGGTTTTTGACAGGACGTGTTTGTCGATATCCCGGCTGCTGATGAAGAAATGAATTTTCGCAGTTGGATCGAGTTCGGCAATCTTCTCCGCTACCGCAATCGCGGGGTAAATATGTCCGCCCGTTCCTCCGCCGGCAAAAAAGACACTTTTACCTGCCATCATCTCTCCTCTCCGGCTCTCGTCTCGCCGCACCGCGATGCGATATTCAACAGCATGCCTATTGCCGCGGCGGACAGGAGCATACTTGTTCCGCCTGCGCTCACGAAAGGCAAGGGCAGCCCCTTTGTCGGCAGGACTACTGTGACGACGCCGATATTCAAGGCGGCCTGCACTCCGATCGCCAGTACGATGCTTGTCGCGAGCAGCTTGCCAAACGGTTCTTTACAGCGGTTTATTACCATAACACCAAGCACGACAAATAGGATGAATAGCGCTATAACCGTTAATGTTCCGACCAGGCCCATTTCTTCGCCGATAATCGAGAAGATAAAGTCGGTTGTGTCTTCAGGAAGATGGCCATACTTGCAGACGCCCATTCCCAGCCCTTTGCCGAAAAATCCGCCGGAGCCAATTGCGATGAGCGACTGACTGGCCTGATAGTTTGATGAACCGGTCCACTGGTCGGGGTGCAGGAAAGCCAGGATTCGCATTCTTCGAGTTGGCGAGGCGAGTATCGCAGCGGCAAAACCAATCGCGGCTACCGGCAATGGCGCCACCAGATAACGCCAGTTTGCTCCGCCTATGAGCAATATGAAAAAGGCCAGCAGGGCAATCAAGGCCGCTGAGCCGAAGTCCTCGATGATGATGAGTCCTACCACCAGCCCCAGCGCCATACAAACCGGCAGAAATCCCTGTTTGAAGGATTTGAGCCGGTCGCCGTATTTCACGCAGAAAGCCGACAGCGAGAAAATGACCGTCCACTTTGCCAGTTCCGATGGCTGGAAGCTGATTGTGGCAGGGCCCAGCGGAATCCGGAGCCAGCGCCTGGCCTGGTTGATTTGAGTGCCGATATGGGGCACTAACACCAACGCCAGCAAAATCACGCTTATACCGAATAAGTAGGTCATCGGCGAACGCCATAGTCCATTGTCAAAACCGAACCGATGATAGTCGACTCGGGATACCACCAGCATAACCACTACGGCCAAGGGGAAAAACAGGGCTTTTCGCAGGTTGGCCGACTCGTAAAACTGCGACAGATTGACGCCTTTGGCAACCTCAACCCCTGCCGAAAAGACAAATATTGTTCCTATTGCCATAAGGGTGATGACGACCGCGCCGATACGCCAGCCCAGCCCTTCTTTATCGTCCATTTCAACCAGTGTTGTCGCCATTTCAGCCATCGCAGACCGCTACCTTGAAAAAACAGGGTATTCTTCTTCTATTGTCGGCTTGCCTGCCCAAATCGCACCAAAAAATCGCTTTTGCCTTGAATACCCGGCTTTTTACCGGAATTTCCCTTGACATTTTCCCCGGGACCGGGTACCCTATAATCACCCTGTGAAGAAGGGGCAAACTGTAGCTCAAGAGTGATTGCCTGTGGAGTTTTTCTAACAGGATACAGGTAGGAGCAGGAGAAACAGTTATGAGAGGAAAAAACACACTTTTTTCAGCAGCGGTAATTCTATTGGTTCTGGGCAGTCCCGTTTTTGCATATCGCGAAGTTATCGACCTCGGCACTCTCGGCGGTTATCAGTGCAGCAGCGCCCAATCTATTAATGACAGTGGTCAGATTGTCGGATATGCTTGCAACAAGGATGTTTATGGTAGTGTAACCAATCAGCGCGCCTGTCTTTTTGATGCTTCAGGCGGCGGAGCCAATACAAACCTTGGAACGCTTGGCGGTTTCCAAAGTTGCGCCTATTCAATCAACAACAACGGTAAGATTGTCGGCCAGGCTGCTGACAGTAGCGATCCGACCCCCATGAGTTCGCCTTATGCTTGTCTTTTTGACTCTACAGGCAGTGGAAACAATAAAAACCTGGGAACACTCAGTGCCTTTTCCTCTGCCGGGATCGCTTATTGCATCAATAATAATGGTTATATTGTAGGACAGGCGAGCAAAAGTGTTGTTTCGGGGGGCGTCATTATGACCCATTCAACCGCGTGTGTTTTTGACCAGACAACGCCTTGGTCTAATCATGACCTCGGATCGCTTGGTGCCAGCCCAAGTTTGGCTTACTCCATCAACAATAGTCAACAGATTGTCGGTTATTCTCAGAGCGTATCCGGTGGCAGATCCGTTGGGTACCGTGCCTGTCTTTTTGATCCTCATAGCGGCGGGGCAAATGTAGACCTCGGAACTCTCGGCGGGAGGGAAAGTATCGCCTATTCCATCAATGATTCAGGCCTGATAGTTGGCTCAGCTGATTATAACTTTTCCTACCCTAGAGATCATGCCTGTATTTTCGACTCTTCAGGTAGCGGTAATAATACCGATCTTGGAACATTAGGCGGATTACTTAGCGATGCTTTGTTCGCAAACAATGAAAATCAGATTGTGGGATACGCTTCTGACAGTTCCGGTCAGCGAAAAGCATGCCTTTTTGATTCTACGGGCAATGGAAATAATATAAACTTGAACACTCTAATAGACCCCTCTTCCGGCTGGATACTGGAAAGTGCTAACTGCATAAATAATAACGGATGGATTGTAGGTTACGGAACTTATAATGGCATAGACCAAGCCTTTCTACTTACGCCTGAGCCGACGACGCTTTTATTGTTAGGCCTGGGCGGATTGATTTTGCGAAAACGAAAATCGTATTAAAAACGATAAGCAGGAGAGGGATTATGAAAGCTAATACACCCGTTTTTTCAGCAGCGGTAATTCTTTTGGTTCTGGGCAGTCCCGTTTTTGCATATCGCCAGCTCATCGACCTCGGCACCCTCGGCGGCACTGACAGTAAGGCACTTTCCATCAATGACAACGGTCAGGTTGTTGGCTCTGCTTACAATCTTTCCGGCAACCAGCATGCCTGCCTTTTCGATTCCACGGGAAATGGAAACAACATAGACCTCGGAACTCTCAGCGGACTTCCTAATAGCGGTGCTGCTTCTATCAATAACAGCGGTCAGATTGTAGGTTCAGCAGGAGATTCTTATGGTATGTCTTCTCTTGCGTGTCTCTTTGACCCGACAGGCGGAGGAGCCAATATTGACCTCAAATCCTTAAACTCCCAACGTTATTTGGGCGGCGCTAGTTCCATAAACAACAGCGGTATAATTGTCGGCTCCACTCTTGATAGAAATAACGGTATTTGTGCCGTTATTTTCGACAATACAGGCGGAGGAGCAAATAAAGATTTGGCACATCACATATCTTATAAAAATTATACGAGTTATGCAGATTCCATTAATGATGCCGGCAAGATAGTCGGTAGTGCCGTAGTGTATTCTGGTCCTGCTTATTATCAGCATGCTTGTCTTTTCGATGAAACGGGCGGGGGGGCAAATATTGACCTTGGAACGCTTGGCGGTGCGGAGAGCTGGGCTTATTGCATTAACAACAACGACCAGATTGTTGGTTATTCTTATATTTCCCCCCCCGGTCCTCGTGGTTTAGGAAATAAGCATGCCTGCCTTTTTGATTCTTCAGGCTTCGGAGCTAATATAGACCTTGGAACGCTCGGGGGCAATAACAGCGGTGCAGATGCCATTAACGACATCGGCCAGATTGTGGGCTGGTCTGAAGTTCCTGGTCAGATATATCCTCATGCCTGTATTTTTGACCCGACAGGACAGGGCGGCAATATAGACCTCAATACCCTCGTTACTGCTCCATACGGCTGGGAACTAAGTTATGCTAATTACATAAATAACAACGGCTGGATTGTCGGTATTATGATGAATCAGAATGGTGATTATCATGCTTTTCTGCTTACGCCTGAGCCCGCCTCCGCATTGATAATGGCTGTTGGTGCTGTAATTGCGGCTTCTCGCAGAAGGCGAAGATAATTTGATGCCGGATGTTTGTTTCGGCGGGTAAACCCGCGACGCTTTTACTGTTCGGCCTGGGCGGATTGATTTTGCGAAAACGAAAATCTTCTTAAATATTTTTGGAGGTAAGTAAAATGAAACGGCTACACAAAATGATTTTAATATTAATACCATGTCTTTCGTTGATCTTCGTAACCAGCAGGTCGCAAGGAGGCGTAGCACTCCTTAACTGGGAGGGAACGATAACTGCAAATGCAAAAGCTGGAAGTGTGCAAAAAAGCGATATCAAAACTTATTCAGCTGACGCATTAGCAACTTACACAAACCCTCCCCCAAGCTTTGCCACTGCTTATGCCCACGCACAGGCGTCCATATCGGATGGTCAGATTGCCTCGTTAAATGCATCATTGGATTCCTGGGGATACCATGCAGTCGGTAACGCCTCTTTCTCAATCGCAGGTGCTTTCACAATAGGTTCGTCGTCCGAATTTCCAGTGGGAACGCCATTAAATTTAACAATCTCTGGAAATATAGTAGCGTCTAATTTTAATAATCAACTATACAGAGATGGCAGTCTGATATGGAGCAGTATATCAACCGGAGGTTCATTTGCTGACTCTTGCCATGTTTTTGCCGGTGAGAATCTTATTCTGAATAGTAATGGGACGGCTGTTGGTACTACATACAGCCAACAAATAGTTTTTGAGGTTGTGCCCGAGCCCGCCTCCGCGCTATTGTTAGTCATAGGTGCGGCGTTGCTGCGAAGGAAGAAATAGGAATCACAGGCATCCGCCTTTATTTCTCAAACGTATCAATATAAGAACCTCTAATGGATTTGACCTGCATTTTTAATTTCTTTTGAGCAAAGGGGAAGGGTATAATCCGTCACTTTGAAGATTAACCGCAGAGACCGCAAAGCTCGCAGAGATTGATTTTAGTTTCTCTCTGCGGTCTCTTCCGTAAGGGATGGCCAAGCCACGCGTACTCTGCGGTAAAAAAGGAATTGATAACCCAATGTTCGAGATAGTGGACAAACAGACGCTCGGGCCGAATGTGACCCGGTATGAGATAAAGGCGCCGCGAGTCGCCAAGTCCCGGCTGTGCGGGCAGTTTGTAATCGTCCGGGGCCTGGAACATTCCGAACGCATACCGCTGACCATAGCAGACGTTAATACCAAGACCGGAACTATCACGCTGATTGTGCAGACGGTCGGCAAAAGTACGCTTGAGATGACAACGCTGCAAAAGGGCGGATACTTCGCGGATGTTGCGGGGCCATTAGGCCAGCCAAGTCATATCGCCAAATACGGGACAGTGGCGGTAATCGGAGGCGGACTGGGGACCGCGGTCGTATATCCGCAGGCGGTCGCGCTGCGGGAGGCGGGAAACAAGATAGTCAGCATTATCGGCGCACGCACCAAAGAATTAGTCATTCTCGAACAACTGCTTGGTTCGACAAGCGACCAGTTGATTGTCATAACCGATGATGGCTCGTCTGGTAAAAAGGGACTCGTAACCGACGCGCTGCGGGAACTTGTCGAAAACCCCCAGACCAAAGTAGATGCTGTTTACTGCGCGGGCCCTGTAATAATGATGAAGGCGGTAGCGGAACTTACCCGGCCACTGAATATCCCGACTATCGTAAGTTTGAATCCGGTTATGGTTGACGGTACGGGAATGTGCGGGGGCTGCCGGGTAACAATCGACGGCAAACGCAAATTTGCCTGTGTCGATGGTCCCGAATTCGACGGCCACAAGGTTGATTTCAATGAGCTGATGGACCGGCTCAAGACCTATAAGGGACACGAAAACAAAAAATACGAAGAGCATAAATGTAAGATTCAGACATAAGACACAAGACCACAGACACAAGACAAAATAAAAAGGCAAAGCGTGAGTAAAGAACCGGACAAGTTGACAGCCAAAGAGCGAATGGCGATACCGCGACAGCAGATGCCTCAGCGTGACGGCATAGAACGCAGCAGGGATTTCAAAGAAGTCAACCTGGGTCTGGCGGAGCAGGTCGCAATCCGCGAGGCACAGCGATGTCTTCAATGCAAAAATCCAAAGTGCGTCGAGGGCTGTCCCGTTGGTATCGACATACCCGGTTTTGCAAAGCTCATCGCGGAAGGTGATTTTCTCGCTGCGGCGGAGCTGGTTCGCAAAGATAACGACCTGCCCGCGGTAACGGGACGGGTTTGCCCGCAGGAAATTCAGTGCGAAGCGTTATGCGTGCGATGCAAAAGTGGGGCGCCTGTGGCTATCGGCTGGCTCGAACGATTCGTCGCGGATTACCAGATGCAGAAGCAGACTCAAGACCCCAGACCCCAGACTCCAGTCGGGATGAAGAAAACCGGCAAGAAGGTCGCGTGTATCGGTTCGGGGCCGGCGGGCATTACCTGTGCGGGCCAGTTAGCCAAACTTGGTTATGATGTAACTGTCTTTGAGGCGTTTCATAAGGCGGGCGGGGTGCTTGTTTATGGCATACCCGAATTCCGTATGCCCAAGAAAATCGTAAGTGCTGAGATTCAGAATCTCAAGGCGCTGGGCGTAAATATCGAGACAAACGTCATCGTGGGCAGAACGGTAACGATACCGCAGCTTATGAATGACGAAAAATTCGAGGCCGTTTTTATCGCCGTCGGAGCGGGGCTGCCTGAGTTTATGAATATCCCCGGTGAGAATTTCAAGGGTGTTTACTCCGCCAATGAATACCTTACTCGTGCCAATCTTATGGAGGCATACAACCCGGAATCGGATACGCCGATTATACGGGGTAAACGCGTTTGCGTTATCGGCGGCGGCAATACCGCTATGGACGCGGTGCGAACGAGCAAACGATTGGGCGCGGACGAGAGCATAATTGTTTATCGTCGCAGCAGAAAAGAAATGCCCGCGCGGGTCGAGGAAGTTCATCACGCGGAAGAGGAAACAATCAGGTTCGAGATGCTGACCGCGCCGCTGGAAGTTCTCGGCGACAAAGACGGCTGGGTGCGCGGGCTAAAATGTATCAGGATGCAATTGGGCGAGCCGGATGCTTCGGGCAGACGCAGGCCTGTGCCAATCCCCGGCTCGGAATTCACAATCGATTGCGACCTTGTGATTGTCGCAATAGGCATTGGCGCAAATCCGTTGCTGACCAAGACGACACCGGGGTTGAAACTCAACAAGTGGGGCTATATCGAAGCCGATGAAAATCTTATGACCAGTATTCCCGGCGTATTCGCGGGAGGCGACATTGTCCGTGGCTCGGCGACGGTCATTTTGGCGATGGGCGACGGCAAAAAAGCCGCACAAAATATTCACAAATACCTGTCTCGCTAATCGGCGAAGGACAGCCAACCCTTGACCAAACGCCTTATTCCTGCTAATCCTTATTATATGTCAGTGAATTTTAGCCAGATACCTGAAGTGCTTGACGAGCTTCGTGCGGGCAAAATGATTATCCTTGTGGATGATGAAGACCGCGAGAATGAGGGCGACCTTGTCTGCGCTGCGGAAAAGGTTACGCCGCAGATTATCAATTTTATGGCGAAATTCGGGCGTGGGCTGATTTGTCTGCCTTTGACGGGCGAGAAATGCGACGCTCTCGCGCTTCATCCACAGGTCCAGGATAACACCGCCCGTCTGCATACTGCTTTTACGGTTAGTATTGACGCGGCGGAGGGAATTTCGACGGGCATCAGCGCGGCGGACAGGGCGCACACAATACAGACGGCGATTGCCGACAAAACGAGGCCAGCAGATTTTGCCCGGCCGGGACATATATTTCCGCTTCGGGCACGTGAAGGCGGGGTGCTGGTTCGCGCGGGGCAGACCGAAGGTGCGATTGACCTGATGCATCTGGCTGGTATGAAGCCGGCGGCGGTGATTTGCGAGATTATGAACGACGACGGGTCGATGGCCCGTGTGCCGCAACTGCTTGAATTTTGCAAAAAGCATAACCTGAAAATTACCTCGATTGCCAAGCTGATTGAGTATCGCCTTCAGCGGGAGACGCAGGTCAAGCGGGTCGAGGCGGTGCATTTGCCGACCGATTTTGGGGATTTCAAACTCATCGCTTACGAATCGCTTTCCTCGCCTGAGCCGCATCTTGCGATTTGCAAAGGCGGGGTAGGCGAGCTGGATAAATCGGGCAAACCGATTCAGCACGATGAGCCGGTTCTTGTCCGGGTTCACTCGGAATGTATGACGGGTGATTTGTTCCGGTCGCAGCGATGCGAATGCGGCAGGCAGTTAGAAGCCGCATTGCAGTTGATTGAAAAGGCGGGCAAAGGCGCATTAGTTTACCTCCGGCAAGAAGGCAGGGGCATCGGCCTGACAAATAAACTTCACGCGTATAAGCTCCAGGAGCAGGGCTTTGATACCGTGGATGCGAATATCGAGCTGGGCTTTTCGCCGGACAAACGCGACTACGGCATAGGCGCACAGATTCTTCGCGACCTGGGCCTCAAGCAGATTAAAATTCTCACCAACAACCCGAAGAAAATCAATCGGCTCGAAGTTTACGGCATAAAAATCGTCGAGCAGATTCCCCTTCAGGCAACCCCAACGCCCCACAATATCGACTATCTTCGCACCAAAAAATATCGCTTCGGTCACATCTTGGACAACGATTTGTAACCCTTCGCCTTCAGGTAATACAAAGATAGTTGCTCGCCCGGTTATGCGTTATTCGTAATTTCAGCTAAAACATGATTGCGAAGACGATCGACAAAATCATGGATTTTCTTTATGTCCCTAGGCGCATAGTACGGCGTGAGATAATATTGTCCATTTGAGAGTTTCTCCACATTAGCAAGCTTTTTGGGTTCTAATGGTATTGGATATCGGGAAGCCCAAATGGAGCTACGAGACAATCGGCATAGAAGCTCTTCCTCTGATGTATCAAGTTTGAATTTCGATTTGGATGCTAATCGGGCGAGCACGTGATCATTAAGATATCCCGGCAGTTTGGTAAGAAGCCAACCCTTTAACCCTTTTTGATTTTGATGGACTAGTAAGGCCTTAAAGTAGTTTTCCAAAGCATACGCTATCAATAAAGAATAAGCTCCTTGTACATATTTACGACCAGAAGTGTTGACTGGGTGGTTGTGTTCATCGAGTTTTATCTCAGACCAGTATTTTACAACCTCTATCTCAAGGACATTAGCCGCATCAATCAACTCATCAGCCATCCTAATCCACAAACTCGTGTCTGTGAGTCGATTAGAAAAGTCGATTTGTTGCCAACGTTGGGCAGGTGTAGGTAGATTATTTGCCATTATCGTGATCCTATTTTTGTGTAAAGCATTTTAAATAAACACAGAATAGCGTAATCATATTTTACAAAACTTAATCTTTTTACGCAGAGGATTGAGCTGTCTGTAATTTACGGAGACCAAGGATGCCTTGTAAGAGTAACGCAACTACCACGATTGGAATTACTAGGTAAGGTACAATTGGTACGTCAGGCGGTAGAGTTTTTAGCAAGTATATTGAGGACATTATCATCCAAATAGCGAGTAGTCCGAAACAGACAACAGCTGTCTTTTGTTTTCTACGCTTCAGCGACCAAGCATAAATAAGGCAGAGTGCGAATAACGGCGACATCAATATATACGTAAACCCCATAAACGACAGTGCAAATTGCCAAGTTACGGACTCGCCTCCCTTCAATAACTGGTCATATGAAAAGAGCGATCCTGGGGCAAGTATAAGGGGAAAAATCAAAAAGAACGCTGTTCCTCTGGCGATTTTAATTTGTTTTTCAGCTTTCATTGATTTATCCTTTTCAAAGAAAATCAATTTGTTAATCCCGCGATAGCGGAGCCGATGAGGGTGGCGTTATCGTTCATACTTTGACCTTTTTCTTATTTGTTCAATTCTTCCCGGATGGTTTGCGGCAGGGATGCTTCGAGCTGGGGGAATTTTTCGATGATGCGGAAGATATCGGCCAAATCCTTTTGCCGTTTGCTTTTGCGTCTGGTTTTATCCGAATACGCCCAGACCTTGCCCTGTAACACGTCTTCGATTCGTGCGACTCTTATCGTATAACCGAGGACGTTCCTGCCATCGGCATTTGAAATAAACTTTTGGTAACGCGGGTCTGACTGAAGTTGAATCCGCAGGTCGGAGTTGGCGCTGGTGAGATTGACGCTATGCTCGAATTGCTCGATTTTTAGCCCTTGTTCTTTGGCGGCTTTGCAAATGGCACTGACATCTTCATTGGCTGCGACGACGTCCATATCCAAGCTCACGACCGGCTCAACATAAGCGTTTACGGCAAGTCCCCCAATCAGGCAATACCGCGAACCCGTTTTGGAAAGGATGTCCAGAAAAACTTGGATAATATCAGATTTTCCGTTTGCCATCCGTTTGACGAATTCTTTGCCAGTCATAGCATTTGTCCTTACGCCGAAGATTTAAGTTCTCCTGTTCCTTATTATTATAAGTATAGGCGGGGAAAGGCAAGTAAAAAGGCAAAAATGTGGACATCCCTTCAAAGGGATTTTAATTCGTTAATCCCGCGATTGCTGCGCCGATGAGGGTGGCGTTATCGACGCTGATAATCTCATAATAAATGCCGAGTTTGTTTTCGAGGTATTGCTTGAGATAAAACTCGACGCGGGGTTTCAAACCCTTCATTTGGTAAAACGTTGTGCCTTCGGCGACGATGCAGATTGGGTGCGAGGGGTCGGTTCCCTGCCCGGATTTGATTGCCATAGCGGAAAGGTTAATCGCGGTGAGTTTGGCGGCGCGTTCGGTTAATCGGTCAGCTATATAATATAAGGTAAGGGAGTCATCGGCATTGCCCTGTTTGGCGGCGTCGGCGAGGGGGTTGTTGCCATAGGGATACAGCAGGAAGGTGTTCATATCTTTTGTGTCGAGTTCGGAGATTTGCCAAAGGGCGTTTGCGACGGCTGTTGAGAATAGATTGTTATCACAGGCCTTGTGAATTGTGGCCAGACACAGGGGGCCGAGGTATGCGCCGGAAATCATCTTCTCGAATTTGTGGACGCCGGGGTTGACGGTGGATTTATCGAAGGCGGCGTCTATTTTGCTCTGTTTGATTTTGCCGAAGTTGCCGGATTCGGTATTGATAATCTGGCTTTTCAAAAGGTCGAGATTCTTTGTCTTTTTAATATTGCTGTTTTTCTCGACGTAGCAGGTATTGGTGCCCGTGCCGAGGATGAAGCCGATGTATGAGCCGAAGGAGCGGTTCTGGTAGCCGACGCCCGCGAGAAGGGTAACGACGGTGTCGTTGAGGAGGATGATTTTTTTGTCGCCGCCGAGGCCCATAGACGCAAGCGCGCGGTTGAGGTTTTCGCCGATGAATTGACCGACGACGTCTTTGGCTTTTATTTCTTTTGAGAACCTGATTAGCCGGCCGTCTTTATTGGGGAACATTTCGACGGCGTATGAAAAGCAGAAACCGATATTTTGTGCTGCGCCTGTGACATCCTTGAGATAGCCCGCCATAATCTTGAAGAATTCGTCTTTGCCGATTTCGTGCTGCACGCCGGGCATCTTGTACAGGCGCAGGTTTTCCATAATTGCTTTTTTCTGGTCGTCGAAATAAACAGTGGCGACCCGGAAGTTTGTGCCGCCGGCGTCAACGACGATTACGCGTTTGTTCGTGGGGACATCGGCACCGACTTCGATATAGGTGGGAATCATATCGAGGGTGCTTTTTTTGCCGGCAAGTCCTCGCTGCATCTCGGACAAAAAGGAATCGATTACCAGGTCAATATCGACATCGAGGTAATCCATCTGGTATTTTCTAAGAAAGCGGACGACGTTTTGCTTTATTTTCTTCATTCGCATTTATCTTTCTATTCAGCGTATCCGTTCGGATATTTGCTGTGCCACTTCCAGGCGGATTCGACGATTTTTTCGAGGTTTGTCCATTTGGGCTGCCAGCCGAGTTCGGTTCTGGCTTTTGTGGAATCGCAGACAAGTGCCCGCGGGTCTCCCGGTCTGCGAGGCGATTCGATGACCTTGAAGTTTTTCCCCGACACTTTTTTAACGGTATCAATGACTTGTCGAACAGAATAACCCTTTCCTAGCCCTAGGTTGTAAATCGATTCGGCCTGCTTATCGAGTTTTTTCAACGCCAGCAGATGAGCGAGGCAGAGGTCTTCGACGTGAATATAATCGCGGACGCAGGTGCCGTCGTCGGTTGGATAATCGGAGCCGAAGATTTTGATTGCGTCCGTTTTGCCCATAGCCGCGAAAATAGTCAGCGGAATTAAGTGCGACTCGGGCTTATGGTTTTCGCCGAGAGTGCAGTTGTGTCCTGAACCGCAGGCATTGAAATATCGAAGCGCGACGTAATGCAATTTGCCCGCGACGGCCTGATGGTGACACATTTTTTCGGCGGCCAATTTTGTCTCGCCGTAGGGATTGATTGGATGCGTCGGCAAATCTTCCGTAATGGGCTGCTTGTTGGGCATTCCATAAACCGCGGCGGTGCTGCTGAAAACGAATTTACCTACGCCCGTTGTTTCCATTGCGCTGAGAAGCGTCTGTGTATTGGAGACGTTGTTTTGATAGTACTTGAGGGGATTGGTTACGGATTCGCCCGCTTCGATGAACGCGGCGAAGTGCATCACGGCCTCAATTTTGTGTTTTTTGAGGGTCGCGGTCAGCAGGTTGAAATCAGCCAAATCACCCTTAACGAACTCGCATCCTTTTATCGCGGCCGTATGTCCCTTGCTTAGATTATCGTAGATGATTGGCTGATGGCCTTCGGCGGCGAGACAAGCTGCCATATTGCTTCCGATGTATCCGGCTCCGCCGGTGACGAGTATTTTCATTTGTTTGATTCCTTTTTGGTTGCTGCGAGTTGTTTTTTATCCGCCGTCAGGCGCGACTCGATGCGTTTCAAAATCTCGGTTTCGAGCTGGTTATCTCTGCCGAGGTCTGTCCAGGTCAAGTTTGATTTCTGCTCATGGCCGAGTTTGAACTTTTGGACAGACCTTTGGTCCGGGGACATTACGGGACGGTTCTGTCCGGCGGCGCTTTGGGGCAAGCTTAACCGTTGAGTGGTTGCTTTGCAGTTGATGCAGAGTTGGCCGGCTTGTTCGCTTATGTTGATTTCGACTGCCCTGCGGATACTGTGCAGATCGGCTTCGGTCTGGTTGAATGAGCCGACGCTGTCTGCTCGCCATAATTCAAAGGACTGTGCACCTGAAAGCGGAGCGGTTCTTATATAGCCGGCATCGACGTCGAGCTTTTCGATACTAAAGTGCATCCCGGCGAGCACCTGTTCTGCGGCCGTCATCACGCTTGTTTTGGTCGCAGCCGGCGGGCAGAGTTGTTCTATTGTCTTTGTGTATTTGTTTTGCGCGCAGCCGGCCAGCCAAAAGAGCAGCGAGCAGGCAAACAATTTGTTCAATATCGATTTATTCATTCTTAATACCTCAATCATTCCGCCAATTCAGCATTTGCGGATGATTATATTGTAAGTGCGAAGCGGTGTTAAAGGGTTTTTTGAATAATGGTCGATGAAGTTGATAGCGGCACAAGTTGATTTTACCGCAGAGCACGCCGAGAACGCAGAGAAAAAATATAAAATAAGCTCCGCGAGCTTTGCGGTCTCTGCGGTAAAAGTGAGTAATCTATGCTTTCAGTTCAGACACAGACAATTGCGAACAAACTTGACGAATTGCCATTGGGTCGGCTGGTTCGGGACTTTTTAGGTTACCTGACAGTCGAGGGGGGGTTGTCTGACAACACAATTCAGGGTTATGGGCGGGATTTGAGGGATTTCCTGGAATTCTGTAAATCCGGCAGAGTTAGCGAACCGAAACAGATTACGCCCGCTCTGATACAGAAATATATGATAACGCTGGCAAAGGGCGACAGGGCGGAGTCGTCGGCCAAGAGGGCGTTAGTGGCGATAAGGATGTTTTTGCGGTTTGGCAAGCTAAATGGGCTGGTTGAGGATGATTTTACGGGGATTCTGGAGGGGCCTAAGCTCTGGCAGCGGCTGCCGGTTATATGCTCCAAGAAACAGGTAGTGGATTTGCTGGAGGCGCCGTCGCCGAAAGAGAAGTATTACCTGCGCGATAAGGCGATTCTGGAATTGCTTTACGCGACCGGGGTCAGGGCCAGTGAGGTTGCGGGCTTGAAGATATCGGATTTGAATCTCGATGTGGGGTATTTGCGATGTATCGGCAAGGGCAGCAGGGAACGGGTGATTCCGCTTGGCAGGGTGGCGGCTGCCGCGACGCGGGAGTACCTGAAGGATATGAGGCCGAGGTTGGCGAAGTCGTTTAGTGGAGATTTTTTGTTATTGAGTCGAACAGGCAGACCTATGGGCCGTATCGAAATCTGGCGTCTTATTAAAAGATATGCGGCCCGCGCCGGGATGCCGAAAAATTTGACGGTGCATACGCTGAGACATTGTTTCGCGACGCACCTGCTGGCAGGCGGGGCGGATTTGAGGAGCGTTCAGGAAATGCTTGGGCACGTGGATATATCGACAACGCAGATTTACACGCACGTTGACCAGGAGAGGTTACGGGAGATTCACAGGAAATATCACCCGAGACCGTAGATTTATAGGACTATTTCAGAATCGGCGGTTGACGTGTGTGATTATATGGGGTTATCATCGGGGTCAAAGGCCGTGATTACGAGTAACCACTTCAAGAAAGTGTTGGTAATAATGATAGAACGAGCATATTTGCTGGTATTGGTTTTATTGGTTTTGGCGGGATGTCAGCAGGGGGCGACTAAGGTTGATAATAATATGATGGCGCCGACGGCGGAGACGTCGCCGAGGGGTGAGACGGACACGCAACTGAAGGTAAATCAGGAGGCGCTGTTGCGAGGCGCCACGGAAGATGTGCGTCTGGATGCCGCGACGGTGATGCTTTTCAGTGACAGCACCCGCGCAAGGCAGGTATTGATAGAGACGTTAAAGCAATCGGAGAATAAACAGGCGAGGATGGCGGTTTGCAGGGCGTTGACGGTCAGCAGGGAGACCAGGAGGTCCGTGAGGAACAAGAATGATTTTATTGAGCCGTTAGCGGAGGTTTTGAAAACGGAAGAGGGAAATCCCGCCAAATTCGCAGCAGAGGCAATGCTGATTTTCGATTATGACGCGATAGCGAATGTTCTGGAGCCAATGGCAAAGGACGAATCGATGCCTATCAAGGCGCGATTAAACGCGATATACGCAATGAAGGTGCAGCTCGATATAAAAGCTATAACGCGGATAGCTGAGCTTGTAGAGGACAAGGATAAGCAGGTTTCAGTCGCCGCAGGTGATGCGCTTCGGTCGTTAGGCATACCCGTCAGCAGGGACGCGAGGAGACGGGCACAAATTTTGAGCGACCTGCGAACAAACGGAATGGAACGGTTTCAGCGGGACTGGCTTATTCGGCAGGAATCGCGGGTAAACGACCTGGAGAAAGAACGTGACCAGTGGCGGAAACTATATCTGGGTTCGCTAGACAGGATATATGAGGGACTCGGCGAGGAGGGGCAGCGAGGTAAATTCCTGATAGAGCAATTGAACAATTCCGAATCGATGATTCGACTGTGGGCTTTGGATAAGGTTTCGCAGTGGCGGATTGGGACGCAATCAAAATTGCCCGCGGAGCTTGGCCCGGTTTTGGTAAAGCTGGTTTCCAGCGACAACAGGGACGTGCGTCTTGCGACGGCGAAGCTGCTTTCACTGACGGGCGAATTAAGCTCGGCGGAGCGACTGGCGGAGCAGTTCAAGGTTGAGCAGGATGAAGAGGTCAAGCTGGAATTATTTGTTGCCCTTGGCGCGGCGTGCCATTATGCGCTTGTTCCCACCTCCGGGAGTCAGCTTTCGCCGGAATTGCGAAAGCAGACACTGGAATGGGCGTCTGGATACTTAAACGACGAGGATGCCAAAAAGGCGCACAGGGGGGCAGAGGTAATAAGGAAACTGATTGAGCCGGGCGGCCTTGCAGATGACGAAGTCGCAAAATATATGGACCTGCTCGTCGAAAGATATGGCCGGGACAAGCAAACCGGCAACAGCACTCTGCGTGGCGATTTGCTGGGAACAATGGCGCGATTGTGCGGACAGAACGTTTACAAGCCGGAGTCGGCCAAGCGATTCGCGGGGCTTTTCGAACAGGCGTTGAGTGATGAAAGCGACTTAGTCAGAGAGGCGGCAGTCGATGGCCTTATTTGTGTTGACAGGCCAAGGGCGCTCAAATTACTGGCGAAGGATTTTGTTAATGACCGCAGCCAGATTGTCAGAGACAGGGTTATGGAACTGGCGGGGGAAGTGGGCGGCAAAGACGACCTGTCGTGGTTGTGGGACAAGCTGGGAGCTAATTCTGAAGGCAAGACGGCGTGGCAGGCGATGCTTAAGATATTTAACAACTGCGACGTCAATGTTATTGAGGACTGGATTGGCAGATTCGATTCCCAGGCAGGCAAAGGGAAGCTGTCCGACGAGCAGTGCGTATCGTTTTTTGAACTGGCGGAACGCAAGGCGGTTGCGGAAAACAAGGCGGAAATGATAAGGGCCACCCGGGAAAAGCTGGCACAGCTTTACACAAAGGCGGGGCAGTTTGAGCAGGCGGCGGAGTATTTGGGCAAGTTGCGGGGGTCAGCCAAAACCGCGGAGCAAAAAGAGGCGATTTTGGGGCAATTAGTGGATGTATATCTGCGCTGGCCAAAGGTGGAGGCGGCGACCCAGATTGTTGGTAACTGTTTGCTGGAAAAGGATTTGGGCAACGACAATGCGGTTATTCGTTCAATTGATGTGTTTTTGGATAATCCGTCGGAAGGGTCAGACCCCAATATGGTGTTGAAATCACTGCGGAGAATAAAGTCGGCTGACCAGCGTCCTTTGTGGCATCAGCACCTGGCCCGGTGGGGCAAACGGTTCGGTCCGGCTAAAGAGGCGGAGGACCCAAACGGCGGCGGATAGCAATACTGATAAAGGCGTTGATTTTGCGGGGGTGGCTGTTAACGGCCGTCTGAAAAAGACGGCCTATATGAGAGGGGGTAAAAAAAATTACATTTTTTTATTTTTTTATGTTTGCAGGTTGACCCGGATTTTTGTAAACTACCCTACTCACAATTAGGTTAATGACGTTTGTTTGGCTGTCAGTGCAGGATTTGTTGTGCAAAGACGGCGTGGTTTTGAGGCCTGCGGCTGAGCGTGGGGACTGTTTTTAGTTCCCGCCTGTGTTTTTGCGCGGCGCAGAACTTGTGTTTAAACTGCTGCTGTAGCTCAGTTGGTAGAGTGCGTCCTTGGTAAGGACGAGGTCATGGGTTCAAATCCCATCAGCAGCTAAGTGCAGATATTTCGGGCTGAGGCAACGGCAAGAACAGGGCCGGGCTTGGCTGGAAGTTGATTCTATAAGAGTCAGTTTAATTTGAAGCGATGTTATATCAGAAAACAGGAACAAGGAAATAAAAGTGCTGATTGGAGGTTCATATAACCATGGCTAAGGCGGTATTTGAGAGAACGAAGCCCCACGTCAACGTCGGAACGATTGGACACGTCGACCATGGCAAGACGACGCTGACGTCGGCGATGACGAAGGTAATGGAACTGCAGGGATTTTCTAAGTTTAAGAGCTATGATGACATAGCCAAGGCCTCGGAGTCACAGGGCCGACGTGACCCGACAAAGATTTTGACGATTGCGACCGCGCACGTCGAGTATATGACAGCAAACAGGCATTATGCCCATGTTGACTGTCCGGGCCACGCCGATTACGTGAAGAACATGATTACCGGCGCTGCCCAGATGGACGGAGCAATTCTTGTGGTCAGCGCTTATGACGGCCCGATGCCTCAGACCCGCGAGCACATACTGCTTGCCCGTCAGGTAAACGTGCCGAAGATTGTGGTATTCCTGAACAAGGTTGACCTGGTCGATGACAAGGAGCTTGTTGACCTGGTTGAGATGGAAGTAAGAGACCTCCTGAATAAGTATGAGTTTCCGGGCGACACGACCCCCATCATTCGCGGTTCATCGACCGCGGCACTTGCCGCCAAGTCGATAGATGACCCCGCTTGCGCGCCGATAATTGAGCTGCTCAAGGCGATGGATGAGTATATTCCAATTCCGCCGCGACAGGTTGACAAGCCATTCCTTATGCCCGTCGAAGACGTGTTCAGCATTAAGGGCAGAGGAACGGTCGGTACAGGCAGGATTGAAAGAGGCGTTGTCAAGGTCGGCGAAGAAGTGTCCATCATCGGGCTTTCCCCTGATATTCGCAAGACGGTGGTTACGGGCGTGGAAATGTTCAACAAAACGCTCAATGAAGGACAGGCAGGCGACAACGTCGGGTTGTTGCTGCGAGGCGTCGAAAAGAAAGACCTCGAACGTGGACAGGTCATTGCCAAGCCGGGAAGCATTACGCCGCACACGCATTTCATGTCGGAAGTTTACGTTCTGACGAAAGAGGAAGGCGGAAGGCATTCGCCGTTCTTCGCGGGATATAAGCCGCAGTTCTATTTCAGAACGACAGACGTGACCGGCAGCGTCAAGCTCATACAGAGCAGAGAAGGTAAAGCTGCGGAAATGTGTATGCCTGGCGATAACATCGCGATGGAAGTCGAGATTATTTCGCCCATAGCGATGGAAGAAGGCCTGCGATTTGCCATTCGTGAAGGCGGCAGGACCGTTGGAGCAGGTGTTGTAACCAAAGTTATCGGTTAATGAACGATTAAAAGACGGCACAGCAGGGTCGTATGGCAAAAAAAAGCAAAAGGGAAAATGTTTGGCTTGAGTGCAAGGACTGCGGGCAGCGCAACTATCGAACCAACATCAGTGTAGTTGACGGCACGCCCAAACTGGAGTTGAAGAAGTTCTGTAAGTTTGAACGCAAGCATACGACTCACAAGCTGAAACGGAAATAAAACGGGTTTGGCGCAAAGAGCAAATGATAGGCCAGTAGCTCAATTGGCAGAGCGTCGGTCTCCAAAACCGAAGGTTGGGGGTTCGATTCCCTTCTGGCCTGGTGTGTGGCCAGTCGTCGACGCTCCGGAGCTTTCGCCTTTGTCCTGATAAAAGACATTGGGGTTATGGCGGGCAAAACACGGATGGCGATTAAGCGGTCAGGCAAGGATTCGGGTGCATTATGGGTTTGAGCGTTTATAAGCGTGGCCAGGGCAGATATACGCGGATGATTAGTGCATTTGGCGGCGCGGCGATAGTGGCAATCGGGTGTTTGCAGCTTTACCGAACACTTGACGCGGCGGACATCGGTTTGTGGATTGAGACAATGGTGCCCGTCGGGCTGTTTATCGCCCTGTCTGTATTGATGATGTGGATGGTTAACAATCCCAGCATCGCTGACTTTATGATTTCTGCCGAAGGCGAGATGAAAAAGGTCAACTGGTCCACCAGGCAGGAAGTAGCGGTTTCGACGGTTGTTGTGATTTCGGTTGTGATTATCCTGGCGGTGCTGCTTGGTGTCTCGGATTTTGTTCTTCAGTTGTCTGTAGGATGGCTGGTGCAGTAAAAAGCGGCCGCAAGCCGGGTTTCAGAGCATATTATGTTATTGAGTCGGGGCGTTTTGATGAAATGGTACGTGCTGAGAGTTGCATCCAATAAGGAGATGCACGTAAAAGAGGTGCTTTCGCAGAAGGTCAATGCGGCCGGCCTGACTGACATCATCGGCAGGATAGAAGTTCCCGTCGAGAGGGTCAAGAAGGTTCGCGGCAACAAGCAGACCGTCCACAAGCGCAAGTTGTACCCCGGCTACGTTTTTGTGGAGATGGAAGCCGCCGAGGGCGGGAAGGTGCCTGAAAGGGCGTGGTTTGTAATAAAAGAGATTCCCGGTGTCGGCGATTTTGTTGGTACGGAGGGTATTCCGACGGCGATGCGGGACACCGACGTCTCGAAGATGATGCAGGAGGTTGAAAAGCCGGAGGAAGCACCGAGCATCAAGGTGGACTTCAAGAAGGGCGACCAGATTAAGATTCGTGAAGGGCCGTTCGAGAGTTTTGAGGGGACAGTTGAGGCGATTGACCAGGACAGAGGTATTGTAAAAGTGATAGTGGAGATATTTGGGCGAAGCACCCCGCTGGATATAGAGTATTGGCAGATTGAGAAGGTGTGAAGCCGGTTCAGCGGCGATCCAAGTGCCTGTTTTGAGGTTGAATAATGGCAAAAGGGAAACCAGCAGCAAGAAGCGGCGTTAAAGAGGTAATGGTCAAGATAAAGTTGCAGGCGTCCGGCGGGCAGGCGACGCCGGCCCCTCCGATTGGTCCCGCGCTTGGCCAGCACGGCGTCAATATCGGGCAGTTTGTCTCTCAGTTCAATGAGCGGACAAAAGAGTTGAACGGGACGACGGTGCCTGTCGTGATAACGGTCTATACGGACAAGACATTCACCTTCGAGGTGAAAAGTCCGCCGGCGGCAGTGTTGTTGAAGCAGGCAGCGGGTGTGGCCAAGGGCAGCGGCGTGCCGAACAAAGAAAAGGTGGGCAAGGTTACGGCTGAACAGATTCGCCAGATTGCACAGACAAAAAGCAAGGACCTCAATGCGTACAGTTTGGATAAGGCGGAGAAAATTATCCGCGGTACCGCCAGGAGTATGGGTGTTGAGGTTGTGGACTAATAGAAAAGTAAACCAAAGGCGATTCGAGACATAAGAATTATGATAATTAGCAGGGGCAAAAGATACCGCAAAGAGGCAGAGCAGGTCAGCGAGGCGCCGATTAGTTTGGCTGATGCGGTGGCAAAGGTTAAGACGTTTAACTCAACGAAGTTTGACCAGACGATTCAGTGCATATTCTGGCTCGGTATCGACCCGAAGCAGTCGGACCAGATTATCCGCGGCGCGATATCGCTGCCTCACGGGATAGGTCAGCAGAAGAAGGTCATTGCATTTTGCGAGGGGGCCGATGCAGAAGCGGCAAAGCAGGCGGGCGCTATTGAGGTAGGTGTAGACGAGCTGGTTGCCAAGGTAACAGCGGGCTGGTCGGATTTCGACGTGGCGATTGCCTCAACGAAGGTTATGGGCAAGGTAGGCAAGCTGGGTCGAGTTCTTGGTCCGCAGGGCAAGATGCCCTCACCCAAAAACGGCACGGTAACTGCTGACGTCGCTACCGCGGTGCGTGAGTTTGCCGCGGGAAAGGTCGAATTCAAAAACGACACGGGCGGAAACGTCCACGTTGTGGTCGGCAAGGTGAGTTTTGACGCGCAGAAACTGATAGACAACATCGACGCGGTTATATCGCATATCAAGAAGATTAAGCCGATCAGCTCAAAAGGAACTTATATAAAGAAGATTAGTATCCACGCGGCGATGAGCCCAGGCGTGTTGATTGCCGTATAGGCGGATTTGGGCTTTTGTTGTGCGCAGAGATTCGCTGCGCATAATGTGTTTGTGAAAGAATCAGGCAGGTGAAAATATGAGCAAGGTCGTAAAAGATTTACTGTGTTCGGAACTGGAAAAAAGAATCGTTAACGAAAAGGTTACCGATTTTATCGTTATCAGCACGCAGAATGTAAACGGCGTTGAGAATAACGTGATGCGAGGGGCGCTTAAGAGCAAGGGCATTAAATTATTGGTCGTTAAGAATGCCCTTATGAAAAGGGCACTGACGAAGCTGAAGATGGAATCAGCGTCGTCGCTTTTCGTTGGGCCTTGCGTGGTCGCATACGGCGGCGACAGCATAGTTGATACGGCCAAAGAACTGAGCAACTGGGTTGGCAAGGTGCCGGCGATTCATATAAAAGGCGCATATCTTGAAGGTGATGCACTGGACAGCAAGGGCGCCGCGGGGCTTTCGAAGATGCCGAGCCGGGTGGAATTGCAGGGCAGGATTATTATGCTGGTCAAGTCGCCGGCGGCGAGATTAGCCGGGGCGATTGGCGGACCTGCCGGGAGAATAGCCGGCTGCATAAAGACGATTGTGGACAAAGGCGAAAGCGCGGACAAGCAAGCCGCATAAGGGGTAACTTAAAAACGAATACAAACGGCTCAGGTGGCTGCCTCCGAGTGAGGGAGTTAAACGGGACGGCGTAGTCCCGGCTACCATCGGGCAATTCGATATAGGAGTTCAATGAACATGTCAGAAGAAACAAAACAGGCAAAAAGCTGGAGCGACGAAACAAAGAAACTTGGCGACGCGATTGTAAAGCTGACACTGATGCAGGCCAAGGAGCTTGGTGATTATCTTAAGGAAGAGTACGGCATAGAGCCGGCGGCTGGCGGCGCGGTAATAATGGCCGGCCCGGCGGCAGCAGCGGCTGAGGCAGCCCCTGAGAAGACGATGTTTGACGTTATCCTCAAGGCAGCCGGCGACAAGAAGATTCAGGTCATCAAGGAAGTAAGGGCATTGACATCACTGGGCCTCAAAGAAGCGAAGGACCTGGTTGACGGAGCTCCGAAACCGGTAAAGACCGGCATAAGCAAGGACGAGGCGGAGGCCGCCAAGAAGCAACTCGAAAGCGCGGGAGCAACGGTAGAAATCGCCTAACGAATGTAAGTGTGCCCCGAAGAGGGCTAAAGACATTAATCGGGCAGTGTAAAAGTTGCCGTTTAATTCGGGACTGAAAAATGGCTGAATTGAAAGTTCGTAATTTCGGCAAAATGCGCGAGAAGGTTGCAATCCCTGACCTTGTGGTCATACAGAGGAAGGGCTACGACGAGTTTCTGCAAAGGGACGTCGCCCCGACGAAGCGTGCGCGCAAGGGACTGGAAGAGCTGTTTCGCGAAACCTTTCCGGTAGAAAGCTACGACAAAGGGACAATACTGGAGTATCTTTTTTACGAGCTTGAGCAGCCCCGGTACAACGTAAACGAGTGCCGGCAGTTGCGTCTGACATACGGGTATCCCCTGAAGATAACCTGCCGGCTTCGCAACAAGGACGGGCAGGACATAGCTGAGCAGGCGATATATCTGGGCGAGATACCCGTGATGATTGGCGGCGGCGAGTTTGTCATCAACGGCGCCGAGCGGGTTATCGTAAGCCAGCTGCACAGAAGCCCCGGCGTTGATTTTCTGGTCGAGAGCAAGGAAGGCGACCGCATATTGCACGGCGGCAGAATTATCCCGGAACGCGGAAGCTGGATAGAGATAAGCGTTACGCACAAGGACGTGCTGGTGGTTAAAATCGACCAGTCGAGCAAGATTCCCGCCACGATTTTCCTGCGGGCATTAAGTCCCGATTTCAGCGAGACCGAACAGATAATCAGGCGGTTCTACGAGACCAAAGAGGTCCAGAAGAACAAGCTGACACCCGATATGTGGGTGGTGCGTGACATCGTCGATACCGAAAGCGGCGAGATAATCGTAAAGGCGGGCGCTCAGATTGGCGACAAGGTTTCGATAATTCAGCAAAGTGAGATAAAGAAAATCGAGGTAGTCGAAGGGTCGTGCGATGCGCTGGTTTTCAACACGCTTGCGGAAGACGACTGCAAGAGCCACGAGCAGGCGTTGTTGAAGTTTTACATCAGGTTGAGGCCCGGTAATCCGGCCAACCAGGAAAAGGCCAACCAGTTCTTCAACGAGAAGTTTTTTGACGTTAACCGATACCGGCTGGGCAAGGTTGGCAGGTTCCGGCTGAATCGTAAATTCGGGCAAAACGTCGGCGAAACCGAGATGACGCTGCGGGCCGAGGATTTCATCAATGCGGTGAACTACATAATCGGGCTGCGGAATAACAAGGGCGAGGTTGACGATATCGACCATTTGGGTAATCGCCGGCTTAGGACTATTGACGAACTGGCTGGCGGCGAAATTCGCAAGGGGCTTTTGAAACTTCGCAAGACCGTGCAGGAACGAATGAGCACGATGAAGGAAGGCGAGCAGCCCCTGCGGATAGCGGACCTGGTCAATTCCAAGAGCGTGTCGAGCAGCATCAACTTTTTCTTCGGGCGCGGAGAGTTGAGCCAGATAGTGGACCAGACCAATGCGCTGAGCCAGTTGACGCACGAGAGACGATTGTCGGCGCTTGGACCCGGCGGGTTGAACAGAAGGCGAGCGGGCTTCGAGGTCCGCGACGTGCATATCAGCCACTACGGCAGGATATGCCCGGTCGAGACGCCTGAAGGCACAAACATCGGTCTTATTAGTTCATTAGCGATATTCGCCACGGTTGACGAATACGGTTTCCTGCTGTCGCCTTATTACAAGGTCGAAAAGGGCAAGGTAACTAATAATGTTGTCTTCCTGCGGGCAGATGAGGAAATGAAGGCGATATTTGCTCCGCCCAGCGCGGTGGAACCCGAGACAGGCAAGATACGTGAGGGGATGGCGCTGGCACGGCAGCGCGGGGAGCTTGCACAGGTATCGCACGAAGAGGTGAACTATGTTGACGTCTCGCCCAAGCAGATTGTGGGTTTGTCGGCTGCGCTGATACCGTTCCTCGAGCATGACGACGCGAACAGAGCGCTGATGGGTTCGAATATGCAACGGCAGGCGGTGCCTTTGCTGAGGTGCGAGCCGCCTCTGGTCCAGACGGGTATGGAGGAGATGGCGGGACGGTATTCGAGTATGGCTGTTCGTGCGCAAAAAGCGGGAACGGTCACTGCGGTCGATGCCACCAAGGTCGTCATCAATCATACGGATGAATATAAACTGGAGAAGTACTTCGGATTAAACGAGCGGACGTGTCTTAATCAAAAGCCGGTTGTAAAGCTGGGACAGAGGGTTGAGAAGGACCAGACGCTGGCCGACGGCGGGGGTACTGTCGATGGCGTGCTGGCTCTGGGCAGAAACGTGCTGGTCGGTTTTATGTCTTACGAGGGGTTCAACTTCGAGGACGCGATAATTGTCAGTGAGCGGTTGGTCAAGAACGACAGTTTCACAAGCATTCATATCAATGAGTTTGATGCTGAAATACGCGAAACGCCGCTGGGCAAGGAAGAATTTACCGGCGATATTCCAAATGTCAGCGAAAAGGCGTTGCGTAATCTCGATGAGCATGGCGTGGTGTTCGAGGGCACGAGGGTACAACCGGGCGATATTCTGGTGGGTAAGGTTGTGCCGAAGGGCAAGACCGAGCTTACACCGGAAGAAAAACTGCTGCACGCGATATTTGGCAGAGCAGGCGAAGATGTGAAGAACGATTCACTTGAACTGCCCAACGGTTATGAAGGGGTTGTAATCAAGACCGAGCGGTTTGTGCGGCGGGGAGCAGGCGGCGAGGAAGGCAAAAAGGCGCTGAATGCCCAGATAAGAGAGCACGAAAAGGATGTAAGGACGAAGCAGTGCGTGATATTCAGGCAAATGGTGGGCGCGATTCATGAGAAGTTTGAGGTCGATATTATTGACCCGTCCAGCAGACAGAAAGTCGGTGTCAGCGAGGATGACGAGGTCGTTTACGAACAGGTTACCAACTGGGACGTTAAATGGGTCAAGCCGGCCGCGATGCGCGAGAAGGTGGAAAAACTTGCGGACAAGTTCCTTGAGAAAATCAGGGCCCTTGAGGAGGAAGGCAAAAGGCGTATTGAACGGCTGAAGCACGGCGACGAGCTGCCCAGCGGCGTGATAGAAATGGTCAAGGTGTATGTTGCGACCAAGCGGACTATGTCGATTGGAGACAAGATTGCGGGTCGCCACGGCAACAAGGGCGTTATTGCGAAGATACTGCCCGAAGAGGATATGCCGTTCCTTGAGGATGGCACGTCGCTTGACATACTGCTCAACCCGCTGGGGGTGCCGAGCAGAATGAACGTGGGGCAGATTCTTGAGACGCACCTTGGCTGGGTGGCTAAAGTATTGGGATTCACGGCGATTACGCCTGTTTTCGACGGCGCCAAGGAGCAGGACATCGAGCAACTGACCGAAGAGGCCAACGGATTAATGAGTCGGCGAAAGGTTGAGCTTGAGAAGGCGAATCAGGCGCCCTCTGATGAAGAGCTTTTCGTTCAGGTTCCCAAGTCGCTGAAGACGCAGTTGTATGACGGGCGGACGGGCGAACCGTTCGACCAGCAGGCGACGATTGGATACATTTATATAATGAAACTGCATCACCTGGTGGACGACAAGATTCACGCGCGTTCGACGGGTCCATACAGTTTGATAACTCAGCAGCCGTTGGGCGGCAAGGCACGGACGGGCGGGCAGAGATTCGGCGAAATGGAAGTATGGGCTCTGGAGGGTTATGGTGCGGCTTATACGCTGCAGGAAATGTTGACCGTCAAGAGCGACGACGTTGAGGGCCGGACCAAGATATACGAGTCGATGGTTAAGGGACGCAATACCCTCGAAGCGGGGACGCCGCTTTCATTTGACGTGCTGTGCAATGAAATAAGAGGGCTGGGTTTGAACATTCAGCTTGAGAAGAAGCGGCTGGGAAGTACTGTTTTGTAAGTTCGACAGGCGGTCGTGATAAAAGTCGTTGGTTATATGGGCAATAGGGTCGTTTCCGCCACGGGCGGATAAAAAGGAGCCAGAGATAAATGATAAGCAATATCTATGATCGGATAAACGATTACGGTTCGGTCAAGATTTCGCTTGCCGGCCCCAATGATATTCGCAGCTGGTCGTTCGGCGAGGTTCGCAAGCCCGAGACAATCAACTACCGGACGTACAGGCCGGAGAAGGACGGGCTTTTCTGCGAGCGGATATTCGGGCCTGAGCGGGACTGGGAATGCGCGTGCGGCAAGTACAAGGGGACGAAATATAAGGGAATAATCTGCGACCGCTGCGGCGTGAAAGTTACGCACAGCAGGGTTCGTCGCAAAAGGATGGGGCATATCAATCTTGCGGCTCCATGCCTTCATATATGGTTTTTCAAGGCCGTTCCGAACCAGTTAGGGACAGTTCTGGGAATGAAAGGGTCGGACCTTGAGAAGGTAATCTATTATCAGGATTATTTAGTTACTGACCCCGGGCAAAGTCCGCTCAAACTTGGGCAGTTGTTTACTGAGGATGAATACCGCGACGCGGCCACCAAGTACGGCAACAGTTTCAAGGCGTTGATGGGTGGCGAGGCGATAAAGACCCTGCTGGCCCGGCTTGATCTGGAGGCCATCAGCACGGAGTTGCGGACTGCGATAGGCAAGACCAGCAGCGTCCAGCGAATGAAGGATTTGAGCAAGCGTCTCAAGACAGTGGATGCCATCAAGAATAGCTCCAACAAGGCGGAGTGGATGGTGCTTGAGGTGATTCCTGTTATCCCGCCTGATTTGCGTCCTTTGGTGCTTCTGGAGAGTGGTAATTTTGCGACCAGTGATTTGAACGACCTTTACAGGCGCATAATCAATCGTAACAACCGGCTGAAAAAGCTGATGGACCTCAATGCGCCGGAAGTGATTATTCGCAACGAGAAGAGAATGCTTCAGCAGGCGGTGGATTCGCTGATGGACAACGGCAGATGCCGCAGGCCGGTGCTGGGAAGTAATAACAGGCCGCTGAAGAGCTTGAGCGATATGATAAAGGGCAAGCAGGGTCGATTCAGAGAGAACCTGCTTGGCAAGCGAGTAGATTATTCGGCTCGGTCGGTGATTGTGGTAGGGCCGACGATGAGATTGCATCAGTGCGGGCTGCCGAAACGGATTGCGCTGGAGTTGTATCAGCCGTTCATTATCCGCCGGCTTAAGCAAAGCGGGTTGGCAGATACTATCAAAAGCGCCAAGAAGATGATTGAGCGGCGAGGCGAGCAGATATGGGATATCCTGGAAGAGGTGATTCACGAGCACCCGGTGTTGCTTAACCGAGCGCCGACTTTGCACAGGATGGGCGTTCAGGCGTTCGAGCCGGTGCTGGTGGAAGGCAACGCGATAATGTTGCATCCGCTGGCTTGCAAGGGGTTCAATGCCGACTTCGACGGCGACCAGATGGCGGTGCATCTGCCTTTGAGCGTAGAGGCCCAAACCGAATCGCATACACTGATGATGACTACGAACAATATTTTCTCACCTGCCAACGGCTCGCCGATGGTCGGTCCTTCGCAGGATATGGTGCTGGGCAATTACTATCTTACCAGTATGCTGCCGGGCCAGAAGGGTGAAGGCAAGGCATTTGCGGGTACATTCGAGGCGATGCTTGCTTATGATATGGGCAGGGTTGCCCTGCATGCCGTAATCAAGGTCCGGATAGCCAAGCCCGTTGTTAAGGAAGGCGAGCGGGCAAGGGATTTGAAGCATAAGGAAATTACAAAGCCGATTGTGGTTGAGACAACTGCGGGCAGATGTATTTTCAACGATATTCTGCCTGCGAAGATGCCTTTCTATAACTGGACGATGGGACAAAAGCCGTTGGGCCAGGTAATCAGTGATTGTTACGCGATTGCCGGCAGCGCGGCGACGGTCGATTTGTTGGACAGGATAAAAGAAAAGGGGTTCAGACACGCGACTCTGTCGGGTCTTAGCTTCGGCTTAGTGGATTTGAAGATTCCGCCCAAGAAGAAGGACATTATCGACGAGACGGAAAAGCGGGTCAAGAAGATACTGAAGAACTATCAGGCCGGCGTATTGACCGAAGGCGAGCGGTATAACCAGGTTATCGACGCCTGGACCAACGCGCGTGTGGCGGTAACCAATGAAATGATGAAGGGTCTCAAGGAGGACAGGAAGGAAGACGGTTCGCCGCATTTGAATCCGATTTATATGATGAGTATCTCCGGCGCCAGAGGCAGTGTTGACCAGATTCAGCAGCTTGCGGGTATGCGAGCGCTTATGGCCAAGCCCAGCGGCGAGATTATCGAGACGCCTATTAAGTCAAACTTCCGCGAGGGATTGACGGTTCTTGAGTACTTCAGCAGTACGCACGGCGCCAGAAAAGGTCTTGCGGATACGGCGTTGAAAACAGCCAACTCCGGGTATCTGACGCGCAAGCTGATAGACGTGGCTCAGAATATGATAGTTACCGAGCGGGATTGCGGGACGCTGCAGGGCATTACCAAGAGCACGGTTGCCAGGGGCGAGCAGGTTGATGTGCCTTTGACTCAGCTTATCATCGGCAGGACCGCAAGGGACAACATTCGCAACCCGATTACCGATGAGATGATTGTCCGGGAAAACGAGGTCATAACGCCTGATGCGGCCGTGAAAATTGAGGCGCTTGGGCTTGATGCAATCAGGGTCAGAAGTCCGCTGACGTGCGATAGCCCGTTCGGCATGTGTGCGAAGTGTTACGGCTGGGATATGAGCACTGGGCAACTTGTTGAAGAAGGCCTGCCCGTTGGGATTATAGCCGCTCAGTCGATTGGCGAGCCGGGCACACAGTTGACGCTGCGGACGTTCCACACCGGCGGAATTGCCTCTCGCGCCATTCTGGAGCGTGAACAAAAAGCGACTCATCCGGGCAAGATTAGTTATCGCGATATAAACGCGGTAGCGTTCAGCGGTGAGGACGGCAGTTCGAGGGCGGTTGCCCTGAAGCGCAACGGAGAAATCGCTATTTTGGATGACAAGGACCGCGAGCTTGACAAGTTCAAGGTTCCATACGGAGCGATTGTCAGAGTCAAAGACGGCGAAGAGGTCAAGAGCGGAGCGATGTTGTTCGAGTGGGACCCGCACCGCACGCCGATATTGGCAGAGGTTTCGGGTTTGATTCGTTTTGTGGATGTTATCGACGGCGAGACGATTCGGCTTGAGGAAGAGCGCAAGGGACAGACCGGCAAACCCGTCATAATCGAGCACAAGGGCGACAAGCACCCGCAGATTATGATAGAGGACGCTGATGGCAAGATTCTCGACGTGCACTATTTGCCTGCCGGCGCCAGAATAGAAGTCCAGGAAGGGCAAGAGGTCCAGGCGGGCCAGTTGCTTGCTCATCAGCCGAGGGCTACCGGCGGAACGCAGGACATCACGGGTGGATTGCCGCGTGTGACGGAAGTATTTGAGGCACGCAAGCCCAAGGACCCTGCGGCCATAGCGGAAATCAGCGGACGCGTTGAGCTAAAGAGCGACAAACGCAAGGGCAAGATGACGATTATTGTTCGTTCCGAGTCCGGAATGGAAAAAGAGCACCATGTGCCGCGTGACAGGCATCTGAACGTTCACACCGGCGATATTGTCGAAGCGGGCGATACGTTGACCGATGGGCCGCTGGTGCCGCACGATATTCTGCGGATTAAAGGCGAAGAGGCGCTGCAGAGATACCTGATAGGCGAGATTCAGAACGTGTACCGCTCGCAAAACGTGACAATCAACGACAAGCACATCGAAATAATTTGCTCCCAGATGATGCGCAAGATTGAAATTGAGTCGGTAGGCGACAGCGAGTTTTTGCCCGGCGAAGTGGTTGATAAGTTTGGGTTCCGCGCGGAGAACACGCGGCTCAACGACAGCATCAAGATATCCAGTGTCGGGGAGGCGACCGAGCTTAAAGAAGGCCAGGTTATAGAAAAGGCCAAGCTGGCGACCATCAACGAGAAGCTGGAGACAATAGGCGGCGAGCCGGCGAAGGGCAAAAAACCGAGGATGGCGACCGCCAAGACGCTGCTTTTGGGTATTACCAAGGCGTCGCTGCGTTCGGACAGCTTTATAGCCGCGGCCAGCTTCCAGCAGACGACTAAGATATTGACTGAAGCGTCGTTAGCTGGTAATATAGACAAGCTCTGCGGTTTGAAGGAAAACGTTATACTTGGCCATTTGATACCTGCGGGCACGGCGTTCAAGCCGTATCTGGAATTGAAAATCAAGCACCTTGCCGAGGCACCGTTGCCAAAGGAATTCAAAGAGGCCGGTGAAGTTGAAGATGCCAAGGCGGCTGAGTCGCGTAAGGACGCGGCTGTCAAGGAAGCCCTAGGCATTAAGTAGTTTTTATAGACGTTGGAGTGATAGAGTTATGGCGACAATGAACCAGTTGGTAAGAAATCCGAGAGCCAAATCAAAAGGCCAGAAAAGACGGTCGGATATAAGCGGCTCACCCCAGAAACGAGGGGTATGCCTGATTGTCCGGACGATGACGCCCAAGAAGCCCAATTCGGCTTTGCGGAAGGTTGCGCGTGTTCGGCTGACCGACGGCAAAGAAGTGACGGCTTATATACCGGGAATTGACCACAACCTGCAGGAGCACAGCACGGTAATGATACGAGGCGGAAGGGTGCGGGATTTGCCGGGTGTTCGTTACCATATTATTCGCGGGGTGCTGGATTGTGCCGGCGTCGCCAACCGCAGGCAGGGCAGAAGCAAATACGGTGCTAAGAAAGGTAAATAGTTTACTGTTACGATTTGAGTAAGAGGCAGCGAGGAATACAAGAATGGCAAAGAAAGCAACGGCATCAAAAGAGCATTTGAGACCCGACGGCAAATATAACAACAAGCTGGCGGGGAAATTTATTAACTGCCTGATGTGGGCAGGCAAAAAGAGCGTCGCGCAGCGTATATTCTACGGGGCGATGGACATTATATCCGAGAAGGAAAAAGCCGCGCCGGCGATTGAAATTTTTGAGGCCGCCGTAAATAACGTCAAGCCGGCGATTGAAGTTCGCAGCAAGCGAGTTGGCGGCGCAAGTTACCAGGTTCCAATGCAGGTAAGCTCGAGGCGTCAGCAGTCGCTTGCGATACGATGGATACTCGACGCATCCAGGGGCGCCAAGGGCAAACCAATGTGCGAGCGGCTTGCGGCGGAACTGCTTGAGGCCTACAACAAAAAAGGCGGCGCGATGATGATGAGGGAGAATGTGCACAAGATGGCGGACGCCAACAAGGCGTTTGCTCATTTCGCGTGGTAGCAAGAGCGTTTTGAATTGCCACGGTGCCTTGCGGCAAAAACCGTGGCAGTTTTTTTTATACTTATTTGTGTTTGTTGTGGCGGTCTATTTGAGATGATGTTAGACGAACTTAAAAAGTTGCGCAATATCGGGGTTATCGCTCATATTGACGCCGGGAAGACAACGGTGTCGGAGCGGATTCTTTATTACGCCGGCAAGACCTACAAAATGGGCGAGGTGCACGAAGGCACGGCGGTGATGGACTATCTGGAGGAAGAACAAAAAAGAGGGATTACAATTACTTCGGCGGCTACAAGATTCCCGTGGGAGGGCGCCGAAATCAATTTGATTGATACGCCGGGGCACATTGATTTTACGGCCGAGGTCGAAAGGTCGTTGCGAGTGCTTGACGGGGCCTTGATGGTTTTCGACGGCAGCGAAGGGGTGCAGGCGCAAAGCGAGACGGTGTGGAGACAGGGGCAGAAATACGGCGTCCCCTGCCTTTGCTTTATCAACAAGATGGACAAGGTTGGCGCCGACTTTGAAATGAGCGTCGATAGCATTAGGGAAAAACTCGTCGCCAATCCCCTTGTTTTGCAGCTCCCTATAGGGGCGGCGGACAGTTTCACCGGCGTTATAGACCTGGTCAAGATGCACGCGGTTATTTTCGACCTGAACAAGCTTGGGGCGAGTTTCGAGGAAATTGAAATCCCGGAGAAATATCGCGGCAGGGCGGAACAAGCCAGGCATACGATGCTTGAGCATGCGGCTGAGCACGATGAGGAAATGATGGACAAATATGTCCACGATAAACCGATAGAGGAGGAGTTGATTCACAGGGCGATAAGAAAAGGGACGATTGCCAACAAACTGCACCCGGTATTTTGCGGGTCGGCATTGCAATATATCGGCGTTCAAAGGCTGTTGGACGGGGTTGTGGCGTATTTGCCATCGCCGCTGGAAAGGCCCGCGATTGTTGCCCATACGCCCGGCGATGAGGAAAAGAAGGTTACGGTCAAGTGCGACCCCGAAGGCAGTTTAGTCGCGCTTGCCTTTAAGATTGTCAGCGAGCCGCACGGGGACCTGAATTTTATCAGGATATATCAGGGGACATTAAAGTCGGGCAGCAGGGTGCTCAACGTTACTCGCGACAAGAAAGAAAACATCACGCGGCTATTCGAGATGCACGCCAACGAGCGCAAGATTCTTGAGGAAGCCCACGCGGGTGATATAGTTGCCGTGGTTGGCCCCAAGCATACGATTACGGGCGACACGCTTAGCGACCCGAAGAAGCCGGTTCTGCTGGCGAGCATAACGTTTCCACAGACGGTTATCAGTATGTCGATTGAACCGCGGACGTCTGCGGACAAGAATAAGCTGGGGGAAGCACTTGCGTCGTTGCGGCGGGAGGATCCCACTTTTGAATCGAGGGTTGACCACGAAACCGGGCAAATGGTTATCAGCGGGATGGGAGAACTTCACCTTGAGATTTTGCAGCATAAGCTGTTGAAGGAAAAAGGGCTGGATATCAGGGTAGGCAGGCCGCGGGTGGCCTATAAGGAGGCGATTACAAAGCCCGCTGAGGCGGAAGGCAAGTTTGTTCGCCAGAGCGGCGGCAGGGGGCAGTATGGGCATGTTATTTTGCGGGCGGAGCCGATGCTGGGTGAAGATGGGCATTGGAGCCGCGATATAGAGTTTGTAAACGAGGCAGGAGGCGACAGGGTGCCAAGGGAGTTTGTCGGGGCGGTTGAAAAAGGTGTCGAGGACGCCATGGGGACCGGGGTACTTGCGGGCTATCCCGTTATGGGAGTTAAAGTTACGTTAATTGACGGCTCATATCATACGGTGGATTCATCTGACATTGCATTTGAGCAGGCGGCAGCAATTGCGGTTAAAGCAGCGCTCGAAAAGGCAGGCCCCGTGCTTTTGGAGCCGGTTATGAAGGTTGAAGTGGTTGTTCCGGAGGCCAATTTTGGGGTGGTGCAGTCCAGCTTGCTTGCCAAGAGGGGATTTATTACGGACTGCAGGATTCACGGTAAAATCCGTACAATCGACGCGAAAGTGCCTTTGTCTGAGATGTTTGGGTATTCCAGCGAGATAAGAAGCGCAACGGCAGGGCGCGGCACGTTTACGATGGAGCCGTGCAGCTATGAGAAGGTGCCTGAGCAGATTGCCGAGCAGGTTATTTCGCTATAAATAAAAAAAGTATTTTTGAAATTTTTTTCGTAAGTTGTTGACGGACGTCAGGCCGTATGTTAAATTACTTGTTTTTCAGCCGTAGCGAGCATTGCCAGGATGGCTTTGCGATTGACGAGTTGGGCTGTAACACGTCTGCGAATCGTGGTCGTCAAGGACGGTTTTATTGATGGTTTGTTTTAATTAAGGGGTACAGCTGGGGCTGCCAATAAGTCCCGTAAGTCTGGGATGCGTTGTCGGTTTGGCGAATAGTCAGGTTTCAACGCAATCTGAAAAGTTTAGAACCCCGATTCGTTAAGGAAGGCGATTGTGGCGTCGGATGCCTGTGACCGCAGGCGTTTGACGACGAGGTCAGGTCCTTCCTGCTAAAAAGGCAAGACAGGTCGCTGAAGCCGGTGAAATTATCCGCCGGTGGCGGTGATAGCGGAAGTGTAGTAATCGCGGTCAAAGGTACGAAAAAAACAGGTTGCAGTAATACTGAGAATTTGGGCGCAGTTTTATGGCCGGTGAGACAGAAAGAATAAAGATAAGGATGGAGGCATACGACCACAGGATTCTGGACGCCTCTGCGAAGGAGATAGTGGAGCACGCCAGAAGGACCAATGCTCGTATCAGCGGCCCCATTCCTCTTCCGACAAGAATCGAAAGATATACTGTGCTGAGAAGTCCTCATGTTGACAAGAAATCACGCGAGCAGTTTGAGATGCGGACACACAAGCGTCTGATTGACATTCGCGAAGCGAATGCACGGACGGTTGAGGTGCTTAATCGGCTGGTAGTGCCGGCCGGTGTTTTCGTAAAGATTAAGGCATAATAAAGCGGGTCAGTAACAGGGAAGACAAAAGTGGCAATGCTGCTTGGGAAAAAGGTTGGAATGACGCAGGTTTACGATGAGAAGGAACGGCTGTTGCCCGTTACGGTCATACAGGCCGGCCCCTGTGTCGTTATGCAGGTAAAGACCGTTGAAACGGATGGCTATAATGCGGTGCAACTGGGTTATGACGATACGAAAGCGTCGCGCAGGACAAAGCCCGCAATTGGACACGCTGAAAAAGCCAAGACCCTGCCAAAGAAGTATATCAGGGAGATGCGGCTTGCGGGCGATGCGAAGGCGGAGTTGAATCAGGGCGACTCGGTAACGGTTTCAATTTTTGCCGAGACGAAATTTGTGGACGTCATCGGGACAAGCAAGGGCAAGGGATTTGCCGGCCCGATGAAGCGATACCATTTTGGCGGTATGCCTGGTTCGCACGGTACCGAGCGTAAACACCGTTCGCCGGGTTCTCAGGCGGGTTATGGAACGGACCGTGGTCACGGCGGAGACATAAAGAAGGGCAAGAAGATGGGCGGGCACATGGGCGCTAAACGGATTACGGTCAAGACCCATCGCCTTGTTTCGATAGACCAGGAAAATAACCTGCTGGTAATCAAAGGGTCGGTGCCGGGGCCTGCGGGTGGTTACGTTGTAGTGAGAACTTCACAGAAGAATAAGGTATAGATATCAGCGCAGGGATTAGCGGATGATTAGCTTATCTGTATACGATAAAAACGGTAAAGAGGTCGAGAGCTTGAAGGTTGACGAGTCAACGTTCGGTGGGCGCGTGAGGTATTCGCTGCTGAAGCAGGCGATAGTGATGTACCAGGCGAACAAACGGGTGGGGACAGCGGCGACGAAAAGCAGGGGTATGATTGAAGGTTCGACCCGCAAGATTTACGCGCAGAAGCACACCGGTAACGCCAGGGCCGGCACAATCAGGACGGCCAAGCGGGTTGGCGGCGGCGTGACGTTCGCGAAAGTTGCGAGAGATTTCAGTAAGCAGATGCCTAAAAAGCAGAGAAAACTGGCAAGGGATTCGGCGATACTGTCGAAACTTTTGAGCAATAATGTGGTTGTCGTTGACCAGTTGAAATTTGAGAAGCCCAAGACCAAGGACTTTGCGAATATACTGGGGAATCTTAAAATCGATAGAAGCTGTCTTGTGATAATCGGGGAGTACAACGATACGATTTGGCGTTCGGCGAGGAACATAGCAAAGGTGTCGGTGATGCCTGTGGTCGAGTCAAACGCGGGGGACATTTGCAGACATACCAAATTGCTGTTTACCAAAGAGGCGTTCCTGTCTCTTATTAACAATAATAAGTCGAGTGAGAATTAGCTACTGGCATTATGAAAGACCATAATATCATAGTTCGGCCATTGATTACGGAGCAGGGGACGCACCTTGCCGGCAAGGTAAGCGCGTATGCGTTTGAAGTGAACAAGGACGCCAACAAGATGCAGATAAGAGGCGCTGTTGAGCGGCTGTACGCGGTGAAGGTTGACAAGGTTAGGACCGCCAACAGAAAAGGGAAATTCAGGCGCAAGGGCAAAACGATGGGTTTCACGCAGGACTGGAAAAAGGCCGTTGTGTACCTGAAGCCCGATTATCATATAGACCTGTTCTAATAAAGAGAGCAAGAGAAGCAATATGGGAATTAAAATATACAAGCCGACGAGTGCAGGACGCAGGAACAGTTCGGTCAACGATTTTGCCGAGCTGACCACCGACAGGCGGGAAAAGACCCTGTGTGTTCGCATAAAGAAATCAGGCGGCAGAAACCACAGCGGTATGACGATGGTGCGTTTCAGAGGAGGCGGTGCGAGGCAGATGTACCGCCTCATTGATTTTAAGCGGGACAAAGACGGCGTGAGTGCCAACGTGGCAAGCGTGGAATACGACCCGAACAGGAATTGTTACATATCATTACTGCACTACGTTGACGGCGAAAAACGGTACATATTGGCCCCGGAAGGCGTAAAGCTGGGCGATAAGGTTGAAAGCGGCATGGTTTGCGAGCCGAAGGTCGGCAACGCGATGCCGTTAGAGGCGATTCCGAGCGGTCTTGAAGTTCATAATATCGAAATGTCAGCCGGTCAGGGCGGCAAGTTAGTGCGTGTTGCCGGCGGGGCGGCGAGAATAATAGCCAAAGAAGGCGACTGGGTAACGCTTCAACTGCCCAGCGGCGAGATGCGAATGGTTCGCAAGGAATGCCGTGCGACAATAGGCAAGCTGAGCAACACGGACTATCAGAACATCAGGTGGGGTAAGGCGGGACGGACAAGACATAAAGGTCGCAGAGGTCACGTTCGCGGCAAGGCACAGAACCCGGTAGCGCATCCCATGGGCGGCGGTGAAGGCAGGAGCAACGGCGGACGTCATCCCTGCTCGCCGACCGGCGTGCTGGCAAAGGGCGGAAAGACAAGAAACCCGAGAAAGGTCAGCAGCAAGCGGATTATTCGGAGACGCAGAAGCAGCCCACATGGACAACAGGAAGTTTGATGTGAAGGATGTTATCGAGGCCGGTTAGCCGGCCTGAGGAAATCGAATGGGAAGATCGCAGAAAAAAGGGCCGTATGTTGACGTAAAACTGTTTGCAAAGGTTAACAAACAGATACAGACAGGGTTGCGCGACCCGATAAAAACCTGGGCACGAAGGTGCACGATAACTCCGGAATTCATTGGTTATACTTTTATGGTGCACAACGGCAAAATGTTTCACAAGGTATATGTTACCGAGGATATGGTGGGGCATAAACTTGGGGAATTTTCGCCGACCAGGGTATTCAGAGGCCATTCAACAAGGAAGGTAGAAGAGGCACCGGCAGCGTCAGAGTCGAGGTAAGGTTTTGAATAGCTATGTTGAGTTCCGAAAAGTTAAAAAAACTTAGTGGACAGCGGAAAATAAGCGTGGAGCAGTTGGCCGGGCAGCTTGTAAGGGCCGGGCTGGATAAGCAGGACGCCATATCGGCCGTGAAGAACTGGCAGCACGGTTTATTCAAGCCGCTACCCGGTAGCGAAGACGTTAAGCGTCTGGCGACGGCGCTGGGTGTTGAGCCGAATGATATTGCCGGCTGGTGTTCAACGTGTCGGTATGCTCCATTCGCACCTCGCAAGGCACGGTTAGTTACGCAGTTGATAGCGGGTCGGAAGGTGCAGGACGCGCTGGATATTTTGAAGTTTACGCGGAAGCGTGCCGCGGAAATGATAAGCAAAACGCTTCGTGCGGCGATTGCCGACGCTGATGAGCAGGAAGCGGACGTGGATAATCTTTATGTGAGCGAGGCGCGTGTGGATGACGCGGGCGTTCGGATCGGCACCAAACGATGGATCGCCAAGGACAGAGGCAGGGCGCATTCTCTTACTAAAAAGGGTTGTCATATACATATTACGGTAACGCAATCGTAAAGGCCGATTCAGAGGCGAATTAAACTATGGGTCAGAAGGTATCGCCAATAGGTTTCAGGACGGGAATAACCAGGGGCTGGCAGAGCACGTGGTTTGCCTCGAAGGCGGACTACGGGACGTTTCTTGTCGAGGACCAGGTTATTCGCAAGTTCATCGACAAGAAATTTAACCGGCAGATGCCCAAGGGCGGCGTTGCGAAGACGGAAGTAATCAGGACCCGCAACGAGGTAACGGTAACACTGCACAGCGCAAGGCCCGGGGTAGTGATTGGTCCGCGAGGCGGCGAGGTTGAGAAGCTGCGGGAAGAATTGGAAGCGTTGACCGGTCGCAAGGTAACCGTCAATGTCGTTGAAGTAAAGGACCCGGACCGGAACGCTTTTCTGGTTGGCGAGGCGATGGCCGAGCAGCTTTGCAAACGGGCGTCTTTCAGGCGCACGATGAAGCAGTTCTGCGATGCGGCGATGAACGCCGGCGCCAAGGGCGTGAAGATTATGTGTTCGGGCCGACTGGGCGGGGCTGAAATAGCAAGGCGTGAGACGCAGAAGAAGGGAAGTATCCCGCTGCACACTCTGGACGCGGATGTTGATTATGCTCAGGCCCGTGCCGAGACGACATACGGGACGATAGGTATCAAGGTGTGGATATACCAAGGTCTTTTTGGCGCGCAGCAGGAGTCTAGGCAGGCGCCTCGTCGTCGTCCGTTCAGGCGTGAGGATTCAAGCGAACCGGCGACTGGGCATCATAGGCAGGCGGGCAGCGTGCAGACAGATACCGCCGCACCAGCGGTCGAACGACCTGAAGGCGGAAGTCCACAGGGGAGTTGACGGTCGAAACGACGGAATTACAGGATTTATAGATTAGCGTAGGGTATACAAAATGGCATTGATGCCGAAAAGAGTTAAATACCGTAAGAGCCAGCGTGGCAAGATGAAGTGTAATGCCAGCAGGGCCAATTATGTTGCGTTTGGCGAGTACGGTTTACAGTCGCTGGAACAGTGCTGGCTCGAGGCCAAGAATATAGAGGCCGGTCGTGTTGCGGCGACGCATTATCTGCAGCGTGAAGGCAAGGTGTACATCAGGGTATTTCCGTACAAGCCGGTTAGCGCCAAGCCGCTTGAAACGCGAATGGGTAAAGGTAAAGGTGAGCCGGCGTTTTGGGTGTCGCGAGTCAGGCCTGGAGCGATTCTGTTTGAGGTTGGCGGCGTTGATGAGGAATTGGCCAAACGGGCGTTGTTGCGTGTGGCGCACAAGATGCCGATAAAGTGCAGATTAGTCCGGCGCAGGCGCACGGTGGGATAAGGGTGTACAGATGAAGGCACAGGTTTATCGTGAAATGAGTACGGATGAGCTTGAAGGCAAGGTGCAGGAGTTGCAGCGGCACGTGTTTGATTTGCATTCGCAGGCGACGACTGAAAAACTACAGGATTGCCGCGCGGCGATTAATGCGCGTCGTGATATAGCGAGGATAAAGACGGTGTTGCGTCAGCGCCAAATAGAGGCCAAACCGGCAGTAAAGGCCGGCGGTAAGGAATAAGAAGGATGCAGGAACACAAGGCAAAGACAACGAAAGCGGTAGTGGTGAGCAAGGGCGGCAGCAAGAGCATAAAGGTTGCTATAGATTACGTGTACAGGCATCCGAAGTACGGTAAGACCCTTAAGAGGCAGACGCGGCTGATAGTTCACGACGAGCGTAACGAGGCCGGCGTGGGAGATGTGGTCGAAGTGACCGAGTGCAGGCCGTACAGCAAAACTAAAAGATGGCGTCTCGTTCGCATTTTAACAAAAGCGGTTCAGGAGCAGTTGCAATAATAGCTGGAAAGTAAAAGATGATACAACAAGAAACAATGTTGAGTATAGCCGACAACTCCGGCGCAAAAACGGCACAGTGCATCAGGGTTGTAGGCAAAAGCGGCGCTCACGGCAAGTTCACGCGCGCGGTGGCGGGCGTCGGGGACATCGTGTGCGTGGCGATAAAGAAGTGGCTGCCCACCTGTCAGCTCGACAACAAGAAGGTGCACAAGTGCGTTATCGTTCGCACCAAACATCCGATAAAACGGGCCGACGGCGGCTACGTGCGGTTCGACACAAACGCGGCGGTTATGATTGATGAGGAAGGCAACCCGATAGGCACGCGTATTTTCGGTGCGGTTGCCCGTGAGCTTCGTGAAAAGAACTATATGAAGATTGTCTCGCTGGCAAGCGAGGTTGTTTAACAGGCGACAGGATACGGCAGATGGCGATGCACGTTAAAAAAGATGATATGATACAGGTGATAGCCGGCGACTATAAGGGTACGACGGGGAAGGTGCTTCGCGTGCTGCGAGAGGAAAACAAGGTAATCGTTCAGGGTATAAACCTGGCGAAGAAGCATGTTAAGCCGTCGCGAAAGAGTCCTTCCGGCGGGCGGATAAATATCGAGCAGCCGATACATATAAGCAACATTCAGCCGGTCAACCCGAAGACATCAAAGGCCAGCAGGGTGCACTATGAGATCGGCAAGGACGGCGGCAAGCAGCGAGTCGCCAAAGACGGCACAAAAATAAGCGTAATCAGACATCCGAAAAAGAAATGAGCAACGGTAAATAACGATGGCACGTTTGAAAGATTTATACAAGTCGAAGGTTGTCGGGGAACTGGTAAAAGAGTTCGGGTATAAGAACCGAATGGCGGTGCCCCGCTTAGAGAAGATAGTCGTTTCGATGGGTGTCGGCAAGGCGGCGCAGGATAAGAAGTACATTGAGCTGGCCAAGGCCGACCTGACATTGATAACGGGACAGATGCCGCTGGTGTGCAAGTCCAAGAAAAGCGTCTCGAACTTCAAGGTTCGCGAGGGGCAGGAAACCGGGTTGAAGGTTACCATGCGAGGCGAGCGGATGTACGAGTTTATGGACCGGCTCATCAGCTTGGCGATACCGCGAGTTAGAGATTTTCGCGGGCTTAATCCTCGCGGTTTTGACGGTCGAGGTGCCTATTCGATGGGATTGAGTGAACAGACGGTTTTCCCTGAAATCAACCCGGTGAAGGTTGAGTTCCAGCAGGGTATGAACATAACGTTTGTAACGACGGCTAAAAGTGATGATGAGGCAAGACGGATGCTGGCGCTGTTTGGTATGCCGTTCAGGGTCCAGAAGGCCGATTCGAAGTCGCAGCAGGCGGAACAGGACTAATTTGACTTATAGAACAAGTTAAGGATTTTAGCAGGTAACTATGTCTACGAAGGCCCTTGTTAACAAGTCAGAAAAGAAACAGAAGTTCAAGGTAAGGCAGTACACTCGTTGTAAGATTTGCGGCAGGGCCAGAGCTGTTTATCAAAAGTTTAAGATTTGCCGGCTTTGCTTCAGGAAGCTTGCCCACGAAGGCAAGATACCCGGAATCAAGAAGGCGAGTTGGTAAAAAAAGATGCCGGATGAGCCGGTAGGAGTACAAGAGAACCGAATATGAGCTTGAATGACCCAATAGCGGATATGTTGACAAGAGTTCGCAACGCTGCTCGGATAATGAGCAAACAGGTGAACATCAGGGCCTCGAAGGTCTGCGTGGCGATTGCGGCCGTGCTGAAAACGGAAGGTTACATAGAAGACTTTGATAAAATCGAGGACGGCGCGCAGGGAATATTGCGGATTACGCTGAAATACGACCAGACGGGCCGTTCGGCTATTGAGGAAATCAAGAGAATAAGCAAGCTCGGTCGGCGGGTTTATTCGTCGGTTGACGATTTACCCTGCGTTATGAACGGGATGGGCATAGCCATAATCTCGACAAGTAAAGGACTGATGAGTGATAAGGGCTGCCGGCAGGCGAAGATCGGCGGCGAGATAATCTGTACGGTGCGTTGATGAGTCGAATAGGCAAAAAACCAATAAGTATTCCTTCCGGCGTGAAGCTCGAGCAGAAAAGCGGGCAGGTGAAGATATCAGGGCCGCTGGGCAGTATTGAAGTGGCCTGTCGCCCGCAGATAGAAATTCGGCTCGATAAAGCGACCGGCAATATAGTGGTTGATAATAAGAACCCACAGGTTCGAGAGGACAAGCAACTGCACGGGACAATGCGGGCGCTGCTTGCGAATATGGTTGAGGGAGTGAGCAAGGGGTTCGAAAAGAAGCTCGAGGTATACGGGACGGGCTATACCGTCAAGGAACAGGGCAGCAAATTAGTTCTGCAGGTGGGTTTTGCCAACCCGATAGAGATAGCAATACCGCAGGGCGTTAAGGTGAAAATAGACGTGGCGGCAACCAGAGGCGATGATACACCGGCAAAGTTTAGTATGTCGTCGGTGGATAAATGCGTGCTGGGTCGATTTGCCGCGGACGTGCGAAAGATAAGACCGCCCGAGCCCTATAAGGGCAAGGGGATTCGTCGCGCCGGCGAAGTTGTGAAACGCAAGGTCGGCAAGACGTTTACTTCAGGCACAGCATAATCGAGGATTGATTGATAAGTAATGAGAAGGAAAAGCATACAAAGAGCTGCACTAAGACGTAAGTTTCACGTGCGCAAAAAATTGCATGGAACGCCTGAGCGGCCGAGATTGTCGGTATTCCGCTCAAGCAGACACATATACGCCCAGGTGATAGACGACATGGCGGGGTTGACCCTTGCTTCCGCCAGCACCAAGTCGAAGACGCTGCGTGACAAAATTGCCAAGACGGGCAACAAGAAGGCGGCGGAACTGATAGGCGAGGCGATTGCCAAACAGGCGATGGGTGTGGGCATCAAGTGCGTGTGTTTCGACAGGGGGTCATACAGATATCACGGCAGAGTAAAAAGTCTTGCGGATGCGGCCAGAAAAGCGGGACTGGTATTTTAATGGCAATAGTAATGCGGTAAGTCTGGAGAAAAAAATTGGCAGCAGAACCATTTAGACCAGGTGAGCGAGAAGAGTCGCCGTTGGAAGATACGGTGGTTAAAGTGTATCGTTGCGCCAAAGTGGTAAAAGGCGGGCGTAGATTCAGCTTTGGGGCACTGGTGGTTGTTGGTGACCGTGCAGGGACAGTCGGCATCGGTTATGCCAAGGCCAACGAAGTTCCGGCGGCGGTTGAAAAAGGTATAAAAGAGGCGAAGAAGGACCTGCGAAAGGTTCCGCTTTTGGGCCATACGCTTCCTCATCAGGTTATGGGGAAGTTCGGTGCAACGCGGGTAACGCTGGTGCCGGCCAGCCCGGGAACGGGCGTTATCGCCGGTTTGAGCGCGCGTGCGGTACTGGAATACGCAGGGGTACAGGATGTGCTTACCAAGGTGTACGGCAGCACATCGGCCAAGAATGTTCTGAAGGCCACAATGGACGGATTGATGAAGCTTCGAACCAAGGAAGTGATTGAGCGGCTTCGAGGCGTGGAAGTGCAGCCGGTAAAAAGGTGGTGATGATAGATGTACGAGTGGCAGATAACATCTGTTGCGGGTAAACATAAGGCGCGCAAACGTCTGGGCAGGGGTTCAGGCAGTGGTCACGGCAAGACATGTGGCCGGGGACACAAGGGCAGCCGGAGCAGGTCTGGCGCAAGGCGGTCCGGGCAGCATGAAGGCGGACAAATACCGATGTTCAGGCGGATGCCTAAACGCGGCTTCAGCAACTTCGATTTTGCCCAGCGGTACGAGGTTGTAAATGTATCACAATTGGAGAGATTTGAAGACGGCAGCGTCGTGAGTTTGCAGCAGTTTTCGGACGTCGGCCTGATTGACAGCGGCAAAAGCAAAGTAAAGATTCTCGGAGGCGGAGCGTTAACGAAACGTCTGCAGGTGACGGCGCACAAATTCAGCAAGGCCGCCGAGCAGAAAATTACCGATTGCGGAGGAACGGTGCAGCTTGTATAGCGAATCGTTCATAATTTTAGGGATTATTGTCGGCCAATAACACGAAGATGCTTAAAACGGTAGTCAACATATTTAAGATAGCTGATTTGCGGAGCAAGCTGTTGTTCACGCTGGGGATGTTGGTTATCTATCGCATCGGTTTTCATATCCCCATACCCGGGTTTGATATTAATGCGATAGTGGATGCGGCAGGCGCCCGCGACACGGACAGTCCCTTCGGGCGGGCCGCTGAGATGATGCAGATATTCACGGGCGGCAACCTTGATAACAGCAGTTTGTTCGGTCTGGGTATTATGCCGTATATCACGGCGTCGATTATTTTGATGCTGGTGCAGGAAGTGGTGCCGGCTTTGAAAAAGTTGCGGATGGAGGGGCAGACCGGCTACAAGAAGATACAGGAATATACGCGGTATCTGACGGTGCCGATTTGCGTGATTCAGTCGTGGATGTATATGCGGCTGCTGGGCGGCTACACCTATCCGGGAATGCACGTGCAGGCGGCGATTATGGGCGTCGTCGGTATGACCGCCGGTACGATATTCCTGATGTGGGTTGGCGAGCAGATTGATGAATACGGCATAGGCAACGGCATCAGTTTGATAATTATGGCAGGTATTATTGCCCGTATGCCATGGGCATTGCGCAAGCTGATGCTGTCAGTATCCTTTAATGTCGCACCTCCTCCCGGCAGTATCGGTCCGACGAAGATTCTGATTCTTATATGTGCGTTTGTTTTTGTTGTTGCAGGCGCTATTTTGATAACGCAGGGCCAAAGACGCATACCCGTTCAGCAGGCAAAGATGATGCGTGGTCACCGGATGTATGGCGGCCAGAGGCATTATTTGCCTTTGCGGGTTAACCACGGCGGTGTGATGCCGATAATCTTCGCCTCGGCGTTTATGTCCTTTTTGCCGGTGATTGTGGTGCAACTGGGACGGATAGAGATGGTTGCGCGTTCAACGATATTCATAACTATCCAAAACTCTTTGGCCCCGCATGCGTTCACCTACAATATCATATATATGATTTTGATATTCCTTTTTGCGTATTTCTGGGTTTCAGTTCAGTTCCAGCCCAAAGACCTTGCCAAGAATCTTCGTGATGCGGGCAGCTTTATCCCCGGATTGCGTCCTGGTCGCAGAACCGCAGAGTATCTTGAGACGGTGATGACGAGAGTGACTTATTACGGCGGGGCATTTTTGGCTGTAATCGCGGTGGTGCCCTCAGTGGTGATGGGACTGTTGGGCGTTGACTGGCGAGTGGCTACATTTTTGGGCGGGACGGGGCTGTTGATTGTCGTCAGTGTTTCGCTGGACTTTGTTCAGAGGATAGAAGCCAGTTTGCTTATGCACAGCTATGAAGGATTCAGCGAGACCGGCAGAATAAAGGGAGCGTATTCATGAGAATTGTGCTGCTTGGCGCTCCCGGTGCCGGCAAGGGTACACAGTGCAAGTACATAGTAGAAAAGTATGGTTTGCTGCATCTGTCGAGCGGTGACATTCTCAGACGTCACAGAGCAAAGGGAACAGCGCTGGGCAAAAAGGCCCAGCAGTTTATGGATTCCGGGGCGCTTGTGCCGGATGATATTATTATAGATATGATGATTGATGAAATCGCCAGGGCGCCTGCGGGCGGTTACGTGCTGGATGGTTTCCCCCGCACGGTAAAGCAGGCGGCGGACCTTGACAAGGCGCTTGGCGGCAGGAAGCAGAAGATAGACGCGGTTTTGAATCTGCAGGTGGACGAAAAAATTATTGTCCTGCGGATAACCGGCAGACGGATTTGTCCGAAATGCGCCGCGGTTTATCATGTTGAGAATTTAAAGCCCCGCGTTGACGGGGTATGCGACAAGGATGGTAGTTTGCTTTTACAGCGGCCGGATGATACTGCTGAGGTTGTGATAACTCGGCTGAAGAATTATAACGAACAGACGGCGCCATTGGTTGATTATTATAAGCGAAAAAATACTGTCTATGACATCGACGCCAACGAAGAAGCAGAAGACGTAAGAGACCTGATATTCAGCAAGTTGGCCTCTTTGGCTTGATGTGTGGTTTTTTAGATGGCTATAACGCTTCGCAGCAGACGTGAAATTGAATTGATGCGTGATGCAGGCGCCGTTGTAGCGGGTGTTCTTTCAAAATTGCAAGAGATTGCCAGGCCCGGGGTGAGCACGGCTCATCTGGATGAGGTGGCGGCAAAACTGACGTCCCAGGCGGGAGCGCAGCCACTGTTTAAGGGGGTTCGCAGTCCCTATGCCAGGACGCCGTTTCCCGGAGTGATTTGCGCGTCGATTAACGAGCAGGTGGTTCACGGGATACCGTCGAACCAGGTAACGCTCAAACCAGGCGACATTCTGAGTATCGACTTCGGCGTGCGGCTTCGAGGATATTGCGGCGACGCAGCTGTTACGGTTGCTGTCGGCGAGATATCCGTGGAGAACCGCCGGTTGATGGATATCACCAAAGGGGCGCTTGATTTGGCGATAAGAATGGCTGCCCCCGGAGTTCGCTGGAGCAAAATAGCGAGCGAAATACAAAAGATGGCAGAATCGGCGGGTTTTTCGGTTGTGACCGAGTTTGTCGGACACGGAATCGGAACCCAGATGCACGAAGAGCCGAGAGTGCCAAATTTCGTCAGCGATGAGCTTTTGGCGAATGACATTGTCCTGGCAGAAGGAATGATTTTGGCGGTTGAGCCGATGATTAACAGCGGCGTCGGCGACGTTCGGACGCTTAAGGATGGCTGGACGGTTGTAACTGCTGACGAAAAGTGTTCGGCTCATTTTGAACATACTATAGCGATAACCGGTCGCGGATGTGAAGTGTTGACGTTAAAGTAGGTTATGACCAAAAAAGACGCAATAAGATTGCAGGCAGAAGTGCTCGAAGCGCTGCCGAACGCGATGTTCAAGGCCAAACTTGAGAACGGGCATCAGATTCTGGCGCACGTTTCCGGCAAGATGCGGATGCATTTTATCCGGATACTGCCGGGCGACACGGTTACGGTTGAGATGTCGCCCTATGACCTGAACAGGGGCCGGATTATTTTGCGAAATTAGACGATTGGTTGTGTAGCGTTTTTACAAGGCGGATTTAGGCAATGAAAGTAAGAAGCTCAGTAAGACGTATTTGTGAGAATTGCAGGATTGTGCGTCGCAAAGGCGTTGTGCGCGTGATTTGCAGCAACCCCCGTCATAAGCAGAGGCAGGGGTAGTTTGGCGGTCACGGCCTGAATGTAATTTATAAGGAGCAGATATGCCGCGTGTTGTTGGTATTGATATTCCAAATCAGAAGGCAATGTGGATTGCGCTGACCTATGTTTACGGCATAGGCAGGCATACCGCTAAGGAAATTTTGCGGGAAGCTAAGGTTGACGAGAATACCAAGGCAGGCAAGCTGACCGAAGACGAGTTGAGCCGAATAACACAGATTATCGAGCGCAGTTACGTCGTCGGCGGACAGCTTCGCAGGCAGGTAACTCAGAATATCGCCCGTTTGCGTGACATTGCCTGTTACAGGGGCGTTCGTCACAGGAAAGGGTTGCCTGTTCACGGCCAGCGGACGCGGACCAATGCCAGGACGCGCAAGGGGCCGAGGAAGACGGTTGCCGGGAAGAAGGGCGTGAAGGAAATACGAGGATAGTTTTTTGTTTTCATAATTTGGTTCGCGGAGTTTTTTGAACAATGGCGAATGTCGTAAAACATAAAGTCAGGAAGAATATAGCAAAAGCGGTCGTTCACATAAAGGCGTCTTTTAATAATACGCTGATTACGGTGACGGATGTTGAAGGCGGCGCGATTTGCACGAGTTCGGCTGGTTGTGTCGGCTTCAAGGGTGCGCGTAAGAGCACGCCGTTTGCGGCCCAGCAGGCGGCGCAACGTGCTGCCAGCGCGGCTATGCGCAACGGCGTCCGTGAGGTCGAGGTGAGAGTGAAAGGCCCCGGCCCGGGACGGGAATCCGCGGTTGCCGCGTTACAGCAGGCGGGATTGCGAATATCATCGATTGAAGACGTAACGCCGCTGCCACATAACGGGTGCCGGCCTCGCAAGCGCAGGCGAATATAATTTTGTGTGTGGTTGTTGGTGATTAAAAACAGTGGTTTGTATTAGAGAATATTAGGAGCTTGGCTGGAACAAATGGGACGTTACCTTGAATCATCTTGTAAGCATTGTCGTCGCGAGGGCATCAAGCTGATGCTGAAGGGCGGCAGGTGCGAGACGGCGAAATGCCCGGTGGAAAAAAAGCAGAAGAATCTGGCGCCTGGAATGCACGGCTGGCGACGAGGCCGGATGAGCGAATACGGCGTTCGGCTTCGTGAAAAGCAGAAAGTAAAGCGATACTACGGTATTTTCGAAAGCCAGTTTATGCGGTATTTCCACCAGGCCGAACGGCTGAAAGGCAACACGGGTCAGACACTGTTGCAGCTTTTGGAAAGACGCCTGGACAACGTGATATACAAGTTGAATTTTGCGCCGTCGCGGAAAGCCGCTCGGCAGTTGATTACTCACGGGCACATACATGTCAAGGGGCACAAGGTCGATTTGCCGGATTACAGCGTCGATGTAGGCGACAAGATTACGGTAAAAGGTTCGGAAAAGAGTGTTAAGGAAATCAAGCAGCAATTGGCGTTGAACCCGAATTTCACGACACAGGGCTGGTTGCAGCTGGATCGTGATAAGCCGGAGGCGACGATAGTGGCAGTCCCGACAAGGGATGATGTGCAAATTCCTGTAGAGGAACAGTTGGTTGTTGAGTTCTGTTCGAGATAGTTTTGAATTGGCTGATTTTGAGGAGGCCAGTATGCGAATTACATGGCGTGGTCTGGAGTTGCCGACTCGTGTTGAGCGCGACAGTAAAATAGCGAGCGACAGGTATGGGAAGTTTTATATTGAGCCGTTCGAGCGAGGTTTAGGCACGACCATCGGCAACAGCTTGAGGCGGGTTTTGCTCAGCTCGCTTGAAGGCAGCGCGGTAACCTCCATCAAGATAGCGGGCGTCAATCACGAGTTTACCTCGATAAAGGGCGTGATGGAGGACGTGACTGATATCGTTCTGAACGTCAAGAATCTGACGGTCCGACTTCAAACGGACGGGCCGAAGATGATGAAGGTTGCCGTCAACAAGGCGGGCGTAGTGACTGCGGCTAATATCGTTGCCGACCCCGCGATAGAAATCGTGGACAAAGACAAGGTCATAGTCACTTTGACCGAAGACGTGAAGTTCGAGATGGAGATGGTAGTTGAAAGCGGTCGGGGCTATATGCCTGCTGCGGAGCGGCTTGCCGCGGCCGACAGATACGAACAGGAAGTCGGCAGAATAATGCTCGATGCCGTGTATTCACCCGTCACCAGGGTTCGATACATTACTGAGGATACGCGAGTTGGACAAAAGACGAATTATGACCGGCTGATACTTGAGGTATGGACCAACGGGGCAATTACGCCGGATATGGCGATGGTTGAGGCGGCCAAGATTCTGCGCAAGCACATCAATCCGTTTGTGCAGTATAGCGAAATGGGAACCGAAACAGTATCGGGTGAAGTGACGGTTGACCAGCCGCAGCCCAAAGTTGGCGAAGAAATGCAGACCAAGCTGAATATGCCCATCCAAGAGCTTGAGCTTTCGGTTCGGGCAAACAACTGTCTCGAATCAGCAAAGATCGAGACCGTCAGGCAGCTTGTCAAAATGACAGAGGCGGAACTGCTTGAGATTCGCAGCTTCGGCAAGACCAGCTTGCGCGAGGTCAAAAGAAAACTCGTGGATATCGGCTTGTCGCTGGGAATGACGGGAATAGATTGATTTTGATTTGCCCCGCGTTTTGACGGCGGGGCGGAAAAGGGGATTTTTAGTTTATGCGTCACAGAGTCGCAGGCAGACAGTTAAGTCGAACAAGCGAGCATCGCATAGCGTTGCGTCGCAATCTGGCGGTAGCTCTTTTTGAGCATGAGACGATTTCGACGACTATCCGAAAGGCAAAGGAAGTCAAGGGTTTCGCCGAGAAGCTGATTACGCTTGCCAGAAAGGGAACATTGGCGTCCAGACGGCGGGCAATCTCGATATTGGGCGACCGTGACATAATCAAGGAGGAACAGGGTCAGCAAGTTCGCAAGGGCACGATAATCGGCAAATTGTTCAGCGAGCTTGGTCCGCGGTATCTGGATAGAAAAGGCGGATATACGCGAATTATTCACCTGGCAAAAAGACGGCTTGGCGATAACGGCGAACTGGTTTTGCTCCAGTTGGTTGGCTCCGAGCACGTTGAGAAAAAACCGAAGGGTGAAAAAGGCGAACATTCGAAGGCCAAGCAGAAAGCCAAAGCTGCCGCCAGCGCAAAGCAGTAATTTTTTATTAAGTGTTCGGTGAGGGGACCGACGAATGAGCGCTCAAGAGTGCATTTTCTGCAAGATAGCATCCGGCCAGATACCAGCGGTCAAAATCTATGAGGACGAGATTATCGTCGCATTTCTTGATATTGGTCCCATCAGCGATGGTCATACGCTCGTGCTGCCTCGTCAGCATTTTGAAAAGGTACATAATTGTCCGCCTGAACTGCTGGGACAAATCTGGACTCGTTTAGGCAGGATTGCCAATGCGGTTGCCTTGGCGACCGGCGCTGATGGGTATAATGTGCTTTGTAACAACGGCAGGGCTGCGGGACAGATTGTGGACCATTTGCATTTTCATATAGTGCCCCGCAAGACAGGCGACGGGGTTTTTGCGAAGTGGCCATCGTATAAATATGGCCAGGGCCGGGCAGAGGCGATTGCCGAGAAAATCATAAAACTTCTATAAACGGTTTTATTCTTGCTGAAAAGACAGTTTGGTGGTATTATTTTTCAAATGACCGCGGGGTAGAGCAGTCTGGTAGCTCGTCGGGCCCATAACCCGGAGGTCGGAGGTTCGAATCCTCCCCCCGCTACTGGTTTACAGAGATAACTTCCTGACCAACGGGAAGTTATCTCTTTTTCTTTACACCCAAATTGACCCGCTATTAACCTCCGACCTATAGAAGAACCCGTGTCCTACTCAAAAATTCATCCGGCCGTAAAAGTTGACGTTATTTGGATTCGGAAGGGGGAAATTGCTCATTGGCAAGTTGATATTGACTGATTTGGAAGGGGCTTTCTCTGGCCGGAACGTGTTTTTTTGCTGAATCTTCATTGTTGGTGCAGACGTTCTCTGTTTTGCTTGATAACAAGAGCATGATTTGCATTCAGGCAACTCGGCTGTAATTGTGATGCAGGCCGCCGAGGATGGCTTTGCTAACGATATTGCCATTGGTTTGAACAGGGCGATGCACGGGCGAATCCTTCTCAAGTGACATATGTGTTCTGCTGATGTTGTAATATTCATTGATGTATTCATCCATCACACTATGCAGATGTCTTTCATTAAGAATAATCATGTGGTCAAGACACTCTCGGCGTAGCGTTCCTATTAACCGTTCGGCGATAGGATTTTGCCAAGGTGAGCGTGGAGCAGTAGGCATATCCTCTAACCCAAATTTCCTTATATGTATTTTGAAATCTTCACTGAAGATTTTGTCATTGTCACGTATGACATATTTTGTCGTTTCATCAAAAGCAAACGTTTCTCTTAACTGCTGAATGGCCCATTCTGCTTGTGGGTTTGGAGTGATGCCGAAGTGCAATATTTTGCGTCTGTCATGCGAAATAGCGACAAATACGTGTATTGATTTAAAAAAGATTGTTCGTATTACAATAAAGTCAATGCCTACGATGTGCTTTGCGTGATTTCGCAGAAAGGTGAGCCATCGCTGTCGCTTGCCATCATCGGATATAGGCTTTCGCATGTACTTTTCGACGGTATTATCGCAAACGTTAAACCCAAGTTTTGCAAGTTCACCTTGGATTCTCTGGGGTGTCCAAGTCTGGTTTTCTCTTTGCATTTTTCGAATAAGCTTTATAAGTTCCCAGTCAATCGTTGGCCTGCCAACTCTGCGAGACTTCCATTTCCAGTAAAGTTTGAATCCTTTGTGATGCCAGCCAATAACTGTCTGGGGTTTGACGATAATCAGTGCGGATTTCCAATGGTCCCAGATTTTGAACAGCCAGGCCCAAAAGATACGGTCTGGTTTTTTAAGTTTCGGCTTTTTGTTACGACCCAGAACTTCCAATTGGTGACGCAGGGCAAGATTCTCAAGGACAAGATTGGTTTTATCTGTGAAGATGAGCCTTATAAGGCCGAAGATAAGTTTTGCTATTAATTTAGACATTGATTCTTCCTGAAAATTCCTGTAAAGTCTAATCTAAAGGAAATTGCGGAATTCTACATAAGTCCTTGTAAATAAACAAGGTCGGAATTTTTGAGCAAGACACCTCATTACTCGATGGGTGAACGGATACGGAGACCTTGCTAACTGCCCCGAATGCAAAGTCGATAAAATCCCGTTTAGGCAACTTCAATAAATCTCTTGTTTTAGTGTAAATACCCGCTTTCACATTTTTCCCATTTCAAACTGACCCATTACCCATTCTGAATGTGCTATTGAGAGCTCGCTTTGCAGCCGTCGGAAAATTCGCTTGTAGCACTCTTCACCTGACCGCTATACTATTGAATACTATGGGCCGTATCACACCGCCTTCGGGTCCTTCCGAGGGCGGTGTTTCTTTTCTGGTTATGGTCCCATCGGTTTTCAGAATCATTGGGCCTACGGGATACGATGTTCCCTAGCTATTCCACCTACTGATAATTCGGAGTGTTGACTTGGCGGCAAAATATATTGATAATTGGAATAAGCATGATGGGCATTCTGAACTTTATATAGGGAGATGAATAGTGGCTAATAATAAAAAAACTGGGAGCTTTGAGCGACCGATGAAAATAAAGGTTTTACTAATCTCTTCAAGTCCGCATACGGAAAAAAGCAGAACCTTTTCTTTGGCCAAGGATGTCTTAGAAGGTCTTTCGCAGGAAGGGGCTGATATTGAAACTATCCATTTACATGATTTCAGGGTATTTTTCTGCAAGCATTGTGAGCAGTGTCATAAGAATATCCTGCATTGTCCCTTGCCGGATGATGTGCACGTAATCCTTAAGAAGATGCTTGAAGCAGACGGGATTATTTTGGCCTCACCCAACTATATAAATCAGGTGACCGCTTCAATGAAGGCACTATTTGACCGTTCGACTCATTTTATCCACTGTAAGAGGCTATTAGGTAAATATGTCGCTGGGGTTGTTTCTTCGGGAAGCGGACAAGATAAGGAGGTTCTAGATTATATCGAGTATTATGGGCATACCTGCGGAGCCCAGTATTCAGGAGGGGTATCCTGTGCCGCACAATCGATCAGGGAAAAGAAAAAGGAAGCCATTAAAATGGGCAGGAAACTTGTCGTGGATATTCAAGAAAAAAAGACTTATCCGGAGCAGTTAGAACTTATTGAGAAAGGTAAGCAGCATTTCAAACGAATAATCGAGGCAAGAAAAAAAGAGTGGGCAGGAGAATACCAGTATTGGCGAGATAAAGGCTGGTTATAAAAACTGTTTGACGTATCAGCAGCAATTACACAGGATAAGACACTTGAAAGAAAAAGCTATAACGAATATCATATCCGCGAAGCACAAACCAAATCAAATGACAAGCAGGCAACGTGTACTGGCTGCACTCAATCACCAGCCGGTTGACCATGTTCCGGTTGATTTAGCGGGAACTCACTGCAGCGGGGCACAAGTAGGCGTCGTAACACAACTACGCAAGGCGCTTGGACTTGCGAAAAAAGGGGAGCGAGTAAAGGTAATCGATATATATCAGATGCTCGGCGAAGTTTCACCCGATTTGATTGAGATACTCCAGCTTGACATTGTGATGCTGCCTGCAAGGTGGAATATGTTCGGCTTTGAGAACGCCGACTGGAAAAACTGGCGGACCTTCGACGGGACGGACGTTCTTGTGCCTGGTAAGTTCAATACCAGACCGGAGGCGAACGGAGATGTTTTGCAATATCCGCAGGGGGACACTTCTTCGCCGGCTTCGGGGAGCATGCCGAAGGGGGGATTCTACTTCGATGCGATTATCCGGCAGGAACCGATTGACGACTCGAAGCTCAATCCTGAGGACAATCTTGAAGAGTTTACCATTCTCGGCGAAGATGATCTGAAGCACTACGAGAAGCATGCCGGCGATTTGCACAGCAATACCAGCCTCGCGATTGTTACAAGTTTTCCCGGAACAGCTTTCGGGGATATAGCACTTGTTCCTGCACCGTTCCTGAAACACCCAAAGGGCATTCGTGATATTGAAGAATGGTATATCAGCACAGTGACGCGAAGGGGCTATATCAAAGAAGTATTTGCGCGACAGGCGGAGATTGCGGTTGAGAACCTGAAGCTTGCCTATCAGGCGGTCGGGGACAAAATACACATCGTCTGGATGGATGGGTCGGATTTATCAAGCCAGAACTCTCTTTTCTGCAGTCCCGAGGGCTACAAAGAACTATATCTCCCTTATGCAAAGAAAGTTAACGACTGGATACATACCAATACAAAATGGAAAACGATAAAGCACTGCTGTGGCGGGTGCGAACCTTTGATTGATGGTTTTATCCAGGCGGGATACGACATACTCAATCCCGTTCAATGCTCAGCGGCCGGCATGGACCCGCAGCACCTGGTTGACAAGTTCGGCGACAGGATTGTTTTCTGGGGAGGCGGGGTCGACACACAGCAAACACTGCCATTCGGCACTCCGGGCGAAGTCGCCAGGCAGGTCAAAGAACGCGTCAAGATATTCAGCCAGAAAAATGGTTTCATTTTTAACACCATTCACAACATTCAGTGCGGGACACCCGTCGAGAATGTCCTCGCAATGTTCAGGGCGCTGGGCAGAAAGGTTTGAGCAGCCATGAGAATCGACAGACAAGCAGTTGCCGCGGATGTTTCCGAACTTGCGAAAGGGGCGGAAAGCACGCTTTATATCTGGCTGGTTTGCATTGTGGCGGCGCTGGGTGGACTATTATTCGGATACGACACGGCGGTCATTTCAGGCGCGATTGGTTTCCTGCAGAAACGGTTTGAGCTTGACCCGAAATGTACCGGCTGGGCGGCGTCATCGGCGCTTCTTGGATGCGTCGTCGGGGTGGCCTTTGCCGGCGTTTTGAGCGACCGTCTTGGGCGAAAGAAAACTTTGATTGTCGCGGCAATTCTTTTTTTCGTTTCGGGTATCGGCACGGCCTTGCCGAGAAACCTGGCGGAATTTGTAATATTCCGTATTATCGGCGGGATTGGTGTAGGGGCGGCGTCGATAACCTCGCCGATGTATATCGCCGAGATATCTCCCGCTCGAATTCGTGGGCGTATGGTTTCGGTTAATCAATTCGCCATCGTATCGGGGATGCTGCTGGTCTATTTCGTCAATTATTTTATCGCGCAGTTCGGCGACGAGACATGGAACGTTCATTTTGGCTGGCGGTGGATGATGGGTTCGGAGGCGGCGCCGTCGGCAATGCTGCTTGTGTTGATGTTTTTCGTGCCGGAAAGTCCGCGATGGCTGACCAAGCAAAACCGCGAGGAGGAAGCCCTCGGAATTTTAGTGAAAGTTGATGGGCAAAGACACGCTCAGACGGAAATGGCGGCAATAAAAGAAACGATAGCTCATGAAAGCGAGTCGGTGGCACAGTTTTTCCAGCCGGGGCTGAGAATCGTTCTGCTAATCGGCGTTGTCTTGGCTGTCTTGCAGCAGATTACCGGCATAAACGTCTTTCTATACTACGGGCCGGAGATATTTAAAAAGCTTGGTACGGGCACCGATGCGGCTTTGCTTCAGACAATGGTCGTAGGGGCGGTAAATCTTATCTTCACAATTATCGCAATCTGGACTGTCGATAAACTGGGACGCAAACCCCTGATGATAATTGGCGCGGCCGGGATGGGAATCACACTGTTTGCGATGGGACTTTCTGCGTTCCAACAAATAACCGAACTGTGGTTCCTTGTTTTCATACTGGGCTATATGGCCAGTTTCGCTCTTTCGGTCGGGCCGGTTACGTGGGTAATACTTTCGGAAATATTTCCGACTAAAATTAGAGGCAGGGCGATGGCCGTCGCCGCAATCTTTTTGTGGGTCGCAAATTATTTCGTCTCACAAACCTTCCCCATGATGAACGAGAATGCATGGCTCGTGGAAAAATTCAATCGGGCTTTTCCATTCTGGATATATGGCGGCATGTGCGTGGTCCTCGTTATTTTTGTTTTGCTGTTTGTGCCGGAAACGAAAGGCAAAACCCTCGAAGAGATAGAAAAACACTGGCATGGACAGCTTCACAATCGATGCCGAAGCAAGTAACAATAAGGGGAAAAATTATGGTCGGCAGAATAATTTCACTCCTGGCGTTCGGATTACTTGCAGTTTTTTATGCGGGTCGGGCCGAGGCGCAAACACAGCGGACCAAACCAGAGGTCATCCTCACTTCATCCAATCCTGCGGAGCTTGAGCTCCTGGCTGCCAAAGAAATCCGAAGGTATCTGTATCTGCGAACGGGCCGGCTGATAACTATAGCTGCCGATAGCCGCCGGGAACCGAACTGCGCAATCGTTGTTGGTCGCAAAGACAGCGATATAATCGCGGGATACTCGCAAACTAATGGCGAAATCAAATCCATGGCGGACTCACTTGCTAACCAGCAGTATTTTATAAAAACGCTGACAAAAGATGGGAAACGGCACCTCTTGATTGCCGGTGGCGACGATATAGGGACACTATACGGAGCCTATCGATTTATCGAACTCTTCGGCGTGCGTTTCTATCTTCACGGGGACACAATACCCGATGCAACAGTACCTCTCGAACTGCCCGATGTAAATGAAACGGGCGGGCCGCTGTTCGAGCTTCGTGGCATTCACCCATTTCATGATTTTCCTGAAGGCCCCGACTGGTGGAACGAAAACGACTATAAGGCGATAATTTCTCAACTGCCGAAACTGCGAATGAACTTCTTCGCCCTGCATACCTATCCGGAGAAAGGTCCCAACGCCGAACCTACCGTGTGGATTGGACTTAGTGAAGATATCGAGCCGGACGGAAAGGTCAAATTCAATTATCCGTCGAGCTATAATAACACCCTTCGCGGCAACTGGGGTTATGCGCCAAAGAAAACGAGCGATTTCAATTTCGGCTCTTCGGTGCTGTTCGAACGTGACGATTACGGGCCGGAAGTGATGTTCGGCTTGATGCCTGAGCCAAATACACCCGAAAAAAGTAACGAGTTGTTCAACCGGACTGGCAGTATGTTCAAGGAAGTATTCGAATACGCCCACAAGCTTGGCGTTAAAATCTGTGTTGGTACGGAAACGCCCTTGGTAATACCGCAGGCGGTTAGAAATCATCTGGCCGAACAGGGCAAAGACCCTAACAATCCGGCGACCATAAAGGAGATTTATCAGGGTATGTTCGAGCGGATAAAAAGGACTTATCCTGTGGACTACTACTGGCTTTGGACGCCTGAGGGCTGGACATGGGAAAAGGTAAGGGATGAGCAGGTGGAGGCAACCCAGCGCGATATGCTTTTGGCCGTCGAGGCGGCAAAGGCGGTCAATTCACCGTTTACTATTGCGACCTGCGGCTGGGTGCTCGGCCCGCCGAAGGACAGGGCTCAGTTTGACCGCGTGCTGCCCAAGGAAATCCCGTTTAGCTGCATCAATCGTCAGGTTGGTTTTACTCCGGTCGAAGCGAACTTCGCCAGGATACAAAACAGGCCCAAGTGGGCGATACCATGGCTTGAGGACGATGGAGCTATTGCCTCGCCACAGCTCTGGGTAGGAAGGATGAGAAGAGACGCTGTCGATGCCCTTGGGTATGGATGCACCGGACTGATGGGGATTCACTGGCGGACCCGCGTCTTGGGACCAAACGTATCGGCTTTGGCAAAAGCGGCGTGGGAACAAGGCGACTGGAGCAAAGCGGCGAAAGACCAGCCAGCGACAAAACTACGGAATTTACCAGCCGGAGATTTCTACCTGGACTGGGCAAAGACGGAGTTCGGACCTGAGGCCGCGGAAGAGATTGCCGGGATATTTACCCGCCAGGACTGCAAAGGATATACTATGCCTCGCTCATCGGAATGGGTTGATGGTCCCGGAGCGATAAGAGTAAACAAGACCGACTGGAGCAAGGAAGCGAAAAAATACGCCTTTGTTGACGAATTCGTGAAACTGCGCGGAAAAATCAGGGGCAATGGCAATATCGAGCGGTTTGATTACTGGCAGAATACGTTCCAGCATGCGAAGGCGATGAGTGAGGTTGGCTGCATGCTTGGTCGGCTCGATGAAACCGTAAGCCGGATAGAAAAACAGAGCGACCCGAAAATCAAAAAGCAGTTGGCCGAGAAAGAGGCGCTGCCGCTGAGAAAAGAGCTTGCCAAAAAGTGGGGCGAAATGGTGACATACCTTTTGGAGACGGTTTCGAACACGGGCGAAATGGGAGCGATTGCCAACATCGAGCAGCATTCGATGAAACGGCTGGGGCTTCTCAACAAGCACGACAAGGCCCTTGAGGAAATTCTCGAAAGGCCCCTTCCCGAAGACATAAGGCCCTGGAAGGATTATCGCGGCGAACCACGAATCATTGTGCCGACTGTGCGGGGCAATCTGACAACCGGTGAAAATCTGGAGCTGAAGGTAATCATTTTGTCCAAAACAAGCGCCGGTGAGGCGTTCTTGTACTGGCGACCTATGGGTCAAGGCCAATATAAGAAGCTCTCCCTCGAACACATCGCTCGCGGCGTTTACACGGCTCTCGTCCCGGCAGCGGATATTAACGGCAGAGACATTGAGTATTATATAAAAGCCCAGCTCGGCTTCGGCAAAACACTATATTTCCCTGCCGCCGCTCCGGATAGAACCCAGACGGTCGTCGTAAATTAGTTGAATGCAAAGCCGAACCGGACAACTGTAAGCCGGCAGGTCGGCGACAACGGCAGCCAGCCGACTTCTGTTGAATTTATGGCCGCCTGCTCTGTGCTGGAGATAAGACAAATTTTCGCCAGCTACAATAATTCCAAAGGCAATGCTGATACTGAACAGGTGATGCGGAGGTGGCTGATTATGCCAGCCGTGGCTGAAGGCAGGATAGGCCTTAAATCCATGTCAGGGTATGGAGGTGTGACATTCGGTAACGCTTTGATGGATAAAGAATTTCGCGTTTTGGCGGTGTCCAAATAGCGACAAAAGTGCCATTAATTTCCGGCCTGATTTGCCAAATATCCGGTATCTCCTGGTCCTTATATGATGCCCCCGCTATTTGTCCCTCCCAGAAATTACATCCGGGCTTTTAAGGCCGAGCAGACGGCTAAGTTTTTACTCGGTGTATAGGATTTACTGTTTAGGCACAATTGGCTTGTAGAAATGTTTTTGGCAGGTTTGAGTCAAAAAATCTCAGGTATTTATGATATGCGCAGACCTTACCTGTAGTTGTGGGATAAAATCGGTTGGTCTTTTATGTGAGCTCTTGCTCAGCACTCTAACTCGTAAGAGTGCAAAAAACGACATACACCAAACATGTTATTATACTGCATCCATGGCATAACCCGCAAGTCCCCCATTCTGAATGTGCTATTGAGAGCTCGCTTTGCAGCCGTTGGAAAATTCGCTTGTAGCACTCTTCACCTGACCGCTATACTATTGAATACTATGTCCAAAGAAACGGTTGCGCAAGATAGTACAGTAATTGCCTCGGCGCAGGCCGCTGTCGCTTTGCACGGTCGTTTGGTATCTATTGATGCTCTGCGCGGCTTTGATATGTTCTGGATAGTCGGCGGCGATGCGATCTTCAGAAGTCTACAGAATATCTCCAGGAATCCCATAACAGAGTGGATTAATCTGCAGTTGCAGCATTGTCCCTGGCAGGGATTCCGCTGTTACGATTTGATTATGCCGCTGTTTCTGTTCATAGTCGGCGCGGTCATGCCCTTTTCAATTAACCGCCGGCTGGCCGCCAGCTCCGGTAAGCTCGCTGTCTATAAGCATATTCTTTTGCGCGTTATTATCCTGTGGCTTCTTGGCATGATTCAGGACGAGCTTTTAGCTTTTGATTTGAACAAAGTCAGGTTATACAGCAACACACTCCAAGCCATTGCCTCGGGCTATCTTATTGCGGCCGTCGTCATGCTGCATTTCCGGCCTAAAGTGCAGTACCTGATATTCAGCGGCCTGCTGCTGGCGTACTGGGCACTGCTGACTTTCGTACCGGTGCCTGGCGTTGGCCCAGGTCAACTCACCCCGCAGGGCAATCTGGCCATCTACATCGACAAAACACTCATGGGCCGATTTCAGGATGGAACCGCATACACGTGGATTCTCAGCAGTATGACATTTGCCGCCACAGTGCTGATGGGTGTATTTTCAGGCCGATTCCTTCGCCAAAATCGCGGTGCTTATTCAAAGGTAGTCTGGCTGCTCGCCGCCGGCCTTGCATGTCTGCTGGCGGGTCTGGCCTGGTCAACCTTCTTTCCCATCATCAAGTACATCTGGTCCAGCTCGTTCGTGCTCTTTGCCGGAGGAATCAGCCTGATATTACTTGGTCTGTTCTATCTGGTTATTGATGTATGGGGCTATAGGAAATGGGCTTTTGGTTTTATCGTCATCGGTTCAAATGCGATTGTGGCTTACATGCTCCCGACCTTTGTTTCTTTCAGAACAATCGCCGGCTTTTTCGTGAGGGGGCTTGATAAATGGGTCGGCGGCTGGACCGAATTTACTCACACTCTCGCCGCGTTCTTCGTGCTGTGGCTGCTGCTGTTCTATCTTTATAGAAACAAGACTTTTGTGAAGATTTAATGCACAGCAAAAGGCATCTGTCAATTCTTTCTTTTTTTGCTGAGTATCTCCAATAATTCGCGTCTGGTTTGTCTGAATGATTTTACATCGCAATTGTATTTATCGATACCCTGAATGTGTTTTGAAACAAGTATCATCGCCGCCGCAGGGTCATTTTCACGGAGCATGCACAAAAGTTCATAATCTGCCACGCCGTCTCGCATCGTTTCAAACCGTATCGAATCAAGCGGCCCGTCGACACCGGGATATACTACCCACGCATCTCCGCCTGGCAACCCCGAATCTTTTATCGCCGTTTCCTTAAACGGGTTGCCGCTCCAGAAATTGTATCCCCAGTGCAGATAACCCGTAAGGCCGTAATAATAATTTATCCAGTGCAGAATCCGCGTTTTCCAAAGCGGCTGTTCGATAAACCGATTCGCGTATTCGCCCTGCGGATACATGCAAGTGTAAAACCAGACCTCTTCGCTTGCCGCTTGCCTCTGTTTGTAATAAAGGTAATCGTCTTTAAGAAAATTCATCTGTGGCACCCAGATATCCACAAAACCCGCCAGTTCTTTTGTATGGCATGCCTCGATTATTTTAAATCTCGGCGCATATTTTCGCACCAGTTTGGCAATTGCGACATAGCTTCGAACATTTTCATTAGTCGGCTCGTCCGCAATGTGCTGCATGTAAATTTCCAGCCAGTTCTTTTGCTTCAAATGTTCGGTTAATGCAGGCAGAAATTGCGAGTAAAATTCATCAGCCTCTGCGCTGCACGGGTCGCAGCCGACCTTGACAAAATTTCCATCCTTAATTTTATAAATGTACGCCTCGAACTGATTCTCCCATTTATCCTCAATCCTTCCGCCCAGATGACTTCCTTCAATTCGCCCGATAACACCTTCATCTATAAATATCTCAACCGCCTTATCAAAACGAGCGAAATCGAATCTAAGCCTGCCGCTCTTTCCGACCGAATACTCTGTTAGCTCCAAGGCCGACAGCCTTGCAACATTCTGCCGATGCTCCGCCATATCACGAGCGTATTTTCTTAATAGCTCCCAGTACACCGGCGAGTACTGCTCCAAATCTGCGAGGTTGGCATTCGTTGAGGGGTTTGTTCGATACTTGCTCATATAAAACCAGTTTGTCAGCCAAAGGCGTGATTTGCCGACAACAACATCGTAGACCTTAACCGATACCGGAACTTCTATCATCTGCGCCTTGCCGTTCATCAGGCAGGTAATCTTCATATCCCCTGAATACACCCCCGCCTTGGCCGTCGTTGGCACCACAATAGTTATCCAAATCGGCTGATTTGCCTTGGCCTGCACATCTATCGTTTTATCTTCGAGTAAAAAATCCGGAAAGTCGGCCGGTGGCTTGCGAAGCTGATCGGATGGTGCCTTTTCAATCGGACAGCCGACGTGCACATATCCGACAAATCGTACTTTGATATCATCGAGCTTTACGTTCTTATCATTTTGAAGTGTCAGAGATTCAAGTGTCGCTTTTAATTTTTCTATTTTCCAATCGCCGCAAACAACTATCTGCAGCGAGGCCGTCTCCCCTCGCGCAACCTCCGCAACCGCCTCATCGGATACTGTTATCCGTTCATCCCTGAAAACTTTTGTCAGTGGGTCAGCCGTCCAGACTTTTACCGCAGACCTGCCGCATCCTGTCACCATAAGGATGGCCGCTGAAAGCATACCCAAAAGCACTTTTCGCACTCTTCTCACCTTTCAACCTTTTCACGCATTCGCACCATTCCTTTTCTCTTGGATGTGATCAAGGCATATTTTACAGTGGCGTGTCCAACCTTCCAACTAAAAGCACTTCCACATTTTTTCCACCCTTCACACCTTTCAACCTTTTCACGCATTCGCACCATTCCGCCGACTTTCGTAGGGGCACAGCATGCTGTGCCCGATTATGTAGCGGTTATGGACACGTCCTCCATCTTATGAGTTTTTGGATTCTTGACGCTTATCGTTGGCCTTTTCAGCCCGCAATGCTTTCGCTCCATCTCTCCCTATGTCACAGTCGAGGCAAGGCCATCCTCAAGACCGAACTCCTTCTGTAGAAGCTCATGCACTGAGCGGACGATGAACGATACTACCGGTTTCCCGTACTATAAAAAAACTCATCTGATGCTAAGTATCCGGGAAAGGTGATCTTACAAGCGGCATATTTTGCTGAAATTGGTCGGTATTCATTCGGTTCTGCGCTACAATTCCCGCTTTTTACAAATGATGTGTGAGACCTTATAGGATGGCTGCCTATGTCTGCCGTGGCTAAAGGCAAGGTAGGCCTTAAATTCGTGTCAGGGTATAAAGGGGTGACATTCGCTAACGGTTTGGCAGATAAAGAGTTACGCATTTTGGCAGTGCCAGAATAGCGATAAATCCGCCATTGATTTGGGGCCGATTTGCCAAATATTCAATATCTCCAGGTTTTTATATGATGCCCCCGCTATTGCTTGTAACATTTTGCAGGCCAGTCAGTTACGACTGGCCTTTTTCGTTTCTTTTTGTCACTCATTTTGAGCTTAGGCGTGCCGGACGCTTGTTTAGGCGTGTCTGTAATGTCGGGGGAAATGGCCTGAAAGTAGCGTGAAAGGCATGACCACAGGAGATGAGAAGTTGACCGACAAGCAGCAGGTGTTCGTGAAAAAGTGTTGTGGCAACGAGTGGAACGCGAATAAAGCCGCAATCACGGCAGGATACAGTCAGAGACCCATCTCGAAATCCACATTAAATTAAGAAGCTATCCAATTTTTGTTGTTTAACGGGAAGCACTGCATAACTCTACCATCCACCACACCTATTAATATCCAATTTAACACTTTGGAAGACACTTTTGTGCCTTTCAATTCCACGATAGTATCGAAATCTTGTTCTAAAATATAGCGCAAGATGAGCTTTGCTACGCTTTTTTCTCCAAAGAGCTCTATTACGCTCGGCTCAAAATCGTTTGTTTTGGGCAGATATAGGGGCTACGAGTCCGCTTTCAAAAAAATATCACAAAAAGGAGCCAAATTTAAAATAATTATCTTGACTTGCGTTACGGAACTGCTAAACTTCTATCTTCATCTTGCTTGCCGAGGCCCCCCTCAGAAGGGGTAAGCGTTATCACTCGTGTTTCCCAACTTGTAACCGTTAGCCGCCCATAGTCCGTCAAGAAGTAAAATCTTGCCGCAATTAACAAAGGCAGGAAGGATAAATTATTAATGAAGGTTTTTATGTTAGGGTGGGAATTCCCGCCCTATATCAGCGGTGGATTAGGGACGGCCTGTTACGGTCTGACTAAGGCGATGGACGAGCTGGGTATAGAAGTTACGTTTGTTCTGCCTAAGTCGAGCACGAGTCACCTCGCCGGCCATGTTAACATACCAAGCGACCAGCCTTATGCCTTCAAAAGCGTAAGATTTCTCATGATTTCTTCGACACTCAGGCCTTATGCCCAAGTTGCCACTGTTCCCGCGAGCTGGCAGCTCGGCTGTTCGGCAGCTCAACAAACAAATGCACCTGCCAATATTGGTCTGGGACAAATTGACGACCCGAACAATTACGGCGGTGATATCTATTCGGATGTCCGCGGATATACTGACAAAGTAGTCAGAATCGCTGCAACCGAACAGTTCGACGTAATTCACGCCCATGACTGGATGACATATCCTGCCGGCGAAGCGGTGTCACGGCAAAGCTATAAACCTTTAATCGTGCACGTCCATTCAACGGAGTTTGACCGTAGCGGCGAACACGTCAATCAGAAGGTTTACGATATTGAACAACAGGGCATGTACGCGGCGGCAAAGGTTATAGCGGTAAGCAACCTTACGAAAAACACAATCCTGAAACATTACGACGTTCCATCAGAAAAAGTGGAAGTGGTTCATAACGCTGCGGAGCACAGCGGCAATGAATCTCAGCACATTCCGCTGAACGAAACGGATAAAATTGTCCTTTTCCTCGGCCGAATCACAATGCAGAAAGGTCCGGAGTATTTTCTTGCCGCTGCAAAAAAAGTCCTCGAAGAGATTAATAACGTCAAATTCATTATGGCGGGAAACGGCGATATGATGCATAGAACTATCGAGCTTGCAGCCCGGATGGGTATCGGGCACAAGGTTCTCTTTACCGGCTTTCTGCGGGGAGAGGACGTCGACAGGGCCTATCAAATGGCCGACCTCTACGTAATGCCTTCGGTTTCCGAGCCGTTTGGAATTGCTCCTCTCGAAGCCATGAACCGAAACGTGCCTGTTTTGATCAGTAAGCAAAGCGGCGTCGCCGAAATAGTCAGCCATGCTCTCAAGGTCGATTTCTGGGACATAAATGAAATGGCCAACAAAATGATAGCCGTTCTTAAACGACCATCTCTCCAGAAAACTCTAAGCAGGAACGGCTTTCACGAAGCGAATAAGCTTAACTGGGAGGATTCTGCTATGAAAGTAAAGAAAGTCTATGAGGAAGTGATTGCTAAGGCGCAAAGTGAGGAGAAATAAGTATGGCTTCGGTATGTTTTTACTTTCAGGTGCATCAGCCGCAGAGGTTACGGCATTATACCGTTTTTGACTGCGGCACTAATTACTTTGACGACCATAAGAACGCCGAGGTCTGCAGAAAAGTGGCAAATAAGTGTTACCTCCCCGCCAATCGGCTCATGCTCGAGTTGATTGAAAAATACAAAGGAAGATTTAAGATATCTTACAGCATTACCGGCGTATTGCTGGAGCAACTTGAGTTGTATGCGCCGGAAGTAATGACTACATTCAAGCAACTGGCCGCCACGGGCTGTGTGGAGTTTCTCGCCGAAACTTATTACCACAGCTTAAGTTTACTGTACTCAAGGGAGGAGTTCATTGAACAAATAAAGGCCCACAAACAGATTACCAGGCGACTCTTTGGGCAGACGCCCCGCGTTTTCCGAAATACCGAGCTTATTTACAACAACAGCTTACCGGTTATCATTGACCAAATAGGCGGCTTCGATGCGATAATAACCGAAGGTGCAGACCATATCCTCGGATACAGGAACGCAAATTTTGTTTACCGTCCGACCAGCTCAACCGGACTTAAACTCCTGCTGAAGAATTACCGGCTCAGCGACGACATAGCATTCCGGTTTTCCAACCGGGACTGGTCAGAATGGCCTTTGAGGGCGGATAAATTTGCCAGTTGGATAAACCAAATCAACGGCAATGGTTATGTGTGCAATCTCTTTATGGATTACGAAACCTTTGGCGAGCACCAGTGGCAGGACACCGGGATATTCGATTTTCTGCGCCGTCTGCCGGAAGAAATCCTCAGGTACCCGGACAATAACTTCAAGACACCTTCGGAAGTAATAAAGGCCTACAGTGCTGTTGGCACAATAGATGTCCCTCACACCATAAGCTGGGCAGATATTGAACGGGACCTCTCGGCCTGGCGAGGTAACCCTATGCAGGAAAACGCACTGACAGAACTCTACCGGCTCGAGGACAAGGTCAAACAAACAGGCGATCTGGACATTATCGCTGACTGGAGAAAGCTCCAGACATCGGACCATTTCTATTATATGTGCACAAAGTACTTCGCTGACGGCGACGTGCATAAATACTTCAACCACTATGATTCGCCGTATGATGCCTACATCAATTTTATGAATGTCCTGGATAATCTTAATTATAGATGCTCAAAAATTCCAGCACAACCCGAAGTGGAATCTCCGCGTACTGCTCATCAGCAAATGGCGGTAGTTTGAAGGCATAGATAAAGAAAACCATTAATAATTTTTTTGTATCGGAAAGGAAGTAACGATGGACTTTATTGGAACACAAAAGAAGGTGAAAACACAGACTCCAGCATCCACGAAAATTACACAGGCACCCAAGGCAAAAGCGACGTCAATGGCCGAGCTCATCAGGCAAAAGGCCATATCGTTAGGCATTCAGCCAGGCCAAATGAATAAAGTTGAACTTATTCACTCTATCCAGAGGGCTGAGGGCAATAATCCTTGCTTTGGGACGTCAAATGGCCGGTGCCCTTATACGGGCTGCTGCTTTATGGCGGACTGTCTGAAAGTTTAAGAGTCGGCATAGGAAGTGCACGCACTGGGATTTGTTATTAGAAAGGCCATTACTGTTAGGGCACTGATACCTTAACTTACATAAAAAGGGCCAAGATAAAATATCGGTCAGGCTCGGCTGCTATGATCGAGTCGCGTCGTGGCAGCGGCGCAATCTGTCGATGCGCCATAGCAGGAGGCGAGTACCTCAAACATAACTAACAGAAAATTGATTTGATGAAGAGTTTGTATGATAAACTCAAACGCTACATGGATAGACGAGCACACGCCTGAGTTGAAAGGCAAGATTCTGGCTACCCTTTCTATGGAAGGTTGTATACCTGAGCTGAAAGGAGATGCCCGCGAAGCGAACACCAAAGGCGGTTTGGGAATATATTTCGGCGATAAGCTCGAGGGTCTTAACGCGATAGGGATGGACAGAGCTTTTGGTTGCATGCCCCTTTATAGTAAGCGACTGGTCCAGTCAATCAGAGGTGGGAGGCAGCATATTGAATATAGAGATGTTTCTTATAAGGACCAGCCGATTGGGCATGTCATGGACAAGAGAGGAAAGCCCCTGCAATTTGATGTGTGGGGTTGGGATGAGAAGAACACCGCCCAGGAGCGGCAATACCATGTAGATGTATATAGCATAAGCCGCGGAGGGACACCCCTTCACGGCTTCTATTGCCCTGAGGTATTTGACATCCTTTACCCGGACTACAAGACGCATCCAAGTAACGGCATGGAACATCGCTTTCTGCAGGATACTGTTTTTGCTGAATGCGTCTACGAACTGTTCAAAAGCATGGGGGTTGTGCCTGATATCCTACACCTTAACGAAGGTCATGTTGCAGATAGCGCCGCAATAGTAAAGGGCGACAAAGTCTTCGATAAGACAGCCGTAGTCTATACAAACCATACGGTTGTCCCAGCGGGCCTGGAGAAATTCTGCATCGGTGAACTTGTTGGCGGCGACGTCGCAAGAGTGCGTTACGCGATGAGGTTCCCTGGCCAGAGCTGGCAGAGGTTATGGAGGAAATTTGTGGTAGTGAAGGATGGCCAGATGTTCATAGACTTCTCCAGGGGCGCTCTTGAAATATGTGATGCTGCAAATGGTGTAGGCAAGGAGCATGCTGACATTACTGAGAGCCTGTTCCAGTGTCATGACAGAAGGATAGAGGCCATACTCAACGGTTCAGGTGACACATGGGTCATGGACGAGCTGTTGGAAATGGGACTCAAAGGCATCAAACCGGGTAAAGAAACACTTCTGAGAATAAGCACAGAAGGCAAAGCATTATCTTTAGCTGAAGTCAAAAAGAGAACGGCCGGTATGACCAACAAAAGCGGCCAAATCATCAGCAAAAATGGCGTAACGCTGGATACAGACTTGCCAACCGTATGGATGGTAAGGAGAATGGTGGAATACAAGAGCCAGCTGCCAATTCTGAAGGACATTATCCATGTTATATGCGCGGACAGGGATGATGAAGTTGACACAATCTGGGGGAGGACGAATGGTCTGGGTATGCAGGTTGTTGTAGGTGGGATCGCACCGAAAGGGTCCAATGAAGAGGGGTGGATAAAAGAGTTCATTGGCTGGATGCAAAGGCCTGAGCTGAAGGGGAGGTTTGTTTATGTGCCGAATTCAGATACCGTACTTCTCAGGATGCAGGCCATTGGGGCCGACATATGTATCAGCTGTCCCCTGCCGGAGAAAGAGGCATGCGGCACTTCGGACCAGCGTTCCGCAAGGAACGGGGGTATAAACATCGCTACACGAAGTGGCGGCCCCCCAGAATACATTAGAGAAGGCAGAAACGGAATGCTGGTCGGCCCATATGAAAGCAACGAGGATTTTTACAGGAGAGCGCCAAAGGACATTCTGGATAAGCTCAAGCAACTGTCTGACATATACTACAACGATGACAGCTCGTGGCTGGACATGAAGCTTGAATCATATCTGGCAAGTCCAAAGGTAACTGCTATTGCAATGGAACAAAGGTATGCCAATATGTATGCACAAGCGCTCCATGTAAGGGAAGATATCATCCGCAGCAGAGACCTGGGACCCAATAATATGCTGGATACTGAGGAGCATACAAACCTTATGCTCAGACTGCAAGAAGCGGCGCGTGATTTCCTGTATCGTGACGTTGCACTTGAAGATAACGCTGCACTGAAGGGTTGGACTGTCATTACCGGTTCGCCGTATTTCGACCAAAGACACGGCGGCCAGCTCTACAATTGGGGAAGAGACGCCATGGTGGCGCTTCCCGGCCTTTGCCTTGAAAGGGAAAGGTTTGATATGTTCAGGAATGTCATGAAGAACTATCTGAGGTTTGTCAAGCATGGCATCCTTCCCAACATTGTCGGCAATGGCTCCAGGCCAAGATATAATAGCATCGATGCATCTTTGTGGCTGCTCTGGGCAATGGGCAAGTACCTTGACCGCACACATGATTACGCCTTTCTGGATGCAATGGTTTACAGAAAATTCCCCCAGAACGAAACAGCCACTGTCCAGGATATGCTGGAAGAAATCATAGACACATACCGGCATGGCATAGAGTTTGAGGATAGGTGGCAAGAGGATGGCAATGAGAAATCCCAGACAATAAGCATCCGCATGGATAGCGACTGCCTCATTTCAGCGGGCAATGAGAACACTCAGTTGACCTGGATGGATGTGAAACTCAAGGGTTGCGGACCGGTTACAAGCCGCCACGGTAAAGCAGTTGAAATAAACGCGCTTTGGTACAACGCCTTGAAGGTGATGGAGGGTATACAAAAGCGCAGAGGCGGCGAAAGCGGAGAATATGCACAGCTGGCGGGGAAGGTGAAATCCGGTTTCACGAAGTTCTGGAACCAAGAAACCGGCTGCCTTTACGATACTATTGACGGGGACCCCGAACAGGGCAGGAAGATAAGGCCGAACCAGGTCTTTGCAGTGGCCTTTGGGTTGCTGGATGCCGACAAGAGCCGGGCTATTATGGGCAAGGCAAGGGAAGAACTGCTTACGCCTTTTGGCTTGCGCACACTCTCACTGCATGACATGGATTACTGCCCCCTTCACAACAACGAATACTCCTACCACCAGGGGACCGTCTGGCCGTGGCTTATTGGCGGCTTCATTGAGGGCTGCATAGTTGCTTACGGTAGGAAAGAAACGCTTAGGATTCTGGATGGCATAGGTTACTTTACCACTCTTTCAGAAATGCTGGGAGAATTCAAATCCATACCTGAAATATTTGACGGCAACTGCCAGTCGGTTTATGAGCCCAGGGACAGAAAGGGATGCAAATCACAAGCATGGAGCGTAGCAGAATCATTACGTGGGTTGTCATTGCTACTCTTCCCACGTGATAATTCACGGGATGCAGAGCAAAAGGTCGTCAGCAGCAAGGTTATCTATGAGATGGTTGTTAGGGATTATCATGATGCTGAAAACCACGTGCATGGTCTTTCTGCCGCTTCGGAAGAACTGCCGTTCTTGGCAAAGTTGGGGGTCGAATATGTCTATCTTCTCGGTTTGATGAAACATACCGGCTACCCCTTTGGTATAGTGGATCCGTTTGACATTGATAAGAGCGCCGGCAGTTTTGCGGATTTGGATAATTTCATGTCCGTTGCCCATTCGCTGGGATTAAAGGTCATTGCTGACTGGATGGCAAATCAGCATGTCTCCAAAAACAGCCCCCTATGCAAAGCTCATCCTGATTGGTTCCTATATACGGATGCTAAAGACGGCGATTATTTTGCCGGCAAAGGCATGCTGTTATGCAGGGGCATGGATATGCGTGGCAATGAGAAGAACCTCGCCTTGGTTTCAGCAACCGATGAAGTTCCTTTAAGGGGTTTCCCCCGGCGTTGGAGTTCCCTTGCACAGCCTGACCTTTCGCATCCCCAGGTCAGGAAACATGGGCTTGATATAGGCCGTTTCTGGCTGGCTAAAGGACTGGACGGTTTCCGCATCGATGCTGCACTTTCCACGTTCCCAGACAAGATAAAAGAAAATTGGGGACTGGATGTCGAGGACAACCTGACACGCTTGTTCATAGAAAATGTGCGCAGTATTAAGCCGGATTGCTTCATTATGTTTGAGGGCTTTGAAAGGTTGGAAGAACTCCTGCAGCTTGCTAATAACCAAAACTGCGCAGTGTATAACTGGCAGCCAAGGAATCTGGCTACCGATGCCCTTGAAGACCCGGGCAAGCTCCCCATGTTAATATCCTATTTAAAGGAGCTCGAACATACGCAGCAGATTCGGGACAACCTGATAAACCTAGGCCCGGAACACGACGCTTTTGATTTTGGAGACCCATGGGCAAAACTCTGTTACAGGCACAGGTTATTGATGCATTTCATGTACGGCTTTATGCCAGGATACATACTGGTCTTTAATGGTGATGTATTTGGCAGGCAACACCATTACAAAATAGACCCAGCTAAAACATCCCCTGCACCAAGGGTTGCCGATGCCGACAACGGCAAAAAGGAAACAGCAAGAAGGCTCTTTGGCCTCCGTAAAGAGTATCCGTTATTAGTTGAAGGGGACTATAAGGTCTTGGAGAATGATGAGCACGATGTAATCTGTCTGGCCCGCTTTGACGAGAGCGAGATTGTGCTCGGCGTAATCAACCCGAATTTAGGTGCCAAAGAAGTGGTGTTTTCTCTTAATGACATCATAGACGGCCGGGTAAATCCATCGAATATCAAACAGGCCTATTGTACACAGGATGTCGTCCTTCTTAAGAATGATGCAAAGGGCTGGATCAGCGAAATAAGGGACAGCCTACCAGCAGAAAGGTTGCTCCGGGAAGGGTTATACGTGGGAATCGACCCAATGTCATGCCAAGTTATCAGGCTGCGACTGAATGTGTGATCGAATACATTTTATGGATTATCAAGGCGGCGGGCTAAGGTTTTAGTAAATATAGCGTTGCGAACGGTTGGTTTTGTTCGCAAATACTGGGCTTGTGATCACAATATGCTTAACAGAGGGAGTGTAAGAGCAGAGTATTTGGTTCGTCTTTTTAATTTCGCCTGCTGGGGTTGATTGATTCCTTCGACTGCCCATAGAAACGGTAAACCTTCTCTGGTGTTTATCACATCTATGGCCGAATCAGCCGAGCAGCATTTTCCCTCTCAGCGCTATCAAACAGGCCCCCGTACTATAAAAAAACTCATCCGATGTTGAGTTTTTGGGAAAGCTTGACATTAAAGCATCTTATTTTGCTGAGATTGGTCGTTTTTCCTTTGGTTCCGCGATGTGATTCCTATGTCGGAAGCGTCCTGGCGGGCTTTTGAATTCATACAGGATGATGGCCTGATGGGTGGGATGAATACTTTTACAGTACGGGGAGCATTACAAGCAACCATACCTTTGTCAATCGCAAAAAGCCATCACCCTTGACGGGCTTATGTATCACGTTTTCGCAGCAATAGGCCGCCTAAACCGAGAATTAAAATCGTAGCGGGCTCGGGAGTCAAATCGAGGCGCATGGATGAATCGCCTGGTACCCAGGTTTGGCCGCCGTCAATACTCAGCTCGGTGAAAACATCAAAGAAGCTGTCGATGCGATACATTCCGGAACCTATATCGGTGATTGTGGTTTCGCCAGTTGATGCGAGAGTCGGACTTTCACGAATGAGCATATCACTGGTTGCAGGAATTAACATCTGAGTTAATTCGTTGTTGAAAGTTCGTGTGCCGCCATTCTGCCCGACGCCTGAAAGTATAAATTCAATCTCAACGTCAGGAATGTCAAACAATGTTGGGGCGCCATCAATGCTCAGTTCGACGAATACATCGAAGAAGCTTTCTATGTGGACCGTATCACCAACAGGCGGTGGCGGGCTAGAATTGCTCGGCTTCAACCATTTGATTCTTGCAAGCTTGTAGCTGGTTGTGTATTGGACGGTAGCGGAACCATTAGGCGCCCACTCGTCAGTGAGCGGGGACATGCTGTCGCCGGGGAAGAATCCCGTGGCATAAGCGGCGCTTGCTAAAAAGGCGAACAAAAGAATTGGGATTGGCAGGAATCTGTTCATCTCTCTTCTCCTAAAATATAGGCATTTAATTAACGACCCAATCAATAGGATATTATAAATCGTGGTTACAGATAATGTCAAGTAAAAAACAGCATATTATTAATTATTTATGTATTGGCCGTACCATAAAAAACTCATCTGATGCTAAGTTCTTGGGAAAGCCGACTTTAACGCAGCTTATTTTGCTGAAATTGGTCGCCTTTCTTTTGATTCCACGCTATAATTCCTACGTTGGGGGTGTCTTGGCGGGCTTCTGAAGTCATACAGGATGGCGGCCTGATGGGTGGGATTAATATTTTTACAGTACGGGATCGTCTGGGATAAGAACTAAGTAGAAACGCAAAAAGAGTCGTTGAATATGGCTTTATTAAGAAATACTACTATACTTTGGCCTATTCCTTAACGGGGAGCAGTATAGACCCTCCCTCGACTATGCTCGGGACAGGTAAGGCACGAAGGAATATTTAGCGGATAGCGTATAGCGGATAGTAAAGACAAAAGGCAGAAGATGGAAAGAGTGTTGAATTTTGGAAGAATGTTAAGAAAAGAACATCCAACATCGAACATTGAACAAAGAACTATCACTCCTTATCTTCCGGGATATCGACGATGCGGATGCAGACCGGCTTGTCGCAAACGGCTTTCAGGTCGGCGAGGCCTTTGAGGGTGGCGGTGATTTTATCCTGTTTGTTCGGATGAGTGGTAATTATGAGGGGGACATTGCTGTCGGGGCCGGGGATTTCGTGCTGGAGGACGCCTGAGATGCTGATGGCGTTGTCGGCGAGGACTTTGCCAATCTGCGCGAAGACGCCGGGCTGGTCCTTGACCATTAAGCGGATGTAGAACCGGCTGACGAGGTTATCGATTTTGTCAATCATCCCCGCTATTTCGGCGTGCGGTTTGAGATTGAGATTTTTGAAGGTGGTCGCGGAATTGCCGAGGGCTACTTCGATAATGTCAGCGACAATCGCGCTGGCGGTCGGCATCATACCCGCGCCCCGGCCATAGAACATTACGTTACCGACTGCGTGGCCGAAGATGCTTACGGCGTTGAATGAGCCGTCAACCTTGGCGAGACGATTTTCCCTGCTGATAAATGAGGGATGGACGCGGAGGGAAATTCGGCCTTTATCATCTTTTTCAGCGATAGCTAAAAGTTTTAGACAATAACCCATTTCGCCGCCGAATCGGACGTCGTCTTTGGAGACGAGCTGTATGCCTTCGACATATATGTCGTTGGTTTCGATTTGACAGCCGAAGGCGATTGAGGCCAGTATCGCGAGCTTGTGTGTGCTGTCGCCTCCTGATATATCGAGGGTGGGGTCTGCTTCGGCGTAGCCCTTTTGCTGTGCCTGTGCCAGTGCGTCGGCGAAATCTGCGCCTTTTCCGGTCATATTTGAAAGGATGTAATTGCAGGTTCCGTTTACGATGCCATACATTGCCTTGATGTCGTTGGCAGCGAGGCCCGTTCGGATTCCTGAAATAATCGGTATGCCGCCTGCGCAACTTGCCTCGAAGGCGATGCAGCGGTCATTTTTATGAGCGGCTGCGTAAAGCTCCGCGCCGTGTTCAGCCAATAACGCCTTATTTGCGGTAACGACGTGTTTGCCCGCGGAGAGGATTTTTAGCTGGATATCCTTCGCGATTTTGGTTCCGCCGACGAGTTCGACGCCGATTGAGATTGATTTGTCATTGAGGAGCCGGTTAAGGTCGTTAGTGAGCAGGCCATCGGGCAGTTTGACGGGGCGGGGCCGTTTGAGGTCGGAATCGACCACGCAGGCCAGCTCTAATCGCAGGCCGGTTTTGGCGGCGATAGCATTAGCGTTTTCGAGGATAATTTTAGCGACGCCGGCGCCTACGGTGCCGAAGCCGACAAGACCGATTTTTATATTCTTTTCCTGCATATTGCATTTTCCCAATAAAGACCGTAGTTTATGAATTTTGTGGAAGATAGTCAATTATGTTATTTGCAGGCGTGGTTCGATTATGGGATTACATAGATTTTATTGCGATTCGATAGACGGGCCGAGGGTTGAACTTGAGGGGATGGAAGCGCACCATCTGGCAGTACTGCGGCTGGGGGCGGGCGATAAGGTTGAGCTTTTCGACGGCCTTGGCGGGCTGGCGACGGCGGTAATATCGGCAATTCGGAAAAATATCGTTACCCTCGAAATCGAGGATGTCCGGCGGAGTGAAATGCCGAAGTCGCGACGCATTATTATTGCGGTAAGCGTCCCCAAGGGTGAGCGATTCGACTGGCTGATTGAGAAATGCACTGAACTGGGTGTTGAGCGGATATGCCCGGTGATTTTCGAGCGGACAGTGAGGCAGCCGGGGAACCCGAAGGCAATCGACCGATGGATGAACCTGGCAATCTCGGCGGGCAAGCAATGCAAGCGGCTGTTTTTGCCCCAGATTGACTCGCCGATGAATTCGCAGGATTGTATCGAAGCGATAAAAAAAGACAGCCCAAACTGCCGGATTCTGGCGGGGGGTATGTCGGGTGATTGCGTGCCATTAGCCGGACGACCCTTTGGCCCGGATGATGTCGCTGCCTTGATTGGTCCGGAAGGGGGCTTCACGGAAAATGAGGAGGCGTTTTTGAAAAGCCGGGGCGTTCAATTTGTGCGATTGGCCGACACGATTTTGCGAACCGAAACCGCCGCCATTGCCTTCGCGGCGATATTGGCAGCTCAACGGAGTCAGACACAATAATCAGGAGGTTTGATTATGCCCAATACATTTCTTGAGAAGATAGAATATAAAGTTGAAGAGACGGCGATGGGGACGTGGATGCGGTATGGCTACCAGAACGGGACGAGCTTTCACGAGTTCAAATCGCACATTGGGTTGCTCGGTTTGCCGTTGATACATTACACATACGGCAGAAACCCGGAAACAGGAAGGCGGGTGGTCGCCAAAGGTGTAATCGCCGTCGGACGAATTGCCTTTGGTATTATCGCAATTGGCCAGATGTCAATTGGATTGATTGCAATAGGGCAATTGGCAATCGGCTTTTTGTTCGGCCTGGGGCAATTATCGACGGGTCTTGCGGCAGTAGGGCAGGCGGCCATAGGCGTTTACTTTGGCTTGGGACAATTAGCTGTCGGCCAAGTCGCTATAGGGCAATTAGCGTATGGTAAATATGTCCTTGCGCAGTTCGGCTTTGGGGAAAATGTTTTGTCGATAATGCGCAGGGATGAGCCGGCGTTTGAGTTTTTCAAATCATTTCCGGGGGTAAAGAATTTTTTCCATTAAATCGCCAGGCCTGCGAGGATTCTGTCGAACTCGGTGGGGTTAAAGAAGGCCGAGGGGCCCTGGGGGTTGTGCTTGGTGAGCATTTTGATTGTGGCGGCGAATTTTTTGTCGAGCTTGGCGATAAAGCAATTATTCTGGATTCCAGATTCAGGAGGAAGGACAATTTGATAGGCGTGAAGGGTGAGTCGTTCGATGAGTGGTTTTTCTTCCTGAAATCTGCCTAAGCGGTAATCTCTTTTGAATTCCGAGAGCATAATCGGTTCTCTGCCCGCGTAGAGCGGGTCGATGGCTAATGGCAGGCCGATGCTGGCGAGGTGAACGCGAATCTGGTGCGTTCTGCCCGTCAGCGGGGTGGCGGCGATGAGGGAGACAAGGCCGAAGTTCGCGAGTAACCGCCAGTTGGTTACGGATTCCTTGCCGCCCCTGCGGTCGATTATCATAAGCTCCGGCTTTTTTTTGCAGGGGGCGATGGGGGCATCTACGACGCCGTCCGGCTCGAGGGCTGCGCCTTTGACTATGGCGAGGTAGGTCTTTTTGACGGTTCGATTGAAAAAATAATCTGCGAATTGCCTTTGAGCGGCCCGGTTCAGGGCGAGAATCATCACGCCGGAGGTGTCCTTGTCAAGACGGTGAACGAGGCGCAGCTTGGCGGTCATTTCCTTGCCCAACTGTTTGGCGAGCAGGTCGGTGAGCTGGGGCTTGCCCGAACGGTCCTTTGTGACCGATACGCCCGCGAGCTTATTTATGACGATTATGTTGGCGTCTTCGTAAATTATTTCAATATCTTTTTTCTGCATCTGGTTTCCTTACTGCATTTCTTGACGCTGGGATTCATATAGCATATAGTATTTGGCGGCAAAAGTGTAGTGTTAAGGACGAAGGACAATGAAGATACCGCCTGTAAAAGGGACGCGAGATTTTTATCCTGAGGAAATGGCCTTGCACAACTGGATTGTGGATGGCTGGAAGAAGGCCTCGATTCGCAACGGCTTCGAGGAATACGACGGGCCTATCTTCGAATATCTCCAGATGTATCAAGTCAAAAGCGGCGAGGAAATCGTCGAGCAGTTGTTTTCCTTCAAAGACCGGGGCGAGCGGGACCTGGCAATCAGGCCCGAAATCACGCCGACGTTAGCGAGAATGGTGAATCAGAAAATCAACGCCTTGCCCAAGCCGATAAAGTGGTTTTCGGTGCCGCGATTATGCCGGGCGGAAAGACCGCAAAAAGGTCGTCTGCGTGAATTTTTCCAGTGGAATATCGATATCATAGGCGAAGACAGCGTTCTTGCGGACGCGGAAGTAATTTTTACGACAGTTGATTACCTGCGTGAAGTCGGCCTTACGCCGAACGATATAAAAGTGAAAATATCCAGCAGGAAACTTTTAGCTGCGGTTTTGAAAAAAATCGACGTTCCCGATGAGAAGCTGAATCCGCTTTATACTCTCCTGGACAAGAAAGCGAAACTGCCCCCGGAGGTATTTTCGGCGACGCTGACCGAGCAGGTTGGCGGCGATATGGCGGGGCGCATCATCGCCTTTATGGGGTCGCAGACGGTTACTTCTATTGAGAATATTGTAAAAGCCGACGCCGGCGACCCGCTTGAGGTTGCCATAAAGGAGCTTGAGGATTGTGCTGGCTGGTTAAGTCAGATGGGGATAAGCGATTACTGCGTCTTTGACCCGGGCATTGTCCGGGGCCTGGCTTATTACACAGGCATCGTTTTTGAGGTGCATGATATTCAGGGCGACCTTCGGGCAATATGCGGCGGTGGAAGATTCGACAATTTGCTGCACGACTTTGGTGGGCCCAAAATTTCGGCAACGGGGATGGGGATGGGCGACTGCGTTCTTGAAATATTGTTGCGAGAAAAAGGTCTGCTCGATAAGAAAATTACGTCGAGGATGCTTGATTACTATGTCGTGCCGATAGCCGGGGGATTTTTGGCCGAGGCGGTAAAACTGACGGCGAGTTTGAGAGCAAAAGGGTTTAAATCGGCGTTCAGTTATAAGGCCGCGGGCTTGTCGAAGCAGTTGAAAAATGCCTCGGAGCAAAACGCGAAATACTGCATTATTTTCGGCGACGAGTTTAAGGCAGGCAATATCGTCGTGAAAGATATGGCGACCGGGCAGCAAAAAACTGTTCCTCTTGAGGATTTTCTCGGAAACCCTGAAAAATTTTGATGAAAGAATCCGCACCCAATCATTACGAAAAGGCCTTTGAAAACTGGCTTATTGATAATCACATCGAGTATGTCCCAGCGGGCGACCAGCACAAGCCGGTCTTTGAGCGGTCCAGCTTAAAAAGTTTCGATTTTCTCCTGTGCCCGTCGTCGGGCAAAAAGATAATAGCGGAGGTAAAGGGCAGGCATTTCAAAGGCACAACGCTGGCGGGTTTGTCGCGTCTGGAATGCTGGGTTACGACGGAGGATGTCGATGGTCTGTCGGCGTGGCAAAAAACGCTCGGGGACGATTACGACTCAGCATTTATTTTCGCCTACCGGTTCCAGAATATCGATGTGGATTTCGACGGCAGGGAGATTTTCGATTACAACGAAGATAAGTACCTGTTTTTAGCCGTGCATTTAGCTGATTACATCAGGTATATGAAACAAAGAAGCCCCAAGTGGAAGACCGTAGCGCTTGCCGCCGACAAATTTCGCCTGTGCGCACAGCCCGCTACGGCTTTGATAAGGTAATTTTCTGCGACAATTTTGGCGTAGAATTTGCGGTTGCGTGCTGGTAGAATTTGCCGAATAATCGGTTTTAAAACAAAAATAGCGATTGGAGGAAATTGAAGATGTTCAGAAACTTGCTGTGTTGTGTGATAGTGGCGGTTGTATGCACCGGGTGTGTAAACATTCACGCGGATAAGAACTGCGCGATGTCGAAAGCCGAATGTCAGAAGGCATGCTCGAAGGAATGCCCGAAGATGCTGAAACACGTTGTGCTGTTCAAATTCAAGGAAGGGACAACGCCTGAGAAGATAAAAGAAGTCGAAAACGCATTCGCGTCTTTGCCCGGGAAAATCGACGTTATCAAAGGTTTTGAGGCGGGAACCAACGTCAGTGTCGAGAACCGTTCGGAGGGCTTCACGCATTGTTTTGTTGTGTCGTTTCTTAATGAGGCGGACCGTGACGCGTATTTGAATCACCCTGCCCATAAGGAATTCGGCAAATCACTCGGCGGATGCATCGATAAGATTCTCGTCGTTGATTACTGGAACAGATGAGAATAATCGCCGGCTCAAAACGCGGAATGAATCTGTTCAGCCCGCCGGGCAGGGATTCGCGTCCCATTACCGACCGGGTAAAGCAGTCGCTTTATGACGTGCTGCAAAAATATGATTTGCCCGCGGGCAAAACGGTCGCGGATATTTTTGCGGGCGTCGGGTCTATTGGCCTTGAGGCGCTCAGCAGGGGGGCGGCGTTCGTAACGTTCGTCGAGCAGAATCCCCAAATCGCCCCGGTTCTTAAGCAGAATATCGAAAAGGCAGGGTTCGCCTGGCAGTCGAAAATAGTTAAAATCGACGCCTTCAATGTTGCCTGGCCCATTGATGCCGAGCATCTGCACTATGACCTCGCGTTTGTTGACCCGCCTTATGTTGATTCGGCCAATACGCAGGTGGGCTCGCCGCTGGCGACGCTGCTGACTCGTTTGAGTGAACGCGTCTCGGCGGGCGGTTTCGTTATTGTTCGCACGCATCGCGATACGGTCTTGTCGCAATCGTACGGGCCGCTTAAAATCATCGAAACTCGCCAGTGGGGCAATATGGCGGTAACAATACTAAAAAAGACATAAGGCAAATGACCAATAAACAGGCGGCAATTCGGATAGTCAGGCAGCTGAGGGACGCGGGCTTTGAGGCGATGCTGGCGGGCGGCTGCGTCCGCGATATGCTTCTGAAAAGAAAGCCCAAGGATTACGACGTCGCCACCGATGCAAAGCCCAATGATGTTACAAAACTTTTCCGCAGGACGCTCAAGGTCGGCGCGAAATTCGGCGTTGTCGTTGTTCTAATCGGTAAGATTCAAATTGAGGTCGCCACGTTCAGGACCGAATCCGGCTACGCTGACGGCAGACATCCCTCAAAGGTGCGTTTCACCAGTCCGCGAGAGGACGCCGCTCGGCGGGACTTCACCATCAACGCGATGTTCTTCGACCCCATCGCCAAAAAGGTGATTGATTACTACAAGGGACAGGCGGATTTGAAGGAACGCATAATCCGAACCGTAGGCAAACCAGCCGAACGATTCGGCGAAGATTACCTGCGTATGCTGCGGGCGGTGAGATTCTCAACGCAACTTGGATTCGCAATCGAGCCAAAAACCAAAGTTGCGATATGCGACGGGGCGAAAAACATTACCAAAATCAGCGGCGAGCGAATCGCCGCGGAACTCGAAGGCATTTTAGTCAGCCCTAACCGGGCCGAAGGATTGAAACTATTGATTGAGACGGGTCTGGCGGAATTTATCTTCCCCGGATTTTGCTGTCCCGGCGCGGGATTTGCGGTTCGTATGCTTGCTAATCTGCCCAAAAGAATCGATTTTGCTTTAGGCCTGGCGGGGTTATTCGCCGGCTTCGAGACCGATTTCGCAATTGAAAAATGCGAACCGCTCAAGCTCAGCAGGAACCAGGAAAAGCAAATCGGATTCCTTCTGGATAACCGCGGCAGTTTGCTGAAGGACTTGTCGTTGGCCGAATTGAAATTGCTGTTATCTGAGCCGTATTTTGAAGACATTTTCGCCTTGCAAAAGGCCATTCAAAAGGCGAGCAATCAAGGCGTCGGCCCGTTAATCAAATTGCGAAGAAGGATAAAACAATTAAAAGGTGTGGAGTTACGACCTAAGCCGTTATTAAATGGCCACGACCTTATTGCCCTCGGTGCCGTCCCCGGCCCATCGCTTGGCCAACTCGCAAAAGAAATGTATATCTCGCAACTGGAAGGAAAATTGCAGTCAGCCGATGAGGCAAAACAGTGGGTTACCAAATGGCTGCAAGCGCACAAGCGGTAGGGTAGCAGATAAGGAGTTACTTTGCGAACTTGTAGCTTATCAGTTTGTAAACCAATTTTGCGGCTAAGAAATCGGGGCCTTTGTTGTTTTTATTCGGGCACATTTCAACGACATCAAAGCCGGTAACGTTTGTCTTCCGGAATACAGGCCTGAGCAAATCCAAGACCTCATACCACAAAAGTCCGCCCGGCTCAGGTGTGCCGGTCGAAGGCATTATCGACGGGTCAAAAACATCCAAGTCAATCGTTACATAGACGTTGCCCTTGAGCAGTGATAAGACCTTTTTAATCCAGCCGGTCTTGCCTGCGATGTCTTCAGCGAAAAATATATTGCTCTTTTTGGCTCGCGGTTTTTCACAGGCATCCATACTGCGTATGCCGACCTGGATGGTTTTGCAGACATCCTGTGCCCTTGCCATTATGCAGGCGTGGTTGCATTTTGAGCCGTGGTATTCGTTGCGGAGGTCGCCGTGTGCGTCGAGTTGCAGGACGGTTAATTTGCCATATTTTTTCACCTGTGCCTGTATCGCGCCGATGCTTATGGAGTGTTCACCGCCGAGCAGGACGGGGAATTTGCCTTTTGCCAGATGTTCGCTCACGCGTTTTTCGACGGCGGCAACCATTTTCTCCGGTGATTTGTTTTTCGTTACGGGCTTGTCGGTGAATATCCCGACTTTATACGGCTCAGAGTCGCTTTCGATGTCGTAGTTCTCTACGGTCTGGGAAGCTTTTATTATGGCCGCTGGCCCTTTGTTGGCCCCCTTTATCCAAGTGCTTGTCCCGTCGTATGGCACAGGGATAATAGCAACTTTGGCCCGTGCCGGGTCGCGGTATTGATTTGGGATGTCACTTAGAAACACTGCTTTTGCCATTGGCCTTGCCAATTATCCTATATTATCTTCTTTGTGGTGAGTATTAATCGAACAGGAACATCGCGATAGCCACGGTTGTTGTCCAGAGGTCTCGCATACCGCGTGCCGTCTGCGTGATGTTTGTGGTTCTGATTAACAGGCCGCTTGATTTGTAAACCTGTTCTTTTTCCGACCACGCCTTGTTGGGGTCAACTTCGAGGCCCAGCGTCGTTCCGAGCATTCCGGCCGCAAGGTCTTCCGAGAAATCGGCGGCCTCGTGCTCGTTCATTCCGTAGCCGTGGACTTCGCTGAGGTATCCCCAGTTGTTGCGGTCTTTGGGGACGGCCAGCCCGACGGACGAGCCGATAAGACGCCCGTGTTCATCGGTATCCGACCTTGCCATAACGCAGTAGCTGATTTCGCCGGGTGTCAGCCGTTTGAGACCGACTTCCCTGCTGACAACCTTGCAGCGGGGGGGCAGGATTGACGACACCTGCACAAGGTTTTGCTGCGCCACACCGGCCGCTCTTAACGCGTCCTCGAATGACTTGAGCCGATACTTATGCCTTCCAACACCCTTGGTTAGAAACACTCTCGTAGGAACGAGATTTCTCATTTTGTTCTCCTGTATCCCGGTTTTATTTTCTTATGAACCCCAAAAATGTTAATAACCTTTGCTCTTTAAAAGTTTTAGCGCCGGCGTTTCGATTTGCCGTCCGGCTGCAAGTCGCTGATTATATCTTCACGCAAATCGCTTACAATAAAAATTATTCAAACTTTTTACGCGGACGGTTGGCCTTTGCGATGCCTGGGGTCTGGTACCGTTTCCAAAAAGATAGTGTAACATTTTGTCATTCCCACGTCCTCTTGTCATTCCCGCGAAATTTATCCGCCTGTGGCGGAGCGGGAATCCAGTTTTTAAATCTGGATTCCGGGTCAAGCCCGGAATGACAAGACACGAAAAAGTAAAGATGGATTATCAAGCCATCCCCGGCAAAAAATGTCCAACGCCTGATAATATGGGCCGTGGCGGGGCATTGGGGGGTTTTTTGTTGACAAACGGGCCAATTATCTTTAGTATGGCTGCTCTAAAGACGATTACTACAGATACTTAAGCCCTTATCGTTCCCTAAGGGGGGTGTGGGTTGTAAGTCGCCGTTTTGGCGGTAGTTGCGCGGCGAGACGGCGGATTAAGTTTGATGGCGGCGACACGATTTTGGAGACCTTTTAATGCTTAACAGAAATACTCTTGTCCTGGTTGTGGGTATCGCGATTGTCCTGGTTGCATCAGCATTTGCTGAGACGCTCGAAGGAAACTATAACGATATGCTCCACTACCTGAAGATTGGCCGATTTGACCTCGCGAAGGGTTACGCTCAGGCGGTGCTCGACAGCAATTCTGCGCCGGTTGACTTGTTTGCGTTGGCCGAGGGCAACCCTCAGGGTTACGCGTTGATTATCAAGGCCAAAGAGAGTTCAACGGATACCGAGCTTGTTGGTCTTTGCGGCAAAGTTGTGGATATAATTGAGCAGGGCAGGTTCATACGTCGTTCAGACCCGAAGGTCATCCTCGATGAAATCACCCGGCTAAGCGGTACCGCCCGTGGTCGGCTCAACGCAATCAAACGTCTGCAAAACGCGGGCGAATATGCGATAATGTATATGCTCGACGCCCTCGGCGATGATGCCCGCAAGGCGGAATGGCCGGACATCTCTTCGGCTTTGGGGCAAATGAGCAAAGAGGCCATCAGGCCTCTTGCCGCGGCGCTTCAAACCAATAACGTCGGTGTCAAATCAGAAATCATCAGGGCATTGGGCAAAATCGGGTATCCGCAGTCGCTGCCTTATCTGAAATACATCGCGGAAAAAGATAGTTCCGCTGAGCTTCGCGGTTTGGCTGAGGCCAGTATAAAGAAAATCGACGCCGCGGCATTGAAGGTTCCGGCGGCGCAGCTTTGCTATCGGCTTGGTGAGGACTATTACTATCACGCCGAATCGCTTGCGCCCGCGGCGGACGCGAATTTCGCCAATATGTGGTTTTGGGATGCCAAGAACGCCCGGCTTGACAGCGAGCGGGTTGACAAGCGGTATTTCAACGAATTGATGTCGATGCGTTGTTGCGAATGGTCGCTGAAGGCCGACGACAAGTTCGGGCAGGCAATCGGACTGTGGCTTGCAGCGTTTTTCAAGGCCGAGTCATACGATATTGATATGCCGGCGTATTTCAGTGCAGGTCATGCAGACGCGATGACATACGCGACGACCGCGGGGCCGGAATATCTGCACCAGGCCCTTGCCCGTGCGATGAAGGACAAAGATGCCCAGGTCGCATTGGGCGTTGTAGAGGCGTTGTCGACCACGGCGGGCGAAAGTTCGCTGTTTTATCGGGTAGGTACATCGCAGCCGTTGGCAGAAGCCCTTTCATTTGACTCAAAGGCGGTTAAATACAGTGCCGCGATAGCGATTGCCGCAGCGGGCCCCAAGCAGGCCTTCCCGGAAAGCAAGCTCGTCGTTGCCAATCTCGCGGAGGCGCTGGCACAAAGTTCGGAGCAGCCGACGGACAATATACCTATGTGGAACGGCGAATTGGCGGATTTATACGCGCTTCGCGCCGCGAAGGTGATGTTTAAACTTGCCCAGACCCGCAACCCGATTCTTGATTTATCCGCAGCCCAGGATGCTCTTGTTACGGCGACAAAGGATAAGAGAACGGAAATCCAGATGCTGGCGGGGCAGATACTTGCGCACCTGAATACGCCCGCGGCACAGGAGGCAATAGCGGTGATGGCGATGACTGAGGGCAACTCGAAGGACATTCGCATGTCGGCGTTTGGTTCGCTGGCTGTTTCGGCACAGCTCAATGCCAATCAGCTCGATGACGCGACAATAAACGCTATATATGCCTTAGTCAGTTCAAAGGATATCGACCCCGGCTTGCGTGCCGCCGCCGCCGCAGCTTACGGCGCACTAAATCTTCCGAGCCAAAAGGTTAAGAACCTAATCCTTGACCAGGCACGCAGTTAAGAGGCGTTTTGCGTTTGGCGAGCGGCATTTCGATATTTCCCGAATTTATCGGAGGCGGTAGTGCTACGGCGGTATGACGGTATGTGATTCCGTGGCTGGGGGCTGGTTGGGGCTATACGGTTTATTTAGGTCATTGGTGTCAATCGGCTGAATCGAAGCGGTCCCGGTTTTGGCTTTTGCCTGGGTGCTCTTTGCCGGTTTTATCAACAGGTCCTTAATTGTCTGCTCCGCACTGACGGGGCCTTCACCTGATGCGACGATTTTATCCAAAAAGCTGCACCACCCGACAAGATATGACTGCATTTTGGCTTCTTCAAAGGTTTTTACGTCGAAGCCGAGTTCTTTTACGTACTGTTGTTGGCAGAAAGGCGTGGTGCAGACAATGAGCGTTCCGAAACTCCATATTAAAAAGCCGGTGAGGAATCCGAGAATGCCTGAGCCGAGGGTGTTCACAACGCGAGGGAAGGTTACCTCGAACTGGCCGATGAGCAGGGTGTATGCGATACCATGCAAAATCAGAAACGTTGCCAGCCCGGTTGCCAGCAGCGCCATCGTTTTGCTGTATTGACCGCCGTCCATCGCGGCAGGCAAAAACTCCTCAATCGCGGGGCTTATGCGCACTGCCACGTACACGGCGATGACGAAGTTGAACAGCATCGTCCAGGCGTGGTAGAAGCCCAGCTTTATCGCTGAGTACGCGAAAAGGACCGCTACCAATATGCCTATCCAGAAGAATGCTGTCATAGGATTATCCAACTACCCTGTTCATTTCATCGATACTGGTTACGCCGGTTACGACTTTCAGCAGGGCCTGCTTTTGCAGATTCGATTTTCCCCGCTGGTCGCCTTCTTTTCTAAGATGCTCAATCGGCAATTTATTGTTCGCCAGCCCGTTTTTAATCTCATCGTCGAGGGTAAGTATATCGTAAATTCCGACTCTGCCGTAATATCCGGTTCCGTAGCAGTGCTCACAGCCGACCGGGTCGTATATATTAACGTAGTTGACTTTCTTTTTTTCGAAGATTCTTATCTGTTCCCGGCTTATTTTAGCGGGGGCTTTGCAGTATTTGCACAGCCGGCGGATTAATCTTTGAGAGACAATCAAACTAAGACCCGTTGCCAGCATCAGGGGCGTAACTCCCAAATCCATCAGCCGAATCAGGGAGGAAGCGGTGCTGTTGCTGTGGACGGTTGCCAGGACTATGTGTCCGGTCTGGGCGGCCTGAAGGGCGATTATCGCTGTTTCCTCGTCACGAATTTCGCCCACGACAATCACGTCGGGGTCCTGCCGGAGGATGCTGCGAAGCGACTTGGCGAATGTTATTCCCGCTTTGGCATTAACCTCAATCTGGCTTGTGTTGGGCAGGACGTATTCGATGGGGTCTTCAACGGTTATGACGTTTCGGGTGTAAAAATCAATTTTGTTGAGCATCGCGTAAAGCGTGGTTGTTTTACCGCTGCCGGTGGGGCCGCACAGGAGTATCATACCGGAGGGTTTTCGGATGGCGTTTTCGACGATGGTTCTCTGCTTCTCGGTCAGGCCGACGCTCTCCAGTGTGTATATGCTGGCGTCCTGTTTGAGGACTCTTATCGAGAGTTTTTCGCCGTTGAGGACGCCTGCGCTTGCCACTCGGAATGACACAGTTCCGTCGGGTATTTTGGCGACGAATGCGCCGTCTTGTGGCCTGCGTCTTTCGGAGATATCCATATTCGATATGGCCTTGATGCTGTTGACTATCGCCTGGCAGGTGGATGCGTCTAACTGGTTGACTTCACGAAGTATGCCGTCAACCCGGAATCTTACTATGGAAACGGAGTCGCTCTTTGGGTCTATAAGGATATCACTTGCCCTGTCCTGGAGGGCGTCCCAGATTATCTTTTCGGTCAAATCGAGGATGTGACTGTCCTGTCGTCGAATTTTGCCGTGGCCGTATAATTCCTTAAGCTCGGTGCCCGATGAATCCATGAGTTTTATTAAACTTTCTTTCGAGCCGCCCATAAGTTTTGAGGACTTTACGGTCTCGCTTATTGTTGCCAGCCGGTCCTTTAGCGATTCGAAAAAATTTCCTCGCAGAGGAAGAGGCGTCTTGAGAACGTCTTTTATCAGGAACACCAGCAGCGGTATCGGGCCGAATACCAGCGTGAGGATATTCACGATTGGCTTTCTGCTCTTGGGCACTACGAGGCTGAATTCCACCCGCTGGACGCAGTATAACCCCAGATATACCCATATCACAAGGAGGAGGAGCTTTATGGGATTAAACGCGAATTCCCCTGCCAGTCCAGCGATGGCATTCGCACCTGCAGGGCTTATTAACGCCAGACCCGAATGGTGTGCGGCCTGAAACGATACTGTAAAAAACCAGCATTGCATACCTTCCCTCTAATCCTCTAACTATATCCGGAAGCAATTGCCAATTGCTCCAAACTAACATAATTTCCTCTTGTTGGCAAGGTATTTAGAGGGTATTAGCGTCGAGATTTAAGGGGGAACTTTCCCGTGGTAAGTCCTAAAGGTTTTCGGCGTCTTCCGCCGCCAGCCGTTGCGAAAAATCGCGCCAGGCCTGCATCGAGCGTCTGAGGTTTTCCCGGACGTCGCCGCCTATGCCATAGCCCTGTAATCCTACGGGGCCCGTGAAGCCGGCTTGCTTTATCGCTCTTAAAAACCTGTAAACGTCAAATGTTCCGCGGTCCAGTGTTTCTATTGACCCCGCCTCCGTCGTTCCGTTTATGGTTACCACAAGCAAATAAGGCATCGCCTTGGCCACCGCTGTTTCCATATTCGCGGGTTTGTCGGTTTTGAGCCAGTGATACAAATTGAATACGACGCCGACGTTGCGTCTGTTGCTTTTTCCCGCGATGCGCACCGCGTCTTCAATCTTTTCGAGCCAGAAATTCTCGTGGGGGTATAGGGCGACGGTGACACCGTTTTTGTTGGCAATGTCGGCTATTCGGCTGATTATCGCGACCGCCTGCTCATCGCCGCTGACTGTCGATTTTTGATGCACGTTGCTGGTCATCGCTATCCAAATTGTCGATTTGCGGCCTGCCAGCGACCCGATGCTGTCCTCAATCAGGGGTATGTACTTTTCAGCCGGCTCTTCGAGTTTTATCGTGAAATATGCCCCGAACATTTTGAGGTTTGATTTATCGAGTTCGCCGAGCATTTCAGCAATGCCGGCTGTCCCCTGTGCCGGATTTCCTTCCCAGTATCCTATACCGGCGTATCCAAGCTCTTTGAGCATATCGACCTGTGATTTGGCCGACTTATGCGATTCGTCAATGATGCCCGTGTCCATCGCGAAAAACGGATTGGTCAGTCCCATTTTGTCCGAATCAAGAGGCATGACCCATATATTTCGAAACGCCACATGTCCGTGGTCTCCCTGCAACACCAGCGGTCCCATGGCGAGGTCATTGGGCTTGAAACTGCCTCTGGTGGGGCCGGTCAGCTCAACGTCTTTGTGTATCAGCGTCCCGTTGTGCCATAGTTTTACGATTTTTGCGTTGGCGATTTTTTTCCCTTCGCTGTCGAATCTGGCTGCGCGGAAGATAATATCAAAGGTTTGCCATTGTCCGGGCGGGCGTGAGGCGTTCACTAAGGGCGAATGGCCATCGTATGATTTTACAGGCCGGGTTTCATTCCAGCGAGGATATATCCCGCCGCATTCCCCGCCGGGATACGCCACGTTGGCATCGGCCCAGCTGTCTAATATCTGAATCTCGTATTGGCCCTGTAAGTACACTCCGGAGTTCGAGCTTTTCGGTATTATAAATTCAACATGTATCCGTGCATCGCCGAATTCTTGTATGCTCACAAGCGGCGGGCTTTTGGCTTTTCGTCCGTTGACTATGACACCAGTGCCTTCCCTCACAGACAGCAGGTTTTCGTTGCGCGGATGCTCAAAGGCGTCTCCTACGACGCTCCATTCTGGATTTTGCCGCCACGCCGAAAAATCGGTCAGGGTAATTTTATCGGTTGCTTCGCTTGTGCCGCAAACAAGGACAAGCCATATCGCCAGTGCAGTGCTGATTTTAGTCATCTTTCTCATTCAACTTTCCCAATCAGGTCTCTGATGGCTGCTACCCCATGGCTGTCGCAATACCTGTGGATGCCGTCGATAATTTTAACGGCGCAGTTTGGCTCGACGAAATTTGATGTACCCACCGCGACAGCTGTTGCGCCCGCCAGAATAAATTCAATCGCGTCCGAGGCGGTTCTTATCCCGCCCATACCAAGAATAGGTATCTGTGTGCCCTTTGTTACTTCGTTAAAGACCTTGTTGACCATATAAACGGCAATCGGCTTTATCGCCGGGCCTGACAGGCCGCCCGTGCGATTCGCCAGCACGGGTTTTCGCGTTTCAATATCTATGACCATCGCAGTAAATGTATTGATTAAGCTGAGCGCATCCGCTCCGCCTTCGACGGCCGCCTTTGCAGTAACGGCGATATCTGTAACGCTTGGCGTAAGTTTCACCATCAGTATTTTACTTCCGCAGGCAGATTTTACCGCTGAGGTAATTTCTTTGACCGACGCCGGCTGAGTACCGAAGGTGATTCCGCCTTGTTTGACATTGGGGCAACTGATATTAAGTTCGAAACCAGCTATAGCTTTTTGTTCGCAAAGCCGTTGTGCGACTGCGACGTAATCCTCGATTGTCTCACCGGCGATATTCACAAATACCGCGCAGGACATTTTTTCAAGTGCGGGCAGCTTTTCCGCGACAAATTCATCGACGCCGACGTTTGCCAGTCCGATGGCGTTGAGCATTCCGTTGTCGGTTTCGACTATTCTCGGCGTCGGATTTCCCTGCCGGGGTTTTATTGTAACGCTTTTGGTGATGAACCCGCCGAGTTTGCCGACGTCCATAAACTCGCCCAGCTCGTCAGCGTAGCCGCACGTCCCTGAGGCCGTCCATACCGGATTGGCTAATTTCAGCCCCGCGAACTCAACTGACATATCAATCTGGTTTTCCATTGTGCCTCCGCATTATATTTAGGGGTTATATTCTACTGCCCAAAGGTATATAATACAATCATTTGAATCCGTATTATTACGAACCTTATGAATGTGACGAATAAAAAAGGCAGGGTTTATCTGGTAGGAGCCGGGCCTGGCAGGCTGGATTTGATAACGGTTCGCGGGCTTGAGCTGCTCAAGTGCGCCGATTGCGTCATTTACGACAAGCTCGCCAATCCGGCCCTTTTGAATTATGCCCGTCCCGATGCCGAGCTGCTTGCTGTCCCCAAACGTGTCGGGCCTGAGTCCTTCAGGCAGGAGCAGATTAATAATCTGCTCGTCCAAAAAGCCGGCGAGGGTAAATCCGTCGTTCGTCTCAAAGGAGGCGACCCGTATATTTTCGGCAGGGGCACCGAGGAGGCGGCGGTTCTCGCCCAGGCCGGGATTGATTTCGAGGTCGTTCCTGGTGTTACTGCTGCGCTTGCCGCAAGCTGCTATTCGGGTATCGCTCTGACCGACAGGGCATTTGCCTCCGAAGTGATATTTGTTACGGGCCACGAAGCCGAAGGCAAACAGCAGACAGGCATCGACTGGCAATTACTCGCCAAATTTGCCGGCACAATCGTCTTTTATATGGGGATGGAAAACCTCAACGATATTACCCGTCTGCTTATCGAAAACGGTATGTCTCCCGATACATCAACCGTCGTCGTTGCCGATGCGACGCTGCCCACGCAGAAATTTGTCAAAGCAACGCTGGTGACAATCGCCGATAGCTGCACCCAAAATAAAATCACGCCGCCCGCGCTTGTTTTTGTTGGCCCGACTGCCTCCGGCGACCCACGACTCGACTGGCTTGTTAAATTGCCGCTGTTCGGTAAGACCATAGTAGTTACCCGTGATGCTGTCGGTAACGCCGAATTTGCCGCCAAAATTGCCGCCAGGATGGCTGTTACCATTGAAATGCCCGTTACTAAAATCAAAACGCTTACTGATACAGGCGACTTTATAAAAACTCTTGCCCAAATTAAATCTTATGACTGGATAATCTTCACCAGTTGCAACGGCGTCGAGACCTTCTTCGCCGCGCTGGCAAAACTTGGTAAAGACGCCCGTGTCTTCGGCTCAGCCAAAATCGCCGCCATTGGCATCCGGACCGCCGAGACGCTCGCGAGCTTTGGCATCAAAGCCGATTTTGTCCCCAATGCCTTTACAAGCAAAGACCTTGCCGCGGGGCTTATCGAATTCACAAACCTTCGTGACAAAAAAGTTCTTCTTCTGCGTTCACAAATCGCCTCCGATGACCTGCCGCAATTACTCGAAGCCGCCGGCGCATCGGTAGATAATGTCCCCATATATACCCACGAAAAGAACCTGTGCGATTTCAAACCGCTTTCCGAAAGGCCAATCCACTGGCTCACCTTTGCAAGTCCGTTTGCCGCGACGTGCTTCTTTGAACAATTCTCAGTCGATTTCGTAAAATCTAGCGGTGCCAAAGTCGCCTCAATAGGCCCGGTTACATCGAAAAAGCTTGCTGAGCTTGGCGCAAAGGTTGAAGTCGAGGCATCTGAACACACATTTGATGGCTTACTTGCCGCTATCGAACAGCACGAAATACGAAATACGAAATACGAACGACGAACAACGACTAAATGATAAATATCTCAAAGTTATATTGCGGCCTTGCGGGACAATCCGACCATTTGCGTTACGGCAACAGAGATTCCGTCGGCCCTATCGTTGTCTATAACTGCACCTCCCGCTGCAATCTCCGCTGTCTTCACTGCTACGCCGCTTCCGATTCGACCCGCCGGGATACCGAGCTTTCCACCGACCAGGCGAAAAGACTCCTGAATGATATTCTCGAAGTAAATGCCCCCGTCGTGTTATTTTCCGGCGGCGAGCCACTTTTACGGCCTGATTTGTTTGAATTGCTCGCCGAAGCGAAACGCATCGGTCTGCGAACAGTCATCTCCACCAACGGCACACTCATTGACGGTGACACGGCCGCTAAACTTGCCGAAGCAAACATCGATTACGTTGGGATTTCAATCGACGGCCCCGAAGAATTTCACAACCGCTTCAGGCAGACAAGCGGCTGTTTCAAGGCGACTATGACCGGCTTCGAAAACTGCAGAAAAGCTAACCTGCGGATGGGCCTGCGTTTTACAATCACCAATACCAATAAAGAACAGGTCCCCGCCGTCTTTGATATCTGCAAAAATAACGGCATAAGACGAGTTTGTTTTTACCATCTCATAAGGTCCGGCAGGGCAAAAGATATTGAGGCGCAGGTCGTTTCGTCGACCGATACCCGAAAGGTTATGGACGTAATTTTAGAACGTACTGCCGACTTTGTCTCAAAAGGCCTTCTCGATGAGGTCCTCACTGTCGGTAATCACGCCGATGGCCCATATCTGCTTGTAAAAATGCAGCAGCAGGGTAAAAATATCGACCAGCAAAAGCAGCTTCTTTTATCCAATGGCGGCAACCGCATAGGCGAAAAAATATCCTCAGTCGGCTGGGATGGCTCCGTTTACGCCGACCAGTTCTGGCGAAATTACCCCTTGGGCAACGTCACTCAAAAAACCTTCAAGCAAATCTGGACAAATGAATATGAGCCGTTGCTGCAAAAACTTCGCAATAAATCGAAGTTCGCCGACAAACGCTGCCTCAAATGCAAATGGTTCGATTTGTGCAAAGGCAACTTCCGCTTCCTCGGCTCCGACTCCGCTGATAAGAATTGGCTCCTTGAGCCGGCCTGCTACTTTACTGATGAAGAAATTGGCTTGTAAAAAAGCAAGCGGCTAATCAATCATAAATCATAAATAGCCGTCACTGTTTCGGCGCAATCGATTTTCGTATCGATTCGGTGAGTTGCCGCAATTGTCTTTTCAAATCGGGATTAAGTATCGCGACACTGCCTTTGATAAGGGCTATTGCTATTGTCGTCGGTATGAGCAGGAACAAATAAAGAATGAAATAAGACATACCTGTGAACATCGGCTTCGGCAGCTCGAACCTGCCCGCCGGAGTGTTTATATCGCAGGAAATGCCCGTTGCGGGAACGATTTTTTGCACTATCGCCGGCGTGTTCGTATTGTTGATGGATGCGTTAACGATAGTCAGCACCCAGATTCCTAACGGTATCGCCAGGGCAATAAAAATTATCGCCAGCCCTGTTCTGACTGTGGATATTGAGGAAGTTTCCTGCTGCGATTGCTCTTCAAACATACTCGTCTCCCTGCTTTTAATGCGATAAAAACTTTTCGTTTTTCGTTTTAATATTGTATGATTGTTTCCAAATGAGTCAAGAAGTGATTGCGGTGAGATAATCGGTAATCAATTGAGGATGTTTATGGCTTTTCCAAATAACAGGATGCGTCGGCTAAGAACAACGGATTCAATGCGTCGGCTGGTTCGCGAAACAGCCGTCGCCGTCGATAATCTCGTTTACCCGCTGTTTGTCCGCAAAGGCAACCGGCTCAAAGAACCAATCAAGTCAATGGCCGATTGTTTCCACTTTTCGCCCGATACTATTGTCAAAGAGGCCGAAGACGTCGCGAAACTCGGCATCCCCGCTGTTTTGCTTTTCGGCCTGCCGGATAAAAAAGATAAGATTGGCAGCGAGGCCTGGGCCGAAGATGGTGCGGTGCAGGACGCTATCCGCCGAATCAAAAAAGCCGTGCCCGAACTTGTCGTCATTACCGATGTCTGTCTTTGCGCCTACACAAGCACCGGCCATTGCGGCGTTATCAAAGATGCCCAAATCGACAACGACGCGACTTGTGAACTATTGGCCAAGATTTCGTTATCGCACGCACAGGCGGGGGCGGATATTGTTGCCCCATCGGATATGATGGATGGCCGGGTCAAGGCGATTCGCGAAGCCCTCGAAGCAAATTCCTTCAAAGACGTCGCGATTATGTCTTATTCAGCCAAATTCGCCTCGGCCTTTTACGGCCCGTTCAGGGACGCTGCCGAATCCGCGCCGGACGCCTCTACCGGTCTTGCCGACCGAAAGACCTATCAGATGGACCCCGCCAACGCCCGCCAGGCCCTTGCCGAAATCGCCCTCGATATCGAAGAGGGGGCTGATATCGTTATGGTCAAGCCCGCCTTGTCGTATCTCGATATAATTTACCGTGCCCGTCAGCGTTTCGATTGTCCCATTGCCGCCTATAACGTCTCTGGCGAATATATGATGGTTTGCTCTGCCGCGCAGGCCGGCCTGGTGGACAAGGACGCCGCGATGCTCGAAATCCTCACCGCCATCAAGCGGGCAGGGGCGGACATAATTATTACCTACTTCGCAAAAAAAATGGCGCAGTCCTCCTCCAAATTCGTATAAAATATATGGGCAGAACAGCGGATAACGCTATAATTGTACCTTGCTTAAATTAACAGTTCAATTTGTCATACCTGCGGAAGCAGGTATCCAGTGCGAAAATTGCTGCTCTGGATTCCCGTTTTCACGGGAATGACATAAAGTTTGGAGACCAACTATGTGTGAACAATGCGGCTGTAATAATAGCAAAACAGACACCTTCGAGACGAAGGTCAAAGAGATAATCGAAGCCATCAGGCCGAACCTGCAAAGCCACGGCGGAGACGTCGAATTCGTCTCAACCGAAAACGGCAGCACCGTCAAGGTCCGCCTTCAGGGCGCATGCTCTGGCTGCCCAAGCGCGAAAATGACCCTCAAGATGGGAATCGAACGACTCCTCAAAGAAAAAATCCCCCAGGTCAAAGAAGTCATCGCGGTTGACTAAAAGATTCACACTTGCGAATCTTTTAGTCATTCCCGCGAACGCGGGAATCCATTTTTCGTCCTATACGCTACCCGCTACACGCTGTCCGCTGGTCCCGGAAAGTTTAAACGTGCGAATTCGCCTCGGTATTTCTTCGCGGCTATGTCATACACACGGGCTGCTTCTATTTCGTTTTTGAACCTGCCTAACCATATATGCTTCCCCTTGTGCTTGATTTGGGCAGCCCAATTCTGCGTCGGCTTTTCAAAAGAAACTCCGAGATACTGCGATGAGGCATTCTTCCTCTTTCGATTGTTGTAAGAATTCTGCGCGTGCGTTGCAAACCGAAGATTTGCCCTTCGATTGTCTAACGAATCACCGTTTCTGTGGTCAACCAAAAGCCGTCTATGCGGCCTCATAATCTCCCTGTGCAGTGAAAGAATTTTGGGCCTGTTTTGGGAGTCGCTCACCAGTCGAACGGCATAGATGCGAGGATCATTGCCCTTTCGGCACCAATGGTAATAATTAAACCGATAGAAGTCCTCGGCATCCACAATTGTCCATATCCCTTCGCCTAAATATATCCTGCGAAACTCATACCCGTATTTGCGCCTGCGATAAACCATCGCCGGCCACGCAAAAATCCTGTCTAACCAGTTTGGAACTTTGATTTGAATGGATGTCATTTTTTTCCCCTCGCTTCGTTCGGTGTTCATTGTTCGTTGTAGCTATGAACTATGAACTAAACACTAAAAACTAACCATCTACAGAGGAACACACTTCCTCTATAGATGGTTTGGACTTGCGCGCTTTTGACGAAAAATCCGATTTTTGGGGTGCCTCGAAATGCACTTAAGTCGTTATGGTAAAAGGAGTAAAAAAAATTTCAGAATTTCCCGGATTGGCTAAAAAACACTTGCGCTAAATCGGTGAACAAATGTATCATACAACTGTTTGATACAAGTGTTTTATACGACTTTTTTAGTCCTGTTTTATGTCCTTATTTAACAAGATGTTACAGCCAAACACCTGCCCGAAAAACACGCAAAAAACCATGCTGAAAATGGCCACAAAAACGCGCAAAAAGACGCAAAAAATTCGAGATACGGAGTTGTAAGTATTGATGTAAACTTGGGTTACGTTTGTTAAACGGTTTTTCGCATAGGCGGAGCTAAAAGCGAAATTTGAAAGATTATACTTTGATCAGTCCTGATAATCCCAATGCTAATAGAGTAAAAAATACCCATCCCAAAATTATATGGACAAATCTATAAAAACGTAATAATCCACTCCATTTTCGCTGTTGATAGATATATTCTTCTTCTTCGTGAAAATCAACAACGGGAATAAAACAATCAACACTATACCATAGGCAGTTAAATTTTAAGCCTTTTTTGTTTTCTGGCCGAGGCGTTATAATTTCATTCTTATATCCCACTTTGAATGCGATACTACCAAATAATATAAACCCTATAATCCAATACAAGGCCCTTAATGGTTTATAACCATATCCTGTAGTTGGTCCAAGCAATCGATATAGCAATCTTTTTATGAGGGACATATCGGATATTCTAATTTTATCTTTGGCCTCTTGTGTATATATATAAACAGCTTTGTCCCCGTCTCCAACTCTTTTATAGTAACTGGCTAATTGCTCATAAGGTTGCTCATGAAATTTGTTTTGGAGCCTAATCCATTCAATCTCGCCTTCGGGGGTATTAACGTCTAAATATATACTATTGTACGTTAACCCGTTTAAGTATAGGTTGTTTTTTGATGGCCAGCCATTGGCGTCACTATAAAAATGATTAACATTAGCTAATCTTAAGTCTACAATCGATTTTCCTGCTATAGACAAACTGTCTATTTGTAAACAGCCATTAATTTTTGAACGACTAATTAAAAAGTCGCCGTCAAGACAAGACCCGCTTAGCACAAAGTCCTTTTCAATATTTGTATTACAAGCCATTAAAGCATCTTTTTTCGGATTGGAAAAGTTGGCATCATTACAAAATACTCCGCCCCCGATTACTGAGTTTGATATATCAACAGTTCCTCTTGATATAAACTTGGGGCCCAAACAAATATCCAGAGCCACGTTGAGATTCTGAGCCATCAAAGCAATGTTGCTGTCATTAATAAACATTCCGCCAGAGCAATCAATCCCCCCCTTAATTTTACTGCCTAATATATCTACTTCTCCAGTGCATTCAAATCCATCACGAAGAAATACCGAACCACCAATATTTAGGCCCTGAGCCCACAATGCCTTTTTATTTTCATTTTTGATAATTGCCCCATCACATTCAAAATTGCCTCCAATATTAGAGCCGATCAAATTTACAGAACCAGTTATATTAGCTTTATTCTTAAGAAAAAGAGATCCTTTAATGCTAATTCCATCAGCTTGTATGGCGGCGCCATTACCATTAACAAAATCGCCTCCCAAATTAAGGTGCCCATTAATTATTGCGCCTTGAAGATAAATAGCCCCATGAGATTGAAATTTGTCATATATTTCACAATTTCCTCCAGTAGTTAAATGATTCCCGGAAAAGGTTATGTCGTTTTCATTGGCGAAATTGCTACTCTTACATTCCACAGAACCTATAAACGAATTGTCAAAACTTAATCTCCCATCAACCTTTGTCTCATTGATGAATAAAAGTCCTCCAATAGAAGACCTCATTGCATTAAAATTGGTCATCATCTTAGAGTTATAAATTGATAGGTCGTTGTTAATTTTAGAATTGACAAAACTTGTCTTTCCATTTAAAGAGAGTTCATCTAAATGTACTGAATCATTGACCTGAATCCCTGTGCAGTCTAATACCATACCATTTGGAACAATCGAAATAATTTTTGCGCCATGAAACGACAACGTACCTGCTATTTTAGCCTGCCTCAAATCTATACCAAAAGTATTATTGATGCCATCTAATATAAGATTTCCTTTAACATTTAGACTTAATGCTTGTAAAGAAGGACACCACGTTTCTTTAAGTGCGACAGTCGGAACAGTTGAATAGGACATATCTAAAACCATAATCGAACACTTTTTTAGTGAAATAGGAAACGGAATTTCACAAAAACTTAAATCCATAATTCCACTAAAAGATGCTCCTTCTATTTGTATCCCCTTATTTGTAACAGATTTCATAGCTTCCTTATCAGTGCACATCCAACGAATTGTTTCTGATCGAATATATTGTTCATCTATTACTTTTTTGAAAGTGTTTGGATCTGTCTGCATTAACTTAAAAAATATATTTTGTTCTTCTTGAAATTCTTGGAATTCTTTTTCAAATTCAGGTGAGTTTGGAATTGCTTTTGGGGGCGATGGAAACGCTGGCTTAACAACGAATCTTTCTCCCTTGGATACGGCTTCCAGCATATTGATTTCTGTGGCGCTTAATCCATTAAACCTTACGGTAGCTTTATCTGTCAATTCAGAAAAATGGTCATTCTCTGTTCCTATCGCTGCCTCGTGCCACACAAAGAGCAAAAATGCTGTTATTAAACTTTTTTTAAACATTTATCGAAAGCAAGAACTCCTGAGTCACGATACTTATTTCCTCATTATTCATAAAACCATCTACCGGACAGCAAAGTTGACACCCGCTAACAACATGCGAGTGCAGGCGGTCAAAGGTGCGAACCTGCCCTCCGTAGCCCTTGGCGAAGGAGGGTTTCTCTTTTTGCAGTATATTGTCAAACTGGAAAGAAAACAAGTATTTTAAGAATCCTCATCCCAAAATCAGCAATCAGCAATCATAAATCAGAAATTGGTTAATCCGCAATCTATTTCTTCCTTCTAACTTCTGACTTCTAACTTCTCACTTCTCACTTCTCACTTCTCACTTCTAACTTCTGCCTTTAACAAACTGTCCGCTACCCGCTATACGCTATCCGCTACTCACAAGATGCTTTGCTATCTTGTTCGCGTTTGGCGCTTTTATCACCCCTCTTTCGGTGATAATCGCCGTGATATTCTCCGCGGGCGTAACATCAAAAGCGGGATTGTAAATATCAACGCCATTCGGCGTTACCTTTTTATCACCGCAGAACCGAATCTCATCCGCTGGTCGTTGTTCGATAGGAATGTCTTTACCTGTCTTTGTTTTCAAATCGAAAGTGCTCGAAGGAGCCGCGATATAAAACGGAATTTTATGCGCTTTAGCGAGAACACTCAGGCCATAAGTCCCAGTTTTGTTGGCTGCGTCGCCGTTGCCGGCTATCCTGTCCGCGCCCGTAATGACTAAGTCGATTTTACCATCCCTCATAAGCGCAGCAGCCATATTATCGCAGATAACCGTCGTATCGATTTTGGCTCGTTTCAATTCCCACGCAGTCAGACGCGCACCCTGTAATAATGGCCGGGTCTCATCGACAAATACCCTGAACTTTTTCCCCCGTTTTTTCGCTTCATATAGAACAGATAATGCCGTGCCCTGGCCAGCCGTCGCCAATGCCCCCGCGTTGCAATGCGTCAATACCCCCACCCCGTTCTTAATAAACCTCGCGCCGTTAGCGCCTATTTTATGGCACATCTCGATATCTTCCCGGCAAATATCATTCGCCTCTTTCAAAACGACTTTGCGAAGCTCACATATCGTCCCTGCCTGCCTCGGCGAATCGCAGCGAAGACGGGCTGCGCTGTTTTCAGCGCATTTTACTATCCGCTCAATCGCCCATCGCAGGTTGACCGCCGTAGGCCTGCTGCTCGCTAAGTATTCACAATCCCGTTTCAGGAATTTAACCGCTGAGAACGCGGAGTTTTTTGATATACCCTGTAAACTTAAAACTGCCCCATACCCCCCAGCTACCCCGATTGCCGGGGCTCCCCGAACCGCCAATGTCTTGATTGCATCATATAACTGCTTAACAGTTGAACAGCGAAGTGTTTTGTATTCACCTGGCAAAACCCTCTGGTCGATTATTTCCAAATAGCCATCGACCCCGCCAACCCATTTTAACGTTCTTATAATCATTGTCTCACTCATCATTAAAAATCGACAATCAGCAATCGCAAATCTTGTTATCATTCTTTCTCTTCGGCCTTCGCATCATCTTCCAGCTTTCTCCTGAGGTATTTGCCTGTATAGCTAATCTCATTTTTGGTAATTTCCTCAGGCGTTCCCGTCGCCACAACCGTCCCGCCCGCCTCGCCGCCCTCAGGCCCAAGGTCGATTATGTAATCCGCCATCTTTATCACGTCAAGGTTATGCTCGATAACGACCACGGTATTGCCCATATCAACTAATCGCTGCAGAACATTCAGCAGGTGATGAATATCCGCGAAGTGCAGCCCCGTCGTCGGCTCATCCAGGACATACAGCGTATGCCCAGTTGCCGCTTTGCCAAGCTCCGCCGCGAGCTTCACCCGCTGCGCCTCACCCCCCGACAGTGTCGTCGATGGTTGACCGAGGGTCATATATCCGAGACCGACGTCGTTGAGCATTTTCAGCAGGCGGATGACCGTCGGGAAATTCGCGAAAAACTCAAGCGACTCCTCAATCCGCATATCCAGCACGTCGGCTATATTCTTACCCTTATAAGTTACTTCCAGCGTCTCCGGGTTATAGCGTTTGCCCTTGCACTGCTGACAAGTTACGTATACATCCGGAAGGAAGTGCATTTCAATGACCATCGTACCTTGGCCTTTGCAGTATTCGCAGCGGCCGCCTTTGGTATTGAAGCTGAACCGCCCCGGCTTATACCCGCGAATCTTCGCCTCCCGCGTCTTGGCGAACAGCTTGCGAATATCATCCAGAGCGCCGGTATAAGTCGCGGGGTTACTCCGGGGGGTCTTTCCTATCGGCGACTGGTCAATCTCGATTACCTTGTCAATCTGCGATATGCCGAGGATGCTCTTGTGTTTGCCCGGGTGCTCGCGCGACCCGTATAGCTGTTTCCGCAGCGCCGTCATCAATACCTGATTAACCAGTGTGCTTTTGCCGGAGCCGGAAACGCCCGTAACGCAGACAAAAACGCCGAGAGGGAATTTGACGTCGATGTCTTTGAGATTGTGTTCCGCCGCGCCTTTTACCTCGACGCTTTTGCGAAGGTTGTATTTGCGTCTTCTTGGCCGCAGCCCGATTCTCTTCCTGCCGCCAAGATAATCGCCCGTCAGCGACCTTGTGCAGTTTATAATGTCCTGCAATGTTCCTTCGACCACCAGTTCCCCGCCGTGAGCGCCAGCCGCAGGCCCTATGTCAACGATATGCTCGGCGCTCCTCATAATATCTTCGTCGTGTTCGACCACGATAACGGTATTGCCTATCTTCACAAGCCGCTGCAATATGCCAAGCAGCCGGTCATTGTCCCGCTTGTGCAGCCCTATCGTTGGCTCATCGAGAACATAGCAGACGCCCACAAGCCCGCTTCCCACCTGCGTAGCCAATCGTATCCGCTGCGCCTCGCCGCCCGCCAGTGTCCCGCTTCTGCGGTCAAGCGTGAGGTATCCCAGTCCCACGTCAAACATAAAGCCGAGTCGCGCCTTTACCTCCTTCAATATCTGTTCGGCTATCACCGCCTTCTCTTTTTCCAACTTCAGCTTGTTGAAAAACTCCTGCGCCTTCTCGATGCTCATCATCGACAGTTCGTGAATGTTCTTATTCCCTACTGTCACCGCGAGCGCTTCGGGCCGCAACCTCGCCCCCTCGCACGCCGTGCAGGGCTGCTCGCCGAAATAACTGTGCAGCCGTTCCTTGACATATTCGCTGTCGGTCGCCTTCCATCTCCGCATAAGATTCGGGATGACGCCCTCGAACCAGACGCCGTATTTCTCCTCATCTTCCTTATTCGTGCCGTTCATCAGAAGCCGCCTTATCTCCTCAGGCAGATGCCCGAAAGGCACCGTTTTATCAACGCCGAAATCCCTGCAAAATCTTTTCACCAAGCGGTTATAAAAAATGTTCATCCGCTTGCCGCCCTTGCGCCAGGCGTCAATCGCGCCGTTTTCCAGCGACTTGGTTTTATCCGGCACAATCAATTCCGGGTCAAATTCGAGTATCGTCCCCAGGCCATCGCAGCTCTTGCACGCGCCATAAGGGCTGTTGAAGCTGAATAACCTCGGCGATAATTCCTCCAGCGATGCCTCGGGATGCTCCGCGCAGGCGAACTTCTCGCTGTATATCGACTCAGTCCATTTGTCGTTGCTCTGCCCGCCTGCTCTTGGCGAAACCGAAGGACCCGGCTCCTGAAACAGCACAACGACTATTCCATCGGCCAGCTTCAACGCCGTCTCAACCGAGTCGGCCAGCCGGACCCGAACCGAGTCATTTATAACCAGCCGGTCAACAACCGCCGCGATACTGTGCTTTTTGTTCTTGTCCAGCACAGGGGAGTTTTTGATATCGTAAATCGCCCCATCAACGCGCACCCGCACAAACCCCTCTCGCTGTATGGTGCTGAAAATGTCCTTGTGCTCGCCCTTTTTGCCGCGAATCAATGGTGCGCAAATCTGAACCTTTGTCCCCGCGGGCCGGGCGACTATCCAATCGACAATTTGCGACGAGTGCTGACTGGTGATTTCCTTGCCGCAAACCCGGCAGTGAGGCGTTCCCACCCTGGCGAACAGCAATCTAAAGTAATCGTAAATCTCCGTTGTCGTCGCCACCGTCGAACGCGGATTGGCCGATGCGCTACGCTGTTCAATCGCAATCGTGGGAGGTAATCCCGTGATTTCAACCACCGCGGGCTTTTGCATCTGCTCCAGGAATTGCCTCGCATAAGAACTGAGCGACTCGACGTATTTGCGCCTGCCCTCGGCGTAAATAGTATCAAACGCCAGCGAGCTTTTGCCTGAGCCGCTTATGCCGGTGATGGCCACCAGCTTATCGCGTGGTATGCTCAAGCTGATGTTCTTGAGGTTATGCTCCGACGCACCGGTTATTTTGATTACCTTTTCCGCCTGCTCGCTCATTAAGATACCTTCACAACTATAATGCCGAAATTCATTGATAATCCAAACTTGATATTGTAGCAAAAACGAGCCGCAGATTACACAGATTTTTTTTCGCCACCAAGGCACAAAGACACTAAGAATTTTAGACACAGATTTTTCACCACGAAGGAAAAGAAGAGACACAAAGATTTTTAGACGCAGATTAACGCTGATTTACGCTGTTTTTTTAGCCACAGATTTCACGGATTACACGGATTTAGTCAGCCGGAGGGGCGTATTCGCAGCGGTCATTTCTCGATACTCGTATCTGCGAATGCCCGCTACTTATCCGCCGCCCCTTAGGGGTACCGCCAAGGGCGGAGTGCCGGCTGACTATAAAATGACACAGATTTGCACGTCGTAGGCGGGGCAGATTTGGAGGCAAGTAAAAAGTTAAAAAGGAAATAATAGATGGCTGTTCATAGCTTTCTCCCTACTTCTACAATTCACCTTCTATCTTGCCCAGATAGCTATTTAACCAATTATATTTTTGTTGTTTCTTTATGTCTTTAGATCGCCTATTATTTCGGACAATATCCTTAACTGTTTTAAGTATCTCTTGGTGTTTACTACCATTGCCTTCCGTCCAAATGATAGAATAATTACCATCGTCTGGTCTCCGCAATGTTTCACCGCGAATCCGGGTAATATCCTTATTCAATAAATCCAAAAAACGAACCCCATCTTCATCTCGCCGAATGAAATCTTTCAACTCCCCTCTCTGCCCAAATGGATACGACCGAATTTCCTTGCTATTGATATAGCTGAACAATTTCTCACTAACTATTATTCTGGGATATATAGCTACTTCGGTTTCTAACTCATACGCTTCAATCAGTCCGAGGCCTACGGTAATATCATTATTTACATTTGGCCAGTACATATCACCTATTGTTATTGCTCCACGCAGGCATATTCCCCTTTCCCATAGCCGGTCCTGTAAATAACGAATTACAAGAAATAATTGAGCAATGTTTTCTTCGTTTGTCTGCAAAAAAAATACAATTGTATCTGAAAAGACGCGGCTGCGAATATCGATTGTTCGCAATGGGCCAGGAATCTTGCCTGCATTTTTACCCCCTAAAGAAAATCTCCCACATATCTTGAGAGAATCAATCAAAATACGTAATTTATCAGCGCTGTCCTGACTTTCTATTACCTTAGACTTAAAGCCAAGGATATCAAGAAATGCCACGAAGCATTTTTTTGTTGGCACAGTATTATCCAGAATATTCCTTTGGTTTTCTCGCATTAAATTCTATTTCCTTCTCTAAACACTCTTCGCCTTACTCAACCGATTCCAGATCAACCGGCAGACCGGTCGTTAAACATATTCTTACTTTTTTTGATATTCCTTTGTCGCCACGATGAAATTAGCTAGTGTTTTAGCAGCATTCACTGCAAGTACTGCATGGTGCTTATCAGGACGATATGTGGCAACATGTGCATCACTCATCTTATTTCGAAGACCCGACAGACCTGACACCACACTGGTAAGACCGGATAATATCTGTTTCAACGTATCGGAAATATCTTTTCGGCCCGGCTCAAGATTTAACAGTTTTTGTGTTCTCCGGTAAAGCTTGATTAAATCGCCATCATATTCAACTGCTGCCAAATCAAGCTCTTTTTCAATTTCAACCAAAACTGCTTCCAGCAAAGAGCGAGCATTTGTTATTGCGCCGTAATAGTCCCCCGAAGCTATCTTTGCATCGCATTTTTCTGTCTGTTCCTTAATGAAGGTATGCGCATCTTTTTGGGAATCGTGGAAAGGACTGGAAAATTCTACACTATCACCATCAAGATCGCGAATCTTTACCATATCATTAATAATGGCAACCTCATAACCATCATATTTCAAATAACAATTGAAAGACTCGACCGCCTTATTTATATCGAAATTGGTATTAAGAAATTCACGCGGATCAAAAACATGCCTGATAAGGCCGCATAATGCCTTAATATTCTTCTTTTTGAAAAACTTGATACAGTCTTCTGCATACTTCCATCTGGATGGAAATCCCTGCCCATAAGTATCATTTCGACCATATTCATTGAACATTCTTACCAGTACAGGGCCACTGCGATAAGGTGATAAACCTCCGTCACCAGTTACAATCTTGGCAAGTGCACTTATTGTTCGTTCAGAAATATCCATTATCGCGCATTACTCTTCACAGTCACAATTTTTCCCAGCTAACCAATAGATTATTTCGGATAGCCGATTGTCTGGGCGACAATTATCTGTTCGGGCTTAACTTTAACGGTTTCGCCGAATTTCTTCTGGTCAACCATTCCCCGGACTACTGAAGCCAGACCCTGCGAGGCACAATAGAGATAGACGTTTTGAACCATACAGCCCACTTCGACGTCTCCCCATATTTTTCGTTTTTCTTCTGGGACAGGGGCGGGGCCGTGACTTTCCTTTGGATTTCTTAAGGTAAAGACATAAACGAGGTTGAGCGGGGCGATGAATACGAAATCCTGCATGCCGGCCAACTTTCTAAAATCGCCTTTCGCGACGGGTTTAAGCTCGTGCTTCGCCGCGTCATATAAATAAACGCCTTCAGGCAGCACCACGTAAATATCAACGCAATAAATACCCATTGCTGCCGGCGAAGTGCGTTTGCCGTCAGGCCTGTTTATGCCGTCAGCTGACCAAAGCAGGTCAGACAACTGTTGCAGCGTTACCTTCTTATCCGAGATATCTCGCGTTGACTTTCTTTTCTTGAGCGCCTGCATCAGGGAAATTCCCTTATTCAAATCAGGCGGATTAAGTTTGATTACGTCGTAGGTCTGGGGGACCGGCTGCTGATTGGCCACTGTTGCCTCGTTGGCATCATAGGCAAAGCCGGTATTTGCCGAGGCAAGCACGGTGAGGGCGGGCACGCTTTTTAAGAATGTTCTACGATTCATATATTACTCCAATCCTTGTTTTTGTAACAAAATTCAGATATACCGCACTAATGTCAATTCTACCCTCAAAATCGCGCGAGTTTCAATAAAAAATTTGACTTGCAGCGATGCCTCCGGCAGGTTCGGCGAATCCACTGGCCTGCCATTTTGGCAAATCCATATCAAACACCCTTGGCAGGCGCGGTTTCCTTCAAAAAATCCAAAATCCAGTCATTTTTATCTTGACAACAAGACTTTGGAAGTATAGTAAGTCCTACAGGAATAGAGGACTTGTCGCTTTTGAGGATTTTGCCGTATGCCGTCCGATAGCCGATATGTCAGGGTGCGTTTGCGCTGGGGGCAGAGGGGAGATATCGTATCACACAAATCGTGTCTTCGTTTTTCTTCAAAACCGTGGTCATATTATCACATCTACAATCGTTCAGCTTTCAGGAGGAACTTATGCCAGATAAATACAGGTGTTTTTTAACTCTAACGGGGGAAAACTATAAGTAAAGTCGTTTTGATACGACGGTTTTATAGGAGGAATCGATTATGAAAAAGGCAATTTTAGTGAGTTTGTGTGTGTTGTTTGCGGCCGGCTCAACCGCATTTGGCGTTTACGGTGTAACAGGCCTGGTCAAGGATGAAAGCGGCAATCTTGTCAGCGGGGCATCGGTTTACATAAACTGTTACCCCGCCGCAGGCGGCTCCTATAGTGACACCGATGTAAGCAGCGGCGTTGGCGTTTATTCCGGCGGCTGGGCAAATCAAAACTGTGTGGGCGAAACTATGGTCGTAAAGGCCATTAAAGGAAGCAAATCAGGTTCTGTAACATGGAAAGCCGGCTCAATAGCGGAGGTTAAAAATGTAACTATTAAAACTACCACTCATAGCACGGGAGAATTACATTGTGACCCGCAGCCGGTGCCTATAAGCCAATCCTACGAAATGGTGCCCTCCACGTGCAACCTTTATGTGCAGATGACCTCCGGCCCGGTTTTAGTCAACGGCGGAACCACAACTTTGACATACGACCCCAACGCAGTTTACATTGCCAGCGTGGAACCGATCCCGCCGTTTAATAACAGTTTTTACTATTATGAATCACCTCCCGGCACAATGAATATCACCGCTTATGCCCCGCCGAGTGTGTATGTATCTGTGCAAAATGGAGCGTATCCGACTCCATTCTTCACCCTCCATCTGGTTGCCAATGATTTCAACAATCCCGGCGTAGAAAGCTTTTTTGATGTATATACTGAAATTTATACCGGTACGGGTGTAATTAGTGGTTTCCCCGTCAGGGTCGAGCTTGTCATCGGCGAGCCGAACGCCGCATGCAAACCATATTTCAAGGTTGACACCCAAACCGACTGGGAATACGCCCTGTCGAGCGGCCACGTCTATGCGATGGACTCGCAGGACTGGGAATACTATATGCTCCAGTGGCAAAATTACACAGTCCAGGGCACGCCGTATCCCAGTCACACGTTCCGCCAGGCCAAATCGCCCACCGGCAGTTTGTATGTCTATGGCGGCGGCGGAGGCGGGGGCGGCGGAGCTTTCGACCCCTGTGACGCAGGACTCGTTATGTACTGGGGCAGCCCTTCGAACGGCAGTTACTCAAGCGCGTGGAGGTATGATTACCTCTTGGACCCGGACCTCTCCAACTGCACAATCTCCGTCGCTGTAACCGCGCCTCAATTCAACAAAGCCACAGGCGCTCAGGTTAATCGCGTCTCCTTCGGCCTTGAAAACCCGCCGATTCCGGGAGGCCCCATCCGCGCATGGTATTGGAACTGCGGCGCAGCAGGCAGCGGAGCCCCGATTATCTGGAATACCCCGACCATCATTACCATCGACACATCGAAAACCGGGACCGGCGCAGCCACACCGACCGCTTCTGCTTATGCGAACAACCCCGGCTTCGACATAAAGAACGTCCAGTGGCTGATTGTCGATGAAGACGCAAACTGGGTAGGCGGAGGCGCCCCGGCGCCATCGCCCGGTTCTGGCTTAATTGGTATGTGGAACTACTGGCACTGGCTGACCATTTCGCCAAAAACAACGCTGACCAAGGGTTATTACACCAAGTGGAGCCAGCCCCCTGTCGTAATTGACGCGAATATGCCTCCCACAATTTCCGGCTGGGATGAGATGTCCAACTTCAACCCGCCGAATATCGTCGCCGACGACTGGGAATGCAGCGACAGCCGGCCCATCACCGCCATCCACTGGTGGGGCTCGTTCATCGGTTGGACCCAGCCGTATCCGCCACCGATGATGCCGCAGACGTTCCATATCGGCATCTGGACAGACGTGCCAGACCCCGACCCCTGCAACCACAACAACTTCAGCCATCCCGGCAAACTCGTCTGGGAAAACTACTGCAACAGTTATGTCTGGAACTTCGCCGGCTACGACAAAGACCCGCGACAGGGCGGCGGCGCGCCGCAGGAAGATTCCTGCTTCCAGTTCAACCAGCTCCTCTCTCAGGACCAGTGGTTCTATCAGGAACCCAGTGGCGACCCCAACCATCCGCAAGTTTACTGGCTCAGCATCGCCCCAATATGGGCAAGCACAACTCCTTCCTATCCGTGGGGCTGGAAATCAAGACCGCACTTCTTCAATGACGATGCGGTCGTAATTCAGAGCACAAACCAATGGCCTCTGGTCATCGGCTCAACCTGGCTGAGCGGCTACCCAATCCAGTGGCCCGCCTGGCCAAGCTTGGAAGGAATCTCCTGGGATATGGCCTTCGAGCTTTCAACCAATGAGCCGGGGACACCCAGCGCAGACCTGAACGGCGATGGTATTGTTGACTTCTTCGATTTCGCGATCTTTGCCGACCAGTGGCTCACCGCGGGCCCCTAACCAACTCTGACACATATTATTCAAAAACAAAGGGCCGACCTGATTCATCGGGCCGGCCTTTTCTTTTTCCCATTATCGCGAAACTAAACGCCAAACACTACTTCTTAAGCTTTTCCGCCGTAGGTAAAACCGCAAATGATTTTATCTTCTCTTTTTTAATAAACCTTTCCACAACTTTGCGAATATCTTCCATATTGCTGCCGTGCATCATAGCGAAGATATTGTAAGGCCAACCCTTAAATATTTTCCGCTCGTAGCAATGACTGACAATTCCCAGTGCCGCTAATTTTTCGCCGATTACAATAGCCCGCGATTTTTCTGTCTTGCAGGCAAACATCGCGTTGGCGGCAAAGCCCAGCTTATTATGATTTACCATCGCTCCCAGCCGATTGATTACTCCGCTATGAATCATCTCCGCGATATGCAGCAAACCGTCATAAATTTCAAACTTATCTTTGGAAATAAAATTGAATGGCCGTTTAACTACTTTCAAGCCCTCCTGCAATCCCTTTAATATCCGCGCATCGATAACGCAGAGTGAACAGCGTTCAGCGTTCAGAGGGCAGCGACGGCGGACGGACAGCAATCGTTTTCCGTCGCTTGCCGCGTCGAAACGCGCATCTAATTTGAAAACCCTTTCAACGGGCAAAGTATTGAAAGCAACCCTAAACCGCTTCGATAATTTTTTCAAAATAATTTCAAGACCTTTTTGCGAATCGGCTCGCAGGGTAAACCAGAGGTTGTAATAATGCTCGCGGAGGTAATTATGCGAGACGCCCCGTAATTTATTAACAGCCGAGACGACCTTTTTCAAATCCTCCTGCTCGATATGAGCCGTGACGAGAGTGCTTGCCTTGCCAATCGCCCGCCAGTTTATCGACACGCCGAGGCGTCTGATTACACCGAGCTTGACGAGCGTCCGCGTGCGTTTTAGGACTTTTGCTTCGCTGCTTTTGAGAATCCGGGCGATTATCGCGAAAGGTCTTTCGGCTATCGGCAGCCCCGTTTGCAGCTCATTACATAGCCGCTTATCAAATGCCGAAAGGTTGCTCATTGTCAGCGCCCCCGCCTCGCGCTCGCCTTGCGGCGAAGCCGAGGGGCTGGCGAGTCGAGGCGGGCCCGTTTAGGAACGTATCCGCAGATTGGGTCGCCGGCCAGGTAGTTGCCCATCATTGTCATTGCCCGTGCTTTGCAGCCGCCGCAGACCTCGACGTATTCGCACTCGCCGCATTTGCCTTTATATTCTGCGGTATCGCGGATTTCGTTGAGGAATTTCGATTCGCGCCAGATTTTTGCGAAGTTATAGTTGTTATCAACGAGATTACCCGCCGGGACATCGAGGAAGCCGCAGGTCTGGACGTCGCCTTTGAAGCTAATAAACCCGAACCCCTTGCCTCCCATACATCCCGTGCCTTCGCCGACGAGTCCCCGTGCCTTTGCCTGCTCGCAAATTCTGGCAAATGCGGGTCCGCATGTGACGCGGACGTCGATTTCCTTTTTGAATTTTATACGCAGAAGCTCGTTGAGGATATATTCGTATTGAATGGGGTCGAGGACGGCGTCGTCCATTTCCGTGGCCCGGCCTGTGGGGACAAGCATAAAGGTGTTGAAACATATAGCGCCGAGGCGTTTGGCAAGCTCGGCAATTCCGACGATTTCGCCGGCGTTTTGCTTGTGTATCGTGGTATTTATCTGGAAAGGCATCTTCGCCTTGCGTGCTATTCTCATCGCTTTAATAACCGTATCGAAAGCGCCGGTAGTATCCCGGAAATGGTCGTGGGTTTCGGCAGTGGCGCCGTCGATACTGAAGGATAGCGCCGAAACGCCGGCTCTTTTGAGTTTGGTTATCGAGTCGTCATCGAGAAAATAGCCGCAGGTCGCCATAACGACGCGAAGGCCCTTTTCTTTGGCGTATTTGATAATCTCATACAAATCGGGGCGTTCCATCGGCTCGCCACCCGTTAATATCAGGATGGGCTTGGCGAACTTTGCTATCGAGGCGATTATCTTTTTGCACTGCTGGGTGGTCAGTTCTTCGCTGCCCTGGGGCCCGGCGTTTGCCCGGCAATGCTTGCAGTAATACCGGCACCGCCTTGTTACCTCAAAGGCAATAAGGCGGGGCTTGGTTTGGTCCTTCGTAGTTCGTATTTCGCATTTTGTCTTATGAGATTTGACAACCATAGCGATAACTTTAGTTTATTAGGCGGGGACAGTCAACTGTCCGCGGGCAAAGTGTGCAATTTTGCGTTTTGGGACGTTAAATTCGCCGGGAAAATTGCCGAAAACAATTGACAGAGTAGTGCGTAAGTATTACAATTGAGCAGAATTACGGGATTATGGCCGGGTTTGGAACTTTGTAGGGGCGGGTCGTTGCTGTGGTGGTAACGACAGGCCTGACAAAAGAGGCCCGAAAAGCTATAATTTGCCGGAATATGCTGCGAAAGGAGTATGTAATGAAGTCCGATTCTTCACATTCAGCCGATTCGGCTGGAAAATCCTCAATTCTTAAAACGGGCCCTTCGATTCTTTCGACTGTGCTCAAGACAGGTTCGCTCGGGACAGGCGCTGAGATAGCCGTTCAATCGCTTATTGACCAGGGTGTTGATACGATGTTTGGCTACCCGGGCGGGGTGATATTGCCATTTTTTGATAAGCTGTATGATGCGCCGATTCGTTTCATTATTCCTCGTCATGAGCAGGGCGGGGCACATATGGCGGACGGATACGCGCGTGCGAGCGGGAAGGTCGGCGTGATAGTCGCAACGAGCGGGCCGGGGGCGTGCAATCTGGTAACCGGGCTTGGAACGGCGATGATGGATTCGATTCCGATTGTCGCCATAACGGGGCAGGTTCGCACGGACCTGATTGGTAACGACGCATTTCAGGAGGCGGATACGACGGGTATCACACGGCCTGTTACGAAATACAATTGCATAGTCAAGGAGGTAAAGGACTTGGCGAGGGTGATAAAGGAGGCGTTCTTTATCGCCTCGACGGGCAGGCCGGGGCCGGTGGTTGTTGATTTGCCGGTCGATGTTCAGGTTGCCAAGACCAGCTATGACCCCAAAGTAGAGATGAGGTTGCCGGGGTATCGGCTGAAAACAAAGGGACATTCGCGTCAGATATCAATGGCGGCAGAGGCGATAAATAAATCCGAGAAACCAGTGCTGTATGTGGGCGGGGGCGTTGTCATCGCAAACGCCGGCGAAGAGCTGCGTGCGCTTGCGAAGAAAGCGCATCTGCCGGTTACAATGACGCTATTAGGATTAGGCAGTTACGACCAGAATGAGCCGGAGTCGTTAGATATGCTTGGGATGCACGGCACTGCTTACGCGAATTACGCGGTTCATGAGTGCGATTTGCTGATAGCGGTGGGCGCCCGGTTTGACGACAGGGTTACAGGCAAGTTAAAGACGTTTGCCGCCAACGCGAAGGTTATACACATTGATATTGACCCGGCGAGCATAGCGAAGAACGTTCGCGCGGACATCCCTGTCGTGGGCGACGCGAAGTACATTCTTACCGAGCTGGTTAAACAGGTCGAATATCGTGAGCGCAAGGAGTGGTTTGCGAAGATTGCGCAGTGGAAGCGGAAGTATCCGATGGGCTACGACAAGAAATCGACGAATATAAAGCCGCAATACGTGATTGAGCAGGTTTGCGAATTGACGGGCGGCGACGCGATAATCACGACAGGCGTCGGGCAGCATCAGATGTGGACGTCACAGTTCTACAAGTTCAAAAGGCCGAGGCAGTTTATCACTTCGGGCGGTCTTGGGACGATGGGATATGGATTACCCGCGGCGATAGGAGCACAGATAGCGATGCCGGAGGCGACCGTTGTTGATATTGACGGGGACCACAGCTTTAATATGACGCTGACGGAGCTTCGGACGGCGGTTCAATATGAGCTGCCGATAAAGGTCTGCATTATGAATAACGGGTATATGGGAATGGTTCGGCAGTGGCAGGAGCTTTTCTACAACAAGCGATATTCGAAGAGCTACCTTGCGAATCCGGATTACTCTAAAGTGGCTGAGGCGCTGGGCGCGGTTGGGATAACGGTTGAGAAAAAGGCCGACGTGCCGAAGGCGATTAAGAAGATGCTGACTGAGAAGAAGCCCTGTGTTGTTGATTTCAGGGTTGAGCCGGAAGAGAACGTCTGGCCGATGGTTCCGGCGGGTAAGTCCCTGCACGAGATGGATGGATTAGACCTGTTGGAAAGTATGGCGTAAGAAACGAGAATTTAGAATTAAGAATTTAGAATTGAGAAGTGAGATTCTTATGAAACATATAATAAGCGCGTTGGTTGAGAATAAGCCGGGAGTTTTGGCTCATGTTTCGGGGATGTTCGCGGCGAGGGCGTTCAATATCGATTCGTTAGTCGTTGGTCGAACGGAAGACCCGCAACTTAGCCGGATGACTATAGTTGTAGTTGGTGATGACCGTGTTCTTGAGCAGGTTCGTAAACAGCTTGCGAAGATAATCCCTGTTGTGAAGGTTCAGGATTTTGCGGGTCAGGCGGTGGTCGCCCGCGATTTGATGCTGATAACTTTCGCTGCGCCTGCGGAAAAGAGGCCTGAGATACTGGCGTTGATAGAGACCTTCAAGGGTAACGTTGTTGATATTGGACAGAAGACGATAATGGTGGAGATAAGCGGGCCTGAGGAGAAAATCGAGGCGTTTATCGAGATGTGCCGGCCATACGGGATAAAGAACGTTGCGCGGACGGGGACGATAGCGATGCCGAGACAGGAAAAGACGGCCGGCGGGTCCCAGGAAACCACGAACGAAGATTAAAAGCATAGTAACTATTGGGGCTTTTCAGAACGGCCTTGGCGATGTATAATCTCGGCCAGTGTTAACTATGGACAATTGTTTGGTCGTTTAGAATAGGAGACAAGACGTGTTTAATCATCGCAAGAGTAAGATTAAGAGGAGGCGCAAGAGCGGATTCCTGGTTCGGATGCAGACGAGTAAAGGCAGGAAGATGATAAACCGCAAGCGTCGGGTTGGCCGGTCGGTGAACGTGCGAAAAACCATGAAGTAAGGCAAATATGAAAGGGTAAGCCCCATCCTAACTGGATTCCCGTTTTCCGAAACGGGCTCGTCGCTTCGCTCCGTGTCGCGGGAATGACAAGAGGATATGGGAATGACAAGAGAAAACTGGATTCCCCCTAAGGGGGAATGACAAAACAGATAAGGAGAAAAAGACAATGGCATTAAAGAGTTTTTACGAGAAGGACGCGTCGCTTGCCCCGTTGAAGGGCAAAAAGGTGGCGACGATTGGTTACGGCAGTCAGGGTCATGCTCACAGTTTGAATCTGCGTGACAGCGGCATCGAGGTGTCGGTGGCGGAGTTGCCCGGGACGCCGAATTATAAGATAGCGATAGAGCACGGTTTTAAGCCGAGCGATATCAAGACGGCAATGAAGGGCGCTTCGCTGATTATTATTACGCTGCCTGATGTTGTGCAGGGGAAGATTTACGAAAAGTATATTAAGCCGAATCTTGTGCCGGGGCAGACGCTTGGTTTCTGCCACGGGTTCAATATACATTTCAAATACATAATTTCGCCTAAGGGCAATAACGTTGTGATGATTGCGCCGAAAGGGCCGGGGCATTTGGTTAGAAGTGAATACCAGAAGGGCGGCGGCGTTCCGTGTTTGGTAGCGGTCGCGAAGGACGCGACGGGCGATGCGCTGAAGACAGCGCTTGCTTGGGGTAACGGCATAGGCGGGGCGAGGGCGGGCATCATCAAGACGACGTTCAAGGAAGAGACCGAGACGGACCTGTTCGGTGAGCAGTGCGTGCTTTGCGGCGGGTTGTCATCGCTGATAAAGGCGGGGTTTGATACGCTTGTGGCGGCGGGTTATCAGCCGGAGATTGCGTATTTTGAATGTATGCACGAGGTGAAGCTCATCGTTGACCTGATGTACCAGGGCGGGCTGAGCTATATGCGATACAGTATTTCGGATACGGCTGAATACGGCGACCTGACACGGGGCCCAAGAATCATCACGTCCAAAACACGGGCGGAGATGAAGAAAATCCTCAAGGAAATCACCAGCGGCAAATTCGCAAAAGAGTGGATGAAGGAAAACGCGACGGGGCTTAAGAAGTTCAACAAGCTCTATGAGAAGGATTACAACAGCAAACTCGAAAACGTCGGGCGCAAACTGCGGAAGATGATGAAGTGGATTGACGTCAAGGAAGGCGTGAAACCTCGTTAAACGGCGGCGGTTTCTCCTTCGCTAACCCTCCGTCGCACTGCGTGCTATGTAGGGCAGGAGCTACGGAGGACAGGTGCGCAGCTCGTAATGGTTGCGCGAACCAGAAATATAAGGGCGAAAACATGAAAACGTTAAGAGCGGTGGTTCTGGTGGTGTGTTGTCTGGTTGCGGGATGTTCGGTGGCGACTTTTCTTACGCCTGAGGGGCCGCCTTTAAATAAGGAGATATACTCGCTCTATCGGCAAACGATTCTCAAACAAAGCACAAGCGCGGGTGTGCTGTCGGTTTTTGGGACGCCCAAGTACGCGTTGTTGAGCCAGAGCAAGAGCATAGTCGCCCTTTGCGGCGACAAGAAAAAGGGCAAGAAGATGTGGTTCAATATGGTTTCTTTCGATGAGACCGAGTTGATAGCCAAACGGAAATACGTTTTTATTTCCGATGAGCGTCCGAAGCAGTTGTTCGTTGCGCCGTGGGAGGGCGTGGATTTCGGCTGCCAGATGGTTTTGTCGAAAGAGTTCCTTGATTCGCCATACGCCAACGAAAACGCCAGGCGCATCGCGGTATTAAAACAGGTTGATGCAGATACCCGCAAGGACACAAGCGAGGTCGGCGCGGATAACGCGATGCTGAGTTTGTGCGGGATGATGGCGGGGCAGGGGATGGAGACAGTTCTTACCAAATTAAGCAGTTCGCCCGCGATTGCAGGTCGTCTTGACGAGCCGAACGGTGTGGAGTTCGAGCATATCAACTTCGACAAGTGTCGGCTGCGGATGGTTATTGATAACGACGTTGTAACGGTTAAGATGCGCCTTGGGTCGTTCGGAAAGGGCGGGAAAGCCAGCTTCGAGGGGCTTGGCTCAATGGAGGATTAATCGCTTTTTTGAAATTTTCGGGCTGATACAGCACACGAAAATCAAAAGAGTGGGTCCGTAAGCCGAGTTTTGTTTTAGACGACCATTTATCTAGGCCAACCGTTACCAGTTGGCTCAAGCGACCTACCCGCCGGTATTGCCCGGGCCGGGCACCGGCTGCTTGGTCTTACAGGCGGTGGGGTTTGCCATGCCGGAATTGTCACCAATTCCGCGGTGCGCTCTTACCGCACCATTTCACCATTGCCTGCCCCGATTGCTCGGGACGTCGGCTGTGTATTTTCTGTGGCACTATCCCTTCCCGATAAATCGGGAGGTGGCTGTTAGCCATCACCGCGCCCTGTCCTGCTCGGACTTTCCTCCGGCCCCGAAGAGCCAGCGGCCGCCCGACCCACTCTTTTGATTTTCAATGTGCTATTTATAATGGATTATTTTGTTAGACCCTTTCGACTACGCTCAAGGCAGGCAATCCGGTCTCATTATACCAGAAAGGCGATTATTCTTCGCGTTTAATCTCGGTGTGTTTTTTGAGGGTTTCGTCGTCTGTGTCGGGGAAATCACTTCTGAAATGGACACCACGGCTTTCTTTTCGGGCCAGGGCGGATTGCGCGATGAGCAGGCAGACGGTGAGCATATTCTGGAGTTCCCAGCCCTGCGGGTTGTCGAAGGCCTTATCCATAACATAACGCTGCCAGAAGCGAATCTGGTCGATGGCCTGCCTCATTTCGGGCGATTTTCTTGTGATGCCGACGTTTCGCCACATAAGGGCCCTCAGGGAGTTTTTGACGTCGGAGGTATCGAGGTGCCTGAGTTCGGAATGGGGGATTTGGTATTTGATTATCAACTGGCCGAAGCTGGCGGTTTTGGGGGCTGCCGGCATCTGGCCTGCGATTCTGCCGAAGACGAGACCTTCGAGGAGCGAATTGCTGCCGAGACGATTTGCGCCGTGAAGGCCGGTTGAGGTAACTTCGCCGCAGGCGTAGAGATTTTCGATATTTGTTTTCGCGGCGATGTCAGTTTTGACGCCGCCGACCATATAGTGCGCGCTGGGGCGGACGGGGATGAGGTCTTTGCTGATGTCGATGTCGAAACTGTCGCAGAGTTCGCTGATGACGGGGAATCTTTTGGTGAAGTGCTGCTTGTCGAAGTGACGGATGTCGAGATAAACATGGGTGGATTTTGTTTTGAGCATCTGCGTGAGGATGGCCCTGCTGACGATATCGCGTGGTGCGAGTTCCGCGGCAGGGTTATAATCCTTCATAAATGCCCGGCCTTTGATGTCGCGCAGGACAGCTCCTTCGCCGCGAAGTGTTTCGGTAATCAGTGCTCGAGATGCGCCTGCGATGTAGAGTGTCGTTGGGTGAAACTGGACGAATTCCAAATCCTGCAGGATTGCGTCGGCGCGATAAGCAATCGCAAGACCGTCGGCTGTTGCGCAGGAGGGGTTTGTGGTTTCGCGGTAGAGCTGGCCCGCTCCGCCCGTGGCGAGGATTGTGTTTAGCGCCCAGATTATGCGTGCGCCTTTTTCCTTGTGCCAGCCGATGACGCCGAGGCATTTATGATTGTCTGTCAGCAGGTCTATTGAGAAAAAGTTTTCGATGATGGTGATATTTCGCTGTTGTCTTGCCTTGGCGATGAGGGTCTGGGCGATGATTCTGCCCGTTTCGTCGCCGTGGGCGTGGGCGATGCGCGGGTGGCTGTGGCCTCCTTCGATTGTTGTTGCGATTTGACCGTTGGTGAGGTCGAACGCGCAGCCCCAGTCAAAAAGCTGGCGGATGAGCTGGGGGCCTTGGTGGACGACGAGGTCAACGACTTTTTCGTCGCAAAGGGCGCAGCCGGTGCGAAGCGTATCCTGTATATGCAGGTCGAAGGAGTCGGTTTTATCGAGGACCGAGGCGATGCCTCCCTGTGCGTGCCAGGTGTTGCTGTCTTCGACGGTGCCTTTTGTGACGACGGTTACGGAACCGTGCTGCGAGGCCTCGATTGCTGCGCGAAGGCCCGCGACGCCCGCCCCGATTACCAGGTAGTCGGTCGATTGCTGGTGCGTAGTAACGGAGTCGATATCAACAAGATAGCGTCTGAAGTCCGACTGGAGCATTGAATAACCACCTTTTTTCAAAGAAGACAAGCGTTGCTAAAGTTAAGTTTTTAACGGTTACCTATATTAAATTCGTTTGGAATTATGGTATTGTAACGATTCTTTAAACGGTAGCAAAGAAGGATTATGCAATGATGGAATTGAATTTATTCGGCTGGGTGGTAGTGGCGTTGTGTGCGGTGATGGTCGGCATCAGCAAGACGGGGCTGCCTGGGATGGGAATACTCTTTGTGCCGCTGATGGCAATGGTGATACCGGCGAAGCAATCGACGGGAATGGTGCTGGGGATATTGATTTTGGCGGACGTTTTTGCGGTGAGTTATTACCACAGGTCGGCGATGTGGCGTCATATAATCCGGCTGATTCCTGCGACGCTTGTAGGCATAGTAGCTGGATACTTTGTGATGAAGGTAATCAACGATGCACAGTTGAAGCCGATAATCGGCGTAATCGTTGTGGCGATGCTGGCGGTCAACTGGTGGCGCAATTGCAGGGATGAGGACGTTCCGACGCAATGGTGGTTTGCGGAGGTGATGGGATTTTTCGCTGGGCTGACGACGATGATGGCCAACGCCGCGGGGCCTGTGATGATTGTGTATCTGCTGGCGATGCGTCTGCCAAAAGTTGAGTTTGTGGGGACGAGCGCGTGGTTTTTCTTTATTGTCAACTGGCTGAAAGTGCCGTTCAGTATGCACCTGGGGCTGATTAACGTCGAGTCGATAAAACTTGGTTTTATTATGCTGCCGTTTATTATCATTGGGGCGGTTTTGGGGATAGTTGCGTTGAAGAAGATGCCGCAAAAGGTATTCGAGATTACGATACAGCTTTTGGCGCTGGCGGCGGCGATTAAGCTGTTGTTTTAGCAGATGTGCGTCGGCAAAATGGGTTGCAAAATTACGATTTTGATAGGATTATTAGGGTATGATAGCAGGGCCGGAGAATAGTAAATTTACCAGGGAACGCCAGCGGATGGTCGAGCATGACCTGAGGGAGCGGGGTATAACCGAGGCGGGGGTGCTTTCGGCGATGGGCCGGCTGCTGCGCGAGGAGTTTGTGCCTGAGTCGTATGAGTCGCGGGCATACGATGATTGTCCTTTGCCGATTGGGATGGGGCAGACGATTTCGCAGCCATATATCGTCGCACTTATGACGCAGGAGCTTCGGCTGAATCATTTCTGCGAGGTGCTTGAGATAGGCACGGGCAGCGGGTATCAGACGGCGGTCCTGGCGAAATTAGCGAAACGGGTTTATACGGTAGAGCGGTTCGCGGAATTATCCGCATCGGCGCAGGCGGTTCTTGGCCGACTGGGGATCAATAATATTGAGTTTTATGTAGGCGACGGAAGTGCCGGCTGGCCCTTCGACATTGCTCAGGGCAGGCCTGAGAAAAGGACGTTTGACAGGATTATCGTTACTGCTGCTGTGCCGAAGGTGCCGGAGCAGTTGATTGACCAGCTTGTCGCGGGCGGGCTGATTGTCGCGCCGGTTGGTGAAGGCGGTGCGCAGGAGCTTATCGTGGGGACGAAAAAAGAAGGCAAACTTATTGAGCGGGTGGCGTGCGACGTCCGGTTTGTCAGACTTGTCGGCAAACACGCGTTCGAGGAATAATCAGTGGGTGAATTAGCCGCAAAAGCAAAGGGTGATATTAAGTTGTCGATGCCGGTGCAATTTTTGAAGGGGGTGGGGCCGGCAAGGGCACAAGTTTTCGCCAAACTGGGGGTTGTTACCGTCGGTGATTTGCTGGAATATTTTCCGCGTGACTGGGTATTTGCGCCGGAGCCGAAGAAAATAAGTCAATTGGAGACGGGTGAGACGGCGGCGATTGTGGGGCTGGTTGAGTCAACGGATTTTCAGAATTACCGCAGGCCGGCGATATTCGAGGCGATGGTGAGCGATGAGACGGGGATTTGCCGGATAATATGGTTTAACGGCGGATACCTGCGGGACCAGTTGCGGCCTGGGCAGGCGATAATGGCGTGGGGCAAGGCGGGGGAATACAAGCATCAGTTACAGTTGACGAACCCGAAATTTCGAATAATTGAAGCGGCGACAAAAAAGGGGTCCCTTCGGCTTGGCTCAGGGCTGCCTGACCCCTTTTTCTTCAATGGGGGGGTGTATCCGGCGAGCGGCGGGCTGAGCAGTATGCAGATTAAGAAGATAATCAGGCCCGTGCTGGATAATCTCAGCGGGCTCGTCGGCGAATTCTATGATGATGAATTTCTTAAAAAAGCGGAACTGATAAAACGCAAAGACGCGTTTGGGTGGATTCATTTGCCGGCGGATGAGAATAAACTGGCCAAGGCGAAACGCCGGCTGAAATTCGATGAATTGTTCCTGATGCAGTTGGGTCTTGCGCTTCGCAGGCACAGGCACAGTAAATTCGCCTCGGCGGTCGCGATGAAATCGTCCGATGAAATCGACAGGCGGATTCGAAAGCGATTCCCGTTTTTACTTACCGAAGACCAGGATAAGACGATAGCTGAAATAGTCGCTGATATGCAAAGGCCGATACCGATGAATCGATTGCTTCAGGGGGACGTTGGCTCAGGCAAAACCGTTGTTGCTCTTTACGCGACGCTATTGGCGGTGGCGAACAAGACACAGGTTGCGATTATGGCGCCGACGGAGATATTGGCGAACCAGCATTTTATAAGCATCGAGAGGTATCTGCGCAATAGCGACGTAAAACGCGTGCTGATTACGGGCGGTCTGACGGGCAAAAAAAGGGATGAAGTTCTCAATGAGGTAAAAGCCGGCGATATTGATATTGTTGTGGGGACGGTTGCCTTATTGGAGAAGGATATTGAGTTCAAAAAACTTGGTTTGGTTGTGATTGACGAGCAGCACAAGTTCGGCGTTCACCAGCGAGCGGAATTGCGCAAGGATGGGACGCCTCATTGCCTTGTTATGACGGCCACGCCTATTCCGCGGACTTTGGCGATGACGGTTTTCGGGGATTTGGACGTGTCGATAATCAAACACAGTCCGCCGGGGAGGGGAGCGGTGGTTACGCGATGGGTTGCGCCGGAAGACAGACCCAAGGCATACGAATTTATACGCGAGCGATTGCGGGCGGGCAAGCAGGCGTATTTCGTATATCCGCGTATAACGGGCATCGAAGAGGAAGGGGACATCAAAGCAGCGACTGACGGGTGGCGTGAGTTATCGAAGGTCTTTGGTGAATTCAAGGTCGAATTGCTGCACGGCCGGTTAAGCTCGGAGAAGAAAAGAGAAGTAATGGCAGAGTTTCGCAAAGGGAAAATAAAGGCGCTGGTCGCGACGGTAGTGATAGAGGTGGGCGTGGATATTCCCAACGCGACGATAATGGTTATCGAGGGTGCGGACAGGTTCGGTTTGGCTCAATTGCACCAGTTGCGGGGCAGAATAGGCAGGGGAACAGATAAGTCGTTTTGTTTTTTATTCGCGGATAAAGAGACCGAGAATGAAGTTGCGAAAAGCCGGCTTGAGATGATGGAACGAAGTAACGACGGCTTCGAGATAGCCGAGCATGATTTGAAACTGCGCGGGCCGGGAGAGCTTTTCAGCACGCGGCAGCACGGCCTTCCTGATTTGAAAATAGCCAATATCATCGACGATTACGATTTGTTGGTTATGGCAAGACGCTGCGCGTTTGAGCTTGTATCAGCCGACCCGATGCTGATTAGCCCAATGCACAAAAACATCAGGCAATCCCTTTTGACTAAATTCGGCGATTCGTTAGGCCTTGCGGACGTTGCTTAAGTAGCTGTTCGGAAGTAACAAATAGAGAATTGGGAAGTATAAAATGGAAAAGAAAGATATTCATTTAATTGGTTTTTTGTCTAACGTAGATGATTCAATACTCAAATTAGACCTTGGTCAACCTTTTACAATAGAAAAGATATCCCAAGGAGATGCCATTTCTTTCATTCGTAATATCCGAGAATTTTACGGGACAGAGTCAGATAATGGCATATTGGCTATTGAGGATCGGGTGAACGGCATAGTGCATGACCAATCATTCTATTACTATTGTGTTATGGCACGTAACATAGAATCTTTTGAATCTACGCCTCAAGGAGGAGTGGTTATACGTTATGGAGCTTTAGAAAATATTGTTGAACCAATCCGTAATAAGTTGCGTTTATTGCGGTTGTTTAAAGAGGGCAACATCTTGTTATTATTTTCACTATTATATCATCTTGTTGAAGACAAACCAAGAGCGTTTTCTTTTTGCCGTGAATGGCCCTTAACTGAAAGAACTGTTTTTAAACTTAAAGATGATAATGAAGTATCTTGTGCTCATGATTTCATTAACAAGGTGAAAATACCTTTTGATAAGGAATTTTTGCGATTAGCATTCGAGAGTTTTGAGTTGTCTTATGAAACTCACAGTGCCCCTTTGAACTTTTTGTCGCTCATGATATCGCTCGAAACTTTACTTAATCCGAGCGATAAAGAACTGCGATACAGGATTTCGAGAAACGTTGCTGTTCTTTTGGGTAAAGACACAGATGATTCCGAGCGAATCTTTAAGGAAGTCAGGGAGATGTATGACAAACGATCAGAACTTGTACACACTGGTTCGGCAAATAAAGTAAGCCCTAAGGATGTGTTTAGATTACGCTACTATGTTCGGGAAACAATCAAGGAAATGCAAGCTATCGGCAGAGACAAGGAGGATATTCTTAAGATTCTCAATGCTTGTGGTTTTGGGCAGCGACCTTGGAGAAATGAATAAGCTGGATTCCCGCTTGCGCGGGAATGACAAGAGGAGGATTACTTCTTTCTGTATTTTCTCAGCATATCGAGGAGGTTTTGCATATCATCTGGCAGGGGGGCTTCGAAGCTGACGATTTTTTCGGTTGTCGGATGCTTGAAGGCAATCGTCCATGCGTGGAGGGCGCAGCGGGCGATAACGGGAGCTTCGATGGCAGGGGCTGCGTCTTTTAATTGCCAGGGATAGACGAGTTTGCCGCCATACATATCGTCTGCGACGATAGGGTGATTGATATGGGCGAGGTGGACGCGAATCTGGTGGGTTCTGCCTGTTTTGGGAGTGAGTTTCAAAAGTGAGAAGCCGCGGAAACTTTCGAGGACCTCATAGAAGGTGATTGCCTCTTTGCCGGTTTCGGGCCGGACCGCGTACTTGTATCTGAATTTGAGATTGACGCCGAGCGGGGCGTTTATGCGGTCTCGCGTGAGGTCGGGAATGCCGTGGACGATAGCGATGTAGCTTTTTTCGACCTTTCGGTCGTGAAACTGCCTTGAGATTTTCCACTGGGCGACGTCATTTTTGGCGAGAATCATTACGCCCGTGGTATTTCTATCTAAGCGGTGGACGATGCCCGGTCGAAATTCGCCGAGGGCTATAGGGAATTTGGCGTCATCGGATTCGGACTCATCTTCTTCATCTTTATCTTCGTCGGCTTCCGCGGAGGCGAGGTGGAAGGCGAGGGCGTTTGCGATTGTGCCGTGTGTGTTGCCCCTCGCGGGGTGGACGATTATATCCGCGGATTTATTGATGACGATGATGTCGTTGTCTTCGTGGAGAATATTGAGCGGTATATCTTCGGGCGGGATTTCATTAGTGGGCAGTTCGGGCAGGGTGATTTCGATGAGGTCATTGGGATTGAGTTTTAAGCTTGGTTTGGCCTGCTTACCGTTGACTTTTACGCCGCCCGCCTTGATGACCTCCTGCAGCATTACCCGGCTGTAGTTGGAGAACCGCCCGTGTAGGTATTTATCGAGCCGGCGTTCCTGCAGGGCACTGCCGACGCGAAGTGTGAGGTCTGTATCCTTATTCGGCATTTCGCGCGATAATCAATTCTGTGCGGGCGCATTTGGCTCGCGGACGACCGGAACCTGCATCTGTATCTTTTGTCTCGGCATCGGCTTAAGGACCAGTTTTTCAGTTAAAGAGTCCATCGCGACAAGCCGTTGTTTCGCGGCTGCTGCCGGGGCGGTGCCTTCGTACGCGGCGCCGGTTGCCACCTCCTGGTACAGTTTTCTCGCTCCATCAGGATTGCCAAGCTCTTCCTCGCATAAACCCAGGCCGATTTTGGCGATGGCTTCGAGGGAGGTATTGGGGCTTCGCTTTAGATATGTGTCGAGCGCTTTGGTGTAATTTTCTTTCGCTTTGCCTATCTGGGCGGCGATGTCCTGCTGACTGACAGAGCCGAAACGAAGCTGGAGTTCCGTTCGCATGACTTCAGCGTTCTTGATGAGGGCCATCGCGGCAACGGCGTCGCTGGAGGCGCTTTTGGCGATACCGTCGAGTCCGTCTGTAAGGTTTAAAAGGGTGAAGGCGTTGTCTTCACCCCTCATTTGTTTCTGGGCGATAAACGCCTTTTGCTGCGGCAGTTCCGATAGCAGCGTGGTCAAATTACCTTGTTCGCGTGCGGCCACCACCGTTTTTTGATAGCGGTAGTAGAAAAACGAGGCGAGGACGAGAACGACAATAACCGTAACGTAGATTATCGTTCTGAGGTTCTGGTTGGCCCATGCGGGAAAATTGTCAAGCCATACGGCCAGTTCGTTGGTTTTTAAATCGTGGCGATGTTCGGCCTTCATTTTATTCTCCGTTCAAACAATTTTTCAATAAGCGATTACCAGTTGTCGGTTAAGTAAGACAACTATTCTACCAGAGGTCGTTTTATGTTGCAACGGCTGTGGGACGGATGTAGAATTAAAATTTTATGTTGAATAGGACTTCAAGGATGACAATGGTCCATAGGTTTCCGCGATTAAGGGCGTGTATTTTAGTTTGCGCAGTGATGTGCGTTGTTACCGTTTGCGGGTCGCGGAACGGGCTTCAAGCACGTGAGAACACGGCCCCCAGCCAAGGACGTGCAGGGGCAGGCAAGATAGCCGTGCCGCAGGGATTAGAGGGAATTTGGGACCCCGCCAGGTATATCAGCGTCGATGAGATTAAGCCGGGTATGGAGGCGTATTGTCTGACGGTCTATAAAGGGACGGCGGTCGAGAAATTTGGCGTTGAGGTGCTGAGCGTTGTTCACGATTTTATGCCCGGCAGGGACGCCATATTAGTTCGCGGGACCGATGAGCGGTTTATTCACACGGGGCCTGTTGCGGGGTGCAGCGGCTCGCCTGTCTATATCGATGGTCGGCTGGCTGGCGCGCTGGCGATGGGATGGCAATTCAGCAAAGACCCCCTGTATGGCGTTACGCCGATTGCGGATATGCTTCGTGTGGGTGGTTCCGGGGTTAATCAAGCCGGCGGAGAATCTTTGAACGATGGGCCCGGCCTTGCGTTGGATTTCTCCCGGCCGATTGATTTTGCGCAGGTTGAGAAGAAGATTTTGTCGCCTGTGTTTTCATCGCGGGGGGAATTCGCGGGCGCGTCGGCTTTACCCTGCCCGATAGTTGTTTCGGGAATGCCGGAGTCGGTAACGGGTGATTTGGATGAAACGCTTAGGCCATTGGGATTTATGGTTGTATCCGGCGCGGGCGGGGGCGGGCGGGCAGACGTTTGCGATATTAAGCCAGTTCCCGGCGCGTGCCTGACAGTGCCGCTGGTTACGGGTGATATTACCATCGAGGGGGTTGCGACGATTACCGAAGTGAGGGGCGATGATATTTACGCCTTCGGGCATTCCTTTCTGGGTTACGGGCCTGTGGATTTACCGATGGCGATGGGTGAGGTGCATACGGTGGTGTCGAACATGGTGCGGTCGTTTAAGGTGGGGACATCGGTTAACGTAATAGGCGCGTTGAGAGCGGATGAGTCAACGGCGGTTCGGGGCAGAATCGGGGCGGAGGCGCGGATGATTCCGCTGACGATAAGCGTGAGCCGGTATAACGACAGTCAGCCGAGAAAATATAACTGCCGGATTGCCGATAACCGCATGCTGACGCCACGGCTGCTGCGGGCGGTCGTGGCAAGCGCGGGGCTTTTTCAGGGTGAGATGCCGCCTGATAATACGGTTTCCTACAAGGGTACTATCGAAACGGACGGGGCGGGAACCGTGGTTTTTGATAATGTCTCGACGGGTGAAGGTTTGAACGAGGCAGTGCGTGACACTATTAGCCCCCTGGGTTTGCTGATGAATAATCCCTACAGGCAGGTTCGGATAAAATCAATTAACGTGGATTTGGACATACGCGAAAAGGATATTTCTTCCGCTATATGGTCCGTTGGGTTGTCCGGTTCCCGTGTCAAACGGGGTGATAATCTGGATGTGGAGGTTGTTACGGAGTCGGTCCGGTCGCAGAAACAAAAATACAATTTCAATTTTGCCGTGCCGGAGAATACCCCTGTGGGGACATATCAGCTGATTATCTGCGGCGGGTTCGACTATGAGGAATTTTTGAGAAAGGCGGTCCCGCACAGGTTTGTTCCTGAGAATTTCGATACGATGGTTGGTGTAATTAACAGGATTTTGGCGGTCGGCAGGGATGAGCTTCATTGTGTTCTGGTTTTGCCGGCCGGAGGGGTGGCGCTGGAGCAGGCGGAGCTGCCCGAGTTGCCAGCGACAAAGGCGATGGTGCTCGGCGATGCCAGGAGAGCGAATACAATGCAGGCGTTTCCCGGCTGGATTGATAAAAGCGTGCGGACTGGAACGGTAATAGTGGATAAAAAAATTATGAATGTTACGGTGGAACAGTGATTAAGAAAATGCAGTCAAAATATATTCTTGCGATAATGTTTTTAGTGTGCCTGTCGGCTTCTTTTTGCAGCGCGGTGACGAGCAGGGTTACCCGGCATAACAGCAGCCAGGAATTTCAAAAAGGCGAGACGAATGACGTTGTAATCGGCTCCCGCGGGACCATACAATTAGGCAGGCGTGCGGAAGTCCTTGTTAAGCAGTTTGAGGATGTCTGGTCAATCAACAGTATCGTTTCAATCGGAGATACGGTGTATGTGGGGACAAGCCCGAACGGCGGGGTTTATTCATTCGGCGCGGGCGGGCTTAAAAAGATTTACGCGGCGAAATTGACCAAGAAGGAGCGTCCCAAAGACAGTAACGACCGTGATGCTAATGAGCCGAACGACTCAAATGCCGTCGGGCAGGATAGGCACCTTGCAAATGAGCATATTTTCGCGATGGCGACGGATGCGTCGGGTCGTCTTTTAGTAGGCATAAGCGGGCAGAGGTGCGCGTTATGCCGGCTGGAAGGCGGCGAGCTGAAGACGATTTTTGAGCCGAACGACGCGAATTATATATTCGCAATATTGGCGGATAAGGGCGGGGATATTTATCTTGGGACGGGGCCGAAGGGGAAAATTTATCGGCTTGATTCTTCAGGAAAGCGCGGCGAGGTTTTGTATGACAGTTCCGACAAGAACATACTTTCGCTTGCGCAGGGGCCTGATGGTTTTATTTGTGCCGGCAGCGACAGTCGCGGGCTTGTTTACAGGATAAACCCGAAGACCAAAGAAACCACGATTTTGTATGACAGTGAGCAGCAGGAAATAACGGCAATGGTATTCCTGGGCGAGGAACTGTACGCGGCGGCTACTTCGGCCAACGCCGTTGGGGCGGAGGCGAAATTTGCCGCGCAGGCGCCGCAGGCGGGCCGACCTGAACAGAAGGAAGAGGAAGAAGGCGGAGACGAAGAGAGCGACGGCGATTCTACTACGCTCACAGGCGGGACGAAACTCCAGATTGCCAATACCAAGGAGTCAGCGGGCGAACAGCAGGCGGAGCATAAAATGCCTATTCCCAGACCGCCGAGACCCGCACAGGCCAGCTATATTTATAAGGTAACTAAGGACGGTTTTGTAACGGACATATTCAACGAGACAGCGGTATTTTTCTGCCTGGCTTCCCAGGGCAAAGAGCTTTTGGTTGGAACAGGCAATAACGCCCGGCTTTTTGCCGTAGAGCCGAATTCAGAGGAAAATGCGGTTGTTTTTGAAGACCGGCAGGCGTCTCAGATTACGGCGGTCGCTGTTGTTGGTGATAACGCGTATGTCGGGATGGCGAACCCCGCCCGGCTGGTAAAGCTGGGGAAAGTTTTTGCGCGTGAGGGTGTATATACCTCGGACCTTGTTGACGCGGGCCAGCCGGCGAAATGGGGCAAACTTCAGATTGAAGCGGACGTACCGCAGGGATGCAAAGTGCTGATGGCCTGTCGCAGTGGCAATGTGAAAGACATCAACGACAAGAGTTTTTCAAAATGGACTGAGCCGAAGGAAGTTACCGGGCCTGTGCAGCTTGATTGCCCCGTGAACAGGTTCTGCCAGTATAAGCTTGTGTTTAGAGGCAGTGACGGCAAGGTCAGCCCGGTGGTGCGGGAAGTAGCGGTGGCATCGGCTGTCCCCAATCTGGCGCCGAGGGTTGAATCGGTGACTGTTACGCGAATGGAAATGCCGGGCAAAAGCGGCGTATTCAAAATCAGTTACGATGCCAAGGACGATAACGGCGACAAGCTTATTTACAGAATAGATTTCAGGAAGGTCGGCAGAACCGGCTGGATTGAGATGAAGGATGCGGTCGAAGCCGCCAGCTTTGAATGGGACAGCAAAACGGTCGAGGACGGCAGGTACGAAATAAGAGTTACGGCAAGCGATGAGAGGAGCAATACACCTGAGACCAAACTGACGGGCAGCAGGGTGAGCAACTCGGTTGTGGTGGATAACACGGGGCCGGCTGTCGTAAAGTACAAGCTCGAAAAGGCAGGCAAAAAAGTAACAATCAGGTTTACAGTCAGTGACGAACTAAGCGCTATCGGCAAAGTCGAGTACACGGTCGATAGCGACGCCAACTGGATTGGGATTGTGCCGGATGACCTTATTTATGATACTACAAGCGAGGACTTTACGATTCTTGTGGAAAAACTGTCGGCTGGCCAGCACGTAATTTCGCTGAAACTGGCCGATGCAGTTGGCAATACGACCTACAAGACCTATGAGGTCAATATCGAGGATAAGTAAACCATCGTGCGGCATATTGCGTATTCAAAAATTGTTGAGGTGGTCAGGGAGCTTTGCGTAAAAGCAGCTTACGAGTTGCCTGCCGATGTACTGTCAGCTCTTACCGAGGCGGCCAAAAAGGAATCGAATACCCTGGCGGCCAAAATACTTCAGCAGCTTGTTGAAAACGCGCGTCTGGCTTCGGGAGAGCGGATACCGCTTTGCCAGGATACGGGGCTTGCGGTGGTTTTCATCGAGCAGGGGGCGGAAGTCATTATCGAATGTCCCGCGGACAGGACGGCGGTCGATGCGATCAACGCGGGGGTTACGGCCGGCTACGAAAAAGGATTTCTGCGCAAAAGCGTAGTCAGTGAGCCGATGCAGCACCGCAAGAACACAGGCAGCAATTGCCCGGCTGTCATTCACTGGTCGATTGTGCCGGGCGACAAGCTCAAAATAACCTTTATGGCCAAAGGCGGGGGCTGCGAAAACAAAAGCGCATTTCGAATGTTCAAACCCACAGCCGGGGCGGAGGAAATAACCGACTGGGTGGTTGATGTTGTTAAAAACGCCGGCGCGGACGCCTGTCCGCCTTTCGTCATTGGCGTAGGCATCGGCGGTAATTTCGAGGTTAGCTGCCTGTTGAGTAAAAAGGCGATTGTTCGCAATATCGATAAGCCAAACGCCGATTCGTTTTATGCCGGATTAGAGAAGGACTTGCTTGCCAGAATCAATAGGTTGAATGTCGGGCCGCAGGGATTAGGCGGAGATACAACTGCTTTGGCTGTGTTGATTGAGACCGCACCGTGTCATATCGCGTCGCTTCCCGTGGCGGTGAATATCGAATGCCACAGCCATCGGCACGGCGAAATAATTATCTAACCGCAGCCTGTCCTCCATAGCCCTGTGGGGCGAAGGAGGAAGAACATTTATCCGCCTGTGGCGGACAGAGGACACAGAGATTTTTGATGAAATCCGGTATTAACTTAAAAGAAAGGACACATAAAATGAATGCAGAAAACATTTACGCAACCTATTTTTACGATACGAATAAAAAAAGACTTGCGGATCACCCCGGCATTTTACCCATACCCCTATACAAGGGAATGAAAATGAGCATACATGGCCTTAGCCAAGAGTATGAGGTTGTTGACTGGAATTTTCACAAAGGGCATGAGGATGAAAAAGGTGGATTGCGTATATTTTTAAAAGAAACTTCAACCAGAGCCGCATATTTGGAATTCAAAATTTAATAGGCGGGTCTTCTGGCAGTTACCGAGCGTCCTTTTGTGCCTGTTGTTGGGTGCTTAGCGACCTCAGATGTTCCATATTTTTCCTGTGTTGGCCTTCAAGTTGATTTTGGAACTCTCTTGCCGCTTTCTGTCCCTCTTCTATCTGAGTTACTGTCATCTCTTTTTTCAATTGGTCTCTGAAAGCTACGTAATCTCCATCTATTGAAGCTAATATTGCCCACTTGTAAGCTTCTACGTAATCTTGAGGCACACCTTCTCCCCGATAATACATCTGAGCAAGACAAAATTTAGCTAAACTCATAGGACCGTTTGCTGCGTCACGATACCATTTTGCTGCTTGTCTCATATTTCTATCTACACCCAAACCATCGTAGTATATTTTGCCAAGCTGGTATTGTGAGAGATAATCTCCACTCTCACCAGCAAACGTAAACCACTTACGAGCTTCTTGATAATTTTGCAGCACGCCCTTTCCAGAGAAATACATATCTCCAATGCAAAACTGAGAAATGGTTAGTTGATAACCGTGTCCAGTTTTAGCATATTCCATGAACCACTTAAACGCTTCGTTGCAATCCTTAGCTACATCTTTGCCATCATAGTACATCATAGCAAGAGGTTCTTGAGCATCCGTATATCCCTGCTCTGCTGCTTTCCTATACCAATAGAGTGCTTTATTTGGATCTTGAAGTTGGTCATTGTAATGATATATTCCAGCAAGCTCATATTGTGCTGCTACATGATTTTGTTCAGCAGCACGAATTAGCCATGTCACGGCTTTTTGATCATCCAAGAACGGTTTAATTTCTTTATTAGAGGGAATCGCCTTCCCGGTGCTCAGCATACAACCTAATTCGTATTGAGCATTAGCATGTCCACGCTCAGCGGCCTTCTCTAACCATTCAAGGGCGAAAGCATAGTTCTTCTCATTTTGTAATGCATAACTACCTGTCTCGCATATTTGATTCAATGCTTCGAAATGTCCGCGTTCTGTCGCTTTTAATAACCACGGCAATGCTTGTGCATATTTCTTCAAGTATATCAAATGACTTCCTATATGATATTGAGATATAGGATCGCCCTGTTCTGCGGCCATCATATACCATTTAGCGCTTTCTTCACTTTTTTCTATATCAGGCCAGTCGAATTCATATATTTCGCCAAGGAGGCGCTGAGCTTTTATGTTGTTGCTACTTGCCGTGACTGTAAGCTCTTGGATGGCTATTTTTATCCATTTCGATGAGACGTCTTTTTCTGGTTGCATAATCCCTAACCCCTGATTGGTCATTCTGGCAAGAATGTATTGTGCCTCGTGGTCGTTTCTGTTTGCCAATTGAACTAAATCAGTTTTTGCTGACAAAATATACTTTGCCCCCTTCTCTTTTAGCGAATTTATCTTGCCTCCTTCATCTTTTTTCTTACTAATAATTGCCTCAATTTCGGCCTCAAGGGCCATCTTCATATATGAAAGACCAGCATAAAACTTTGATTTTGGGTCTCCTTGTTCTGCCGCCTTTGAGAACCAAAAAATGGCATTTTCGTAGTTCTTCGGACGGCCAGTACCACTCAAATACATATGTGCAAGACTACATTGAGCACCTGCATGTCCTTGTTCCGCTGCTTTCTGCAACAAATCAGAAATTTCCCGAAGGCCGACATTTAATTTGGGATTTGTGTCATAAGCTTCTGCAAGCATAAACTGGGCTTCTGCATCACCCTTGTTTGCTTTGTCGATGAGGATTTGCAGTGAATTTTGATCTATGGGGACTGAATTTGGCTGTTCTGGTGAAGCGGCATAGGCCGAGGTGACTGCCAGTAATACAAACGAACAAAGCACCACTAACTTATTGGGCATAGTTTCTTCTCCTGAAAAGATTGTAAGGGTATTATGGTATAAACACGTCTGACAGTCAATCCTCCGGCCTTAAATCTGTGGCGACCTAAAAACAGCGCAATCAGCGGAATCTGCGTCTAAAAAATATTAATCTGGGCAACTTGCCCTTAGGCCGACACACACAAAAAGGTGGGGCAACAAGGGGCAAGTAAGGGCAACTAAAAACTTCCTTATAATAGTATTAGCATCTCTTGTGCTAACAGCACAAATTGGTAATAGCTACAAATTGCTCCGGGCTGAGGTTGTCAGGTCGTATTTCCGGGTCGATGCCGAGTTGATCTAAAATATCAGGCCAGTTGTAACGCGGCCATCTTGGCCGCGCAGGCGCGGGCTGGAAGCCCGTGCCACTGATTAGTTTGCAGCAGCTTTTTAGCATCTTGCGGCGGTACTGCAAAAGTGCGCCTGCGACGCGACTCAGCATTTCCACGCTTTTAATCGCTTTTATTTTTTCGGCGTCGCGGACGTAGGATATAAAAGCCGAATTGACCTGCGGCTGGGGCCAGAAGACGGTTGGTTTCAAAGTCCTGATATGTCTGGCTTCGCCCGTCGCGGCCATTAGTATGCTGAGGATTCCGTAATCTTTTATGCCTGCCTGTGAGGTCATTCGGTCTGCGACTTCTTTCTGGACGGTAATGAACATTGCGTCGGCGATAATCGGGCCGATTACGAGGTTGATAATCAGTGGTGTCGCGGCGATATAGGGTAAATTGGCGACAAGAAGCAATCGCCCATTGTGAATTGCGCGGGCACGGTTCAAAGCGTCGATTACGACGGGATTGATTTCGAATTTGTTTTTAAGAACGTCGGCTGCGATTATTTCGACGTTTGATTTGTCTGCAAGTTGGCCTTTGGCGATATTGGCGAGAACGCTGTCGATTTCAACCGAGACGCAGAAGCCCGCTTTTTCGGCGATGCCAGCGGTGAGTGAGCCGGTGCCGGTGCCTACTTCGAGGACGACGTCGTTATTCTGAATGTTTGCTGTATCGATGAGCAGGCGCATCAGGTTGAGGTCGATAAGGAAATTCTGGCCGAATCGTTTGTTGGGTCTTACTCCCGCGGAATCGAGCAACTCACGGATTTGCTGTTTGGTTTGCATTGCAAATCGAATTTAGAAGTTAGAATTTAGAAGTTAGAAATTAACTGGCACTTATTTCTGTACGCGACTTTTTTACGATAGTGGTTAGGATTGCGACTATCTCATTCGCTTCACCAAGCAGGTTATCTATTTTTTCGGCCGGTATGATTTTAGTTTCTTTCAGGATGCGCAGCCAGTAATGCGTTTCACGAGCTTCTTTAAGCGAAATATTACATTTTGATACAAAGTCGGCCCTGCTCTGTCCGGCTCGTGCCTCTTCAAGATTAGCACCGATCGATGTACCCGACCTTAATACCTGTCTTCCCAAAACCTCAGAAGCATATTTTTGTTTAGCAAGATATTGATAAAGCTTAACTGTTCTACATGCAAATGAAAACGTTCTGTTATTGATATCTCGCTTCCCTGCTTCTTCCTTTTCTTTGCTCATTTTGGCCTCCCTTGCCTAATTCTCAATTCTTAATTCTCAATTCTACATTCTTTTTTGTTTTTGTTTGCGCCATCTGAATTGCAACCTTTATGGCTTCCATCATACTTGACGGGTCGGCGATATTTTTGCCTGCGATATCGAAGGCAGTGCCGTGAGCAGGAGAGGTACGGATAATCGGCAGGCCAATAGTGACATTGACCGCCTTGTCGAAGGCGAGCAATTTGACCGGTATCATACCCTGGTCGTGATACATTGCGACGACGCCGTCGAATTCGCCCTGGACTGCCCGCAAAAACAGCGTGTCGGCTGGAATAGGCCCGAAGCAATCAATACCTTGTCCCTGTGCCATAAGGATAGCTGGAGATATGATGCGTTGTTCCTCGTCGCCGAACTGGCCATTTTCGCCGGCGTGAGGGTTGAGAGCCGCAACACCGATTTTGGGGTTCTCGATGTCGAAGTATTCCTTCAGGGCAATATTAAGCAGGTCAATCGGCTCAAATACCCGGCCGATTGTGAACTTGTGGCGCACCTCGAATAACGCCTCGTGAATCGTCGCCAGCGCCAGTTTCAACGGCCCCGCGACGAACATCATCGCCTTTCGGGGCGACTTACAAAGTTTGGCGAGCATCTCGGTATGGCCGGGCCAGTGCGAACCCGCCAGCTTCCAGCTTGTCTTGTTTATCGGGGCTGTTACCACCGCATCGATAATGCCTCTTTGGGCGGCGTCAATTGCGTCGGTGCAGAACTTCAATGACGCAGCACCTGCCGCCTCGGTTGGTTCTCTTATCCATGGCGGCACCGAAAACTCGTCATAGTCGGCAACCACAACCTTATGCGGGTAGTCCCTGCTGATTTTTTCGTGCTGATGCCTGCCCCAGAACGGCTCAATTTCCGCCTTATCCGCGGCGTATCGCAATTGCTCATCCATCCCGAAGACGATGAACTTGGCAGCTCGGCGCAGGGCTGGGTCCGCCAGCGCCTTGACGACGACTTCCGGCCCAATACCTGCCGGGTCGCCCATTGTTACGCCTATGACCGGCTCGTCACTTATCGAATTGTGGTTTGTAAGCTGACTCATCTATTCATTATACGGATTACTAAAAGCCTTGTTGCTGAAGGTCTTTGATAGTCAAGTTGCCTTTGGGCGGGATGTTCTTCTCGAGGTATCTTCTGACCGTCTTGGTTATTATATCAATTTCGATGTTGGTTTTCTGATTTATTTTGGCTTGTCCCAAAGTTGTTTCTTTGAGTGTCTGCGGAATGACCGCCACTGTGAAACCATCAAGATTCAATTCGGCTATTGTCAGCGAGATGCCATCGACGGCGACGGAACCCTTGGGAACCATCTGGTCGAGCAGGTCTTTGGGGGCTGCGAAGGTGAAAGTTGAGAAATTACCTTTTTTCTCGATTTTTTTTATTGTTGCGGAGCCGTCAACATGTCCCAATACGAAGTGCCCTCCGAATCGGTCATCGGCACGCAGGGCAAGCTCGATATTGACCTTTGTGCCGGGGGCGAGTTTGCCGAGGGTAGTTTTGGCAAGCGTTTCGCCGCTAACGTCAAAGGTTGCTGATGCCCCGGCCAGTTTTGAGACGGTCAGGCAGGAGCCGTTTATAGCGATGCTGTCGCCGGTTTTGGCCTGATTAGCCAGTTGGCCGAGGTCGATTGTCAGCGCAGCGGAACCGCCGCTTTTGGATAGCGACTTTACCGTGCAAACCTGCTGTATTAATCCTGTAAACATAGCAATTGACTATTCCGCATTTTCAATTTACGATTTCAGCGAAGAACACTTGGCATAATAAGTTAATTGTAGGCAATCCGGCGCGAATAATCAATCGCTGGGCAGAAAAGGAGGTATGTTTGTTATGAATACTATTTGGCTGAAAATAGCGGCGGCGATAGTAGTGGTTGTGGTCGCAATCGTGCTGTTCAGCAAGATTGCCAATCACAAATCAGAGCCGGCGGTGCCGGATAAGACGGTTGGGGATATGTGGCGTGAGGATGAGAAGCGTTTGCGTGCCGAGCCGAACGTGGTAGAGTCGAACGTGCCTGTGCAGCCGGCAGCGGGGCAACAGGCAGCAAGCGCCGAGCAGCCGAAGTTCAGGGAGCTGACCGAAGAAGAGAAGGCCGGGGCCAGCCAATTATTTGAGCTGGCTATCACCCAGCGAAAGATGGGTCGGCTGCCAGGGATGCACTACGGGGCGATGGTACAGTACTGCCGGGAGATAATTGAAAAATACCCCGGCAGCGAATACGCCTACAAGGCCAAACGCATACTGGCGGATATTCCCGCGAGTGACCGCGAACGATACCACATTACCGATGATGAAATAAATCTCAACAAATAGCTTTCATTTTTTGCGCTTATGGAGGAGCCATAGATGGGTAACGCGAATCTTCCGGTGATTTCAGTAGCAGCGAGGTGTTTGCCAGAGGCGTGGGAGAAGGCGGTGCTGGCGGTATGGGACCAGGGGCTTGATATGAAGACGCAATATGACAAGCCCGATGACCCGCCGAGCAAGGACGCGACGGTAATGGTGACGGTCGCGGAGCCGTTCAGCGAGCCGAGGATACACAAGAATTTTCCGGGCGGGCCTGAAGAGCTTGAGGCGTACAGGCAGGAGGTGGTTGACGGTATTCACGACCACTGGATAGACCCGGCGGCGGGCAAATGGACATATACTTATCACGAGCGCATATTCGCGTATTCGCCGGTTGAGGACATAAGAAACCCGAAAGCCAAAAAGCCATTCAAAAAAGTAAACCAGATTCAGTATATTATCGATTCGCTGTCGAAGGTCGCGCATACGCGAAGGGCGCAGGCGATAACCTGGATGCCGACAGCAGACCCAGTTACTGATGACCCGCCTTGTTTGCAGCGGATATGGTGCCGGCTGATAGCGGATAACGCGGACGGCTATGTGCTGAATATGAACACGCACTGGCGAAGCAGGGACCTGTATAAGGCGTGGTTTATGAACGTTTATGCCCTGACTGACCTGCAAAGGACAATCGCCAGTAAGATTTCAGAGAAGATAAACAAGCCCGTCGCGGTCGGCAGATACGTCGATATAAGCGACTCACTGCACATTTACGGCAGCTATTTTAAGGATGTTGTTCGGGAAATAGAAAAGATGCGGCAAAGCCCCTTTACCGGACGTGCTTGGGAGAGCACGCATCCGGCCTTTATGATGATGACGGACGATGCCCGCGAGAAACTGGCAAAAGACCCGGACTGGTTCGCAAAAGCGAGGGAGTAATAATAGAAGACAGAGGACAGATACCTTGTTTTTCCGTTATATGTTATCTGACGGTTTGGCATTGGCGGCTTTTCTTCCTATTGTTTAGTAGGGAGAGCGAATAAAGCGGACAGAGCCACCACTTAAATGTGGCACAATGGCCGTCCAGATAAAAAAAGATAAATCGCTCATCCAAAATCGTCCTGCCGGTGTCATCTTGCTGTGTCAGGACCGCAAATACGGCAACCTTTGTCCCACCGGGGAAGCCCGCGCGGGCCAAAGGTTGCGGGGGGAGCCATACAAGTTTCTTTCCGAGTTGGGGCCTCTGTGTGCCATGCATAGAGGCCTTCTTTATTTGCGGGGGCAGGCAAACTTCTATCTGTGCCTTTTTCTCAATCTGTGGTGAGCAGAGTCGAACCAAATCGCCGCACCGAGACCGAGAAAGCGTGACCGGGTCTGCCCGCCGTAGCATTTCTAATCTATGTCTTAACCCTGTTTTCGCCTTAGGCGAGCGAAAAACAAACCAGCTCCAATCAGGATAGCGGAGGCGGGTTCGGGAACGGGCTCCCAAAGAAAAGCCTGGCGGCCAGAACCATCCTTTATCGCATAGCCAACGATGTTCCCGTAACTATCGATACCCTGTGCCCAAGAATGATTGAATCCTGTTGGTAAAAATTGATTTAGGTCGATATAGCTATCCGCACTGCCGGTCCAAAGCAATGCGTGGGCACCGCTTGTGGAGGTAACTGAACCCCAGCCGACCTGCTGCGTGCCGTTGGTCCCGTATGCCTGTGAATAACCGAATCCGTTGGGATTCAAATCGATCCAGCTTGCTGCGATTTCGCTCCAAAGCAAAGCGTGGGCAGTGCCGCCTGTGGCTGAACCCAAACCCCAGCCGACCTGCTGCGTGCCGCTGACCCCGTAAGCATAAGAACTGTTAATTCCGCTTGGGTTCAAATCGATATAGCTGTCCGCGCTGCCGTTCCAAAGCACGGCGTGTGTGGAGCCGCCTGTAGCTGAACCATAACCATAGCCGACCTGCTGCGTGCCGCTGGTCCCGTAAGCATCTGTCCTGGTAAATCCACCGGGGTTCAAATCAATACAGCTTTCAGCGCTGCCGTTCCAAAGCACGGCGTGGGTGCCGTTTGTATTCGAATAAGCTGAGCCGACTTGCTGTGTGCCGCTGATCCCGTTAGCAAAAGAGCTATTGAATCCTGTCGGGTGCAAATCGACATAACTTGAGGCGCTGCCGCTCCAAAGCAAGGCATGATTGTCGTAGCTTGTTACAGAACCATAACCATAGCCAACCTGACTGGTGCCGCTGTTACCTAAAGCATAACAGACGTTGAATCCGCTCGGGTTCAAATCGATATAGCCGCCCGAACCGCCATTCCAAAGCAATGCGTGACCGCCGCCGTAACCCACCTGCTGTGTGCCGCTTGTCCCGTATGCATAAGTATCATAGAATCCGCTGGATAAATTGATCGCCTTGTAACTTACCCCCCATGCCAGGTTTGTGGTACTGGTTGAAAGAATCATAATTGCGACAAACATCATTCTGAATTTGTGCTGGTTTGGTTTCATTTATCTCTCTTTCGTTTGAATAGCGTTTGTGAAAAGTGTGTTTACAATTTCGGCGAGATAAGCGCACACCGGAACCACGCAATAGGAAATGACTACCTGTGTCCCTTCTCTGCTCATTCTCACTCTCCAGCCTTCTTTGCCTTTTGCCCCCCAGCAAAAGACACTTTTAATTGTACCTTTTTGCCGTTGATAGTCAAGCGAGTTTTACCGTTTTCTGGCAGCAATTGCCGCACCAAGGCCGAGAAGCAATAGCGTGGCCGGCTCAGGAATCGTGTAAACAAAACCGTGGCCATAACTGGAGTTGGCAGTAAAGTAGGAACCAACAATATTGCTGCCGTCTATTCCTTGTGGTTCTGTGCTCCTTGCCCCGGGCATATCGAGGGTGGTCCAATCGGACCCGTTATGGAGAAAACCATGGTTTAACCATTGGGCGTCCCGGTAATAACCAACAATATTCTCACCGTCGATTCCTATTGGATTTGTACTCTGCGCCATGGGCATATCAAGTGTGGTCCATGTTCCTTCGTCATAGAGAAAACCGTGGGCAAAATAGGAGTTGCCATACCAGCCAACAACATTACCGCTGTCTGTGCCAGTCGCGATTACACCAACTGCTCCGGGCATATTGAGGGTAGTCCAGGTTTTTCCGTCGTAAATAAAACTATGGCCATTCCCGGAGGCGTCCAAGTAACTACCAATAATGTTGTCACCGTCGATGTCATATATATTTGTTTTAGCTGCTCCGGGCATATCGAGGGTGGTCCACCCGGACCCGTTATAAAGAAAACCGTGGCTGATTCCCGAGGAGTCATTGTAAAAGCCGACAATATTATCGCCATCAATACCAAATACATTTGTGCTAACTGCCCCGGGCATATCGAGGGTGGTCCACCCGGACCCGTTATAAAGAAAACCGTGGCAATTCCAGGAAGAATCAAAATAACAACCAGCAACGGTATTTCCGGAAATGTCATAGGGATATGTTGCAGCTGCACCCGGTTTATCAATATTAGTCCATGTCCCAGCCAATGCGTAAGCCGAGCAGAAAAGCACCATCGCCGCGCAAAATGAAATTGACTTTAGATGTGTTTCACTTCTCATCTCTCTTCTCCTTCTTCTTTGCCTTTCGCCCCCAGCGGCTCGACTTAGCTCACCGGAGCCCAAAGGCGATTATAATTATACCCTTTTGCTGGTAGTTGTCAAGAGGAAGGGTTGAAACAATAGCAGAACGGCAATCCTCCTTCGCTTGAAGCTACGGAGGACAGGTCGCCGGGGTAAATGTTCAGATTGTTTTGCCGGCGAAGTCCTGGGCGTGGAACAGTTGGCCGGTTGTGCCATCGTCAATCAGGGCCGGCACCAGCGCCCCGGGCAGCACCGACTCGACGGCATTGGGTGCTTGCGGGCCGCCCAAATCGGTTCGCAGCCAGCCGGGGTCCAGCAGGTTCATCAGCACGCCGGTGTCCTTTAGGCGGATGACGGTGTCGGTAACGAACTTGTCCACGGCCGCCTTGGAGATGGCGTAGGCAATCAACTCCGGCTGGTCCTTAATCCCAGAGGTGACATTGATGATACGTCCCCAGCGATGCTGCACCATGCCGGGTATCAGGCGGTGACATATTCGAATGAGCGAGATGACATTTACCTCGAAGCTCTTGCGGAAGTCATCGGCGGGGACGTTCTGCCAGTCGTTGTGGAAGGGCATCATCACCGCGGCGTTGTTATAAACGATGTCGATAGCGGGCCCGGCGTTCAGGACGCTTGTCAGCATCGCGTCCACCTGGTTCTGGTCGGACAGCTCGCCCGCGACCTGTCGCACCTGCACACCCCTGTCGGTCAGCTCAGCGGCCAGAGATTTTGTATGGGCAGCGTCACGACTGTGGAGCACGAGGTTGCAGCCGTACCGGGATAGCCCCAGACAGACCTGCCTGCCGACACCTCGGCTTGCGCCGGTTACCAGTGCCCATTTCCCTCGGATATCTGCTTTCTTCATTACGATTGCTCCTTTTATATTAGTTCAACACGTATCAGTTGCGGGTGCGGTCGTCGAAGGCGATGTCATCAATAAAGAAGCTTCCGTCCGTTCCTTCCTCGGCCATAAAACCCATTTGCAGTTCGCACATTATCTTCGGGTTGAAGCCCTTCGCGGGCTTGAGTGCCGCCAGCGGAATTACCACTTCGTGCCACTGGCCGTCGAGCAACTGGGGACAATACCTGAGAACCTGTACTTTCGCGGTGTGTTCTTCGGGAGTGTCGAGAATCACGCCGTTGCAAAGCAGGTTGATTTGCAGCGGGCCGGCCTTGCCTTTGCTCTTTATCCAGAAGGTCAGGTTCTTCATTTCGCCGGCGTCAGTGCCGACGATTCCTGTTTTGAAGGCGAGCCAATTCCAGCCCGCGCCAAGCCATCCTTTATCGCCTTTGAACTTGAACTCCAGCGAGGTATTGCCGCTGTGGGCCTCAATGGTCTGCGGCTTAATCGTCGTGGTGGTGGGGTTTGTCCAGCCGGCGCCCGTGCTCGCCTGTTCCCCATCCCATACCACAACCCGTTTCACGGCCGGCGATGCTTCGCTCCTTGATATGTTCGCGGGACCGGTTGACCGGCAACCCGCGCCAAGCATAGCTATCCAAAATCCGATAATCCAAAATCTCATCATAAAAATCTCCATTTAAAAAGTTTCAGCCAAAACAACTATAAATCTTCACGTTGGTAACGTCAAGTGTACAGCCCTTCGACATTGCTCCCCTCGACACTACTCGGGGCTGGCAGGGCCGGCGGACGGTTAAAACCAACCAAAAGATTGTGGACGAATCTTGGGGACAGTTATATAAAGCTGAAAATATTGATTTTCAAATGCGGATTTGATATGCTGTTGGTAATCAGACACAGCAGCGTAGCTGAGCAGGAATTTACAAGGCGAAAATAAAATGGAAGTAAAATTCAACGGCTCAAAAGAAGATTTGATTTGCCGCCCTGAGAGATGTGATTATTGTATTTTCGAGGAGATACTCACTGAAGAGCAGAGAAAGATAAAGGTTCTTGACCAGCCCGTCCCGCAAAGCCATGCCCACAGGACAAGCATCGAATATGCCTGCGGTAAAAATTACGCCGGCGTTTGCCCCATTAAATACGCCGCAATGAGGGCTTTTCCTGATGATCTTACAGCATGCCAGTATGGAGCTATCAAGGACTTTATCTGGGATTTAAGCAAGCGAAGCAATAGAAAAACGGGTTATAAAGAAGCAATTCAGGAATGGACTAAAAGCCAGGATTTGGGCAGAGGAATAAAAGAAAGCTACGCGCAAAGATTCAGGGAAATATGGAATCTTGGGCTTAGAAAAATAAGCGAAGACAAACAGTCAGGAATGAGGCAGAATTTAACTGCTCCTCTGATTTATGAGATAGTGGTCGCAAGCCCGGCGGTTTATGAGTCGGCCTTGACTCTTTTGAAAAAATTAACAGAAGAATCCCGGCAAAGAGATTCTGTCGGAAAAAACAGATAACTGTTCGCACTCGGCGGACTCGCTTTGCGAAGAAAACGTTAAATCATCAATCCCCGTTCAGCGTTCAGATAATACGCACGACGAAGGGTGTCACTTCACCACGATTTGCTGAAATAGCAGTCGTAGTGTCTGTAAAAAAGCCCTATCGACCGCATAGCGATAATCGCGACGACCTGTACCGCCAGGTTCACCGCCAGATTGCCCGCTGTGTTCAGTATCGACAACGATTCGTATTGTCTGGTATTTGTTTCGATGAAACAGGCGGCGGCGAGGAGTCCGACAACGACCAGATAGGGAATAAACGCCCGGATGACGGGGACGAGCAGGTGATCAAAACGGAGCAGTTCGGGAAGGTCCTCAAGTACCGCCGCGACCAGTATAGCCATTGGGAACAGGAAAAGTCCCGCGGCAAACAATAACCGCAGAAACAGGTTCACAGCCGTTCTCGTTTCCCAGATATCTTCCCAGGTTACGCCTTTGCCTTTGAAAAACGAAAGGGCGATGATGAATGGGAGTTGGATGATGAAGGCGGTGAACGCAAAGACGAGAATCGGTTTGATGATGTGGAATAGAAACGTGATGCTTGTCCCCACTTCGGTTTCGGGCAGCTTGTCGATGCCTGCCGCGGTTTCATTGATGATTTGCAGATAGAATCCGAAAAGATATCCCCACGCCGCGAAATACACAAAATATCCCATGCAGAAGGCGCTTTCCGTAAAAAACCTGAAACATACCACCGCTATTACAAACGCAAGTGCCGTCAGGTTGTCCTTGTCGAAAAAAATCTTCCAGCTATCGACGAATACAGCGTGGGAAAAACCCGGCAGGGGGAATTCCGGCTCGACTTTCGGCTCGATTTTTTGGGGTGTTTGGCCGGATTTTTCGGGTATTATCTGCTGCTGGCCGCAGGTCAGGCACTTCGCGGATTGGCCGGCGTGTTTGTCGGTGAAGGCGATAAGGGAACCGCATTTGGGACAGTGAAACTGTATCGTCATCTTTTTTTTATTCGCCTGGGGTGGATTGCACCATTTTCATCGCGTCAATGAATGATTTGGGGTCGTTGGCCCATTTTTTCGCTTCGAGCAGGTCAATCTTGTCCTGTTTTACGAGCAGGGCAAGGTGTCTTTCCATCGTCGTCATTTTTTCATCAGGATTGGGGCGTGTCTTTGTCTGAAGCTGGGTGTATATCTGCTCGATTTTGCCCGTCCTTATGAGGTTTGCGCAGGCGTAGTTGTTGTTGTTGAGTATTTCCATCGCGGCAATGCGGCCGGTGGCGTCTTTTTTGGGGATAAGTTTCTGGCAGACGATATACGCGAGTCCGAGCGACAGCTGGTTGCGGACTTCGCTTTGCCTGCCGGTCGGGAAGTAATCCAGAACGCGGGTTATTGTGCCTGTGGCGTCCCTTGTGTGCAGGGTTGAAAATACCAGGTGACCTGTTTCGGCGGCCATAAGCGTCATCGATATTGTCTCGGCGTCGCGCATCTCGCCCACGAATATCACGTCGGGGTCTTCCCGCAGCATCGCTCGCAGGCCGTGGCTGAATGATTTTACGTCCCGCCCGACCTCCCGCTGCGATACCATACTGTGCTTGTTGGGAAGAAGGTACTCGATGGGGTCTTCGAGCGTTATCATCCGGCAGGCCTTTTTCTCGCTTATCCGGTCTATTATGGATGATATTGTTGTCGATTTTCCGGCCCCCGTAATCCCTGTCACCAGGACCAGTCCCTGCTTGCAATCGATGATGTCCTCCCAGACATTGTTTGGAAAACCGATTGTCTCGACCCTGGGGATGTCCAGTGACAATGCCCGTATCGCGGCGCTTACCCCGTCGTTTTCGCGGAAGATGTTTATGCGGAACTGCAGCGACCCGACGCGGTATGAGCAATCGACGTCGTTATCGCGCTGATAACTGTGAATTTTGTCTTCGCTGAGAAGCGGGAATATGAGCTTTTGAGCGATTTCGGGCGTGACGGGCTGGCCCTTGAGGTATGTTATGTCGCCGTCGATTCGGTACGCTGGAGGGGCGCCGACCTTGATGTGAAGGTCGGAGACGCGCATCGCGCCTCTTTTCTCGAAATAGGCAAGCAAATCCTGGATGCTGAGCAGTCCCATATTTTCGGTTGGATACACTTTGGTGGTTACTGAATATTCTTCAGCCATATTCGCCTCCTGTGATTACATCACCTTATCATTGCCAATAGTATATCACTTAATTTATCCTGGGGCAAACCGCAATTGATTATTGATTATTGATTATCGATGATTGATAATTGATGCGTTGGTATAGATATGACTGATATGGCGATAAAAACCGAAACTCGTATTCCTATGAGCAGGATACAGAAGCTCATCGGCCAAAGGATGCTTGAGAGCAAGCAGACCAAGCCCTGCTACTACATCGGGATAAAGGCCGACACAACGGAGCTTATGGACAGCCGGCACGAGCTTAAAAAGCGACTCGGTGTCAAAATCACCTCGAATGTTTTTTATATCAAGGCACTTGGCCTCGCGGTCAGGGAATTCCCTCTTATGGTCGGCTCATTGCAGGGTGATTCGATAAAAATAGCCGACTCAATCAATGTTGGCTTTGCGGTAAGCGCACCACACGGATTAGTTGTGCCCGTGGTCAAAGAAGCCGACAAAAAAACGCTTGCCGAGATTGCCACGCTGGAAAAGGAACTGACCGACAAGGCGAGAAGCAACAAACTTTCTCTCGATGAGATTACCGGCGAGACAATTGGGCTGAGTAATCTTGGTGTTTACGATATTGATTCGTTCATCGGCATTGTCCCGCCGCCCGCAACGACGATTTTGAACGTTGGTAATACACTGCGCACTGCCGTTCCCCAAAATGGCAGGATTGCTATCCGTAAGATTACCGATTTAACAATAGCTGTTGATTCGAGAGTTGTCCCCGACCCCTACGCAGCAAAATTCCTGGCCCGTATCGCAGAATTGCTCCATGGACCAAAACAACTCATATCGTAGGATTTTGTGGTGGGCGTTCTATCTGTGGCAAAGGATTGGAGGATACCGTTTCTGTTACAGCGGTTTGCGGATTTGCCGGCGCTATCTCAACAATTTTTATGGGGGGCTGCGGTGTTTCGACCATGGCTATTGGTGCCTGCATCTGGTTGTGGATGAGTTCTGCAACTTTGCGGTAGTCCTCTGAGCCGTGGCAGGAGGGGTCGTATTCGAAAATTGTTTGGCCATAGCTCGGCGCCTCGGCCAATGTGATATTCCTGCGGACATAAACGGGCAGAATCTGCGCTTCCGACCAGGCGCAATTTGTGTTGCGTGCGGTAGTAAGAAATTTTTCGATGTCGGCCTTGACCTCATTGGGCAGCGACGCGCGGGCTTCAAACATACAAAGCAAAACCCATTTGACCTTCAAAGCGGGATTGATTCGCTTGTTGACAAGCGTAACGGTCTGAAGCAGTTTGCCAAGTCCCTGCAGGGCGAGGAAATGTGGCTGAAGCGGTATCATTATCTCATCAACCGCCGCCAGGGCGTTCAGAGCCAACAGGCCCAGCGATGGGGCACAGTCAATAATTATATAATCGAATTTGTCATCGAGGTCCGCGAGCGCTTCGCGGAGGATGGTTTCTCTGCCTACGACGCTGACGAGTTCGGATTCAGCGCCGACGAGGTCAATATTTGCGGGGAGAAGCCAGAGGTTTGGCCTGACGAGCATAAGTTCCGCTTCGACGTCGGCTGATTGAATGAGGACGCGGTATGAGCCGGTCTGAATTTCGTCGGGATTGACGCCGAGATGTGTGGTGAGGTGTGCCTGCGGGTCGAGGTCGATGACGAGCGTGCGATGACCCATATTGGCCAAAGCAGCGGCGGTGTTGACCACGGTGGTGGTTTTGCCGACGCCTCCTTTTTGATTTAATACCGCAATTTTTCTCATTTCGGGGCCTCCTGTTTTACTTCCTGCATTTTTCTCAGGACGCCGTCGAGTACGCCGTTGACGAAGGCGGGCGATTTGTCCGTGCCGAATATTTTCGCAAGCTCGATTGCCTCGTTGATTGTAACTTTAGGCGGGATGTCGCTGCAAAACCTCAAGTGGTAAACCGACAGCCGAAGGATGCTTTTATCGACCTGTGAAAGACGGGACAGTTTCCATTTAATCGCTGCGGCGGTTATCAACTCATCGCAGGCGGGGAGGTTGGCCCAGGCGCCTCTTGTCCAGTCCGAGGCGAGCGTGCGAACGGGCAACTCGTCAGGGGCATTCTCCCTGAAAAAGTCATCCAAATCAGGAAGCAATGACGATCCCTGCACGTCGAGTTGAAACAAGGCCTGCATCGCGAGCTGACGGGCTTTTGTCCTCGGGTCCACTTATCGACCTCAGTAAGGTTATTGTTAAAACTACTCTTTAATTGTCAACGGTCGGATTAAATCTGTTCCATAACGCTGGCCATTTCCATAGCCGTCATAGCGGCATCTGCGCCGGCGTTACCTTTCTTTGCTCCCGCTCTGTCCACTGCCTCTTCGAGCGTTTCGCAGGTCAGTACTCCGAATACGGCCGGTGTTTTTGAGTCATAGTTAATCTGGCCGATGCCTCGAATCACCTGCTGACATACGGCCTCGTAATGCTGTGTCTGTCCCTGTATCACTGCGCCGAGGCAAATCACCGCGGTGAACTTGCCGGCCATCGCCAGTTTCTTCGCGGGGACGACAATCTCGCAGGCGCCCGGCACCCAGACGACGGTTATCTGTTCTTCTTTTGCGCCGTGACGCTTGAGGCAATCTATTGCGCCTGATAGCAGTCGGGCTGTGATGAACTCATTAAACCTGCTGACGACAATGGCGTAACTTCCCTTGCCCGCCGTGAGTTGACCTTTAATCTCTTTCATACTGTTGATTCTCCAAACTCGATACTCGTTTCTCGATGCTCGATACTCGAACTATCGTGTATCGAGTCGCCACGCATATTATAAGACCATTGCCGGTCTGTTTCCATAAAAACAACCGCACCAGCCGGCCCCGGAGGGCATGTATCCTGGCGTCAATTTAGCTAACCTGTTCAATTATAAGGTGTTATGGGCGATATTACCAGTAAAATTTTGGCCTTTTGGGCAAAGGCCAATGTGAGAAAAAACGCGTTAACTTGGTCTGTTTGACTGGCGATAGGTTCAGTGGGCAATGTGTATTGGCCCGTGGTTCGCGAATTGATACCTGTCTATTGCGAGGCAAGGTGGCTCTATGATTTTTGATGAGCAGCCATATAGTTCATACGACAGCAGTGAGGAAAAGGCGCAAAAGGCGTTCGAACTTTATGAGGACGGCAAGATAACGCAAGCCATCTCGGAGCTGAACGAGGCCATTGAGGTAAATCCTGCGAGTTGTTCGCTACATTTCAATAAGGCGCTTTCGCTTGATTCGCTGAGCAAATTTGAGGATGCGATAGCGGAATACGAGGCGGCCTTGGCGCTTAATCCGTGCGACCTTGAGATACTCAATTCGCTGGCGGTCGATTACACGCGGATAGGGCAGTATGACCTCGCCGTCCAGACCTTTGAGCACATTGAGGAATTGGACGCTAATTTCGAGCCGGGCTACTGCAACAGGATAATCGCCTATACGGAGATGGGATTGCACGAGCAGGCAGAGCAGATGTTTTACCTGGCGCAGCAGATAAGTCCTGATTGCGCGCTTTGCTATTACAATATCGGCAACAGCTTGTTTGCGCGGGGGCAATACAAAAAGGCGATTCACTGCTGGATGAAGACCGCCGAGCTGGAGCCGTCGCATCCACAAATTAACTATCACATTGCGCAGGCGCTGTGGGCCGAAGGCGAAATTGAACGCTGCAGGCAGCATTTTCTTAAAGAGCTGCGAATAAACCCCGGCGACGTGGATGCAATCATCGATTTCGGATTTTTCCTCCTGGAAAGAGGCGAGATGGAGTCAGCGAAGGAGAAATTTCATCGTGCCCTTGAACTGAGGCCCGATACGGCTATGGCGTTGTTTTACCTGGGCGAAATCTCGCTGGATAGTGGGGACAAGGCCAACGCGATGAAGCTTTACGCTCAGGCGTTGGAAAGAGAAGCGATGCTTGCAGGCCCGCGGTATCGATTAGGGCAGTATGCGCTGGAGCTGGGCGAGTTTGAGAAGGCAAAGACCATGCTGGCTTCGGAGATAAAACTGGCGGGTGATAACGCGGACGTGCTTGTGTCGATGGCGTCGATGTTTTTGATTATGGCCGAGGAGGCCGACGGCGAAAAGAGGGATGATGTCCTCGATTATGCTGCGAATTGTCTGCTGCATGCTCTTGATATTGATTCCGACGATGCTGATGCGCATTATTATCTTGGTTTGGCCAACGTGATTAAAGGCCGGCTTGAGGACGCCGTCGAGTTTTTCACTCACGCCCTGGATATAAACCCGCAGCACGTTTTGGCGATTCGTGATTCGGCTGCCGTTTGTCTTACGATGCATCGGCTGGAGGAAGCGACGGAAATCCTCGAAAGGGGCACGCTCGTCGTCGGCGACCACTCGGAGCTCAAGGATATCCGCAGCAAGGTCCGCCGGTCTCAAATCACAAAGCAGTTAGCCGACCTGTTCGGTCGCAAGAAGCACTAATCACTTTTTGCCGTTTGTTCTGGCTCAACTTTTCACCTTTTTCCTCAATCCCAAAACAATCGGAGTACCCAGGCCCGTGTCTTGGCTACCAGAGGTTTGCAACTGCGGGGACGTTGGCGCGAGGTTCGAGACGAATAGCATCTTTTATACAGGCGGAACGACAAATGCCGCAGCCGAAGCATTTCATCCGGTCGATGACAGCTTTTTTGTTTGATGCGCTGTAAGAGATGGCGCCGAACTGGCAGAGGCGCATACATTGTCGACAGCCGGTGCATTTGTCTGGGTCGGCATCGGCAATGAACTCAGCGCGGAACATTACAGGGACACCGTGCGTCACGGTGCATCGCATCGCAAGACAGTCGGCACGGTCGCAGTTGCATATACCGCCGATAAAGGGCGTCTGGAACGTCCATACGCTGTGGCACAGGCCTTCTTTTTCGTGCTCACGGATATCCGCAATCGCCTGCTCCTTTGTGAGCGTTTCCGCGCCAACTGAATCTGGTCCGTTCAGAAAGCTTGTGTCGAGACCACGCATAAGCTCGCCGAACTTTCCGCCGTTCGGTCCCATGCTTACCCCATAGCAATAGCGTTTTTCCTTGCCGATTGTGAGATGCCGGCAGTAACAGGCCACGCGGACAATCGAGTTCACAAAGCCGAAGATTTTCTCGATATCCTCGATGGGCACAACTTGCCCGTAATGCCGTTTCTTCATCTTACGGGGGATAAGCCGTTTGACGAGCGCCTGTATGAATTTGGGAGCATTGGAAAGCTTCTTCAACTTCTCGATGCTTTGGGCGGCTGAGTCATCCGCGGCGAAATTCTCTATCATCCTGCGTCTGCGGACGTCGCTGAGCAGGTCCTCAGAATAATTGCTTGCCTGCAGATACCACTTTTTGCCTTCACCGTGCTTTACGCAGAACTCACACATATCACCGGCCCCCAATACATCGCCATACCGATTTCTCTGCTCTTTTTTACCTTTCCGCAAAGACGATTTTAATTATACTTTTTTGCCGGTGACAGTCAAGGTTAAGAGGAGATAATTGCCGTCTTCCGGCGGCTCAAAGCACGAGGAAAGCAGGGCGAACGCATAGGCGTGGTGGACTGAAGCGGCAGGAGACAGAATACGGGCATTCTGAAAGCCAAAAATGGAAAGGGCTGCCAGTCCACACCCGAAACTGACAGCCCAGACGAGTTATCACCCGTCCTCCATTAGAATATACGAGACCTGGCGGAATTACATGCTTAGGAAAACCAGAAATTCTGGTCAGTCGGGCCGAGGAATAAAAGCAAGACGGCAGCGACGGTTTGTTTCCAATCGCTGCCGCCTTTGTTTTGTCGCAATCTTTGTGCCGTGATCAATTGTTTATCTACGATCGTCTCTTTGCGAGCCCCTGTCCCTGGACGAATCGTTATCCTTGGACGCATCTTTATCACGTGGAGCGTCATTGCTTTTGGGCGTATGTTTGACGTCGGTTTTATGCTCATCAACGGGCTGAGAAGGCGAGGTTTTACTGAAGAATCCTTCCTGTTTACCGACAATCGGCGGAGATGGAATGTTCACCCGCTCCGACTGACTGCGTTTGGTTTCCTGGACAGACGCATTTCCGGCCTTGTTATCGGCTGCGTGGCTGGTCGGCTGCGTCTGTGTCACAATGGTCTTATGTTCAGAAGACGACCCTGCAGACGAGGATTCCCATTTGCTTCGTTCTTCACCGAATTTGTGCAGATCGGTTGCGCCGGTTGAAAGCTTTTGCCTGGCGTCGGTCTTTATCGATTCAAACTTCATTGGTGACTTCTTATCCGCAACGACTTTGTCCATCGTCCGGGCCATCTGGATATCTTTTCGTTTTGCCTCGGGCAATTTTCCCATTCGTTGTTCCATCTCGTTGTACGTCCGCGGCGGGCGCATATCCTTGTTGGCGCGTCTTAACTCATAATCATTTCTTTCGTGCTCTTCCCAGCGTGGGTCGTTCCTGAGGTGGAACCATCGGTCGTGCTCATAAATAGGGTCATACCAGGAATGGCGACTTTCGCACTCGAACCGCGGGAAAATGCCTATGCCGATATAGAAGTCATCATAGTAATCGCCGAAGTAGAAATGGCAATATCGCGGACAGGTGAACATATTGAACTGAAGTGCGCCGATATCTAAGGTAACACCGAGCGACAGCGAGAAACCGGGCCGTTCCCAGACATGCCTGGGGATATAAACCGGCGCAAACAAAACGCCTCGACTCCTCAGTGGGTAATCCCAGTGCCCGGCGGCGAATACGTAACCTCGCGGTGTGCATACATAATGCGACGGTGTCCAAAGCCATCCTTCCTGGGCCGTAAGCCAGTAACCGTTTCGCCAGATATACTGGCCCTGATACCAGTACCAGCAGGGCGGCACCCAGATATTGTCGTCTGTGGGTGGAGGTCCCGGCGGTTCCACATCCGCGATTACCGGCGGGGCGGGTAAATACTCGATTTGCTGAACATTACTAACCTGCGCCCAGAAACCGGGAACCCACTCCCAGCCCATGTCTGTTTTGGACCAGTATCCCGGTACCCAGTATCTGCCCGGCGGGGCAGCTCGCCAGCAGCCGCTGACCCAAATGTAGTCGTTGCGTTCAGAGTCCCATGCCCAATAACCCGGAACCCATACGTATTGATCGCCCACGGGCTTATCTGAGGGCGGATTTTCAACTATATTGGCGGGCGGCTGAGTCGGGGCCACCACGCCCGGCTGTGTGTTCAGGTCAATCGGTTCGGCAAACGCCTCGTGAACGGGGCCGCGAGTCAAAATCTCGGGTTGTTCTTGCGCCGGCGTCGGTGGCGGCTGGGTCGAGTCCTCGCCATACAGCGGGGCAACCGCAAACACGGTTGTTATCACAAGCAAAATCGCAGTTTTCATATATCTACCCTTTCATAAAAGAAGCCGGAATATCAATCGCTTCCCTTATTTTAGAAACGTTTTTCACGGCTAATATATTGCAGCAAAATGACGGACCCGCCATAACAACAAAATACGATTACAATTATAGATTGTGCGAGCCGGACGTCAAGGCAAAGTGGATTTGCCGCGTTTTTGAGGTAACAAAAGGAGTTGCAAGAGTATTCAGGGCTACCGATTAAGGCAGGTAAACCAGCCCAGATTCGTTGAAATCGGCGAATTCGATGCCGAGGTGATGCTCGTTTGTTTTAGTGATAGTAAAGGAACAATTGTTTGCGTCGAAAGCGCAAAGACAAACGCGCACACAGGCTGGATAACGAAACGGCCGGTTTTGGTTACTGATGCCGATTCGGTTTAAAAAGGCCAGACGGCGGGACAAGTGCTCGCCCAGTAATCGGCCAGAACGCTTAAATCGGTTAAATCCACGTTACCGTCATGGTTAAGGTCCGCATCCAGGTTCGAATCCGTTTGCTGCCATTGAGCGGCAAAAGCGGCGAAGTCGCGGAAATTGACAATGCGGGTGACTTTTACGGCGATGTCTTTGGTGAAGTCGGGAAGCGTGTAGGTAAGCTGCCCGCTGACGGAATTGGCTGTGCCTGAGTTGATAATGCCGCCTGCGTCGCGAGTCGCGTAAACATAGACATTGTAAAGACCGTCGCTAAGCCCCTTGGCGATAACCGGCTCATTGTGGAAAGTTCCATTATTTATCAGCCCAAGCTGGCTGTTGGTGTCATAAATCCAGAAATAGCCCCGCTGTTTGCCTACAAGTCCCATAGAACCCAGCGGCGAGACGTTATTGGGAGCGAATTCATAGCCGCTTATATTAAACCAGTCCTGACCGGTGTTTTTTATCTGCACTGTTTGCTGACCGGCCGAAAGCGAAACCGTGATTATAAAATTGGTTGAACCATCGGCATAGCTTGATGAAAATACGGTCGTTCCATTAACAAGTACCGCTAAACTGTTGGTGCCGTAGCTGGAAACTTGTGCAACGTGGATTTTAAGAGAACCCGCTGTCTGCATATTCAAATGGAAGTTGGGGTCCGACTTGAGAGCTGACTCCCAGTTACCCTGAAGCCATTGAGAAAGATTCCCCATCCCCGGGAAGTAATCGTCTTGGAGGTAAAATACCGTTTGAGTCGAAACTGCCCAGAAATCGGTGAGGACCGGATTAGCGAAGTAAGATTCGGCTCCGGAAGCGGCGCGCTGCGCCCTAGTCAGATTGCAGTCGGCAAGGTTCTCATTGGTGTCGTAAATGGAAAGTGGTGTATATACGCCATAAAGATTGCAGGGGTCGATGTAACCATCCCACCACCACAGATGCGCGCTGCTTTTGGCGAAAAAGGCGTTCCAGATGCCATTGTGCATCTCCAGTCCCTGGACTATCTGAGACCTGTAGGGTTCTGGCATACCCGGAGGGGGGCTATTGTTTGTTTCCGCCGGGCTAAAACCCAGGATGGTTCCCATGCCGAATTCGGCCATAAGCACCGGTTTGTTGAAGTCCGCCAAACTTAAAGCCGTTTGCTCAAACGTGCGGATAGTATCAATTCCATAGTAATGATTCTCAACCAGGTTGATATCGGGGAGATTCCAGAGGTTTTCAAAACCGGAGCTATTACTGCTGGTAGTAATGGGGTGGTTGAACGCGTCGATGCTGCGAATGTAAGATGCCATTGTGTTGTGCCATGCTACTACGGTTGCCGGCTGGGTTTTCCAGCCATTGGTCCACTGGACTTCGTTGAATAATTCCCAGGCGAAGATTGCCGGCGAATAACCCCAGCGGGCGACGATGTAGCGGTATTTGTTTTTGGTTAGTTTTATGGCACAGGGGTCGGTGAAGTATTTGCAGGGGTCGCTGAGGAAGCCGCCCGCGTTAGCGGAGTTATAAGGGTTGTTGGCCCAGTCAGTGTCGGTGTCCGTGCTGAACTGGCCGTGATGCTGAAGAGCAAATTGTATGGCGACATCGTTTTGTTCGGCTATTTCGACGTATCTATCCATTCGCAGCGATGTTTGCAAAGATGGTTTTCCGCAACCCTGAAAATAAGTGGTGCCATAAAGGCCTGGTAACCATTCGAGGGCGACGCCCATATCCGCACCATAGGTGCAGCTCCATAATCGCACCCAGTTTGCACCTGCGTTGTGCAGTTTTTTGAGGAAATAATCCCAGCCGGAGATTCCGCCGCCAGGGAGTGAGCCGTTGTTCCATCCGATGTTCTGGCCGATGTTGAGACGCGTGTCCCCATTAGAGTATTTGAGAAAGTCGTGCTGATTCGGGTCAACTATGATGAACCCTTTTTTGCCGCTTTCTTGGCAGGTGAAAGAGCCGGCGGTAATCGCAGTTGCTGTTCCATCCACGTCTTTGACTTTGATATCGCAGGTATATGAGCCGAGCTGCGATGGCGCGAATCTCGCTTTCCAGGATATTGCACCAGCGCCAGAGTCGGGATAAGTTTCAGGATTACTTCCTGATGCTGTATAGGCCTTGTAATAAAATCCGGGGATATTCACGTCGGTCCCGTCGGGCTGATGAAAAGTTACCGTAACGTCAACCTCGCAGGGGTCGAAGGGATTTGTGTATGTCCGTGAAAGCGTAAATGTCAATTCGTATTTGGTGTACCTGCCGATGGTGGGTGAGTTTTGTGAGATGCCGCTTATGGTGGTTGCGTTTGCCTGGTTGATTCCGAATGCCAAGATTGCAATTAGGTGTGCGGCCAAAATATACGTAATTTTTTTCATCACTGCTTACCCCCGTTTTCCTTTTGACTCCGCTCAGTTCTGTGGACTTTTTACGGATGGTGAGTGTGGTGTTACCAGCCCAATGATACTGCATTCTAATTATACCTTGAAAAAGGGGAGCAAGTCCAGAGTATTTTTGCCGGAATTGCCTTATTTGCCCTTAAATGGCTGTTTTGGGGACTTTTAAATCAAGCGAAAGCCAACGGTAGGATTCGAACCGACAACCGCCGGGTTACAAAACCTGAATCAGAAAACGCGAACCTGTTGAATAATCAAACGCTTACAAAAAGCTCCAAAAACGTCCTGGTGCTTTTAGCCGAAAAAGACCCCGACTTGGTGCTTGTAGTCGAGTACTGACATAAAGAGGTGAATCTCTTAACAGGATTTGGCATCAAAAAAGATGCTTTCAAAAACTCACACGATACGTTATTAAAGATAACGAGTCAAATGGCCAACTCGAAAAGATTGTTAAGGGATATTTTATGATTATTCGGTATGTTGTTCAACAAATGAGTACGACGACAAGGATGTTTAGGAGAATGCTTTGGCTTGTTTTTATTTGCCCGGTTTTGTTTAGTTCCCAGTGTTTTGCAATTGGCCAGGAACAATACGTGGACTTCAATCCCGGTAAAGACGGTTTTTGCATTGCGCAAAAAGACAACGTTGCAGGCATATACATTGATTCGAATGATTACCCCGGTGTTATTCGCGCGGGTAATGACCTGCAGGCGGATATTAATCGCGTCACGGGGCAAATGGCGAAAATAACAAACGAGGAAACCGTTTTTGGGAAAAATATGATAATCATCGGCACGATTGGCAAAAGCCCGATTATCGACCGGCTGATTAAAGATGGCAAAATCGATGTGAAACAAATCGCGGGCAAATGGGAATCTTTTCTAATTCAGGTGGCACCCAAACCTTTAGCCGGCGTCGAGAATGCCCTTGTTATCGCGGGCAGTGACAAAAGAGGCACGATTTACGGCATATATGACCTTTCAGAACAGATAGGCGTGTCACCATGGTATTGGTGGGCGGATGTGCCTGTGCAGCATAAAGATGCTCTTTTTGTAAAGGCGGGAAAGTATGTTCAGGGGCCGCCCGCGGTCAAATATCGCGGTATTTTCCTCAATGACGAGGGCTGGGCGCTTAGTCCCTGGGTTAAAGAAAAGTACGGCAACTATAACAGTAAATTCTACACTAAGGTCTTTGAACTTTTGCTTCGATTAAAAGCTAACTTCCTGTGGCCGGCAATGTGGGACAACGCCTTTAACGAGGACGACCCGAATAATCCCCGCCTTGCCGACGAATACGGCATCGTGATGGGAAACTCTCATCAGGAGCCGATGCTCCGGGCGCAGAAAGAATGGGACAGACGCTACCAGAGCACACTTGGCAACTGGAATTATTATACTGACGCCAATACCCTGCAAAACTTCTGGCGGGAAGGCATCAGGCGCAACAAGAATTATGAAAGCATCATCTCTATTGGGCTGCGCGGGGCTGATGACACGCCGATGATTCCAAACGGCACTGTGGCTGAGAGTATGGCCTTGCTGGGAAAAATTGTGGGTGTTCAGCGAAAGATAATAACAGAGGAGGTTAATCCCGATGTTACCAAAGTGCCCCAGTTATGGTGTCCTTACAAGGAAGTCCAGGAATACTATGAAAAGGGCTTGCGCGTTCCCGACGACGTAACAATGCTGTGGTGTGACGACAACTGGGGCAATCTCAGGCGTCTGCCGACCGTGGAGGAACGCAAGAGAAGCGGCGGGGCGGGTGTCTATTATCACTTCGATTTTCACGGCGGGCCGCGCTCATACGAATGGCTCAATACCACCCAAATCATCAAGGTCTGGGAGCAGATGAACCTCGCGTATAATTACGGCGCCACGAAAATATGGATTGTCAACGTCGGCGACCTCAAGCCGATGGAATTTCCCATGGAATTTTTTATGACCTTCGCCTGGGACCCGCAAAGATGGCCGAAGGAGAAAATATCGGAATTTACCCGGCTGTGGGCGCAGCGTGAATTTGGCCCACAATATGCTGACCAGATTGCTGATATCGTGTCTAAGTACACCAAATATAATGCCAGACGCAAGCCCGAACTTCTCGACCCCGGCACGTTTAGCATCATCAATTATCGTGAGGCAGACACTGTAGTTGCCGATTTTAATGCTATTACGGCCAAAGCCGAGCAAATCTATCAAAACCTGCCCGATAGCGCCAAAGACGCCTTTTTCCAGCTGGTTCTCTATCCGACAAAGGCCTGCGCCCAGGTTACAGAGCTTTATGTCACCGCGGGCAAAAACAAATTATACGCTGAGCAAAAACGCGCAAGCACCAACGACCTTGCCGTGAAGACCAGGGCTTTGTTTGAAGCCGATGCCGAGCTGTCCCAGTATTACAACCGTAAAATGGCCAATGGTAAATGGAACCATATGATGGACACATCGCATATCGGTTATACATCCTGGAATCCGCCGCCAAAAAATAATATGCCCAAAGTCGAGGAAATCAACGTTCCAGCCGAGCCGAATATGGGCGTTGCGGTTGAAGGTTTGAGGTCCGCCTGGCCCGGTTCTTCGGATGGGCCAGTTCTGCCGGGATTTAGCGTATTTGGCGAGCAGCGTCGATATATCGATGTGTTCAATCGCGGACAAACGCCGTTTGAATTCTCGGCCAAACCAAGCGCTGGCTGGATCGTCCTTTCTTCAACGAAAGGAACTGTTGAAAAAGAAACTCGCCTCTGGGTGAATATCGACTACAGCAAAGCGCCCGCAGGTGATGCTAACGGCTCTGTGAAGATTTCCGGCCCAGGCGCAAAAGAGGTAAACATCAAAATCAATTCATTTAATTTTGCCGAACCCAACAAGGATTCTTTAGAGGGTTTTGCCGAAGCCGATGGCTATGTTTCCATTGAAGCGGAGCACTACACGAAGAAAATTGATGCGGGCGAGGTTCGCTGGGAGAAAATAGAGGATTACGGGCGGACTGATTCTGCTATGACGATTTTTCCGGTTACAGCTCAAAGCGTTACGCTGCCGAAGGACTCTCCTCGTCTCGAATATAAAATGTTCCTGTTCCATTCCGGCAATATCGAAGTCGAGACGATTGTCGCTCCCACGTTAAATTTCGTTCCCGACAGGGACCTGCGTTACGCTGTATCGTTTGATGACCAGCCGCCGCAAATCATAAGCATTGTGCCGAAGAATTATATCGTTGCATACTCAAACGATGACTGGCAGGAATCTGTAAGAAACAATGCTCGTATAGTCAAAAGCAATCACTCGCTGCCTGATGCGGGTTATCATACACTGAAGGTGTGGATGGTTGACCCCGCGGTCGTGCTGGAGAAAATCGTTGTAAACACCGGCGGTGTCAGGCCGAGTTATTTCGGCCCGCCCGAAAGCTATCGTGGCACTTCTGCCGGTTCGGATACGAATGTCGTTGAAAATATCGCAGATGGCTCAGGCGCCTTCGCGACAGGGAATTATCGTAACCTGTTTGTGGAAGCAGGCCACTCTCAGAAGGAAGTTACAGCGAAGGTCAATACCGCTTTCCAGCAATTATTTCACGGCGACCCCTGCACGCAGGCGGTATATTTTCCTGCCGGAAAAAATGTCAATGGCCCGCTCGCCTATATCTGGGACATAGGCAGCAACGATGTGCGTTCCGAAGGTATGTCTTACGGAATGATGATTACAGTGCAGCTGGATAAGAAGGCCGAGTTCGACGCACTGTGGAACTGGGCAAAGACATATATGCATCACGATTTGCCAAATCACCCAGCGTATGGTTTCTTTTCCTGGTCGGTTAAGACCAACGGCGTGCCGAACGATGAGATGCCCTCGCCCGACGGCGAAGAATATTTTGTTACGTCGCTTTATTTTGCCGCGAATCGCTGGGGCGATGGCCAGGGCATTTATAATTATAAGGCCGAGGCCGACCGGCTTCTAAACGATATGAAAAACCGCGCAATTATCACAGGCCCAACAGTAAAAGGCACAATGACAGCCGGCGGGCTTTTCGATGCCGAACACAAAATGGTCCGCTTCACTCCGGATATTGTAAACATCGAGCATACTGACCCATCTTATCATTTGCCTGCGTTTTATGAGCTTTGGGCGAGATGGGGACCTGAGGCAGACAGGTCTTTTTGGGCACAAGCCGCTTTGACAAGCCGGGAGTTTTTCCAGAGGGCGACCAATCCCATCACGGGTCTGGCTCCAGAGTATGCTAATTTCGACGGGACACCGTGGGCAAGTCCCTGGAACAGCAACTCCGCTAATTTTCAGTTTGACTCGTGGCGCACCGCAATGAACTGGTCGGTGGATTGGGCGTGGTGGGGCAGGGATGCACGCGAAAGACAGCTAAGCGACCGTCTGCAGGCATTTTTTGAGTCAAAAGGTATATCCACATACGGAAACCAGTTTACTCTTGATGGCAAGCAGTTCGGGTCTGACCACTCGGCCGGATTAGTGGCGATGAATGCCGTCGCTGGTCTTGCTGCTGCCAATCCACGCGCAAAACAATTCGTTGAGGCGATATGGAATATGCCTATTCCAACAGGGCAATGGCGTTATTATGATGGAATGCTATATATGCTCACAACGCTTCATTGCAGTGGCGAATTTCGAATCTGGCGCCCAAAATAAGCACCTAAATACAGGGCCGTTGCCTCTGATTTGGTTTCGTAAGCGATTTCTGAAAGTCCTAAAAAGGTGTAGGAATAGGGGGCACATATTTTTACCCGTCAGAACCTTGTTTTTTCCCTAATTTTGCGGGTCAGGGGTGTGATTTGCCCGCAAAACAAAGCTTTTTGAAAAAAAAGCAAAAAACTCTTGACTTATCGTCGCTCAAAGTGTATTTTGTAAGTAAACGATTACTTATCGCCTTATAATAGTGAGAGAGTTCGGCGGATTCGCCGGATATTATAGGGCTTGTAATGGAGAAGGGTAAGAAGGTGAGTTTACGAGAGGATAGAGCAATTCAGGTAATATTCCCGAGGCATGCGCCAGATGCGGTCAGAGTTTGGACGCATATCGTACGGACGCAAATATCTCACAAGGTTAAATGGTTGAAAGTCAATAGTTGAAAGTCGAAAAAAGTATTAACGAGAAGGGTAGTTTAAAATTTAACATTTTTTGAAGGAGGAGTAGAGTATGAGTAGAATATTGATTAGTATTTGCATTTCCTTGCTTCTGGCATCTACAAGTTATGCAGGTGTCATTGGTAACTGGGAAGGTATGCCCACCACTGGCGATGGCTGGATTGACTGGAATACTCAAGCGGCCATTCAAACGATGCCTAATATGTACAGTGCCAACACGAGCTGGTATACGCTTGGCAGCCAAAGTGTGCAAGTGACTAACAATGGATGGCGCCAGAGTCTTTCCATTAAGCTGGAGTACCAAACCGGTGAAGTGGCCGATTTTCTAGCCAACACGAAGCTGGAGTTTGACGTTGCGGTCCCGAACATCGGCGGGGATGGCGGCTGGGGTAAGATTGAAAATGTTACGCTTAATGCATCGGGTTGGGGCTGGAGTGCCCTTCCAAGTTCTACCTTTATGATTGGACTTTGGGCAGGTTCCGGCACTGTGGTGAAGCATGAAGTAATTGACTATTCCGCTGCGAAGGCGCTTGTGACGGCAACCCCTGGTAACGGTTACATAGAGCTTATCTTCACAACCAACAACGATAGCTTAAATAATGAGATGCTTTTCGACAATGTAAAGTTTACACCTGAGCCGGCGACGATGGCTCTGCTCGGACTTGGCGGTCTTGCTTTGATTCGCAGGAAACGCTAATTAGACGCCTGAGTATCGGTTGTTAAAATGAAAAAAGCGCCACCGTGATTCCGACGTTGGAACGTTCAGTCGGAAACGCGAGGGCGCTTTTCTTTTGCGCCGTATTGCGGTTGTGTCGGTATGAGCACTTGACGTGAAACAGGACTTTTCACAGGTCCTGGTCGCGTGAGGAATTGCCGGCCATAACGTTGTCGCAAAGCTTACTTCATTAAAGCAGTTATGAACGAATTCAATTGCTGAGAGTCAATTGTTGCAGAAGCCGTTCGCTTTTGAATTTCCTTAATGAATTGTATCGCTATTTGCGTTAATACTGCGCCCGGCCTGGGATAAGCGGCTACGATATAATGGGGTCCGGCAGTTGATTCCCCCTCCTCTTTTTCCAGCTCAGCCCTGAGGTTGTCAGGCGTTATTAAGGAATTGGCGTGCTGGAAGACGACCTTATCCATTGCCTTATATACTTGCTTGCTTTCTTTGACCATTCCATAATAATCAAGAAGCTGTGCAAAAACATAATTGGACGTTGTATATACGTCCTGGCCCTGTTCTGATTCTACTTTTCCTCCGTCCTTTGTCCGGCACATAGCCCAGCCCATCGTGGTCTTGTTATTGGCGTAAATTGTCCTGAGGATTTGTTTTGCCCTCTCGGCGGGGATAAACGGCTCTTCTCCCATCGCAATCAAATACCACAAGGCATCGAGCTGATTGGTCCAGACGTCGGTGTTTGTTTTTCCCGTTACCGGGTCGCAGCAGGTAATGTAATACTGCATCCTGCGGCCGCTTTTGTTTTTCTTGTCTCGCCATAATTTTTCTAAAACAACGGAGGCCTTTTCAAAGCACTCCTCGTATTGTTTTTTGGCTTGATTATCTTTCATCATCTCTGCCATTCGAATCATTGCCTGACAGCTGGCGAGGTATGTAGTAGTATCGTAAGCATCTGCGCCGAAAAGGGTCAGATTATCAAAGGTATTCTTGACTTCTTCGGGATTGCCTTCGGGGACGCCGTCTCCGTCTATATCAAGCTCCAGCGAATGCTCGAACCCGAATTTAAGCGTATTCCAGTTTTTCTTCAGGAAATCCGTATCGCCGAGGAACTTTACGTCGCGTAGCGTCCTTAATGCCAGCTTTGGGAAAAGGTCAACCCAGTAGTTATTGTTGTACCAGGCGTAATCGCTGACGTTACGCAGGGCATGACCTTTCGGCAAAGCGCCTACATCATGAGCGACGCTGCCCTTGACCTTAAAAGCATCTCTTATCTGGGTCAGCGACACGTTCTCGTATTCTTCCGGATGGTCTTCAAAATGCTTTCTCGCTTCAACAAAAGAGGCGTGGTAGTGATAGTAACGCTTTGTGAGGTCCTCCGCCAGAATCGAGTCAATGAACCGCTGGCAAAGCTCCTGTTCTATGTTTGGAAACAGTATCATCAGCACCATCGAATACCAGTCCACGTCAGACGGGTCGATATAGGCATAGTCAAAACATTCGAGGAACCTTGCTCTGTCGTTACCTTTCTCGTCTTCGACCCAGACCGCGGCATTTGACAATGGGAAACTGAATTCGTTAAGAATCAACCTTGTCAGCATCAGCGCGCCGGCCCTGTCATTTTTGTAGGAAGGACTTTGTTGTATCTGTTCGAATATCCTGTTTTGTATTATTTCAGTTTTGCTTAGCCATTGAGGGTAATTGTCGAGAGCGAGTTTGGCCATATCGATGGCGCGGGCTTCTTTGTCTTTGAAATATTTGACATATTTGCGTTCAAATAGTTTGCCGTCGATAAACCGCTGTTGCGGGAAATCCAAAACGATTGCAACCGGAATCGTCATCGTTTGCTTCGGTTTTAGCGTAAAAGTAACGCTGATAGCCGCTCCATAATCCTGGTTAGGTATAGGAGCTCTTTTTTCATAAAAACTGCCGTCGTCATTCAGCAATAAGTCCTGTTTAAGCCGGTTTAAGCAGAAAGATGGATGCGTATCTATCTTGACGCCGGCCATTTCAGGCACAGCGATAACCATCCTGTCCTCACATTCGGAACTTCCCATCACCACGCCTGTTATGCCTGTCTCCCTGAAATCTTTATGAACGTGACCTTTCACGGGCGTTGAGCATATATAAACAGTGTCCTGGTCGGTCGGCTTTAATTCCTTTTCCTGGAGATTCACAAGCGACGGCCTGGGTATTACCAAAGTAATCTGCTGTTCTTTTTTCGATGTATTAGTTACCTCATACTCCTCTACGCCAACGGGCATCAGGGCCTGCGCGTTTCCGGACAGGAATGGGGAAGCCAATTTCCTCGTTATTGTTATCTTGTCTAATTTATAAGATATTTGCGCCAAAGGTGTGGCGAGGGATATCGTTATCTGTTTTTCGGGTATGGCGGGATGATAATAATTTTTCAAGGCAGGCACATCATCAGGCCCTTCCGCTGTTGTCGGATTTTTTGCGGTGAGCATAACAGGCTTTTCGTTATCGATGCCGATAAAAGGTGCTGAGGCGAATTGAATCGCGTTTTGATTTAATAAAATCAGCCGGCCTGCATTATTAAGCCGATTGTATAAACCATCGGGAGATATGCCTATCGAGCAGGTGGGGGCGCCCTGAAGGAAAATAGTATGGGGGAATTGCAGGGTTTTTGACATTCCCTGAAAATGGACCGTCATTTTATTCTTGACGTAAATCTCGGAAATTTGCGACCCTGATATTGTAAAAACGTCGCTGATTTTCAAGCTGTTTGCCTTTGGCATTCAACATCTCCTTTTGTTTCAAACATAATCGTTTATTTCAGGCAAAGACCCTCTATCCGCCTTTACGCCGGTATTAGGCCGAAACATTCGTAAATAAAATGATTGAAGAAGCCCCGGATTTTGCGCGTTATTAACAATATGACAAGCCGAGAGCAGGTTGCTTCTTCGGGGGCATTTTTACGGGAGCTTCTTTCTGAACGCCGAGCTTTATGGGCAGCTTGGTCTTGGGCGACTGTTTAATCTTGCCATACATCAGCTCAACCGCGGCCTTTATCGAATCCGGCGTGCCGCTGAAGTTGCATATCACTGCGTCGGCCTCAATGGTTGCGCCTTCGACGTATGGGAAGTTGGTCACGACAACGACTTTCTTGCCCATTTCTTTTAGCTTCTTGACAAGCAGCCGGTTGTTGCCCGTCTTTACGATTCGGGCGTAATAATTGGTCATAACAACCAAATCCACCTGATTGGCCAATTCGAGGCACTCCTTAAACTCATCTTCATTCGCTGCGAAATCCGTATCGACCAGTATCAGGTTCTGGTTATGTGCCACTATATCCTCGCAGAACATATGCTGATGCATATAGGGGTCTTTGCCGCAGAATTCGTATGGGATACGCTGTTCGATTACCAGTGTCTTTTCCGTGGTGCTCAAGGGCAGCATCTTTTTGTCGTCTCGCAGGACCATTAAAGCCTTCTTCGAGACGTCCCAGCAGAAATCAACCACGGGCTTGCTCAGTGCGTAATCCTGTGCCTTCTTCGGGTCTTTCTTACCCGCTGTTTCGAACAGGCCCTGGTCATATTTCATTCTCAGAAGATGCGTTACTGCCTCATTAAGGCGTTCCTCTGGAATCTCGCCGTTTTCGACTGCTTGCTTGATTCCGAAGAAGCACTGTGACCTTGACTCATCGTCTGCCTTAAGCAGTATCGTATCGCAGCCGGCTTTAATCGCCATTGCGCAGGCAGTCGGAAGCGGCCATTGTTTGAGAATCGCGGCCATACCAATCGCATCGGAAACAATCACGCCATCGAAGCCCAGTTCTTCTCTCAATAGCCCCGTAAGGAGCTTTACAGATATAGTCGTTGGGTATTTATCGTCGTATGCCGGGTAAACTGAATGGCCCGTCATAATGGCCTTTACGCCGGCAGCTATTGCCGCCTTGAAGGGAACAAGCTCTACTTCCTGCATTCTCTTCTTGTCGGCCCTGATTACATCCAGCACGTCGTGGGCGTCGGTTCCTGAGTCGCCTCTGCCGGGGAAGTGCTTTGCTGTCGCGGCGATACCGCCGTCCTGTAAGCCCTGAATGAAGGCGACAGCGTGTTTTGCGCAAACCTCGGGGTCATCGCCGAATGACCTGACGCCGATTTCCGGGTTCTTAGGATTGATATTCACGTCGCAAACCGGCGAATACATCTGCGTTACGCCGATATTGCTGAGCTGTTTTGCGATGGTATTATTGATTTTGTAGGTGAGCTTGGGGTCGCCGATGGCGGCCATACCCATTGGAGGCGGGAACTGCCTTATGCCGCCTGCCATATAATCGTTCTTGAAGTCGCCTTCGAAATCGATGGTCATATGCAGAGGAATCCCGGAGGGTCTGGCCATCGCGATTTTCTGTAATTTATTCAGGTCCTTGGTGTAATCGCCCGGCGTGATGCTGATGCCGAAGTTCTTGCCGGCAAAATAAGTGTTGGCTATTTTGAAGTAATCTTTCGGCGGCTTGAAGGTCTTGTCTATCTGGGAATTGCCCCAGTAAAGGTTTTTGCAGGTCTCTACGGCGTATGGCTCAAGGCAAAGACCGCCGCATTGCAATTTTGTGATTTGTTCAATGCCGCTTGGCGTCAACATTGCGCCTCGCCGGGTAAATGTTAAAAGCTGGCCTACTTTTTCTTCCAGCGTCATCTTCGCTAATTTCTTGCTTACAAAGGCGTCTCTTTTCGCATCGCTTTTCTTCGCCATTTTTTATCTCCCGTGTTTCAGCTTGCTTATGATTCCCATTTACCGTGGTTATCAGGCCCCACCCAGAATTCACGTTCTTTCTTCCAGCCCTTTTCGTCTATTTTGAAATTCTTTGTCTTCCAGCCCGCTCTAATCCGCTTCGTTAAATCATCGAACCCTTTATTCCACGTCAGCCCGTCGGGAACGGTAACGTTCATACTTCCCGCGGCGTTTGCGTATCTTAAGCAGGATTCGATTGTATGCTCCCTGACGAACGCGGAGAGGAATCCCGCAATCGCCGAGTCGCCCGAGCCAAGTGCCCCGACGAATTTTTCTTCCTGGTAAACCGGGAACCACAGCTCGCGATTTGCCCAGTTTTCCGGGTCCTTGCAGCCAGCCGCGCCCAACTTCTTGAGCTGCTCCTTGCCGGCGGTCCGGATATACAAGCCCCTGTGGCCGCATTTGACCATTGCTATTGATGTGCCCATTTTTATCAAATCACTTCCCAAGGTGGAAATATCTTTGACCGTCATATGGTCGAGTACGCTTTCCTTGGGGCCGAGTTTCGCCTTCTTCTCAAGGAACCTTTCCTTATACAGGAAGTAAAATATCTCTTCGGCGCTTGGGACCATAATATCCGATAGCGGCACCCAGTCGGTAAGAATCGCCTTCCAGTTGACCTGGCCCGCGTAGCTGTTCACGTCGGGTAGTGATAGGTCAAGGGCCGTTGTGGTTCCCAATTCCTTGGTCTTTTTAAGGATTTTCGTCAGCTCTTTGCCCGTGTTATCATAAATCTTTCTCATCCAGGGCGGATACCCGAATAACATCAGTTTCGAGCGAGCCACAAGGTCGAAATCCATATCGTCATAGCCAAAGGTGTCGTTCGCCCCGCAATGATGCAGGTAAAACCGGTCGATTCCGGGGATGCAAATCGCGATTGTATATGACGTCGATTCCCCTTTGACCATATGAATGCCTTTGAAATGGCCTTCGTGTTCCTCATACCATTGAAGAATCTGTTTGCCGAAATCGTCGTCGCCGATTTTACCGATTAGCTCGGTTTTCACGCCCAGACGCCTGATTGATACCCCGGCATTTGTAACAGGGCCGCCTCCTACGACGACGCAATTGCCCATATTTATCATTTTGCCGGGCACAAGGACGTCGGTCATCTTGTCAACTTTTCCCTCGATTGTGAAAGCCGGTATCAGGTCCAGGCAGGTATGCCCCGCGGCCACGATTTCAATGTCTCTTTTACTTTTCACCTATTATTCCTTATAAAATAAGACCGGAAATGATACCGTATAATATCCTGCTGTCAAGCCAAAATTATAAAAGGCGGGGCCTGTTTCTTAAAGAGCCGGTTTACCGGCCGAAAACCGGCCTCTAAACAGCGACAGGTTGTGGCGAGGATAAATTTTTTACCAGTTTGGGGTGCAGCCAGCATCCTGAGGGTTATTGCACTGCATCCACTGTACGGCAAAATCGCTGAAGTCGTAGAAATCAACTGTACCATCCGTCGGCGCAAAGTCCGCACCCTGGCAGTTACTCGGTGCGGTACAATCGGTATGCAGCCAGTAGTAAGCAATTATTGCGAGGTCTTCATAGTCAACGTAACAATCGCCGTTAAGGTCGGAGTCGAGCTTATGATTGCCGGCCTGAACAGCGTTGCAGTCAGGATAGGTTGGTGACGGCGGCGCGACCTGAAGAACTAATCCAATAATGGCCTGGCGGTTGGGGCCGGTGTTGTAAGTGGCACTTGGTGTTTCAGGCGAACCTGTTGCCAGTTTGTGGCCGGTTACTCCCGTAATCCCATTAGTCCCGACCGACTGGTCAACTCCTTCTGTAAAGCCGTTATTCAGCGTATATGAACCGTTGTTACCGCAGGTAGCGCCGAGAATAACCATATCGCCGTCATTTGTGGCAAGTGCTGCGGTTGTGATAGGATTTGGCGTGCTGGCTGTCGTGCTGTTGCGAGCAGTCGCTCCGATTAGGGTCGTTTGATTGGTGTTGGAAAAGAATGCGCTGGCGTATGCGACGGTGCTGGTTGTGGCGCTCCAGGTGGGGACAAAGGTGCCATCTGTCGCAGCGGCAACGCCTGCCTCGTTGAGGATGAAAGCCGCGACATAATTTCCGTAGCCGCTTACTGCGTTAACTTCAATGATTTTCGTCATTGTCTGTCCGCCGTATGTTACGGAAGTCAAAGCAGGATTGCCGCTTGTGGATTCCTCGTGTGCGATTAAAATCAATGCACGACTGTAACCGGATTCTTTTGTGTGAGTCGTACCTGCTAACCACGAGCCGATAATGTTAACGTCAGTGCCCGGGGCCTCGGTTATTGCAGACAGCGTGCTTGACCAGTCGGTCTCGTTAGGGACAATAGCGCTGTCGCGTGCCTTTACCTTAAATGAGTATAACGTCGAAGGATTTAGACCCTGAGCAAGGTATGTCGGGCTTGTTTGCCATGTGCTGTTGGCCTCACCGTGATTGGTGCATTCGAAATAATACCGAACGGGCATAGTTGCGTCAGAGGCGGTTGTCGCCGTCATTGTGATTGTAGATGATCCGATGGCTGTGGGGACTGTCGCCCAAGTCATCGGATCAGGCGTCGGGGCGTTAAAGTCCGGCTCGGGGTTATGAAGGTCGGTTGCCAGCGTGAATTGGACGTCAGTCGTTCCGGGGTCCAGCTCTATTTCGTATATTTCTGTGGTCTGGCCCGGCGATGAAAGAGTTATCTCGTAAGAGCCGTGAAAACCCCTGAAATTCGCCACGCCGTTAGAATCGGTGTAGTTGGAATCTTTTGTTGTCCATTCATTCATCAGCGATTCATATTCTGTGCCTGCCGCGTTCAAGGTTCCGCTGGAGTTTACGAGCCCCCAGGCGCCGCTGGCCCGCCAGGTAGTGCCTGTCATAAAGCCCCACATCATTATGCCCGCAACATTTGGGTCGCTAAACATTATACGGAAGTAATTTTCCAAATCGGTTGCTCGCTGAGAATCACTTGTAGTATCGCTGTCAAACTCGGTAGCCCAGATAGGAAGGCCTAACGCATCCAGAGGCGTCAGGACGCTCGACCAGTAGGTGTCGGGCTGGAAAGGTGAGTTGATGTGGCCCTGAAGGCCAATGCCGTGAATTGGCGCTCCTTTGCCGCGCAAATTATTGATGAGATTTATGTATGCGGTTGCGGTGTAACTGCCGAATGAATTGCCGGAATACTCATTTACAAAAAGTTTGCAGTTGGGGTCTAACTGGTTAGCCCTTTGATACATCCAGACCCTCGAATTTACATCTGCTGAACCCGGCCCGCCTACCTCAAGGCGATCAAAGAATGAGTCGGACAGTTGTTCATTATCGACGTCCCAGTGGACGAATTTGCCCTGAAAATGCGGGACCACACTATTTAGCCGGTTCTGACAGGCAGTATATAGAGCGGAAGTTTGCGGCCAGGGTGCATAGCCCAAATTCGCCACCCACCCGGGCAGACTGCTTTGCTGTTCCCAGAAGATATTATGGCCTCGCATTATAATTCCATTGTTGTAACACCAATTGTAGATATTATCAGCGTTTGTATAGGTTACATTGCCCTGCGATGGCTCGTTGGCGGTCCACTTTGCCTCATTTTCACAAACCGCCCATTCGAAGTGGTTCTTGAAGAAAGTGGTGTAGGTAGTGTTATTTAAGTAAGAAGAATTGAAGCACGAACCGAAGGCGAAACTGTGCGTAACCTGCGCGATTTGCACATTGATGTCGTGGACCGGCTGCCCATTCATATCGACTACCGTTATCTCGGCGTTCCTTTTGCGGTTCTGCTCGATTCTGGCGTTGGCGTCGCTTTTCCAGTCGCCTTTAGCCGTCGAACCTCCGAGAAACAGGCATAATGCCAGAACTGTTTTACATATTGCTTTGGTATTTATCCCGGAGAAAACGCTTCGATAATGAGTCCTGTGGTTCATATTCACCCTCACTCAGAATTTGCCTGTTTTTATTTACTGCGAATTACAATGGCGCAACACGCTGGATTTGCAAACAAATCCGGCCAAATAAATCAGTCACAAGTTAGTTTTGCCCTTGCCAGTTTGGGGTGCAGTTGGCATCCTGCGGATTGTTGCACTGTCTCCACTGCACGGCAAAGTCGCTGAAGTCGAAGAAATCAACCACACCGTCCGTTGGCGCAAAGTCCGCACCCTGGCAATTGCCTGGTGCGATACAGTCAGTATGCAGCCAGTAGTAAGCAATTATTGCGAGGTCTTCATAGTCAACGTAACAATCGCCGTTAAGGTCGGAGTCGAGCTTATGATTGCCGGCCTGAACGGAAGCGCAATCTGCAAATCCCGCCAAGTGAATCGTCGTTATTGACTGTTTGGGCAGGAGCACCGGGGTTGATGTGCTGAATGTCCCGATATATGCAAAGTTAGCGTCAGATTTAGATTGGTATATCCCGGAATTTCCCGGATTAAAGCCATTTAATGAAAGCGTCAGGTTCACATCGGTAGTGGTTGAAGTATTGATGACTACAATCGCCGCGTTTGGCTCACAGGGGTCTTTGTAGGCCGATATTCTCAAATCGGATGAGGTAGAGTTTGCATCGACCCGCTGCCAGTTGGGGTCTGTAAATCTGGAATAATGCATCATAGCGTAGTAAACAGGGTTGATTGTATATCCTGTTGTCGAAACGCTCACCAGGCCGCTGGGGGATACCCAGAATAATTCCCAGTACAAATATGCCGACACTTCCTCAACAGTCAGGGCATTGTGCATTAAAATTGCCAGGTTCATTGCGTCTGTCCAGACGAACGGACCGCCTTTGGAAAATTCTGTCTGCAGCAGGGGCTTGTTGTCTCCGCCTATAGCCGCCTTGAGGGTGGTCATCTTGCTGATAAAGCCGTCCGGACTGTCGGCGCTTCCGTCATACAGATGATGTGAATAACCATAAACATTGGATTTGTCGGCGGCGGTTAGCGCGTTAACATAGTTTGGGGTGCTGGTTGTATCCTGACCTTCGGGGGCAAGAAGAATCGGCCTGCTTGGTAACGAATTCAGCTTAGTGCATAAAGCGGCAAAGGCCTGTTCGTAACCTGCGATAGATGTATCCTCGGTGGGGTGAAATTGACATGTGTCCCAGCCGGAAGTTGTAAAATTAGGTTCGTTTTGCATATTCACATAGTAGCTATTTACCCCGGCATTGGACCAGGCAGTCAAACTGTCAGCCCACCACTGGGCGAAATCAGCATACCTGTAATTACCATTGGCGTCTTTAGCGAGGGTTCCCTGGCTGGTGTTGCCGTTGCTTTTGAGAGAGGCCTCCGGTGACCAGGAGGTATTCATAACCCGTATCGGATGCCCCAGGGAGTTATTAGCGGCTTGGACGATATTATTGGTGTCGCTAATATAGCTGTTATCGATGCCGTAAGTGTTTCGAATCCGGTATATATCAATGCCTAAGTCGCGGAAGAGTATATTGTAAATTTCCGGATGAGAATTGCTGCAGGCGATAACGTTATTTTGATACCAGGCGCCGGAGGCGCCGAAACCATCGAGGGTTTGATGAGTAACGTTAAAATTAACCTGACCTGTCGCATTTGGGCCTGCCACGCCGGGGACCTGACCATATACATTGGCGTCATCGACGTAAATGGTTGTTCCGGTAGCAGGGCCTTCAAAATAAACTTCAAGGTCGGTACACGTGCCATTTACAGTAAAAGTATAATCACCTGAAATATAAGTCCAACTGGTGTTGTTAGCAGACGTGGTTGTCGCTACGTTAACATAGGTAGTTCCGTTGCCGTCGGTTTTTTGGACGGACATTTTGACGGTGTCGCTGGCGGTGCTGATTCTAACCCAGCCGGACATTGTGTAGGTTGCCCCAACTACCATTTTGCCTAAGACATTCTGTTGAATTCCGTTCCAGGTTCCTGAAGTTCTATTGTATGCTCGTGCACAGTAGGTGCCGGTGTGTGGAGAAGGATTTGACGTTACTACATTGATAGAAGAACTTCGGGTGGCCCAGCCGGTGGTCGTGCCGGTTTCAAAGCCGGGATTGACCAGAATGTTGTTTACATCGCCATAGGATGTTCCTAATGCCAGGATTAAGATTAAGAATACACAAGTTGGATACCCAAAGGATATGGCTTTTTTGCTCTTTTTCATCATATTCCGTCCGTGCAAACCCGCAAAAATTGCCCATCGTAGGGCTGGAGGTGTGGAAAGCCGGCTAATTCGCCCGGCTCCCGCCTTTGTGACGGGGGCAGTAAACGATTACTGAACACTATACTTATATCCTATATATGGGTGGTTAGTCAAGCATATATTTAAAATAAATGGTTCGTAGATTGTGTGTATGGGGTCAGAATGCCATCCCGGAGGCCTGCCATTTGTGGGTGAGTGCCAGCTGCTCCCAGCGATTAGAGACGCAACGGTAAAATCGTTTTGTGTTTTGACCGGTTTAAATTGACCGGGAGGCCCGCTTTTTGGCTTTAGACCGCCGGTTATTTCGTAAAAAAGGCCTTTTTTGCCCCGGGATTGGCAGTATGGCAGGTTTTTGGACGGTTTTTTTGGCAAATAAATTTTTTTTAAAAAAAAAGCTGGACATTGATAAACGACAATGCTAATGTATAAGTAAACGATTACTGGACGTTTAGTGGTCACAACGCTCTTCGCAAATTTGAATACCTGCAATCTTATGCGAAGCAAACCTTGATTGCCTTCCAATAGATTAACAAAAAGCATAAGAAAAAGCAATGTATTGAGTGGAAACCTGTTAGTTAACGGTTTCAGGTTTATGTATGTAAAGTGAAGAAAAAATGAGTACCCCTCGAAACAACGGCGTACCGACCATCAGGGAGGTAGCTTCTCATTGCGGTGTAAGCCAGGCGACTGTCAGCCGGGTATTGAACGGTAATTTCAAGCATGGTTTTTCCGTCAGACGTGAAGTTCATCAACGTATTGTCGATATTGCAAATTCACTTGGGTATCGTCCCAATCTCGCGGCCAAGAATCTTGTCAGACGCCAGACACAGGTAATAGCAGTTCTCGGCTGTAACATTGCTTTGGGATTTCCCGGCAACATTTATCAGGCCATTATCGAATCCTGCGTTCACGAGTTGCATACGGGCGGCTACGATGTTTGCATGTCCGTTCCAAATCTGACGGGGAACCGCTGCGAACTGCCGCCGTGGAAAGTGGATGGGGCTATAGTGCTTCAGGAATGTTCTCCGGAAACCATTGAAGAGATGGAAAGGGCAAATCTGCCTTATGTGGTTATCAATGGTGTTGGCGGCTCTAATTGCTCATCTGTCATTCCCGATGATATTGAAGCAACAAAGATGGCTGTGCGTCATTTGGTGGAACTTGGGCACACACAGATAGCTTACGCAGGCCCCACCAGCGAGCACTATAAGCACAGAAGTATTGGCGACCGTCACGATACATACATTTCTGAGTTGAAAATACGCGGGCTTGAGCCGATTAAAAATCACGACAAGGTGTTTAACTCGGCATCCGCTTTTTTGGCTTCGTCGGTTATTAAACATCACGCGACTGCGATTCTCGCGTACGACCACATTGAGGCGATGAGAATTATCCACGGCGCTAATATGCTTGAAATTCAGATACCCAAGCAGGTCAGTTTGATTTGCTTTAACGACGAATATCTATGCAGCATTGTTAGTCCGCCGCTCACGACGGTCGCGGTGCCATCGAGACAAATGGGGCAGATAGCCGCGAATTTGCTGCTCAAGCGCCTGAAGTCGCCTTCGGAGTATCGTCCTGAGTGCGTAAAACTTTCGCAGAACCTTGTATCGCGGTCTTCGACGATGGCGCTGGTTAATAAATCGACAGAGATTGTGCTTTAGTTATCTGCCTGATACATGGGCAGTGGTGTAGATGAAAGAGATGGGCCGGATATGCCGGCTGAATATAAAAACGTGAAGTTAGTAAAGGGCAAAATAAGGGTGATGTGTCGTAAATAGTTTAGGAGGTTTTGTTATGATGAAAATGAGATTACTTGCGGTTGTGTTATCCATTCTTGGCGCTGCTGGCGTTGTGCTGGCGGCAGATGTCATTAATGTCGATATCAAGGGCTATAACGACAATACTCCTTACATCGGCAATGGGGCCTATGATGTCGGTAATAGTGCTGTCTGGATTCCGTATTATGGCGGATGGGGAGTGCCAGTAGGTTCGGCAAGAAGCGAGGGGCTTCAGTCCGAGGATCAGCCATTCTTTTGCAGCGTTTACGCTGCTCAGGTGTGGCTTGGCGACAACGGGCAAAAACACGGCTATCAGTGGGGCTCAGGTCTGATGAACGACGGATTTACGGCAGTTTCGCCGAACGAGCCGAATATTTCTATTTTCGGTCAGGGCGCGTTCCAGGGGGTTTATGACATATATGTTTATGGGAGAGACCCGGGTTTATTTAGGCTGACTCGCTATGGCGTAACGACTACTCAAGCAGTAAGCGGGGACGCCAATGCCGGTGAGTTTAAACTTGGCCAGAATTACGTAATTTTCTCCAATGTAGATATCAACAATTCAAGTTCTGATGATTTATACCTGACCTATACTAACAAACTGAACGCTCTTCAGTTTGTTAAAGATAAATCACCTGTTGCCGTAAAGGACGGGACAATCATATGGGCTGGAAATTGGGATGTTGCCGGTGAGCGAAACACCAGGTCGGACGACCCGCAGGGATTTGGACCGGACACATTTGGCGCTGAACCCAATGTATATGTCGGCAACTTAGATGTAGGTGAGTTTATGGGTTACGATATCACGGTCGATGATGTTAATAAGGGGCGGTATCTTGTATCCGCCGATGTTAACACAGCGGGCACTTACAGGATTAATCCTATGAGATTTTTTCTCGATGACAAGTTTGTGGGAGATGTGTGTGATTTTAACCTCAGCCCACCGGAAGGCAAGACGACGGACCTTTCTGTTAATCTTGTTAAGGGAAGCCATACGATTAAATGGAATGTTCCTTACCAGGGCTTTGGCGGTCAGACGGGGTCCAATCTTATGTACCTGAAATTCACTCGCATCGGAAATGTTGCCATGAATAACTGCAGTGAGGTTGGTTTGTACGGCGTTAACTATCCGGCAGACCTGTCAGGTAACTGTGCCGTCGGTCTCGAAGACCTTGCTTTGTTGGTAGATAACTGGCTAATTTGCAATAACCCGGATCAGAACGGATGTTTTTGACGTTTTGAGCTCTATAGCGTGATGAAAAGTCAAAAGGACATAAAAAAAGGAGAAGGTAATATGAGATATAAAGTTGAATTATCGATTATGATTGTGATGCTTTTCGGCCTGTCGCTGGCTGGTGTTGCTTCGGCAGATAGCGTTACAAAAACGCTATACGTGGATGGAGTAAGAATGGGGACTTCAACCGCTACCCAGGCGATTAGTTTCCCTTATCAGCGTCTGACAATCGGGTCAGAGGGAAGCCGATATTACCCTTATAACGGGCTTGTCGGCCAGATTGATGAGTTTGCCGTGTTTGGCCGGGTTCTAACCGACACCAATGTTGCTGACCTTTACAACGCTGGTCAGGGCGGTTATGTTGCGGCCGTTACAAGCGCTAATCCTTTGCTTTATCTGCGTTTTGAGGACGCCAACAGCAGCAATGGCAGTAAAGTTGCGAATAGCGGCAGCCTCACGGACGTGAACAGCACTTATATCGGGGCTGTTGATCAAAATGCCAGCGGTTATGTCGGCAAAGCCGCGATTCTGCATGGCGCTACCGGCGGGACAGGCGATTGTATTGACGTTTGTGACTGGGATGCGCGGTTGTCCTTAACCGATATATCAGTTGCATTCTGGGTTAAGACAACTCAGAGCAGTGATTACCCGCGGTTATTCCAGCACAACGGCGGAGGCACCGAGGAGCACAGTTACGGCGCTATGTATTCTGCGGGAACCAACTCCATAGGTCTTATCGGCGGCGGTAATACTTCATACATTAACAGCACGATAAATAACGGCCAATGGCATCACATTGTGGTTACGTTCAATTCGATACAGCCGGGTCCATACGCAACAGAAGTAATGGCAGATGACCCTTGTGTGTATCTGAAGTTCGACAATCAAATGCCGGTGGATTCTTCTGGGAACGGCTACTTTGCTGGTCTGACTGGGCATGATGATAACAACATTGGTTTAGAAGGAGATTTCGCCATAGTCCGAAAAACCGCGGGCGGAATGGGTTTGTCTCTTTACCTGAATAACACAATTAAGTCAGCTTCATCCGATAACGGCGGCCATTCGAACGCTGTCGCTTATGTCTGGAACAACTGGTGGGCGACCCCGGGTCTCCCGAACGAATACACCAGATGTAGCCCGCCAACGGATTGGACCGTCAACAACGATGGTTACGCCTTTGCGAAGGGCACGATATCGTTTGAGGTATGGATAAAGAGCATCCTCGGACTTGCGCCGGATCAATTCGGAGTGATTTTCCAGCAGGTTGGCTCTTGGACGAAAGAGCCGAATGCTCCTTTATTGGGCTTATACACCGATGCCGGCGTGTCAAAACTGCGAGTCGCGGGCGGAAGTCAGTGGTATTATCCCGGTACGGTTACCCCGCTGGACGGACAGTGGCATCAATTGGTTGTTACATACGACGAAAATGAGGCAGACCCGGGCGGGTCGATGGGAATTCAATTGTATCTGGATGGTTCTCTTGCCGGTCAAACGACTATTTATGACCCAAATAACCATCAGGCGTTATTGGGGCCTGAGCTGAAGCAACTTATTATTGGCTGTGAAAATGACCAGGGATATCCATACAATTGCTATAGCGGCTATGTCGATGAATTCTCTGTTTACCCAGTCGTTTTGAGCGCGGATAGAGTAGCGGCCCATTATGCCGCGTGGCAGCCAAAAGATTGTGCCGAGGTCAAGGCAAGAGGAATGACTCTGCCCGGCGATTTGAATGGCGACTGCCAGGTGGACTTCTACGATTACGCTATTTTTGCTTCTGAATGGCGCCTGTGTGATAACCCGGGCGGTGCTGGTTGCGGTCCGAACTGGTAATAGTTTTATACTGAGAAACTGAATAGTTATAAAGTTGTGTTAAACGTTTTCGGTTGCGCGGCTCGTATCGGTTTGATTGGTCGGCAGGCGGTTTAGGACGCACCCGTAGGACGATCGACGATAACGAACCGCGTGACCGGCAGATGAACAACGTAACGTGTTGTTCAGGGGTCGCAGATTGCTGGAAGTTAAAAGGATTTTTTTAACGGTGGCATTATGAGAAAGATAAAAGGATTTACGCTGGTTGAGTTGCTGGTTGTAATCGCGATTATAGCGCTTCTTATGGCCATCTTACTGCCGGCCCTTAACAGGGCAAGAGAACTGGGCCGCAGGATAGTATGCGGCAACACGTTAAAGTCGATTATGACGGCCGACTTTATGTATTCGGAGGCGTATGACGGAAAATTTGTGCCGATTAGTTACTATGTTTTCGGACCCTCCACGGGAAGAACAGGCGGCAACGCTGTTGTAACTGCATGGGTTGCAAACGAGGCCTTTCGCAGGATTCTGGTAATGCAAAAACGGCATAATGCGGAAAGTCTTGGCAATAACGCGAGCAGTGATTTTCTCCTTCCCATAGAATATCTTTGCCCAGACGACACGGTAAGCAAAAATCTAATGAATGCCGTTACAGCCAGCGGAACCTATTCGGGCAGTTATGGTTATAACAGCACAGAATTCACGGTACAATATGGGAGTATTGCAAATCCTAGTCAGTGGTATCCTGTAGGTACAACTTCTGTTGGCTTTACGGCTCAATCGGTAAAAAGGGCCTCTGAAAAACTTGCCTTTACCGAAAGCACTGACTGGTGGGTTTGCTGGGCTGGCGCTAATTATGTAAACGGATGGGACAAGCTTCATCAAGCTAATCTTCAAGACTATAAGAATGCCGACCCGCGTGTCGATGGCCCGGTACTTTATCGCCACAGTGAAGGCGCCAATGTAGCATTCTACGATGGCCATATTTCTTATATGCGCAAACAGGAGGTTTTTGTCATAGCGGATTATACTGCCACTCCAAAACGACCAGGGATGTGGGTCGTGAATCATCTCCCTTATTAATAAATAGTCGTAGTCGTTAATGTCAGGGCGATACCGCTGTAATTACCGCAGAGGCCAGGGAAGGACTCCTTGACATTGTGGTTTTTCAAAGTTATTCTGCTTTTCAATCCTTTCTAAAGTATATTGCTCTATGGTAAAATTGTATTCAGGTAGAGTGTAAACCCGAAGACAATAATTCAAGGGGACGCAAATGCAGGACGGAGCAAAAAAACTCTCGTTTGGGGAAAAAGCCGGATACAGTTTGGGTGACGCCGCCGCGAACTTCGTCTTTATGACGATGATTCTGTTCCAGGCGAAATTTTACACCGACACGTTCGGACTGGCGGCGTGGCTGGCGGGAACGTTGCTGCTGGGAGGGCGGCTGTGGGACGCATTCTTTGACCCGATGATGGGCGTAATCGCCGACCGCACAAAGACACGGTGGGGCAAGTTCAGGCCCTGGGTGATTTGGACGGCCATACCCTGGGGCGTGATGATGGTCCTGGCCTATACAGTTCCCAACTTCGCGACACCAGGTAAAATCGTATGGGCGTGCCTTACAAATATAGCGCTGATGACCCTGTATTCGGCCAATAACACGCCTTATTCGGCGATGACGGCCGTAATGACGGGCGACGTCAACGAACGCACGACCCTGTCATCGTATCGCTTTGTGGCGGCGATGTTAGCCCAGCTTCTTGTAGGGACATTTACGCTTTCGCTGGTTGACAAGTTCGGGCAGGGTGACAAAGCGAAGGGCTGGCAGATGACGATGGGCCTGTGGGCGATTATATGCGTTGCCTTTTTTGTCATTACGTTCCTCACCACGCGAGAGCGAATACTGCCTGACCCGAAGCAAAAGATGGACGCCCGGCAGGACTTCGGTAATCTGCTCAAAAACGGGCCGTGGATTGCGATGTTCATTCTTACGCTTTCTCATTTCATCTTCGTGGCTTTGAGAGGCGGAACAATGTATTACTACTTTGATTATTATTTAAATAAAGACCGCCTGTTTGAGGTGTTACAGGGGCTGGGGCTGACCAACATTGCGGACGGCTCCGGCGGAACATTCTACAAAATCCTGAACGCATTTGGTCTTATTGTTAAAAGCGACAAGACCAACGTGGTCTCAGTCGGATATGGTTTGTTTAATATGTTCAGCCAGTTTGTTACGGTTATTGGTGTGATATTTTCCACCTATTTGTCCATTCGTTTCGGTAAAAGAATTGTCGCTATTGTCTGTTTTTCACTCACCACGGTTTTTATGGTTATGTATATCCTGCTTCCGGCGGACGCAATCGGGACAATGTTCCTTCTGGAGTTTGTTCGTGCGCTTTCCTATGCGCCGACGATTCCGCTTATCTGGGCGATGTTTGCCGACGTGGTGGATTTTGGCGAATGGAAAACTAGTCGTCGCACTACCGGCGTGATTTATGCCACAATTTTGTTCGCTCTTAAGGCCGGCTTGAGCTTAGGGGGAGCAATTGGCCTGTGGCTGCTCGCCGCTTACGGTTATCAGGCCAATGTTGCACAAACACCCAAAGCCCTGCTTGGTATTCGTATGAGCGTCAGCATATATCCGGCTGTTTTTCTCCTCATCGTGATAGTTTGTCTGTTATGCTATAAAATCACAAAAAAGATGAATATCCAGATTCAGGATGAGCTGGCAGAACGACGCAAACAGTTCAAATACGCGTAAACAGGAAAGGAAGTTGTAATGAAATTGCTAATAACAACCTGCGTGGTATGTTTGATAATTGTTTTGATAGGCGCTATCAGGTGTTTTGCCGGTGCGAATGTTCCGGCTCTCAAAGACGTGTTTGCGAAAATGTTTTTAATCGGCGTTGCTGTCAGCGATGACGTGGTTTCAGGCAAGGATTCTCAGGCCGCCGCCATCGTCGAAAAACAATTCAATTCCATCACCCCCGAAAACGTTATGAAGTGGCAGTTCATTCATCCTGAGCCGAACAAATATAATTTCGAGCCGGCTGACCGCTTCGTGGCGTTTGGCGAGAAGAACAAAATGTTTATTGTCGGTCATACCCTCATCTGGCAAAACCAGATACCTAGCTGGGCGTTCAGGGACGACTCCAATAATCTGCTTGGCCGCGATGCAATGCTCGCACGTATGAAAGACCACATTTTTACCGTTATGGGCCGATACAAAGGCCGAGTCAACGGCTGGGACGTTGTCAATGAAGCCCTAAGCGACGCAGGACCTCTCCACAAATCCAAATGGGTGGAAACAGTAGGCCCGGACTTCGTTCAAAAGGCGTTCGAGTATGCTCACGAGGCGGACCCGAACGCAGAATTGTATTACAACGACTTTTCACTCGATAAGCCGGCCAAACGCGAGGCCTGCGTGCGTCTCGTAAAAGACCTCAAGGCCAAAGGTCTCCGCATAGACGGCGTTGGTATTCAGGGGCACTGGGCGCTGGATTATCCTTCACGCGAAGACATCGAGCAATTTATCAACGCCTTTGCCGCATTAGGCGTTAAAGTTATGGTTACCGAACTGGATATCGACGTCCTGCCAAGTGCTACTCAGTATATGGGAGCCGATATTAACGTCAGGTTTGAATTACAGACAAGGCTTAATCCTTACGTCAATGGTCTGCCTGATGAGGTGCAGAAAAAACTCGCTGACCGTTACGCGGAGCTTTTTGCTGTTTTGCTCGAACATAAAGACACAATAAGCCGCGTTACCTTCTGGGGCGTTTACGACAAGACAAGCTGGCTTAATAACTGGCCGGTTAGGGGACGCACGAGCTATCCGCTGTTGTTTGACCGGAACTATCAGCCCAAGCCGGCCTTTGATGCGGTGATTAAAGTTGTCAATACGAAATAATATGAAGTATTGGATTTTGCTTATTTCATCTGAGTTCCTGGTCTTCGGCTGTGCACAACAGCAACCGAAAACTTTTCAAAATCCCATTATATCCGGTTTTTATCCTGACCCGAGTATCTGCCGGGTAGGTGACGATTATTACACGGTGCATAGTTCCTTTGAGTATTTTCCGGGCGTTCCTATTTTTCACAGCAAAGACCTCGTGCACTGGCGTCAAATCGGGTATTGCCTGACCCGCAAAAGCCAGTTGCCCCTTGACAGAGTCCGTGCATCAGGCGGAATCTATGCGCCGACGCTTCGCTATCACAAAGGCGTCTTTTATATGGTGACTACCAACGTGGATGGAGGAGGCAATTTTTACGTCACCGCCCAGAATCCCGCGGGGCCATGGTCTGAGCCGATTTGGCTCGACCGTAGCGGTATGGACCCATCTCTTTTCTTCGATGACGATGGAACGGTCTATTACACCCGCCACGAAGGTCAGGGCGATGGCTATATTGCTCAGAGAACACTCAATCTCGAAACAGGCAAGCTCGAAGGACCCCTGAAAAAAATATGGGGCGGCACAGGCGGTGCTTGGGCGGAAGGGCCGCATTTGTATAAGGCCAACGGCAAATATTTTCTGATGATTTCAGAGGGCGGAACCAGCTATGACCACAGTGTAACCATCGCGCGCAGCGATTCGCCGTGGGGGCCATTCGAATCCAATCCGAAAAACCCAATCCTGACACATCGTAAGTTACCTAAGCTTCCGATTCAGGTTGTCGGGCATGCGGATTTGGTTGATACGCCCGATGGGTGGTGGTTAGTTTGCTTAGGAGTTCGGCCTCAGCCACCCGGCGCACGCTTTCATCATATAGGTCGCGAGACATTTCTTGCGCCGGTTGTTTTCGACGGCAATGGCTGGCCTGTGGTCAACGTCAACGGCATGATTCAGCCCGTTATGACCGCGCCGAAATTGCCGCAGCATATATGGCCGAAAGAGCCGGCGAAGGATAACTTCGACAGCAAAACTTTAGCTTTGCAGTGGAACTACCTGCGAGATCCTTATCCGGAGAATTACTCGCTTATCGATAGGCCTGGCTTTCTGCGTCTGAATGGTTCTGATGTAAATATGAGCAACGTGGATTCGCCCGCCTTTGTTGGCCGTCGCCAGACCGATTTCAACTGTGTTGCTTCGACTCTGCTTGAATTCGACCCTAAAAGCGAAAATGAGGAGGCAGGTCTTGTCGTTCGAAGTAATGACAAACATCATTATGAAATCGGTGTTACGCTAAAAGATGGCAGACGCCAGGTTTTATTCAGAAAAGTCCTCAAGGGCAAAATAATCGAGCCGGTTAAATATGCTGATATCGGAGCCGGGCCTGTTGTGTTGTCGGTTAAGGCGACGCCGTTGACTTACGAATTTTCCTGCAAGTCATCCAATGGCGATGTGCAGGTATTAGGCACAGCCCTGACGAAGGATTTGTCTGTTGAAGCGATTGGTTTTGAAGATGGAATGTGCTTCACAGGCGATTACTTCGGTATATACGCTACCGGCAACGGGCAAAGGTGCTCAACTCCCGCCGACTTTGACTGGTTCGAATACGTATCCGATTAGTTTTGATAAACACTGAAAATATGCAATCATGAGGTCGAAGGTAAAAATACTTGGTTCAGTAGTATGCTGTTATGTATTGTTGATTTCTCAAGCGGCCTTCTGTCAGGTCAAACTCCCACTTCTGGTAAGCGATGGTATGGTGCTGCAAAGAGACGCCAGTGTAAAGATTTGGGGCTGGGCTGCCGAAGGCGAAAAGGTAACAATTAGCTTTGACGGCAAAACATATAATGCCGCAACAGGCACAGACGGCAAATGGGCGGTAACGTTTTCTGAATTAAAAGCGGGCGGCCCATACAGCATGGATATTAACGCCAGTAATCATATAACTCTGACAAATATCCTGATAGGTGATGTATGGGTATGTTCGGGCCAGTCAAATATGGAACTACCTATGAACAGGGTAAAATACCGCTATCCGGATGTAATCGCCAACGCCGACAACCCAAATATAAGGCAGTTTATTGTTCCGCATATATATGATTTCCAGGAACCAAAGGAAGATTTCAAGTCGGGTAGCTGGGTATCGGCCAATCCCAAAAGCGTGCTCGAATTTACCGCCGTTGGTTATTTTTTCGCGAAAGAATTATATGAAAAATACCACGTCCCCATAGGTTTAATAAATGCAAGCTTGGGCGGCTCACCTGCCGAGGCATGGTTGAGCGAGGACGCCTTAAAAGTGTTTCCTGAATACCTGGAAACAGCGAAAAAATTTAAAGACAGTAGCCACATTAACCAAATCACGGAAAAAGATAAAGCCGTCAGCGACGCCTGGTATGGTCGTATACAGCAGCTTGATAAAGGTTTGGAAAAAGGTCAAAAGCCGTGGTTTGATGTAAATTATGACGCTTCAGAATGGGCGACAATGAATGTGCCCGGTTACTGGGCTGACTGTAACCTGGGAAACGTGAACGGCGTTGTCTGGTTCATAAAAGAAGTTAATGTCCCGGCTTCAATGACTGGTCAGCCGGCAAAGCTTTGGCTCGGCAGGATTGTGGATGGCGATTTTACTTATGTTAATGGCAAACTTGTGGGGTCGGTTTCATATCAGTACCCGCCAAGAATATATGATATTCCTTCAGACCTGCTAAAGGCAGGCAAAAATATCATCGTAGTAAGGGTTATTAATAACTCGGGCCGGGGCGGTTTTGTTTTGGATAAGCCGTATCAGCTCTCCGCAGCGGGACAGACAATCGACTTAAAGGGCCGGTGGCAATACAAATTAGGCGCTACAATGGACTCATTGCCTGGCAAAACTTTTATTGAGTGGCAGCCGCTGGGATTATATAACGGAATGATTGCCCCGTTATTAAACTATAAAATTAAAGGAGTAATTTGGTATCAGGGGGAATCCAATACCGCAAAGCCGCGTGAGTATCAAAAGCTGTTTTCTGCGCTGATAGCCGACTGGAGAGGAAAATGGAGTCAAGGGGACTTCCCCTTCCTGTACGTGCAACTGGCTAATTTTATGGAGGTTAAAACTCAGCCGTCTGAAAGCGGCTGGGCCGAGCTGAGAGACGCACAGCTTAAAACGCTCGCTGTTCCCAATACGGGAATGGCCGTAATCATTGACCTCGGTGAATGGAACGACATACATCCTCTAAACAAGGAAGACGTCGGCAAACGGCTGGCGCTGGCAGCCCGAAAGACGGCCTATGGCGACGAAAAAGTGGTTTATTCAGGTCCTATTTACCAGTCAATGAAAATCGAAGGAAATAAAATCATTCTCACATTTGCAAATACAGGCAGCGGATTAACGGCAAAAGGAGATGGGGAGCTGAAGTATTTCGCTATTGCCGGCGCTGACAAAAAAATTGTATGGGCAAAAGCAAAAATAGAGGATAATAAAATCGTGGTTTGGAATGACCAGTTGGCCAATCCTGTCGCTGTCCGGTACGCCTGGGCTGATAATCCTGAAGGGGCGAATTTATATAACAAGGAAGGTTTGCCGGCGTCGCCCTTTGGAGCAGATTTAAATAATTAGTTACGGATAGATGCCGAACGCACAAATATAAATTTCCATATCTAAATTATAGACGATACAGGCCTTTGTTTTCTCGCTTTTCCGGCTAACCGCCTTCGGGCTTCTTTTTCATAAGTGCCTTATTAACAGCGGTTTACCATTCAAGAACCCAGGGAATCAATCACAACTTATTGTTGCAATGTCCCCCCATTTATGGTATCCTGTATTTATGTTCTATGATGACAATTGCATACAATAACTTTTTCGGCGAGGAGCTACAATATAGACGCAGCAAACGAAATCGAAAACAAGATTTCCGATTTTAAAAGCTGTTTTGGGGGTAAGGGTATGAAAAAAGTAAATGTAATTTTGCTATTGGCCGCCTTTCTTGCGGCAGGCAACGTGGCGTATTCTGGAACTGTTGCTTCCCCTTACGAGGTAGGCAATTGGCCTGGATTTCGGACAGCGGCAGTAAGTTATACTTTTGATGATGACTGCTCCAATCAACTCGCTATAGCAGTCCCTATGTTCAATGAATTTGGTTATAAGCTGACGCTGTTTACTGTTACAAGCTGGGGGCCTAACTGGACCGGCCTGCAAAATGCCGCTAATCAGGGTCACGAAATCGCCAGTCATACTGTGACGCATCCTTCTTTGGGCGGATTGACCATTGCGCAGCAGACGACGGAGTTGGCGGACTCTCAGAGTGTCATAAACTCGCATATAACAGGCCAGCAATGCATCACGCTGGCCTACCCCAATTGCGTGCCCAGCGACCAAACGCTTACTGCGCAATACTATATTGCCGCGCGACACTGTCAGGGCTACATTGAAGCAAACACTCCATCGAATTTCTACCAGATAAGTTCGTTAATTTGCGGTAACCAGGGTTCGGTGCTGACAGCGGCGGACTTCAATGCGAAATTTGTAAGTACCGCGGCCTCAAAAGGATGGTGTGTATATCTCATACATGGCATCGACAGCGACGGGGGATATTCTCCGCTTCCGTCCGCGACACTCAGGGCAAGCCTTCAGTATCTTGATGCTCGCAGGAACACATTCTGGGTTTCGACTTTTGCAAATGTTGTGCGCTACATAAGAGAACGCAATGATGTGAACATTGCAGAATCGTCAAATCAAGGCACAAGTATTACTTTACAGGTAACAGACACTCTCGACAACGTGATTTACAATTATCCGGTAACTATACGCAGACCTCTTCCGGCGGGTTGGCCGTCTGCTAATGTTTCACAGAACGGCCAGGCGGTAAATGCGAGTATTGTGGTTGCCAATGCAACGATGTATGTTATGTTTGACGTGGTGCCGGATGGCGGGGACGTTGTGCTGTCGAAAGGTCCCTACGGCGATTTTGTTAGCAACGGTATCGTCGAAATGAATGACCTTTCTCCCTTTTTTAAGTTCTGGCTGGTGAACGATTGTAACGGAACTGTTGGGGTTGACCTCGACGAAGATTGTACGGTCAATTTTTCCGAATTTGCCGTTCTGGCAGAAAACTGGCGGCAATTGCCGTAATCGGTGAATTGAATGATATTCATTTGTTAAATAAGAAAGATGTAGGCAATCGGCAACGTACGAAAATCCTAAACTCCAGCCGATTTTGACTGGTTTGAATACTCCCCGCAGCAATAAAACGTCTTTGCCCGTTGTTTTACCGATACTTTTCAACAGCCGCAATAAACGCGTTGATATTATCCGTCGATACCTCTGGCGGCATACCTCCGCCGCAGGACGCGATAATCCGGCTGCGGTCTTCAAGACCAGTCAGCATTGTCTCCACAGCTTGCGCCACTTCAGCGGGTGTCCCCGCGGCCAAAACGTCTCTCGGCGGGATATTGCCTAACAGCGCAACTTTATCTCCGGCAAGTTTTTTCATTCGTGCCAGACCGTGGTCGCTGCTGAAATTGAAAAGGTTAATCCCGATTTCGGCTAAGTGCGGCGCACAGACAAGACCGGGTGCGTCGTTGTGAAAGAACCGCACTTTCACATTCCGGCAGGTGAAAATCTTTTGCAGCCGTGGTTTGGCGAATTTGACGAAGTCCTGCTCGCCGAGGAAGCCGACTATATCGTCCAGAATGAAAATGCCTTCGATTGTCGGGAACGTTTCTATTTGCAGGCAAATCCAGTCAACGATGAAATCCGTAATCATATCGAGCAGCCGGCTGACCTCGTCCGGATTTGCGCGAACACCCATAAGAAACTCAGTTGTGCCGGCAAGGAACGAGGCGATATTCAGCGGCCCGCGCGAAACGGCGAATTTTATGGTGTGTCCTTCCCGCTCGATTTGTTTTTGCGTTAGTTTCAGCCGATTCAGTGTAAAAGGCAGCAAGCCATCTTTTGAAGGGTCGGGTCTGCTTATGGAATCAACCTGCTCAAATGACGTGATAATCGGACTCGCGAACGGCAAGTCGTTTGTCTGCCAGAAGCATTTCGAACCGAATGCCGACGGCTCGGTGCACATCCCGAACTCTGACCAGAAGCCGGGCAAAAACATCGCCTGCGGAAAAATTCTGATGGCTTTTAGATTGGCTTTGAGCCACATTTGTTCGCCGGTAAAATAGTCCATTACCGACATACCCGCCCACCCCGGCAGCCAGGGGCTGTCTATTATAAAGCCGACGGGCAACGTCTTGTTGACGTTACCATTGATTACGTTAAGCAGTGTCGCCCATTGTTTGTCTGTCATTTCAGCGTTTCATGTTTAATTCGTAAAGATGCGGCTGTAAAAATTATTTGTGGCGGTAAAGTTCCCAGCCGAGGTAATTGCCGATCGCCTCGGCGATGGCGTCGGCTTTCTGAGACATATTCATCGCCACGTGATGCTCAAAGCCCATCCTGCATACAAACTGCAAAAGGTTCTGCAGGTTTGGTATTTTCATCACGCCGTAGCCGCCGAATGTGTCGAGCGAGTCGTTTGTGAACTCGCCCTCGCCGACGTATGCGCTGATAACGCCTGCCGCGTCGTCGGTGGTGGTTCTGCAGAATGTAGTGTTGCCCGGTGCTATTCTCCCGACCATTGCTCCATATGTGTTGTCCTTGCCGACCGAACCGGCGATTATCTCCTGGTAGTCCATTTTTGCGGATTTGAAAAAGCTCTTTGGCAGATTGCTGCAATGGAACAAAACGCATTTATCCGGCTCATCCGCATAGTTATTGTTCCAGTCCAGTAACGCGCTTGGCGTCCCCGAAGCCAGTTGCAGTATATACATCCCTAATAGTCCCGTGATGTCTACCTCGCATGCACTTGGCATTAGCGACTCGCTCATCATACTCATCAGCGTGCAGGGCACTATCCCGAAAAATTCCTCAAGCGACGTCCAGCACTGAATTGCCGTCCCGTCAAGCTCGTTGTCTTTGACCCACTGGTCTATCACGTATCCGAACTTCGCCATTTTCAAAAGTGATTCAGCCGGAATCGATTTAGTCGATGTATATTGCTGAATTTCGCTTAGTTTGCGTTTTACGTTCCTGTCGTTGTCAGCCAAGCGGCCAACTCTTCCGAGGATTTCAGAGAGGTCTATCGTCTCGACTGCTATGCCGGACAATTCAAGAATCTTTTCGCTGTAGCGGACGGTGTTGAATGCGCCTGTGCGTGCACCGATTGCGCCGAAGCGGGCGTTCCTGAGTCCTTTGACAATCCTGCAAACCGATGCGAAATCATCCAGCTCCTGTTTGAATTCCGCTGAAGCGACTGGCATAGTGTGCGTTTTAGTAAGTGTATATGGAATGCCGGCCTGCCTGAGGTTATTGCAGACGCTCATTTTCCCGCAGAACGAATCCCGTCTGTTGGCAATGGTCATTTGGCCCGGCGCATCAGGTTCGGCGTGAATGAGAATCGGCACATCAAGACCTGCGCGTTTTACTGATTCCGCCACGCCTTTCTCATCGCCGAAATTTGGCAGAGTAACGATTATGCCGTCGATTTTATCGCCGTTTTTCGCGAACAGTTCCGCGCACTTTTTCGCGTCCGCGTATGTCTCAACCGAACCGTATTTGGTATCCTGCATCGACAGGGCGATAGCGCCGAAACTGTTGCTCTTGAGCACGTCGAGAATATCTTTGCGTCCCTGCTTTGCCAGTATATCCGGGAAAAATCCCCTGTTTCCTGTGATTACTCCAAACGTTGTCTTTTGCATTTTATACCCTTTCCTGCCATATTTTCATTTAAGGCGCGATTATAGCATACCAAAGCGCTGAACTCCACAGCAACATTCCCGGCCGCATTTTTGTTTCGTATCGAAAAACCTGGCAAGAAAGAATAAACTCCCGCAGTAGTTTATTGAAGGCGTAGGCGTATAAACCGCGGAGTTTCGTTTTGTGAGGCGGAAAAGTGAAAGCCAACGATCGGATTCGAACCGATAACCTCCGGTTTACAAAACCGGAGACAAAAAACCATAACCACTTACAACAACAACCACTTACAGAAAACAGCCAAAACGACTTGGCGCGTTTCTTGGCGTTTTTAGCCGAAAAAGACCCTGATTTAGCCCTTGTGGTCGAACGCTGGCCGAACCTGCCGGAGCATATCAAACAGACAATCAAAACGCTGGTCGAAATTCAGCCGTTACTGAACGGTGCAAACGGGGTGAATAGCATGGCAGACGATAAAAAACAGCGAAAACGTATCCCGTTATCATACGGCAAAAACGGTTGAGCGATATGGCGAAAAAAGAGACGGTCGAGCCGATTACAAGAGAGCTTACCTTAAAACAGCAGAAGTTTGTAGATTGCTTTGACGGCAATATCAAAGAGGCCGCAGAGAAGTCCGGCTTGTCTTATCGCTACTGTCGGGGACTGGTAGCAAAAAAGCACATTTTGGAAGCCATTAGAAATCGGCAGGATACAGAGATTAGGCCCAAAACAATAAGCACAAGGCAGGAGCGGCAATCCTTTTGGACTGAGATAATGCGCAACAAGGCAGCAATGATGAGAGACCGGCTGAAATCTTCGGAACTTTTAGGCAAGAGCGAAGCGGATTTTACAGAAAATATAAACAACGAAGATTCCCACTATAAAGAGCTATGGTCTTATCTGTCCCCCGCTGAAAGAATGAGGGTTTTGGAACGCAAAATGAATGGGGAAAAACGCTGGGAAGAGCTGACCCCTGCTGAAAGACAGGCGGCATTAGAGCGGTCGTTAGACGCGAAATGAGATTGAATTTTCTGAATTTCCTGACCCCTATTAAAAAGGGCTGACGATACGGCAATTTCACCCCATTTTCGATGTTATTGCCGAAACGGCTTGGGCGATAACACTATTAAGGCATTTCCTCCAGACCAGTATCCACCCGACACATTGAGTTTGTATTTGTGGTTTGTTGGAACATCGAAAACAATGTAGCCGCGTTTCGTGACGCTTGGATTCAAACTATCAAAAACGTCAATATACTGGTCTCCCAAGCCCTTAGTGCAGACCTCGTATTCTGCTCCATTTTCATCTATTAACTTAAACAAGGGAATCGAGCGGGGTTTTGTGTCATCATTCCTGACCGTCAAGTCTATCAATAAAAATGCCGCGTTGGCTTTTTCGTCGTAATAAGGGGGAAGACTAACCACCCAACCGCACTTCCATACGACATAAGTTGTATATCCGATATGAACAGTATCGCCTTCGTTGTAAATTTTATCGGGGGCTTTTTCGGTGGATGCCTGCTTTTGAGATTGCGGCTCAACTGTTGCCGAACTCGCGGGTGGATTTGCGGTTGATTCTGTCCTTTGATTGGAATCAGAATCGAAAAGCTTGCCAATGCTACCCAACACAAACAACGCCAGAAATATAATCCCAATCCAGCCCCAAAATCCGATTTTTTTCTTTAAGTCCTTTCCGCAATGTTTGCATCTAATCGCTTCGTCCTGTATTTCCTCTGCGCAATATGGGCATTTTTTCATAACTGCTCCTTTTCTTTTTTGTCCCTCTTCGATTTTTACTTTTCGGTCCTCCTCCCTCTTCATATAAATGCGAACACAATTAGCAAAGCCAATTAAAATAATAACAATAAAAACTATTGGCATACTTACTGCCTCTTTAATTTCCCAAACTAAAATTCCCCAAACTAAAACAGCCAGAAGTATAATCCAAAACCAACCCCCTAAACCCGTTTTTTTCTTCACCAAACCAAAAGCTCTGCCTGTCTTATGAATGGCCCAAAACCAAACTGCTCCTTTTCTTTTTGCGGGGGGAGCTACCGGTTCCGAACTCTTTGCGGGGGGTTCCACGGCTACAGGCGTCTCTACAAATGGTTCAATCGTAAAGGGCTTGGCGCACTTGGGGCATTTGGCTTGTTTACCAATGCTCGTCTCGTTCACGTTGAACTTTGAATTGCAATTAGGACACTGCATTTTCATAAGGCGAGTTTGATTATACGCTTTTGCTTGGGACACTACAAGGTGCGATGTTGATTTTGTAGGCGGTTATTGGCACAATAGGGAAAACATTTATCGGGACGACCGGCCAGCTACCGGTCAAGCGGTCTGGACGAGAGCGGGTTTTTCACCTGTCTTGCCTGCCCTTGCCCAGACCGACCCGAAGAAAGACAGGCAAGAATGACAGATACGGAATACACTGAATATTTAGACAGCGTTGCTACTGAAGTGGACACGTTGCTGCAAATCCCCGAAATCAAAAAGATATTACGAAATAAGGCCCGCACTTTGCTTGTAAATTATCAGCTTCAAAAGGCACAGATTCAACAGCGGGACATAAATACATATTTGCCTGAGAATGTTCTTCGGCGTGAGGATTATCCGTTAGTAAGGGATTGCACAACATTGCTTCTTGTTCACGATGAAAGTTTGGACGAGGACCAATACGGGAGTATTCAGCGTGAGGCCAATAGATATTCGCGTAGTTTAATAACCCACATAAGTTGGCTCGAAGACGTAATTAGCAAAATTTTAGCAGGAGAATTAGACGTTAAAGGGTATGAAAATTATTTGTATCACGGCGTTAAGCTCGAAAAATTTTTAGCGGATTGTCCAAAAATAAGAGTAGAGTTATGGGAAGTAAATTGCCCATTACCGACACCGCCTGACGGCGAAGTTAGAATTTGGACAATCGAAAGAATTTTAGCGGGAAAAGAAAACCATACGAGGATAAGCAAAACACGTTTCGCTGCACGTCTCAAAAGTGCCTTAAAGAGGGTTAAGGATTATCTGCGAACCAAAGGGCTTTTGAAAGATGACGAGCAACGAGCCGGAGAGCAGAAAAAAGACACAGTGACGAACGCAGCACCGCTTGCGACTCTTAAAAATCCTGTCGCTTGTGTCGAGGTTGGCTGCTATATCAGTAAGCGTCCAGATAATATCGCAACATCGCTCAAAAACCATAATTATAGTGTTGTCAAATCTGGCAGAAAAAATTACTGTAACGCGGAAGACGCAGGAGTTTTGTGGCCAAAGTGGAAAAAACATTGGCAATTGCAGAAAAGCGAATAAGAATTCTGATAACTAACTCCTCGTCTTGCCTTACCTCTACTTATCTCTCCTTAAACAAAAATCGTATATTGTGTTAATACCGGCGTTTTGACCGCTTATACCGCATATTCGACCCCTTAAAAATTTACTGCCGATAGACCTTCTATGTTATTTTTGAATGACATATATTGGAAGACTCAATAATGGCCGCTGAACAGCAAACCATCGAACCGCTTTTGATTGAAATTTCAGCAGCGGCGTCTCTTTTGGGAATTTCCCGTGCGACATTTTACGCTTGGCTGTCGGCTGGGAAAATCGGCCCGGTCGGAATTCGCCTGGGGGACGGTAATCACGCGAAACCACTTTTTTCTTTGGTCGAGCTACGGGCTTGGGTATCCGCCGGCTGTCCGAGCCGCGAACAATGGCAGGCGATGAAGGAGTACCAGAAATGATTGCAGAAAAAAAACAGGCCGATGCGTCAACATCGGCCATAGCAAACCTAACACACAAAAGAATATACCGCGAGAGAGATAATCAGTCAAGTCCTCACGTCAAAGAATTGCTTGGTTTTCTTTTACTCCGTTTGATTGCTGGGCAGGCCGAGCCGGACGGCTGGGAACTGCTTGACGGTCTTTTGCGGCGATTTTATGCGGGGTAGCTGGGTATGGGCGAAGACCGTAAGAACTGGATTGACGAAACGACTCTACGACAGGGCGAAGGTATTTATTTAAGCAAGCGGCTGCTCCGTTCAAAGGCGTTCGTAAAGCTAACGGGGGCTGCAAAGCAAATACTTCTTGAGTCATATACACGGCTAAAAGTCAATTCAGACGGCTCAAACAGGAACAAAAGGGGCAAGAGATTTTTTGCTGGGAATAATGGGGAGTTAAAAATCAGTTATAAATCTTTGCACGATATGTTCGGGTATTCGACAGCCACTATAAGCAAAGCTATTGACCAACTTACTGCAAAAGGATTCTGGTCTATCGTAGAGCTTGGCAACGGAGTTAAGCGGCAGTCGCATAAAATTGCCTTGATAAAAAACTGGCAGGACTACGATACGGAATTTTTTAAGGCCGGAGAGGGCAAGGCAAACAGGCCGATAAACGGCGGCTTTAAGAAGCGGCGGAATTTAGAAACAACTTCAGGAACTAAAGCAGGTATAACTTCAGAAACTAAAGCTGTTCAAGCTCAAAACGAGGACAAACCACCCTGACAACTTTAGAAACTAAAGGCGTAGAGCGGCTTAACCGCTTTAGAAACTGAAGTATTTTATAATAAGCCACCCCCTTGAGCGCAGCGCAGTTTGAGATTGTGTGCAGTTGTGAGAGTGAGAATGAAAGAAAACGCTGTCTTGTTGACTGACCAGCCGACGCAGCCCGCCCTTCAAAGCGGGCAAGGGCAAGGCGGTGGTAGAATTTTCAAAAAAAGGCGAAAATTATTTTTGTTTTGTGCTTGACTTTTCCGAATACAATAAGTATTATGCTTGTATGAAGGGAAAAAAGAAAAAGATGGGCAGACCGACAAAAAAGCCGAAAGACAGGCGCACGGCTATAATAACCTTGCGATTGACAGGAGCAGACAGGGGACTACTGGCAAAAGAAGCTGAGGCCAAAGGTATGAGTATTTCAAGTTATCTTCTCGATTGCTGGAAAGAACAGGTGAAAAAATGAGAGTTTTTAGAACATCATACAAAGACAAAGACGGACAATCCCACGAGGTCAAAAACTACTACGTCGAACTGCGCGACCATATTGGGGCTGTTCGTCGTTTCCCCGGCTACGCCGACAAGGGGGCGACGGAATCGCTTGGCAAGCAGATTAAGTCCCTTATCGACTGCCGGGCCAGTGGCGACTCGATAGACCCGGCGTTAAGCCGTTGGCTGGAGCGGATACCCGGCAAGCTGCGAACAAGGTTTACTACAATCGGATTGCTTGACCCCGAACGCGCTGGCGGCGGAAAACCCTTAACAGAACATCTAAACGACTTTGAGGCGGCTTTGGCGGCCCGTGGTAACACGAAAGACCACGTCGGGCTTGTGGTATCCAGGGCAAAGCGGATAATCGAGGGTTGCAAGTTTATCGTCTGGAGCGATATATCAGCAAGCAAGGTGCAAAAATACCTTGCCGAATTAAGGAATGACACCAAAGACAAAAATGGCAAGGTCAAGCGGGGTATAAGTTTGCAGACGTTCAATTTTTATCTGCAATCAATAAAGGAATTTGGCCGGTGGATGGTGCAGGACAGGCGGGCCAGTGAAAGCCCGGTGCAATTCTTAAAGGGTATTAACGTCAAAACAGACAGACGCCACGACCGGCGGGCGTTATCGCCAGACGAAGCAAGACGGCTATTAGAGACCACGACGGCACAGCCGGGGCGATATGGTATGAGCGGCGCGGCAAGGGCAATGCTTTACCGGCTGGCCGTCGAAACAGGGCTGAGGGCGAACGAATTGAGGACGCTGAAAGTATCATCGTTTGACTTCGATAATAATACGGTGGTTGTCGAGGCGGCTTACTCAAAGCACAGACGCCGGGATGTATTACAATTGAGACCTGATACAGCAATCGGACTTAGGGCTTTTGTCGCGGGTAAACTACCAACGGTGCTGGCGTTCGATATGCCGGACAAACCGGCGAAGATGTTAAAAGCCGACTTAGCCGCAACAGAGACGCGGGACGCGAAGGGTGAAGTGGTAATAAAAGCAATACCCTACATTGATGATGCTGGCCGATATGCCGACTTTCACTGTCTGAGGCATACCACGGGGACGCTATTAGCCGCGGCTGGCGTTCATCCTAAAACAGCGCAGTCGATTATGAGGCACTCGACAATCGAATTGACTATGGGAAAATATACTCACACACTGGCCGGGCAAGAGAGCGAAGGGGTTGCAATGCTGCCAGATTTGTCGCTGCCGAGCCGACAGGCACAACAAAAAATTGCTACGGGGACAGACGATAAAAACTTGGCGCGTTTCTTGCCTAAAATGACTCAACAACACTCAACAACACTCAACACGGCTGGAATGACAAACCCTATTGTCGATAGCGATAATGCGTTTTTGACAGCCAACGACCGGATTCGGACCGGTAACCCCCGGTTTACAAAACCGGAGCTCTACCGTTGAGCTACGTTGGCGTAAGTTCTATATCGGCAGGATTATACTGAAAATGAGGTAATTTCGCAAGAGCTCGGGTGATATTACGTCAAAAGCAGGAAGATAAAAAAGCCGACCATAATGACCATACCGAAGGGTACGCCGAATACAGCCCATTCTTTGCTTTTTATGGAAAGCTTGCTTGCGCAAATGATGTTCGGAATATTGCCGGGGATGAGCATACCACCCGCGATGAGCAGACCTGCCAGCGCATCTTTGATAGTATCTATGGGTATAGCTGGGCTAATTTCCGCGGCGGTCAGCGTAGCGTTGTCGAGAATCGCGGAAATGATATTCACCCAGTAAAGGGCTATTGACGGAATATGCACCAGATATTTGTCAACCACGGGCGTAAAGCCGGTGCCTAAGAAAACAAGCGCAAGAACAAACAAATAAACCTTGCCCGCCCTGATGCATATATCTTTTATTTCTTCGGGTTTGTCTTCCGTTAACGTGGGGCCTTTTCCCTCGTGTTTGTGTGTCAAAAACAAGGGTACTATTCCAAGAAGGAAAACTAAAGGGATAACCCATTTGCCTAATAGTTTCAGCAGGAAGAAAAAGTCGGCGTGATAGGGTTCGCCTCTTAGTTTGGAGACCGCGATTGTGGAAAGCGGCTCGCCTATGGGCGTCAGCACCGCGCCCAGACCAATCGAGAAACAGGCGATGATTACCAGTCGCACTTCGAGAGTTCTGGGAAGCTTTAACACACTTACGACCTCAGCGAGAATCAACGCGGCGATAATGGCGGTGATGATACTTGAAGACAAACCAAGGCCGACGACGATTATAAAGAAAAGCGTGGAGTATCCAAATTTTCTGGCGAAGGTGTGTGTCCATGCACCTATTTTGGGCCGGATGAATTTAAAAATCAGGCCCGCAATAAGGACCGCAAGCGTAATCTTGATTGGGTCAACAAGTGCCTCTTTTACCAGATGCCACGACCACAACCCGGAGATAGTTACAGCGAGGCACCCCATAACAAAAAGGAAGGCCTCAAGCTGCTTTTCGATTCTTTTGGATAAAAAAGGCCCAACCAGAACCATACCGACAATAACTACCAGTCCGCCCGTTACCAGCGATTCATTCATATCTATTTTCTATTTTCGATTTATTATTTTTGATTTACAATCTGGAAATGATAAATCATAAATGGTAAATTATAAAGGGGAAATTGAAAAATGCGAAAACTTATCCTTCTGACAATAAGTATTGGTTTGTGCTTATCCTTCGGCTGCGCGGCAAACCCGATTACCGGCGAAGAAGAGCTGATGTTCGACCGCGACTACCATCACGATATAAAGCTGGGTAAAGAGATTGCTCCTCTTGTCGAAAAAGAGCTTAAAGGCAAAATCCCGGACCAGGCATTGCAGGATTACGTAAACGGCGTCGGCCATAAAATCACCAGATTAAGCCACAACCCGGATTTTGATTTTAATTTTGCCGCTGTTAACGACAAGTCGATAAACGCCATTTCGTTGCCCGGCGGGCGCATTTTCATCACAAAAGGTCTGCTGCTGAAATTAGAAAGCGAATCGCAGCTCGCAGGCATATTGGCGCATGAGACCGTTCACGTTGTCGCAAGAGATACGGAGAATATGATGAGCAAAGAGGCGGGCATGGGTGCGTTGTTTGTTTTGGCGGTGTCTCAGGCCCGAACACAGGGTGAGGTGGCTGCCGCAGATATAGCGATGCGGCTTGTGGAATCCAAATACAGCAGGGAAGACGAAAGAACTGCAGACATCGGCGGTATGGATTATATGTTCAGGGCCGGTTACAATCCCAACGGTATGGTCGAAACAATGCAAATACTACAGAAGGAGGAAGAGGCGAACAATTCCTGCGATTTCTTTTCGACGCATCCTTCGCCCGAAAACCGCATCGATTACCTCAGGGCAAGGATTCAATCGCATTATGCAAACAGTGTGGCGGGAACAAAAGTCGGGAAGGAAGATTACCAGCAGAACGTCCTGGACAGGATAAAAAATCTGCCTGATTCGCCGGGCAGGTAGCCGGATGGCGGCAGGGCGATTTCGTTAATAAAAAAGGAGTCCGCTTTCTGAAACGGACTCCCTTGGATAGTCGTTATAATCTGTGCCTTTTATCTGTCGGCACAGCATTAATTATTTTACGTTTTTTTGGCTGGTGCCGCCGATGGGCTGTAACCGCAACCGGGGCAGGTATCTTCGGCTTTGCCTTCAACTGTTCCGGGGAAGAAGACCTTGCCGCATTTTTCGCATTTCATCGCCTTGAATACGCTTTCCTCTCCGCATTTTGGGCATTTCATCGGGACAGCGCCGTTCATTATGAACTGGCGAGGTCCTCCGTTATTCATCATGAAATCGGTGTATTCCTTGGCACTTATCTGGTATTCGTTGCCGCATTTCGGGTTGTTGCATTTGACCCACACCTTGCTGGTTAGCTGGCCTGATGCGGTACTTCCGCCCATTGTTTTGTACGTGATGACACCCGCTGCTGCCAGGCACGCGACGGCGACCACAATTAGAAGTGTTTTTTTAGCGTTCTCTTCCATATCTTAATCTCCAAAAACAAAAGAACACTTTGGTTAAAGATTTAGTAAGATGTTATCGTCTGCCGTGTGATTTGTCAAAGAGATAATTCCAGCCAGCCACAGGTCGCAAGCCATTATGCTATTTTCAGTATTCTCGCGGGTTGTTCGGGCATACCCGTGCGGGCGGACAGATACGTCGCTTCTATGAAGGCCATATTCTTCAGGTTGTCGGCTGCGGGACTTACGAGGTGATTTTTGTCGGGCCAAAGCAGATGAGAGCCAAAATTATCCAGCGTCATTTTCATTCTGTTGAGGTCGTCGTCGTTAAATTCGTCTCGCCGAAGGCGTTGGCCTCGGGAATCTGTAACTTCGAAACTTTTGTTGTCGTATCTTATAAGCGTATTCTGGCCGTGCGCGATTAACCATTTTTGCGGTCCTTTGCCCGGTGACGACGCGACCGCTGCCCGCCCGGCGAGAAGATTGCCGGAAAGTATATTATTGAATTTCATTGTGATAATCGCGCTGTCCTCCGTCAGGTAAAACCGTTGCTGTCTGTCTGGCGTAGTGCTTCCCGCGACACAATAGACCTGCTGCGGCAGGCCGAAGTTCAACACTATCTGGTCAATTATTTCCCAGCATTCGTAAAGGACCACTCCTCCTCCGGCAAGAACCGGGTCATTGCGCCACGTTGCCTGCGGGACATCTGAAGGGGGCTGGCCGGCGGCGGCGAGGATAAGGAAGGGCTGCTCGGTGGAATTTTGCAGGACAAAACCTCTTGCCGCAAGGGAGCTTTGAGCGAATCTGTCGGTATTGGCTACAGCCAGGATAATCCCCTCATTTTGCGCGAGCTTGACGAACTCTGCCGCCTCGCTGAAATTTCGCGCCAATGGGGGAGCTTTAAGGATGTGAAACTTCTTTTTTATTGCCATCTTAAGGTATTCGGCGCAACTGTGCAGTGGGGCCGCCACGAACAGGCAATCGAGCTGGTTCTGGATTATCAACTGGCGGTAATCGTCGTAAGCGGCGCAGTTGTGTTCTTTGGCGACCTGCTGCACAAGATTTGTATCATTGTCCCCTACGGCCGCAATGGTGAAGTAGTCGAAACCTTTCGCCGCTTCGAGCATCAACCTGCCCGTGTCGTTCAGACCCAGGACAGCTATTTTCAGTGGACTTTCGCGCATCCCTGCACACAAAGCAGACTTGTAAATAAACTTTTTTGTCGCCAGCGATTATTTCTTGTTTGGAATTATAAAATGTTCAGGCACCGGGAACTGTGAGCACATTAGCAGCACGTCCTTGGCGACCTGCTCGATAACCGATTCGTTGTCGACGTTCTCGGCGACTCTGTTTATGAACTCTGCGATTTGCCTGGCCTGCTCTTCCTTCATACCGCGTGTGGTTATAGAGGGCGTTCCGAGCCGCAATCCGCTTGGATTTGCAGGCGGGGCCGGGTCGTTGGGGATGGTGTTGTAGTTGGTCTCGATTCTGGCTCTGTCCAGTGCCTTGGCGAACTTCTTGCCGGGGATATTTTTATTTCTCAAATCGATGAGAATGAGATGATTGTCGGTGCCGCCCGAGGCGAGGTTGAAGCCGCATTCGAGCAATTTCTCTGCCATCGCTTTGGCATTTTTGACAATCTGTTTTGCGTAAGCGACGAACTCAGGCGTGTCGGCTTCCGCGAGAGCTACGGCAATCGCGGTAATCGTGTGCATATGCGGGCCACCCTGAATTCCGGGGAATACGGCCTTATCGACCTTTTCGGCGTGCTCGGCCTTGCACAAAAGCATCCCGCCTCTCGGACCTCGCAGTGTCTTGTGCGTCGTTGTTGAAACGATGTCGGCGTAGGGAACGGGGCTTTTGTGAATACCCGCGACGACTAAGCCGGAGATATGGGCAATGTCGCTGACGTGATATGCCCCGACCTCTTTGGCGATGTCGCCGAATATCTCGAAATTGATTTCTCTCGGATAAGCGGTGCAGCCGGAGATTATGATTTTGGGCTTGTTTTTCTTCGCCAGGTCTCGAATCTGGTCATAGTCGAACCTGCCCGTTTCTGCGCTGACGCCATACTGCATAGAGTTGAAAATCTTGCCCGTTAAGCTGACTTTCCAGCCGTGGGTGAGGTGTCCGCCGTGAGGCAGGGCAAGCCCCATAATCGTATCACCGGGTTTTACCAGCGCTAGGTATGCCGCTAAGTTCGCAACCGAGCCGGAATATGGCTGGACGTTGGCGTGGTCGGCCTTGAATATTTTTTTGGCCCGCTGTCGGGCTACCGTTTCGATAAGGTCTGTAATCTGTTGTCCCTCGTAATACCTCTTGCCGGGGTATCCTTCGGCGTATTTGTTGGTCAGGCAGCTTCCGCTGGCCAGCATTACCGCCCTGGAGACGTAGTTTTCGGATGGGATGAGTCGCACGCAGGCGCTTTGACGCGCGCCTTCCTGCCTGATAAGTTCATATATTTGCGGGTCATACTGCTCAAGTGCCGTAAGCATATCATATTCTCCATAAAATTGGTTTAAGACGCCTCGATTTATAGCAAAGTCGGGATTTCAATACAAGCATTTATTTATTGACAGATTATGGCCGAAGAATACGATAGATGGGCAGGAGACGTCAAAAAGTGGTTTCCGCCAGGGCGGATAAATTTTGGGAAAGTTGATGCCTGAAGACAACGAAATAGGCTCAAAGGCGAAGTTGTTTTTTGACAAGGCCGACGAGGCGGCCGCAAACGGCAATTTCGACTACGCGATAGGTTTGTATCTCGATGGATTGCGATGCGACCCGGATGCGCTTCAGGACGGTCACTTGCGGCTTCGAGAACTTGCCCTGAACCGACAGGCCAGTGACGGCAAGAAACCCTCGATAATGGAAAGAATGAAGTATCTTCGCGGCGGCAAGACCCCCCTCGAACAGTTGCTAAACGCCGAATATCTTATGGCCAAAGACCCGGAACATTTGCCATACATCGAGGCGATGCTCAAGGCGGCTGTGGCCGGCGGATACAATCAAACGGTAAAATGGATAGCGGATTTGCTTTTTGCCGCCAACAATGCCTCACAATCACCATCGGCGCATGCGTATTTGCTGCTGAAGGACTCATACGCCGCCATGGGCCTTTGGGACAGGGCTCTTGCCGCCTGCCAGCATGCGGCCAAGTTACGCCCCGAGGATGCTGATATTGCCGATGAGGCGAAGAGATTGTCCGCGGAGATGACCGTCTCGCGAGGCAAGTACGACCAGGCGGGCGACTTCCGTAAATCGATAAAAAACCGTGAGGAACAGGAAATACTTCAGTCGCAGCAGGGGGTGGTCAAGACAAAGGATTATCGAGTCCTGGCTGCCGAGGCGGCGAGAAGAGCGTATGAGCAGAACCCGCAATTGGCGCAGAGCATATTTGGTCTGGCCGGCGCTCTGGCGGACATGCGAACCGATGAGACGGAAGAAGAAGCGATAAAACTGCTGGAGGACGCTTACAAAAAGAGGCAGGATTTCAGCTTCAAGGAACGGGCCGGGCTGATTCGTATCGGGCAGATAAAACGCAAAATACGGGAAGTGGACGAGATACTTGAGGCAAACGCGGAAGACAGCGTAGCCAAATCAAAGCACGCCGGCCTGGTCGCGCAATTGAACAAGGCGGAGATGGAGCACTACGGGCTTTGCGTCAAAAACTATCCTACCGACCTCAAGGTAAAGTACGAATATGGTCTGCGCCTCGTTTACAACCAGAAGTACGATGAGGCGATCCCGATGCTTCAGGAGGCCCAGAAAGACCCGAGGCACAAAATACCGGCGATGAGCAAGATAGGCCTTTGCTTTTTTATGAAGGGCTGGTATTCCGACGCGGAGGATATTTTTACCAGGGCAATCGATTCATACGAAATAAAAGATGACGACATCGCGAAGGAATTACGGTATAATCTTGCCCGCTCCTTTGAGGAGCAGGGCAAAAAGGCCGAAGCCCTTGATATTTATCGCAAAATCGCCCAGATTGATTTTGGGTTCAAAGATGTTTCACAGCGGGTTGACCGGCTGAGAAAAGAAGCGAAGTAGCAGGTATCAAAAATAACGGCGGTATATGTTTTTTAACAGAAGTATTTTTTAGGAGATTGCAGTGGCTCATTCGTTGTCGGCAAAAAAGAGAGTAAGGCAGAACGAAAAAAGAAGAGCAATTAACCGCGCAAGAAAGAGCAGCATCAAAACGCAGATAAAGCATTTTGAGACGGCTCTGGCCAGTGGAGACCTCAAGGCGGCAGCCGAACAGTTCCGTCTTACGGCAAAACGGCTGGACAAGGTCGCGTCCACCACCACTATGCACAAAAGAACCGCCGCTCGCAAGAAATCCCGTCTTGCCAAAAAGCTCAACGCGCTGAAGGCAAAGGCGTCGGCCTAACCACAAAGTCACGAAGGCACCGAGACACACGAAAGAGCACAAGTCAAAAGAGCACAGGAGCACAAGTAACTTGTGCACTTTCATCTTGTGCACTTATGCACTTTTTTGTGCCTTTGTGTCTCCCGAAAGGGATGGCCAAACCATTAGTGGTTAAAATGCGAGAAGTATATAAGAAGAAAATCATCAAGTTGCTGAAGCACGCTGACTATAAACCGGCCAAGGTCAGTGAACTGTCCAGGACGTTGGGGGTCGAGCAGACAGATTATCCCGAGTTTAAGCGCGCCTTTGATGAGCTTCATCAGGCGGGCCACGTCGTATTAGGCGACGGCAGCACGGTCGGGTTGCCCGGTCTTTCAGGTCGAATCATCGGGAAGTTCCGTGCCAATGCGCGGGGTTTCGGTTTTGTCACGCCATTGGAATCTGCGGCTCACGTCGATTTGTTTATCCCGCCCGGCGAAACTATGGAGGCGATGACCGGCGACGTCGTTGCTGCCAAGGTCGTCGAAAAATCCACGAGGGGACAGCAAATCCGTTACAGCGGCAGAATCATCGAAATCGTCCAGCGGGGACGCAACCGCTTTGTCGGGACGCTGACGCGAAAACCCGAGGGCTGGCTCGTTCAGCCGGACGGTTCCGGTTCTGCTGACCCAATAACCGTAGATGATGTTACCGCCAAAAACGCCAGAGAAAAGGACAAGGTGGTCGTCGAGATATTATCATATCCCACGGAAAAGCATCTCGCCCGCGGGGTGATTGTCGAGGTGCTGGGCAGGGCAGGCAAATACGAAAGCGAAATCGCGTCGATAATTCACCAGTTCCAGCTTCCCGGCGAATTCAACGATTCCTGCATTTTTCAGGCGCATAAGGCCGCGACCGAATATAAGCCGGAAAATATCCGCGACAGGGACGACATAACGAATAAAATCATAGTTACGATTGACCCGCCCGACGCGAAGGATTTTGACGACGCGATTAGTTTGGAGCGAGACGCGAAAGGCAACTGGCTGCTGGGCGTTCATATCGCCGACGTTACGTTTTTTGTCCCGCCCGGCACGCCGTTGGATAAAGAAGCCAACGACCGGGGCAACAGCATATATCTGCCGGGCAGAGTAATACCGATGCTGCCTGAGATGCTGAGCAACGGCGTTTGCAGCTTGCAGCCCGACCAGTTGCGGTTAGTCAAAAGCGCATACATTACCTACGATAATCAGGGTAACATCGTAAATCGCAATTATCGCAACAGCATCATCCGCTCAACGCAACGGCTGACATATCAGCAGGTTGACCGGTTCCTCAAGGGACATACCAAAGACATAAAGCCGGAGGTGATGCCTCTGCTGAAAGATATGGAGACGCTCGCGCGCATCATCGAGAAACGCCGCGACAGGCAGGGGATGCTGCACCTCGATTTGCCTGAGACCGAGTTGATATTCGACGATGCGGGCAGGGTGGTTGATGGTCAGCCGGCGGATAATAGTTACCCGCATACGATAATCGAGATGTTTATGGTCGAGGCCAACGAGGCCGTGGCGACCGTTCTCGACCGCAATAATATCCCGGTTATGCGGCGAATCCACCCTGAGCCGGATACTCTTACTATGCAGAATCTTTCCGAGCTTGTCCGGTCGCTTGGATTGAGCTTGCCCCGTTTGCCCGACAGGGCGGCGTTGCAGCAGCTTCTCGGCGCGGTCAAAGGGACGGACAGTTCTCTTGCGATAAATCTCGTCGTTTTGCGAAGTATGGAAAAGGCGCAGTATTCGCCTCTGCACATAGGCCATTACGCGCTCGCCTCGGAATTGTATGGTCATTTCACCAGCCCCATAAGGCGATACGCTGACCTGCTCGTTCACAGGGCGCTGGATTGTTATCTGCGGGGCGACCTCGAAGCCGGGCCTGACTGGCTGCCTGATAATCAGCAGTTGGCGGATATCGGCAGGCATATCACGTTTACCGAGGAGCGTGCCGACGACGCGGAGCGTGAGTTGAAGATGGTTTTGATTCTGCAAATGCTGGCTGACAAGGTTGGCCAGGAATTGGATTGCGTTGTTACGGGCCTGACGAATTTCGGCATATTTGTCCAGTCGCGAAAACTCGGTATCGAGGGCCTTGTGCAGCTTGCGGATTTAGGCCCTGACCAGTGGCAATACAACCCCAAACACGGCAGCATCGTCGGCAGGCATTCTGGCCGGCTGGTTTGCTTAGGCCAGCCGATGAAGGTTCGCATCGTCTCTGTAAATATCTCCGCGAGGCAATTAAATGTTACGCCTGTTCTCGCCATCCTCGAAGGCGGAATTCATCCTCCCCGTCCACAACTCAAGCCCAAGGCCAAAGGCAAACGCGCCAAACATGGCGGCGGGAGATTCGCCACCCGCCGAAAACACAAAAAAGGTAAAAGAAGAAGATAAAAAACGACTCCTGACACCTTTTTCACTTACTATTTCTTTTTTTCCTCAACGGATCGTTCCAAAAGCAGTTCAAAACATTGCCAAAGGTACTGCTGTTCCTCTGGGGTAAGAGGACTTTGCAGAGCGAGTAGTATTTCACCAAGCGATTCTCTATTCTCAGCTAATTGCCTTATACTATTGCCTTTCACTGTCTGCGTTTTATCCATTGTTACTGCTCCTATGTGCGCAAAAAAAACTGCGCGAAAAGGTTGAGTCGCGTTATGCGACATTTTCCTTCTCACGCAGCTTTTTGAGCTACTTGTCTCTTACTACCGTGAAACGGTTAACTATCTGCTTCCGCTGGCCTCTCAGCTACTTGCCTGTATTGGCTGTTTCAGCAGTTAATTTTAAAAGAACACCCATAGTTTATAACAAAGAAAACAAGCTGTCAAGCTTTTTTGTCAACTTTTTGCTTGTATCGCTTGGCCGGTCGTCTCGATTCATATTTTTCCTATTGTGCCGATACACACGAATAAAATCAATCCCCCTTGTCATGTCCAACCAAAAAGGTATAATCAAAATCATCTTTGGGCTGGGAGCAAAAGGCCAGAACTTATTTGAAGGGGATAGTTATGAAAATCTCTTTGGTTTTGTTGTTTGTGTCTTCTGTTCTTACCTGCGTAGTCGGTTGCAATGCCCAGCCAACCAAGCTCCCCCAGCCAACCAAACCCTCTTATGTAAGCAGTGTGGAACTTGGCAAGACTTTTCCCCAAGTTTGGTTTGCAGCAAATAAACCATGGGTTGATTTGATAAGTGAATCGCTTAACAACGGCTACAAAGAGGAAGTTTATCGCTTTTGGTTCGACCATACTTATAGTCCCAATGATACGGTTACAAAATATGACCCTTATTTGCTGACTTTCCGCGACTGTAATATTGCAGATTATGCCGCAGTAAGAATCGAAAGGAAACGTAGGGCTGATGCGTGGCTTGCAAGTAACCCCGATATGGCTAAAAAAGTGGAAAAATTTATTCAAGAACAAGGGTTTAGCCAAACATCAAAAGAATTCATGATTGAAATGCTTGCCCCTGGTATTTACAGCGGGTTGCCGCGTCCGGGGGCAAATTCTGTTTTAGTAAAAATTGACTACGATGCCGAAAGCGTAGCCAAGCAGTATCAGCATCGTCAAATGCAGCGTATAAATCAGAATATGGAAGATATCCAGAACCAATTAGACCAGATGGAGCATAAAGCCAGCTTTGACCGAATGCAAAGGGGTGGTTTGCCCTAAGTTTTTATCGATTTACTATAATGGCTTACTTGCCGTCCCTGAACCATCCACACTTTTGTTGTTCAGTTTCGGTGCGGTGATAATCAGAAAATTCAGGGCTTGAACAAAAGGCCTTTATATACTATAATGTATGTACATCCCTGACAGAAAACTATCAGGCCCCAGACCTCTTCGGATGTCTGGGTTCTTTTTTTATGGAGTCAATGTTACAATTGCCCTTTTCTCCTGCCCATCCTTGACAATGTAGCCAGATTTTAAGATACTGCACGGCTAAAGATTCACCGCTGAACACGCAAAGGACGCAGAGATAACTTTATTTTTTTCTCTGTGGTCTCAGCGGTCTCTGCGGTAAGAGGTTTTTAATGTTAAAAAAATTCAGCAAAAAGGTTGTAAAGCTATTCGGCTCACGCAGCGAGCGATTGGTCAAGACGTATATGGTGGTCGCCCGTGAGGCGAGCGAATTTGAAGAGCGGGTAAAACAGCTAACCGACGAGCAGCTCAAGGCCAAGACAGCCGAGTTCAAGCAGACGCTGACAGAGGGTCGCAGACCTGAGGATATATTGCCCGAGGCGTTTGCCGTGGTCCGAGAGGCAGCCAGACGCAACGTCAATATGCGGCATTTCGACGTGCAGTTGGTCGGCGGCAACGTCCTCTACGAAGGCAAAATCGCGGAAATGGCGACCGGCGAAGGTAAAACATTGGTCGCGACGCTGGCCGCATATCTGGTGCATCTGACGGGCAGGCACGTTCACGTCGTTACCGTTAATGATTACCTTGCGAAGCGCGACTCCGAATGGATGGGGCCGATTTATAAGGCGCTTGGACTTTCCGTCGGGGCTATCCAGGCGGATATGGATTCATCAGGCGAGGAAAGAAAAAACCAATATGCCTGCGACATAACCTACGGCACCAACAACGAGTTCGGTTTCGATTATCTCCGCGACAATATGAAACTGTCGCTGGAGCAGATGGCGCAGGGCGAGCTGGAATACGCGATAATCGACGAGGTTGACTCGATTCTGATAGACGAGGCGAGAACGCCTTTGATTATATCCGGGCCTGCCTTCGATGACGTGAGCAGGTACAAAAGGGCCGACGACGTCGCGAGAAAACTTATCGTGATGCAGGGCGGCTACGACCGAATCAAAAAGCAGATTGACACGTCGGAAAAGATGCTTGCCAATGCCCATGGCGAACTGAACGAGGCCAAAAAATCCAAAGACAAGGGTCGTATCGAGAAAACGCAGGCCCAGATAGAAAAGCTTGAAAAGGAATTTGAAGAGGCGCAGGGAAAAATCGGCAGCGCAACTCAATTCTACGAGGTGGAACATGACCGCAAGGCCGTGCATTTGACGCACGAGGGGATAGGGGCGGCACAGGAGGCGGCGGGCGTCGGTTCGTTTTTCACCGGCTCAAATATGGAATGGCCCCATCTGCTCGCGCAATCGCTGCGGGCGCATGTTGTTTTCGAGAAGGAAAAAGATTACGTCGTGATGGAGGGCAAGGTCGTCATCGTCGATGAGTTTACGGGCCGGCTGATGCACGGCAGGCAGTGGTCGGATGGTCTGCACCAGGCGGTCGAGGCGAAAGAGGCCGTGCAGGTCAAAGAGGAAAGTCAGACGCTTGCCACGATTACCCTTCAAAATTTCTTCAAACTTTACGGCCAGATAGCCGGTATGACGGGCACGGCGATGACCGAATCCGAAGAGTTTATGCGGATATACCGACTTGAGGTTGTCATTATACCTACGAATCAGCCCTGCATCAGGGACGATATGGAGGACGTCATCTATAAGTCGATGTCCGAAAAATTCACCGCGATTCTGGAAGAGCTGAATACAATCAGTATTTCCGGCAGACCCGTGCTGGTTGGAACGGTGAGCGTTGAGAAAAATGAGGCGTTATCGGAGGCGCTTAACAGAAGATTTGGTCTTGAGCACGAGGTGCTCAATGCCAAGCAACACGAACGCGAGGCACAAATCGTCGCAAAGGCGGGCCAGCAGCACCAGGGTCGCGACGGGAAAATGCACGGCAATGTAACGATTGCGACGAATATGGCGGGCCGGGGAACGGATATCAAGCTCGGCGAAGGCGTCGCCAATATAGGCGGGCTGCACGTTTTGGGCACGGAACGCCACGAGGCGAGGCGTATTGATAATCAGCTTCGCGGGCGATGCGGCAGACAGGGCGACAAAGGGTCGAGTCAGTTCTTTCTCAGTTTCGACGACGAGCTGGTGCGGACTTTCGCTCCTGAATGGACGGTAAAGGCGCTGTCGTGGATTGGCTGGGAGGAAGGTCAGCCGATTTATCATCCGAGAATAAGCAAAGGTATCGAAAAGGCACAGAAAAAGGTCGAGGAACGAAATTTCGAGACCCGCAAGAGTTTGCTCGAATACGACGAGGTTATGGATTATCAGCGGAGGATATTTTATTCCCGCAGACGAACAATCCTTGCCGGCAAAGGACTCAAAGAGATTGTCGCGGAAATGATAACGGACACGACGGCCAAGAGCTGCCGGATAATGCTGGAGGAGGCGTATCCCGTCAAGTGCATCTGCGAATGGGCGGTGAGCAACTTCAATGTGGAGTTGAAACTCTCCGAAGCGACGGAATTATCGGCGGACGAAATTGAGCGAATCATCAAGGACAAGGCCAAGGAAAGCGCAGGCAACGATATATCCCTTTCGCTGGGCGAATACCTCGAGGATTACGAAGACCAGTCCACGTGGGACATACCGGGTTTGTGCAAATGGGCGATGAGCGCATTCAGCGTCAACCTAAGCGCAAGCAAGGTCAAGCAGATGACGCCTGAGCAGCTTGAAGAGCAGTTGATTGCCGCTGCCCGTGAACAGATAGAGAAAAAGGATTGCTCGCCCCTTGCTGAGCCGCTTAAACCTGATTTTGCGCTTCGCCGGCTTGTGGAGTGGGCGCGTGCGAAGTTCGACATAAAGCTCAGCATTGCCGAGTTGACCGGGGCAAAGCCGCAGCAGATAGAGGAAAGTATCGGCGAGAAGATCAGGGCTGTATATAAAAGGCGGGAAATCGAATATCCCGTCGAGTTCGCGATGAATATGGTGTATGGGCCTCAGGGCGCCAACGTGTACGGCTTTGAGGCGCTGGCGGAATGGGCAAACAGGAAATACAACGCTAAATTTACCGCCGAGGGCATACAACAAATCCAGCCGCAGACGCTGAACAGGCAACTGCTGGGGTTGAGCGAGGCCTACAGCAACGGCCAGTTGATAAAGGAAATAGACGATGCGCTTTGCCGCCCTGGTACCCAGGAAATTACGGAATGGGTCAATCAACGATTCGGGGCGGCTTTTATGCCTGAACAACTTGCCGATATTCAACAGCGAAAAGAGATAATCCTGCAGGCCGGCAGAGAATTCCTGCGCAAGGAACTGAGCGACCTTGAAAAGTATGTTCTGCTTCAGGTTTATGACAGCGCCTGGAAAGACCATCTCTACAATATGGACCATCTCAAGGACAGTATCTGGATGCGCTCCTGGGCCGAGAAGGACCCCAAGACGGAATACAAACGAGAGGGGCATCGGATGTTCACCGAGATGCTGGCCAATATCGAGGAGAGGGTTACGGACATCATCTTCAAGGTTCATCTCGAAGCCGGCGCCAGGGCCAGAAGCGTCTGGCAGGTCAGTCAGGTTGCGCACGACCAGGTTGGCCAATTTGCGATGGCCGAACGTCAACGTGCGGCAGCGCAGGCGCCTCAGGGCGAGATAAAAGTAAAGCAGATTAAACTCGAAGGGCCAAAGGTTGGTCGCAACGACCCCTGTCCCTGCGGCAGCGGCAAAAAATACAAAAAATGCCACGGGCAAAGCTCATAAGAAATTGTTCGCGGCGCAAAAAAAGAGCCGCGTTATTATGCGGCTCTTAGTGTTCGTTATTTAATCACGTTACTGATTTTGCTTGGGCTTGCCGGTTGGTTTAGCTTTCGGATTGGCATCCGTCCTGGCTTTAACCTCACTAAACGTTTTTACAGTCAGCCATTGCACTTTGCCTTTTGTCTCAATTGTTCCTTCGATTCTGGCTCTCTTGTCAGCCATTGTCTTTCCAAGCTCTATGCCTTTTGCATCGAGGACGACCTTGTATATAAGGTCCTTGTGGGCAGTCACTTTTATTTCGGCGATATTCCCGTCGTTGTCTTTCACTATGGTGACGATACCTATGACTAAGTTGTTGTCTTTTGATTTTTCTTTTGGCTGGTTCGCGTCTGCTGCCATCACATTGCTTACCACTGCGAGCAGCATACAAACCGCGACCACCCCAACCAGTGCCATTAACCGCTTCTTCATCTTTGGTTTCTCCTTAATCCAAAAAACAAACTACAATCCGTTCTTTCTCTTGGTCGTTGTTCCAATATTACTATATCGGCTACATTGCCCAAAATGTATTCGTTACCCTTCTGGTTTTCAAGTCATTTATAGAATTTTAAGCGATTCGAGAAGATCGTCTCTATAAAAAAAGAAAACATCGAGTAACGCCTCGCTACCCGATGTTTTCCGGAGGGGAGAAAAACTCTGTTCTGCTGTTCTGTTTATCGGTAAATACGTAATTGTTGCTTTAATCCAAAATTATCGCGTTTCTTTGGTCCTATAAAATATACGTTTCGGGTGGCTTTATGTTCGCTTTGGAGTTTGAAACAGGAATCGCCTTGCTAACAAAGCGTCATCGGCTCAGCTGGTCTGCTTTTTCGGCGGTATATCGTAATTCCTTTGCAGCCAAGGTGATACGCGAGCCGATAGGCCTTGTCCACGCTGGTTGCTTTGGCCTTTTCGGTGAAGTTTATCGTCTTGCTCACCGCCGCGTCGCAGTGCTTTTGGAAGCCAGCCTGCATACGGATATGCCATTCCGGGCTGATGTCATAAGCGCATTTGAAGATTTTGCGGATTTCAGCGGGAATCGAGGATATTGTTTGAATACTGCCGGTTTGAAGTGCCTGCCGGGCAATATCTTCGCTGCCAATACCCCTGTTTGCGGCAATTTCGCTGAAAACCGGGTTTGTCTGGAGCAATTTTTGGCCTGACAGGACTTGTCGCACAAAAACGAGCGAATAAAGCGGCTCGATGCCCGAGGAGCAATCGGCGATGATGCTTATTGTGCCGGTTGGTGCGACACAGGTAATCGCTGCGTTACGCACCTTCAAATTCCTCTCCTTGTTCCAGATGCTGTCGGCCCAGTTGGGAAAACATCCTCGCTTTTCGGCTAATTCACCGCTGGTCTGTCTGGCCTTGTCGTTTACGAATTTCATAATTGATTCTGCGATAGCGACGCCTTCGTTGCTGTCGTATGGTATGCCAAGCATAAAAAGGCAGTCCGCAAAACCCATAACGCCCAGTCCGATTTTGCGGTTTGCCCGGGCGATTTCGGCTGTCTGGGTAACGGGATAATGGCAGGCGTCGATGATGTTATCGAGGAATCGTACGCCTAATTTCACCATTTCGCCAAGGTCTGGCCAGTCGATTTCTGATTTGTCGGTGACGAATTTCGCGAGGTTGATGCTGCCCAGGGTGCAGGCCTCGTATGGCAGCAACGGCTGTTCGCCGCAGGGATTGGTCGCCTCAATCGCCCCCAGTTGTGGTGTCGGGTTATCGTAATTAATCCTGTCGATGAACGCCACGCCCGGGTCGCCTGTTTTATGGGCGCAGGTGATAATCATATTCCACAAATCGCCGACTGTGTAAAACTTTTCTGTACTTTCGAGCTTTGACGAATCGTTACCAGTAAAGGGGGACAGGTTCCGTATCGAGTAATTGTTGATGTCGATTTTTTTGGGCAGCAGGTATTTTTGACCTGTGCGCGGGTTTTCGACGATGTGCAGTGTGTTCGGCTTTGTTTCGAGGGTATTCATCCATGCATCGGTGATTTTCACCGAGATGTTGAAGTTCGTGAAGGCCTTGAGGTCTTGTTTGGCGTGCAGGAACCTGATGATATCGGGGTGGGTTACGCTCATCATACCCATATTTGCGCCTCTGCGAAACGCGCCCTGCTGAATCGCATCGGTTGTTTGGGAGAATACGCGCCAGAACGAAATCGGGCCTGATGTTGTGCCGCCGCTTGACGCGACCCGGTCGCCGGTGGGACGAAGGCGGTCAAGTGAAAAGCCGGTTCCGCCGCCTGCCTTCTGGATGAGAGCGGTATCTTTTACCGTCTCGAATATCCCCTCGATGCTGTCCTCAATCGGCAAAACAAAGCAGGCGCTGAGCATTCCCGATGGTCTGCCCGCGTTCATAAGCGTTGGCGAATTGGGTAAAAACTTCAGCGAAGCCATAAGGTCATAATATTTTTTGTGCCACTGGGCAACTTCGGCTTCGTTTCCGCCGTAGTTTGCCTCGACCGACGCGACAAGACGGGCAACCCTGCTGAAAAGCTGGCCCGGCGTCTCGATGATTTTGCCCTGTTCATCCTTGATTAAATAGCGGTTCTCCAGCACGGTCATCGCGTTTTCGCTGATTACCGGCTCATCACCCATTGGCTGGACTATGTTGTTTGTATCGAGCATCTTGCGGTTAACGCCTGATTATGTTTTTTTTAGCCATTCGAATCGAAAAACATCGCGGATGCGTTCGGTGAATCGCACGCCTATTTTTTGTGTGCTTGTTCCGAACTCCGCACGTTTCAAATCTTCTACGGAGGGCTTTGCGGTCTTGGTTCCAAAGACAGTTGCCAGCAAGCCCGCTAAGAAACCCAGAACGGTATTAGTTTTTCGATGAAGGACCATTTTTTCAAAACGTGATTATCTTTGCACAGCTATTTTTGTCGAGGCCAGAAGTTCTTCGCCGGTGCGGCTTTCTACGGATGACCGGCCCCACAACTGGTGTCTTTCCGTGATTTCGGGCTTTGCGTCGTAGTATCTCGTTACCGCGCTTATGCCTCCCTCGACAGTGCTCGAGGTTTTATACTTGTGTTCAAGCAGCCAGCCGCTTATTTCATCATCGTATTCGGCGGGGTAAATAAGCGCTACCGCGAATTTGTCATTGCTGTATCTGGCAAGATGAACTATTGCTTTGCAGGGAAGGTTTGTCTCAATGCCGAGTTTGACTAACCGCTTGTAATCATCGCGGGCGGTCTTTGAATCGGCGGAGAAAAAGAACATACCCGCCTCGAGCTGGAATATGTCTCGTCGCACGCCTTTCAATTCAAGTTTGCCGTCAGGGTAGGCCCTGTGTATCTTATACGCTTTACAGTGGCTAAACTTTTCGCTTTCAAAAAGCTCAGCGACCTCCTGCGCGGTGTATCCTACTCCCGTATTACCTGCGGTGAGCCCTGTCGAACCGTCGCCGAAATCGACGACATACAGGCCGACGTAACTATCCGGTTTTTGAAGTTTTGGCAGTTTCATAATGCCCTATTTTAACCGCTGATTTCACAGATTGCACAGTATTTTCTCAGGAGCTTCTTTAGATTATACTGGATTCATAGCGTGTGGATACCGACAATGTGGGCACTCTAATTTTTAGGAGACAAAAATGGACACGTTGCTATACGTAAAATTAAGTGCGGTTATGGCGCTGGAATACGCGGTGTGGGGGGCGTGGATGCCGGTGCTTGCGGCGCGACTGCTGGGGCCGCTGAAGTTTAGCGGCAAGCAGACGGGGTGGATATACGCCACTTTGCCTCTCGCGTGCATCGTATCGCCTTTGATTTCCGGTCAGCTTGCCGACAGGTGGCTCAATGCCGAGTGGATTCTCGCCGGGGCACATTTGATTGGGGCGGCGTTGTTGCTTGTGGCGGCGGTGCAGACGAGGTTTGCTGCGTTGTTTGTTATTATGTTTTTGTATTCGGTTTTTTACGCGGCGACGCTTCCATTGGTCAACACGGCTCTTTTCGCCAATGTCACCGACGCCGCCTGGCAGGGCAGGGTCTTTATGTGGGCGCCTATTGCCTGGGCGATTGCGGGGTATTTCCTGACGGGCTGGCGGTGGATGTTCAAGACCGCTGAAAAAGGGCGTGATTGCCTTTTTCTGGCCGCTGCACTTTCAGTGATTATGGCGGCATGTTGTCTGGGTTTGCCCGCGACGCCGCCTGCTGGTGCGGGCGAGGCGCCGATTTTCAAGGCGATGACTATGCTGCAGGACACCAACTTCCTGGTCTTTATGATTGTCTCGCTTGTGGCAGGGGGATTGATGCAATTTTACTTTTTAGGCAGCGCGCGATTTATGATGGACACAGGCATTCCCGGCAAGAACGTGCCGGCCGCGATGGCTATTGCGCAGGTTGTGCAGGCCGCGGCCACGTATTACCTGCTTAACAAATTTATCGGCTCGTTCGGATTCAAATGGACGCTGACGATAGGCGCGGTATCCTGGTTTTTGCTGTATCTTGTTTATGTAATCTCAAAGCCGCGCGCGCTGATAGTTTTATCACAATCACTTCACGGCCTTGCTTATGTACTGTTTATCATTGCCGGCCAGATTTTTGCCAACGTCGCGTCTCCGCCCGAAATCAGAAGTTCGGTGCAGGCGCTTGTTTTTGCCGCGACGATGGGAATGGGATTGTTTTTAGGGACGCAGTTCGCGGGTGTTGTGATGGATATTTTCAGAAAGGCGGAGCGGTTTAACTGGCGGGCGATTTTTACAGTACCAGCGGTGATTATGCTCGCGTCAATCGTTGTGCTGGTTGTGTTGTTCAAAGGATAAAACCAGGGACTTGAATCGTTGAGGAGAGTTAAAGTGGTGCGGGTAGGAATAGTCGGATTCGGCTTTATGGGCAGGCAGCACCTGAAATGCTATCGTGCGTTGCGGGGCGTTCGTGTAGCCTCGATTTGCGACGGTGACAAGGCGCGACTGACTGGTGTCAGGGAAATAGCGGGCAATATCGAAGGGACGCAAGCGTCTTTGGGACCTGATGATATTGCGCTTTATACTGGTTTCGAGAAGATGCTGGCCGAACAACGGCTGGATGCCGTCTCGATTACGCTTCCGACGTTTATGCACAGGGACTTTACCGTGAAGGCATTGGAGGCAGGTCTTCACGTTTTGTGCGAGAAGCCAATGGCGATGGACGTCGAGCAGTGCGAGGATATGATTGCGGCAGCGAGGGCAAATAAAAAGATACTTCAAGTCGGTCATTGCATCCGCTTTTGGCCTGAGTATGTAAAGGCCAAAGAAATCGTGGATTCCGGCAGATATGGCGACGTTCGGACGGCATCTTTTCGCCGAATCAGTCCGGTGCCGGGGTGGAGCTGGAAGAACTGGCTTATCCACGCGAAACAAAGCGGCGGGGCGATTATGGACCTGCACATCCACGACACTGATTATATTCAGTATCTGTTCGGATTGCCCGAAGCGGTGAGGTCGGAGGGGGCAATCGGGCCAAGCGGCGGATTCGATTATGTAACGACGCAATATGTTTATGAAAACAGCAAGGTCGTCTCGGCGGAGGGCGGCTTTGTTATGTCACCCGATTTCAAATTTGAAATGAGTTTTGTTATCTCGCTCGAAAAGGCGACGATTGTATATGATTGCAGGCACACGCCCTCGCTTCAGGTATGTCTCGCCGGCGGCGGCTGCTTAACGCCTAAGATTGAATCGGGCGACGGCTGGTCGCGTGAAATCTCGCACTTTGTGAAAAGAATAACCGGCAAAAAAACGCCGGATGTAATTACCCCGCTTGATTCGTTGAATGCCGTGAAAACTGTCCTGGCCGAAAAGCAATCCGCCGAGAGCAAAAAGGAGGTTGCGATTCGATGAAGTGTCTCAATTGGTCTGTGGGCGTTTGCAGTTGGTCGCTTGGCAATGACTTCGAGAAAATCGCCGAGGCAGGGGTCGATTGCGTTCATTTGGCGATTGTGTCTGCGCTGGGGAACGCCGGCGATAAGTATCTTGCCAAAGTAGCCAAAAGCAAACTGAAGATTACTGCTACAATGATTAATTTCCCGCAGGAGGATTATTCGACGCTCGAATCGATAAAAACCACAGGCGGGATAGTGCCTGATGATTGCTGGTGGGATAATCGCGAGTTGGCATTAAGAGCCATTGAGTTGACCGCCGAGCTGAAGGTGCGGTTTCTTTCGATGCACTTTGGTTTTATCGAGACGCAAAACCCGGCAAAAGCGAAGACGCTGATTGAGCGGACAAGAATGCTCGCGGACAAAGCGGGCGAGCATAATGTAACACTATTGATGGAAACGGGTCAGGAGTCGGCTGACGAGCTTCGTGGTTTCATCGGGAAATTACATCACCCTGCTTTGGGCGTGAACTTTGACCCCGCCAATATGATTCTTTATGGCAAGGGTAACCCCGTCGAAGCGGTTGGTATTCTCGGCCCCTGGATAAAACACGTTCATGTTAAAGACGCCCTGCCAACCAAAACGTCGGGGACATGGGGAAGCGAAGTTATTTGGGGGACGGGCGAGGTCAACACTGTGGAATTTTTGAAGACATTGAAGAGTGCAGGTTTTGCGGGAGCATTGGCTGTGGAACGTGAAGGAGGCGATGACCGGCTTGGCGATATCAAAACCGCGGTAAATATGCTCCGGCAGGTTACCAGCGAATAAAGTTTTGTTGTTGAACGAATTTTGATTTGGCCGATATAATAAAAAGCACGCACCGAGGGATTAAAGTCGACATTTTTGAAGAGGATAAAATGAAGACACATCTCAAAATATCAAACCGGTTCAGAGAGCTGTTAAAGCAGGAGCTTCAACTCTGGCAGGCGGACGGGTTGATAAGCACAGAGCAGTCATCTGCTATTTCACAACGATACCAGCTCGACCAGATGGCCAAAGAATCCACGCACTTATTGCTCTTTGTAATTTACATCATCGGGACAGTTCTGGTCGGTGCGGGCGTCATAAGTTTTGTCGCGGCCAACTGGGAAAGCATTCCGGCCGCGGCCAAAGTGGCAATGATAGTTGCTTTTATGCTTGCCTGCCATCTTATCGGCTATTATCTGTGGCGTATCTCTGCCATAAGCCCCCGGCTCGGCCACGCACTGGTCGTGCTGGGAACGCTCGTCTTCGGCGCAAACATCGGCCTGATGGCGCAAATCTTTCACATCAAATCGAATTTCTACAACGGCCTTTTCGCCTGGGCGATTGGCGCTATCATAATGGCTTACGCCCTCGAAAGCGTCCCCAATGCCGTTATCGCTATACTGGTTTCGTTTATAGGTTTTTGCGGCTGGGCTGTAGATAGCCCCCAATCCTTTTGCTATTACCCGTTCGTCGCCGCGGCAATCTTTCTGCCTTTTGCATATTTGTGTCGCTCGGTGCTGGCGTTCTCACTGTCGCTGCTTGCCGTCGGTCTGTCGGTAGTCGTATGTGTCGACTTGGACTACAGGGAGTTTGTCTCTTTTGGACTGGCGGCGCCGGGCGCGGCCCTGTTGTTTTTTGCCTACGGACTACTTTTACATCGCACAGCCAACTTCAAGACCTTTGCTTCTCCAGCTATGGTGGTGGCAACTGCCTTCACCGCTTTCGGCGCCTATTTGTCGTCGTTCCACTTTTATGGTATGCGGTTCCCGAATTTATTCGAACATCGTATGTGGTTGGTGCCGACAATCTGTCTTTATGTGCCGGCTGTTGTGATGTGGGGCCTTGCGTTCAAAGGGACTCTTGCCGACGGGAAAATCCGCTGGGTCGCCCTCGGCGTGCTTGTCTCCTGTGTGCTGGTCGCGGCACCAATTGTGCTCACGCCGATATTGATGAGCGTTCCGGATTTCTTCTGGAGCACAGTGCTCTCAAACGTGGCGTGTCTTGTCCTTTCCGCCGGGCTTATCGCAAACAGTTTCCGCGCCGAGGACAGGCAGTTTTTTTGGGCCGGCGTGCTCTTTGTTGCTCTGGTTATCGCCAGTCGTTTCTTCGAGTACGAAACCGGCCTACTTATAAAGGCGGTCGTCTTTATTACCTGCGGCATCGGCCTGATTCTTGCGGGCGTCGGGTTTGAAAATTACCTCAAGCAAAGGGGAATGACGAATGAATAAACGTCTGATTTTGTTCATAGTTGCCGTCGCGGCACAATTATTCATCCTTGCGGCTGTTCCCGCCCAGAAAATCCATGCGCGGGTTACCGGCAAAACCATTCTTCTCAAGACGGCTCCCGTTGCCCCGTATTCCATAATGAGCGGTTATTACGTTACACTTGGTTATGAAATATCAAATCCCAAAGTATCGACGGAATGGAAGAATTGGCTTGATGGGAAGCCCGTGTGGGTTGTGCTAAGGTCGGACCCAAATAATAATGTCTGGGATGCTGTTTCAGTTTACGACAAGTGGCCGTCTGTTCCGGATGATTGCGTTGTAATCAAAGGCAAGATATCCGGTCAGAGAATAGAGTATGGTATAGAATCCTATTTTATCCCGGAAGATGCCAGAGATAAGGTTGTGCGAGACCTTCGTAATAATTCCAAGGAGGCAAAGGCCGAAGTCAAGGTCGATTCCTCCGGCAATGCGGCTATAACAAAGCTTATAATACAGGACAGGGTGTATGCGTATTAACGGCTGACAGGAAGTTCAACCTGATGCTGTTACATTAAATTGTCATATCGTTCTTCGGTGTGAATCTGCACGTTTTTTCTGTACTCATTCGGCTCGTTGTTGATTCCTTTGTCTATCTGTCGTTGTGCCATGAATATTTTTAGAGCGGTTATGCAGGTGCCGATGCCTGTGATAAAGAACACTATTGCTGCCAGTGTCGCGAATAACTTTGGCATCAGGTAAATCAGCAGGCCGAAGCCAATCAGCATAAGTCCTGTGGTGAATATGCCGCCCGCGAGCCGGCGGGACGCCTGCGAGATTACGTTACTGTAAAACTGAAACGACATTTAAAATCTCCTTTATAAAGCAACAAGGCGGGTTTTTCAGGCCCGCCTTGTCATCAGCGTTTTTTAGTACATTCCGCCGCCCGGAGGCATAGCGGGCGATTCTTTCTTTTCGGGAATTTCGCTTACTATCGCGTCGGTTGTCAGCAGCAGTGATGCGATTGATGCGCCGTTTTGCAGCGCGATGCGTTCGACTTTTGTGGGGACGATTACGCCGAATTCAATCATATCGCCGTATTCTTTCCGCAGCGCGTCATAGCCGAAGTTCTTGTCGGAGTTTTCCATAACTTTCTGCGCGACGATTGAGCCGTCGAGACCTGCGTTGAGGGCAATTTGCTTGATTGGTGCGACGATTGCCCGGCGGACAATATCGATACCGACCTTCTCATCGCCCTGTGCCTTGATTTTTTCCAAAGCCGGAAGCGTTCGCAGCATTGCGACGCCGCCGCCGGGAAGGATGCCTTCCTCAACCGCGGCCCTGCAGGCGTGCAGCGCGTCTTCAACGCGGGCCTTCTTCTCTTTCATTTCCGCTTCAGTCGCTGCGCCAACTTTTATCATCGCAACGCCGCCGGAAAGTTTCGCCAAGCGTTCCTGGAGCTTTTCGATATCGTAATCGCTGGTTGATTTTTCGATTTCGGCCTTTATCTGCTCGATTCTGCCTTTGATTTCTTCCGTTTTGCCCGCGCCTTCGATAATCGTTGTGTTGTCCTTGTCGATGGTGATTTGCTTTGCCCTGCCTAACATATTCAGTTCGAGGTTTTCGATGTCGATGCCGAGGTCCTCGAATATGGCCTGGCCGCCGGTCAGCACGGCGATATCGCTCAACAGCGCCTTGCGCCTGTCGCCGAATCCCGGCGCCTTGACTGCCGCGCACTGCAAAACGCCGCGGAGCTTGTTGACGACTAATGTCGCGAGCGCCTCGCCTTCAACTTCCTCAGCGATAATCAGCAGGGGCTTACCCTGTCTGGCTACTTTCTCAAGCAGCGGCACAAGCGATTTTATCGAGCTGATTTTCTTTTCGTGGATGAGGATATACGGCTTGTCCAATACAACCGTCATATTTTCCAGCTTGTTTATGAAATGCGGGCTGAGATACCCTTTGTCGAACTGCATACCTTCGACCAACTCAACTACGGTTTCGAGCGACTGACCTTCCTCGACTGTTATTACGCCGTCTTTGCCGACCTTGTCCATCGCCTCGGCTAATTTCTTGCCGATTTCCGCGTCCTGGTTGGCCGAGCACGTCGCGACTTGTTCAATCTGTTTGCTGGAGGCGACGGCTGTGCTCATTTTCTGCAGCTCTTTGACGATAGTATCAACAGCCGTATCAATACCGCGTTTTACCTGCAGCGGGTTTGCGCCTGCGGTGATGTTTTTGAGTCCTTCCTCGAAGATACTCTCGGCCAGAATTGTCGCGGTGGTCGTGCCGTCGCCAGCTACGGTGGATGTTTTCGACGCGACTTCCTTGACCATTTGTGCGCCCATATTCTCATAAGGGTCTTCAAGCTCGATTTCCTTTGCGACTGATACGCCGTCTTTTGTGACGGTCGGCGAGCCGAAGGATTTTTCAAGAACTACGACCCTGCCGCAGGGGCCTAATGTTACTTTAACGGCGGCGGCGAGTTTTTTGACGCCTTCCCGAATTGCCGCTCGAGCTTCTGTTCCGAATGCTATTTTTTTTGCTCCCATATTTTTATTTCTCCTTTTAGGTTTTCATCTCAATTATCAATTCCGGCTTAATCTTCGATGACCGCCATAATATCCGACTCAGCCATAATCAGGTATTCTTTGCCGTCCATTTTTATCTCGCTGCCGGCGTAGCTGGTGAACAGCACCGTGTCGCCTTTTTTGACCTGTGGTTTCTGGCGTGAGCCGTCGTCGAGAATTTTACCGTCGCCTACCGCGACTACTTTGCCTTTTTGTGGTTTTTCCTTTGCGCTGTCGGGCAGAACAATTCCGCCTGCCGTTTTGGTTTCCGCTTCCACTCGTTGAACGAGGACCTTATCGGCCAATGGTCTTACTTTCATTTCCTGTTACTCCTTTCAAAAAATTCGACCGTTATTTTGCTTTATGTTTTTATGCCGAAAAAATATGGCTGCCGTACCTTTTCACAAACAGCCGATTCAACTGGTCTTTCAAAATGTTCATATCCACCGGTTTGGTCATAACGCTGAAGGCATCCAACTGCAGTGCCTTTTCAAGCATTGCCCCAGTTACCCGGCTCGCCAGTAATATGCAGGGCATAAGCGGCTGTTCCATTCTAATAATTTTTAACGTCCACAGGTCTGCCTGTTCGCAATCGGTATCGACGATAGTCGTGCTGATTTGCCGATGCCGCAGGACGTTAACTATATCATTAGTGCTCTCGGCTACCAGCAGATTTATGCCCCTGGGCCGAAATATATCGCGCAATGCCCCGGGCCAGTCCCAGTTTGCCTGGCTTGCCAATACATTTATGTCAGCAAATTGTCGCAAGTCCGCTACCATAGCGACGTTAGAGTTGCAAACCACGTGCCATTAAATTGCTTGGACGCATTTTGGGTCGCAACCTGTTGTAAATAAAGAACTTGGGGTGTATTTATTGTAAAATGTCCGCTCTGGCAATCTTGCAGCCGCCCCTCGATTTACTGCCAACCTGGCAGTTGGAGTAAGGCAAGCAGGGAACGGCAATCAGAACACAATCGCTGCGTAGCCGACGGACTCCCGGCTGGTTTCGCCCATTTTGCGGAGCAATATCTCATTGCTGTTGGTATGAGCAAGCAGGACGCCTTTTGTCTTGCCGAGGTATTTAGCCGCGGCCACCGCAGCGGCAGCGGCACCGGCTCCGCAGGCGTTGTAATTCTCATTTGCGCTTTCGAGCATCTTTTGGGGCTGCATCTTCAGCGAATAGTCGATGAACTGCTTGTCGTTGACATCCATCGCCCATTTTAAGGCGTCTTTGCCGGCGCCCATAGGCGTAAAACCATAGCGAGGCCCATAATGGGTCAGGTCGGTTGAGCCAAGACATACGATTTTCCTCTCGTCGTCGCTGCTGATTATACTGCCGACGATTTCGCCGAGTTGAATTGCCTGCTCTGCGGGGGGCGTAAGAATTGGCAGAATCCTCGCCTTGGGGAAAAGGTATTGAATGAATGGGACCTGGACTTCCATACTGTGTTCGCTGTCATGTGCGTTGCGGTCGCTTATCGCGGTTTTGCTTTCAATCACTGCGCCGGCGAGTTCTTCATCAATTGCGATTTCACCGAGAGGCGTGAGCCAGACACCTTTATCGTAAACGGCAGGGGGCTGGCCGATGTAGCCGTGCGCTGCGCCGAAGATGACAAAAGTATCGACCTTTGGGTGCTTCTTTTTGATTGCGGCAAAGACAATCGCCGCGGTTGGGCCGCTGAAAGTCCAGCCGGCGTGAGGAACAATGCCTGCGACAATAGTGTCGGGAAGCGGCATATTCAAAGGCGCTTCTTTGAGACACTGCTTTATCTCGTCAACGCACTGGTCATTCTGGCCGGGGTAAAATTGGCCGGCCACTATGGGTCTTCTCTTTTGCATATCGCTCACCCGTCCGTTGCTTTTACGGCTCCGAGTAGATATGATTATACTGTTATCCGGGACGTCAATATATTGTAAACACGAATGGCGGGAAAGACAAATGGCATCTAAAAAGGGCGGCAGGCAAACGGTAGCGGTCGTAATGGGTTCGGACAGTGACCTTGCGGTAATGCAGACCTGTATCGATACGCTTAAGGATTTCGGGATACAGCCGGTTGTGCGGATAATCTCAGCTCATCGGACGCCTAAGGTTTCCGCTCAGTTTGCCCAGTCGGCGGCGAAGGCCGGCATAAAGGTCATAATTGCCGCCGCGGGTATGGCGGCCCATCTGGCGGGCGCTATCGCTGCCCAGACGACGCTGCCTGTTATCGGCGTGCCGCTTGCCGCAAAAGAGGGGCTGGCGGGGCTGGATGCCCTGTTGAGCACGGTCCAGATGCCATCGGGGGTTCCGGTAGCTACGGTTGCCATCGGCAAGGCGGGCGCAAAAAATGCGGCTGTTCTGGCGGTCCAGATTTTGGCGCTCTCGGATAAAAAACTAGCCGGTAAATTGGCTCGACTGAAAATCGCCCAGGCAAAAGAAGTCGCCAAAAAAAATTCCACGCTTAAATAATTGCCTGGTTTATCCTCTTTATCTCAATTTGTCGGCCGGTGTTGAGCCAAAGTCCTGGGCGAGTTTGCTTGCGGTAGGCTGGTCAACGTTTTATGACGCATTATTCATTTATTTTCCTGATTGGTTTTATCAACAACTCCAGCTTCCTTAACAGGGGTTTCCTCTTTTGAAGCAGAAGATTTTGGGCCATCTGGTATTCCAATTGGCGTAATTTTTCTGATGCGAATAAGGGCTTCCAAAATGCCTTTTGATTGCTCGTCTCGACGCCAGGCAAAAATATCTCCTTCCTTAACAGGGTAATCGCGAGAAAAGGTGCTGAAATTTAATGGAAAGTCCATCTTATCAAACGGTTCGTTAGTATCGAGGTGCATTAATTCACCATTATACCTTTTTATATTACAAGTATTGCCTGTCCAGTCGCTAATTTCCAACACAGGATAATGCACGTCTATCCATTCATCATCGGGCTGCCAGTATTCTTTTGTCTTAATTGTTTTCTGGCCGGTCAACCAATTGTTCGGATCTTTAGGCCCGCGAAAACGCCAATCAAGCTCTATCATCCGATGCCTGTAAGCATTTATCGTTATCTCTGTTGTCTGTCCGGTAGTGACCACAGCGGACTGGCCGGGGCTTCCAAAAGTATTATTTGGGGCCAATTCTACACTGTATCCCCCCGGGCCAATTGAACTGAACAGGCAGGAACCCTCTTTTACTGGCTCGGTTTTTCCCGAATAAAAACCAGAAACTTTCAAAGTTACCCCGGCATCCGTTAACTTTAACCCTTCTTCCGTTTCAACCTTTACCTTTAGATTGCCGCAGTACTCTTTTGGAATGGTACGAACAATAATTTCGCCAAATGCAACCGCTTTTCCTCTTTGTACTTCTATTTTAAGTTTTGTCGGGTAATGATATATACCCCCGGTCATTATGTTGCCAATAGCCGAAGCACCTTTATCATTCGAATCAGATGCACGGTAACGCCAGAATCCTGAGCCGATAAATACCGCATCTCCGCTCTTGAAAGTGCCCACGGACGAATATCCGCCGCCGTTACTATATATATTTAATTCATTATTCCAGCCATAATCGGCTCTAACCGAAGGAAGTTCAATATCTTCATCTTCGTAGCTTATACGCAATACCGCTATTCCTGTCCTGCCCTGGTTCTGCGAGACAATTCTTTCCGCTCTTGACATGTATTCTTTCCACAGTTTCGTTTCCAGACGTGGGGGAATAAAGAGGTATTCAATCTTGTCTTCAACCTTAATATTTTTGGTCTCTTTTTTAATTTGCCCTGCAAGTTCATTAATTATTTTTGAATGCTCCCTATAAAAATTTGTGTGAGAAAAATCTTTTTGTAAGCTGCTCAAAACAAATCGAGCATTCATATAATCTTCATCATCAACAGAAGACTGTAATTGCAACAGTTTTTTCTGCGCTTTATATTCTTCTTCAATTGTTGGCTGGACAGGATTTGGGGAAACACAACCTGTGATAATGACAAGCAAAAATACAGCAAAAAACGAAAAGGCCTTATTAAATAAAAAATTTCGGATGATATTAAAAAGACTGCTCAAATTAGTGTGATCGCAGGAAATCATATTAAAATTCCTCATAATTTACGCATCGAGTTTTGATTTGTGGATTATAGCTGAATGTGGCTTGCCTGCCGTTTGTCTGGCAGGTTTGCCGAACGACGACCTTATTGTGGGTGTTGGGTGTAGCCATAATACCTTATTTTTCCACTAATTTCCCTAACAGGAGTCAACTGTATAAGTTTAATCGGAAATGTCAAGGAAAATCGGGAAATTCTGGACCGGCCGCTCGTAAGTCATAGGGGGTATTTGTGAACCCAAAAAATTTACACTAAAAGCGGCCGAAGGGGCTTGGCGCATTTAATATGGGCCGACATTTGCACAAGCAGAAAAATAATCGCTTTATATGCTTTACCTCAATTTGTCGGCGAGTGTTGAGCCGAAGTCCTGGGCGAGTTTGCTTGCGGTAAGCTGGTCAACGTTGTTATAGGAGGCGGTGAGGAGTATATTGCCCGCCTTGTCTTTAGCGGTAATGGTTACTGATTCGATTGCCTGGGCGGAAGATTGTTTGCCGCCAAGCAAGTTGTTAAACGCGCCTACTTCTCCATGGGACCGTGTTGTCATAAATGTTGAGCCGGTGAGTATTACATTGGCGGTGTCAGCGTCGCATAATTGGATATGCTTGCGAATAAATTCTTTTTCGAGGACGTCTCGCAGGACTTTGCCGACGTATGGGTCTTGGCTGTCGATTGGTGTAACGCAAACGCATTTATTCTTGATGGTCTTTAACTGGTTGGTGGTAACAATATCGGTGTTGCAGCCCGCAAAAAGGGCCAACATTACGCTAACCGCAAACGCCTTTTTCATGACATATCTCCTTTTCACTGGCAGTATTTATCGGCACAGGTCGGCGTTGGTCTATAAAGCTTTTTGTGGATTCTGCCGGGGCTTTGCATTAGAATCAGCCGCTCTGTAACGGATTATAAACCTGGATTGGATGTTTGATGTATGTGTAAAGTGACGTTATTGATATTGGCGGCTGGTTTGGTGCTGGCGGGTTGCGAGGACAAGCCCCAATTTACGCCGGAAGAGATGGCAAAGCTGCCGCTTGCCAGACGCGACGGGCTTCCTGAAGCCAGCGGCGGTTTTACTCTGGCGGTGGGTGACCAGACAATTACAGCGGAGGAAGTGATAGGGCCTGTTTTTGAAAAGTTGGCGCAGGCGGCACAGAAGGGGGATTTTGAGAAATTCAAGCGTGTTGCGGAGCCGGCGATAGAGCAGCAGCTTGTGGGCAAGATTGCCGATGCGTTGCTTTACAGCAGGGCGAGGAAAGACGCGGGCGAGAAGATTGACGATGAGCTTGATAAGGTTGTCACCGCTGAGGTCAGAAGATTTGTGATGGATTTCGGCGGGGATTACGCCAAGGCGGAGCAAGCGCTAAAGCAAATGGGGATGGACTGGGGGAAATTTGAGCAGTATCAGAGGCGGAGGATACTGAGCCAGAGTTATATCTCGCAGCAGATGCCGAAGGACAAGCCGATTACGTATAGCGAAATGATGACGGCTTATAATGAAACCAAGGAGCAGTTGTACTCGATGCCGGGAGTATTGCAGTTTCGCCTTATCGACCTGGAACCGGCGAAGATGCGGGATATTGACGCGAACAGGCCTCGCCAGGAGCAGGCCAGAGAGCTTGTCGATGGTATCGTAAAACGGATAAAACAGGGAGAGGATTTTGAGCAGTTGGCGAAGGAGTATTCACAGGCAAACAAGGCGTTGACAGGCGGATTGTGGCAGAAGCTTGCCCTGGATTCACTTGTGGCGCCGTATGATGTTTTGGCTAAGCAGGCGGAGACGATGAGGCCGGGAGAGACAACGGGGCCTATCGAGGTGGAAGGGCACATTTTTGTGATGCAGCTTGTTGAATATCAGCCGAATAGCGTCGAGCCGTTCGAGAAGGTGCAGAACCAGGTTAAGGCGAGGATGTCATTCGAGCGGATGCGTCAGGCGATTGATAAGCTCAATGAGGAACTTGTGCAGCAGGCCTCGTCGGCGGACAGGGAAAGATTTGTGGATTTTTGCGTGCGTGAAATTTACGCGATGGCGAACAAATAATCTTCGGTGCGACTTGCGGCCGATTCAGCGGGCAGGAATTATCGGATGGGAATAATCGCGCATGGTATAGATTTGGTTGATTTTCCTCGGATAGAGGAAATGGTCAAGCGGCACGGAGACCGATTCTTAGACAGGGTATTTACCGCCGGGGAGCAGAAATACGCCCAGGCAAATAAAAACGGGATTGAGAAATTAGCCGGTCGATTTGCCGCCAAAGAAGCAGTGCTGAAACTTGTAGGCACGGGTTGGCGGGGCAAAATTGCCTGGACGGATATCGAGGTAGTGAATACAGAGACGGGGCAGCCGGAGGTGAAGTTATCCGGCGAGGTCAAAAAAATCGCCGACAAACTCGGCATCACGCAAATAAGCGTCAGCATTACCCATACCGCCAATTTTGCAATTGCTTCCGCGGTGGCATTAGCAGAATCAAATGGGCACAAATAATTTTGATTGTGTAGTCATCGGGGCGGGGCACGCCGGTATAGAGGCCGCGCACGCGGCTGCGAGAATCGGCGCAAAGACGGCTCTTATCACAATCGACAAAAATAAAATAGGGGCGATGAGCTGCAATCCCGCGATAGGCGGGCTGGCCAAGGGGCAGATTGTCCGCGAGGTTGACGTGCTTGGCGGGCTTATGGGGCTGGCGACCGACGCGACGGGGATTCAATTCAGGATGCTTAATCGCTCAAAAGGCCCGGCTGTGCAGTCGCCGCGTGCTCAAGCGGACAAATACAGGTATCAGCGATATATGATTGCCGCACTGGAACAAACGCCCAACCTCACCATCGTCGAGCAAATGGCTGTCGAGATTATTGTTGAGAATGGTCGCGTTATTGGCGTGCGATGCAAAGACGGATGGGTTTGTGATACAAAGACGGTGATTGTGGCGACGGGGACATTTTTGCGAGGGCTTATGCACATAGGGTCTGAGAGTTTCGAGGGGGGCAGGCGAGGCGAGCCGGCGTCTGATGACCTTTCGGTCTGTCTTGAACGTCTTGGTCTTGTTGTCAAACGATTAAAAACTGGCACCCCGCCCCGGCTGGACGCAGGCACGATTGATTATGGCAAGCTCGAAGCACAGCAGGGCGATAAGGAGCCGGCGCCGTTTTCGTTTATGAACGACAGGATTGGCCGGCCTCAGATACCATGCTGGATTACCTATACTAATGAAAAGATACATAAGATAATTCGCGATAACCTCGACCGTGCGCCGCTTTATACGGGCCAGATAAAATCGACCGGCCCGCGATACTGCCCGAGCATTGAGACCAAGATTATTCGTTTCGCTGACAGAGAGCGTCACCAGGTATTTCTTGAGCCGGAGGAGTTGGAGCAAAAGGTTATTTACTGTAATGGTATAAGTACGTCGCTGCCCAAGGACGTTCAGGATGAGATTATAAGAAACCTGCCGGGTTGCGAAAACGCAGGTATTGTGCATTACGGCTACGCGATTGAATATGATTACTGTCCGCCAGTGCAGTTGAAGAGTAACCTTGAGACAAAGAAAATCGCGGGTCTTTTCCTTGCGGGTCAAATCAACGGCACGAGCGGCTACGAAGAAGCGGCGGGGCAGGGAATCATCTCAGGAATAAATGCCGCGAGATTTCTGCAGGGGGCGGAGCCGATTGTGTTAGGACGTGACCAGGCGTATATCGGCGTGATGATTGATGATTTGCTTACCAAGGGGCTTGGCATTGAGGGAGTTGGTATCCCGGATGAGCCATATCGAATGTTTACTTCGCGGGCGGAATATCGGCTTAGTTTGCGGTCGGATAACGCGGACAGACGCCTGACGGCAGTCGGTAAATCGGCTGGTCTGGTGGATAACAGCAGATGGGAGAGATTTCAAAAGAAAGTAAACGATATCGAATTACTCAGAGAATACCTGGCGAAAAATAAGCGGGACGGAGTCAGTTTATGGGAACAACTCCGCAGACCGAACAGTCCTCTTGCGCCGGCGATGGCGGAATTGCCCGAAATCAAAGACGCCGGCTTCAGCAGGGAAGTAATTGGTGCGGCTGTCATCGATGCCAAGTATGAAGGATATCTTGTCAAACAGGAGCGTCTTGCTGCCGGCTTGCAGGCGTGGGACAAGAAACAAATTCCGACGGATTTGGATTATAGTGTGATAACGCACCTGCGGCCGGAGGCGAAGGAAAAATTAACGCTGTTCAGGCCTCAAACGCTTGGCCAGGCGGGACGAATTTCCGGCATCACGCCAGCCGACGTTACTGTAATTCAGATACATCTAAAAAAATATTATCAGGAAATCAGGTAATCAGGGTATCGTTGGTTATGAGTTTGCTCTCAGATAACGTTTATAATAAGCGGGCAGGGCGGGATGAGCCGAAGTTCAAGATTTGGCGCAATGCCGGCCTTCTGCTGACTTATAAATGCAACGCAAGGTGCGAGTTCTGCTATTACAACTGCTCGCCGGAGCAGGGGGGGCTGATGCCCGTTGAGATGGCGATAAATGCGTGGCAATCGCTGAAAGATTTGGCCGGCGATGGCACTAAAATTCATATCACGGGAGGCGAACCGTTTTTATATTGGGACAAACTTATTGAAATTCTGCGGGAAGCAAAAAAGAGCAACCTTGGCCCTGTTGATATGATTGAGACAAATGGCTTTTGGGCGGTTAATGAAAAGATTGTCAAAGACCGACTAAAAGTGCTTGATGAATTTGGAATGCGTCGGCTCAAAATAAGTTGCGACCCGTTTCATCAGGAATACGTTGCTATCGAACCGGTGAGGCGATTAGCGAAGACCGCAAAAGAAGTGATTGGACATGACCGTGTTCTGGTGCGATGGGAAAAATATTTACCCGACCGGCAGGCGGGTCTTGATAAACCACTGACAAAATTAACCGCTGAGCACGCGGAGACCGCAGAGAAAAATAATAGTTTAACCTCTGCGAACTCAGCGGTCTCTGCGGTGAATCAACGAAATAAACGGTATGTCGAAGCATTGAATGATTATCCCTGCCGATTCATGGGCAGGGCGGCCGGCATGATTGCTGAACTGGTCGCGTCGCAGACAGTTGAACAAATTGCAGCCCAAAATTGTTCAAACGCGATTCTCGACGCCAAGGGCGTGCATATTGACCCGTATGGCAATATCTTCAGCGGAACCTGCAGCGGGATAATCGTTGGAAATATCGCCAAACGGCCTTTAGCTGAAATCTGGCAAAACTGGCAGCCGAGTGACGATAAGGTAATTGAAACGCTGTTTAATTCAGGCCCTGCGGGATTATTAGATGAGGCAATCCAAGCCGGTTACAAACCAGCCCAATGCTACGCGGGGAAATGCCATCTCTGCACGTCAATCCGCCAATTCTTTTTTGACAAAGGTCTTTACAAAACCGTCGTCGGCCCGGCCGAATGTTATCAATAAACCTTTTGGGATAGTACTAAGGGGGGCTATCCGAACCACCAAAATCGCCGCGACCAGGAGTTATACCACGTTCCTGCATACGGTTCGTTAAATCCCGGCGGAATTGATTCATTTTTACCCTCGTATCGGCGCTTATTCTTTCAGGCCTTTCCCTTATTCTTGAGGGTTCCGGTCGTTGGAACTGCCGGCGGGCCATTTGTCGTTGCGGGGAATTTGTGTCTCGCGGGCCGAATCTTCTGAATCGATTCGGGTCCGGCGGGCCGTTGGCGTCTCTTGCGAGAAACTCGGCTCTTCTGGCCTCCATATCGTCGATTATTTTGTCTAAGTAGGCCGTTTTTTTCCCGTCGGGCAGCGAGAAATACTCGTTTACCTGAGCTTCCATCCTTGCTCGCATTGCCTCACCCGCTTGCTCACGTATTTCGCGTCTTTTATCTTCATTGGCGTCGCGGAACTGGTTTGAGTCAAAATACTGTCGAATCTGCCGGGGGGACATTTTCGCGAAATCAGGTTTGCTGTAATGTTTGATAGCTATCGAGACCGCAATTGCTATGCCGGCAGCCAGAACGATAATTGCTATGCCGGCAGCCAGAACGATTGCTGCTATCAGAATTGTTTTGCTTTTCTTTGTCATATCCTTACTCCTGTTTCCTGTAATTGCTTACGTGCCAATCCGCATATAGATAGTTTATTGGAGTACTCCCCGTTAAACAACAAAAAAGTTAGGGGATTTTTGACAACTCAATCAGTTCAAATTCGCGTGGTGTTTTGTAGCCAATCGACGACAGGGTGATTGAAACATTGTTTCATTTTGGGCCTGCCGGTTTAATGGATGAGGCGATTAAAACCGGTTACAAACCAGCGAAGTTGTATGCGGAGAAACCCGCCAAAAACTGGGCGGGTAAATGTCATCTTTGCACAAGTATCCGCCGGTTCTTTTTCGACAAAGGCCTTCATAAGGCCGTCGTCGGCCCTGCGGAATGTTATTAGTGGTTCTTATCTAATACGATTGTTAGTTCGGTTATCTGCCGCCGGGGGGAGGGCCACCGAAACCGCCACCAAAACCTCCTCGACCGGGGCCCATCTGTATGCCTCGTTCCTGCATACGATTCATCAAATCCTGGCGGAATTGTGCCATTTGAATCCTTGTATCAGTGCCGATTCTTTCAGACCTTTCCCTCATTCTCGACGGCTCAGGCCGACGGAACTGCCGGGCTTGCTGTCCCTGCCGCTGCATGAAATTGGGGTCTCGGGGGCCGAATCTTCTGAATCGATTCGGGTCCGGCGGGCCGTTGGCGTCTCTTGCGAGAAACTCGGCTCTTCTGGCTTCCATATCGTCGATTATTTTGTCCAAGTAGGCCGTTTTTTTCTCGTCGGGCAGCGAGAAATACTCGTTTACCTGGGCTTCCATCCTTGCCTGCATTGCCTCGCCCATTTGTTCTCGCATCTCCTGCCTTTTATCCTCGTTGGCGTCACGGAACTGGTTGGAGTCGAAATACTCGCGAATCTGCCGGGGAGACATTTTTGTGAAATCGGGTTTACTGTAATGACTGACGGCCATTGTTACTGTTATTGCCGCACCGATAACCAACGCAACTATCAGAATTGTTTTATTTTTCTTTGTCATATACTTGTCATATCCTTAGTTCTGGTTTTTATAGTTGCTTACGTGCCAGTCGGCATACAAATAGTTTATTCCGCCAGCTTTATTTTTGCCAACCGCCGGGTGAGGCGGCGGAAGAGGAAATGGATTAGTAAAATCACTCATAACTTGTATATTTCTTTCCTTGGCACCGGCCTGCACAGGCGGATATTGTCTGATCGTAATGCCCGCCAACCAGGGCTGAAAGCTAGTCCTTGTTGGCCCACTATACCAGTAGCTTGTATTTCCTGTCCTTGTGTAATAGTGTGGGGTAACAATATTATCCGATTTACAGATAAAGACCTTCGGATCTTTAAGAATTTTGCCCAAAACCGTTGTTATCGGCGGGGCATAGAGAGGGTCGGTGGTATCCGTGATTTCCCATGGTATAGCGCTGCATATCGGAAAGATATCGCGGTTATCGTCAAGATAGGCCCTGAATGCGATGCCGATTTGCCGCAGGTTTGACGCGCAATGGACTCGTTTGGCAGCGCCCCTGGCTTTGCCTATCGCGGGGAGCAGTATTCCCATTAAAAGGCCGATTACGCTTATAACCACCAGTAACTCTACCAGCGTAAAGCCATCGTTCCGCGATATTGTTATATCGTCGGTTAATCTCATATCGACTGCCATTCGATTGTTTTTCATCTCTATTGCAATGACGGTTATCGAATTGAGTATATTGCAAAAAAAGGGAAAGTTCAAGAAAACGACTTACTTATGGTGTCTATATAAAGGTCGATTCTGTCGGAGAGTGTTTTGCTTAAGTTTTGGCCCAGTTCCAGCGATTCCGGCTCAATACCGAAAATTACTATCTGGTCCGGACATTCGCCGAGTTGCCTGGAAAGTTCGATAATTCGCAGGATATCCGCCTCGTGAAGGGAGAAGTGCACCATTTTTTTTGTGGTTTGGACATCAGCCGGCTCGAATTGTTTGATTGTTCCCGGCTTTTTACCCATTTTAACACAGTCGACGATTACGGCCTTTTTACGGTTTGCGATTAAATGCAGCACATTCATGCCGCCCGTGCCGGCGTCGATGAATTCGACAAGAGGAAATTTGTCCTGACGCTCAGACAATCTTCTGATTAAATGAACGCCGATACCCTCATCGGACAAAAGCAGATTGCCCAGCCCTATGACGACGGTTCCTTTTTTAGTTAATTGGTTTGCCACGTTGTCATTTTACCGCAGAGACCGCAGAGCACGCAGAGGTTATTTTGGATTTTTTCCTCTGCGGTCTCAGCGAGCTCGGCGGTTAATTTATTTTACAAACTGCACGTCGAGGAAATGCGTTGAGCACGAGATGCAGGGGTCATAAGCGCGGACAAGCATTTCCAGTTTTAATCGAATGTCTTTTTCGCTCTGGTCGAGGATTTCAGGCAGCAGTTTTTCGAAGTCCTTCTGGATATTGGCGTGGTTCTGGTTTGTCGGGATGCAGATATCGGCCGCGACGCAGTTGCCTTTTTTGTCGAATTCGTACTCGTGGAAGAGTATTCCGCGAGGCGCCTCGACGCAACCGGCGCCTTTGCCGGCCTTCGGTGAGGATGTAACTTTTTCCGTCTTCAGGCCCCTGGTCAGCAACTGGTCGATAAGGTCGATGCTTGTCTCAACGATATGGAGGCACTCGACAAGCTGGGCTACGGTGTTCATATATGGATTGCAGCAGCCCTTTTGGAGTCCGAACATTTTCGCGGCGTCTTTGGCCATAGGCGACAATAATTCGGCGTTGTTGTTGAATCTTGCCAGGGCGCCGACCGCGTATGCGTCACGGTGCCACTTTGTCCATTTGGCGGTCGATTGCTCAACCACGTATTCGTTCGCGACGTCGTGCCATTTCTCAATTGGCAGGGCGGCGCCTTTGTTGTCATTGGATGTTACGCCGCCATGATAGAAGGTATATGTCGGCGGAGTGGCCTGCTTGAGCGATACATATTCGGTGGGACGTTCAAATTTGGGGATGTTTGCCGCGACGCTTAAAACCACCTCGGCGATTTTCTTGAGGTCTGGCACAGCGTCTTTGAGCGTCTGTTGTAACTGGCGCAATTGTTTTTCGGTGGGAGTTCGGGTCAGCCCGCCGGGGATGAGCGTTACGGGGTGGGTCGTTCTGCCCGCGATGAGGTCCGACCAGATATTGGCGATTCTGTGCGCCTTGACAATCGTCTTTACGGCGTCCGCCGCCCGTGCGACAAGAGGCACAACGGATGGCGTGCCGAAGAAATCCGGCGCTGCCAAGTACCCGACGTGCAGGGTATGGCTTTGCAGTTGCTCGGAGTAATGCATCAGTATTCGGAGCTTGTCCGCTTGTTCGGAAACCTTGATGCCCAGCGCGGCTTCCACCGCCTTGGTCGCGGCGAGCGAATGTGTTATTGAACATATCCCGCAGATTCGTGAGACAATAGTTTGTATGTCCTGGTAGCTGTGGCCGCGGACCATCGCCTCGAAGAAACGCGGCGCCTCGGGGACCTGCCACTGGAGCTTTTCGATTTTGCCGTTTTTTACGTTTACGGCGATATTGCCGTGTCCCTCAACGCGGGTTATATGATGAACGTTGATATCGAGATTGTTATGCATTTGTTGGCCCCTGACCGATTCCAAAAAGAACCATCTTTGCCTTGAGCGCATCAACGCTCAAACCATATCGTTCAATAACATCCTTTGCTCCATTGACGTTCGGATTATCGATGTAACCGCGACAGCCGAAGCACCTGAAGCCCGATGACGGGCATCTTGCGCCGCAGCCGGCCCTGATAATCGGCCCTAAGCAAACCTGCCCAGAGTCCCACAGACAAGGATTGCCTTTTGATTTGCATTCCACGCATACGGGCCATTCGGGTATCTCAGGCCGTTTACCCATAAGCAGACAACGAATCACGTAGGAGAATTCTTTTCTGTCTATGGGACAGCCGTGGATTTTGTAATCTACTTTGACCACCTCATCCAACGCTTTTGTCGGCATGGTTTCGAGATGAGGCATATTGGCCGACTTGCCGTAAACGCACTTTTTAACATCGCTCATCTCAAAGTTGTTCTTGAGTTTGTTCACTCCGCCGATTGTGGCGCAGGCACCAAGAGCGATGAGCGTTTTTGCCCTTGTCCTGATAATCTCCAATCGCAACTCGTCTTCGGGCCTGGTAATTGAACCTTCGATTATGGCGATGTCATATTCATGGCTTTGCTCGCTCAATGCCTCTCGCCATTCGACCACTTCAACGTTATCGATGAGGTCAAGCAGCTCCTCTTCGAGGTTGACGATTTGCAACTGGCATCCTTCGCAGCAGGCGAAGTCGAAAATCGCTACTCTTGGTCTATCCATATCAGATTGCCTCCGGGGCTATACGCAGGTCGGAATAGCGGAATACCGGCCCGTCTATACAGGCGTAATAGTTGTTAATCTGACAGTGTCCGCACTTGCCTACGCCGCACTTCATTTTTCTTTCGAGGTTCAGGAATATTCTTTCTTTGGGCACTTCCGCTTCCTGCAGGGCCATCAGCACGAATTTGTACATAACCGGCGGGCCGCAGATAAACACCAGCGCCGACTGAAGCTCGGTTTCAATTTTGGGAATAAGAGTGGTAACGACGCCGACGTTTCCGAGCCAGCAGTCGTCGACCTGGTCGATTGTTTCCATAAAGCGTATGTCGTTCCTGTGTGACCAGCCGTCGATTTCCGAATGGAAAAACCTTTGTGCCATACACTTTGTTCCGAGCAGGACGGCAAGCTCTTTGTAGTCGGCACGGTTGTCGAGAACATAGTTTATGAAAGACCTCTGGGGCACCAGGCCGATGCCGCCGCAGATAAACACGATGTTTTTGCCCTTTGCCTCTTCCACCGGATATGTGCCTTTTCCAAGCGGGCCTCGTATCCCGATTTTGTCGCCGATTCTCAGCCGATGAATCGCGTTGGTAACGTTGCCGATTCTGCGGACGACCAGCTCGAAGTAGCCCTTTTGCGTGGGCGATGACGAGATTGTAATCGGCACCTCGCCTATGCCCGCGATTGATACCTCGACGAACTGACCCGGGATGAAGTCAAACGGCTCACCGTCATCGATTGACAGCCGAAGATACATCTCGGTCGGGTTCATCAGCCGCTTCTTTTCGAGGGTCGCCAGCCGGGGCAGGTAAATGTCTTTTTCAACAGCACAACGTTCGCACATTGTTAACGCTCCTATATTTTATTGTCGAATCGCTCGACTTGAATTACTTTATTCCTAAATCATCAACTAACCTGTTATAAACCTTGACCGGGTTTGCGATATCCGGCAGGCACGCGCCCACGCATCGCCCGCACCCGACGCAGGACATTATCTGACTGTTTATTTTTTCGGGCACGTATTTGCATTTTCGATACAGGCGGTGCCTGAAGCGGTCGGCCCGTTTTTTTCTGAATTCGTGTTCGCCCGCCACTTTTGTGAAACCATCGAGCAGGCATCCGTCCCAGGCCCGCTGTCTTTTGCCCGATATGAAGTCCCAGTTTACGTCATCCTGCACGTTGAAGCAGTAGCAGGTCGGGCAGACGAGATTGCAGGAGCCGCAGCTAAAGCAGGTCTTGGCCTTTTCTTCCCAGACGGGATGGTCGTATGCCCTTTCGAGCAGTTTGGGCAGATAGGATGCCTCGCATTTCAGTTTGTGATTATTAAGCCGTTTTTCGTTTTCGGCCTGTATTTTATGCCTTGCCTGCAGGTCTTTTTCGTTTGAAGCAACCGCGTCCTGGGCTTTGGGGATAAAGCTATCGCCTTTCTTTGAGCCGCTTTCCATAACGAACGCGTTGCCTATATCGGTCAGCAGAACATCAAAGCCATCCTTGACTGTTGCGGTGCCCATCGAGGAAGCAAATACGTTTTTGGATGGCGAGACCACGTCGCAGGCGACTATTGTCGCGTTGTGGCGTCTTTTCATATAGTGGGTATCGAAATTATCCTGGCTGAAAAGCTGGTCAAGCTGGTTCAAAGCCACCATATCATAAGGGTGAACACCCAGCAGGACAAATTCGGTATCATCGTAAACTGACTTGTAGCCGTCGCCGACTTCGAAAGTCAGCAACGTTTCAACCGGCGGCAGGAAGTACTTCTTCGGCGGCTGAAGCGTTATGTCATAATCCAGTCGAAGCTGGTCGGCTGATTCGAGCAGGTCGAAATCGAAGCGGTCGCCTTTGGCGCGGACGCCGATGACTCGCTGCCGTTTTATGATTGCATCCACAAACCGCCTGAAAGCGTTTTTGTCGATTGTTACTGTTCTCATTTTACGCCTCTGTTAAAAATGTTCTCAAACCTTATTCGTCAAAATCCTAATGTTTGCCGGTTTCATTTTTTAAGGAATATAGTATGGCAGACGGGCAAGGTCCGTCGCTATATCTATTGTTATCACCTTTATCTTTTTCGGGACGACGATTCTTCGCGGGGAGAAATTCAATATCCCCTTTATGCCCGCCCTGACCAGCGCATCCGCCACGTCCTGCGCCGCCTGTTCAGGGACGGCGATAATTGCCATATCCACCTGTCGCTTGCCCAGTGTATCGAGCATTGAAATGCTTTCAACCGCGACATCATTCATCTTGCGGCCAATCTTGGCGGGGTCGTTGTCAAATGCGGCGGTAATCTGAAAACCGTATGTTCCAAAACCCGTGTATGCCATTATGGCTGAACCCAGGTTGCCGACTCCCACCAGGGCGGTTTTTCGCATCGTATCGAGTTTTAGTATCTTTTTGATTTGCTTAGCGAGGTTCTCGATGTCGTAGCCGACCCCGCGGGTCCCGAAGTCGCCGAAGTAGGAGAAGTCCTTCCTTATCTGCCAGGGATTTACGCTGACAAAATCCGCCAGCTTGCTGCTGGAGACGCTGCTGAGTCCCTGCCGGGACACAAGGGCCAGCCCCCGAAGGTAAACCGGCAGGCGACGAACCGTCTCATTTGGTATCTTGCTGTATCTCACAATATGTTATGCCCAGTTAGTGCTTGTGTTCACATTCACAAAGTCATAAAGAAGCAATTTACAAAATCACACATAGTTCTGTCAAGAGATTACGCCGTGATTGGCAAAAAAAAGTGCATTTTCTCTTTGCCGTCTGTTTAACAATACTGAAAAGCGGGTTTTTGTTTTTCATAGCGGAAAGCTGTTCGGCGCAATCGATACAACCGTCAAATCGCTCACGTTTTATATGGCCGGTTGACTGGGTATGCGTCTTTATATCACTATACTCATTTCTATACTATGTGAGGAGGGGCTTTTGTCCGATGTAGCGGAATATTACGAAAAGACAGGAAGAAAAGGGAACCTTGTGAATCCTATCAGAGTGCCCCGGAGGCAGTATGATGAAGGCCGTTAGCGAAATATCGAGACCCAACTGGTGGGAATGGCTCGTTGTTGGCGTATTGTTCGTGATGGCAGTCGTTTGTGCCCATGCATAATATCTTGCTGTTCCATTTCTCTGCCCTATAAGTGAACCGAAGGGGTTTGAAGGTAACTGCGGGAAATAAACCATAGCGAAAACTTAATGGGCAGGGCCGGAGTTGAACCGGCGACACGTGGATTTTCAGTCCACTGCTCTACCACCTGAGCTACCTACCCAGTGTTTCAACACCATAAAATTTAACACAAATAAACAGCTTTGCAAGAGAATTTGTTAGCCAGGAAGGCGCAAAAGGTCTGAGGTTTTCCGTCATCCGTCCCAGTCAGTGTTTTAGTCAGCCTGCCCTGCGTAGCTTTAGCGAAGAAGGGTGTCAGTCCGTGCCTGAAAATGAAACTGCCGCGAGGCCCTTCTATCCCGCGGCAGTAAAAATCAGCGTAATCTGTGTAATCTGTGGTTTTATTTGGCGAAGTTATACACGTCGTCCTGTGTCCCATAAAGGCCATCCCATCCGGCTGACAAGAGGATATAACCATCTTCATTATGCGGCCGTGGAGTCGATGTAACCTTATCATTAGTAATTGCTTTAAGGAACACCCTGGGGTCATCGTACATTGGATGGTGAGTTGTAGGAGCACTTCCACCTTCCCACGGACAACCGAGAGCAGTGATTGCATAGTTGTCATCAAAGTTGTAAATGTTTGTGTTAGGAGTGGCACTGGCGGGTATAGTCGTAGCATCATGGGCAATTTTAGACGAGTCGGCCTTGTAATATAACACCGGCATACCTACCTTTTGGCCTGATTTTGCCGCGCAGTATTTGCTGTTTATAGAAGCACGCTGGAAGACATCGCCAATAACCGCATTTGGGATATCTTGTGTTGTGCTTTGGAACGTTGCTGATGGGGGATAGAAACTCGCTCCGGATGTAATGTCCCAATTGTATATATCCTGAAGACGGTAGGCTTTGATATTTTCGGCATCGGTGTACATTGTTCTATCTTGCAAGTTTGTTTTTTCGGCGGCGGTGTAAGGTGTAACACCAGGATCTCTTATTGTGCAGAGGTTAAAAAGATAGATGTCTGTTTGTTGTGCCTGGAAACTGGACAATGGATGATTGCCCATACCATCGCGACCTATCAATGCTTCACACAGTTTCATTGCCCCACAGTAACCAGCGGGTGTTGTATTGGTATCTGTTGCACCCGAATCGGGGTAGGTTTCCTGATGGTCGTTGCGATAAAGTTCGAGTCCTTTGCTGATTTCGTTGAACTGGCCCTTCTGGACTACGACCTTGGCGTATCTGCGGGTCCTTGCTAACCCAGGCACAAGGACGCTCATCAGGATAATGATAATGCTCATTACCGTGAGCAGTTCGACGATTGTAAACCCTTTTGTTTTTGTAGAGGTCATTTTGGTTCTCCTTAACGGCTTAAATATCATAACAATTGTGCGCGGAAACGAGACCCCCGCACTCTACGGTCAGTATACTTTATGGGACGCACTCTGTCAATCGTTTTTGTTGTTAATTTGGGTGGATTCGACCCTCCCCGTCTGCGGCGGGTAAACGTCGCACTTCGTGCTATGGAGGGCAGGATGGTCGCCGGAATCTTGCCGAAACTTGTCTCGTTATTTGTTATAATAGGGGGAAATAGGCCGTGAACAAAAACACTAAGATATTCGGGATTGGAAGTAAATGAAGCTGGAAATGCGAGGACAGATGCGGTTAGAGCAGCAAATGAAGCTGGCTCCGCATATGATTCAGTCGATGGAGATACTCCAGCTTCCGCTGCTTGCGCTTCAGGAAAGGATAGAGCAGGAGTTGAACAGTAATCCCGTTTTAGAGGCGGATGAATCGCCAGGGCAGGAGGAGACACCCGCAGAGACCAGTGAGCCGGAGGTGCAAGTCGAGTCCAAGAGCCAGACGACAGAGGACGACAAGGGCGATGACCGGATGGATGAAGAGGTGCGGGATTATATTGAGCATCGTGATGATTATCCGAGGCCTCGGTCGGATGAGCCGGACCCGAAGCTGGCCGCGATTAATAATACCGCCGCACTGCCGCAGTCGCTGCACGATTACCTCGAAGACCAGTGGCGAATGGTCGAAGCGGACGAGCCGGTGAAAAAAGCCGGCAGTATGATTATCGACTACATCGACGACAAGGGGTATCTGTCGGTTCGATTAGAGCAGTTGCACAGCAAGGACCGGACCGATTTTACGCTTGAGGATTTGCAGAAGGCGATTATGCTGATTCAGAAGTTAGACCCGCCCGGCGTCGGAGCACGCGATGTCAGGGAATGCCTGCTGATTCAAATTGGGCAAAGCAATGAGGATGTCAGCTTTGAGACGGCCCTTGTTACCAATCACTTAGAGGAGATGCTCGAAAACCGGCTGCCTGATATCGCGAAAAAGATGAATTGCACTATGGAGGACATTAACCATGCGATTGAACGGCTGAGCAAATTCGATACGTCGCCCGGACTGCAAATCGGCAGAAACCACAATCACCCGATTACCGCCGATGTAATTGTAGAATATTCCGAAGAAACTAACGATTATACAGTTCGGCTGGCGGAGGATGGTTTGCCCCGGCTGCGGATAAGCGATGATTACGTCAAAATGGCATCGGGCGACAAGGTCGGCGATAACGCAAAGCAATTCCTGCAGAACAATATCCGCTCGGCCCAGTGGATAATCGACGCGATACAGCAGCGCAAAAACACGCTGCTCAAGGTGACCCGTTCGATTGTCAATCGGCAAAGAGAATTTTTTGAGAGGGGCCAGCTTTACCTCAGACCGTTGCCGATGGCGAAAGTTGCCGAGGACGTGGGCGTGCATATCGCCACCGTTTCGCGAGCCGTCGCGGGTAAATACGTGCAGTGTTCCTGGGGCATTTTGCCTTTGAGGAAGTTTTTCAGCGGCGGCATCGAGGATACGCAGGGCAATGAAAAAAGCTGGGAGGCAATCAGGGGCAAATTGCAGGAAATAATCGACGCCGAGGACAAATCGAAGCCCCTCAACGACGACCAGATTAAAGCCAAACTTACTGAAGCAGGCATCACTGGCCTTGCCCGGCGAACAATCGCCAAATACCGAGGCCTGCTTAAAATTCCCCCCGCCCGACTTCGTAAAAAATACTGAAAAATCGCTGTTGACCGGGCAAACATATTTGATATTATGTGAGTATATAATCACATAGTAACATTTATGGGAAATGAATATGCCTGATTCGAAAAAACGACTGTTGTTTCAAAAACAGGCCCAGGTTGCGCAGGCAATCGGCCATCCGTTGCGCCTGGCAATCATCGACTTTCTGAAAGACGGGCCGCAGTGCGTCTGTGATATCGCCGAATATATCGGCTCAGAGCGTTCCAATGTCTCGCGGCACTTGTCTCTTATGGTTGCGGCAGGGGTGTTGGAGCATCGCAAAGAGGGCTTGAAAGTCATCTATCGGCTCAAATGCCCCTGCATCCTCGATTTCTTTTCTTGTATGTCGGGCGTGCTGAAACAACGGGTCAAGGATGACAAAGAAATGCTTAAGGCCCTTTAATTTTTTAAGTCGTGAGACAATGGTAACACAAGTGCGAAAATCGCTTGTTCTGAAATGGGCGTTGCTTTTGGCAATCGGGGTAGCGTTGTGGTGGCTAATTTACTCGAACCTGGCGGCTTTCGGGCAATGGTTTACATATTCGCTGTTGAATATGCGGCAGGGCGGGCATTTAAGCTCGGCGGTTGAGTTTTTTATTTTTGAGACGCCTAAAGTTTTGATGCTGCTTGTGCTGATTGTTTTCGGGATAGGGATTGTTCGCTCGTTTTTCACGCCTGAAAAGACAAGAAAGATTCTCAGCGGTAAAAGCGAAACCGTGGGAAATATACTGGCCGCGCTTCTTGGTGTGGTTACGCCTTTTTGTTCGTGCTCGGCTGTGCCCTTGTTCGTTGGTTTTGTAACGGCGGGTGTGCCGCTTGGTGTGACGTTTTCATTTTTGATTTCAGCCCCGATGATAAACGAGATTGCGTTAGTGATGCTCTTCGGGATGTTCGGGTGGAGGGTCGCGGGGCTTTATATGGGGGTTGGTTTGTTAATCGCCATAGTCGCCGGCTGGATTCTCGGCAGGTTACATATGGAAAAGCACATAGAACCTTGGGTTTTCCAGGCACAGATAGGCGAGGCAGTTCAAGAGGATGCGATAAACTGGGAGGGCAGGATTCGCTATGGCTTAAACGCGGTAAGGGACATTGTTTCAAAGGTTTGGATTTATGTAATTTTAGGGATAGCGGTTGGCGCGGGGATTCACGGTTATGTGCCACAGGATTTTATGGCGTCATTTATGGGTAAAGGGGCGTGGTGGTCTGTGCCCGCCGCGGTGCTGCTTGGTGTTCCGATGTATTCGAATGCCGCGGGGATAATACCCATTGTGAAGGCGCTTTTGGAGAAGGGGGCCGCGCTGGGGACGGTCCTTGCGTTTATGATGGCGGTGATAGGGCTGTCGCTGCCGGAGGCGATTATTCTGCGGAATATATTGAAGCCGAAACTTGTTTTTACGTTTTTCGGCATCGTCGCCGCGGGGATTGTAGTTATCGGTTATCTTTTTAATATCTTGCTGTAGGGATTTTGAAAATGAAAAAAATACAGATTCTCGGAACCGGCTGCCCAAAGTGCAAGGCGTTGGCGCAAAGCGCCGAGACAGCCGCGAAGGAACTCGGCCTGGAATACACACTGGATAAGGTGACGGACATAAAAGAGATTATGAAGTTTGGAGTTATGGCGACGCCTGCGCTGGTGATAGACGGACAGGTCAAAGTCGTTGGCAAAGTCCTTTCGCCCGAACAAATCAAGGCGATGCTATAGTATTCGGTAAACAGTCAAAAATTGAAGGATGTAATTAATCAGGGAAATGATTGTCGGATGAGGTAAAGGAGTTTCTGAATGAGTAGTTTGCCAATTAAGATTTTGATGTTGTGTCCTTGCGGCGGCGGCGGCCCCTCTAATCCGTTGGTGCTGCTTGCTATTTTTGCAGGGATATGGCTTTTGTTTAACTGGATAAAGGCGTTAACGAAATCTAAAGGAGTTTCGTTTATGAATAAGGCGATGAAAATTGTAATTGTTGTTGCCCTGATTGTGCTGGTGGGCACAGTTTTCGCTTTAAAACAAAAAAACAAAGGTTCGGTTTCTGAACCTGTTGCAGCGGCAAGTTCAAGCCCGGCAACGATTACGGAAAGCAACCCACAGAATCTTGAAAATACTACAACTGCCAAGTTGCCCCGGCTTCTGGACCTGGGGGCGGATAAATGTATCCCGTGCAAAATGATGGCGCTGATACTTGAGGAACTTAAAACCACGTATAACGGCAAACTTCAGGTTGATTTTATCGATGTCTGGAAAAATCCGGATGAGGCGAAAAAATCTGGAATAAGAGTGATACCGACGCAAATTTTTTATGATGCTTCAGGCAAGGAGTTGTTTCGCCATGAAGGATTTTTCGCAAAGGAAGACATCATCGCAAAGTGGAAAGAATTCGGAGTTGACTTGGGCGGGCAAAAATGATTGAGCGGATTTTTACAAGTTTGACGCAGGCGGTTGAGGGCACGGCAGCCATAGCCATCGCCGCGTCGTTCGTCTGGGGAATTTTGAGCATACTGCTCAGCCCCTGTCATTTGGCGAGTATCCCGCTGATTGTTGGGTTTGTTGACAGGCAGGGTCAAATCAGCACAAAAAGGGCGTTTGCGATTTCAGCGGTGTTTGCTACGGGTATTTTACTAACCATATCCCTTATCGGGTTTGTTACTGCGATGGCAGGCAAAATGCTAGGTGACGTGGGGCCTTATGGGAATTATTTTGTAGCAGGGATATTTTTTGTGGTCGGCTTGTATCTGATGGAAGTAATCTCGATGCCGTGGTCGGGTCCCGGACAGATGAATATAAAGAAAAGAGGATTGCTGGCTGCGCTGATTCTTGGGCTTATCTTCGGGATGGCAGTCGGGCCTTGCACGTTTGCGTATATGGCGCCGATTCTTGGAGTAACTTTCAAAGTAGCGCAAACGAATTTGTTATACGGCGCGGCGATATTGATTGTATATGGCCTTGGCCATTGCTCGGTGATTGTATTTGCGGGGACATTTACGGAGGTCATTCAGCGGTATATGAACTGGAATGAGCGTTCGCGGGGAGCGATTATTTTAAGATGGGTATGCGGGGTCCTCGTTATTTTCGGAGGACTGTACCTGATTTATACGGCGAAGTAAAAATAAGGGGATACGGATGAAAGACGGCATTGCAAGACAGTTATCTTTTTTAGACAGGTATTTGACCCTGTGGATTTTTCTGGCGATGGGTATCGGCGTCGCATCAGGTTATTTTTATCCATCGATTGTTAATTTCTGGGACGCTTTCCAATACGGTACAACTAATGTCCCCATCGCAATCGGGCTGATTCTGATGATGTATCCGCCTTTGGCGAAGGTGAAATATGAGGAACTGGGCAGGGTATTTCGCAATTATAAGATATTGGGGCTGTCTCTGGTTCAAAACTGGGTAATCGGCCCGGTTCTGATGTTTGTTCTGGCAATAGTGTTTTTGAGGGGCTATCCGGAATATATGGTCGGCCTGATTATCATCGGGCTTGCAAGATGTATTGCTATGGTCATCGTCTGGAACGACCTCGCCAAAGGCGATACGGAATACGCAGCGGGTCTTGTGGCGTTTAATTCTATTTTCCAGGTATTGTTCTTTTCCGTTTACGCTTACGTATTTGTAACGGTACTGCCGCCGATTTTCGGGTTGGCCGGCAGCGCTGTCAATGTTTCTATTTCCCAGATTGCCAAAAGCGTTTTTGTTTATCTGGGGATACCATTCATAGCGGGCATCGTTACAAGGTTTGCTTTGATAAAGATTAAAAACAGGGACTGGTATCAAAACAAGTTCATTCCCAAAATCTCACCCCTTACATTGATTGCACTGCTTTTCACAATCGTTGTTATGTTCAGTATGAAAGGGCAGTTTATAGTTTCGCTGCCGGCGGATGTGCTGCGTATTGCTTTGCCTTTGCTGATTTATTTTGTGGCGATGTTTTTTATCACCTTTTTCATCAGCGCAAAGGCAGGGGCCGGCTATGGTCAATCGACAACTTTGTCTTTGACGGCTGCCAGTAACAATTTTGAATTGGCAATCGCTGTTGCTGTAACGGTCTTTGGTATTAACTCGGGTCAGGCCTTCGCGGCCGTCATTGGCCCGCTCGTCGAAGTCCCAGTGATGCTTATGCTTGTAAAAGTATGCCTGAAGATGCAAAACCGGTTTGTGGCAGCCTAGGTCGGAGGTAAGCTATGCAGGGCAGAAAACCAAAATTGAAAATCCTGTTTCTTTGCACGGGCAATTCCTGCCGGAGCCAGATGGCTGAGGGCTGGGCGAGGCAATTGAAGGGCGATGTCATTGAAGCATATTCGGCTGGTATCGAGATTCACGGCCTTAACCCGATTGCCGTCAAAGTAATGGCAGAAGCGGGGGTTGATATATCGGGGCACAGATCAAAGCATTTTAGCGAACTAAAGGACGCTGGGTTCGATTATGTTGTAACGGTCTGCGATGATGCTTATGAAAAGTGCCCCATTTTTCCCGGCGAAACAAAAGTGGTTCACTTCGGTTTTGATGACCCGCCTCGGCTTGCTAAACAGGCCGCTAACGAGCAGGAGATTCTCAAAATTTATCGACGAGTCCGCGACGAAATCCGCGATTTTATAAATCGACTGCCGGAATCCTTGAAAGCCGGCGGATAGCCAACGCTTTTCGTTATGTGTCGCCATTGACACAAGGCCGGTTCGCCTCTTATAGTATCCCTTTTGCTAACCGTATTTATTTAATAAATGAACGACGAAAGGACTATTTTGATGGATCCTGCGATTTTCAAGGCATACGACATCAGGGGCGTTTACCCCGATCAGCTTAACGAAGAGGACGCGTGGAAGATTGGTTTTGCGGCGGCGCGTTTTCTGCCCGCGCTTCTTCATGGTTTTGACAGGGGGCAGACCAACTCCAGGGCGATTTGCGTGGGACGTGATATGCGGACACACAGCGAGCCGCTTGCCAATGCGCTGATTGAGGGCATTACCTCAGCGGGTATCGATGTCATCGATATCGGTATGAATGATACGCCTTTTATTTATTTTGCGGTAAATCATCTTAGCGCCTGTGGTGGCGTTCAGGTTACCGCGTCGCACAATCCAGCCAAATACAACGGCTTCAAGGTATCAGGCCCCGGTGCAAAACCAGTCGGTGAAGATACCGGTCTCAAAGACATAAAGCATATCGCGATGTCTCTGCTGCATACCAAAGGCAAGCCGACAGGCGCTGTGCAGAAGGTTGACCTTACAGAAGAATATAAAAAGCACGTCTTGAAATTCCTGCTGCCCAAGCTGCGGAAGCTCAAGATAGCCATTGACGCCTCGAATGGTATGGCGGGGAAAATGGTGCCTGCCCTGTTCTCCGGGCTGGGTTTGGAAATTATCGAGTTGAATTTCAAGCACGACGGGACATTCAAGCACGAGCCGAACCCGCTGGTTGAGGAAAACCTTGCGGAATTGAAAGCTGCGGTCGTTCAGAATAAATGTGACTTGGGCATTTGTTTTGACGGCGACGCAGATCGGCTGATGATGGTTGATGAGACGGGCAGGACGATTGGCTGCGACCTGCTGACCGCGCTTATGGCGGGGTACTTTCTGAAAAAAGAGCCGAAGTCAACGATAGTTTACGACCTTCGCTCAAGCAGAGTGGTGGCCGAGGAAATCATCAAATTTGGCGGGACGCCTCGGCGGGAGCGTGTGGGACACGCGTTTATGAAAAAGGCACTGCGCGATTCGCATGCTATTTTCGGCGGCGAGTTGTCGGGACATTTTTACTATCGCGATAATTATTGCGCCGACTCAGGGATGATTACCTTTGTTCATATGCTGAATATAATCAGTCAAAGCGATTCGCCGGTCAGCGAGCTGGCCAAACCGCTTCGCAGATACTCCGCAAGTGGCGAAATAAACTTCCAGGTCGAAGACAAGAAAGCCAAAATGGACGAACTGGCGAAGAGATACCGCGATGGACAGGTTGACTGGCTCGACGGCGTTACCGTGGGTTTCAAGGACTGGTGGTTCAACTGCAGGCCGAGTAATACCGAGCCGTTGCTCCGGCTGACCGTCGAGGCGAAAACGCCGGAAATGCTCCAGGAAAAATTAAAAGAAATACAGTCAATGCTTGGTGCGCCGGTTCGCCACGAGGAACCTAAGCCGCAGGAACAGCCGGCGAAAAAAACGGGTAAAAAGAAACCGGCAGATAAGTAGAGGAACAAATTATGGAAATCAACAGAAAAACTTTTCAGACCCCGAAAGGCCTTGTTGAAGGCGTTCAGACGAAATGGCCCGGCTTTAATATCCTGATTGTTACCGGCTCGAAAGGTTTTCTCGCCTGCCCGGCAATCGATGTTGATGCCTGCCAGCGATATGGTGTGGCTGCGGCATTAGTCGAAAGCTCGCCGGCCAACCCGATTGGCACGCTTGACAGATTTCCTGACCGAAAGGTTACAAAGGTCAATGAAAGGGCCAAATCGCTGGGCATTAAGGAAGGTATGCCCGTTGCCGATGCCTTTGTGTTGATTGTATAGTGTCTGGCTGAAACAATTTTTGGAGAGCATAATATGAGAGTCACACACCTTCTCACGTCTGGCATTTTCTTTTTCCTTTTTTCGAGTCCCGCTTTTGCTCAAAACAACCCCGCCTTGTGGGATATCAATTGTCTTTATGTAACTGTGTGCACGCATCCTCAGTTTTATTGGCCTGTCGATACCAATGTTTTAACTGAAAGCCAGCTTGTAGAACGGGTCGAATCTGCGTTGCGGCACGCAGGTATTGATTCGTGTACGGATATAAATTCTCCCGATGGCGCATCTCTTGAAAAGACATACGAAAAGAAGTTTGAAGGTGTCTCCGATTTGAGATTTCGTCATCCTGATTTTCCTGAGCTTCGGCTCGACATCGACCTTTGTCCTCTGAAGGACGCAAATCAGTTTGTTTTTCGAGTTCAGGTTTCTCTCGCAAAAAAACTCTCTCTCGGTGAAAACTCGGCGTATTACATAATGGCCGACGTCTGGAAAAGCGAGCCGGTGATGCGTCTGGTTTCAAAGGTAAATTTGCCCGATAATCTTACCGGAACAGTTCTTGAACAGGTTCGTGTTTTTATCGCGGCTAAATCTGCGTCAAAGCCGTCTGATGTCAATCAAATCAGCCCGCAGTTTATCAAATCAAGCGTAGAATTTAATACGAAATCTGAAAAACAGAAAAATGTCGAATCAAAATTTGTTGCCTCGAAAAACAGCCAGGTATTTCACAAGGCGAGTTGTCCGTCTGCCCAAAGAATTTCCTCGACGAATCTTGTGAGTTACGCTACGAGAGACGAGGCAATCGCCGCGGGTAAACGACCCTGTGAACGCTGTAATCCCTGAATAAAATGATAACCACACCAAACCGGACATCAAATTGGTTCGCGAGAGCTATTAGCGATACTGTTGGCGGGCTTGGTCAATTGCTTTGGCCTGCTAAATGCGTCAACTGTGGCGGGCATAGCGTCGAAACCGGAAGCGGCTTGTGCGGAGATTGCTGGGAGGGACTCACTTCTGTATGTTCGGCTGATTATTGTCGGCATTGTGGGCGGGACGTAAGCCCGTATGCTGTTTGCGAAGGCGTCTGTCCGAACTGCCGGGGCGAGGAAATTCATTTCGATGGGATTGCCCGTGCCGGTATGTATGCGGAATCACTGCGGAAGATGATTCTTGCGTTCAAGAATGACAGGACCGAGCTTGATTCGATAATGGTCTGGCTTGCGGATACCGCGTTGCAGACAAGCACATTTTTTCAGGATATCGATTTTTTTGTGCCGGTGCCTCTGCACTGGCGAAGACGCTTTCGTCGCGGCTACAACCAGTCATATCTGTTGGCCAGAGGACTAAAACATCCTTCCGCTGAAATCAGCACCGACCTTGTCCGGATTCGTTATACAAAGCCGCAAGCTGAAATGCTAAGTTTTGCTGCACGGGTAAAAAATGTGAAGGGTGCATTCGCAGTCCGTTATCAGCATCCTTTCGCAGGCCGCAAGGTTTGCCTTGTAGATGACATCAAAACTACGAATGCCACACTTAATGAGTGTTCAAAAACGTTAAGAGAGGCGGGTGCCGAAAGGGTTTTTGCCCTGGTGTTATCGGTAGCTGGTCAGGATGCGAGATAATTTTTACGAGAGATGTTATTTCTGACAGTAGTCGATGAGGCGGGCGATTTCGCTGCGAAGGTCTTTGCGGTGAACAATCATATCGACGAAGCCGTGTTCGAGCATAAACTCGGCGGTCTGGAAACCGTCGGGCAACTCGACCTTGATTGTCTCGGAGATTGTTCGCTGGCCTGCGAAGCCGATTAACGCCTTTGGTTCGGCGATGAGGCAGTCGCCCAGCATCGCGAAGCTGGCGGTAACTCCGCCGGTAGTGGGGTCGGTCATGACCGAGATGAAGAATCCGCCTTCTTTGTCGAATTTGGCGAGTGCTGCGCTTGTTTTAGCCATTTGGCCCAGCGATACAACGCCTTCGTGCATTCTCGCCCCGCCTGATGAGCATATAGCCACGAGCGGCAGTTTTTCTTCGATTGCTTTTTCGACGGACAAGCAGAGTTTTTCGCCGACGACATAGCCCATCGAACCCATCAGGAAATTCGGCTCCATAACAGCAAGCACTACGCCTCTTCCTTTTATGAAGGCCTTGCCGATTCGCATAGCTTCTTTTGAGCCGCTTTTATTTTCGTCGGCCTTTAGACGCTGACGGTAGGTGGTTCCTCTGAAATTAAAGTCCAGCGGGTCGTTGCTGGTAAGGTGGTCGTGTGTTTCTTCGAAGGAGCCCTCATCGACTAAGTAGCCGATGCGTGTAAGCGCGTCGATGCGGAAGTGGTAGTCGCATTCGGGACAGACGTTGAGATTTTTCTCGACTGCGCTTTTGTAAAGCATATGCTCACAGGCCGGACACCGCGTCCAAAGCCCGTCAGGCATTTCCTTTCGCTTCTTGAGCGAAAAGCCGTTCCATTTAGATTTCGATTCTTTTGCCATAATCGGCATTCAGGTCCCATCCACAGGATGCGAAAGATTTTACCAAAAAGGGAAGTGGTTTTCCAGAGACAAATTTACAGACAGGTTTTCCGAATAGCGTTAATCGCGGCGATTCGGTTTTTTTCGCCAAAGATTGCCCGGCCCGCCACGAGAGTATCGGCTCCGTAACCGACCACGATGGGCGTGGTTTTAACGTCGATACCGCCATCAACTTCGACCCTGATTTTCGGGCCGACGATGTTGCGGATGGTGCGAATTTTCTTCGCGGCCGAAGCGATGAATTTCTGCCCGCCGAAGCCGGGATGAACCGTCATTACCAGAATCATATCGGCAAGAGGGGCATATTTTTCGATTGCCTTAACCGGTGTTTCGGGATTAAGGCAAAGGCCGGCCGATACGCCCATACCGTGAAGTATCTTTATCAGTTCGGCAGGTTTTTTTTCGACCTCGATGTGGAAAGTGATGTGGTTTGCGCCTGCCTTGACGAAAGCAGGGGCATATTTTCGCGGGTCGGTAATCATCAGGTGGGCGTCGAAGAACAGATTGCTGTGCTTGCGCAATTCAGCAACTACCGGCGGGCCTATTGTGATATTCGGGACGAAGTGGCCGTCCATAATGTCGAGGTGAACCATTTTGACGCCGGCCCGTTCCACGACGGCAAGCTCATCAGCCAGCCGCGCAAAATCAGCAGCCAAAATCGAGGGGTTGACCTCAATTGTGCCGGGTTTGGGCAATTTCCGTTTAATCATACGCTTCCGTGCAGTATTTCAGCAAGGGCCGCAGGGCAGTTATTATTTTTCGTCTAAGATTTCGAGGCAGACGAATTTTTTGCCTTCGAGGAATTCCAGCGACGCGCCGCCGCCCGTTGAGATATGTGTTACCTTTTTATCAAGTCCGAGTTTTTTCAGTGCGCTTGCGCTGTCGCCGCCGCCGATGATGCTTTTGGCGCCTTTGCTTGTCGCGTCCGCTACCGCCTGGGCGACCGCCTTGGTGCCTTCATCGAAGGGGGGCATTTCAAAAACGCCCATCGGGCCGTTCCATACGATTGTTTTTGCGTCTTTGAGCTTTTCTGCGAATAGTTTGCGTGTCGCAGGGCCTATATCCATACCCTGCCAGCCGGCTTCGATATCGCCTGTAACGACTTTGTTCTCGGCGCCTGCCTTGAATTCTTTGGCGACGACTGTATCGACGGGCAACAGTAATTCGCACTTTGCGGCCTTGGCTTTTTCCTGAAGCTCCTTGGCTTTTGGGATGAAGTCATCTTCGCAAAGGGAGTTTCCGACAGTTTTGCCGTTGGCCTTGGCGAATGTGTATGCCATAGCGCCGCCGATGATGATTTTGTTTACTTTGGTCATCAGGTTTTCGATGACGCCTAATTTATCGGAGACCTTTGCGCCGCCGAGGATTGCGACGAATGGTCTGACCGGGTTTGCGACTGTGTCGCCGAGGAATTTCAATTCCTTTTCGACTAAGAAGCCGATGACGCGTGGTTTGCCCTTCATCATCGCGGGCACGGTGTACATCGAGGCGTTGTCCCTGTGAGCGGTGCCGAAGGCGTCGTTGACATATACGTCCGCCAGTTCAGCCATCTGTTTTGCGAAGGCATCTTTTGCCTGACGCAGCTTGGGGTCATCCTTTGCCTTTTTGTCTTTGATTTCCTCTTCTTTGTGGAAGCGGACGTTTTCGAGGAGCAGGACATCGCCCGGCTTAAGCGCCTTGGCTTTGGCCTGGACGTCTGGGCCGACGCAATCATTGGCGAATATGACCTCTTTGCCTAAAAGCTCCGACAGCTTTTTGGCGACGGGCTTCATCGAGGCCTTTGGGTCCGGCTTGCCGTCGGGTCTGCCGAGGTGACTTGCGAGAATAAGCGAGCCGCCATCTGCGAGCACCTTCTTAATTGACGGAAGCGAGGCAACGATTCTCTTGTCGCTGGTGATATTGCAGTTTTCATCGAGCGGAACATTGAAATCCACGCGCATAAATACCTTTTTACCTTTGACGTTTATGTCGGCTATCGTTTTTTTTGCCATATTCTCACCTGCTTTATAAAATCGAATCTATAATAAAAAAATCGGGTCCCGGTTCACCGGGACCCGAAGGTTCGCTTAACCGAGTTTCGCCATTTTTTCCATAATATCAACGGTGCGATTCGAATAGCCCCATTCGTTGTCATACCAGCTAATAGCTTTAACGGTTTTGCCCTTTACCATTGTGAGCAGTGAATCGAAGATGCTCGAAGCGGGGTTGTTGACAATATCGCTGCTTACGATTGGCTCATCGCAGAAAACGAGGACGCCCTTCATCGGGCCTTCAGCTGCCTTTTTCATCGCTGCGTTTACGTCGGCGACTGTTACGTCTTTTTTCACGTTGACGACGAGGTCAACCAAGCTGCCGACCGGGATTGGGACGCGGACCGCGAAGCCGTCTAATTTGCCGTCGAGTTCCGGGACAACCTTGCCGATTGCTTTTGCTGCGCCTGTGCTTGTGGGAATTATATTTGCGGCAGCGGCTCTTGCCCTGCGCAGGTCCTTGTGAATCTGGTCGGCGACTTTCTGGTCGTTGGTATATGCGTGAATGGTGGTCATTACGCCGCTCTCGATGCCGAAGGTATCATTGAGGACCTTGGCGATTGGGGCAAGACAGTTGGTTGTGCAGCTTGCGTTAGAGACGGTCTTGATGTCTTTGGTGAGTTTGTTGTCGTTGACGCCCATAACGATTGTCGCCTCGATGTCGTCCTTTGCCGGGACGGTGAGAACAACCTTCTTTGCGCCTGCCTTGATGTGGTCGCCATAGCCGCCCTTTTCGGACTGATTTTTGGTGAACAGGCCTGTGGATTCGACGACGATATCGACGCCCATAGCTTTCCAGGGCAACTCCGCTGGGTTCTTCACTGCCAGGACTTTTATGGTCTTGCCGTTTATCACGATGTCTGAGCCCTTGGCCTCGACGGTTCCCTGCCATTTGCCTTCGACGGTATCATATTTGAACAGGTGTGCCAGTGACTTGGCGTCTGACAGGTCGTTGATGGCGACCAGTTCGAGATTGTTCTTGCGGCTCATCAGGATTCTTGTTACGGCTCTGCCGATTCGGCCAAAACCGTTTATTGCTACCTTTGTTGCCATTTCTGAATCTCCTTTTTGACTGATATAATAAGGTTTCTTTTCATTTTAAGCGTGCCAACGAGTCGGAACGCGGACGGCTAATGTATTTGTATAGGGCACTTTTGTCAAGGATTTATTGCGGGTAATCCGTGCTCTTTTCGGGCAGGGGGTAATGGCCCCAAAATGGTTCCGGCAGGGCGTTAAACTACTGTTGCTTCGGGTTAGTTTGCCATTATCAGGTCGGTCGGTTTTCGCTGCGGTATGGGCAACGGGTTGCCGCATTGCGCGCAGTTGTCCATTTCAAGCCCACGTTTTTTGCCACAGGCGGGGCATTTAATTACCGGCGTATGGTTTAGAGCCAGATAAGTCAGCAGCCCTGCTAAATTGAACGCACCAACGATAATAAGCCACAAAATCAGCTTGGCCCACGAAGTTCTCCTCGCCCAGCCGTGCCAGAGGGCAAATGTCATCATCATTACGCTCAATACATAATTCAAGGAACTATGAAGCGGTCGAAATCCTGTGATAATAGTGGCATAGCCCTGCATCATACCTGTTCCTTCGGTACGGAATTTATCCAAGCTGTCGCCGTACAAAGCCCACAACAAATCAAACACCGTGGGCGACACATTAGTTATCCACTTCGGGAATTTATATTCAAGATTCAGTGCTTGTGATGTTTGCACTACAGGCCTTGTCCAGTCGAATTGATTAACAAGCTCCAGCTTGCCGTCATCAATGACTTTATAAAGCTGGATTGATTGTGGTTGCGGCTTGCTGTCGTATTCCTGCTGATACTGTTTCATAAGCTTTGGCGATGCAGGCGGATTGAAGTTTTTTTCACGATATTGAACGAAAATTGCCTTGTCGGTTGCCGTGAAGTCCAAATTAGTATTATACTGCCACTGCCCCCTAAATATCTGGTTTGGTTCCTGCAGTTGCTTAGGCAGTTCCATTGTAAGCGTCTGGTTTGGTTCGCGCATTATCAGGTGGTGTTTCAGGTCGGCGGTTTGGCAATCAATAAAGGGTCGATATCGAATATCGGAGTTGTCCTTTTCCTTGGGATAAGTCGGTCTCCAGTGATGCCACCTTAAGGATTTAATGTCGGATTGGGCGCTTTCGAAAAGCGTTTCGACGTTGCGTGCGCGGAAATCAATCTGGTAAATTTGATGTCTGGTCTGCCAAAGCATTACGACAGATGACGGGTCTTCGTCAGTCCATGACGTGAAGCCCTTAAATTCCCCAAATGGTTTCGTCTGAGCTTTTGAAGCTGCAAATCCGTCGGCTCCAAGATAACCTATAAGCCCGCCTCCGGCCTCATAACCGGCAAATACTTGTGCTTCAAAGTCATATCGCCAGACCTCCTTAAATTCTCCTGAGACCCTGACCGGCGCCTCTATGAAGCCGGGCAAACCGGGGCTCAACTGGGATATATACCGCATTTGTTGCTCGTTGAAATTTTGCGTAAATGACGCCCAGTCGAGATACCTGGAAGGACGGTTTTTGTGAATACCCTGCCACAAAACAAGTCCGTTTATGTCAGTTATTTCCTCTTTTGCGTAGCTGTCATTATGCTGCGTATCTGCCTTGTTCGCAAGATATATCGTTCCATCGGGAAGGAACAGCTTGTCCGCTTTTGATATCCTCCACTCCGGGCTGTTCGGCGATACGGGTAACGGCTGTTTTTTGAACATATATACCCACGCTAATTGTACGACAATAACCTGAGCAATCAGTACAACGAACATTAACAGAACCAGCGTAATAGCAGCCCTGCTGAGTCGAGCAATGTATTCCAAGCCCTTCTTTTTTGCCATTGTTGGGTCCCCTTTACTAAAACTCCCTGTTTAAGAATGTCTCACAAATCAAAAAGAGCAAAACAATCGTGCCAATAACAAGCGTGCCAAAGCCCCACCAAAGCGTCCATTGCTGTGTGAGGGTAATAAACATCCAGAGCGCAAAACCGAGTCCCATCAGCTTAGTCGTGTACCACCGTGTTTTGCTCAAACCCACAAGACCCGCCCCGATGTAGAACAGCAGAGCCATACCACAAATCAGCCATCCTCTGATAAAACATCTTTCGGGCAGCGGGAATACAAAATAACCGGACGAATTCGCACGCCAGAACAGATAACACCAGACCAGCCCAATGGCCACAATCGAAATAAGACCTGCGCATATTTTTGCCGCGAGTATTGTTGTTATGTGTGTTGAACGATGAACTATAAAACCCCACGTCCCCATAAAGTCATCGACCCAGAACTGGCGCACACCGAGCGCCAGGCCGAGTCCTACAGCCGACATAAACACAAATATACCAAAGTCACTAATCGGGCGTGTTAGTAATTCGTAACCCCCAACTTCCGAATAACGTTCGAAAACGCGATACTGGTCTCCTATTTGTCGTTGTTTGCTGTCCATAAGGCGGAGACTGCCGAAAAGCAACAGGATTGCCGCTGCTGTAGCCATCCAGGGCAAGCACTCGCGAAGCTCTTTTTTAAGTAATGCGAAGAATCTCATTTTATTTTGCCTCCCAAACAAATGGTTTATTTCCGCCGGCAGGGGCGGTGTATTCGATGAACTGGTCTTCGAGATTCATATTTATGGTCTGATAGTCCGTAGCGCCGCTGGATTTTGCCCATTCGGCGATTTTTTCATCGGCCGTCCCGACCAGAATCATTTCAAGCTCTTTATCAGAACGCCTGGAGCCAAGCAGACCCTCGATATCGACGGTTTCGGGCGAGGCCTGGCCAAAAACAAATCTGACTTTTTTTACCGCTGTCCTGAATTGCTCAAGGGAACAATTCGCCCTGATTACTCCCTTGTCTATCACGACGATTTTGTCGGCGACCCGTTCTATATCGCCGAGAATATGGCTTGAGAAAAGAATCGTCCTGCCCTGGCGCATAATAAGCTCAATTATTCCCTCGAGGAATTGGCGTCTTATCGCGGCATCAAGCCCCAGCGTCGGGTCATCCATTATCAATAGTTCCGGGTTCGGGGCTAAAGTAAGGGCGAGCGAGACCTGTGCCCGTTGGCCGTTTGAAAGATGTTTTATTTTTTGTTTTTTCGGCAGGTCGAAGTACTCAATCATATCCCAAAAGAATTTACTGTCCCACCCGGCTTCGCCTTGCTTTGCCGAGGCGGGTTGTTCGTGGAAAAACGCGCTTTGGAATTTCGCAATCTCGGCGATTGTCATCCAGCGGATGAGGCGATGACCTTCCGCGACGTAGCCGATGCGCTGGCGAATCGCTGGCGTGAGGTTCTGGGAATCGCAGCCGAGCAATCTCGATGAGCCGGCTGTCGGCTTCAGGAATCCCAGCAAAAGTTTTATCGCCGTGGTTTTGCCCGAACCGTTTCTGCCGACGAAGCCGCAGATGCATCCTCGCGGAATCTTCAAATCGATGTGGTCCACCGCGGCCTTATCGCCGTAAAATTTTGTCAGGCCCTGTGTTTCTAATACGAACTCAGTCATTTTTTCGCCTCCCGCCCTGACGTGTTTTGATGAATTTTTCCAACCTGTCTTTGAACATAGCGATTATGTCCTGTGATTCTATGCCGAGATTAAGCCCTCTTGAGATAATGCCGTCCATTCTGTCCGCCAGCATATTTATGTCCGCGGCGTCTTTGCCCCGTAGAGAAGGGTCAGCGACGAAAGTGCCTGAGCCGGTCTTTGTGGTGACTAAGCCGGTTTGTTCGAGGATTGTGTATGCGCGTGCGACGGTGTTAGGATTTATCACAAGCTCCGAGGCGAGTTTTCTGCCGGCGGGGAGCTTGTCGCCTACGGCTAACCGGCCTTTGGCTATTGCCTCGCCGACCTGCTCGACAATCTGCAGGTAAATCGGCTCATCAGAACCCGGCGTTATTTGTATCCAAAGTGCCATTAAAACCTTCTTTCTACTTACTGCTAACGCTACCCTTACTATCCTTGTCAGCAATAGTGTATTATTATCATTAGTACATTATGTACTATTGCCAAAAACAATGCAATAGGATTTTAAAGAATTTTTTAAAATTTTTTAGGCCTCTGTCCCATATTATCTCCGCTGTCAAATAGGGCATCTGCGATTTTGTGAAATTTGTTTCGGCAGGGCGGTTTTGTTCGGTTTTTGTTAGGGTTTTTCGAGGGGTCTTACCGATACAATCTTTGCCACAAAGACACGAAGAAAAAAACAATTAAAAAAACTTAGGGACTTGGTGTCTTGGTGGCGAGAATGGAGCGTGATTATGATAGAGAGAATAGGGCCGGTGTGTAGATTCGGGCCTGGCGGGGATTATGAATCGGTTTGGCCGGGCGACTGGATGGAACAGGCGACGCAGCCGAAAAACGCGATTGGCAGGTTGCTGGACGTTGTGGCGGGTATGACGGACATGCTTCGCGGCTCACAGCGCAACATCGAAATAATCGGACCGATGGATATTGGCGAGGGGACCGCCACTGAGGAGATACAACAATATGGGGCAGACGAAAGAAGAACCGGCGTCCGGCGAGGTGCTTACGCCGAGGCAGGTCCAGTTGCTAAACGCAATCGCCGGTTTTCGGAGCAGCCGGGGTTATTTGCCGACGATAGGAGAGCTGGCGGAGTCGCTGGGCGTAAGCCGAACTACCGCATTCGAGCACATCGAGCAGTTGCGAAGAAAAGAGCTTGTTTTGAACCAGCCGGGCAGGGCACGCTCTTTGAACTTGACTTCAAAGGCGCGAAGACGGCTTAAACAAATCTCCTGTCAGCAACCAGGCGAAAACGAGGAATCAGTCGGAGGGATTCCCCTTGTAGGCAGAGTTGCCGCTGGATTGCCCGTTGAGGCGGTTGAGAACAGGGATTACCTGTCTATCGAATCCTGCTTTGGCAGTACAGGCGATATATTCGCCCTTGAGGTCAAAGGCGACAGTATGGTCGGCGAGAATATCCGCGAGGGGGATTATGTTATATGCAGGCGGACCGCCTCGGCATCGAATGGTCAATTGGTTGTTGCGATAGTCGATAGCGAAGACGCGACCTTAAAAAGGTTCTACAAGGAAAATAATCTTGTTCGTTTGCAGCCGGCGAATGATAACTATGAGCCAATATACAGTGACAACTGCTGGATAGAGGGAGTTGTTATTGGTCTTGTAAGAAAGCTGTAGTGCGGTTATAGTTTGTGGCTCATAGGTAATGAGTAATCAGGAGCCGGCGAATGGAAATGAAATTAAAGTTTTTGGGGGCGGCGCAGAACGTAACAGGTTCAAGGCATCTTCTTGAGGTTGACGGGATAAAGCTGCTCATTGACTGTGGGCTGTATCAGGAAAGGCAGTTTCAGGACAGGAACTGGGCGCCGTTTACGGTGCCTCCCGAAAGTATAAACGCTGTATTCCTCACGCACGCCCATTTGGACCATTGCGGGTTACTGCCCAAGCTTGTGCGCGAGGGCTTCAGTGGGAGGATTTACTGCACGGTTGCCACGGCTGAGATAGCACAGATTATACTGCTGGATTCGGCCAAGATACAGGAAGAAGACGCCGAGCACAAACGCGAAAGACACCAAAAAGAAGGCAAAACGGGGCCTTATCCGGAAGCCCCTCTTTACACGACGAAAGACGCGGAGGCCTGCTTCCCGCATTTTGAGCCGGTTAAATATGGCCAGCAGATAAATATCGCTGATTCAATAGTGGTAACCCTTTTCGACGCCGGGCATGTGCTTGGCTCGTCGATGATACGGGTTGACGTGAATCGTAACGGCGATAAAAGGACAGTGCTGTTTACCGGCGATTTAGGCAGACCCGGCAGGCCGATTCTGCCTGACCCGAGCATTCCCGGAAAGGCGGATTACATTGTTATCGAATCGACTTATGGCGACAGGATTCACTGCGATACCTGCGATGTGAAAAAGCAGATGGCGGACGTCATCAACTCGACCAAAGAAAGGGGCGGCAACATTGTTGTCCCCAGCTTCGCGCTGGAACGTTCGCAGGAAATCCTGTTTTACATAAAGGAACTGCTGCTTGAAGATGCCATACCGCACCTGATAATTTTCTTAGATAGTCCTATGGCGGCCAAGATTACCGAGATTTTCAGGAATCATCAGGAATTGTTCGATGAAGAGACACAGGAGATGCTCCGGGAACATCACTCGCCCTTTGACCTGCCCGAATTGAAGGTTACGGCGACAAGCGAGGAATCAAAGGCAATAAATCATATAACGGGTACCGTAATGATTATCGCAGGGGCGGGTATGTGCACAGGAGGCAGGATCAAACATCATTTAGTCAATAACATCTCACGAAAAGAAAGCTCTATAATGTTCGTAGGATATCAGGCGGTGGGGACATTGGGCAGGTTAATCGTCGATGGGGCAAAAGAGGTGAGAATCCTCGGCCAGAAATACAAAGTCAAGGCGAAGGTTGTGCAGATAAACGGTTTTTCGGCTCACGCCGACAAAAACGAGATGCTTAACTGGCTTAAAAAATTAAAATCGCCTCCCAAGCAAATCTTCCTTGTCCACGGCGAACCGGAAAGCGCACAGGCATTCGGTGCTTTTTTAAGGGCAAAAACCGGCTGGCAGGTCAGCATCCCCGCCTACGAAGACCAGGTCGTACTTGACTAACCGTTGCGGAGTTTGTGCAGGATATGCCAGTAGGCGCCGCGGGCGCCAGCTTTGATGGCATTCACCAGTTCGGTATTGTCGTTGTAATTATGGTCGGTTAAGACCGCATCGGCTTCATCTATTGGCTCGAAGAATCTCTTGTCGCCCGCGATAAAATCCTTTATCAATCTTGCTGGGTTCTGGCCCAGCAGGTGCGATATGTAAAACGTCGGCCTGAACAAATTCACAGGGCCGGTATATTTGCGTTTAATGTTTGGATTTGTTTCCATCGGGCCTTCGACAGCAGCCATAATCGCCATATCGGTTCCCGGGTAAATTCGCACGCCAAGAGGAGCGCCTGCACAGTCGGGATTGATTTGCTTGATGAAGTCGATTGATTCTCTGACCGAGGCGGGTGTTTCGCCAGGGCCGCCGAAAATCAGGTCGATCATCACGATGATTCCGTTATCTTTGCACCATCGGACAGCATTGGCGAGGTTCTGCCTGGTGTGCCGCTGGCGATAGACCCTGAGCATCACTTCGCAGCCGGAATCGCCGGTAAAATCGATGCCGACACAGCCGGCCTTTCGCATAATCACCGCTAACTCTGCGTCGAATGGCACGACCGCCATATACGCATACCATTTCAATCGGTTGCCTAAACCTCGCCGCACGAATTCTTCGCAGACCGCGTATGCGTGGTTGCGCGAAACGTTGAATTCAGAATCGCAGATGTGCAGCACGTCGATTCCATTGGCCAGTAACGTCTCCACCTCGTCGGCGACTTCCGCGGGCTTACGCACACGCACGAAAGTTCCCTTGCTTATCCGGTCGGCACAGTAGATACAATTGTGGCCGCAGCCGCGTTTGGTCTCAATGCCGAGTTGTCCGCCGCGATTGAAGTAAGTAACATTATCGATTGTGTCCCTGCTGGTGGATAGAGACAACGGCTCAGGCCACATCGGCTTATTGGTGCGAACCTGTTCATCTTCCCACCAGGTCAGTCCCGGGACCTTGTCGAATTGCCATCGTCCCTGCAATTGTTCATACAGGTCGATTATCGCCTGCTCGCCGTCGCCTCGGATGCCGAAATCGGCTTTTGTGTATTCAACAATCTGCTGGGCGAAAATCGAGAAGCCCACTCCGCCGAGGACAATCGGCGCATCGGTGAGCTTGCGAATTGCCTTTATCTGTTCAGCCAATCGCAGAACAAACCACTGGCAGCTTGGCCAGAAGCAGTCATCGACGTTGCGAAACGATAACCCGACGAGTTCGGGATTGTGTTTGCTGAAATAATCCCGCAGCGTCGCATCTTTGTTATCGGCTAAGCACAAATCAACCAGGTCAACTTCAATACCGGCCTTTTGGGCTGTACCAGCGATATAATCCAGTCCAACCGGGGCAATCGCCGGCTGCATCGTATTGGTGTTTATCAATGTCAGCATCTTATTGCGTTATGTGTCCTGCGGCTTGCGTGCCTTGGCGCGTTTCTCTGCGAGCCAGCTCAGAAAAATGCCTAACTCGAAAAGGAAATACATAGGGATAGCGAGCGAGAACATGGAAATCACATCCCCGCTAGGTATAATTACCGAGGCAATGATTACTATAGCGAGAACGGCGTACTTTCGGCTGCGATGGAAGGTCTCAAGGGAAACGAGACCAGTGCGATTCAGGCACAATATCACAAGGGGCGTTTGGAACGTCAGGCCAAACGTCAGCATCATAGTTGTAACAAACGACACATATTGCCGAAAGGTAAACGATGACTGAGCGGCCAAGATATCTTCGTTGAACTTTATCAGAATTTTGATAGTAAGCGGCGCCACGAAAAACATAAAGAAAAGAGCGCCGATAATGAAAAGAGCGATGGAAAAAGGTATGGTCATATAGACGTATTTTTTTTCGTGCGGGTAAAGTCCGGCGGCCACAAACATCCAGAGATGATAGAAAACCCAGGGAGAGGCAAGGATTAGACCTGATATCAAGCATATATTGCAGTAGCTGATAAAACCCTCTGCCGGCCCCAGAATTAAAAGCTTCGATGTCGGATTCGGATTATGACTAACGGCTTTTAGATATGGAGCCACAATAAAGGATATTATGCCCTGACCGAATATAAGGCAAACCGTCATTCCGATGAACAGACCAATGACAGCCATAATCAACCGGAAACGCAACTCTTCGAGGTGGTCCCCAAGTGTCATTGTAGTGTCAGGAAAACCGTCTTTCTTGTTTTTGCGGCTCATCTGGTGCCGAAGAATGAAAAACCCGGCGGCAATTTAGGGTATAATATTTCAGTTATTATTTTGGGAGTTTTTGGGTGCCGTGGTTTCGTTGGGCTGTTTGGTAACGTCGTCTTTCACCTTATTAAGCTCATTGGCAACATCGCTTTTCATATCATCGATTTCGCCCAACCCTTTTTTAAACTGACTAACACTTTTGCCAAGGCCACGAGCCACTTCTGGTAATTTCTTGCCGAATACTAACAGGGCTACGATTAATATAACCAGCCATTCAAACCCCTCTGGCATACCCAGTGCCTGAACGTATTGCATATATGTGCTCATTTCAATCTCCTATACAAATCTGCGTAGTAGTTACACGGTAAAATTTAAGTTTCTTCAAGGTATAATAAAACATCTATCAGCAATAATCAACCACTAAGATTATTTAATAATACGCAGGCAAACCGGCAGATGTGCTTATTTTGTTGCACTTAAAGGCACGATTTTCACATCTCTGTCGCGGTCTTTGGCCTTATCTATTATATTGCCCATTTTGTCAACCGCGATACTATGCCCGCCATAGACCCTGCCCGACCACGGCCCTCTGCTTATCCTGCCCACAGGATTGGTCCCCAAAACCATCGCGCCGGTTTGCTTCGCGGCTTCTGTGGCCACCTTATGAAATTCCTCGCTGTGCGCAGGCCATTTTTGCTCTTCTTCCGCATAGCCATAAGGCACTAAAAGCAGGTTCGGCTTCAGCGCAGCCATCCGGTCGAGAATGTCCTGGCGATGAGTGTCGGCGCATATAAGCAGGCCAATCTTACCGAATTTGGTGTTCACTGTGGCGATATCGGATTCGTTTCCCGGCGTATAGGGTGGGGACATCAATTTTTGCGGGACATTTACCTGGCGGTATTTGAGCAGAATCTGTCCCCGGTCATCGATGAGAAGGGCACTGTTGAACAATCTTCCTAATTCAAATTCCTCAAGGCCAATACAGAGGTATGTCCCGTATTTTTTCGCGAGTTCACAAAGCTGCTCCGAATCCGGCCCGGGGATTGTACAAGCCCTGGTATGCGCATCGGAATTGAGCCAGCCCAGCATTGTCGCTTCGGGAAAGCATATTAGCTCGGCGCCTTTCGATTTGGCCTCGGCTATGGCGTTTTCAATCCGGACGAAATTGCCGCTCCTGTCGCCGTCGAGGATGACTATCTGGCACATAGCGATGCCGGGGCCTTTGCGCTTCTTCAGGACGTGGATTATTGCCCCAACGACAATAATCGCCAGCAAAAGAACACCCCATACCGTTGCTCCGTCGCCCCTCGGCTCGAAGGCCGCGAGGTCTGCGGCTGTGCATAATATGTTGAACATTTCGCCTTATTTCCCCAAACCAGATTGATAAATGATTACTGATTATTATGCCCTCTGCCGGCAAATAATCAATCACCATTTTCCCGATTTGGCCGTCCCTGATTTTGTCGCAGGGAAAAGCAAAATTGCTTTTTATTTTTTTAAGCACGTAATTTGAGTGAGACACGTATATACAGATAGAGGACGAGTGATTACTCGTCTGGGCTGTCGGTTTCGGGTGTGGGTCGGCAGCCCATTTTTATTTTTGTCTTTGAGATTCTTCCCGCTTCGAATCAGAGCCGTAAATTTCCCTTGACTGTTACCGGCTAAAGGCAAGGATTTTCATCATCGCAGTTGAATTGTCGAGTGTGATTGCGCTGAGCGTCGGGCGGCGCAAAGAATTTCGGTGACTATCATATTATTTTCGAGAGACGCAGTTTCCTGCGGCTTAACGCCGCCATTTACCACAGCGGCCAGATAAGTCAAAGAATCACTATAAGGAGATTCGATTGCGTTGGCGGTTATTTTCTGCTCGGGTTTTCCATCGATGCGCAGAATCGCGTTCCTGCCGTCGATAGTTTGAATTGAGCCGGCTGTGCCGTAGATTTCAATGCTGTCCTTGCCATAGGGCCAGCTCCATGAGGCCATTATTATGACCTGCGTTTCGGGATAGGTGATTATGATGGTCGCGTCATCATCCACTTTTGTGTAGATGGCGGGTTTTGTCTGCCGGGTGACAGCGGTTACGGAAACCGGCTTTTGATTATTCAAAAACCAGGTAGTCAGATTAGCGCCATAGCAACCGAAATCAAAAAGAGCGCCGCCGCCGTTTAAGTTCGGGTCGGTCAGCCAATTGAGGAATTCAGGTGAACAGCCGATTTCCTTCGGGCCTGAATGGCCTTTATAGAAGACAATTTTGCGAATATCGCCGATTGCCTTCTGCTCGATTACCATATCGCGAAGCAATGTATTCACAGGTTCCCATGTTGACTGGTAGTTGACGAGGACTCGGGTGCCTGCTTTCTTCGCGACCTCGGCCATAGCGGCTGCGTGTTCGGTGCTGACCGCCAGCGGTTTTTCCATCATCACGTCTATATGATGCGCGGCACAGGCTTGGACAATTTGTAAATGGTCAAAAGTAGAGGTATAGATTACCACGGCCTGCGGTTTGGTCTCGTCGAGCATTTTATCGAGGTCTGTGTGAATTATGGATTGTGGAAGATGATATCTCGTAACGTATTTGGCGGCAAGCTGGGCGTTTGGTTCAGCGATGCCGACAAGAGTGATGTCCTTGCGATGAGGAATATCCCTTAGCAGGCCGGTAACGTGGTCGTGGGTGAGGCCGGCAATCGCGAGTCGAAAAGGCGGTTTGGCGTTAACGTCCGCCTGTTGGTTCGCATCAGATTGTGAGGCGGCAATCACGCCTGTATTAACAAAACCAATTGTTGTTATCGTTATGACAGCGAGTAGTAATATAAAGGTTTTTGCGGACATAGTTTCGACTCCCATATTTTGAAGGTTTCTAAGCCGGCGTTTTCCATTTAACATTTTTTCGCCTTTCAAAGCCAATATAATACCACACCTTCTCCAAATCACAACCATCCTCTATCCTTCCTTTCCGCAATTTGACATAAGCATCGGCGGGGGGTATAATAATTAGTTGTTTTTAGGGGCAATCCCGATAAAAGCGGGATGCGGGAAATTTATGCAACTAATTTCCGGGCGTGCGAGAACACTTGAATCCGCCGTTGGCGTGCTGATTCTGCTTATTCTGGTTGCCACAGCGGTCGGCATCTATTTTATACAGCGGGATTTTAATATGGCCCGGTTCGGCATCGCGTCGGAGCAGGAACAACAGGGCGATTTTCCACCCATTGGCAAAGCCGAGACATATAACAACGATAATCTTTACGAGAAAATCGACGGCAAGGCCCCGATGTATCAGGAGGCCGGCTTTGTAAAACTCGACACGCAGCGGTTCGCCGCCAAAAGCAATTCCGAGATTGGATTCGAACTTTACACTTACGATATGAACAACACCGAAAACGCCTTTTCGGTTTACAGCAGGCAAAAAAGGGCGGACGCGACCGACCTGAGCGACCTTGGGGCGTCGGCGTTTGGCTACGTGGCGGGCAACGCGATTTGCATATCGCTTGGCAAAAACTATATCGAAATGATTGGCTCAGCCGAATCGAATGAGCTTGTTGATGGGATGAAAGGTATCGCTAAAGACCTGTCCGCCAAATATAAGCCGACGGACAAAGACAAGATAGTCGAACTGGGATATTTTCCGGAAGGCACAGTAGCCGGAAGCTGGAAATTGCAGATTGATAACGCATTCGGATTCGACGGCCTCACTGATGCTTACTCCGCACAATACAAAGTGGGCGATAAAGCGGTATCGATATTTTTCAGCAGACGCAAAAACACTGATGAGGCGAAAACAGTTGCGAAGAATTATTATGATTTTCTCATAACCAACGGCGCCAAGGCAGTAACGGTTGACAGCGAAATCCTTAAATCCGCCGGCACATCGGTTGTGGATTTTTACGGTAGTTTCGAGATGGTTTTTTCGGCGGGTGTATTTGTCGGGGGCGTTCACGAGGCGGATAACAAACAGGCGGCAGAAAAAGGTGCGGAAGTTTTAATTGACCAGCTTAAAAAGGTAACTGGAGAAATCGGTGGCTGACCAGAATCAAAATAATCTCGGTCGAAGGCAAGTGCTTATCCGTGGGGCGAAAGCCGCGGTCTCAATCGCCGCTGCTGTTGGTGTCGCACGCTGGCTTTATGACCCTAAAGGGCCTGGGGCGAAAAACGAGGAAGTCGGTTTTTTGGGGACTTCCGTGAAGGGACTGCCTGATTTTTCAGTGCCGCGTAAAGATGGGCAGGTGATAAGCATCGTCAAAGGCGAGAACAGGACAAAGACGGTAAGCAAGGCGATTGAGCTTCTCGGCGGTATCGAGCGGTTTATCTCGCCGGGCGATGTTGTTGTAATAAAACCTAATGTCGGCTTCGCGACGCCGCCGATTCTCGGCGCGACTACGCATCCCGACGTCATTACCGCTGTAGTAAAATTATGCTATGAGAAGGGCAAAGCCAAAAAGGTCATAGTAACCGACAATTCGATAAATGACCCCGCGAGTTGTTTTACGATAAGCGGCATCAGCAAAGCCGCATCAGCGGCTGGCGCGGAAGTTGTTATGCCAAAGGATTCGTATTTCAGCCCGCTTACACTTGAGGGCGGCTCGTTGATTAAGGACTGGCCCATATACTGTGCCCCGTTTGCCAAGGCCAACAAGCTCATCGGCATAGCTCCTCTGAAAAACCATCACAGAAGCGCAGCGTCAATGACTATGAAAAACTGGTATGGTCTTCTCGGCGGCAGGCGAAACGTGTTCCATCAGGATATCAATAACATAATTGCCGAGCTTGCCATGCTGGTAAAGCCGACGCTGGTCATCCTCGACGGCACGGTTACGATGATGACCAACGGGCCTACGGGTGGGTCGGTATCGGACCTTAAAAAAACAAATACGATGATTGCCAGTTGCGATATGGTCGCTGCGGACGCTTTCGGGAGTTCGCTGTTGAATCTCAAGCCGGCAGATTTACCGTATCTGTCAATCGCGGAAAAGGCAGGCGTCGGGACAGTTGATTACGAATCGCTCAAACCATTGAGGGCCGAAGTAACCTGAAAATAATATGAAAATCACGACGGTTCGAAGAATAAACCAGTTGTTCTTTTTTGCCCTGTTCCTGTGGTTTTGCATTGTTACCACGGTCGGGGAAAAGTTCTGGCAAATCAGGAACTGGCCGATTAACTGGATTTTACAGCTTGACCCGCTTGTCGCACTTGGCACAATACTATCAACCGGCAAATTCTACGGGTCTTTGCATTGTGCGCTTGGGATTGTCATCCTGACGATAATCTTCGGGCGATTTTTGTGCGGCTGGATTTGCCCATTTGGCGCGATACATCAATTCGTCGGCTATCTGGGCAATCGAGGCAAAAAAGTAGCTGAGAAAATCCGGCTAAACATATACCGCAAGGCCCAGTGTGTGAAATACATGGTCCTGGTTTTCTTCCTCGGAATGGCGGCGTTTCCTTCACTGGCAAGCACTCTGCAAACAGGATTGCTTGACCCTATTCCCTTAGTAACCCGCTCGTTTCAACTTGTGCTATTGCCAATTTTTGACAGGGGCGCGTATTTAACCTCGGTCAATGCTCGTTACTATGAGTTTGGCTGGCTGATACTCACCGTATTTGCAACAGCAGTCCTGCTGAATCTTGTTATACCGAGATTTTACTGCCGGTTCATTTGCCCGCTTGGTGCGTTTTTGGGAATCATCAGCAGGTTCTCGATTTGGCGCATCGGCAAGACCAAACCACAGTGCATCAACTGCAAGATGTGCGAAAAGGCCTGCGAGGGCGGCTGCGAGCCGGCCGGCAATATCAAAATTGCCGAATGTGTGCTTTGCTTCAATTGCCGGGATGACTGCAAGCACGACCTCATCGCTTACCAGACCGTTGCCTCGCTTGCGGGTGAGACACAAGTCGATGTTTCGAGAAGGGGAGTTGTGTTATCGTTTGTTAGCGGCGTATTAGCTGCTCCCGCGATTCGACTAAGCGGCATGATCGCGTCGAACTGGTACACCGGCGTTATTCGTCCGCCGGGGGCTTTGGCGGAGCCGGAATTTCTGAAACGATGCCTCAAGTGCGGCCAGTGTATGCGGATTTGCCCGACTAATGTCATTCAACCCGCTGGTCTGGAAGGTGGCCTCGAAGGATTATGGACGCCAATACTGAATAACCGCATCGGCTCAAGCGGCTGTCAGTTGAATTGTGTCGCCTGTGGACAGGTCTGCCCGACTTCGGCAATCAGGCCCATTACTCTCGATGAAAAAAGAGGCCTCGGCGACTTTGCGTCCGCCGGGCCAATCAAACTCGGAACAGCATTCGTTGACCAGGGCAGATGTCTGCCGTGGTCAATGGATAAACCCTGTATTGTCTGCCAGGAGAATTGCCCCGTCAGCCCCAAGGCGATTTTCACGAAGGATACTTTCACTACGGTCAGAGACGGCGTAGTTTCGATTAAGCAGGTAACGGGCAGCGCAATCGAGATTGACAGAGGTATCCCCGCAGATAAATTCGCCACGGGTGATTATTATGTTCTTTTTGAGGATGGCAGCCGGTGTAAAATCTCCTCAAATACCACTACTTCAATAGGAATTTCAGAAGGTAAATTGCCTGCTGTGGCGACGGGTAAAATCGAAATCCAGGTGCGATTGCAGAAGCCCTGTGTGGATATCGAAAAGTGTATCGGCTGTGGCGTATGTGAGCACGAATGCCCCGTAAGCGGCAAAAGGGCGATACGGGTAACCGCTGAAGGCGAAACCAGAAGCACAGACCGAAGATTGTTGTTATAATAACGGAACACTGTGAACAGAATAGCGTTGCCGAGGGTAGATAATAGTTGAACCTGTATTTATAACCTGAACGAAAAATGAGTTTCTTATGGAGAGTTATCGATGAGCAGCGAATTTAACAGAAGGAATTTTTTGAAGACAATCGGAATGGCGGGTTTAGGTTCGGTTTTGGCCTCGAAGGCGAAAGCAGATTCACCTGCCCCGAGCAAAGTCGAGGGGAATGAGCCGAATGCAGCCGCTGGAAAACAGCAGAATGAAACCCCACAGGTCCCCACGCGAAAATTTGGCAAGAGCGGACCGGATATCTCAGCATTGTCCCTTGGCGCAATACAGCTTGTCGATAATCAGGTTATTTTGACAAGCTCGCTTAAGTGGGGCATAACCTACTGGGATACCGCTCCTGTTTACACCAACGGCAACAGCGAGATCTGTATAGGTAAGTATTTTGCCGCTAATCCCGATATGAGGAAGAAAATATTTCTTGCGACAAAGGCCTCCGGTGCGCATACCGCGACGGACGTTGAGGAAAAGTTGCAGGCGTCGATGAAAAAGATGAATACCGATTACGTTGACGTATTGTATGGCGTACATGGATTGAATGATGTCTCGCAGCTTACAGATGAGCTGAAAACCTGGGCCGAGAATGCGAAAAAGAAAGGGCTTATCAAATACTTTGGCTTCACCACGCACGGCAATATGGCGAAAAGTTTGTTCGAGGCGTCAAAACTTGGCTGGGTTGATGCCATTTTGACGACGTATAACTTCCGCCTGACAAAAGACCCGCTGATGCAAAAAGCCATTGATGCCTGCCACAAGGCGGGAATAGCGCTGACGGCTATGAAAACCCAGAAAAGTGTCTCGGTCCAGACCGACGAAGACAGGAAGCTGATTGAGCATTTCTCAGCGAAGGGTTTCACCGAGGGGCAGGCGAAGATAAAGGCCGTTATGGAAGACGAGAGAATAGCGGCGGTAACCGTCGGAATGAACAGCGTCGCGCAAATAACTGAAAATGTCGCCGCGGTGCTCGACAAGACAAAACTGGCGCAGGACGACAAAAACGCCCTTGCCGAATACGCAAGCGCAACCTGCAGCGGTTATTGTGCCGGCTGCGCCCATATCTGCAACGCCGCTGTTGCCGGCGTGTCAAATATCAATGATGTTATGCGGTCGCTTATGTATCACAACAGCTATGGCGACACACAACTTGCGAAACAAACGTTCGCCGCTATACCTGCTGATATTAGGGCGAGGTTATTGACAGCCGACTACCGGCTCGCGGAGCAGCGTTGCCCGCAGCGTATGCCGATTGCCCGGCTTGTTCGACAGGCCGTCGAAAAGCTTGCCTGATTTGCTATTTACGCGAGGGGAATTGAATGAGTGAAGCGAACGAGGGCGTCAGCAGACGCCGGTTCTTGGAAGTTGTCGGCGCTGCCGGTATTGGTTCGGTCATCGGTTCAAAAGTTTTTGCGGATTCGACAAGCTCACCGCAGGCGGATTCGAACGAACCCAATGGGCAAAAAGAACAATCGGCTCAACCGCTTGAATTGCCAAAACGAAAACTCGGCAAAACCGGCGTTGAAATATCCTCTCTCGCAGTGGGCGTTGCCTTTAACGCGGTCGATAATCAGATTATGCTGCGAAAGGCCGTTGACTGGGGTGCAACCTGCTGGGATACCTCGCATTTTTATGAGAACGGCAACAGCGAGCTGGGTATCGGCAAGTTCCTCGAAAAAAATACTGACGTGCGCAAAAAGCTGTTCCTAATGACCAAGGCATCATTCGCCAAAAACGCCGAAGAAATCGAGAAAAAGCTGCAGACCAGCTTTCAGCGGATGAAGACCGATTACATTGACCTGTATTTCGGAGTCCACGGTCTGAGTAATCCTGCACAGTTAAACGATGAAATGAAGAAATGGGTTGAGAAGGCAAAAGAGCGAAAAGTTATCAAATACTTCGGCTTCAGCACTCACGCCAATATGGCTGACTGCCTTATGGCCGCGTCGAAGCTCGACTGGATTGATGCGGTGATGCCGAGCTATAATTTCCGGTTAATGCAGGATAAGAAGCTTTCGGACGCCGTGCAGGCCTGCTACGACGCCGGTGTTGGCGTGATAGCGATGAAGACACAGGGGAAGGAAATCTCGCCAAACGAAGCCGACAAAAAACTTATGGAGCATTTTTCGGCCAAAGGATTTACCCTGGGCCAGGCGAAAATAAAACTCGTTCTCGAAGATAAACGTATCACAGCCGCCTGTGTTGGCAGGGGAGAAATCGCGCTTTTGCGCGAGAACGTTGCTGCCGTGCTCGATAAAAAAGATCTGACGCAGCTTGATAAGGAAGTGCTTAAAAACTACGCCGCCGAGACCTGCTCCGGCTATTGCGCCGGCTGCGCGAATATCTGTGATTCAGTTGCTGCGGGCATTCCTGTCAGCGACGTTATGAGATACCTGATGTATTATAACAGCTTCGGCGACACCAAAACCGCTCGCCAGCTTTTCGCTGAAATCCCACAGCAAACACGAGACAAAATGCTCATGGCCGATTACGCCGCTGCTGAGTTGCGCTGCCCTCAGCGATTACCTATCGCCCGGTTTATGAATCAGGCAGTTCACATGCTTACCTGATTAGTAAAAACGCTGATTTTGGGCTGTTTAGTACCAACGGATATCTGAAAAAATCTTGTTACTTGCCAAGCTGTAAACACGCTTTAATACAGCACTTATGACTGGCTACCCATTTTTTATTTGGTTCTGATTGTTCCTTTAGGGTACAATACAATAGTAGAGAGGTAGTGGTAACAGAGTTTTGGCTTCGGCGAAGCTGGTGTGATGAGAAGGTTTTATTACAACGTGTGGTATCCTTTTACGGTTAATAAAAGAAGGATACTTATCCTTACAATCGCGACGTATATCGCCTTGTGTTAAAAAGGGTAAAATCTTTTCGGCTTTTCTCCGACCGCTCTTGTGGAGCGGTTTTTTTATGCGCACAATCCCCGATGTTGACATCAACCAGTCCCCAACTTAAGCTTTAGGCAATTGTTTGATTGGAAAGGGACTGCGAATGATAGTTGTAACCGGCGGGGCGGGCTTTATCGGCTCAGCGTTAGTTGCTGCTTTGAATAAACGCGGCATCGACGATATCTTGGTCGTTGACCGGCTTGGCAGTGACCAGCGATGGAAAAACCTGGTCAACCTGCGATTTGCCGATTACCTGGACAAAGAGGAATTCCTCGAAATGGTGGCTGAAGACGTTTTGCCTTTTTCCGCTGAGGCCGTCTTTCATCTCGGCGCCTGTTCCTCGACAACCGAAACAGACGCGTCCTTTCTTATGGAGAATAACTTCGAATACACTCGGCAACTGGCCCAGTGGACGACCGAAGAAGGCATCAGGTTCATTTATGCCTCCAGCGCCGCCACCTACGGCGACGGAGAAAACGGGTTTGCTGATGACGAAGAAAAGCTCGAAACACTCAGGCCCCTTAATCCCTACGGTTATTCAAAGCAGTTGTTTGACCTGTGGGCGAAGCGCAATGGCCTGCTTGGAAAAATCGTCGGTCTGAAATACTTCAATGTCTTTGGCCCAAATGAATATCACAAGGCCGATATGCGTAGCTTCGTTCTCAAGGCCTTTGAGCAGATAAACACAACCGGCAAGGTGCGTCTTTTCAAGTCCCACAGGCCTGACTGCAAAGACGGTGAGCAGAAACGCGATTTCCTCTACGTCAAAGACGCGGTCGATATGACACTTTTCTTTTTTGATAATCCGGATGCCGCAGGTATCTTTAATCTTGGCGCAGGCGTCGCCCGTTCCTGGAATGATTTGGCAAAGGCGGTATTCGCCGCAATGGGCAAAAAGCCGAACATCGAATACATCGATATGCCCGACTCAGTCCGTAATCAATACCAGTATTTCACCGAAGCCGACATTACCAAACTCCGCGACATCGGTTACGAAAAACAAATCACCTCTCTTGAGGAATCTGTTAAGGATTACGTTCAAAATTATTTGGAAAGAGGAACCTATATTGTGGGGAATGATAAATGAATCGTCTTACGAAATATTTTCTGAGGGGTTTGCTGATATTTGTTCCCGCGGCGCTGACGATTTTTGCTTTTTTATGGGTTTTTACCAAGCTGGATACGGGCTTAAGAACCATTTTTAATATATCGATTCCCGGCCTTGGTATTATCGTGACAATCGTGGTGATATTTGTCGTCGGCTTTGTGGCGTCGAGCTTGCTTGGCAAAAAATTATTTGGCCTTGTTGAAAGCGCGTTTACAAAGACGCCCTTGGTTAAGATGATTTACTCGTCGGTTAAGGACCTCGTCGGGGCTTTTGCCGGCGATAAGAAGAAATTCGATAAACCAGTCGTGGTTGAGCTGATGCCCGGCGGGGCAAAGGCGCTCGGCTTTGTTACCAGGGAATCGCTTGGGTTTCTTGGTCTGCCGGGACATACGGCCGTGTATTTGCCGCAATCATATAACTTTGCCGGTGCTGTTCTGATATTCCCGTCGGCACAGGTCAAACCCCTGGAAATCGACAGTTCCGAGGCGATGAGATTCATCGTATCAGGGGGCATTTCAGGCGGGGGTCAATCTTAACGGGTCTAAGCGTTGCAAATCCTCTCAGGCAGGCGTATAATCGCCCCGGCTTGTTCGCCGACGGCGAATTTATTGATTTTTGTAAGGGTTTTTTGCAATGCAGATTCCGGAACAGTTGAAATTGCTCAAACGCGGCACGGTGGAGGTTTTCACAGAAGCCGAACTGGCCGAAAAACTTATTAATGCTGCCAAAGATAAACGTCAGCTCCGAATAAAGCTTGGCCTTGACCCCACAAGCCCCGATATTCACCTTGGTCATACCGTTGTGCTTCGCAAGATGCGTCAGTTCCAGGACCTCGGCCACAAAGCCGTTTTGATTATCGGCGATTACACCGCCCGCATTGGCGACCCCACAGGCCAGAATACTACCCGCCCGATGCTCTCGCCCGAACAAATCGATAAAAACGCAAAGACATATTTCGACCAGGCGGGCAAAATCCTTGATACCTCCCCCAACAAACTCGAAGTCCAGCATAACTCCGAATGGCTTGCCAACCTTCATCTTGCTGACATTATTAAACTTGCCGGCAATATGACCGTTGCGCGGATGCTCGAACGAGATACATTTGAGATTCGTTATAAGAAGGGCGACGCGATAGGCGTCCACGAATTTTTGTATCCGCTTATGCAGGGCTATGATTCCGTCGCCATTAAAAGCGACGTCGAACTCGGCGGCACAGACCAGACCTTCAACAATCTTGTCGGCAGAGACCTTCAGCGAGTAAACAATCAATCCCCGCAGATTGTTATTACCTGTCCCATTCTTGTCGGCTTAGACGGCAAAGAGAAGATGAGCAAATCGAAGGGTAACTACATAGGCGTTACCGACCAGCCCAACGATATGTTCGGCAAGGTTATGAGCATCTCCGACGATATGATGGCAAATTATTTTACTCTGCTTACTGATTTGCCCGCTGAAAAAATCGCTGAACTGACCAATTCGCAGAAGACCCACCCCAAAGAAGCGAAAGTTTTGCTGGCAAAAACGATTATCTCGCAGTTTTACGATTCAGCAGCCGCCGATTCGGCTGCGGAACAGTTTGAAAGGGTTTTTGCCCAGAAGCAACTGCCCGATGAAATGCCGGAATTCAAACTAACTGCTGAGCCGGTTTCAGTCAAGCAGTTGCTAATTACCTGCAAACTTGTTGAATCGGGCGGCGATGCCAAGCGTATGTGCGCGCAATCAGCCGTAACTATCGATGGCCAAAAAGTTGCAGACCCAAATGCTCAAATCACCCCCGCAACCGGTATGACTATCCAGGTTGGCAAACGAAAGTTCGCGAAAATTAAAGTGAATTAAACTTCGGCGAAATGAAAGTATCGAGGTTTGGTCAAAAGATAAAACGCAGGTCGGGAATCAGCCAGTTAATGGTTGATATGGGCGAGGGGCTAAAGGCAGGCGTTGATGTTCTGATGCTCGGAGGAGGCAACCCGTCGCATATACCTGAAGTGGACAGGGCTTTTCGACAATGTATGAGCGGTCTTCTTGCGAAAGAAGGCGCATTCGAGCGAGCTGTCGGCGATTATGACCCGCCGCAGGGCAATAAGGAATTTATCGAAGCAATCTGTGGATTGCTGCGGGCTGAATGCGGGTGGAATCTCAAGCCGGGCAATATCGCTCTTACGGCCGGCAGTCAGTCGGCGTTCTTCATACTTTTCAATATCTTCGCGGGCGAGTTTGAAGACGGCTCAAAAAAGAAAATTTTGCTGCCGCTTGCCCCCGAATACACCGGCTACTGCGACGTGGGTTTTACTGATGGCTTTTTTGTGGCGAATAAGCCCGATATCGAACATATCGATGAGCATACCTTCAAATATCATGTGGATTTTGACCGGCTTAATCTGGACGAGGACATTGGTGCGATTTGCATTTCAAGGCCTACCAACCCCACGGCCAATGTGCTGACCGATGCCGAGGTCGCCAAGCTCGATTTGCTTGCACGAGCCAAGGGTATCCCGCTGATAATCGACAACGCATACGGCTCGCCTTTCCCGAATATAATCTTTACCGATGCAAGACCCCTCTGGAATGAAAATACTATAGTTTGTATGAGCTTGTCGAAGTTCGGGCTTCCCGCGACGCGGACGGGCATTGTCATCGCTCACGAAGAAATTATCGAAATGGTTTCGGAGATGAACGCGGTGATGAGCTTGAGCACGGCCAGTTTAGGTGCTGTGATTGGGACCGAACTTGTGCGAACAGGCGAGCTGGTTCGACTTTGTAAAGATGTGATAAGACCCTATTATCAGGACAAGGCAAAGTGGGCGGTTGCCAAAATTTGCGGGCTGCTCGACGGAATTGATTTTCATATTCACAAGCCGGAAGGGGCATTCTTTTTATGGCTCTGGCTGCATGGCTTGAAAATTACCGATGCCGAATTGTATCGCCGGCTGAAAAAACGCGGCGTTCTCATAGTTCCCGGCCATTACTTTTTCCCTGGTCTTGAAGATGACTGGGAGCACAAACAGCAGTGCATTCGCATAAGCTATGCTCAGGATATTGACAAAGTTGCCGTTGGTCTAAAAATTATCGCCGACGAAATCATGCTCGCCTGTAAAGAAGGTTAGGTCTGCCTGCTGTGCGCAAGGTAAGCGACTATGCGTTTGTCGTAAAGATGTCGCGGGTGATGTCCTCGCCTGCGTTGCAGGTATAGTAGTGCTCCATCGCCTTCTGACCTTTGCTTTCGAACATCTTTGCTGAGGAGAATGTGCCGCTTTTCAGCAGGATGGCGATGACTATGCACGCGGCAACGTTGGCGAATGAGTGTTTGTACTTGGAGCATCTTTCGATAATGCTCAGGTCGGGGCGGATGTTTCGGAGACGTTCAGCTTCGGCTGTTGTTCTCAGGCAGTGTTTGAGCACGCCGATTGCCTGGGTATTGGCTCGCATCAGCAAATCAAGATTGTGCGGCTGGGATTTTAACAGGGATATTGCGAGTTCGACATTGCCGAGGTGCGCCATTCGTCGCCGGCACCGCGGGCAATTTGCGATGTGGTTTTGTATCCAGTGCCGGTCGGGGCTGAAACTGTCGGCCAGCAGCCGAAGTACCCGGTCTCTAAGTTGTCTGCAACAGGTTTTTCCCTTCGCGGCCCACATATTATTACCTTGTTTCCTTTCTCATCCAGGCGGCTAAAAACTGGACTGCTTTGCATCTGTAAACTCTCGCAGTCGCAGCCGTGATTCCCAATATTTTTCCGACCTGCTCATACGGCAAGTCTCCCAGGTCGTGCAGGGTTACGACGTCACGGAAATGCTCCGGCAACTCTGCGATACCCGCTCTTAACGCCTCAGTCAGATACCGCGTATCAAGCTCAGCGGCGGGTGAGTTCATATTGCGCTGGGCGGTTATTTTCGGCGGAAGATTATTTTTTTCGACAAGTTTATGTCTCAGGATTGATATGGCTATGTTACTTGCCGAGCGAAAGACATACGCCTTTACATTTTCCGGCTTGCATCCGTGTTCGTGATGTGCGAGTTTCAGGAACGTATCCTGATACGCGTCGCAAACGTCCTGCTCATTGCCGAGTATCCGCCAGAGCATATTGATCAATTCCCGGCCGTGTCGCTGCATTGCGCAGAGGACCCACCCCTGCGTCTGTTCCAACGCCTTTGGGATTGGAATATCCCACAACAACTCGATGCTGACAGCCCTGCCAGTCATAATTTCTCCGATTATTAAGACGTGCTGCCTGACATTATGTTAACACCAATTCGGTACTCAATGGCGAAAAAAATGTTTTTTCGGATAACATTTTGTCCTGCCTGCGCGTCTGAATCTACAGGAGGTGTTAGGGAAAAACGGTAATATGTTTGTTAAGGGTGTGAGGAAATGGCTTTAACTCTTTATAGAGGCAAAACTTACAAGCAAAAGGCACAGCTGGGCGACGTGGTTACCCTTGTGGATGAGTTGCTCACAAAGGCCGTGGATGTCGGTGCCAGCGATATTCATTTTGAGCCGACCGGCGCCGAGCTGGTGGTAAAATTTCGTCTTGACGGGTTGCTGAACGTGGTTGAATCACTGCCAAAATCAATCTCGGACAACGTAATTGCCCGGTTGAAGGTTTTGGGCGGGCTTCTGACGTATCGCAATGATTTGCCGCAGGAAGGACGAATGGAAATCAACAACAGTTGCGAGAACGTTGTTGACCGACGGCTCTCGGTATTCCCAACAATATACGGCCAAAGAGCCGTAGTTAGAATCTTTTATAATAACGTGCAGTTGACAGACCTTGAACAACTGGGGTTTTCGCCGGCGATATATGCTGCGTTGAAACAAACCGCCTGCACTAATCAGGGCGTTCTGCTGGTGACGGGGCCGGCCGGCAGCGGCAAAAGCACTACCCTGGCCGCTGTTCTGAGGCACATCCAGAAACAGTTTCCGGGTAAAAGCATCGTTACGCTGGAGGACCCCGTGGAGATTCGACTCGATGGCGTTACCCAGGTTCAAATCACCCCTTTTGGTCCGATGACGTTTCCGACGGCCCTGCGTTCGCTTCTTCGCCAGGACCCGCAGGTCCTGATGATAGGCGAAATTCGCGATGCCGAGACAGCGAAGATAGTGATTGAGGCGGGTCTTACGGGGCATCTGCTTATGAGCACGATGCACAGCGGTTCGGCTGCGGCAGCGATTCTGCGACTTTTGGAGATGAGTATCGAGCCATACCAGGTTACATCAAGTGTTTCGGCGGTTCTCAATCAACGGCTCGTTCGCCGATTATGCGGCAAATGCAAAAAACAAACAGCCGCTGGCGATTGCGAACCAGTTGGATGCGATGAATGTTTTGGAACGGGATTCAAAGGCAGGATGTTGATAGCGGAACTGGTCCGGCTCGACAGCCCGCTGCGAAAGGCGATTCTTGCCAGGACCGACACCGACGAGATTGAGAAAATTCTGCGTGATAAAGGTAACGCCGGTATGCTTGAAGACGGCAAACGATTGGTCGCCGACGGTCTGACCACGCGAGATGAGCTGGATAAGGTATGCGGTTCTGCCGGGGACATTTGACAGGTCGATATTAAGACGGGAGATTTAAAGATGGCGACGTTCGAATATAGTGCGATGACGGCCTCGGACCGGCTGATGAAAGGAATTATCGAAGCCGGGTCGGTGCAGGAAGCGACCGAATTGCTCGAGCAGATGCGGCTCAAGATCAATTCGCTCGAAAAAGCCAGGCCCGAAAGGCCGAAAACGCTTATCGCCAGAACGGAGTTTTTGCTTTTTAATCAACAGCTTGCCTCGCTTACGAAGGCGGGGATTCCTTTGGAAAAAGGACTGCGAGAGTTGTCGAAGGACGTGGCTTCGAGGCCGATGCGCAAGTTGATAGATTCGATTGCCATCGACCTTGAAGCGGGGATGAGCATTGAACGGGCCTTTGAGAAGAGGAAACAGCATTTCCCGCCTCTTTATGCGCGGATACTCAAGGCCGGCGTCGAGACGGGCCGGCTCAGCGAGATGCTGACGAGCTTGAACAGGCACATCGAGATTACCAACCAGACAAGGCGGATAGTATTCGAAGCGACGGCCTATCCGGCGGTCGTCTTTGTTATGGGTTCTGTTATTATGACTTTTGTGCTCGTGTTTTTGATTCCAAAATTCGGGAGTATTTTCAAAGAAATGCTGGGAGGGAATCAACTGCCTGCGGTGACGCAGTTCGTTTTATCTATGTCGGGGCACGTTTTGTATTTCTGGCTGGTGATTGGTTGTCTGGTTGTTGCAATTTTTGGAATCAATGTGATTCTCCGGTCCTTCCCGGAAGGGCGATGTATTAGGGAAGCGATAATATTGCGCATACCAGCATTCGGGCCTTTGTATCACAGCACCATATTGAGCAAGATGGCCGAGGCAATGGCGATGATGGTCTCGGCCGGCTGTGATATGCCAACGTGCTTTCGGCTTGGGCCTGATGCGACGGGCAGCGAAATACTGACAAAAGAAGGTAACTTTATCGCCGGGCAAATTGAGAAGGGGGCCGGCATTCTCGACGCTGGGCAATTCTGCAGGGTTATGCCGCGATTTTTCCTGTATTCGATTCAATTAGGTTCGCAGCGAAATGAGTTGCAGGACAACCTGCAAAGTTTAGGCGATATGTATGCCCAGCAGGTTCGAAGCGCCCAGACACGCCTGCAGGGGTTGCTGCTGCCTGTTATGATTATTTTTGTGGGCTTTTTCATAATGATGTGCATCCTTGCTATGTTTTTGCCAATGATAAAGATAATTTCAACTCTTAGTATGTAGAGTGATTGGATTATGCTGATTGGTTTGGCAATTGTGCTGATGGTTGCCTCCGGTGCGCTTGCCTTTTACAGGCCGGGCCTGGGGTTTGTCACAGGCATTATACTTAGCGTGGCTATGGCGGTATTTGGCGCCGCATTCGAATTAGTGGAAATTTTTGGCGCCGCATTTTTTGTATTTTTTACGACGCTGTTGATAATTGCTTTCGGCCCTCGCAGAGATGATTCCCAATGGCCCAAAACCTGGGCGGGAAGGATTCTGTTGGCCTGTTTCCTGATTTTATTTACGATGGGTGCCTTTGTGTCGTTGGGAACCTGGGGCGGATTTGGGCTTGTTTTTGTGCAGTTATTTATATGGGCGGTAATCGGCGCGTTTGCTACGTCGGAGCTGGCCAGGTCTTCTTATGTGATAACCACGATTGGTGCGAGTATGAGGCAGAATCTCCCGCTGCCTATGGTGCTGGAGATGGCCGCGGTCGGTCAGGATTACAAACGAGCGGGCATACTTCGAAATATAAAGAAATGGCTTGTAGAGGGGTACTCTTTGAGTGAATCGCTCAGGCGCGGATATCCTAAGTGCCCCGGCTATGTTACGGCGATGGTTGCGGCAGGAGAGCGAATCGGGCAGATTCCACAGGCGATTGGCGCTTTGGAGCAGGACTTGGTCGCAAAGGCGAGCACCAGCAAAAAGATCAGGCATACTCCCACGTTTTATCCGCCGATAGTGCTGCTTTTTATTGTTATACAGGTATTCCTGATTATGGTGTTTATCATGCCTAAATTTCGCGAGGTACTGATGGAGATAGGCGGGGATGCGCAATTCCCGGCAGCGACAAAGACGTTGGTGACAATTGCTGATTTTTTTACAAAGGGTCCTGGTTCGTGGTTCGGCCTGGGGTTGGCCTTACTGGTTTTGGTCTGGGGTGTTGTTTATATTCGCGTCAGGTCCAGGCCCCGTCGAGTTGAAAAGCCGTATCGGATTTCCCGCATATGCGATTTTTTAAAGTGGCATCTGCCTTTTATTCGGGGGTATGAGTGGTGTATCGCAATGCAGCGAATTGCGGGGCTGCTTCGGCTTTCGCTTAATGCCGGCTGCACGGTCAACGAGGCGATAGCCAATACACTCCGGCTGGATATTAACGAATGTTTCAAAAGAGGATTGAAAGAATGGCTTGCGAGGGTCGAGCGAGGGGATGATATAGGTCAATCCGCTCAGCAGTGTGGTATGGGTAGCGCTATGGCGTGGGCTTTTGCGGATGTGCATAACCACCGAAATACTCTCGATATTCTTGAAACGCTTGAGACGTCGTATCGCTGGGGCTACAGCCGGGCAGCCGCATTGGCAAGGTTCATAATCGGCCCCTGCGAGACGCTTTGCCTGGGACTTATGGTGGGGTTCATAATGTATGCTATTTTTGCTTCGATAGTCGCGGTGATATACGTTACGGCAAGTTCGGTTATGCCCTGATTGGATGAAAGACGAAATAAATGACCACTAAACATGTCAGATATTGCGGCCTGATGATGACGGAGTTGATTGTGTCGCTGACGATTCTGGGGATGCTTATGATTGCCTTCGCGATATCGCTGGATGGTTTCAGACGGCTGAACTACTACCAGTTCACAAGGCAACGCTGTGTGTCGGCGGCGCAGGCGACGCTCGACAGCGTCGCCGTCACTGGTAAGGCGATTAACGAAGCCGATACGAACCGGCTGTGGCCCGGCGTGATTATTAAAATTGACGAATCGGAGGGGACGGGCCAGTGGAAAGGATTGAAATTGATTAGTGTGTCGGCCTGCAGCGCTGCTCAAAACAAAAAGGTAGAAATCCGCTTATCGAGATATTTCTCGAAAGGTGATATCGCGATAAGCAAAGCAGGCGATATACCTGCTTTGCAGGAGCGTTAAGATGCGCAAGGGTTATTTGCTTGTCGAAGTTATGACGGTATTGTTTATTTTAGTACTGGTCTCGGCGACTCTGGATCGCTTTTGGGGGACACTTGCATTCGACTTGCCGAGGGACTCCCGGCTTATTCAGGAAAACCGTACCCTTAACAATGTTGTTAGCCATATCCGGGCTGATGTCGTTTCAGCAAAAACCTTGTCGGAGTCCGTCAATGGCCCTAACGAACCTAATATGCTGTTGATGGAAATGTCGGATGGTGTGATTTCTTATAAGTTCAGCAATGGTCGGATTCTTCGCAGTTTTGTCGGTGGCGCCACAGGCGCAGCATCCGGGGATATAGTGTGGTCGGTTCCCCACGGCAGGATTGAGTGGCGGGTCTGGCAAAGAAACAAAGCAGGTTATGCGGTCGAGGTAAGTGCTTGCATCGAGGATGAAAAATTCGGCCAGATAAGGAAAAAAATGGCCAACAACAATTTGTTTTTTGCCGGCGCGTTAAGGGAAGCTGCTGAATGAATACCAGAAAGACAAAACCCAATGGTTTCGTTATGCTTTTTGTCATTGTTATCCTTGCCCTGATTGGGATGTATATGATTGTCCTGGCCTCCGATGCGAATATCTTTCTGTTTCAGGCCGACCGGGCATATCTTGAGGCGTGCCAGCAGAACCTTACCGCAAGCGGGTTGAATTGGGCAAAGAAGAATGTCGGTACCTCAAAAACGGCAATCGGTCCAATTGAACTTGATACTTCCGATATGAGGATTAAAAACGCGGTCTTGAGAGTTAAATTGACCACCGGAGAGAAGGGCAAATCACAAGTCGAAATAAACACGTCCTGCAACAAAGCCAAGCAACGGCTCAGTTCTGTAAAGAAATTCACCCTTAAGTCCCAGCCATAGAGCCAAAAGCCGGACAGCACTCCTACCTGCCGGAAATGGACAAATGGGCGGTACAGGACTTGAACCTGTGACATCCTGCGTGTAAGGCAGGCGCTCTGGCCAACTGAGCTAACCGCCCCGATATTGGCAGGATACAGGTTATAGCCGCTTGCGTCAATATCCTTGATGGTTTATACTCCCATCCGGCATAGACAATGGTTATCTGGAGGTGCGTTATGACGGTATTTGAGGTTATTAAAAAGAGATACTCGTGCAGGACTTATCAGGATAAGCCCATTGAGCAGGACAAGCTTGACCAGATATTCGAGGCGGCCAGACAGGCGCCATCGGCCAAGAACCTGCAGGACTGGCGATTTGTTGTCGTAACCGGCAAAAAAATTAAGCAGCAGGTTACCGGTTGCACGAACCATCAGGATGCGTTCGGGCAGGCCGGCGCGATTATCGCGGCTTGCAGCGTTTGCGGTGAGACAATGAAGTGCGGCCAGCGGATTGCCCCGATTGACGTGTCCATTGCTCTGGAGCATATCGCCCTTATGGCGACGGAGCTTGGCCTAGCAACCTGCTGGATTGGCTCATTTGATGCAGAAAAGGTAAGACAGGTTCTGGAAATCCCGAAAGATGTTGCTATAATTGAGTTGATGGCTCTTGGTTATCCCGCTGACGGCAGCAGGCAAACCACACGGGAGCCGATGAAGAGTATTGTCTGCCGCGATAAGTGGCAGTTTTAGCATAAGTATTGGGGACGTGGTGTAACGGGAGCACACCGCGGTCGCATCGCGGGAATGAGGGTTCGATTCCCTTCGTCTCCATTCTGCGTCGCTCGCCGGCTGGCGAGTGACGCAGAATGTCCTCCGTAGCTTTAGCGAAGGAGGATACTCGTTTCAGTCTTGTCCTTTCAGCAGGAAAATAATTAACAATGAAATACGTCTATCTTCTCGAAAGTATTTCTCATCCGGGTCAACATTATATTGGAATAACTACATATTTCCGGACACGCTTAAAAGAGCATAATGCCGGAAGGTCTTCGCATACAGTCAGGTTTCGACCTTGGCAGACAGTTGTTGTTATTCGCTTCGATGACAATAGGGAAGCAAATGCCTTTGAAAAGTATCTCAAATCCGGTTCAGGTCACGCCTTTGCCAATCGCCATTTTTGGTAAGGTGTCGGGAGTTTCTTCACGCTCGTTTTTCTTGGCAAGCTGTTCAGGGATTCTGATAGAGCAGCGTAGCGAGTACGGCCTGGTTTGGTTCTGTGGCTCTGCGTTTTGCAATTTCCCTGTGAGCGGCGAAAACGTTCATAGAATGTTCTATCGTGATGTCTTTTTCCCGCTGAGCAATATCGCGGTGCCATTCAGCGAAGGCCCTGGTTTGCTTATCAATCTCGTTGGCGTCTAATACACTGCTGTGTTCGGCCTTTTGCCGTTCAAAGTTCTCCAGCGATTTTACGAATAAATCCTTTTCCTTTCGCAGGTCCTCCAGTTGCTGGCTTGTTCTGCTGAGGTTCTCAATGGCAATATCGAACCGGGAAACAGGCGGAGGACTGCTCGGTGTTTTGCAGCCGGCGATTATCAATAAGCATATAATGATAGCTGTCTTTCTCATTGTTGAATCTCACCTGTATTTGAACGGTATTCCCGTAACATTATATATTTTCGTAGTCCTGAATCAAGCCCAAACTCTGGTGTTTGACGGGGCCGGTTTCATCAGGTATAATTACGGCGATATTGATGGTTATACAAAACAATTTACGTTTGGAAGGCGCATTGAGTTATGATTAAAAACACGGTTGTTGATGTTTTTAGACCCGATGAGAAGGTTTCGGCGGTTTTATATGATGCGATTGTTATCATTTGTGGATCGCTGATACTTTGTCTGAGCGCACAGGTGAAAGTGCATCTTCCGATTAGTCCGGTCCCGATTACCGGGCAGACCTTCGCTGTTTTGATGCTGGCTGCGATGCTCGGTTCCAGGCGGGGCGGCCTGACGGTTATTGCGTATCTTATGGAAGGGGTTGCAGGTCTTCCTGTCTTTGCAGGCGGGATTGGCATTGCTGTTTTAATTGGTCCGACCGGCGGCTATCTTGTGGGCTTTGTTGCTGTGGCGTATGTGGTCGGCAAATTAGCCGAGATGGGCTGGGATAGACGGGTCAGCACGACCATACTCGCGATGCTCGCGGGCGAAATCGTGTTATACACATTTGGCGTGTGCTGGCTTGCGATAATGACCAATATCAGGGCAGCGCTGGTAATCGGTCTGTATCCTTTTATCGTTGGTGATATTCTGAAAATAGCTCTTGCAACGGCTGTTTTACCGGCCGGCTGGAAACTGCTGAATTACTTGAAAACAAAAGACACGCAATAGCAGGCGGGAAACGATAAATCGACTACTTTGCCCCTGCGTCGGAGTTTTGCCGATACAGGGTATCCAACTGGTTTTTGCTTTCGTTCAAGCTGTTTTGGACGCTTTCTATTTCGACTTTGGACAGCGACCTCTGTCCCTGAATGGTTGTCAGTTCTGACTGAATGGCATCGAGGTTTAGCTTTGTTTTGTTCAGGTCGCCCTGGATTTTTTCCATATCGGTTTTTGACGCCGCGATGCGATTCTGGATGCGGGCGAATTCCGCCTTTGCCCCGGCAAGTTGTTCCTGCATCGCTTTTAAGCTTTGGTTTGCGCTGGTCAGGTTGTTATATCTCTTTTGAATGCTTGTATATTCTGCGTTGAGGTCATCTAACTTTGTTTTGGCATCCATATAAAGCCAGAATACGCTGACTACGATGATGATAAGCCCAACGGTTAGGCCCGCGGTAAATAATTTCGATGCGGTTGTCACGCGAGGTTTGATGGTTTTGCCCGCGGTTTCCGCGAAGTCGTCGGTTTCAAATTCGCTCAACTGCTCGGCGGAGACATCTACGACAAACTTTTGCCCCTTGAATTTTCTTATCTGGATGACCCCGAGTTGACCCTGCTGTTCGATTATGTCGCTGGAAATTCCCTGCCGTGCGGCGTATTCATCTAAGGGAACAAGCGTCCGCTTGAAATGAGAAGACGACTCGGTTTTTTGCACGGCCGTATTACCTGCGGCTGTTTCTTTATCAGGTGTTGAGCGAGAATTTAGCTGGTTATTATCCATACTTTCCGGCTTACAGCCCATGGCTATGTAAACAACGATAATCTACCAGCGATAATCGCATAATGCCAGAAAAAAGCGGCTCGCCCAAAATCCGGTGTGTGGATTGTTTGCTCTCAACTCAGATAACGAAGGTTTTCACAACTGAAAGCTTATTTTTTATCGAAGCTCGCGTTCTGCAAATCGTCGAGCGTTTCAAGAACCATTGGTATGTGAACGTAAGCAGGTCCGCCCGCCATCACCACCGCCACCGACGCGGCTTCGAGAATCTGCTGCCGGGTAGCTCCGCTTTCCAGACATTTCTGCACGTGGGAACGGATACAAGGCGGACAGTGCATCGCCACGCCTATGCTTAGTGCGATGAGTTCCTTTTCCCTGTTTGTCAATGCGCCGTCTTTCATCACTTTTTGAAATAGTCCGCCGAATCCCTGCAATGTGTCAGGAATTTCGGTTTTTAATTTATCGATATCCGTCTTGAACTTCGCGAAAAATTCTCTCGTCTTGTCCATTTTAATCCTTGCAGCAGTTAGTGATTAAATTTTCTTAAACGCCTCGCCAAGCGATTCAATAACATCCGTGGCGATTAAGCTTATTTGCCCGAATTTCTTTGCCGCGATGTCCCCAGCCAGCCCGTGAACATAAACGCCGAGTACCGCCGCGTCAAAGTTGCTCAACCCCTGGCCGACTAAGGCAGTTATTACGCCTGTAAGAACGTCGCCCGTTCCGCCCGTGGCCATACCAGGATTGCCCGTTTTATTCACATATAATTTTTCACCGTCAGTAACTATAGTGCCTTTCCCCTTAAGTACGACGGTCGTCCCGGTTTTGTTTGCCATTTGCATTGCCTGGGTTTTCCTGTCCGCGGGCAGGAGAGTTCTGAAAAGTCCCGCCCATAGTCGTTTCATTTCACCCGGGTGAGGCGTCAAAATAATGTTGGCTTTGCTTTGGCGAGGCCAATCGTTTATCTTGCTGAGATTATTCAGCCCGTCGGCATCGATAACCAGACGCAATCCTTTTTGTTCCAGCAGTCGTTGAAGCACCGAACTAACGCCCTGTGTAATACCAAGCCCCGGCCCAAAGGCGATACAGTCATTGTCAGGAATCAGGTTAAGTATTGTATTAATGGCGCTTGCGGCAATTCTGCCCGCGTTATCTTCCGGCAGGGGGATGGTTGTGAAGGATGGCTCTATCGACGCGACAATCGGCAGGATGCTTTTAGGTGTTGCCACCCGTACCAGTCCCGCGCCGGCTCGCAACGCGGCCCTTCCGGCAAGAGCCGCCGCTCCGCTCATACCGATACTGCCCGCGATAATGCAAACCTTGCCGAAATCGCCCTTGTGTGCGTCCGCCGCTCGTGGTTTGAGCCGAGGAATTTTCGTTACTTTACGCATAATTGTCTCAGTCCTGTTTCTCGTCTATCTTTTTGTTTATTAGTGTGGCAGTTACAGCCGCGGAAAAACCGTTGTCGATATTCACAACTGTTACGCCAGATGAGCAACTATTGAGCATCGTCAAAAGGGCGGAAAGCCCCTCGAAACTTGCGCCGTAACCGACGCTGGTGGGTACGGCTATTACCGGGCAGCTTACAAGTCCGCCCACAACACTGGCAAGAGCGCCTTCCATTCCCGCCACTACGATTATGACGTTGGCTTGCTGCAGTTTTGGCACGTGAGAAAGCAATCGGTGCAGGCCCGCTACGCCCACGTCGCAAACCAGTTCCGTCCGTTGCCCCATAATCTCGGCGGTAACTTTGGCCTCGGAAGCGACGGGTAAATCGGCTGTGCCTGCGGTTACTATCGGCAGGACCGACTTCGATGGCGTAAGCTGCTTTTGTTCGAGGACGATCGCTCTCGCTGATTTTTCATATCGGGCGAGGGGAAATTGACCCGTTTTTGCGATTGCTTCAAAAACTTCTTCCCCGGCCCTTGTGGCTAATACGTTATTGCCCTTCGCCGCAAGCGCAGTGAAAATTTTGATTATCTGTTCGTTTGTCTTGCCGGGGCAGTAAATCACCTCAGGAAAACCCTGTCGAATATGACGATGGTGGTCAACGCGGGCAAAGCCGAGGTCTTCATAAGGCAAATGGCGAAGCTTCTCGACCGCCTCGTCGATTGTTACATCGTTGTTTTTGACTTGCTGAAGCAATTTTTTTAATTGTTCCGGCTGAATATGATTACTCCTTAACCGTTTGCTTTTGGTTCAAGCGTCAGGTCTGCGAACAGACCCGCTTTGTATTTATGATATGCAAGCGAAGCTACCATAACCGCGTTGTCCGTGCAATATGCTTTAGGTGCGACCAGCAGCTTTTTCGCTGGTCTATATGATTCGCACATTTTCGCAAGGGCGGCCCGCAGCGAGCTGTTAGCCGCGACGCCTCCGCCCAATAAAACGGTCTTTGCCCTTACGCTGTCGATTGCCCTTTGGGTTTTTTCTATCAACACGTCAATCACCGCCGATTGAAATGATGCCGCGATATCGGCGATTTCCTGTTTGCTCATCGAATCAACTTTGGATTGTCCCTTCATTTCCTGCCCCCGGCAGTGATAAAGCACCGCTGTTTTCAGACCGCTGAACGAAAAATCAAGTGAATCAGCCCCAAGCATCGAACGCGGAAAATCTATCGCGTGCGGATTGCCCGTTTGCGCCGCATTTTCAATCGATGGGCCGCCCGGGTAGGGCAATCTCAGAATAGTGGCGACCTTATCGAATGCCTCACCCGCCGCATCATCTATACACCGGCCAATCAATTTTAATTCGAGTGGTGATTCGCAGTCGTAAAGGCAGGTGTGCCCGCCGGAAACGATCAGTGCGATTGCCGGCAACTGTAAATCCTGTTCCGCTATCATCGCCGACTGCAGATGAGCGTGCAAATGATTGACCGCTATCAATGGCTTATCCCAGACCAAGCTCAGTGTCTTTGCCGCTGTTACGCCCACTACCAGCGCGACAGCCAGCCCCGGCTGGTTTGCGACCGCGATTGCGGAGATGTCATCTTTGGTAACGTTAGCGGCGTTAATCACCTCGGTTATCACGGGGTAGATATTCTCGATATGGGCGCGAGAGGCGATTTCGGGAACGACCCCGCCGTATTTCTCGTGCAATTTGGCCTGGGAGGTTACGATCGATGATTTTACGGTTTTACCGTCGGCGACAACCGCCGCGGCTGTCTCATCGCAGCTTGTCTCGATACCGAGGATGTTAATTGTTTTTTCAGGCATAATCGGGATATTAGCCCAATAGCAGGGGGCTGTCAACGCGGCCGGGCGAGCAGAAGAACTTGTTTGCAGATGCTTTTGCAGACGTGCGGCAGCGAAAACCGAATTGGAATCAGTTCAGCCAGCACAAAATCGGTGCAGACGGTTTTCGGAAATTGGTCACCCATGATTTCGATATCATCATAAGTTGCACAGCCAAAGCCCATTTGCTTTGCGGTTCTTACGATGGGCAGCTTGTCGCAGTCGAGATTTATCAGTTTGCTGCATACTATTTCACAGGCCACCGGCTCTGTTCCTCCGATTAGCCAGCCAAGCGGCCTTGCCCTGCCGTTGATTGGCCCCGGGCCGTCCATTGCGATGACGCCGTCGATGATGGTCAGGGCGGGGTTTAGTAATTTATATATCTCAATAATCAGCCTGCAGAATTTCTTTTCATTGCTGCCCTTTGCGAAATGCCAGTATACCTTCCACTTGCCGCTTACACAGCCGAACATATTTTTCACCGCGAATGTTGCCACAAGCTGCTGATGTGTTTTGAATTTTGGCAGGTTGATAATTTTATCGGCATCAAGGGCAACCGAGCTTATACCTACATCGACGCCAGCTATCTGACACTTTACCGGCTTATCTAATTGCCTGACGGGGACACCCAGTTTCTTCAGCGGCTCATCGAGTCCCAGCACATTAACGCATTTAAAGACATCTCCCCACGCCGGCGAATCTCCCACAAAGGGCCTTGCGCCGAAATCCTTAAGTATCTTGGCGGTTTCTATGATGACCGCGGGGTCGGTTTGCGTGGCGCAATGGCGTGGCTTTGGGGCAATAAAGTTTGGCTTCAGAAGGACACTGTCGTTTCTTTTCACAAATCGTCCGATTCCGCCGAGCAATTCAAATTGTCTGGCGATTGCGTTGGCAACGACAGATTCTCCGTATTCGGTGCAGTGTGTCAGCGCTACTGTCGGTTTAGTCGGCATGTTTAAAAAATAGATACGCAGACCAGCAGGAAAACCCTTATGGCCGGCTCAGGCCCGGGCTTAATAAAGAATCGGTCCGCCGCGGTGATTTCATCCGGCTTGTATTCGCGAGGGCATAACATGACAAAATCGCCCGGCTTCATAATCGCGGAAAAACCCGCCGAATAAATTCGTAAGTCATTTTCCCTGATTCGTTCCGCAAGTGCAGGCGCAACTCCCTCGGTCTCAGCCAGAATTGCCGGGACAACGTGGATACTTGCCAGTTGTCTTATGTTCACCGTTGATGAACTTGTCCTGTCTGTTCTGGGTGACATAGAAGAACTGATGATTTGCCTTGCGAATACCTGTAGTCCGATGTTTCCAGGCCCGACCTCGGCGTTCTTAACGGTTCCCTGGCGGTCGATATAGGAGATGATTATCTTGTGCGGCATTCGGGTTATATGAAGCAGTTCGGGCTGGTTATCCGACATTAACAGCGAGGTGGTGGGCAGGTTTTTTGCGTTTGCGGATTTTAACATCTCGCTTACTTTATTAAATGTGGCGAATTCACCCATAGCGGCTCGCAATCCGTTTGCCGTGAAACTATTGGAGTCGTTGTATCGCAGTGAACCGGGTTCCAGCATTCGCCAGATACCGTCCAGAGATGCGATGTTCTCCGCCGGCAGTTCATAACTTACGACTTCGATATTGGTAGTATGCAGAACTTTCGGCTGGACACGCTTGCCGGTCGACGCCAAGTCGCCGATTTTGATGCCTTTGATATCCGGCCCCTTCTGAGTGTAGGCGCAGCCCGCCGGCAGCGTAATCGCCGAACAGACGAACAATATTTGGACCAGACGAGTCATAAGTATAGGTTAGCCGGTGAGGAAATAACTGTCAACCAACAGGATGCCGGGATTATTTTGCGTCTTTGGCGAATTGTCGAATCCGGTCAAAAAACGGCGTCCGTTTTTGTTCGACGCAGGCGACAGCGTAAAGGTACATCGCAGCCGACCAGCTTTGCCAGTCCTCGCCGTGAAGAACGCCGTCCTGTGCCTTTATCCATTCGTTGAATCCGAATTCCACGTCTGCTACCCTGGCCGGCCGTAACAGTTCCGTCAAATCAATCAGTTTCTTTGCCGCAAGCTCGTGTTTGCCCGCGGCCACAAGCGCAGCAACATAAAACCCGCACACAAAAGGCCAAATCCCCCCGTTGTGGTATTCGCCAGGCTTGTTGTATTTCGCGTATCTTGCAACCCAGTCGGGGTCCCCAGGCCTGACGTATGGGAAAAAATTCGGCGGCAGATTCACCGCCAACTCCCCCTTTTTTTTCATCGACCTGCATTCCGCCTCGACCCATGATATGATTCTGCGTGCCCTTGAGGTTGATGCGAGTCCCGTAAGAATCGCAATACTGTTGCCTAACAGGTCAAAGCGTTCGCTTCTATAGACCTTGTAAGCCCACATCGCGTAATATGGCTTGTTCGGCAGGACAAGTCCTTCGTGTATGTGCCGGTTTTGCCTGTCGCCTCTGACGGAAAATCGTCCCATCTGCTCTTTGAGTTCCGCTGCTCGCCGGTGCTGGCCGAACAAATGCAGATAGGCATATACGAGGGTGTTTACATACAGACCATACCCCAGCACCCACTGTTCATCCCGCCAGTCGCTTGTCGGCAATTGCGCGACGAGAACGCGGTTGGTGGGGCTTTGATGTTCCATCCAGAGCATTGCCTTGCGGACTGTCTGCTCAAGAAAATTTTTCTTGCCTGTTACCTGCCTGAACAGCGCGGTCGCCATCAGGAACAGGGGGGTGCAGTCGCTTGAGCCGCGGTCTTCACGGTCGTGAACCAATGACGGGATGTGCCCCTGCGGACTTTGATTGTGGGCGATGGTTTCGAGTGTTTTTTGCAGGGATTTGATTAGCTCGGCATTTCCTGTCAGCAGGATACCCAGCGACGATACCATCAGGTCGCGGGTATATGGTTCCGGATAACCCCATCCGGCCGTTCTGGGGAGACCCTTGTAGGGGCCGTGAGCGTTGTGGAGCAGAACCTTTATCGCCGCCTCTTTTGCCCTGGCAATCAATTTTTTGTTGGCGTTATTCACCTTACGAAATGTCCAATCGCTGTGAGATTATCTCGACGAATCTTTTTGCGACGACGCGGTAATCAAATTTCTCGACTACCCGCTGTCTGCCTGCTTCGCCCATTTTCTTTCTCAGCTCAGGGTTGGTCATAAGCTCCATCAGGTACTTGGCGATGTCGTGTACGCTCGCCCTGTAATCGACGATTCTTGGCTCTTTGAAGACCACTTTGCGGCCGAGTTCGTGTCCGGATTCGTCATTGAGAATTGTTTCCCTTAGCCGGATTTCCGTGGCTACTTCCGCCAGAAAGCCGGTCTCGCCGTCAACTATTGTGTCTAACAGTCCCATTGCTTTTATGCCTATAACTGGCTTGCCGCAGGCGCCCGCCTCAACCTGAATCATCCCGAATCCCTCCAGCCGGGATGGCGCCGCGTAAATATCGCAGGCCGACAGAAGATAAGGCATAAAATTCCGGCTTGTTACGTTTGTCGTGTAGATGACGTTCTTTTCGATTCCAAGGTCGGCGGCCAGTTTCATATCAATGATGTTCTGCTGTTGAGTTCTCGGCTGAGGCCAGACCTTGCAGACGTATTTCCAGTCGGGCGCTTTGGTGTCAATCAAGGCAAGTGCCTGCATAACCTCCTGCGCGCCCTTTGAAGTAGCGTCGCCGCCAACCGTCATAATCATTATCTGGTCGGGTGCGACGCCGAGCGATTCGCGAACCGTTGTAACCTTCAGGTCGTTTTTGTCCCGCGGTATGAAGGCATCGGTATCGCAGCCGACGGGCAGCACCTCGATATTCTTGCCGCTCAGGCCGTCTCGCACATAGACCTTTTTGACCCATTTACTCGTAACAAGTATCAACGGCAGTTTTTCAAGTATCTCGTGGTAGTCGCCCATATAGCCATCGGCAACCAGCCACGGCACCGGCTGCACCCCGTATCGCTGCGGGTGAAGCACTAAGTTAGGCGTGTGTCCCCAGTATCCCACCCCGACAACTATATCCGGCTCGAACCAGCGATAGTACCATTCCTTTTCCTGGGCCGATTCGAAATTTACTGAGTGAACATCGACGCCAAGCTCTTCTAAGCCGCGGTGAAGCAAATGTCCCTGTGTGGCCAGGCCTGCCGGCGAAGGGGGGTAATCGTAAAGTAGCAGAACTTTCATTTTTTAACTCCTTGATTTGCTGTCACATTTGCGCCAAACTGCCAGAATGTCTCCTGTTTGGGGCAGCATTTCGCCTCGAAGCTGTCGGCTCCGAAACCATACATTTCAGTGATGATTTTGTATTTCTCCTGCCAGATATTTTCAGGCAGCCACACCTGGACATCGGCATCCCGGCTGGGTTTCGGCAGATATTTGCCGCCCCCGTCCTCATACGCGAACATCCATATCCGCTTGCTGGGAAGTTCCCCGATGCTATGCATCATCAGGACAGCTCTGCTTGTCTCTTCGTGTCTCAGGTGTCGGGTGTATTCGCCCCATCGGCTGTGCGTAAGAACAAGGTCGAATCTGTCCATAGGCATCAGCGACAAAAGCGTTTTCCTGATTTCTTTTTCAGCAAGTGGCTTCTGCTCAGGGCCGTCGTCAAGGTCGGCCATTATCCCTTTGGCGCCGAGATATTCCATTACCCGTTGAAATTTCGGCGCCCGGTCGGGGTCGCTTTTTCTGGTAAGCGTTATGACTGTCCAGCGGGTCTGCGGGTGCAGCAGCATTATGCCGCCCGCCCACAGCGTTTCGTCGTCGGGATGCGCGACGATTAACAGGCAGTTGTTGTATTCCCACGATTGTCCTGCGTTTGAAAGCGTCATATTATCTGTCTCCGGCAATATCATCCTAAATCACGATACGTTCGTCAAGGACTGATGGTGCGTTAAGCGTGGCCGATAAACAGCATGATGCCCTTTCTCATCAGCATCACCGCAATCGCCGCCAAAAGCAAACTCATTATCTTTGATAATGCCTTCGTCCCCGCTTCGCCAAGAACTTTTATTAGCCAGTATGAGCCACTGAAAATAAGACCCGCGAAAAGAATGTTCCCAATCACCGCGATGACAGTTGGCAGAAGACCGTATTCGGAGATTATTAAAAGCGATGTTGCCAGTACCGCCGGCCCAACAATAAGAGGAGTGCCGATTGGCACTGCCCCAAGGTCTTTGATGGGCATACGTCTTTCTTTGGTATGACTCACAAGGTCTATTATTGCTATGCAGAAAAGCAGCGCGCCGCCGGCTACCATAAAATCGCCTATGGTAATGCCGAGCAGCTTAAAGACCAGTTTGCCGATGAGGATAAACCCGACCGCCAGCAAAAAGGCGGTTACCATCGACTGGACTATGATTTTGTTTTTTTGCTGTTTGTCAAGGCCTTCCGTCAGCGACACAAATATAGGTAGCACGCCGATGGCATCCACCGCCACGAACAATGGTATGAACGATAATAAGATGTTCTTGAGAACGTCCGTTACGTTTTTGACGTCGTTTGAAAATAGTTGCAAATCCATAGTAATCAGTGTAAATTAGATGCGCACCTGCGGTCAATACTTTTATTGGGGTATAGTGTAATGGTAGCACAACTGACTCTGGATCAGTTAGTCTAGGTCCGAATCCTAGTACCCCAGTGGTTCGACGCGGCAGATGGCTTTTTAGCCATCTGCCTTGCTCACCATTTGTTGCGTCGAACCATCCCGAGCAGGTAAGTCCGAAGGGCGAACGCGTCAAGGGATGAAGACGTGGTATGTATATATCTTAGAGTGCCGGAATAAAGCCCTGTACACAGGGGTAACCAATAACATAGAACGCTGGCTCAAAGACCATCAAGCAGGCAATGGCGGTCATTACACAAGTTATAACAGACCCGAGAGGATTATATATAAGGAGGAATTCAAAAATTTGTCAGATGCTAAAATCCGAGAGCAGCAAATTAAACGCTGGAGCAAATCCAAGAAATTGGCGTTAATAAAAGGCGACCAGGCAGAATTGATAAATTTGAGTAAGTCGAGAGATTAAAAATTAATCAATTTTGCCGATCACTCTAATCATTTTGTCGACTCAGCCGTATAAATTTTATTATTCCTGAACATCGATGGTGTTTAATGGTATAATCGCCTGAACCTTGGTATGAATTGAGACGCAAGATTAAGAAGAAATCGCAATGTAAAACGAGTATATGCGTTTTTCCGAAAGGGCGATGGCTTGGCTGAGTGATTACGGGTGAGAGGTTTTGGTAGTTTAACTTTTTCCTGTGACCTTAAATAGTCGTGGATTGTAAAACGGAGACAGAAAAACTTTATTACGTAATTAAAGGAGAGCATTATGAACATAGAACCGAACAAGAAAGGGGAATCAGCCATCGAACTGGAGACGCTCAAAGGCGACGTTGCGAAACTGGCTAACGACCTCAAAGATGTGCTTCATGCTGTTGGGGCACAAGGCAAAGAAAAACTGGAAGAAAATAGAAAACGGCTCGAATCCGCCATTAAAACCCTTCGTGGAGAGGCAAAAGAGAAGTTCGACGAAACTTATGAGAACTTGCGTGAGCACGGCAAAGAGGCCGTCGATCTGAGCAGGAAGAAAATAGAAGAAAGGCCGCTTACGGCTGTCTTTACGGCGTTGGGAGTGGGAGTATTGCTGGGCATTCTGATTGGGCGGAGGTAGCCAATGAGCTTGTTAACTGATATTGTGTGTACTGCCGGAAACCTGATCCAGAGTGCTGTTAAATATGAGGCGAAATCCCTGCTGCTTAAAATCGATGAACAGGCCAAAGCTATGGAATGCTGTTTCAAGCATATGTATATGTGGTGCGGCTTTCTGGCGATGATTATGCTTGTTTTGCTGGCGGGTATCGGGCTGATTATAGCCGGCGTTTATATGCTGCTTGCGCCGGCAGTCGGCTCCGGCACCGCGGCACTGATAGTCGGGGTCATAGTGAGTTTGCTGGCGGCCATCCTGATGGTAACCATTAAAAGTTCCAAAGGATGAGATTGCACAGTTTGCGCCGGGAGCTTTTAATTTTATCAGTCAAATCCCGTGATAAAGGGCGTATGGCCGCTGGGATGGAGTAAGAGGCAGGGCGTCTTTGATGAAGCGGTCTGGGATGATTTGAAACAGCAGGTTTTCTCGAAGAATCTGGTGGTCGTTGAGGTCTTCATAGCTTAGGGCCATACCGAAGACACATTGGACAAGCTTGGTGGGGTTATTATAGTAACACCTTATTTCACAAGCAGTTAGGCCATTTTTTCAATTAAAATATGGCAAATCCTGTGAAATATCCAGGTTAAAAGCACGGTTTCCGAATTTAAATCAAAATTTTGAAAAGATTTTTCTTGACTCAGTTATTTGCTGTACTATAATACTAATACAATGATAAACTTTAAGTTAGACAAACAAAGCTATGTGCCTTTTTATCGCCAAATCGTGGATATCATACTATCCAGCATCGCTGCCGGCACAATCCTGCCCGGCGAAAGATTGCCAACTATTCGCGACCTGGCTGTAAAATTGGAAGTCAACCCCAATACTGTTGTAAAGGCCTATTCACAACTTCAGCTTCTCGGCTTCCTCGACACGCAGCAGGGTACAGGCGTATTTGTCCGGCCGCAGCCGTCTATTCCCGCGGAAAAGAATCGTGAAAATCTGCGGGCGCTGGAAGAACTTTGCAGAGATTTTATTTCAAGGGCCCATTTGCAAAACATCACCATTGATGAAATAGTCGAATACTTGCGGAGTATGCAGAAACAACAACCCAAATAAGTGGCCGATACTTTCGGCAGAAAGGAGAATATTGTGCTTTTCAAGCTTCTACAAGCCATTTCAAAGAAAGTATCCTCTGAACTAACGGAAAATATTCGCAAAAAGGAGAACCCTATGTATGATGCTATGACACAACTTAACAAAGACCATGCTGTCCGCCAGATTCAGCGAATGAAAACTTATGCACCAATTACCCTCCTTACTGTTATCATCGTTGTAGGGACAATTATTGGCGGCATATTTCTGTTACGGGCAGACAAAACGACTCTTGCTGTTGCTACGTTCATAGTCGGCGGAATTATGGCCGCACTGTGGTCCTTGTCCGCACACCTTTTGGCCGAATGGGATAAAGCCCTTGTGCTGCGATTAGGTCGGTTTAGTTCTGTCAGGGGCCCGGGCTTTTTTATGATTTTACCCATCTTCGAAAGCGTTATCCGTATTGTGGATATGCGAGTTCGCACCACAACTTTTTACAGCGAGTCGATGCTCACCAGCGATACCGTGCCTGTGAATATCGACGCAATCGCGTTTTGGCATGTCTGGGATAGCCAAAAAGCCCTGCTTGAGGTCGAAAGCTATTATCAGGCGATTTCGCTGGCTGTTCAGACCGCGCTTCGTGACATAGTAGGCATCCATTCCCTTGCTGAGATTCTTTCCGACCGTGAAAAGGTGGCCAAGACGCTTCAGAAGGTGCTCGAAGCAAAGACCGAGGCCTGGGGTATCAGTGTCACCTCAATCGAAATCCGCGACATAGCCATTCCTGAGAACCTCAAGGACGTTCTTTCCAAGCAGGCACAGGCCGAAAGGGAACGGCAGGCCCGTGGAATACTCGGAACGGCGGAAATGGAAATTGCCGAGAAGTTCGCTATGGCGTCCAAAGGATACCAGGATAACCCCGTTGCTTTGCAGCTTCGCGCAATGAATATCGTTTACGAAGGCATACGGGCAGGCGGTTCGCTTATGATTGTGCCGAGTTCCGTTCTCGATACGATGAATCTCGGCGGCATAGCGGCTCTGGGACAAGCCCAGCGAAACCTTGCGACTCAGCAGCAGGCAAAGCCATAACAATTTTAATAATATACCGATGGTGCCTTGGAAGGTTGGACTTGCCTTTACCAGTCAAACTCCGCGACTATCGGTGTGTGGTCGCTGGGACGGGGTAAAAGGCGGGGGGCCTTGTCGATATAGCAGGCGGTGCATTTTTCAGCCAATGGTTTTGTTGCCATAATATGGTCTAATCGCCAGCCGAGATTGCGCTTTACGGCGTTAATTGGCCTGTAATCCCAAAATGTATATTGCCCCGGCTCTTTGCAGTGCAGCCGAAATACGTCAACAAACCCCCGGTCCATTACTTTTTTCAACTCTTTGTGAACGTCGGGATGATAACAGACATTTCCCAATAGCCCTTCGGGGTCGTAAACGTCTATTGCCTCCGGTGCGATATTCAAATCGCCAACCCACAAAACCGGGTCAGTTGGTTTGAAATGTTCTTCAAAAAATCTGCGTAATCGTCTGAACCAATCGAGTTTGTATTGGAATTTTTCCGAGTCGGGCAGATAACCCTGCGGGACATAAGTGTTGACGATTATCATCCCATTGATTTCGGCCTTTATCAGCCGGGGTTCATCTTTCGGCTCATCATCAAAACCGGCCTGCACGTCCGCGATTCCGCTTTTTGCCAGAATCGCGATGCCGTTGTAGCTTTTCTGGCCCGCGAAAACATAGTTGTACCCTGCCTCATCGAATACTTCAGCCGGGAAGTCCTTGTCCTGGACTTTCGTTTCCTGCACACACAGGACGTCGGGCCGTTTTTCGTTTAGCCAGTCGAGAACAATGGGCATTCTCGCCCGCAGCGAATTGACATTGAAACTCGCCACAATCATCAGCGTTTGCCTTCGCGCATTGTCAGCAGACCAAGCAGAAAACTCAGTGTACTTTCCGCTCCCTGATTTAAGCTGATGCCTTCGGCACCAAGGCCGTCGCCGCAGCCCTTGCTCTTTGAATCGTAAAGCGGAATCCCCAAATCGTTCTCGCCCAGGAACCAGTTAAATGCTTTTTGCCGCAGCATCAGATATTTCTTGTCTTTCGTCGCCTTGTATCCGGCGTCTAACATCATAATTGTCCCCGCCGCCTCGATTGGCTGCTGGTCGAACTGCGCCTTTTTGCCTCCTCGCGGAAACCATCCCTGACAGCCGACGAAACTGAAGTGACTGCCGGCGAAAGTGCTTTCGAGAACAAAGTCGCAGATTTTTTTCGCAATCTCAATATACTTCTTGTCGCGCAGTGATATTCCAGCCGTGAAAAGCGCACAAGGCAGCATCGCGTTGTCGTAAGTGAGAATCTTCTCGAACCACGGCCAGTCCGGCTTCACATTTTTCTCGAATCGCGACACAATCGAATCCGTTGCGGTCACCATACAATTTTTAACGTCATCCGCATCCGGGAACTGCTTTAGATAGCCTGCCAAACCTAATATCGAATACGCCATACCACGTGGGTATTGCTTCTTGATAAGTGGCATCGCTATATCAATTCGCTCTTGAGCTATCGGCACATAAATCTCGGAAGGGGGCTGTGCCAAAACAGCTCCGAATGCCCAGATTGCCCGCCCAATCGCATCATTAACCGGCTTTGCCTTGTGCCAGGTCCTGTCGAAATCCATAAAATTTCTGACGGTGCCGTCTGCCCTTCGTAGCGATAGCGAAGAAGGGTTATCGTTGTGAGAATGAAGAACAAAGGCCAGATACCTGTCGATTAATTGTAATGTCTCCGGCTCGCGGTAAAGGGCGTAGTGTTTCGTTGCTACGATTAAAGCCCTTGCGTTGTCGTCGGTTGTGTAGCCCTCGCTGCGAAGCGGTATCGTGAACTTGGCGTGCTGAAATAGCCCTGTGTCATCGGTCAGCCGATGAAGATGCTCCAGCGATGGTTTGGGCAGAGATTGTTTCACCATACACAACATCCTTTCACGATGCTTTAACTGCTTCAAGGATAGTATGTTATGATAATTTTGCCTGTGGGTTGCAAGATTTTTTTAAAAATTTCACTTTTTTGCTATTCTAATCGGTTAATTAATCCGTATAATATACTACCAAAGCAGTGGGAATAATAGGAATTCGATTATGAAACTATCAACAAAAACAAGATATGCGATGCGGGCGGTTTTGGAATTGGCCAACTATTACGGGAAAGGGCCACTCCAAACAAGGGTTATTGCCAGGAATCAGGATATTTCCACCAAGTACCTTGAACAGATAATGTCGGCGTTGAAATCAACGGGGCTTATAAGAAGCCAGCGTGGCGCAAAGGGGGGATATATTCTGGCTAATCCACCCGAAAAGATTAAACTCAGTGATGTATTCGATGTCTTCGAGGGGCCGGTCGTGACCGTCGAATGTGTCGCCAACGAAAACTATTGCTCAAGGGCTGCGGATTGTGTAGCCAGACAAGTGTGGGGCGAAGTTCAACGGGCCGTGAGAAATGCCCTGCAGTCAACAACGCTGCAGGATGTGATTGACAAGGCCAGAGTAACCAAATCGGATTATCAGATATAGGATTGGAATTTGATATGAGCGCGATATTTGATGACATAACAGCTTCGATTGGCTTTACGCCGCTTGTTCGGATTAACAAGTTGAATACCGGCGCAGCGACAATACTTGCCAAGCTCGAGTCGCGAAATCCCTGTGGCAGCGTTAAAGACAGAATCGCCCTTGCAATGGTTGAAGATGCCGAAAATAAGGGATTGATAAAGCAGGGCACTGTAATAATAGAGCCGACAAGCGGAAACACGGGTATAGGACTCGCCTTCGTCTGCGCCGCCAAGGGGTATCAATTGATATTAACGATGCCAGAATCGATGAGTATCGAAAGACGGAAAATTCTTGCAATGTTCGGCGCAAAACTTGTCCTCACGCCGGCTGCCGATGGTATGAGAGGCGCAGTAAAAAAAGCCGAACAGCTTGTGGCGGAGACGCCAAACGCCTTTATGCCGCAGCAGTTCGAGAATCCTGCTAATCCGCAGGTTCACCGTGAGACCACGGCGGAGGAAATTTGGGCGGATACCAATGGCAAGATTGATTTTTTTGTGGCCGGCGTCGGTACAGGCGGGACGATTACCGGTTGCGGCGAGGTGTTGAAAAGCCGAAACAAGAATCTGAAAGTAGTGGCGGTCGAGCCGAAAGATTCGCCTGTGCTTTCAGGCGGCAAGCCCGGCCCGCATAAAATTCAGGGTATCGGCCCGGGTTTTGTGCCGGATGTGCTCAACCGCGAGATAATTGACGAAATAATTCAGGTTACAAATCAGGATGCGCTGGAGACCGCTCGACAACTGGCATCAAAAGAAGGTATTCTTTCCGGGATAAGTTCCGGTGCGGCTGTGTGGGCGGCAGTTCAGGTCTCGCAGCGCACTGAAAATCAGGGCAAAACGATAGTCGTGATTTTGCCCGACACCGGCGAACGGTATATCTCCACCGAAATGTTTGCTACGGTCGCATAGAAGGAGCGGGGCGATACTCATACTTTTTTGAGAGGACGTTAATATGGCCAAAGCTGATTTGACAGACAAAAAGCTCGAACAATTAGTCGCTGAAATTGTCGGGACCTATCAGGGCGATTTAGGAATCAATTTTATCGACGCGACCAATCTGCCTGTGCGTGACAAAATTCTCGAAATCATCGATATGATTTTTGAAGTCCTTTTTCCCGGGTTTACCGGCAAAAGAACAGTAACAAAATCGAACGTCAATTTCGTCGTGATAGATATCCTCTGTCACATCTACACGGAGCTTTCCACCCAGATAGAACGGGCGCTTAAGTACCGCTGCCGGCTGGAAAATTGCACTACAGGCGGCTGTCACAAAATGGCTGAAGATGCTACCGTCTATCTCTTGACGCAACTGCCGCATATCCGGGAGATGCTAAAGGGCGATGTCAAAGCGGCGTATGACGGCGACCCGGCCGCGAAATCTCCCGAAGAGATTGTCATTAGCTATCCCTGCATTACAGCCATTGCAATATATCGCATCGCTCACGAACTCTATCTTAAAGAGGTGCCGCTGATTCCGCGTATTATGTCCGAATGCGCGCACACCAGGACCGGTATCGACATTCACCCCGGCGCCACAATCGGCAAAAACTTCTTTATCGACCACGGCACCGGCGTTGTGATTGGCGAGACGAGCATTATCGGCGACAACGTCAAAATTTATCAGGGCGCGACCCTCGGCGCGCTTAGTTTTCAGAGAGATGCCCAGGGCAGAATTTTGAAGGGCGGCAAACGCCACCCGACAATCGAAGATAACGTAACGATTTACGCGGAAGCGACGATATTAGGCGACGTAACAATCGGCAAAGGGGCGATCGTCGGCGGCAACGTCTGGATTAAGGAATCCGTCCCGCCAGGCGTTACCGTTATGACGCCCAACGCCGAGCTTGTTTATAAAAAACACTCCGCCAAAAAGAGCGGGAAAAGAAAAACAAAAAAATGAACGAACAGTTGATAAAAAAAATCAAAGAGTTAAAAGCCGAGCGAAACGCCATCATACTTGCGCATAATTATCAGCCCGGTGAAATACAGGATATTGCGGATTTCACGGGCGATTCGCTTGCGTTGAGCGTCAAAGCGGCGGCGACGGACGCCGAGGTGATAGTTTTCTGCGGCGTGAAATTTATGGCAGAGACCGCCGCGATTCTGTCGCCGGGCAAAACCGTTCTTTTGCCGGATAAAAACGCCGGCTGCCCTATGGCGGATATGATAACGGGCGAGCAGTTAAGGGAATTGAAACGCAAAAACCCGGGCGAATTGGTGGTCTGCTATGTGAACAGCTCCGCGGAGGTCAAGGCCGAAAGCGATTATTGCTGCACAAGCGCAAATGCCGTCGAGGTTGTCGAATCACTGCCGAAAGACAGCAAAATCATCTTTGTCCCAGACCAGCATTTGGGGCGGTTTGTCGTTGAAAAGACCGGCCGTGAAATGATTTTGTGGCCGGGTTATTGCCCGACACACGTCTTTATTACCGAAGACGATATTAAAAAAGCCAGAGAGATGCATCCCGGCGCGGTTGTGATGGCGCATCCGGAGTGTACCGAGCCGGTAAAAGCTGTCAGCGATAAACTTCTCAGCACAGGCCAAATGCTAAAATTCGCCAAACAAAGCGACGCTAAACGATTTATTATTGCTACTGAGACAGGAATAATTCATACGCTGAAAAAAGAAAACCCGGGCAAGGAGTTTTTCCCGGCGACTACTCGGGCTCTTTGCCCGAATATGAAACGTATAACTCTCGATAAGGTGCTCTGGTCTCTTGAAGATATGCACTATAAAATTACGGTGCCGGCAGATATAGCGGCAAGGGCGAAAAAATCGCTGGAAAAAATGGTCGCAATTTTACCGGCAAAATAGAAAGGGCGTAAATAATGGGCGATGAGAAAAAACTTCATCTCGAAACTTTGGCGGTGCACGCGGGCCAGCAGGTTGACTCCGACACCGGCAGCAGGGCGGTCCCGATTTACCAGACGTCGAGCTACGTATTCAAAGATAGTAACCACGCGGCAAATCTGTTCGCGCTCAGGGAATTCGGCAATATCTACACCCGGCTGATGAATCCCACGACCGATGTTCTGGAAAAGCGTCTGGCCGCGCTGGAAGGCGGAGTCGCTGGTCTTGGGTTAAGCTCCGGGCAATCAGCGATTTATGTAAGCATCCTGAATATCTGCGGCGCAGGAGGCCACTTCATTTCGTCCAGCTCGCTTTATGGCGGAACGGTTACTCTTTTCAGCCATACCTTCCGCAAACTGGGAATCGAGGTAACATTCGTTGACGCGAGAAAGCCCGAAAATTTCGCCAAGGCGATTAAGAAAAATACCCGCCTCGTGTATATCGAGAGCGTGGGAAATCCCAAAAACGACATTTTGCAATACGATAAAATAGCCGACATTGCTCACAAAAACGGCTTGCCCGTTATATGCGATAACACCGTTATGACGCCGATATTGTTCCGGCCTTTTGAATACGGTATCGATATCGTGATTCACAGTTGCACTAAATTTATCGGCGGCCACGGTACAAGCATTGGCGGCGCGATTGTCGATTCGGGCAACTTCAACTGGGCAAACGGCAAATACCCCGAGCTTACCGAGCCGGACCCCAGCTACCACGGCATCAAATACGTCGAAAGCTTCGGCAATCTCGCGTATATCCTCAAGGCAAGGGTCCAGTTGTTGCGTGATATGGGTTCGTGTATGTCCCCATTTAACGCGTTCTTGTTCCTTCAGGGAATCGAGACGCTGCATTTGCGTATGCCTCGGCACAGCGAGAACGCATTGAAAGTCGCGCAATGGCTCGAAGGACATAAATTGGTTAGTTGGGTGAACTATCCCGGCCTGCCCTCGCATCCCGACTATAAGTTGGCGAAGGAATATATGCCCGATGGGCAGGGGGCTATACTGGGCTTCGGCATAAAAGGCGGCAAAGAAGCGGGCGTTAAATTTATAAACGCCGTCAAGCTCGCAAGCCATCTCGCCAATATCGGCGACAGCAAAACCCTTGTAATACATCCTGCCAGCACAACGCATCAGCAGTTAAATGAGCCCGAACAGCTCGCCGCTGGCGTAACGCCCGATTATATACGTGTCTCGGTTGGCACTGAACACGTAGATGATATAATAGCTGATTTTGAACAAGCACTTAAAACAAGCCAAAGGTAACGATTATGTGGGAATATACGGACAAGGTTAGAGACCACTTTTTCAATCCGCGAAATGTCGGCGAAATATCCGACCCCGACGGCGTGGGCGAGGTAGGTTCGCTCGCTTGCGGCGATGCGCTGAAACTGACTTTCAAACTTGATGAGAAGGGCAGAATAAAAGACGCCAAGTTCAAAACCTTTGGCTGTGCCAGTGCAATCGCCAGTTCTTCCGCCTTGACCGAGATAATAAAGGGAATGCCCCTTGAAGAGGCGGCCAAAGTTACAAATAAGGATATCGCCGATTATCTCGGCGGTCTGCCCGAACAGAAAATGCACTGCTCGGTTATGGGCAGAGAAGCATTGGAAGCGGCAATAGAAAACTACAGGGGCGGCAGCACAAAAAAACACGAGCTTGAAGGCAGGGTCGTCTGCACCTGTTTCGGCGTTACCGAAAAGGAAATCGAAAGAGTCATTCACGAAAACAACCTCGATACCGTCGAGCAGGTTACAAATTACTGCAAAGCGGGCGGCGGCTGCGGCGGATGCAAAGGCGAAATCGAAAAAATAATCGAACGCATCAAGGGCGAAAGAGCAAAGCAGAAAACTGTGCCTGCTCCCGTGAAAGGCCAAAAGTTGACCAACATTCAGAAAATTCAGCTCATCCAGCAGACAATCAACGAGCAGATTCGTCCTGCGTTGCGGGCGGATGGTGGAAATATCGACCTGATAGACGTTGACGGCAACAAGGTCATTGTCGCTCTCCGCGGTATGTGCGCACAATGCGCCTTGGCGAATATCACTATGAAAGACCTCGTTGAGGCCAAAATAAGAGAGTTTGTAAGCCCCGAAATCTACGTCGAAGAGGCAAAGGACCCGGCCGACGAACAAAGGAAATAAGAAATGAAAACCATATACTTCGACAACAACGCCACCACAAAAGTTGCTGATGAGGTCCTCGAAGAAATCAAACCGTATTTCTGCGACCTCTACGGCAACCCTTCGAGTATGCACACCTTCGGCGGCCAGATTGGCATTAAAATCCGCGAAGCTCGCGAAAAAATCGCCGCTCTCCTCGGCTGCGACCCCAGCGAAATCATTTTCACCGGCTGCGGCACCGAAAGCGACAACACCGCTATTAAGGGCACGCTCGTCGCTCATCCCAACAAGCGAAAGGTAATTACGACTCGCGTCGAACACCCGGCCGTGTTGTCGGTCTGCCGCGATCTCGAAAACCAGGGTTATACCGTTATCGAATTAGCGGTCGATAAAAAAGGCCGGCTCAATTTATCGGAACTGGAATCACATCTCGATGATAACACCGCAATCGTAACGATTATGTTCGCCAATAACGAAACGGGCGTGGTATTCCCCGTCGAGAAAATCGCCGAGATGGTGAAAAGTAAAGGTATCGTTTTTCATACCGACGCAGTCCAGGCCGTCGGCAAAATCCCCATCAACCTTTCTAAAAGCAATATCGATTTACTTAGCTTGTCAGGTCACAAGTTGCACGCCCCCAAAGGCGTCGGCATACTGTATGTCCGTAAGGGCACTCGTCTTGCTCCTTTTATGCTCGGCGGCCATCAGGAAGGCGGTCGGCGGGCAGGCACCGAAAATGTTCCCGGCATAATTGGTCTGGGCAAGGCCTGCGAACTGGCGATGCAAAAATTCGACCAGGAAAATAAAAAGGTCAAGTCCCTCCGCGATAAGCTCGAAAAGGGCATTCTCACAAAATGTCCCGATTGTATGGTCAATGGCGATACCGAAAGCCGTCTGCCCAATACCAGCAATATCAGCTTTGAATTTATCGAGGGGGAATCAATTCTGCTTATGCTCGACAGATTCGGCATTTGTGCCTCCAGCGGCTCCGCCTGCACTTCCGGCTCACTAGAACCATCGCACGTCCTTCGCGCTATGGGCGTCCCCTTTACCGCAGCCCACGGCTCAATCCGTTTCAGCTTGAGCCGATACAACACCGAAGATGAGGTAAATTTCACCGTCGAAAAAATCCCGCCCATTATCGCCCGTCTCCGCGAACTCTCACCCTTCATCAAAAAATAAAGACGTCTTGGCTATGAGAATTTTTGCTGCATGGGTCTGTTTACTTCACAGATTTATTATTAATTTTATCAAGAAGTTCAATGGTATGTTTGATGAGACCTGTGTCGCCGTAGTTGCCGTGGCCCGGCACAACAATTCTTGCGTCCTTATATCTGGCTAACACTTTTTCGACAGACCTGGGCCATTTTCGCATATCCGCATCCGCAGAGTAACCCGCGTCTTTTGAGTCCAGCGACTTTATCATGCACCCGCCGAATAAAATCTTTCTTTTGGGGAAATACACAACCACGTTATCAATCGTATGGGATGGCCCCGGGTAAAAAATATTAACGTCCTCGTCCTCGATTTTCAGGTGCAGCCCCTCGTTAATATCGAAGATGTGATTTGGCGGCACAAACGTCAGGTTCTTGTAAGCGTCGTAGTATTTCTTGTTCTCGGGCGATTTAAATCCTTCCAGCAGCCGGTTCTTTTCTGCCTGTCCCCGCTCGGCTATAAGTTTTGCAGTCAAATTCGAGCCATAGATCGCAATACCATTGCTTAGCAGAAACTCATTACCTCCAATATTGTCAACGTGAAAACCTGTGTTGATACCAATAAGATTGACTTCGCCGAAATTATTCTTTATCCAATCGACCAGCATCCTTGCGCCTTGATTATCGCACAGGGTGTTGACCAAAATGCAATCCGAATTCGATGCCCGGATAAGCAGCGAATTTGAAGGCCAGGGGAAACTATGCGTAACAACAAATACATCCTTTTCAATTTCCGTCACGGACAGGTCTTCGCTGAGGGTGATTCTCTTTTCATTTGTCATTGCACCGCCGGCAGGAGGCAATGCCAATAATGCCAGAAACAGCAATGTCACTCGTAATTTTTTATTGCCTGTCACACTTGCCTTCTTCTCTTGTATCAGGGTACCTTTAAAAGTACATGTATAATACCCATTGTTTGCAGCATAGAGATGGCGTTAAACAGAATAGATATCCAGACAAACCACATTCCAATTGCTATATTTTTAAGGAAAATATCAGCGTTTATAACAACTTGTGAAGGGCTTTTATAAAGCGATAATTTCGGCAGAAATCTCGGCGTGTATTTGGCGTAGTTGATATACGCCTGGCCGAATTTTTTGGTCAGTGTCTTTTCTTCTGATAAAATCGTTAACGGGTAATATGACAAATAAAAGATAACCAGTGCCGCCAGCACAAGTATGTTGTTAGATGCCAGGCCAATGCCGAGAGCACCTATAAAGCTGAAAAAATAGAGGGGATGTCGCACTATCGAATAAGGGCCGTCTGTGATAACCTCCTGTGTTTTTTTCCCGCTGATGTATAACAATGCCCATAATCGACCCATACTGCAAACCGTAAGCAGGAACAGACCAGATGTATCTGTTAATATGTCCGCCAAATCGCCTTGTTTAAAAGAAGGCATGGTAAAAATCACCAGCAGCAATATCAGAACGGCAAAAATGCGGGAAACCGTGACCCTCAGCCGGGCGATTTTGAATAGCAGTTTGTCTGTTTGTTCGCTCATATCAAAAAGTCAGTTCCCTTGTCCTTTCATTTCATTAGTGTAAGCCATATCTACAACTCAATTTCGCTTTAACTGCCGCCTGGTGACAACGGCTATAATTAACGCGATGGGTACGTAAAACTCCAGCAGTATAATCAGTTTATCGAGGCCTTGTAAACGCCATATTAATATCGGAATAAGGATGACGCCTATGAAAGAGAGCATCCTTTCCCATCCCTTGAAAACGTTTTCGATTCCAGGGTATAGGTTTCTTATAAAAATTGCCGACCACCCGCATAAAATTCCGGTCGCTGCCCCTCCAAGCGCGTCCGAAGGATAGTGTGCAAGCACCACGACTCGCAAAATGGCGACCCCGCTGCAGCAGACGGCAAAAAGAACTGTAACCGGCCATCTCACCGCAAACGCCAGAACAGCTCCCGCCGCGAATACGTTCGCTGTGTCACCCGATGGAAACGACCAGCTTCGATAAATATCTTTTTCATCTCCGGCTTTTGTTTCCGCGGTTATAGCATCCCTCGGTCTGGGTCTCCTGACCGTCTCTTTTATCACCGTTACCGCGGCTAATGTTATCAATAACGACAGCAGGCAAACAATTACCGTCTTGTGCTTTCCCGTAAGCCATACCCACACCAGCAGAAGCCAGATTAAGGGGTAACTCCTCCCTAACTGTTTTAGCGCCTGAGCCCATAGGTCTTTGTGCCACGTCTGCGGATTGTTCCGCAGATATGAAAACACTCGCTCATCCACAAAAAAATAGCAAACTGCCGCCGCGGCCAGCAGAATGCCTGTGAGCAAAAATACTACAACCGTTCTCCGGTTTGTTTTTCCGGTCTCAGCGGTCACTGTCTGGTTTGTGTCTTGACTAATAATGCAATAACCTCGACTTCCCTGCCCTTGGAATAATCAACCCCTTTTTTTGACGCTATCTCTTCAAAAGTGATATCACCCGCGTTTTGCCTGATATCCTCGAAATCCTTTCTTGGTATTATAAGCGTACGATTCCCTGTTCCTTTAAGCCACTCAACGACGTCATCTGTTTTGCGTAAATGCATAATATTTCTTCCGACATAAAAATTCAGCGTCGGCTCAGCGTATTTATACATCGCGACGGGTACGTCTTTGCCCGTTTTTTCCCGGATTGCCTTTGCGATATGGGGACTGATTTTAATCGCTTCAATTGCGGGTAGCAATATGAATAATAACGGCATAATGAAAACCAATATTTCCGTGAGAACAACTTTTGCCGTGCCGTTGAATTTTTCCCTTACTTGTAAATAGCAGCAGATTATTGTCATCACCATTGCAATTGCTCCGCAAATAAGCCCGGGCATTATAAGTCCTGCGATTTTTATAAAATGCCCGATACCGATTAAACCTGCTGCGATGCCGAATCCCACCGGCACTAAAAACCAAACACCGCCTCGAAGCCATTTGCGGTCACGTTCACTTAAAACGTTTTGTCCTGATGCGATAATTGTTGCTCCTGTTATCACCGCCATTGCGGGCCACGCGAACAGTATGTAATGCGGCAGCTTGGTCGCTGCGAATGTCATCAGGACGACCGTTACTATTATCCAGCTCAATAAAATGTTTCGTGTTCCGGCGTTTCCGATTCTTTTACCGATAATTGCCGAAAAAGCCCCCGGCAGGAAAATTATCCACGGGAAAAATCCCGCAATCATCATCGCCGGATAATACGGCAGGTATAAAAGAAAGTTTCCACCGTGTCCTTCCATTGGCGAAAGCGCACGCCCAAGGATATGCTTACCGAAAAATACCCGGTATAGTTCTCCGTCAGCTGCCATGTTAGCCGGGATTGCCCATAGCAAAAATATCCCTGCCGCGATAACAACCGCAAAACAAACCCATAGAAGATTGCGGATAAAGCCCCTGATATTCTCACGTCCGAACCAGAGCACGACAACCATCACGAACACAGGCAGCAGTCCTAAAGGCCCTTTTGCCAGCATCCCAAGACCCATCAAAACCCCGATTGCCGCAGCGTCGATAGCTCGGATTTTGTTACCCTGCCTCACGATGAAGATTGCCATTGCCCCGACAATAAAGGGCATTGCTATGCCGTCCACCAGCGCGGAACTTCCCACAAAAAGCATCAGCAGCGTCGTTGCCAAAATCGCCTCGGCCCATAATCCCGACTTCGCGTCAAAAAGTTTCTTCCCGATGAAAAACGTCAAAAGCAGCGTTACCGCCGTTCCGAGTACCGCGGGTAATCGACAGGCGATTTCGCTCGACCCCAACAGCCGAACAGGAACCGACATTAACCAGTAAAGAAGAATCGGCTTGTCGAACCACACCTCGCCGTTGAAAGTCGGGACAAGGTAATTGCCTGACTCAACCATCTCAACCGTTACCCTCGCGTATCTCGGCTCGTCCCGGTCCCAAAGCGTGCTGCTGTTCGCTGTCAGCAGATATAACACTGTAAATCCGGCGCAAATCAAAATCGCCTTTGCCCACGGGTTTGCCATAAATCTTATTTTACCTGAATCTATCATTACGGCGGACGAAAGCGAAAATTTACATCGAGATACGATAAGCTGGACACCAGCTACGGATATTGCCGAAGGAGGGAGTCGAACCCTCACCCTGTTGCCAGGACAGGATTTTGAATCCTGCGCGTCTGCCAGTTCCGCCACTTCGGCTAATCAGGCAAAAACAATTACGGCAGGATTATCGATAATTCAAGCGGGTTTGTCAATTACGTGTCCTGAAATGATTGGAAATTGCACTAATAAGCCGGTGTTACGTAATTTCGTATTGACACCGTCGGAAAATAACTATATACTACTGCACTCACTCGAAAAGGATTAAGTCGGTTCCTGAACATTCGTTGATTCCTTATTCTGGGATTTTTGATGTATTCAGATTATATTCGTAACGTAGCTGTCATCGCCCACGTTGACCACGGCAAAACAACACTGGTTGACCAGCTTCTCTACCAGTCCGGTATGTTCCGCCAGGAAGAGCTTGATAAGCTCCAGGGCGGCGAGAACAAACTGATTATGGACTCCAACCCCCTCGAGCAGGAGCGGGGCATTACAATCCTCAGCAAAAATTGCGCGATTTTTTATACCGATTCCGAAGGCGACGAATACAAAATCAACATCATAGACACGCCCGGTCATGCCGATTTTGGCGGCGAGGTCGAACGAGTCCTCAAAATGGCGGATGGCGTCCTGCTTCTGGTCGATGCCTTTGAAGGCCCTATGCCGCAAACAAGATTTGTCCTGACCAAGGCGCTTGAAAATAAGTTGCGACCCATAGTGGTTATCAACAAAGTGGACCGCGAAAACAGCAGGCCGGATGATGTTGTCAATGAGGTATTCGATTTGCTTGTTCAACTCAGCGCCGAAGATAAGGCGCTGGATTTCCCTATTATTTACGCCTCAGCCAGGCAGGGTTGGGCAACGACGGTCCTTGCCCAAAAAACCGACAATATGCGGGCGGTGTACGAAGCCATCATAAAACACATCCCGCCGCCGCAGGCAATACCCGATGCTCCGCTCCAGATGCTCGTCACGAACCAGGAATATTCCGATTACGTAGGCAAAATCGCCATCGGAAGGGTTTTTGCAGGACAGCTAAGTGAAGGCCAGAATGTTACCGTGATTGACACCGCGGGCGTGCACACTCAGCAGAAGATTATGCAGATTTATCAATTTCAGGGGCTTACACGCAAGGTTGTATCAAGCGTTCAGGCAGGCGATATCTGTGCCGTCTCGGGGCTTGACCCCATTGGTATCGGCGATACCATCGCCTGTCCGGATAACCCCACGCAGCTCCCGGTCGTTCCCGTCGATGAGCCCACGATGACGATGACGTTCCGGGTCAACGACGGACCTTTCGCCGGCAGGGACGGCAAATACGTTACCAGCAGGCATATCGGCGAACGCCTCGAAAAAGAGCTTCAGCATAACGTCGCCCTCAGAGTCGAACCGGGCAAAACGCCTGATGAATTCAACGTCTCCGGCAGGGGGCTGATGCATCTCGGCATTCTGCTTGAAAATATGCGGCGCGAAGGTTATGAGGTTTGCGTCGGAAAGCCCAGCGTCATTGTTAAAAATATCGACGGCATAAATCATGAACCGATAGAATTGCTGGCGGTGGATTGTCCGATGGATTGCCAGAGCGCCGTCATGAGTCTGTTGGGCGACCGAAGAAGCGAAATGCTCAGGATGGACGCCAAGAGCGGGGCGAGTGGTTTTATTCATATGGAATTTTTGATACCTTCTCGCGGCCTGTTCGGGCTGCACGCTCGGATGTTGAACGCCACACAGGGCAGAGCGGTTATGCACCACACCTTTGAGAGATATGAGCCGATGCGAGGTGCCATACCTCAGCGCAAGGCAGGCGTTATGATTGCGACCGCTACGGGCCAGGTTACTGCGTATGCCCTTGATGCCCTGTATGACCGGGGCCTGTTTTTTGTCGAGCCGGGCGAAACGGTATATGATGGTCAGGTGGTCGGCGAACACTGCAAAGACGATGACATACCGGTAAACGTCGCAAAGCTCAAGCAGCTTTCCAACATGCGTACGACCAGCAAAGACGAAGCGGCAAAAATCAGACCCGCCAGAAAAATGTCTCTTGAAGTCGCTATGGAGTACATTCAGGAAGACGAGCTTGTTGAGGTTTGTCCCAATTCGATACGGATGCGCAAACGGCTGATGAAAGAATCCGACAGAAGACGCCTTGCCCGTTAGAACGAAGATTAATTTTGATTTCGCAGCTGCCGACAGGGGAGTTACTCTTTTTTGCCGTATAGCCAGTGTTCGTCGGCGAATTCGTATTCCACTAACTCTTCCGGCTTGAAAAATAGCGGGATTTCGTATGCCGCCGATTGTGCGCTGTCGGAGCCGTGGACAAGATTGAATCCCCTCGAACAGCCCAAATCCCCGCGAATTGTTCCCGATACCGCCTCATAACCAAATGTTGCCCCAAGCATTTTGCGGGTGATTTCGATTACCCCCTGGGCTTCCCATACCATCACCAGCACAGGCGACGAGCAGAGGAATTTCACCAGGCCATCGTAAAAGGGTTTACCTTTATGGACTGCGTAGAGACGAATCGCGAGGTCTTTGTCGGGCTTTAAGAATTTCGCCGCGGCAAGCTTGAGACCTTTCTTCTCGAATCGGCCTATGATTTCCCCGATAAGATGTCGCTGCACCCCATCCGGCTTAATTATAATAAGCGTTTTGTCCGCCATTTATGGTTTCGTTCGAACCGGCTGAACAGGCCTGTTACATGCCCTTGGGGATAATGTAAATTTCAACGCGTCTGTTCTGCGGGTTGCCTTTCTTGTCCGGTTCGTTCGGCACAATAGGCCTGTATTCGCCAAACCCTCTGATACTCGCGCGTTCAGACACAATGCCATTGGCCGTCATAACATCCAGTATCGATATCGCCCGGTGTGCCGACAGATACCAGTTGGACGGATGCTTTGCCTTTGTCTCGGGCTTTAAAATCGGCAGGTCGTCGGTATGCCCGGCGATTATGATGTCGAACTCCTTGGCCTGGTCCGTATTGAGAATCCCGCATAATGCCTTGACCGCTTCCATAGCGGTGGGTGCTACCTCGTCGCTGCCCTTTTCAAAGAGCAAATCGCTCTTGAATTTTACAATGCCCCTCGCCGCGTCGAAGCTCACCAGGTCGCTTCCCTTTGCCCAGTCCTCGAGCATCGAGCTTAGCTCCGCCGGCAGTTGCGTCGCGCCGAGCAGTTGCTTTTGCATCGCCTCAATCAATGCCTTCTTTTTGGCAATCTCGTCTTCGAGTGCCGCGACTTTCTGTTGCAGGGCCTGCATTTCGATACTACCCTTGCCGCTCAATGCCTCGACCTGCCTTTTGGCCTGGTCAAGCTCCAATGTTGCCGTTTGGAGCTGGCTTTCGAGTTCTTTTATGCGTCTTTCCTGTGCGGCGTTTTGCAGTTTGAGGTCCTTGAACTGCTGATCAGAAACGCAGCCGCTGATGATTATCATTGCAGCACATACAAAACTGATTACTGAAACTGTGGCGAGTCGCATTTTTACATCCTTTCAAGCGAGTCCGACTTACAATCCTTTTTATCCGCCTTCCGTGTGGCGGATTTATCATCTCCCGGCCTGCCGGGATTTTAACATAGCTAATAAAACGATTTTCACCCCATCCGTCAAGGGCAAAATTCCAAAATCTTGCGGGTTATTCCACACCTGTTCCTCATTGGTTAGCTCCGGCTCCTGTGGCCGGGGTTATAGTGTTCTCCTGCGATTTTATTACGGCGTAGCGGAATTTCGCCGATGCGCTGCGTGGATTCGACATAATTTCTTTTATTCGCGGCACGATTGGGTTTTTGGACGCCGACTGGTATATGCCGCTGCGAACATTGTCACGAAACCATCGCTTGACAATGCGGTCTTCGCCGCTGTGAAAACTTATAATGCCGATTCGACCGCCCGGACGCAGACAATAATGGGCGATTCTTAAAAGCTCCTTTAATGAGCCAAGTTCGTCATTGACTAATATGCGTAGCGCCTGGAATGTGCGTGCGGCAGGGTGCAGCTTGCCAAACCCGGCCCGATTCTGCTTTTTCCAGAGCTTTTCGGTCAATCCCTTTACGCTGAAAATTATCCTGATGAGTTGCTCGGTCTGTGTAATTGGCTGCACCGCCCGCTGGGCAACAATAAATTGCGCGATTTTCTTGTGGTCCGGCTCATCCGCCAGTTCCAAAAACGCCTTCGATAATTCTTCTTCGGAAAGCTTATTGAGCAAATCCGCGCCGGTCTGCTTTAGCCGGTCATCCATACGCATATCGAGGGGACCTTTATGTTTGTAGCTCATCCCGCGGTCGGGATTGTCTATCTGCATGCTCGAAACGCCCAGGTCGGCGAAAATTACATCGCAGCCGGCGAGATTTTCCTTTTTCAGCACGTTTGCAATGCCGGCGAAATTGCTGCGATAAAAACTAATTGGCGCATTGTCTTTGCTTAGCCGATGGCGGGTGCGTTCAAGTTCCGCGTTATCCACGTCCATCGCAATCAGTTTTCCCGTTGGCCCAATATGTTTGAGGAATTCGGATGCGTGTCCGCCGTAGCCGACGGTGCAGTCAACAACGATTTCGCCTGGCTTGGGCCTCAGGCAGCCAATAACTTCTTCCGTCAGGACGGGAATATGGCTGCCTGCCGGCGTTTTGCCTTTCGCTCGCAGATGTTCCTTTATTTGGGGATAGGCCGAAAGATTGTGCTCCTTGTATTTTTGATGGAAACTCTTCGGGTGCGTCCCGCTGTATCTGCGTCGTCTCTGGTGCTTCGCTGGCTGCTGCTCGCCGTTACCCTGCTGCTCAAACTCGCTCATATCTGTTCTATTGCCTGATTTTATGTTTTTTGTTGAGTGCGGCTTCTATTGTAGCGGCGGGTAAGCTCCAATAAACGGCTCATCGGTTTTGGACCGCCCGAGAAGCTTGCTGACTTCAGAGGGAAGTGGGGCGGCCGTTTTGGATCCGGGAAACGCCTGCAGCAACTGGTAATTGTGGTAACTGCCCGGTTCGGCGCTCTTGAATAAAGGCCCGTTATAATCGGCGAAATACCGGCTATTTGCGGAAAATTCCGGGTGCAGTTTTTGCAAATCCTCCGGCGAGGCGACAGGTACCTGGCACCTGCTGCCCCCGGCGGGACTCCAGAAAATCAATGGTGAAGACGGCGTTTTTGAGCGTCGCACATACGCATTATAATCGAGCTGTTTGACCTGCGGCTTACTTAGTCGTTCGCACAGCGAGGGTGTCTGCGAAAAAGCCAGAAGGGGCCTGTTGAAATTTTCGTCCCCCGTGAGCAGGTTGTTTACGAAAATGTGCCCTTCCCGGTCGTTTATGTCGGGGCCGGTGCTGGCATGCCAGCCGAAGCGGTCACCGACGGCGCTTCTGTCCGTGCGCCCGATGCAAGCGGTGCTGTTTACGAATGTGTTGTTGTAGATTTGAACGTTGCAGCTGTTGAGCACGAAAATGCCATGGTCGCAGTTTACAAACACGTTTCCGGCGCAAATCGCTCCTTTTGATATTTCGAAAAAGAACCCGTTATCGCTTGGCCAGAACCGTTCTTTGGAAAACGGGCTGTTGATATTGCCCACGCCCTCGACCCAGTTGTCGATGAAACGCCCGTCAACGTTGCCTACGTCATACCAGATGCCGTTCGAATTGGCTAAGTCGGTGATAAGATTGTCCCTGCACGTAACGCGGTGGCATTGGTTGAAGATTTTCACCCCCGCCGGAAAATATCCTGTGATATTCTCGATGTTGTTGCGTCTGAAGATGTTTCTCTCTAACAGGACGTCGTTCGAGCTGAGGACGTAAATCCCTTCGGTACTTGTGTCGCTCACTAAGCAATTTCGCATAGTTAAATTATCGCCCCTCAGGTAAGCCGCGACGCGGGAGCAGAAAGAAATGGTGCAGTTCTCAAAAGTCGTCCCCACAACATCCTTTCCGAATTTGGACTCGTTAGACAGCCCCTTCGGCTCAGTTCCTTCAATTTCAATTGCGCGGTAGGCGTACTGGGTGAAAACAATTCCCCGAATCGTCGGCCCTTTGCGGTCCGAGGTCTTGCCGTGGCAGCTTCCTTTTGTCCGCGTAAGAGCGCTGTCGAAAGCGGTGATTTCCACTAATCGGTTTGTCGGGTCAGTGCTGATGAAAACTGTCCTGTCGTTATAGTCGATGAAATAGGAATTGGCGTCAACGTCTCCTTCCGAGCCAGCCGACTGTAAAAATCTGCCGTCCACGAACACCATATCATTGTTAAAACGGTGCAGCGGAGTTCTTTTGTTCCCGTCCTGCTGCCACCAGTCCGCGGGCTTTGCGGGGAATAAACGGTTCCACGACGTTTTCCATAATCCGTTTTCCAGACGCTCCCACTTGTCCGCTACCTTGGTTCCCTTCACAACGGGCTGCTCGTCCGCGTATGGCTGTATAGTGATTCTCTGGTTCAATTGCAGGCCGCCGGTTCTATAAGTGCCGCCTCGCATCACGATTGCGTCGCCGGTTACTACCCGCGCTATGGCCGAGGCCAGTGTAGTTGGCTTGTCGAGCGTTTCTCCCGGTTCCATTGCGTTTCCATCGGGCGCTGCGTAGTAAATTTTATTCGCGTCTTTTGGCAAATCGTATTTTTGCTGGATAGGGCCGTAAGGTCCCCCAGATGGCGCCGCTGTTGCCTGCGATGCGCAAAAAGTTACCAGCAGAACAACGCATCCGGCGAGAAACAAGGCGAAGACGGGCTGATACCATTTCGCTGTTTGAGTTGACTTCATTTCATTTTCCTTCCAAGTAGGTAAAGGTTAATTAAAGAACCGCCGGACCGCTTCTGGTTCAGGGCGGATTTCTGTTCAAGTATCAAATCTTTTATGAAAAATCAAGACCGTATCCCTAAATTGACGCCTTGCGTCATCCCCGAGTGCTGCTTACCTGACTCGAAACAGGGGACCAATTTTCAATCAACAATCGGCAATCGACAATCGGCAATTATTTATCCGTTGTCAACCAGCTCATTAAAATAATTCGGCATTCTGGTTTCAAAAGTCATCTGCCTGCCGGTGGTCGGGTGTTTGAATGAAATCGACTTGGAATGAAGGGCTAATCGCCTGAACGCCTCCTTGTGTTTTCCGTATTTGCGGTCGCCCACGACCGGGTGTCCCTTATCAGCCAGATGCACGCGTATCTGGTTCTTCCTGCCGGTCAAAAGATTAATCTCTAACAAACTAAACTGCCTGCTCTCTTTAAGCACCTTATAAGCGGTCCGTGCCAGTTTGCCTCTTGTGGTATCTGTTGTGGAATAGACGATATAGGCCTTGTTCTCAGCTAAGTATGAGCTAATCACGTCCTCTTTTTTGGCCAACTGCCCGTAAACCACCGCGACGTATTTCTTTTCTGTGTCTTTCCACTGCGATTGCAGCCGGAATTTCGCCTCTTCGTTTTTCGCGAATACCAGCACGCCGGAGGTTGATTGGTCCAGCCGATGAACAATGAAAATCCGGTTTCGCGACTTAGAATAGCCCTTGCGGACATAATCGGTCAGCTTGTAGTAAGCCGTATTCGTTTTATTGTTCGCCGTCCCAATGGTCAACATCCCCGCCGGCTTATCTACCACTATGATATCCTTGTCTTCGTAGAGTATTTCCAGCCCTCTCGGCTGATGTCTTTTCTTCGGCATAGTTCGTCTGCTAACCTTTCCCACGAATCGCGGGACGAGAAAAAAACGTTAGTTATCCCTTATTTATTCATCGTATCCGACCAATTAGTTCGTCAAGATCATGAAACTGTTGAACGGGCTCAAAGTCATGAGTTTCATTGAACTTGTAGTCACCATCGATACTCAGGGTGATCTTGCCACTCTTCACTCGGTTGAGTATCTGATTACCGGAGATGAGATAACCCGAACTTGGTCCAAGATGAAGAAACACAGCGAACCAACGGACTCCGCATTTTTCAAGACAATCGACTTGGTTCTTGGTCAGACCCCAAAATCCTGAAACGTCGTTGCTAATTTTAACGTAAAGGACTGTTGGAAGAGGAACGGTCGAGAGTTCCAGCAGGTTTTTAGACCTCCGTGTCCCCCCCGACCACATCTTGACCTCAAAGCCAAATTGTATGGAGAGTTGTTTTCGAAATAGAGATACTGGAATTGTGTTCATATCCCAAGAACTTCCCATGCAAAAACCCGTAGGGTTTGATGAACAGGATGAATCAGCCCTTTAACTTTTTTCTCGATGCGTGTTGAAAGCCGAATCTTGAACAGATTCGCAGCGAGCATCTCGAAACCATTGATGCATGGATCAAGAGGTATTTGAACTGGGTCATGTTCATATCCGAACACGACCACCGCCTTGCCTTCGTTTCCATTGGCCGCGATAAGTTTGAGGCAGTCACCGATTGAGCTGGTATTTCCTGGATAGGGATGAAGAACGTTTTGCGACCAGTTTTCAGCCTCCTTCCCGTTGTCACCAAAGGGTCGAATAATCTTCAACTCGACCTGCCATTCGTTTGGAATCAGAAGATCTGGTTGCCGCTTAGTAACCGCCTTTTCGTATCTCTCGGGATGTCTCCCTTTTAGCACTGTAAGTGCCGCCTTAACTGCGTCAGACTCACCAAATGGCCCAATTCCTGGCTTAAATTGCTTGTGGGTCGCGCCACTAAGGTCGACCGCATACAGGGCCGCAGCAAAGTCATCAGCGAATTGTTCAAGTGTTATTTTCATCTCTTCTTTGGATACCTATATTGGTCTGCATAACGTTCCAAATACTCATATAAGTTTAGTTTTTGATTCTACCGACATTCGCGGTGAGTTTTCAACAAGATTTATCCGCCGGGGGTGTCATCTATTTAGCAAAGGGAGGTATTGTAACATCCCCTAACCACACTATTATCCCGATTATCAGCACTGTGGTCAGGAACAGCAGAAAATACAGTTTCACGCCCTTTTCGCTGCTGATCGTCGATGTTTTCCAAATAAATCCATATTTTATCACTTCGTATTTTGCGAGTTTCGCCGCTCCCTGGCCAATAAATATCCAATACGAACCGATTATGAAAACCGCGGCAACCGAAGCCCACCACGCCAGCACAAAAGGATTGCCGTCTTTGGGCCGAAAAAAATGGAAAAAAGTCGGCACTCCTCCAATCGTAGAACCAATACCCATAACAATCCAGGGGACGTTCTGCCAGAAAGCCGAGCCGAGCATCATTTTCAGACGCTCTTTCACTGTCGCTTCCTTCATTTGAAAACTCATCCAAACCGCACTAAAGCAGCCAAGTGCTATTAGTAAAGCCCAGAAATATTTGAAAAGCATTAACACAAATTGGGGAATGTGGTCATTATGCATAAGAATACATCCTCGACTTTTATTTTCCTCCAATTCTACCGACATTCGCGGTGAGTTTCCAACAAGATTTACCCGCCGTCAGTGTGGCGGATTTACCCGCCAGCCTTTCAGTTTTGAAAAATCGTATTGTTTTCTCATAGTAAAAATAGGTGACTGTCCCTCCCAGGTACCGTGCGGTTTGTAGAGAAAACCGCCTCAGAGAAGATAAACCTTGACAGTTCAGGCAGATTATTGTAAAATTACTGATATCACACCTGCTATCACACGGGAAAAAATATGTTTTTTAGCCGAATAAATGGGGTTTTTCAGCTCAGATATACCATCAGCGGGGGCTAAAGCCGTATATAATGTAAAATAATCGCATAAAAAGGGCGGGTTATGAAAAGAACAGCGTTAATCATTTCAGTTTTGTCATTAATAATCACTTCCACTAACGCATTCGCAAGCAAACTTGTCTGGATGAAAGTCGTTGACAAGGACTATCTTATGGTCCAGTTCAAAGATGGGGATGCATGTTTTGCGGACACTGGGACGGGACCTCATGCCTATACGGGTGATCATTACACGGGTTGGGATTGGGTGGTGAGTTACGTAAGCGCACTGAACTTAACAAATGCCACCGCGACCGCTAACTGGGTCATAACATCAGCCAGTGATGCGAATTACGGCTCAAACGGCCTGAATCCGACAAACTGCTATCGTAAATCAAAACTCAATGGTGCGTCTGAAGGTCCATGGAACAATCAAAATCCGGGTGGTGACTGGATTTATACATATACCATGGAACACACCATTTATTTGAAATTACCATATTCCCTGGCGCAGGGAACCAGCTACACCCTTACAATCAATTCAAATACGAATTCTGATACGCTCGGCCAGACCTTTACTTTCGATATATTCAACAGCCCATCGGAGGCGGTGCATGTAAACCTGGTCGGATATCTAAGCGATGCCAGTACAAAGGCCGTCGATTTATTTATATGGATGGGAGACGGCGGCGCGCGTGACTACTCAAGTTTTGTTGGTAAAAATGTTTATATATATAATGTAAATACCTCTGCAACACAGCAGGTCGGAACCGTCGCTTTCTGGAAAAATAGCTCCTCGGGCTCCAGCAGTGACGTGGGATGGTTCAACCTCACGATGTCGAATGTCTGGACGGCTGATTTTACCGGCTTTAATACGCCGGGGACATACCGCATCGCGATAGAAGGAGTCGGCTGCAGTGAAAACTTCGAGATTAAAAAAGATGTTTATTTCGAGCCATACAGGGTCAGCACCATCGGCTATTTTTATATGCGCATCGGCGAGGATTCAAATTATACCGGAATGCCTGTTCCGCGCCGACCTCTTTTTATCCCCCATGTATCGCCGGCAGATACGAATGTTTATATCACCAATCGTACAGGCAGCGAAGATTGGGATACTCCATCCACCTGGGCCCCTTATAAAACAGGCGCTCTGAACAACAACGCTTATGGCGGACACTCCGATGCAACCGACTGGGACAGGAACCTCGGACACATCTCGAACATCTATGATATGCTGCTGCCCTATATTCTTACCGACGGCAGATTAAACGACGATAACCTCTGTATCGTGGAAAGCGGCAACGGCATCCCTGATATTCTGGATGAAGCGAGAAACGAAGTCGATTTCTGGCTTAACTTACGCGACCCAAACGGCGGATATAGTTATGGACTTACTAACCCTGACGGAAATAACCTTTATCAGGCCGGAACCACAGCAATGGCGGCATGGGCAAGTGCCGCAAACGCGGCAATGCTGGCTAATTGTTTTATGCTTACCGGGCCGAGTAATTTGAGAGATACGTACACAAATGCCGCGATTACAGCTTACAATTATGCCTCCGGATTGTCTGACCAGCAGCTGACAGTAATACGGGATGCAGGTTATGCTGAGCTTAGAGGCAAAGACCTGAAAATGATGGCCGCGGCCTTTCTCTACAACGTGACTGGAGATACCACTTATGAAGACACGCTCAATTCCTTATGCGATATAACATCAAATACGTCGGTGGTAAATGATTCCACCAGGAACCAGCTTTGGGCATGTGTCGGTTATCTCAAAACACGGCAAATTGTTCATTATCCCGCTTTATTCAGCAATATGAAGGCATCCATTATTAATGAAGCGAAAAATCATGAATCGAATAATTGTAATACGCGGCCTTCTCGCAGGGCCACAGACAATGACTCGGTTTTAAACCCAGGATACTTTAAAACCATACAGAATGTCCAAAGGTGTATAGTTGCCCATGCGGTTGCCGACAGTAGTTCGGATAAAACCACATTCGAAAACGCCATGGTCCTTGAAGCCGACTGGGGGCTTGGACGCAATTCCATGAATAGGATTATAATGACTACCGCCTGTACTAACCTGGCAAGCAAGCGAAGTATTGAAAATATGTACACTACGGGCAGAAATGACGGCTACCCCGGCCTGCATCCGGGACACACGCCTTATTTGAATACCGACGACTGGGATTCTTCGAGTACAGGTATGACCGGGAATAAGCCGAGCAGGTTGACTGCTCTATGTTACCCTGCTTACGGGACAACCACTACCGGCTGGCCGAAAGCGGAAGGTTATTTCAATGATAGATATGTATGGGCCCATTCGGAATTTACGCCACAGCAAACCATGCGGGGCAAAATGGCCCTGTATGCTTATTTATATGGTTTATATAAACTTCCTGCCGATTTCGACGGCGATTCGAACGTGGACATGGTCGATGCCACTACCTTTTTCGGTTCATGGTTAAAAGTCCCCGGCGATACGGGCTACGATTCACGTGCAAACCTTTACGCAGATACGCCCGGCATAGTGGACTTACATGATTTCGCTGTCTTCGCGAATGAATGGGGTGGAAACTAAGGACAGCTGCCTGTTTTTAACTCTGTAATTGACCTTAATCCGCCACACCATCGGCGGAGTAAATTCTACCGACATTCGCGGTTAGTTTCCAACAAGATTTATCCGCCATCTGTCCTCTGTTCTCAGTCCTCTGCCTTCTAACTTTTCCCTTCTCCCTTGCCTCTTGCCTGCCGCGTGATGCAGCCGCTTGACATATTCAGGCGATAAAAGTAACCTATCGACAAGTGTGACGATAACAACTTTAGTAAATTTTTATTGGGAGGTTGCTGAAATGGTTAAGTATTTGTGTTCCTGCCTGCTTTTAAGTTTGCTTGTGTCATTTGCGCCGGCGTTCGGCGATACCAACGTGCTGAAAAATCCCGGTTTTGAAAACGGCACCGAGGGATGGTCGGACAGGTCGTGCAAAATCGAAGTGGTAACAACGCCGGTTCACAGCGGCGCAAAAAGCGCAAAAGTGTCCGGCAGGACTCAGACGTGGCAGGGGATAAAACAGTCCCTGCTGGGCAAAGTATTGAATGGAAAGACATATAAGATTTCAGCGTGGGTTCGGCTGGAAAACTCAGAGTCCGATACCGTAACGATATCCATCGAACAGACCGACGACAATGGGACCAAATATAAGAATGTTGCCAAGGTAACGGCGGGTAACACCGAATGGGTCGAACTTTCGGGAGATTTCAAACTTGACGCCAGCGGGACTTTGAAAACATTAGACGTTTACTTCGAAGGCCCGGCACCGGATGTCAATTTCTTTGTTGACGATGTTGTCGTATCTGGTCCGGACGCGACCAAGGTCGAGCAGGCCGACCCGAATGCGGCTAAAACTGAACCAAATGACGCCAGGAAGAACGCCAAGTGAGCTTTATCAGCGTCGAAAAATTTCTTAACGCCGGGTAGATGGGGCAAAAAGAAAAGCCCCCGATAAAAATCAGGGGGCTTCAAAAATCGATATACGAACGACTAAATACGAAATACGATATACGAACGACTAAATACGAACTACTACTTGCCTTTTTTCTCTTTCACAGGTTTAGGCGGCTTTTCTTTTTTGACCTTTGGCGGTTTCGGCGCCTTGGGTTTCTTTTCGCCGCCCATAACAGTTCCGACAGCTATAATGAGTACCGACGCGACCGCCAGTCCTGTAACGATATACCAGATGAAACCCTGTGACATTTTCAAAATCGCCGGGTTCAAATTGCTGAATCCCGCGATTGCCACCATCGCGGTATAAATGACCGCGGCAAGGGGTATAAACAGCATAACGCCCAGCGCGTTGCTCATTGCGTCCGGCGCCGGTTCGCCATACGTTATAGCCGCCGCTAATGCCGGTGCTTGTGCCTGTGGTTCGGGGAATTGCATCTGGTCTGCTTCAGCAGCTATTTCCATTGCTGAACCCGCCGCTTCTGCTGCTGCTGCCGGCTCTGCCGCAGCGGGGGCCTTGCCCTCTCCGCCCGCGCCCGGCGTGTAAATCTCATCGAGTATCCCGCCTAATGATGTGTCATCGGCCTGCAGTGACAGGTCCAGAAGACCTGAGCCGCTGCCGAAGGTGTCCAAACTCACGTCTTTTTCGATTTCCTCAAGCGACGCCTCTTTTCCGGGTGATGCCGGTGTTTCGCCGGAACTCTTGAATGTCTCCTCGCTGCCTTCTTTGGCTAATGAATCGGTATCGCCCAGGATCTTAATGCCTTCCTCGACTATCTGCGTATCGGCATCGGTCAGTTGAAGCTCTTCGTCTTTCTTGCCCGGCGTATCGGGCGCCAGCAATATATCTTCGGCCTCGGCTTCCGCGCTCTTGGGTGCGGCAGGTTTTTCGGCTGCTGGCGTTGGCCTGACTCCCGTGAAACTCGTGTCTGACAGCAGTGAATTTACCTCATCCACCTTAAACAGCAGGTTCGGCCCGTCGCGGAACTCGCGCAGCCGACCGCTTTTTACTATCTGCCTTACCTCGTCTTCGCTCTTGCCGAGCTTTGCCGCAACTTCGCTGATCGAAAAAAACATACCAGCCATAAGTGTTTATTCTCCAACTTGTCGGACAAGTCCGAAAAGTGTTTATTGTGCATCCGTGCGTTTTGCCAGATTCACGCGACTTGTGAATTTCTATTTGCTATCCGCTGCCCGCTATCCGCTGTTTTTATTATTATAGCCGATTTCTGGGCCAAATGCAAGCAAAAATCGGCCCGATTAAGGACGATAGATGCCGTTTTTGGGGTTGAAATCGGAGAATGGCGGGGTTCTGCTTTGCTTAGCCCCCAGGCCCGCTTGGGGGTCATCCAAATAATATTTAGCCCGGCAACTTTATTGCCGGTTTTGGGGTTGAAATCGGGGGATTGGGGTTTTGATTGCCGATTGGGAATTGATGGGGATTAGGGTTTTAGGAATTTTTTAAGGATGGCGGAGAGTTTTTCGGGGTTGCGAACCTTACATTCCCAGACAATAAGAACCTTCCAGCCCATAGTTTTCAGTTTTCTGGGATTTCGCTTGTCGCGAGTAACATTTCCGCAGCGTTTATTTTGCCAGAATTCAGTCCGCGTTGCGGGTATAACTCTGCCGTATCGGCAGCGGTGCATATGCCAGAAACAGCCATGAACAAAAATAATGGTTTTTGCCGGAAATATGACGAAATCAGGTTGGCCGGTAATAAATTTTACGTTGCGACTGTATTTGATTTTTAATTTGCGCAAAAGACGAGCAACGGTATGCTCAGGCGAAGTATTACACCCCTTAATGCATTATATCAAAGGCCCGAATCGCCGTCTTCGATCCCCAAAGAAATCGCTAACGCCATTGCATTGCGCAGAACAAAAGCCCCATAGTTACGAGCAAGAGAGGCGACATGCGCTGCGCCTTCCTGAGTCCATTCCATCTCATTCTGGAGTTCGGCTTCAACTTGTGTCCAATCTATTGTTTGCTCTCCCTTGGGCGGCACGAATACGGCAGCATATTCCTGAACAGTAATATTTACAGTATCAGATAGTTTTGGGGGCATTTTATAGTCTCCGATTTATTATCCGGCTCGTGAAAAGAATGCGGATGCGAGAGTGGTGAGCCAAGGTGCAAAGGTCATAATTTTGTCAGATTTTGAAAGGTTGTGCCTTGCGCATAGAATGCGGACATTTTTAGCAGTAACACTACTTCCGCCTTTGGAGTAAGGAACATCGTGATCAAAATGGAGATTATCTTTGCTGCCACAAATTACACAATGTCCCTGGTCTCGTTTCCAGACCTCGACTTTAACTGCTGTTGGGATTGTTCGAGTTTGTCTTAGCAGGGGTTCATTTGCACGAGGAGTTTTTGCGGGCCTGAGGAAAAATTTGCATACTTTCCTAATGCCATCGAATAAGACAGCAGCATCAGTTAACTCATATCTTCCACGATCACACCATATTCCCTCCGATATTTTTTCGTATACTTGTACCACCTCAGGTTTTCGTTTGCCTGCTTTGTACCCGGAAGCTGCTTCGAAAAACTTGCCGTTCTCCGTTAGGGTTCCGGCGGAAGTCTGAAGTGGTTGATCTGTCTTCTTGGGATCGACGTCGGACCGCCTCGGCTCATCATGGCCCTCATATTCAAGAAGGCCTGTATCCTCATGCCAGCGGTCCTTATATGGTGCACCTTCTCTAACACTCATTAAAATTATCGAATAACTTGGCTTGATTCTGAAATTCATCCCGCGCTGTAGCATAATCCCCTCACGTTTTATGATCTCGGCGTAGGAAATTATGCTTTTATATCTCATATCAGAATTCCAAGAAGAAGTCCAAACTACAGGCACGAAGATTTTTATTGCGGATGTCGCCCGGTGATAATTCTATTACTCGCGATTCCATTCGTTTCCCACTCCTAAGCGGATCGTCTTATTTGCGTTTGCCGGCGACCCGTTGCATTACGTGTTTTAAAAACTCATCCGGTGTTATTTCGAGGGCATCACAAAGCCGAACAAAAGTATTGATGGTCGGGCTTTTGAGTCCTCGCTCAATGATGCTGATATAGGTTCTGTGGAGGTTGGCCTCGAAGCCCAGTTTTTCCTGACTCAATCCCTTTTTAGTGCGCCAGTAACAAAGCTCCTGGCCGACGGCCTTTTCGATTGTCATACACAGAACTCCTTATGAGATTGCAAGATAACGTGAATGTATGGGCGTGGCTTCAGACCATAGTATGCAATGTGAAATCAGCGTACAGCGTTTAGCGGGTAGCTGACAGGTCAAATTACGGATTTGAAATCGACAATTTTTATGCCTACAAAGTTTTATCGGCGGTGGTTTTTTTTAGGTAATTAACTTCGGCGTGTGTGAGGAGTCGGAATCTGCCAATTCCGAGGCCGTGGTCGGTGATTTTGCCGATGTGGGTTCGCTTGAGGGATTGGACGGGCAATCCGACGCGAGCGAGCATTCTTTTGACCTCTCGGTTAAGCCGTTCGGCAACACTGATTTCGACGAGCGAGCGTTTATGTCCCCGTTTGAGTATTTTGACGGCGGCGCGAGAGGTTTTGCCCTCGGCCAGCCAGATACCCTTATTAAGTTTTTCGACGTGTTCGCCCTCGATTCGGCCCTTCACCTCGGCAATATATGTTCTGGTTAGTCCATATCGTGGGTGCGTCAGGTGGTTGACCAGGTCGTTATCGTTGGTGAGGATAATCAGTCCTGTGGTATCGATGTCGAGCCGGCCAACGCATAGGATTCGCTGGCGGGTGGGGACCAGGTCGATTGCTTTGGTTCTGCCCTGTGGGTCAAAATTGGTGCAAATCACGCCCTGGGGTTTATTGAGGAGGAAATAAATCTTTGGCTGGGGCTTAATTCGTTTCCCGGTGACAATGATTGTGTCCTTGTCGAGGTCCGCGAAGGCGGGGATGGTATCCACGACTTTGCCGTTGACCGAGACGAGTCCTTCGAGGATTAGTTCCTCGCATTTTCGGCGTGATGCGACGCCTGAGGCCGATAATATCTTTTGTAATCGCTCCATAGCCATAGTAACTACTCCGAATCGCCGGGGTCGGCAACTTCGCCCAGATTGACAGTTCGACAAGCTCACTGCTGGCGGCAAGTCTGTTTTTTAGTTGACTTTAGGTAACTTTCAGACGATAATATAATGCTTACAGGCCTTGAAAACCAAGGTTTTTTACTAATTCTGAGGAGTAGTTGTTATGCCAATCGGTAAAAAGAGCGCGGCTGACAGTACCCTTTACGCATTAATAGCATTTGTGGCGTTATTTATTATAGCAGCTACGGCGGGGGTAATCTACTATCTGAAATTCGAGGAGCAGCGCGGCCTTGCCGACACGGCGCAGAAACGGCTGGGCGAGTTTGCCAGTCCCGCTGAGGTTCAGAAGATAGGCGCTCTTGTTGGCGCAGAGCAATCGGGCAAGAGCCGGCTGAAGGTGACGCTGGATTACTTAGACCAGACATTATCGTTGATTGTGCCGGGAGTTCCGGGCGAGACATCAGCCGAAGTCAAGGTCAACGAGGCGACCGCGAAGGTCAAAGAGATGGTTGCCGGGATTGGCAAACAATATCCCGAGTTGAACGATATTGATTCGAATTCGGCGTTGCTGCAGGTAACGGAAAAGCTGACAGCCGCATTGCAGAGCGCCAGTACCGCCGAGACGGCCGCAAGGGGACAGCTTGAGGAACTGCAAAACAAGTTCGACGACGCGACGAAGGCGAGTATGGAAAAGGAACAGGCGTTGCTGGCTGAAAAGGACAAGTTTCAGCAGCAGTTTGAGAAGGTTCGGAGTGGGTACGATGAGCTGAAGGGATTGCTTGAGAAAAAGACCGATGAGCAGGTCAAGGACTTGTACGGCAAGCTCGACCAGGAAAGAACCGGCCGGGAAGAAACGAACAAGCAGTTGCTGAAAAGCCAGGCGGAGCTGCAAATTGCGCAGGACCGGATTCAGAAGATATTAAAGGAAAGCGTGTGGCCCATTAAGCCGCCGCCGGAAACAATGGTCAAAGCGTTTGAGCCGGATGGAAAGGTAATTTTGGTTGATGACCAGGCGAAGACGGTGCAAATCAACCTTGGCGGTAATGACCATATTTACCGGGGTCTGACGTTCGCGGTTTACGACAGAGGACAGCCGATTCCGAGAGATGGCAAAGGAAAGGCGGAGATAGAGGTTTACAACGTCGGTGACAGTTTTTCCGCGGCGAGGATTATTCGTTCCGACAAGAAAAACCCCGTTGTGGTTGACGATATAATCGCGAATCTTATCTGGTCGCCAACGAAGGCGAATACTTTTGTGGTCGCGGGTGATTTCGACCTCAATGGCGACGGTGTCAGCGATGACGATGCTATCGCAAAGATACGCCGGCTGGTGGAGAAGTGGGGGGGCAAGGTTGCTGACTCAGTGACTGTCAATACGGATTACGTGATTCTGGGGACGCCGCCTGAAGTGCCGTCGAAGCCGACGATGCAGGAGACGGAAAAATACCCCAACGCGATGGAGAAGTATGAGCGTACCTTACAGCAGGCGGCCAAATATAAGGATATTCAGAGCCAGGCACAGGCGCTGTCGATACCCATACTCAACGCGGACAGATTCCTGTATTTTATCGGGTACAAGACGCAGGCAGGCAATCCTGGGGCGTTCTAAGCAAACCCCCAGGCAGGCCTGGGGGCTAACCATATTTTGGTTCGACGCCAATCGAGGCGATGAATATATCGCCTGTATATGGTCTGGCGTTTTCGAAAACAAATCCTTTTTTGACGGCGACGAAGGTAACAGTGCAATTGGCTTTTATCGCTGCGCCGAGCGGCAAACCCGTATCGCAATCCAGGCCTGAGGGTATATCAACCGAGAGAATGGGGCAGCCAAGCTCATTTATGCTCTCAATAAGCTGTTTATATTCATCTCGCAGTGTCCCCGTCAAGCCCGTTCCGAAAATGGCGTCGATAATCATATTGGCTTCGTTGGCGAGTTTGGTAACGCGGGCGTCGATTACCTCAGTGCCTTCCATATCCAGCCGTTCAATTTTCAGGCCCAGATCGATGAGTATGTCGAGATTGACTCTGGCGTCGTTTCTGATTTTAGCGATGTTGCCGCAAACCACGACCGTTATGGCGAAGCCGGCGTTGAGGAGGTGTCTGGCGATGACGAATCCGTCGCCGCCATTGTTGCCCGTTCCGCAGAATATGCATACCTTCGGTTTTTTAACTTTAGATAGTGTTTCGATGATAAACTGGGCGCAGCTTCGGCCTGCGTTTTCCATTAGTACGATGCCAGGAACGCCAAGTTCTTTTATCGCCCAGGCGTCGAAGGCCCGCACCTCGTCTCTGCTCATCAATAAACACTTCTGGTCTGGCTGAAACTTTTTCATAATGAGTATTGATAATCAATCATCAATCATCAATAATCAATAAGAAAATATGAACATACTACTGACGAATGATGACGGGATATTTGCGCCGGGACTGTCGGCGATATACAAGGAGCTTGTGAAAATCGGCGAGGTGGAGGTTGTCGCGCCCGCGGCGAGCAAGTCGGGCGCCAGCCACAGTATTACGTTCAACCGGCCGGTGGTTTGCACCAAGGTCGAGGTGAACGGGCTATTTTCAGGTTACAGCATCGAGGGGTCGCCGGCGGACTGTGTGAAACTCGCGGCGATGCAATTATGCAAACATCCGATTGAGCTTTTGGTGGCGGGGATAAACAACGGCGCCAACGCGGGGATTAACATTTATTATTCCGGGACGGTCGCGGCGGCGATGGAAGGGGTACTGCTTGGTATCCCGTCGGTGGCGACGAGTTTGGCAGCGGAGGAGAAAATGGATTATGACGCTGCCGCGGGGTATTGTATGCACATCCTGAAAAAACTTATGCCTGTGAAGCCGGGCGCGCTGGTCAATATAAATATACCACTGCTTTCGGCGGGCAGGCCAAGGGGGATTAAGGTCGTGCCTCAGTCAAACAAGGCGTTCGATGAGTATTATGAACCGCAGATTGATGGGAAAGGGCAGACGGTTTATCAGCTCGCGGGCGGGCCTCAGCCATTTGACGACCCATTGACTGATATGATGGCTTTGATGGAAGGGTACATAAGCGTTACGGCTTTGGCGCCGGATGTGACAGATTACGACAGGACCAAACAAATACGAAAGTCGCTTGCGAAACTGGACCTGCCGGAGTAATTTTTATTGGCCGGAGGTGAGCCAATGTGGAATATATTTGAACAGCCGTGGCTGCTGCTTATTGTGGCGGGTGTGGTTTTCCTGGTGGTGGCGTTTTTTCGCGACGTGCTGCCGCCGAAACGGGCTTGGGTTTTCTGGCTTTTGCCCGTGGCTATCGCGATAGCGGCTTTTGCGATTGATTTTTTAGTCGAGACCGACAAGGAGAAGATAGAGGCGGTCCTTCACAAAGCGTGCAAGGCGGTCGAGAACGAAGATATAGAGTCGGCGGAGCCGTTGATTTGGAAAAATTACAGCGACTCGATTCATCCGACCAAACAGATATTGCTTGATCATTTCCGATTGCGTCTTTCGGGGCCGGTAATTGAAAAGATTGTGCCCGCCATAGTGTCGCTGGATATCAAGCCGCCTGATGCGACGGTTCTTTTTACCGCCCGTGTTATGTTTGACCCGCAGGGGCCTGTTTATGAATACCGCAAGATGATGCTTTTTAAGGCTCAGGCGGATTTGACAAAGGAGGGAGACGAGTGGTTTTTCAGTCGGACGGAGATTCTCACAATTGATTTACAGCCCGCCGGCTGGAAATACATGGAGGGCAATCCTGAGATATTTAACTAATCCCCAAAGTTGAGACAGGCAGCGTCCTATAATGCGGGAAATTAAGCTGGTTAAGTGAGCGTCTGTTTTGGCCGATAGCATCATCGCAGGAAACAGCAGGCAGGCAGGTAAGGATTTAACGATGTTTAGCACGGCAAAAACGGGCAAGTTGACGCTTAAGCCGCAGCTTATGGCGATTCGCTGGTATCCCAGCTCCCGGTGTTTCGGCAGCGCCAAGCGTCACAAATCCAGGCCTAATCTTATGCCTCCTCTTATGGTTCGCAAGCCCGAGTGGCGCAGGTAAATTTACCAAACCGACAAATTCTTACTACAAGCGTTTGCGTATAGCGTTTAGTAAATTTCTATCCGCTACCCGCTATCCGCATTTTTTTCTGCGCTCTCAGCGTTCTCTGCGGTAAAATAAACACTATGATTCTCGGCAATAAATTTCCGTGGTATTCGGCTGGGCTGCACTTTGAGTGTTTGCAGTGTGGGCGTTGCTGCGCCGGGCCGGAGGGGGGATATATCTGGGTTCGCAGGCCGGAAATCCGGCTGATTGCCGATTTTTTGAAAATGCCGGTGAGGGAATTGAAGCAAAAGTTTCTCAGGCGTGTGGGTTTACGGATGACGATTGTCGAGGACCCGCACACGCGCGATTGTGTATTCCTGCAACAAATCAAACAGGGCAGAGGGTGCGCTATTTATGAAGTTCGGCCTGCGCAGTGCCGGAACTGGCCTTTCTGGGAGCACAATTTAGTCAGCCCGGGTACATGGAATTCGACTGGCCGGAAGTGCCCGGGGATAAATCGCGGCCAGTTTTACAGCCCCGAACAGATACGAGATAAAAAGAAAAACAAGAAATGGTGGCGTAATGAGAAAAAATGACCAAGTCATTGCGCGGGTGAGCGAAATTTATAAATGGATTGAGGCCCAGCAGCTTGCTAATAAGGGGATTGCAGGCAGTTGCGAGGTTTGCGGCAAGTGCTGTGATTTTGAGCAATATGACCATCGCCTGTATGTTACCACGCCTGAGATGTTGTATTTTGTCGAGAAACTCGGCCTCGTGAATATAAAGCAGATGACAACAGCGAAGTGTTGTTATCAAGTAGAAGGTAAGTGCAGTGTTCACGCTTACCGGTTTTCCGGCTGTAGGATTTTCTGCTGTAAAGGTGAAGCCGGATTTCAAAGCGAGTTGACGGAGGTGGTCATTAAGAAATTCAAGGGGCTTTGCGATGAATTACAAATACCATACCGATATGTTGAATTACCCGTGGCGTTGAAAGATTTTCTCGCCACCGAGCACGCCCGCCAATGAGCGAGGTCTTGCCAAAGGCGGATAGAGAACGCAGAGTAAAAAAATGACTCCTGCCCCCTTTTTCTTTCAAGCCCTGAGGTGTATAATGGTATTCGCCTTTGGGCTCCGGTGAGCCGAGTCGAACCGCTGGGTGCAAAAGGCATAGAGGTATTAACAAGGAACATTGAACCGAAGTGCTTGGTTGCGTAGCCAGGCGTTTAATCCGCCAGAGGCGGATAAATATTGGGAAATACCAACTTATTAACAAGGGTTGTATCTCTCGTAGTTCATCGGTTTTATGTCTTCGACGGGCTTTTTTAGCGGCCCGCCAGGACAGGGCTGGATAAAAAGGGTATGTGGGACATTTTTCTGGGGTCCAAAAGGTCGATCGATTGGTGTGTGCAGTTTTGGCCTGTGCTGGTGTTGTCTTTTGTTTGTGCGTTGGTTGCCACATGGTTATGCAAAGCTATTGCGATTCGGTTCAACATAGTTGACAATCCCGACAACCTCGTCAAAACACATAAAAAACCGGTCGCTTATCTGGGAGGCCTGGGGGTGCTGGCCGGTTTTATCGTCGGTGCACTATGCGGTATTTATATTATCCGCGGCCAAACTGTCCTTTCGGATGTGATGCGGTGGCTTTTCGGTATTATTGCCGGGGCTACGATAGCCTGTTTTGTCGGTCTTATCGATGACATTCTCGATATCAGTCCCGGGAAGAAGATGCTTGGCCAGATTTTTGCCGCAGTGACCATTATGCTGGCAGGAATCAGGCCGGACCTAAGTGAGATTGTTAAACCTCTTGGCTGGCAAACGATGTCGGATACCGCCGAAATAGTGATTGGTATTCCGATTATCATTTTCTTTGTTCTTGGGGCCACCAACTCGCTGAATCTGTTAGACGGGCTTGATGGTTTGTGCGGGGGAGTAACCGTTATAATCACCGTCGGGATGCTGATTCTTGCAGTCCGTCGTTCCACATACGTCTTCAGCAGCGAGCGGGGCGATGTAGCCAGGGTTATAATTTGCCTTGCACTTGTAGGCGGAGTTTGCGGGTTTCTGCCTTTCAATAGACATCCCGCCAAGATATTTATGGGTGATGCCGGCTCGATGATGCTCGGCTTTGTCGTCGCGGCAATTATGATGCTGCTTGCCCGCATAGTCCCTCGCTGGTGGATAGCGTCAATAGTTGTGTTCGGACTGCCGATATTAGACACAGGAACCGCCTTACTGAGACGGCTTATCAATAAAAGGCCATTGTTTGCCTCGGACCGCGGCCACATTTATGACCAGATGATTGACCGCGGCATACCCTTGAATCGAACAGTCGGTATATGTTATGCGCTCGCCGGGCTTTATGCATTCGCAGGCGTTTTAACAAGCATGATTCAAACGAGATACGCCTTCGTTGTGTGCGCGGCGATTTTCCTCGTGTCGTTTCTTGTTGTCTGGTGGATGGGTTTTTTGAAAATGGAAGGCCTGCGAGGAGCGATACACAAAAAGGATGATACCGATAAAGCACGCTCATAAACCGCATCTTATGCTCTTGTGTTGAATTATCCGCGGCGTTAAAAGAGGCAAAGTACAAAAAGGGGCCTGACCCCTTTTCTTTCTTTTCTTTTCGATTTAAGCTAAATGCACTTGGAAACTACCCTTCAAGCCAAGTTGTGTGTTGATTTCACGGTAAATAAGGAGTGCATTAAATTCCCCGCGAAATATGTTACCTTCTAAGTGACCCGAAGCTGTGGTTTGTGTTTGAACCTGAATATTAATAGGAAGAGGCACTTCCTGCCATGTTAAAAGATTTAATACTTTTTCCCCTTGAGGTAGGATATGATTAGTAGATGCGGTGAATACGGTAGGTTTAGCCGGATCCACTGAAATGGTATTGCTTTCACTGAACAGACGCATAAAATGCAACCCAAGTTTTTCATTTAGCCGCTGAAGAGATTGGAAGGGGACTACAGTGTCTATATACGCTTCTAACTTACCAAATTCGTTGCGCTCAACGGAGCCATCTGTAATAGACATCATAAGGCCCTTTAATGGCTGAAAATTAAAAGTGTTGTTTTGATAAGTTATTGAACCGTTTGTGATTCGTACTATAGACTTTAGCCCTGGACCAATAGGAACACCGATGTCAATCACCTGCTCTGGCTCGATCTCGTCCAAGATTGGTGGCAAATCTTGGGCGATGCGTTTAGCGAGATCTTCAGGCGTAGTGAAGAAACTCACCACATACTTCTTTTTTAGTTCCGTCTTTAGTTCCTGCAGAAGCTTCGCTTTCTCTCCCGTTTCTACATATTTAGGAAGGATGGGTTGGTTCTGTTCGTCTATCAGGTACACCAGAATGGGCAAGCCAAGTCTACTAGCTTCTTCGTATTCAAGATGCGTTATCGACTTGCCGGTTTCCTCGTCAATATTTCCGTACCGCATCGCAAAAATGCCGATGTAAGCTTTACAGGATTGAACAGATTTGAGGCATTCGTCCTTTGGACTTCCGGGTTTGGAACCAAAGTACTCCATACAGCGTACAATCACTTCGATCTTATGCAGGGCATCACGTACTGCATTCCTGTGTTCCTTCAAATCCTCGTATGTGGATCCTAAGAATACCGGTACATGTTGCTTTTTTGGGCCTAACTTTGCCATATTAATTGATAAAAGCTCCTGCCCGAACAATGATTACAGTCTGTATAAACCGAGTCAAAGACTTCTTCCGGCAAAACGTTTCAGCTAAAATAACTATAAATCCTCACGTTGGTGCTGTCAAACATCAATCTGAAATCAGAAATGCTTTTGCCCTCTGTGGCTAATAAATAATCAGCGTTAATCTGCGTAATCAGCGTCTAAAAAAACTGTGTAATCTGTGTCTATCTGTGGCTAAAAAACAGCGTGAATCTGCGCAATCAGCGTCTAAAAAAACCGTGGTTTCTTAGTATTTGTCAACGGGCAGGTAAATCTTCTGCTGAGGGTCGCGAAGGTTGATGTATTTGACTCCCGAGAGGGTTCCGTATTGCTGGTAGTAGGTATAAAGCTTGGCGAGCTTGTCGTCGTCGGGGCTTTCGAGATGTCGCTGCCAGGTTCCGAGTTCCGCCCCCCAGATGATTTGAGTGGCGTCTTTTGTGTAAAGGGAGATATGGGGCTCGCGTTTGTTTTTGCGGCCTTCAAAATTGGCGACGTCGATTCTGTCTATCTGGCGCAGCAACGGCTTATCGGGACTGACGGCGATATCCATACGCGAGAGGCGATTAAGGACCGCCATAGCCGCAGCGAGGTCGTCACCCTGCCAGACCTTGCCCGGGGTGGGGGGGATTTTGCTGAGTTCGAGGCCCGTTACGTTTATAACAGGCAGATTACCAAGCGGCGAATAATCGAGAACGACAAGGTCGGCGTCGATGAAGAATTTATTTTTTTCGGCGGTAACGAGAAGGAGCGGTTTTCGCCAGCGTCCCGTGATGAGTATGCTTTTGTGAGTGGTCTGGACCTTCGCGTTGGCCAGCCAGGGGACGAGAGCAGCGATATTACGCTGGGCGGAGGCGGCGATTTTTTCGTCGTCGTTAGCGGTGTTGTTCGCTTCGGCAGTGGCGGCGGCGTAAATTCTGTTTTTAATCTCTTCGCTGACCCAGTTTGGAACGTCGCCGACCAGCTCAATGGTTCGGTTGCCCGACGAGCCGGTGGTTTGCGTTTTTACGTATCCGTCTAAGAACGCAAAGCCCGCCAATACCAGGACAAAGGCGCATACAAACAACGACGCCTTGACGTAACCTATAACATTTGACTTGCGGGGCAGCTTAGCGCCGCCCGAGCCAGGTCCGAATATATTCAAGCCAGTTTTTTTTGCAGCCAATTTTATTGCCTCCGGCCGGTTGTTTTATGGGCAATAGCGGAATCAGTCAGGGCCAACTCCACGATTTTCAGGCACAGCCGACCCATTGAAAGTCCAATTTTAGCGGCGGCTTTCGGCAAAAGCGAATGACTCGTCATTCCCGGAATGGTGTTTATTTCGAGCGCATAAGGTTTGCCGTCGTCGCCGATAATCAAGTCAACTCTTGCGGCACCCCTGCATCCAAGCGAATTAAAGCAGGTAATCGCCGATTCCTGTATTTTATCGACCAAAGCGAGGTCATTTATTGAGTCGAAGAGGTATTCTGTTTTATCGTCGATGTATTTGGCGTGATAATCGTAGAAGCCGGCCCGCGGGCGTATTTCTATGATTGGCAGGGCCTGTTTTCCGAGGATGCTCACGGTAATCTCCCTGCCCTTTATGAAACTTTCAATCATACAGTCGCCGAACTGTGCGGCGCATTTTTTCGCGGCCTCGACTGCCGATTTGGGGTCATCTTCGATTGATATGCCTATTGTGCTGCCTTCGCGCAATGGTTTGATTACATATTTTTGCCCAAGCCGGCGAATCCGGTTTTCAAGGTCAGCGTTTTTTTTGCCCGGCTCGAACAAAATAGAATCAGGCATTGTTACTCCCGCGGCGGTGAATATTTTTTTGCTTTCCCATTTGTCGAACGCCAACCGGCTGGCTAATGGGCCGCTGCCTGTATAGAGGAGGCCTTTTGATTCGAGGATTTCCTGTATCTGGCCGTCTTCGCCGAATGTGCCGTGAAGGGCGATGAAAAACACATCAATTGTTTCATCGTCAAGGATGTCCATCGCATCGGGTTTTATATCCGAAGTGATGACATTAGCGCCGGCTTTTTTCAGGGCTTCGGCGACGCATTTGCCGCTTTGGATGCTGATTTCGCGTTCCCTGCTTATGCCGCCCATAAGGACGGCCACTTTTATCCGCCGTCCGTCTGGCGGATTAAGCTGGTCAGACGAAGGTGATGAGTCCGGATTTGGAGATGGATGAGACCGCATTGTTATTTCCAGATTTCGATCTCAAGCTCCAGCTCGACGTTGAACTGCTTTTGGACCTTTTCTTTCACCGTTTCTATCAGTCGCATAACATCTCGGCTGGTGCAGTCCTTTTGCGCGATGAAAAAGTTGGCGTGCTTTTCGCTTACGACTGCCCCGCCTATTTGCAGACCTTTTAGTCCCGCGCGGTCAATCATAGCGCCTGCGGACAGGCCTCTTGGGTTTTTGAATATGCAGCCCGAATTTATTGTGTTAAGGGGCTGGTTATTTTTCTTGTAAACCCAGTTTTCCTTAATCGTTTTCGTAATCTGTTCCGGGTCGCCGGCGGTCATATTTATTTTCGCTTCGAGGATGAATTTCGCCGTGATATTTGTCTGGCGGTAATCAAATTGCAGCTCTGGTTTTTTCTTTTCGGATACTTTGCCGTCGTTATCCATCAGGGTAACGCTTTCGACGACGGTTCCGATATCGCCGAAATTTCCGCCCGAGTTCATCCTGACCGCTCCGCCTACCGAGCCGGGAATGCCCGTGAGAGGTTCAAGGCCCGAAAGGCCTTTTTTGGCGCAGGTCAACACCAGCCGGCTCAACTCGACGCCCGCGCCGGCTATGACCTGTTCTTTGACGAAAGTAATTTGCGAGAAGTTGTCGCTTTTGAGCTGGATTACCGCGCCGCGAACGCCCTCGTCGCTGACGAGCAGGTTTGAGCCGTAGCCCAGGACGTAAATCGGCACTCTATTTTCGTTGCATCGTTTGACGACCAGCGCAAGCTGCTCGGTATCCTGCGGCTTTATAAAGTAGTCCGCGGGGCCGCCCAGTCCGTACCAGGTTTCTTTCGCCAGGGGATGCTTCGTTTTAACTATTTTTTCCAAGCCACTGAATATATTCATCTGCCACCTTCCAAACGTCGCCTGCGCCCATAGTAACAACCACGTCGCCGGTGCGAACCTGTTTGGTTAAATAATCGCAAATTGCGTCGAAGCCGTCAATAAACAAAGCTTGGCTTCCTTTTGCCCGTATTTTATCGACAAGGACCTGGGCGTTCACCTCTTTTTTTGACTGCTGCGAGTCGCGGACGAAATAAATCTCCGGCACAATGGTAATATCGGCAAGTTTGAAGCTTTCGGCGAAGTCAGCAAGCAAAAACCGCGTCCTGCTATACTGATGGGGCTGAAAAACGCACCACAGCCGTTTGGGCTGGTAATGCTCCTTAATTGCCTTGAGCGACGCCCGTATCTCGGTGGGGTGGTGAGCGTAATCGTCGAGAATGGTTACGCCGTTGATTTTTGCCTTGAGCATCAGCCGACGGTCAACGCCAGTGAAGCCGGGCAATAATCGCAGGATATCCTTTGCGGCGATGCCGGCGTTTACGGCGGAGGCGATTACCGCCAGCGCGTTGGCGACGTTATGTCTGCCCGGCACGCTGATATGGGTTGAGCCGAGTAATTCCTTATTATGATAAACGTCGAAGGAGTAAAGTCCGTCTTTTTCGACGATGTTGTCGGCGTAAAAATTGTTTTCCTTGCCGAAACCAAAGGTCTCAACCTTCCTGTCATTCCCGCGCAGGCGGGAATCCAGAAGTATCTGTTTGGTGTTTTTGTCTTCGCCGTTGGCTATGATTACGCCACCTGTTTTTGTGCCAAGCGCGAAATCACGGAATGCCTCGACGATTTCGGCTTCATCTTTGTAGTAGTCGAGGTGGTCGGCCTCGATATTCAGGATGACGGCGATTTGCGGTTTGAGGTTGAGGAAGCTGCGGTCATATTCGCAGGCCTCGGCGACGAAATGCTGGCCGCTGCCGATGCCCGATGAGCCGGCGAGCTGGGTAACGACCGCCCCGACGACGAAATTCGGCTCAAGGCCCGCCAGTTTGAGGACATAGGCGAGCCAGCCGCTGGTTGTGCTTTTGCCGTGAGTGCCCGATATGGCGATACCCTGATAAAACTGGAACACCTTACCCAGCATTTCGGCGTATTTATAGACCCTGATGCCTTCACGCCGGGCGAGCTTCAGTTCGGGGTTTTCTTCTTTTATCGCGGCTGAGATTACAACGGCGTCGGCCTGTGGGTCGAGGTTGTGCTCCTTGTGGCCTATTTTTATATCCGCGCCGAACTGGCAGAGCCGGTCGATTGTTTCGCCGGGGTTCTGGTCGGAGCCGGTAACGATTGCCTTGTGCTTTAAGAGAAGCATCGCCAGGCCGCTCATACCGATGCCGCCGACGCCTATGAAATGAAACCGTTTGCCCGCAAGTCCGTTAAATCCGTTAGTAACCACTTCCCATCCTCTACCGGCTCTTGTGGCCGGCTGATGTATCCTTACATTTGTCCTGAGCATATTTCATCCTTGAAAATCACCGACCTCTATTTTACCGCCGAGAACGCGGAGACCACAGAGAAAATATCTAAAAACCTCTGCGTGCTTTGCGGTCTCTCCGTAAGGAGTCCATAGGACTGCGGTTAAACCCCGAAGATTTTAACACAGTTGTTTTATGACTAAAAGAAAAAATTAGACATGGATTTACCCCGTGAGATAGGCCCCGATGGGATAGCAAAAGACGCATCCCACAGGATAAACACATCTAACGGGGTTAACGCTGATTTATGATTGATGACTGTCGATTTAATGCTTTCTTCGCAAGGCCAAGCCGCCGAGGGTGAATAACAAAAGCGTGGCAGGTTCGGGAACAGTTGTCACGGTGAGTTGCGAAGGATGACCATAATTGTATTCGAGAGAACTGAAAAAATCCATACCATCGCATTGAATAATGAAGCCGGCATAAGGAGTCCTGACTGTCTGCATAAAAGTAGTTACGTCAAAGTAAGCATCCTGCTTGAAGTATAAATTAGGTAATGTCCAGTCCCCTAAATAAGTACCAGCGTAATAATCTGAAGCCGTCAAACGCCCATCATTGCTCTGGTACCCATATACATGCAAAAGATAGTCATGAAGAGGTAGTGCATATGGATTTATCGATAAAGTTGCGCTCGTAATTTGCCCGTTGATAGAACTGACTGGAAATTCCATTACACCTTTAGCGGATCCCCAAGATATCAGTTCTGAGTCTGTATCCATATTACCATTAGGAGCGATCGTGCCGTCATCGCTCGGATTGATTACCCAATTGCCGGCGGATGCGCTGTTCACGAACACTAATACCATTAACAGAACAAAGTATCTCATACCCTTCTCCATACTTCTTCGTGCCTTTTGCTCCCAGACAAAAAGCAAATCAGGATTGCTTATAGTTGAAATCGATAGGTTTGTCAAGAAAATAGTTGATAAATTTTCGCCTGCGGATTTTTAATAACATTAAAATTTATTGTCTTATCAGGGACTTTGTGGTAAAAATTAGAGAGATTCGCACCATTGCCGTCCGGCAGATGTTAAGTTAATAAGCAAATAATAGGTGGCTGTCCCCGGTTTTCCAATAAGGAAAATAGCTTATGATTATAAAGCCAGAAACACGCAAACTATGGGAAGGAGCATCAAACCGTTATAGAAGGGGTGAAGAAATGTTAAAGAATGGGAATTTACAAAAAGCAGCAGACGAAATCTCTATGTCTTTTTTGTGTGCCTATTGTGCAATTATGGGGCTTTCGGAAGAATTGGAAATGCCCGACTTGTTAGTAATCGCTAAAGACGGATTATCTGACTATTGCAAAATGAATTTGATAGGAATACATTATTCTCCGCAAGAAAAGATTGAATGTTCTCGCAAAAGTTTAAAACTATTATTTGAACAATTACCACAAGACACGTTAATACCATTTAGCATTTAGATAATAATAACTTTTACATACAAAACCAAAGGATGAAATGTTTACAACAATTCGCCACTATCTGATTAAAATATACTTAAGCATAAAGCGTGGTTTATCACGCTTTCCTTTTTTCAGGAGAACAGAAACAACTCTATGGTTTGTCATAATTTTATTTCTTGTTGTTATTCCTATTGTTAGCTTTTGTTGGCCGACCTTAAAGTGCTTAATATCTAAAAATGAATCTTTATGGAGTTATATAACAGCCATAGCTACTGCCCTTCTTGCTATTAGTTTAGTATTTTCTTATGAGCAGATTCGCCTATCAACTAAGATTGCACAGCACGAGTATAAGCAGATTCTCCTATCAGCTAAGGTTGCACAACACGAGTTTATTAAAGAAATAGAGAAAGAGTTTTATTCAAAAAGGCTTATAAAGGACAGAATAAACACTTGTTCAAAACCAGTCGAGAAGATTGAGCTTGATGACGTTATAGATTTTTTTGAAAAAGTAGCTTATTTTAACAAAGAGAACATCATAGATTTGGAAACTATTTACGAGTTATGGGATTATTGGATTGGTCATTACTGGGTTATACATAAACAGAATATAGTTAAATTCAGAGAAATACACCACAATGACAGTAGTTATTACCATTTACTTGAAAATCTCATAAATAATTTAGCAATACGTTACCATAAAAACTTAGAGGAGTATGAAAAAGAATTAGAGGATGATTTGGAGGAATTCAAAAAAGCAGAAAGAGATTTAGATTCAGATGTTGAATGATATTCTTTAACCCCTCAGATACCTTAGGAAATACCAAATTATATAGGAGATATTATGTGCATTCAGGAAATCTCATCAATCGTTACATCTATTACGACGTTAATTGGTGTTTTGGCAGTAGTTGCAACCGCAATGATTACTGTATGCGCTTATAAACAAAACACGGCAATAAAAAGATTAGAATTTATTGACAAGCTTTACGACCAAATTGATAAAAAGGAAAATACTAAATTTATTGATTTATTATTAAAAAATGACAAACTGGAAATTATCCCTGAATCTTCAAACGCGTATTTGTTGGAGAATTTATTAACATCTTTTGATAAAGTTTGTAATTATTATGAGCAAAAAATTATTAATAAGAAGTTGCTGTGCTATATTGCTTGTGAAGTACTCGATTTATACAACCATCCAAGTGTTATAAAATATATAAATAAAGTCAATGAAAAACGTATAAACAGAAAATACAATAAAGATATAATCCTATACTCAGGCTTTTTATGGTTAGGAGAGTATCTATCTAAAGAGTGCATGACCCTCCCCCCTGAAAACTCTGCCAGTTATAATTAGAGAGCAGACATGTTAGAAGTCAAACTAGGGACAGCCACCTATTTATTTGCCAGAGGAGGTAAATTCTCTGCGGGGAAATGTTAAAATAGGCAAACCGTGCGTTTGTTCACAAAAACGCGCAAATAAAAATCTGGGAATTTTTGAAAAATTTTTTATTCCTTTCGGCATAAGGACTTACGGATTTTCGAATAAAACAAAATGTTTTGTAAGTACTTAAAATGTACGTAATTTCACCTTATATATAGAGGGACGCGCGAAGCGGGATGCTTCGCGAGAGATTAGATAGTAGAGCAGGTGAGAGTAAGGAAACAGGGTATCAGCTCCGGGAGGGGCAGTAGTAGCGGAGAGGCGCACGGGAGTTGGGTCCGCGCCAAAGGCATGCGGGGATCTACGCCCGCCAAACAAACGGCGGGTAAACTTCGCTTCGACAAGCATTTCGCCCGGGAGGGCAAGGCATCAGGAACAGAAGTTCCAGAAAGATTTCCGATTTTCGATTGCCGATTGGCGATTTAATTTTGGATTTCCGAAGCGGGTTCTACGCTTCGCTACGTGTCGAATTTAAAAAGAAAATGGATTCCCGCTTGCGCGGGAATGACAAATTAAAACCCTGCCACTCGCCAAGGGCGAAGATGGCAGGGCTAACTATGGAAGCTGGGCCCCAGATAAAACCATTCTGGGGTCTTCGCAAGGCTACGAGAGGATATGGATATGAAAGTTAAATTACTGGATTGGGTGGACGGGATTTTTGCGTGGCCGGTGATGGTGTATCGGCTGTTGAAGTATAGTTACACATATCGCAGGATTTACTTAGGCGAAGGTCAATGGACGATTTTAGACCAGGAGGATTATTGCCGGCTGAGAGATTTCAAATGGATTGTATATGGAACCGGAAACAATTATTACGCAGTCAGGCATAAAATAGTCGGGCCGAACAAGACATGGATGATTTCCATGCACAGGGAGATAATGAAGCCGACCGACGACAGGGTAGTTGACCATAAGAATTGTAATTCCTTAGATAATCGCAGGGCGAATCTGCGTTTTGCAACGCGAACACAGAATATTCGCAACAGGAGGAAAATGAAAAATTCAAGATCGCAATATATCGGGGTATATTTTAGTAAGCAGAAGGGGAAATGGGAAACCAGAATCATGTATCGGAGAAAAAGAATTTATTTGGGCAGATACGACAGCGAAATCGATGCAGCGAAGGCATATGACGAGGCGGCCCAAAAATATTTTGGCGAATTCGCGAGGTTGAACTTTCCGGAGCAAGACGAGAATTCACGGGCGATGTTTGCGAGGATTGGCAGGTTAATAAGATGCCAGACGCAAGACCACAGTTAGATTTCCGATTTGCGATTGTCGATTGTCGATTTAGGGATGCGGAATGACAGACCCCGAAGCAGGCTTCGGGGCTAAACATTGGCGGATAAAACCCCATCCTACGATGATAGAATTTTTTCGATTTGGTTAAGCTCATCATCAGCGAAGTGGAGATTATCGAGGGCGGCGACGTTTTGCTCGAGCTGCTTAACCTTGCTTGCGCCAATGAGGACCGTGGTTACACGTTTATCCCGCAGTACCCAGGCAAGAGCCATCTGGGCAAGGGACTGGCCTCGTTTTTTCGCAAGCTCGTTGAGGGCGGCGGCCTTTTTTTCGACGGCTTCGGTAATCTGCTCGCGTTTGAGGAAGCCGTGGGGTTTTGCCGCCCGGCTGTCTTTGGGGATACCCTTGAGGTACTTGTCGGTCAACAGCCCCTGCGCCAGCGGCGAGAAGCAGATGCAGCCGATGCCCTCTTTGCCTAATACATCGAGAAGGCCATCTTCAACCCAGCGGTCAAACATCGAATAGCGCGGCTGATGAATCAGGCAGGGCGTGCCGAGATTACGCAGGATTTTCGCCGCTTCGACGGTTTGCTCCGGCTTGTAATTCGAGATGCCGGCGTAAATGGCCTTGCCCTGTTTGACGGCGGTATCGAGTGCGGACAATGTTTCATCGAGAGGGGTATTGGGGTCGAACCTGTGCGAATAGAAGATGTCAACGTAATCGAGGCCGAGGCGTTTGAGGGACTGGTCCAAACTTGCGAGGAGGTATTTTCTTGTGCCCCATTCGCCGTAAGGGCCGGGCCACATCAGGTAGCCCGCTTTGGTGGAGATAATCAGCTCGTCACGGTATGGCTTCAAATCCTGTTTGAGTATTTTGCCGAAGTTTTTTTCTGCTGAGCCGGGCGGGGGGCCGTAGTTGTTGGCGAGGTCGAAATGGGTTACGCCGAGGTCGAATGCCCGGCGGACGATTGCCCGGCCGGTCTCGAAATCGTCAACGTCGCCGAAGTTGTGCCACAGGCCCAGTGAGACCGCGGGCAGCAGTAAGCCGCTGCGTCCGCAGCGATTGTATTTCATTTTCTCGTATCGTTTGTCCGCCGGTTTGTATTTCACTTTCAAGCTCCTTACCATATTTTCCGTCGCGAAAAGGATAGCCGGATTTGTCGCCGGCGTCAAAGCAAAATCGACGCTGTTTGCGGGACGTCCGGCTAAAGAATCGCTTGCAAAAAACGAAAATGTTTTGTAGATTCGAAGGCAATTGGCGGCGTAGCTCAGCTGGTTTAGAGCATGGGATTCATAAGCCCAGGGTCGTCGGTTCGACTCCGACCGCCGCCATTACCATTCAAAGGGGCAATTCCGAGAGGCATATCTACGTCCGATAAGTGTTATCGCTGTGTTTATAAGCCCCTTTTTATCCCACTAAAAGCAAACACCTTCTAACGTCAGCCCTTTGGAACGCCGATTCAAGAGATAATGTGGGTCTGTCTTTTTAGAGGCCTTAATACAAAAGCTGAGTATCGTGTTAAAGGAGCCATATATGCAAAGGGATAGCAAGCTGATATGGGTTGTGGAATACCTGATAGGTATTGGTTTTCTGGTAGCCGTATTGCCGTTCGTTGTTCACCCGCAGCCGGGCTGGAGCGATGCGCACGGCTGGGCATATTTGCTTTTCATTGCCTGTGCCGGCATCACGCTTATCAGTTCCGCAAGCGGGACGAGACAGCGTTTAGAGTTGTCCGAGCGAATCAAGAAACTCGAAAAAAAGCTTGAGGAGCAAAAGTCCGCTCAAAGCCAGACACATAATACAAGCGGGCCGCAATTTATCAGCAAGGAGCATCTCGTCGGCTCGGTAAATTGACACTTGATTCAGTCGCACTAAGATTTGTGACAGTCGGCAGCATTCCTGCCGACTGTTTTTTTGTTGACCGCCCGCCGATTTCCGCTATACTAAAATCCGAAATCGAAAATCTGAAATCCGAAATAATAGATGCCCCCATCGTCCAGTGGCCTAGGATATCAGGTTCTCATCCTGGAGACAGGGGTTCGACTCCCCTTGGGGGTATTTTTTGCCTTTGGCAAAAAATGGAGCATTTGAGCAGTAGAACAGGTGAACAGTAGACGTAAAAAAGCGAATGCTCAAACGCGGTCTCCTGTTCAACTGCTCCACTTTCAATGTTATTGATTATTTTGCCTGACGGCGTGGTCGGGCGTCTTCTGCGAACTATGATCGAACCGATAGACAATCCCAATTCTGAATTCTCGGTTGATGAGCAGTATATGCGTATCGCGATTGACCAGGCCAAAATTGCCGAGGAGAATGGCGATGTGCCGATAGGGGCGGTGATTGTTCATAACAACACAATCATCGCAAAGGCATACAATCAGCGGGAGCAATTGCAGGACCCGACGGCGCACGCAGAAATCATCGCGCTTACCCAGGCGGCAGCGGCACTCGAAAACTGGCATTTGAATGACTGTACGATTTATGTTACCTTGGAGCCGTGCTGTATGTGCGCCGGGGCTTTGGTTCTGGCCCGTATCGACCGGTTGGTTTACGGCTGTGACGACCCGAAAACGGGCGCGGTGAAAAGCTTGTATAATATCGTTCAGGATAAACGCCTGAATCACCGTGTCGAGGTAACAAGCGGCGTATTGACCGACGAATGTGGCGCATTATTAACAGAGTTCTTTAAGAAACGCAGGCCCGAAGGGCCAAAATCAGAAATCGAAAATCAGAAATCATAAATTGTTATGGAGAGGTGTCCGAGTGGCCGAAGGAGCACGCTTGGAAAGCGTGTGTGCGGCTTGCCGTACCGCGGGTTCGAATCCCGCCCTCTCCGTTTTTCGTTGCGTTTTCTCCTTCGCTGTCCCAGAATTGCCATACTTTAGATATTGTTGCTTGCCAGGATTGAGCTGTTCATAACCGCCTGAGCATCCTTAATCTGATTTCATTTGAACGCCGACCATGCCGGCCCTTATATCGAGAAAAGACGCATTGGGCGAACAATGTATGAACACCGATACAGCGTTACGCTTCGCAATCCGTGCCAAGAACCTTTTTCTAATGTGAAATTTAGGTTGATATCATTGCCAAATAGCATGTCGGCCGAGTATGAGAATATCTTTTTTGAAAACATCGGTGCTGGGCAATCTGTGACTAGTGATGGTTTCTTTGTATACCGCTCCCCGTTAAGGAATAGGTCAAAGTATGGTAATATTTCTTAACGGGGAACAGTATAGTGGCAATGTGGTTTCAGGTTCGAAAATATTCGTTCCTGTATTGAGTGGGAGTAAGCCCTTTTACTTTTCTGAAAAAGCGGGCGATATGGTCAACATTGTAAAACCCGAACTCAAGAGCTATTTCCTTGACACTCTTGCCGGTTTCTGCGAGCATCCTGCATATCTCTTCGATTTTTATTTTTCTAATTTGTTCATATACGCTTGTGCCAAGGTTGTCTTTAAATTTCTTATAAAGATTTTTTCTTGAGATATGAAATTCTTCAATAATATCGGTGACCTGCAGAAGTGTTTTGGAATTTATTTTTATATAATTGATTATGTCTGACGCAATTTTATCATCCACTGCTATTATATCTGTTGACTGTCTTTCCTGCACCCCCAACGGCTCAATCAGAATTATCTGTGTATCAACAGCAATGCCTTTCATTATTTTATCTAACAGTGCGGCAGCATCAAACCCGCCTTTTTCGGTGTTGAGCGAGATGCTCGATAAAGATGGGTACGTTAGGTCGCATAAAATGTCATCGTTATCAACTCCAAGAACGGCAACCTCGTCAGGAACCGAGATTGATGCTCTCCTGCACGAATCTATTACAAACTTGCCGCAGGAATCATTACAGGCCATTATCCCAATCGGCTTCGGCAACTGCCTAATCCATTGACCGATACGTTCCAGATTTGAATCCTTAAATCTTTCTCTTTGGGGATAAGTCAATTTATTGGCATATATTTTAAGTCCGGCTTTTTCTGCCGTGTCTGTAAAGTACTTTTCTCTATGCTCGGACCAGAGCATTTTTGTGAATCCGCAAAAAGCCAGATTCTTAAATCCCTTTTGAATAAAGTAGTTTGCCCCCATTTCGCCTATTCTTCTGGAGTTTGTCAGAACTGTAGGTCGTGCAGATACCTTGGTATCTCTAATGGCAGACGCTATGACAATGGGAAAGTCAAGATTCTTGGAGAAGTCTACTAAGTCCGGCTCCAACATTATTATACCATCAGAATTTCTCATTATCTCCGTGAGGATTTTCAAGATATCTGCCTGTTGAGGCGACGCATCATAAAAATCGCTGGCAACATGGTTTAACTGCCAGGGGCCGTAAATCCTGGCGTACCTCGCGATTCCACGCATGAGATTCCTGCCTGGTGTCGCAGACAAATCTATCAGCAGTGCAATCTTAGGAACGCTTTTCATTTGGCATCCGGAAAGACATCAAAATAATATTCTCAAATATTCTTCGGTGTTTTTGATATGGTATCAGGTCGTGACATCTGTTATTTTTGCCCAAATTGCCTGCGATACTCAATCAAACTCATACCTTTTTCACTCCTGAAGTATCTGGCTATGTGTTCAACGCCTGAGTAGGACAAGCTTTTCGCGATTTCAGAGATGGGCAAGTTGGTCTCTACAAGCATTTGGACGACCTGTTGGACACGGGCTCGTCTTATTTCGCTCAAAATTGAACGACCAACTGTTTTTCGGAATCGTGATTCGAGAACCCGGCGGGATAATGGCACGGCTCTTACCACGTCGTCCACGTGAATATCTTCGGTGGAATGCTGCTGGACGAAATTCAGGGCGTTGACAACCTCCGGGTCTGCAACGGCGAATATATCAGTAGATTGTCTTGTTACTATATGAGTGGGGATGGCGGCAATATGTTTGTTATCGCCATTTTTTCCTGACATCAACTGGTCCAAAAGCGCAGCAGCTTCATAGCCGGCCCTTTCGTTATTGACGGCTATGCTGGAAAGAGGCGGATTAGCGAGCTCACATGCCAGGTCATCGTTGTCCACGCCGAGGACGGCCACATCGTGAGGGATATGCAGGCCCATTGTCTTGCAGACGTCACATACGTCTAAGGCGCGGTCGTCGTTACAAGCCATTAATGCCAGCGGTTTAGGCAGCGAGCAAAGCCATTCGCCCAGCGCCGAACGCCCGCTTTTTTTGGACCGCGTGTTCATAGATTCCAGTCCGCTTTGCGTTAGAGTGTGCGCCGTAAAGCCGGCTTTGGCCAGTGTTTCAGAAAAACTGTCGCCCCGCGTTTGTGACCAGCAGATGTTCCTGTAGCCGAAGAACGCGAAATTGCGAAAATTCTTCCCGATAAAGTATTCCGCCGCCATCTGGCCGATTTTGACGTCATCCGTTACAAAATTACAGAAATCCCTGGACTTAACAACAGTGTACAAGCTGATTATCGCAGGGACATTTTTCGGCACAATTTTGCGCCAGTGTTTTGTGTGCGGAATATGCGCTATTACGCCATCGACGTCCCACGTTTTCGGATTCGGCAGTTTCCTTGTTATTCTTGTAAGTCCAAACGTTGAGGCGACATAAAATGGCGGTTCCCTGAAAAAAACCCAGGGGCCGTGAAGTTTGGAGTACGTAGCGATGCCTCTAAGGGTCCTTCTCGAGGCGGCTCCGGATGTGTCGAAAAGCAACAGTACTCTGTGCATCTTGGACATAACTATCCTCTATACTAAAGGTGGTCGATTTTACCGGACGCACAGCAATCCTATTTCCTTTTACACAAGAGTCAAGAGAATAAGCAGCGTATTTCGTAAAATGGTTATATTTTAACGCGAATTGGCGTTCATTTTAAAATGCGATTTTGAGACAATGATGATGTATGGTGGCCGTAGAACCCATTATATGGTCTTCCGGCCATTGCTGTTACGAGTAGTGGTTGAATGTGATTATTACCCAATGAGTAGTGGTTGGGCTTTTGAACAGAAGCAATTGCGTTAAGTTTCGTTAAACGGGCACAAGGTTGTAAATGGTGAAAGTCAAACTTGGTGTTTGTTTGGCGTTGTTCAAAACAGGCGCAATATGTGAAGAGAGAGTGTCTGTTAAGAACTGCCTGATATTTTTGGTTTGTTACCAAAGGTATCAAAAACGAAGAGAGTGACGAATATAATAATTGAAGGAGGAGTAGAATGAGTAGAAAACTGTTTATTTTGTGCACCTTGTGTTTGGTTGGGAGCATGGCGATGACGGCCAGAGCTGACCTGCTCACCAACGGCAATTTCAATACGGGCGACCTTACCGGCTGGTGGACATGGCTGCCTGTTCCTGCCAATCAGAGCTTCACAGTTGAGCCCATTGGTAGTTTCGACGGTTCCCCGGATGGACTATTCCAAAACTCCGGCTCAGGGCCGCAGGCAAACATGAATGTCGGACAAGGTAAGTTTGCTGGTGCTATTCCGGGTAATACGTATACTGCGAACTGTATGTTCAAAGAAGCGATTGCGACGACCGGAGATGGTTGGGTAGGTGCAAACTTTGACGTTGAGTTTTATGATGCCGCTAACAATTGGTTGAGCGGAACCTATTGGAATTTCTGGGCCACGGGCGCCTGGACGCCATATAGCGTCTCAGCGGTTGCTCCGGTGGGTGCCAGCTCTGTTCAAATGAAAGTAGAGAGTTGGTTAGGTGGAACACCTGATGAGTCGACCGCAACATTAACCCTGAATCTGGACAATGTTACACTGACAGGGGAACTGATTCCTGAGCCGGCAACAATGGTTCTGCTCGGAATCGGCGGATTGGTTGCACTTAGAAGGAAGCATGCTTAAAAAGACCTGACGAACGTCGGTTTTTCTGAACACTGGACATAAGTTGTGAAATAACTCTGAGGAGGCCCGGCACAATCGGGCCTCCTCAAGTAGTGCCGAAAGATAAGAATACCCAGGGCCGGGATATGCTTTTTGAGGACCGCATACAAATGACTTTCGCAACCTCTTTGGCAGTTGTTTGGTTAAGTTATTGTATTAACTATAGATTTATTGCTTGGTAGGAGGTTGTTGTATGGAAAAGACAGGAAGTATTATCGGTATCAGGAAATTGTTGTTTCTCATCTGTATGGTTGCCATAGTGTTTGTGGCCAACGAGAGTGTCTGTTTTGGCCTTGCCGATGAAGGTGCAGTTGTATGGCCTCTGCCCTCGGTGTGGTGGAACGGCGTAGCGACTCCCATAGAGCCAAACTACTGGATGGACCCCTGCAACTGGAATTTGGACGGTAACGTGCCGACGGCTGACATGAATGTGGGCTATAGTTTTATTACCCCTCCTGATGGCGTACAACGACCCGATACACCCGATCCCCCTACGAATCCTTATATGGGCGAGCCGAACATCGTAATTATCAGGACGGGAGAGGTTGCCGAATGCAACTATCTGAGGTGGGGTAGCCAACAATCGTACGCAAATCTGGTTATCCAGGGAACACTCAAAATGGGTAAAGGACCCGGCACCGTCTACGGTCTGCGAATCTGCTCCTGGACAGGTTGGCAGAGAAACAAAGTCGTAATTGATGGCGGAACATTGGATGTCAATGGCGACACCGACCAGAGCTATATGTTAGTCCCCAGCGGGGATGTTAATGTTCTCGGGCAGATAGGTATGGGATGGGGCACGGCCTCAAACCAGGTATGGAGCGACCAGTATTTCATGACAATTACTAATGGTACCGTCAGGGCCGGCGACTTCATGATGTATAAGTTTCTCGGGAAAGTAGTGGCGGGACCATCCTTAGATATAAATGGCACAGGTCAACTTATCGTAAAAGGCGATAGGAGAACCCGTTTCAATAACTATCTCAACAATGGCTACATTAAAGCTTACGGTGGCGACCCGAACTACGTTGTTGCTGTTGCACTTGATGCTAATGGTGATACCAGGGTTGCGGCGGCGCCTTACATTGCAGCCAAGGCACATCTTGTCTCGCCCAGGGGAGATACTCCGGTGGATTGGGAAGACCCCAACAGTAGAGGGAATGGCCCGGCGCTGACGTGGACTGCAGGAACAGGAGCTACGGGGAAACACAGGGTGTACTTCGGAACCGCGTTCACGGATGTTAACGACGCGAATACCTCTTCGTCCACGTATAAAGGGGAGCAGGTTCTTGCAGATGTGAACTACTCGGTGCCTTTGACGAGCGTTGACTTGAACGGAACTTACTACTGGCGCGTTGACGAAAACGACGCCGGAGTTATAGTAAAAGGCGACGTCTGGCAATTCGCCATTCGGCCTAACAGGGTTATCGATGAATTTGAAACATATACCGTAGATACCCTCGGGGCGGTATGGGAAGCAAGCGGATATTCAAGCGTTACGATTGAAGAAGCGGCCGATGATGGTATAACACATGTCAATGATGGTGTTCAGGCGATGAGCTTTTCTTATGACAACAGGTTCTCGCCTTTTATTTCAGAGGCCACTATGTCTCCTCTGGCGCTTAAGGGATGCCCCAATGACTGGACTGCCGCGAATGTTAAACTTTTAACGCTGTCGCTGCACGGCAATAAAACCTTCGCGGAAAAAAAGGTTTATGTCTATCTGGAGTCAAACGGAGGCACACAGAGCGGTATTGTTTACTACCCGGATGCCAATCATCTGCTTGATCAGGGAAACTGGGATGCCAATGCTCTGCTTGCTCAGGGAAACTGGGAGTATTATCGTTTTTGGGCAATTAACCTTGCGAAGTTTAGCGCACAGGGTGTCAATTTGACGAATATCACAAAACTGGTGATCGGTGTAGGTAACAAGGCCAGCCCGACGGCGGGTGGCTATGGGACTATTTTGGTGGACAGTATTCGGCTTGAGCCGGCTATGTGCCTCGGACAGGATAACGACGCCGACCTGAATAACGACTGCACAGTCGATATGAGCGACCTTGTGCTCCTTACCGACAGCTGGCTTGCCACAAGCCAGACGGTGGTCGCCTCGGCCCCGACAGTCGGACCGGTGCTCTGGTATAAATTTGACGAAACTTCCGGCTCAAGTGCCGCGGATTCATCCGGCAAAGGTAATAATGGCACTGTGAATGTGAGTGGGGGTCCGTATAGTTATTGGAGTGCAGGCGGCTACGACGGCGGCAACTGCCTTAACCTTGGCACCGGCCCCGATTCCCCTATTAGCACCTACACCCACGCTTATGTTGCTATTCCCACTGCAGCATTTGACGCCAACTGGGGAGCGGAATGCACAATCTCTCTTTGGCTGAAAGACACGGGCCAGGATGACAATGACGACATGCTCTTCCAGTTCAACAGCGGCGACGGCACCGATAGAGGCCCGCAGGTCTGGTCCGGCGCTACCGGATTTATGGCATGGACATGCGGTTATGACCCAGTTACGCTCTATAAAGATTACCTCTGGTATGGCCAAGACATCTATTACAGCAATCCGTCTCACCCGTTGAACAAATGGGTCCACTATGCGTTCGTCAAGAGTTACAGCGGCAAGTATATAAGAGTATATCAGGACGGTGTCATTGTCGCTGAAAACGCAGGTCGCAGTGTCACCGGCAGTAAGCTGGATGATGCGACGGCCTCGAGCCTCTTCACCATCGGTGCCTGGGGATATATGTCATCAGGTACTTCAACTTATGGCGGCTACTATACCGGGAAAATAGACGACTTCCGAATTTACAATTATGCACTGTCGCCAGCCCAGGTTCTGAGCTTGGCCCTTAATGGAGGTGCCGGATCTATAACACAACCATTGGTAACGCGGGCGAATGCTATGCCCGATGGCATAGTCAATTTAAAGGACTTTGCCGTGATGGCAAATAAGTGGCTGCAGGAAGTGGTGTATCCGTAATTGCTTGTGATTTGATTGACTTCCGCGGACCCGGCGTTATGTCGGGTCCGCGGAATAAGTTTGTCGAAACCCGGATTCGTATCTTGTAGGGGTGATGTATAAGGCGGTTTGGTCGGAATACGGAAAATTGTATGCACGGAGTGTTGTCGTTATGAAAAAGAAAAGCATTATGTGCAATTATTATAATTATAGGGGATTCACCCTTGTGGAGTTGTTGGTGGTTATTGCCATCATAGCGCTATTGATGGGGTTACTGCTCCCCGGGCTTGCAGCCGCGAGACGTCAGGCAAAGAACGTCAAGGATATGGCGAACATTCGCCAGTGGGGTGTGATGCTGACAATGTTTGCGCAGGACAACAACAGTAAACTAATGCCCGGCTGGAACGGCGGCCAGATGTGGATGACGGCGCTTATGAAATATTACAAAGGGTCGGATGATATATGTTTGTGCCCGTTCGCCTCCACTGTTTTTCGAAGTAATTTTCCGCCCACCTACTATTTTCGGAACAATGGCATTGACCAGACGTTTATGGCCTGGGGCAAGTTTGGAGTGAATGGTTACCCCACAGAGGCGGCATACGGGGGAACTGTCGGAATGTATGGCAGTTATGGGATAAATGGATGGGCGCATGACCCGCCGGACAAAGGCGTGCCTGGCACGTATGATATCTCTGCGGCCAACCCGGACAACCGTCCAAAGTACTGGAGAACTGTAGATGTTAAGGGTACCGCCAAAGTGCCGTTATTTGGCGATTGTATGTATGATGGCTCGGAACCGGACAATGGCGACTCCGCGAACATAATCAAGGGAGCGGAGTTGGTTGGCTCTGACACGAGCATATGGTGCATAGACAGGCATAATGGCGGAATCAATATGTCTTTTATGGACCTGTCGATTAGAAAGGTTGGGCTTAGGGAGTTATGGAAGCTCCAGTGGCACCGCTCTTATAATACGCTAATTACTCCGACCGATTGGTCGCCCTGGCTGAAAACGTACCCGGAGTTTAAAAATGCCGCCGGCGGGTGATTCTTTGGTTCAGAATGGAAACGCAAGGTCAGTACGGAAACCGGTCTTTTTAAGATATAATCAGACGCTGCACCCTAATTAGTAGTATGAAAGAAGGCGTGATATGTTGAGGGGTATGCGAAAGATTGAATTAAGAGAATTGTGGTCCTTGACATGGAATTGCGGGTGGGTTGAAACCCTACAGGATTGGCCACAGTGGATGAAGGACTTACCTGCTGATAAAAATTAAATTGGATTATTGGTATTTCAAACGGGCCAGTCAAATTCGGGGTTCCTTACGCTCATTTCTGATTGGTCCGCTTTTGGAGAAACGGCTGTGCTAATATGATTAGGAATTTTGTCATTATTTTTTTGTTTAGTTCGGTTGCCTTTGGCTATGCGGATGACAGCTTATACACCGAGACATTTGATAATAACGGCGACGTTAACGTGGTGGGGTGGGTCGGCGTATATGCCAGCGGAAGCAATGGCGGCGTATCGAGCTTCGCGTGGGTTTGGCATAGTGGAATATGCGGAAACTTGATATACACGAACAAATTTATAGTAGATACTAATGCCTGTCCCAATATAAAGTTTCGCTTCGACCTTAGAGCACATTCGTTCTACCTTCGTACTCCCGATTGCAGCATTGCCGTGAGGGTTAATGGCGTCTGGTATGTATCAAAAACCGTCTTTACCTCGGTCAGCACTTCTTTTGCCACTGAAAATTACGCTTATCACCCTGAAAAGGGGCAGTGGGATTTACTCGATATCGAGACACTAACTCGCGGGTCCACTGCCCCATCAGTTCTCGCGGGTGATATTACGGCATTTGGCTTGTATTCGAACAGCAGCAATGTTGGCGGCAGTTGCACGGCGGAGTATTACAATTTCCAAATCGTAAACAGCACGGCAACCCATACCCAGGACCCTAATGCGGGTGATAAAAAATGATAAGAACAAGGCACAATAAGTTCTCATACCAGGTGTTTGGTTTTGTCTTTGTTTTGATGCTTGCTCTGAGCTTTGCGGGGTACGCGGTGGGGGCGACCACGGATTTTAACGGGGATGGGGTGGTAAATTTTTCCGATTTTGCTCAAATGGCAAATGCCTGGCAAACCACGTCAGGCGATCCCGGATTTAATAGTTTGTACGATTTTGACCACGACGGAATTATAGATTTAGGCGATATCGCGATTTTTGCTGAGGGCTGGCTTGGCAGAGGCAGTTATGTAGTTCCCGATACAAACAGGGTACAGTTGAGTTTTAATGCCGGCTGGAAGTTTTATAAAGGGACTGTTTCCGGCGACGCCGCTTCAGGTTCTTCTTATGATGATTCTTCATGGCTGGCTGTGAATTTACCGCACAACCCGCCCCTAAGTGGTCAGTCGGGTCCCGACGCTGCACGGCCGCCTTGGACACCATCGGGCTACAGTTACGAAGGCGTAAGCTGGTATCGCAAACACTTTACTCTGGATAATTCATACCAGGGCAGGAAAATATTTATCGAGTTTGAAGCGGTCAGTATCCGCGCGGATATCTGGGTGAACGGCACGCTAATCCCAACTACACCACACTATGGCGGCTATTTGCCGTTTACCATTGATATTACCAGTTATGTCAATTTCGGAGGGGCCGACAATGTCATAGCCGTAAAGGCGGACAACACCGATGACGCCAACACCCCCATAGGAAACGCCAGCTGGTTTAACTGGGGCGGCATTTACAGAGACGCTTGGTTGAATATTACCGATAATCTGCACGTTACCAACGCGGTTTATGCGAATACTGTCGCCGACGGGGGTATATTTGTTACATATCCTTCCGTAAGCGAATCGCAGGCCCAGGTGCAGGTAAAAACCCAAATTCAAAACGAATATGCAACATCCAAAAACTGCACGGTCGCAACTTATATTGTTGACGCAAACAATACCGTCATCGCCCGGATGGCGAATACTTACAGCATCGCCGCAGGAAGCTACTACACTTTTACACAAGCGGCCACAGTAAATTCTCCGTGCCTGTGGCATCCCTACCATCCGAATCTTTATACTGTTTACACGGAGGTTTACGACGGCAGCAACTCTATCGATACGTATAGCACCAGAATAGGCATCAAAAGCATCAGTTTCAGCAAAGCCGCAGGATTTCAGATTAACGGCCAGCCCTTCAAATTCATGGGCACCAATCGGCTTCAGGACTTCCCCTATATCGGATACGCGATGGGCAATGTAGGCCAGCAACGCGACGCTCAAAAGCTCAGGGAAGCGGGCTTTGAGTTTGTTCGCACCTCTCATTACCCGCCGGACCCGGCTTTTCTGGAGGCCTGCGACGAGCTTGGAATTATGGTTATGGATGAAATTCCCGGTTTTCAGTATGACGGTGGAACCCTGTTTGAGCAACGCTCCTATCAGAATATGAGGGATATGATACGCCGGGACAGAAACCATCCCTGCGTAATCGCCTGGGAGCTGTCACTGAACGAGTACTATTTTACCGCCACTTATGCTAATAATGCTTATAACATAGGCCACGCCGAGTATCCCGGCAACCAGTGTTTCGTAACCGGTTGGGAAATCGCCGGCACATCATATCCGGACATATACATTGCAACCCCCCATGCGGGAGCTAGGACATATTCCGGCTCTAAGCCCTTAATAGTCGACGAATACGGGGAGTATGAGTATGATTTACTAGGCAACTACTACAGCGATGTCCATCGCGGCGACATCGGTAGCGGATACTATGGGGAAGCCGCAATGATTAACCAGGCTGCCAACCACCAGAACGGCCATAATATAAATCTCGGTATGACGTATCTGTGCGGGGATAGTTTGTGGGTTGGTATTGATTATGGCCCTTATCCCCAGGGAGTGCTGGACACATTCCGTCTGCCCAAGTTTTCTTATTACTTCTTCCAGAGCCAGCGTGACCCGAATGTTATCATCGCCGGCATAGATTCCGGCCCAATGGTTCATATCGCCAATTACTGGACCGCTTCCTCACCAACCCCTGTGAAGGTATTCAGCAACTGCGACCAGGTGGCGCTGTATCTGAATAATGTTCTTATAGCCACGCAATACCCCGATAACGACGTCAATTCGACAAAACTGCCGCATCCGCCGTTTACATTTACCGGTTTGACTTTCCAATCAGGCACATTAACAGCCCAAGGTCTTATCGGCGGCCAAGTAGTCGCCACACACATTGTCACAACACCCGGCGCTGCGACAGCTCTATCGGTGGCGTTCGACTTAGACGTGAACGACGTTCTTCCCGCTAACGGCTCGGAAACCATTGCTGTTAATGCTTCAATAGTTGATGCCAACGGAACTCTGATTCCGGCAGCTTCGTATACTTCCGTAAACTTCTCGGTGACAGGGCCGGCTACTATGGCAAGCCCGGCAGCTATTACAGCCGAAGCCGGAATCGCCACAGGTTATATAAGGGTAACTAACCAGCCGGGTCTTATTACCGTGACCGCAACGGCTTCCGGACTAACTACAGGTAATGCGGCTATAACGTCGAAATAAAAAAGGCATAATAATGCTAAAGGATTTTGATAATAACAATGGGATGCTTAAATGAATGATTTTTTCGTTAATGTTGTTCACAGACCCGAAATGGTCCCCGAATATCTTGAAAAAGAAGCGGCCTTCGGAAAAGAGGAGGATGTTACCAGGAAAAGTGTAATCCAGGAATCACTGGATATTTTCAAGACCCAGCAGCAGATAGCCCATGAGAACGGGCTTAAGACCACCATACAAATGACCTATTCCAGTTTGTTTAACGACGAAGCTGTTCAGTTAGCTAAGGAATATAACGCCGAATTCGGCGACGAAATCGGATGCACGTTTCTTGGTATCCAATGCCAGCAGTTCCGCGACAAATTCCACACTAAAGAGCTGGCTGTATGGTTGTTATCGATGGCCGAAAAGAAGGCCGTAGTGGATGAGGTTTTCGGACGATTCAAAAGTGTGTTTGGTTTTTATCCGACTTCAACCGGCTCTTACTATATGGACGCTGAGCTGGTTAATTATATCAAGCTAAAATACCCGATGATAAAATGCGCCGTCGCCACCTGCTGGGAGGAGGGGCCAAAGGCCTACCACAATGCAAACAATTCCTGGTACACTCTTTTTGACGGCGGCCCTTGGAATCCCTGGATTCCATCGAAATACAATATTCACTGCCCGGCGTCGGGCAAGGAAGATGACATAGGGATTGTCGCAATACCTCATCTGTCAAGGGACCTTCTCGCGGTATTTGACGGCCCCGGCTCTTATTTCGGGACGCATCCGCAGAACATATTAAGGGGTATGGTTTACGAAGACGGCGAGTTGCCGTATTTCCTGAATCTTGTTGACCAGTACCGGTCAATGACTAAATACAACAACGGGTATTCTTACAATATGATTTATGTAGGTCCTGCCTGGATGGGCAAAAATGGGAGATGGGAAGCGAACCATGCCTTGCTTGTAAAGAGCTACAAGGACGCGATGGGTTACTACGGCAAGCTCAAAAAACAGGGGCAGTTGAAAGACGTTACAATGTCGGAATTCGCGGACATTTTTCGAAGCAGAAAAAGACATACAGAGCCGGAATGCACCCTGTGGCGGGATATACTCTATGGCTCAAACAGGCAGCAATTCTGGTACGCCGACCCGTATATGCGCGCAGCCCTGGATATGAACCAGGGAGGAGCGATTATCGACCTGCGGCCTTATGCTGCCAAACTTGTGCGGCCCTGCGGGGTTGGAACCAAGTGTCTGCAGAATGCGTCCTATCCTTTCCTTATTCAGGCATATTACCGGGCCGGGTTTTTCACTCATTATGCCGGCGAGGGCTCGATAAAAAGCTGCAAGTTGAGTTATTACGGCGAGTCAGTGGACCTGTGCACTTGTAGAACGTGGGCTTCGTATGACAGGCAAGATGGCAGGATAGTCATCACACTGGACCCCGTTGAAATCGAGTTCGATGGTCTGACTATCGCTGTGCAATCGATATTCAGATTTAAGGAAGGAACCGGCGAAATTGAAATTACCCGCCGCATTGTTGATACCAGCGACCAGGAGGCACAAATCACTGTTGACGAATACATCACCGGCTGCTATGGCACGACGGAATATCCTGAGGACCTCACTGGTGTAGTTTTGACGTGCGTCGGGCCGGATGATAAACAATCGATTGAATATGGATATAAATGCAGGGAGAAAACCGTGCAGTGCGCCACGAGAGTCGAAGCTACGATTCCGCACGTTGACACACGGCTATCGATGAACGTGCAGGCCGACCACGCCGCTGGATATATCCGCGAGGGGTTTGCATTTTCACCGATGTACACGCTTGGTATAAAGAAAACGCTTAAGGCGAGAGAGGAGTTGCGAACATGGCTCAAGGTAGAAAAGGCAAGTTAAACTACAGGTGTCCGCTGTGCTTTAGGCGGGACATTGATATGGATATGCTTTTCGACAGCGAAAAGAATGAGTATTACTGCATTCGCTGCTCCTTTACGGGTTCAGAAACTCAGGTACAGGTCCTTAACGCTGAAACTAAGCGTCGTTACGCGGACCGCAGGGTTCGCATAACCGATTTCGGCCCGCGAACAGAAACCCCCGCTGCTGGCATCCCGAAACGTGTCCCTATCACAATAGAAGCAAACAAAACTCCGGCAAAATCGCCCGCCAGGAAAACGAACGTAGAGAGCAGATAAAACTAAATCACTCAATCCGGATGGCAGTGAAAGAGAAGGGCTCGGCGTAAAACGCCAGCCCTTTTTCGTTTTCTATGCTAACTTCCTGCGGTTGGCAAACCTGATGTTTAAGGCCAATCATTTCCGCGGAAACCTTGCTGGCTTTTTCGTCTAAATTGATAGTGACTTTCCGGCGCAGGGCGTTTTTGTTGATAATCAGCAATATCCTGTGTCCCGCCTCATCACTTGCTGCCACAACGGGAAGGTCTTTATTTGAACTCTCAGACGCGATAACGGTTTTTCCCCTGACGGCAGAAAACATCCTGAACATATCCATCGTGAGCGTCGGCTTAAAAGGCGGCTCCTGAGTAATAATGCTCGGGAAGAAATCCTGCTCAGACCAGACATCGCGGGAGGATTGCCACAGCAGGGGCCACAGACAGGCCAGGCGCACGTCATCCCTGAGATATTCCATAAGAATTTCTGCCTGGATTACGGCAATCAGTTGCTGGCTGAAAATCTCACTGCCGTTACTGGGCCCGATGTTCCATTCGAGCGCGACAAGGCCCATATTTGGCTCTCCGGCCCTGGCACAGGCCTCCTTTATCAAACGAATGTCTTCCGCGTAAGGGCGGTCCCATTCCTCCTTTTTCCATTTGTCGCCTGTTTGCAGCGGGGTATTTTTGAGCCAGTAATCAAAAGACCCCTTGCCTGACGCCCAGTACCAGTGCACGTCGATAAAATCGACGAAGCCGCGAGTTTTAGCGACAAATTTTTCCAGCCAGTCCCAGTAATTGTAACTCGTGGAGCTTGTGGGGTTGGCGATTAGCTTGATATTCGGAAATTCGGCTTTGAGGGCGGCGCCGTAAGCGCATACCTCGTCGGCATATTCCATATCTTTGAACGTATAAGACGCTCCGCCGTTCCAGGGCTCGGTGTCGAGGTACCAGTAGGTTACTTTGTAGTCCTTTTGCTTGCAGTATCGCAGCCAGCGCAATGCCTCGTCAAGGCCTTCTTTGCGCCGGTTATGTTTGACACCGGAAGTCAGATTCAGGCCGACAATGGGCTCGGCTTTGAGGGCTTGGCAGGCCTGCATAAATTCATCGAAGTCCATAAAGTTTTTATTTGTGCTCCACTTGTCGGGCGGCACCCAGGTGGCCTGGAACCTTCCTCGTCCGGGGCTTGTGCCGTGTTTCTCGTTGGGGTCCCAGAGGTCTTCGTAGCCGTTGACGCCGGGGTGTTCCCAGTGGAAAAACTCCGTCTCCATACCGCCAGGATAGCGGAGCGAACCAACGCCGGCTGTCTTCAGTTTTTCAAGGATGTTGTATTTTTTCCAGATTTCGTCGGTGACATTGAAATAACTCACGTCTATACCGAGAAAGCCATTTTCAATGGAATGCAGTTTCCGGCCCTCGTGAATTGTTACCGTAACGCTGCGCTCGGGCGTTGAATAAAACTTATCGAGCTGCTCTTTGGAGGTGGGTTCGAATTTTTCGCCCTCGGCAAAAACAAAAGAACCTGTTGCCAGGAGGACGATGCTCAACATGATATTGACATATTTTTGCATAATACGATTCTCCTAAAAATGCGGTTAACCTCCGCCAATAATAGCTCCTCTTCTTTCTTCGAGTTTGCGTCGAGTCTCGGCTGCGCGTTCGGCGGTTATGGGATAAAATCTTATGGCCAAAATTGCGAATACCGCGGTAATCGCCGGTGCGCCGGCGAGAAAAAGCCGCATTATAGTAAATGTTCTCGGAGTCTGATTGCCGCCGAGAGCGTTATTGTAGCCGGAAAGCCACAGGGTCAGGCCTGTGCCGACAGCCGAGAGCGACCAGGCGGTTTTTTCGAGGAAAGAAAAAGCCCCGCCGAACATACCTTCACGACGTTTGCCATAACGAAGCTCATCATCGTCGCAGACATCCGCCATCATCGAGGCAAGCATAATCTTAACCGCCACCCACATCGGCCCGCACAGAATTGGGTCAATCAGGATAACGGGGTCGATGGCGATTTTGCCTATGTAGTAAAGATGATGGCCTGGCGTAAAGATAAACCACTTCATAATTCCACCGAAGACCACCAGGCTGTAAACAAAATACAGCGAGCCCTTTTTCCCAAACAGGTTTGCAAGCCAGGCGATGATCGGAATGGAGATAAATCCAACAGTTGCATAGCCGGAGGAAAGCAGTCCCTTCCAAATGCTGCCGAGCGTGATGTTGCCGTTTGCCATATAGTAGGTCATCACGTAACGGTCCATATTCATCGCCAGAACGCCTGACAGCACGTTGAGAATAACAATGAGAACAAGAATCATAAAGGGGCGACTGCTGAACGCTTCTTTACAGCTTTGCACGAGTTTGACTTTTTCCTGGTGCTTGGTCTTTTGAGCAAAGCGTTCGCGCACGAACAAGCCGGGTATCATTCCGATACCGGCCATTATCACAAGCCCGACTATCCAGGTTACCACGCGAATACCATTTAGTTCCACGGTTTGGTCCTTGGGAAGCTTTGCGGCAAAGTACGCCAAACTGAATACGGTGGCCAGCGGGACCATCCACTCATAAAGAAGTTCACCAAGTTTGTGAAAAAAGGCGTTGTAGGCCATCACACTGTTGCGCTCGTTGTAATCCGGAGTCATTTCATAAGTCAGGGCGGTGTAAGGGACAGAAAAAACAGAATAGCAGGCGAAGAATATGAGCTGCATAACGATGAAATAAGCCAATTTGGCGGACTGGCTCCAGCTTTCAGGGACCATCCAGGTCAGCCCGAAAACAATCCCCATCGATACAGCACCTATAACAATAAACGGCTTGCGTCGTCCCCACCTGGAGTGAAAATTGTCGGAGATTTTGCCCATCAAAGGGTCAAGAAACCCGTCCATAAAACGCGGGACAAAAAGCGCCAAACCAACCCAGGCGGGATTCACTCCGAGAATCATTACATATACAGTCCAGGCCACTGTATTGATGCCGATGTACCCGAACAGGGACGGAAATCCGCCACTGCCCAGGATCAGTTTTTCCCGAAACGGAACGCGGTCGGAATTTTTCATAATATCGCTTTCATTCGCAATTGTATTTGTTGGTTTTCATTTGTCCTGCTTTATAGTTTTTCTGCCGGCGGCGGCATCGGAAAAAGCTTTGGCGCCAGGCAAAACGTTTCCATTGGGGTCAAACAGGCCGAGGCCTCCTCTCCCGCCCCGTCCGGGCAGCGGGACCGATTCCGGGAACCAGTAAAATACGCCGCGGCCGTGATTACCGGGAGCGTCGAGCACGGTTTTAGTAACCGTATAAAGCAAATCGTATTGTCCCTGCGGCGTCAGGGGGAACTGCTGGTTTTCGGAGGGTTTCATCCGGTCGTTTGAGGCATAGGGATATCCAGTTTCTACAACCATCACGTCTTTCTTTAGCTCGGTTGCGATGTAGTTCAGGTTATCGTTTAGGTCTTCAATCTTTCCGTGCCACCAGGGATAGAAGCTTACGCCAATTATGTCATAGGGAACCTGGCGTTTATTTATGTTGTCAAAGAACCACTTGGTTACGCCTTTTTTGCCTCCCTGGTCGATATGCAGCATAATAATTACGTTGGTGTCCCCTGCACCCTGGCGGACGCCTGCAATACCGGCCTTGAGCAATGAGGTGAATTTTTCCCACTGGGCATCATTCTCGTAATCTCCGCCGACTCTTCCATCGGGCCAAAGCATTCCAGGGGTAATTTCATTGCCAACCTGCACCATATCCGGGAGCACATTTTCTTTCTTAAAGGCCTCTATGACGGATGCTGTGTAGCTTTGCACCGTTTGTTTCAGCTCATCAAAGGGCATATTTGCCCATGCGGCCGGCTTGAACTGTTTTTGCGGGTCAGCCCACGTGTCTGAATAATGAAAATTGAGCAGCAGCTTCATATTGTGTGCCTTTGCCCTTTTGGCAAGGTTCAGGGTGTAAGGCAGGTCATTTGTAACTATACCTTCATTGTTCGGGTTCACAAAAATGCGCAGGCGAATAGTGTTAAACCCGTTGTTTTTCAGGATGGCGAATAAATCGTTCGGCTCGCCGTTTTCACGATACACCGCGCCTGCCTTCTCAAGCACCGCAGCCGCTGAAATATCGGCACCGATTAAGAACTCCTCAGCCCAGACAGATTGCGTTGCACAATAAAGGAAGGTTAGTAAAAACAGGCAGCAGAATTGTTTTAGTTTCATTTCAGCTCCATCAAGTAATTCACTTTGTTTTTCTTAGGATAGAAACGCCATATTTTGCCAGATTCAGAGTGCTCTGATGAGCAATTCCTGTCAGCAGGTCTTTATATTTACCTTTGGGTAACGTCACTTGCTTTTTAACCTCTGAATGATTCAGGTAAAAGCTATAATCCTGGCCGCTTTGCGAGCGAGTTACCAATTCAACTCCTTCAGGTAACTGTGATATCTTGATACCCTGGGCGTCTGCGACTTTGGATAAAAAGTTCCGCATAAAATCTTTATCCGGCCTTGTAGCCACATAGTATGCTTTACCTTTGCCGAACTGGTTTTCCGTAAAGGCCGGCGAGCCCGCGTAATAACCATCAGCGAAGGTCGCCAGAGTTTTGGCCGAGGTCGTATGAGCGACGTCGCACCATATAGAGCAGCCGTATTTTTTATTGAACTCCTTGATTGTCCCTGTCATCTTCATCGTGTTTTTGCCGCCGGGAGGCAGGGGATTATATTCTTCAACCTTTACCCCCAGCACGTTTTTGAGGGGCCCAAGATAACCGTCTAAAAAGACCCCTACGGATTCGTCGATGACTCCTGTGAAATATGTAGTAATAAACGTGCCACCCTTTTTGACAAAGTTCTCTACAGCTTCTTTGAAGCCGGGTTTGACCATATGTAGAAGGGGGGCAACGATAACCTTGTATTTTGAAAAATCGTAATCGACCGGAATTACATCGACGGGAATATTTAAATCATAGAAAGCGTTAAAGTAGTATTCCAGCTCGCCAAAATAACTGACTAAAACGGTGGGGAAGGGTTGCCCATTGGCGGACCAGAAAACTTCATTATCCAGTGATTTTGTGCCGTGGCCATAAGGATTATCCACCGCCCACCAGGAATCGTTATCCAGGAGAATAGCGACTTTCGAATCTACGTTAGAGCCGACAATTGTTTTGACCTTCTTCAGCTCGTTACCCAGGGTGCTGATTTCCTTGAATACGCGGGAGTTCTCGCCGAAGTGCGGAACCATGCCGCTGTGGTATTTCTCGGCTCCTTTTTTGGAAGCCCTCCACTGGAAATACATTACCGAATCAGAGCCGTGTGCCAGGGCCTGATAACTCCAGAGCCGCATCAGGCCGGGGGGTTTGTTTATATTTACGGGATACCAGTCCACCTGCGAAGGGGCCTGTTCTATCACCATAAATGGTTTACCCAGTAAAGAACGCATCATCGTATGCCTCAGGGCGGCCCATTTGCGGGCGTCGGGATTGCCGGGGTCTGGGTAAATATTAAAAGAGACAACATCCAGATGATTCCTGAACAGGAAGTGGTCAAATTTACTCCAGTCGCCTTCGAAATTAGAAGTAATAGGCACGTCCGGCGTAATCGGGCGAATCACGTTGTATTCTTCCAGATACAATGTGAAAAAGCTTTCACTCAGGAACCGCTTGTAATCGAGCAGCTTGGTGGCGTTGCGACCGCCGGCGCTTGCGCGGGGGGTATTAATTTCCTCCCAGCCGGAATATTTTTCACTCCAGAAGACAGTGCCCCAAGATTTATTTAGATTGTCTATGGTTCCATATTTTTTCTGCAGCCACCCGTGAAACGCCTTTTCACAGTTTTTGCAAAAGCACATGCTGTTTTTGTTGGCATACTCATTGTTAATGTGCCATAAGGCCAATGCCTTGTGACTCTTATAATGAGTCGCCATTTTCTCAGCCAGCCGGCGTATGGCCTTTCTATAACTGGGGCTGTTGACGCAATAGGTTTGCCTGGAGCCATAGGGAACCTGTTCACCCGTTTCCCGGACAAACAGGATATCATCATACTTGCGAGTCAACCAGTTGGGCTGGGCTGCTGTGGCGGTCCCTAAACATACGTCAATATCATTGGTCGCCAGCATATCCATTATTTTGTCCAGCCAGTCAAAGGTGAAGGTGTCTTCATCCGGCTGAATCAGCGCCCACGAAAAAATGCCGATGCTGACCATATTGACATTTGCCTGTTTCATCAGGCGTATGTCTTCTTTCCATGTCTGTTCAGGCCACTGTTCAGGAAAATAGTCCCCGCCAAATATGATTTCAGAATTTTTGTTTATAGTCATTCGGCTGTTCTCGTCGTTATTTACAGAGTTGGTTTAATTCTTCCAGTTCGAGCCATTTCATCTCCATCGGCGCCAAAGAAAAACGCCCCGTTTGGCCCTGCCCATTATAAACAGTCGTATCCTGCTTTTCCTCTGTATTGTTCATAACAACAAATTTCTTCACCTGGGGATAATAGGCACAATCAGTGTGCGGATTTGAACAGAACCATTTCTTTAATTCGTTTTCCATATTCGCCACCCACAGAATGGTTCTATAAAGCAAACGGATATTTTCTGCATTGTGTTTGTAATCTGCCATATAAACCGCGCGTCCTTTGCCAAAGGTGTTCGTTGACAGCAGAACGTTATTCGGTGTCCCCGCCAGTAATCTGGTTTCTTCACTGCTCAAATAGACGCCGGAATTACTTGCTCCGAGGTCTATGCTGCCTGTCAAATCTTCGAGAACAAAATGTTCTCGCGTGATTTCGGGCCGTATGTTCTTGCCCCAGGAAAGCGTGTTTCCGACTTCCTTTTGGACTCCAAGTACGTCTGCGAGCTGGAAGAATCTGCCCTGGTATTCATAAGCCGACGGCTCTGTGACGCCGATGAAGCCGCCGCCCCTGTAAACCCACTCGCGAATTTTGACAAGGACTTCCGCGTCTATCCAGTTTTTGCCTCCGACCCAGGCACTATTGGCCGTGCCCCAGTTTATGATTACGCCAATATCGTCGCTTATGCCTTTCTTGCGAATATCGTCGAAGCTGATGAATTCCGTCTCCGCTTGCAGGCCGCTTAAACATTCCGGGATATGTCCCTGTGGCCAGTTATCGTTATGCATCCAGGAGCGCATCTTTCCCCACGCGTCCAGCAGGGCGACTTTTTTACCGATGCTGTATGGCAGCGTTTTCTGGGTCTTGTCCAGTACAGTTCGGAACTCATTGGCCAGTTCCGCGACGTAATCCAGGAAAGCCGGGTATTTTACTGCCAGGTCCAAATATCCGCCAAAACCAATCCGGTCAACGCAGCGTCGAAGCAATGCCCTCCTGATCCCTTTCCACCATTTTTTACATTCTCTGACCGGGTCTCCATTACCTGCAAAGACGGGTTCATTTTGCAGGTTTACAGCGAAGAAATAGGGATACAGCCGGACCTCCTTGAACAGATTTCCAGGCACGTCGGAAATTCTCCGCAGCTCCACGCCGCTCAAACAAGGCCCGGCTATTCCATCGAAACCAAGCTTTTCAAACCCGTCAATATAGGGCTCTGTTCCAATCCAATGGTCACAGAAAAACAGGACTGCTTTTTTGCCGGCTTTATGAACCCTGTCCACGCATTTTTTCGTGTAACCTCGCACGAATTTCTGCGTGAAATCCATCCAGTCAAGGAATTCCTTCTTAGGTACTCGATAGGAAGCGTTAAAATATCCCTCATCGACGATGTCTTCACTGCGCAGGCGATAACCCTTCGCTTTTTCGAATTCATCCATCGCCAAAGCGCTCATCGGGTCTAAATATCCGCTCCAGTCGAGGTACGCATTTTGTCTCTTTTCGTTTTGAATAAGAGGGAACTGGTAAAACATAGACGTAAAGCGAACAACATCGGTATTGGGATGGGTTTCAATCCAGTGGTCTAAATACTTCAACAGGCGCCTGCCGGTTTCCGGCTGCCGTGGGTCCACGCCCATTTGATGCTCCCCTGTCCAATTATTGGTGATATAATTGTACATGGAGGTTGTTTCCCAAATCTGATAGACAAGAAAATTAACGGTATAAATATGCCATTTCCTGGGACGTTCTATAAGGACTTCCCCAACGTGTTCCAGGTATTGCCAATTCTTCTTGCTTACTGCCTTGCCGGTTGTTCTGTCGATTACCTCCCAGTATTTTTTGGGGTCATGTTCGGTATCTATCTTATACTGCTCGTGGCTGTAACCTTTTTGAATCTTTATCCTCAATTCCTTTTCGCTTGAGCAGGTTACAGGAGAGGAAATAAGATATTTTTGCTGGCACTGCTCCGGGTGCGCTTTGGCCCACTCCTGGTCGGCCCTTATGAGACAGATGGTGGAATAGACATCATATCCCAGATTGAGTAGCTCTTCCGACAAAGCTGTTCCGTCGCTGTCGCGGATTGCGTCGGCTCCCCACTTTTCGCATAGCATTTTTACAACTTTATCCATGCCTTTTTGGGCGGGAAGGGTGAAATGACCGGTCAATTTGCCAGATTCCTTCACAATCTATTCTCCTATTTGTAAAAATACACTGCAACCTTTTATAGCACAATATCTTACGGTATCACAATCAACTTGCAAATATTGTGTAAGTAATCTAAGAAAATTAGACCGATAACCAAACGCCATAATGTGCAAACCTGCCTCCAATTCGTATCCTTGACTTATACGTCGGAAGATTTATGTCGATTTTTACTTATACGTAAGAAAGATTTATGCCGATTTACGAGTAATGCAGGGAATAATCGAAAGGGAGCAATTATGTTTTTGAAGAATCAATCAAACCGCTTATTGGGATATTTGGCAATATTAATCCTGATTTCATGCTTTAGCTTGGAAGCGTTGGCGAACGGGAAAGACCCGAACAGCGGAAAAAATGTTTCCGACATGTCCATTAGCGGAAAAGACCCGAACACCGGAAAAAATATATCAGATATGTCCCTTGAGGAGCTGATGAATGTGGAAGTTACCTCTTCGGCTCGCCGGCCCCAATCAATAGATCGTGCGTCCCGGGCGGTGTATGTTATAACCGCCGAAGATATCAGACAGGCCGGCCCTGTAAGAATAGATGACCTTCTTCGCCAAGTACCCGGAATAGATGTATTCCAGACGAAAGGACTTGTTTATGACATGGGCAGCCGAGGATTTGCCCAATGGAATAATGTGCGAATGCAGGTTTTGCTGGATGGGCGGCCATTGTACGACCCGTATCTCGGCGGAACGCTGTTTTACCTGAATCCGGTATTCCTGGATGAGATTGAACGGATTGAAGTGATTCGCGGCTCTGCCGGCGTTACCTGGGGCGTCAATGCAATGAATGGTGTAATCAATATTATCACCAAAAAAGCCGCCGATACACAGGGCGGACTGGTTTACGGCAGCTTCGGCACTCAGCAGTTGCAGCAGGAAGCCGTTAGATACGGCGGCACCAACGGTCCCATGGCTTGGAGAGCCACGATGGGCGCCTTTAACGAAAACGGATTCGTCAAAGAACTTGACCCCGCTGGTGGATTTATAAATGATGGCTACAAGGCCTTTCAAACCACCGGCCGGGCCGATATTAGGTTAAGTGATGATTCGACAATGTTATTAACCGGCGGACAACAAAATGCATATGCTAATGAAGAATCCCTCCAGTACATGAACCTCCTATGGAATAAAACCTTTAAGGATGACAGTTCATTTCAGGTACGATGGACAGAAAGTTTCATTGAGCGTAATAAGAACTGGCTTGGGACAGGCGGAACAACCTGGCTTGGCGGAGACACATCCTCTCAAGAGGAGATGCTCGAAATTCAGCACAACTTTGAACACGATTCACACAACATTGTATGGGGGTTGGACTACACACGGGATATATACGACAGCACGCCGACTAAAGAAGGAGAACAGAGTGCTACTTCCCCGACGGGTTTTGCTAATGACCAGGGCAGTGCTTTTATCGAAGATGAAATTACGCTGGCGGATAATTTATGGTACACTCTCGGCTACAGGGCACACTATAATGAGCTAACCGACTTTGACTGGGCCGGCAGTACGGCATTGGTCTGGGAGTTTACGCCGAAACATTTTCTGAGGGCAGCAATATCAAAGGCATTTAGAAGGCCGACTCTGTGGGAAGAGTTCGAAACCGACAGCGCATCATGGGGTAAGTTTGGAAATGACTCTCTGCATAATGAAGAAGAGGTTTCTTACGAACTTGGTTACCGCGGGCAGTGGACGAAAAATCTATCAGTTAATATTGAAGGATACATCAATAAGACTAAAGACCTGATATCCTTAGCGACCCTGACAAGCCCGGTCTGGCATCAACAGTTCGAAAATGTGTATGATGCTACAACTTATGGCCTTGAGACGTCGGTTGATTGGAAACCTGCCGATTGGTGGCTTATCCGGGCTTTCCATACTTACATGCATCAAACGGACAGAAATCAACTTACTGGGTGGGGTAACGATGCGATGGAGATAGAGTTGAGTCCGCAGCAGCGGGCAGGTTTAACCAACCGTTTTTACCTGGATAAATCCACTACGTTGAATACTCAATTGTATTGGACCGAAGGCGGAGCTACCCAGTCCTTTGACCATATAGAAAAAACAGGACCTTTCTATAGACTTGATGTTCGCTTGGCCAGAAGTATCTGGAACGACACCGCCGAAGTTGCCATTGGCGCTACGAATCTCCTTGACAAGTCCCATCCTGAGGGAGGGTATGATTGGTCAAGGGGCGGCTCGTCACCAATCATGACCGAAGTGCCTCGTCAGCTTTATTTCCAGTTCTTCTATAAGTTCTGAGTGAAGCAGGACATGCCTCCCCCATTAGAGTAATCAAAAAAAGCAATTTCGACAAATGGCGGCGCAAAATGCGGCGTAGCAAAATACTGAAACATCTCACAGGTGAAACTACACGTCTTGCTGCCGAGCTATTTACTCAAATGGCCAAAAAACGGCCTACTTTTGGTCTTATGCCTGCCAAATCACTGATGCCAAACAATTAAAAGAGTCGAGGCGAAGTATTCTATTTTTTAAGCGTTGTCCTACAAATTGTCCTATTTTTCAAGTCATGTATAGTATCTTATCGTGTAGGAATCGTAACGATTCGTAGCAGTTAATTCTTTATAAAATAAAGGCTTGTGCCATAAGTGCTTATTTTGCAACATATAACAGAAGGGGGCGGGCTCGAATCCCGCCCTCTCCGTTCTTCGCTGCGCTACGAACGGCGGGCTGTTTTCGCTGCGCTTTCTCCTTCGCTGTCCCAGAATTGCCCTACTTTAGATATTGTTGCTTGCTATGATTAAGCTGTTCATAACCGCCTGAGCATCCTTAATCTGATTTCATTTGAACACCGATCGTGCCGACCCTTATATCATTGTTGCTCTATCTTCCTGACAAACGATTGATTCCCTTATTACCCCCTTATACCAATCAGTTGTTTCGTCCACATCTTAGGGGTAAAAATAGCTTGATAGGATCAAAATCTGTCACTATTTCATCAGCCGTTTTACTCATTTGTAACAATCTGGTCTGACCTGAAAATATGATCTTTGCAAGATACCGCCATTTTATCTCCAAGCTTAGGATTTTCTGTCAGAAAAGCAAGCAACGTTTGGTTTATTCGCCTAAGACGCAAGCATGGAAACCGGTTTTTGGGAAAGATACAAAATTGTTGCTAATTCCATAAATATAAGTTATACTCATAGCACGTTATTGTAGAAAAATAGTTCAAAAGCCGCTTAATAGGGCAATAAGGGGTTGCGAAAAAGCAAAAACACGGGAAAATTAAGTATAAGATAAGCTAATATACAAAAAAAGCATTATGAATGATCGAACCTTAAAGATGTATGTTTTTTATTGTTCAAACAGTATCGAGCCGGAGCAAATGGCCGGGGGCTTGTGCAAACTGGACGGGGTTATAGTTAAGACGATAAGTTTGCCGTGCTCCGGGAAAGTTGACATCCCATATTTAGTGAAAGCGTTTGAAACCGGTGCGGATGGTGCTGTAATCGTTACCTGCAAACAAAATGAGTGTCAGCATCTGGAAGGAAATTTACGGGCCAATAAACGAGCTGAGGCCGTCGAATCGCTGCTGGAAGAGATTGGAATGGGTAAAGGGCGAATGGCGGTAATTATGTTGAAGGAAGGCGGCGTTGAACAGGCCATTGGCGAAATCAGGGATTTCATTGACAGGGTAAGAAATTTACCTCAGCCCCAAAACAGTAGTACGAACGTATAGTAAGGAGAGTATAAGTTGTATGAAAATTGACAGCAAACTCGCAAATATAATAGCGAAGGGGGATTTTATAGTTACCGCGGAGATTTTGCCCGGTGCAGGTGGAGACGGTTCAGTAGCCGAAGCGGCATTGAAGATGTTGGGCAAGGGACCTGTGGCGATAAATGTGGCAGACAACTGTCATAATATAGGTATGTCTTCCATTGCGGCATCGGTCGCGGTGCTTAAATCAGGCGCGGAGCCGATTTGCCAGATTGTTACACGAGACAGGAATCGTATCGCGTTACAATCCGATTTGCTCGGAGCGGCTTACTTAGGAATCAAGAACGTGCTTTGCCTGTCCGGTTATCATCAGACGCTGTCGGCCTGCCCGGAATCAGCAAACGTTTATGATATCGATTCGACTCAGTTTATCGAGTTGGTAACGAATATGTCCGAGAAAGGCGTTCTTGCCGACGGGGCAAAAATTGAAGGGCAATTTTCAATGCTCGTCGGAGCGGTTGCCAACCCATTCCTGAAGCCGGTGGAATTAAATATGCTTCGGATGCAAAAGAAAGTCGAAGCGGGCGCAAAGTTTATTCAGACCAGTGCCGTATTCGATATTGAGACATTCGGCCAGTGGTTAGACGCAGCGATAAGCAATGGGATAACCGCGAAGGCGGCGATTCTGGCGGGCGTTTTACCTTTGGATTGTGCCGTTGAAGCGGAAAGATTGCGGAAAACATACACGGATTATTCAATTCCGGACAGTGTGATTGAGCGGCTCAAAAAAGCCGGCAACGAAGCGGCACAGAAGAAAGAGGGTCTGGCTATCTGTATTGAGACAATCGGGAAGCTTAAAAAAATGAAAGGCCTCAGAGGTATCCATATACATTGCGGCTGTAAAGGAAAAGTGTCGCCGGAAGTTGTCGCAGCGGCCTTGTCATAACAGGAATCGAATATGCCTGAAAAATATCACATTAAAACACAACCTGTGCCGCCCATAAGCCCGCGAATCGGCAAATACGGAATGGTCGATTGGCGGGAAGATTGCGCACGCTGTCACAACTGCGTCAAGAAGGCCTGCGTTTACGACCGTTACAGGCAGGAGGCGGACTATATTCGCAATCTCAGCGACGTGGACGCCCTGTTCTTCGATTGTATGGGATGTTTTTCGTGCGTTCAGGACTGCACCAAAGGCCTTTTATGTATGTCCATTAATCCCGAATACCAGAAAATGGGAAACAGCTACTGGACTCCCGATATTATCAAGACGACGTGGCTTCAGGCGGAGACGGCGAAGATTCCGGTTTCCGGCGCGGGTTATCGCGGGCCGTTTAGCGGCCATGGTTTTGATTCGATGTGGACGGACATGTCCGAAATCGTTCGCCCCACCCGCGATGGAATCCACGGACGAGAATACATCAGCTCTTCGGTCGATATCGGAAGGAAACTGCCATATCTCGCTTTTAACGGTAACAAGACCGGCGTAAACGCTTCGCCGCTGGTTTCAATTCCGATGCCGATGATAATAGATATGACCTCACCTGCGCATACTTTGCCGCAGCTTAATCAGATTATCGCTCAGACAGCCGTAAACACCGACATAATAGCAATTATTGATTCGCGTCAATGGCGGGGAAATGACAAACAACTTAATAACATAGCGTTTTATCTTGCTGATGGCGAGGTTATCCCCAAAGACGCCTTTAAGAAAACCCGACTGGTGGAAATACCCGACGGCGCCAAGGTGATGGAACGCATCAAAGAAATAAAAAAGATACATCCGGGGATAGTTATTGCGATAAGAGTTGAGCTGACGGCGGCTGGAGTCGAGCGTGCGATAAAGCTCGCTGAATCCAAAGAAGTTGAAGTAGTACATATCGTGGCGGACGCCAACGGCAATGAAATAGGCGCGTCAAAACCGCGATTTATCAAGGATATGACACGTCAGATACACACGGCCCTGATAGAAAAAGGATGCAGAGACGCGATTACGCTTATGGCTGGCGGGGGGATAGCGCTGCCGGAACATATGGCGAAAGAAATTATATGCGGCGCGGACCTGATAACAATCAACCTGCCGCTTCTTATATCGCTTGAGTGTCATCTGTGTGCCGGCTGCAAACCCGGAATGGTATGCCCGGCAAAGCTGGAAAAAATTGATATTAACTATGGCGTCGGTCGAATGACCAATCTTATCGCCGCCTGGCACGACCAGTTGATAGAGGTTATGGGCGCGATGGGAATGCGTGAAGTTCGTCGTCTTCGCGGCGACGTCGGCCGCGCGATGTTCTTCGAGAATCTTGAGGAGGAAACCTTTGGCAAGCTTTTCGGTTCCAGAAAAAACAATTAAAGATATCCTTCCCGGAAATACGCTCAAGACGCTTGTGCCGCAGGAAGAGGTGGCCTGTGTTGTTAAGACGGCGCCATCACGCTATCGCAACGAGATTGCGAAGTTCATTGTCCATCGTAATTTGAATTGCAAACGATGCGGCAAATGTGCCGAGGTATGCCAGTATAAAGTTCACGTGTTAAAACCCGGCTACAAGTATTTCGCTGAGCCGAAGAATCATTTGTGTATAGGGCCTACCTGCGAAAAAACCGGCAATTTCTGCGTTGCGAAGTGTCCGAATGGAGCATTACAGCTCAAAGAAAACCCGCTGTATAAGGCGCTGGGCGATTATCGCTGGCCGGGGGATTTGATTTTAGCGACGTGGAAAATGGCTGAAACCGGCGACGTCCCGCCCGCGGAATACGGCTACGAATACGAATGCGGCAATTCAGGCGGCGGATTTGACCGGCTGAGGTTCAAATTTCCCGATAAGCCGCCCGTGAAAATCGACGCCGACAAAATAGACACAAGCATATCGCTCAATAAACGCGGCGATGGTCGGCCCGAAATCAAAATCGACGTTCCCTGGTACGGCGGCGGTATGTCGTTCGGGTCAGTCAGCAATGTGACCCAGTTATCAAAAGCCAGGGCCGCAAAGGCCTGGAATACCTTTACCTGCACGGGCGAAGGCGGATATATGGAGCGGATGAGACCTTATGACGACCACGTGATTACGCAGGTTGCAACGGGTCTTTTCGGCGTGCGTGAGGAAACGATTCAGCGTGTGCCGATAGTGGAATTCAAATATGCCCAGGGCGCAAAACCGGGTCTCGGCGGCCACCTGTTAGGCGACAAGAACACCCCGGCCGTGGCAAAGATGCGTGAGGCGGTTTTAGGCATATCACTGTTTTCGCCGTTCCCGTTCCACAGCGTTTATTCTATCGAGGACCATCAAAAGCACATTGACTGGATAAAACACGTTAACAAGAGGGCTTTAATATCAACGAAGGTATCTACGCCGACGGACGTTGATATGGTTGCCGTCGGAAGCTACTCGGCGGGGACTCACATTGTCCACATAGACGGCGGTTACGGCGGGACGGGCGCGGCGCCTGATATCGCGAAAAAGAATATCGCGATGCCTATCGAATACGCTATTGGAAGGGTCCACAACTTCCTGGCCGACGAGGGTGTTCGCGACAAAGTAACGCTTATCGCCAGCGGCGGAATACGCTCGGCACACGACGTGGCCAAAGCCATTGCTCTTGGTGCTGACGGAGTCGTAATAGGGACAGTGGAATTGGTAGCACTGGGATGTGTCCGGTGCAGCCGATGCGAAAGCGGCAGGGGGTGTCCACGCGGTATCGCCACAACCGACCCGGAGCTGGCGCAGAAAATGAATATCGAGTGGGGCACGCAGCGGATTATCAACCTTTACAACGCCTGGCGAAAGGTGCTTGTGGAAATACTTCAGCGTTTTGGTATGAAAAGCGTTACCGAATTACGCGGAAGGACCGACCTGCTGATGCATCTCGATTACACCAATGACGTGGGGGCCAAGAAATGAATAATGAAATCATAAAACAACTTGCATATTCGAGAAAACAATTAGCCGAAAAGCTGAACTACTCCTCGCAAATGAGAAAAGAGGCAGAAGAGGGCGGCTGCGGCGTCGTTGGTTTTTGCTGCAGCGAGCCGGTGCCGGGCAAGCATATTTATGAGCCCTCACGGCAGATGCACAATCGCGGAAACGGCAAAGGCGGCGGCATCGCTGCGGTCGGATTTGTGCCGGAACAGCTCGGCGTTAGCCAGGAGGTCTTAGACAACCATTATATGCTTCACGTTGCGTTTCTGGATGATAAGGCCCAGCCGGAAATAGAAAAACAGTTTATCACGCCTAATTTCGATATCGCGAAATCGACCCAGCTCGATAAGGTTAGCGACTGGAAAACCGTGCCAGGGCTGGAAGTAAAGCCGCCTGATGTGTGCCGATACTTTGTCCGTGTAAAGCCGAAGGTGCTTGATGCCTTCATCGCTAAAAATAACCTGCAAACTCTCGACCGCAGCGAAGCGGAAGACGAATTTATCAACCAGAACAGCTTTAGCTTGAATCAGAAATACTATGCGTCTCTGGGCGAGAAGAGGGCCTTTGTGCTTTCACACGGCCACAATATTATGATTCTCAAGGTCGTTGGTTTCGCGGAAGCGATTGTGAAGTATTACAAAATCGAAGACCTTTGTGCCTACGAGTGGATTGCCCATCAGCGTTTCCCGACCAAGGGCCGCGTATGGCATCCCGGCGGGGCGCATCCCTTCGCGGCAATCGATATGGCGCTGGTGCACAACGGCGACTTTGCCAATTACCATTCCGTAACTGAATATCTCAAGCAGCGGAATATCTATCCGCAGTTCCTCACCGATACTGAGGTATCCGCGCTTTTATTTGACTTGCTGAGCAGGACTTATCACTACCCGCTCGAATACATTATTGAGGCGCTTGCTCCGACTACCGAGCTGGACTTTGACCGGCTGGATGCGGAGAAACAAAAAATTTACCGTGACATTCAGGCGACTCATATTCACGGCTCGCCCGATGGCCCGTGGTTTTTCATTATCGCCCGCAACATCCCCCGCGAGAAAAAATTTCAGCTTATGGGTATAACCGACACCGCGATGCTTCGGCCACAGGTGTTCGCGTTCTGCGACGGTGAGGTTCAGGTGGGTCTGATTTGCTCGGAAAAACAGGCCATTGACGCCACGCTGCATAGTTTGTCCAAAGACGACAAAAGAATATGTCCGGTTGCGGATAAATACTGGAATGCACGCGGAGGCAGTTATACCGATGGCGGGTCGTTCATATTTAACCTGTCTAAAAACGCCCAGGGCAAAATGCGGATAACCTGCCAGGACAAATTCGGCACAGCGGTGCCTATGCCCAAAGCCACGGAAAGTTGCGATTTTTCACAGGAGCCATCTCTGTCCTATGAGGATGAAGAAGATATACAGACACTCATCGGCGAACGATTCGTATCCGGCAACGGCATGGCGATTTTCGAGATGATTCGAGACGTTGCGAATGAATGGACGTTCGATGAGTTTCGTTTTGCCTGCCGGCAGATTGTAAACCAGGCGAAAGACCCTCATAAGGCGAATCTCGCAATAGAGGTCCTGACGCTGCTTAATGACCGCAGGTATTCAACCGGCTCAAAGAAACGAAGTCATATCCTTCACATTATCCGCAGCGAATTAAACGGGCTATTCTGGAATATACCCAGTATAGGCGTTAAGAATTCTTATGATGGGATGCATCGTCTCATTGATTTTGAGACGCGCGGCAACCTCAGGGGGCCTGAGGCGAACGAAACGACTCTTGTAATCGACGCCGCTCATTTTGCTCCCGAAGGAGACGACTGCGACGCGGCCCTTTTAGTTAACGCGTATATCAAGGGCTGGCGGCATTTCATCAGCTTCAATTGCATCGGCCAGCGATTCATTGGCTGCGGCCTCGGCCCGGATACCGACGACGTTACGATAGATGTTTACGGCAGCAGCGGCGATTATCTTGCCTCCGGCATCGACGGGCTGACTATCAGCGTGCACGGCAACGCACAGGACCAGTTAGGCCAAATCATAAAAAGAGGCAAATTCATCATCCACGGCGACGTGGGCCAGACCTTTATGTATGGCGCAAAAGGCGGCAGCGTCTATGTACTTGGTAACGCGGCGGGAAGACCACTTATCAACTCCGTCGGCAGACCCAAGGTAGTGATAAACGGAACCTGCCTTGACTTTTTGGCCGAGTCGTTTATGGCGGGTGACCCTCATAACGGCGGCGGCTTTGTTATCTTAAACGGCGTCAAATTCGACGATAACGGCAAATTAGTATCACTCCAGCAGCCATATCCCGGCAGCAACATATTTTCACTGGCTTCGGGCGGGGCGATTTTTGTCCGCGACCCGAACATGACCCTGGTTGACCAGCAGTTAAACGGCGGCTTCTTCGCAAAAGTAACCGACGAGGACTGGGGGCTGATATTGCCTTACCTTAAAGAAAACGAACAGCTTTTCGGAATAACAATAGAGCAGCTTTTGACCGTGAACAACGAGCGGCGCGAGCCAATAGAGGTTTACCGCAAAGTCGTTCCCGGCAACACCGCGAAAGTTGCCTTGGATGATACAGATGATGTCGAAGAGGCCTCCGAAGAGGAATTAGCTGCTAAATAGCGAAAGGTAATTACGGTGATAACAATCAAGAAAACAAAAACCAGCGACGCCCTGAAGGACGCAGTCGAGAAAATTTCCGGCGTTGACCTGAGCGTTTGTCTTCAGTGCAGGAAATGCTCCAGCGGATGCCCCGTAGGCAAACTTACGAAGTCCCGGCCCTCGGAGATTATGCGTCGGCTGCATTTGAACGCGGGCAACGAGCTGCTGGAAAGCGATATTCTCTGGATGTGCGTTTCGTGCGAGACGTGTTCGGCCAGATGCCCGATGGGTATTGACGTCGCCGGGGTGATGGACGCCCTGCGAAAATTGGCGTTATCGAGGGGGGCGTCAAAACAGGAAGGTAACGTGCCTTTGTTTAACAAGGCATTTTTGAAAACGGTCGAGGTATTCGGCCGGACTTATGAAATGGCGATGATAACCGCTTACAAATTAGGCACCGGGAAATTAATGAACGATACAGAAAAGTTCCCGACGATGTTGAAGAAAGGCAAAATCTCACTGTTGCCTTCGCTTGGCGGGGACAGGAGAACGGTGAAACGCATATTCAAAAAAACAAAGCGAAATAAAGGGGCCGGAATATGAAATACGCCTACTACCCCGGATGTTCTGCTGAATCAACGGCCCGTGATATGCACCAGTCAACGTTGGCAGTAGCGGCAGCGCTGGGAATCGAAATGATTGAGCCCAAGGGCTGGACGTGCTGCGGAGCGACCGCCGGTCACCAGACCGACCGCGTATTGGCAGCAGCATTGCCTGCCGCCAATCTGGTCAAGATTAAGGATATGGGGCTTGATTGCGTCGTGAATTGTGCGGCCTGCTATAACAGGATGAAAGTAGCGAATCACGAAATCACGACCGAATCGGAAATCCGCAGAGACGTCAGCGACGCGATTGGCCGGGATTATGATGGTTTGGTCAAAGTCCGGCATTTTATTGAGGTGCTGCTTGAGGACGTCGGCCTGAAAAAAATCAGCAGCGCAATCAAGCATCCGCTCAAAGGCCTGAAGGTCGCTTGTTATTATGGATGCCTGCTTGTTCGTCCGCCGAAGGTCGTTAATTTTGACGACCCCGAAAACCCGAAGTCGCTCGATAAGCTGGTCAAAGCGATAGGCGGCGAAGCAATTGACTGGCCATACAAAGTCGAATGCTGCGGCGGCGGCTTGTCACTTTCGAGAACGGACGTGGTGGTCAACCTGACGGATTCGATTCTTGGAATGGCCAAGAGTTCCGGCGCGGATTGCATTGCGGTAAGCTGCCCGATGTGTCAGGTCAATCTCGATTTGCGGCAGCAGGACATAAAAAAGGAAACTGGCAGGGACTATCAAATACCAATTGTGTATATCACGCAGCTTCTGGGGCTTGGCCTTGGTATCAGTTCAAAGAAACTCGGATTCAATAAGTTAATGGTTCCTGCTTCAAATATTCTGGAGCTTGTCCGCCGCAGTGCAGACGAAGGCGGAAAGGTGGAAGTGAGCAGCAATGGGTAAATACGACGATAAAAAAATTGGTGCGGTACTTGTTCAGGGCGGAGGTATCGCCGGCGTTCAGGCGTCGCTCGATTTGGCCAACAGCGGCTTCAAGGTTTACTTAGTCGAGCGTGACGCCGCGATAGGCGGTATGATGGCCCATCTGGACAAGACCTTCCCGACGGGCGATTGCGCGACGTGCATTGTCTCGCCAAAGCTCGTTGAATGCGCACGAAATTTGAATATCGAGATACTGACCCTTTCGGAGCTGGTTGACCTCGAAGGAGAACCCGGCAATTTCAAGGCCACCGTCAAAAGACATCCTCGATACGTGGATGAGGACAAATGCACGGGTTGCAGCGAATGCACGCAGGTTTGCCCGGTGGATGTGCCGGACGAATTTAACAGATGTCTGGGGACAAGGAAAGGTATCGCAAAACTTTACGCGCAGGCAACTCCTAATATATTCGGTATTTTGAAAAACGGCCACTCGCCCTGCAAGATGGCGTGCCCGGCGAAAGTAAACGTCCAGGGTTACGTCCAGCTCATAAAGAAAAAAGAATACGTCAAGGCGGTCAATCTTATCCGCCAGAGGAACCCGCTTTCAGCGATATGCGGCAGGGTTTGCACTCACCCCTGCGAAGCCGAATGCACACGAGGCAATGCCGATGACCCAATCGCCATACGGCTGCTCAAGCGATTCGCATCGGACAAAGAAATGGAACTGCTCGAAGCGGGCCAGATTACCCTGCCCGAAGAGAAGAAACCTTCTGCTGACGCGAAAAAAGTCGCCATAATCGGCGCAGGTCCCGCCGGACTTACCGCGGCGAGCGACCTTGCCGACGCGGGCTTCGCGGTTACGGTATATGAATCGCAAAGCAAGGCGGGCGGTATGCTTCGCTGGGGTATCCCGGAATATCGGCTACCCAAGAAGGTGCTCGACCACGAAATAGAAATTATCCGCCGAAAAGGCGTTATTTTTGTCTATAACTGTGTTGTCGGAAAGGATGTTACTATCCAGAAACTGCGCAACGATAACGAGGCGGTTTTCATCGCCGCCGGCGCACATAAAAGCCGCAAGCTCGGTATTCCGGGCGAACAAATCAACGGCGTTATCCACGGCGTTGAATTTCTCAGGGATGCCGGCTCAGTCAATAAGCCGAAGGTGAAAAATAAGGTCATAGTCATCGGCGGCGGTAATGTTGCGGTTGACGTCGCGCGAACCGCGCTTCGCCTCGGCGCAAAACAAGTCGAAATGGTTTGCCTTGAGGGCCCAAATGAAATGCCCGCCTACAAGGAGGAAATCGAAGCGACCCTGGCCGAAGGCATCAAGATTCGCAATGGATGGGGACCGAAACGTATCACCGGCAACGGCTCGATTGCCGGCATAGAGTTCAAACGCTGCACAAGGGTCTTCGATGACCAAAAACGTTTCAGGCCGGTATTCGACGAAAAAGAGCTTATAACAGTTGACGCGGACCAGATTATCATCGCCATAGGCCAGATGACCGATGAGCAGTTTGTCAGCCACATAGGCGTGGAAAGCGAACGCGGGTATTTCAAGGCCGACCCAATAACCGGTCAAACTTCTATAGAAGGCGTTTTTGCCGGTGGCGACAATGCCTCAGGCCCGGCGGCTGTTATTGACGCGGTGGCGGCGGGCAAACGAGTCGCCGAATCCATCGAGCGATTTCTGACCGACAAGGAAATGCTGACCAATCGTTTCGAGGAGAACCTAAAGCCCCTTTCCGAGGATTTGCTTCCTTTGACGGAGGACGTGGAGAAAAAAGCCCGTGTTCATCCCGAAGAATTAGCGCCGGCGAAACGGCTGCTGAATTTCGAAGAGGTCGAAAAGGGACTCACCGAGGCACAGGCCCTCGCGGAAGCTGAAAGATGCCTGAATTGCGCCCTGTGCTCGGAGTGCAACCAGTGCGTCGAGGCATGCGAGCAGCACGCTATCGACCACGCTATGAAAGAGCGGATAGTCAAATTGGAAGTCGGCTCGGTTCTGCTTACCCCCGGCTTTGAAGAATTCGACGCGGCGCGAAAAGGCGAATATGGCTACGGACGATATTCGAATGTCGTTACGAGCGTTCAATTCGAGCGAATGCTTTCCGCGGCAGGCCCATTCGAGGGACATCTGATTCGTCTTTCGGACGGCAAGCCCGCAAGACGAATCGCGTGGATTCAATGCGTCGGCTCACGCGATTCCGAATGCGGCAACGAATACTGCTCTTCGATTTGCTGTATGATGGCAACCAAGCAGGCGCTTGTATCAGGCGATCACGTCGATGGACTCGACGCGACCATCTTTTATATGGATATCCGCGCATTCGGCAAGGATTTCGACCAGTATTACGAGCGAGCCAAGGCGCAGAAAAACATACACTACATCAAGAGTATCCCATCGCGGGTAATTCAGCTCCCCGGCAGCAGTGACCTTCGCCTGAATTACTACGACCAGAGCAATAACATTCAACAGAAGGACTTTGACCTTGTGGTACTTTCCGTAGGAATGGAGCCGCCCGCTTCTATGGCGGAATTCGCTTCCCGTCTTGATATAAAACTCAATGATTTTGGCTTCTGCAAAACCGATCGATTGTCCCCGTTGTCAACCTCCATACCGGGCGTATTTGTCGGCGGAGCATTCCAGGAACCCAAAGACATACCGGAAACCGTGACACAGGCCAGCGCCGCCGCCTCTATGGCAATGGAGTTGCTGGCCCCGGTTCGCAATACCCTTATTACTAAAAAGAGCTATCCCAGTGAGCACGACGTTACTGATGAAGACCCGCGTATCGGCGTATTTGTATGTCACTGTGGTATGAATATCGCTTCGGTAGTGGACGTCGAACAAGTTGTTAAGAATATCGAAAAGCTACCCGACGTGATTTTCGCTTCTCATACGATGTTTACCTGCTCCGATACGAGCTTGTCGAACATAAAGGATATGATACGCGAGCATCGGCTCAATAGAATCGTGGTTGCCTCCTGCACGCCGCGAACGCACGAGCCGTTGTTCCGCGAGACGCTGCGTGAAGCGGGCCTCAATCCATATCTGTTCGAGATGGCCAATATACGCGACCAGTGTTCCTGGGTCCATTCGGCTGTCCCTCAATCGGCTACCGAAAAAGCCACCGACCTGGTAAAAATGGCAATCAGCAGATCGCGTTTCCTTTCGCCCTTGGAAAGCGGCACGCTGGCCGTTGACCAGACGGGGCTTGTCATCGGCGGCGGACTTAGCGGTATGACTTCCGCACTTGCGCTGGCTAACCAGGGATTCAAGGTGCACCTGATAGAAAAGGCCGAGCGTCTGGGCGGGACACTCCAGGATATTTACCACACATTTGAGCACGATGACATCGCGGGCTTTACCAGCGCCCTCATTAAGCAGGTTGAAAATCATCCCAGCATAAAACTTTACCTCGGCACTGAAATCGCTGGCATTGCGGGTCACATAGGCAAATTCAAAATCACCCTTGCCAAAGGTGGCTCGAAATCTGACACGGAGCGAAGCGCAGGGCCCGCTTCAGAAATCACGGGCGGCACAATAATCGTCGCCACCGGCGCACGAAAAGCCCAGACAACGGAATATATGTATGGGTCAAAAGGCGTCTTGACGCAGGCCGAATTGGAAAAGCAGTTGCACGATAAAACATATCCCGCGAAAGCGCAAAATGTAGTGATGATTCAGTGCGTTGGCTCACGCAACGAGGCACATCCCTATTGCAGCAGAATCTGCTGCTCAATGGCAATCAAAAACGCGATTGAAATCAAAAAGCGAGACCCGAACGCCAACGTTTATGTCCTTTACAGGGACGTCAGGACTTATGGCTTCAGGGAAACGTATTTCAAGCAGGCACGCGAGGCAGGCGTCGTATTTATCCGCTATACGCCTGAGGCGGCGCCGGTGGTGAGCCAGAATAATGGTCTTATAGTAACTGTTAACAGTCCCGACCTTCCTGAACCAATCAGTATCGAGGCGGATAACGTCGTGCTCAGCACGGGCGTTGAGACCGACAGGGAAAACAACAAGCGAATCTCGGATATGCTAAAGGTGCCGCTTAACGCCGACGGCTTCTACGTCGAGGCACACATGAAACTGCGTCCCGTGGATTTCACCACGGAAGGCATCTTCCTTTGCGGGCTTGCGCATTCGCCGAAATTTATCGACGAGAATATCTCACAGGCGCGGGCAGCCGCGGCGAGGGCGGCAACGGTACTTTCAAAGACGCAACTCGACGTCAGCGCACAGGTTTCTTATGTTGACCAGCAGAAGTGTATATCCTGTATGACCTGCGTCAATTCCTGCCCGTATTCGGCCCCGTTCTGCAACAAAGACGGCAAAGGACAAATCGAGGCCGCGAAATGTATGGGCTGCGGAATATGCGTTTCCGAATGCCCCGCCAGAGCCATACAACTGCACCATTTCGAGACGGACCAGTTCAACGTAATGATTAAGCAATTATTCGCCGGCGGGGACGGTGAAGTATTCGCCGGAATGCAATCAAAGGCAAAAGAGTTAACGGAAAAAGTGTAATCTATGAAACAGGAAAATTTTGAACCTAAAATTTTGGCCTTCTGCTGTCACTACTGTGCGTATTCGTCGGCGGATTTGGCGGGGTCTATGCGTATCCAGTATCCGCCCAACGTGCGCATAATCCGCACGCCCTGCACGGGCCGGCTTGAGACTGAATACTTTATGAAGGCCCTTGAAAACGGCGCCGACGGCGTGCTTGTCGCGGGCTGCCTCGAAGGCGGCTGTCATTTCGTCGAAGGAAACCTTTGCGCGAAACGCCGGGTCAATTACACAAGAGAAATACTGGAAGAAATCGGACTGGAAAAGGAACGCCTGCGGATGGTAAACGTTTCCGCCGCGATGGCGCGTCCTTTGGCTGATACGATTATTGATATGGTTGAAACCGTTCGCAAACTGGGCCCAAGCCCTATAAAACAATCCGCCGCGGCGGATAAAATTGGTGCATCTAAACAGGAGAGCCGCAAATGATAGTTGCGCAAAGAAAAAATATACCTGACCTGCTGGAAATCGTAAAAAGTCATAAAAAGCTTCTCGTGCTGGGCTGCGGCACCTGTGTTACCGTATGCCTTGCTGGCGGACAGCGTGAGGTAAGCATCATCGCTTCTGCACTGCGAATGTCCGCGAAGCTGAAAGGTCTTCCGCTTGAAGTTGAGGAACTGACCATAGAACGTCAGTGCGACAACGTCTTCCTCGAACAGGCGGCCGATGCCATAAATAGAAATGACGCAGTCCTTTCGCTTGGCTGCGGCGCGGGCGTTCAGGCCATTGCCGAACGTTACACTAATAAACCAGTTTACGCGGGCCTCGATACGGCATTCATCGGCATACTTGAGGAAAGAGGCGTCTGGACGGAAAAATGCGCCGCCTGCGGCGAGTGCGTGCTTCACGAATACGGCGGCATCTGCCCGGTCACTCGCTGTGCCAAACATATGCTCAACGGCCCTTGTAGCGGTTCACGCGAAGACCGCTGCGAAGTCAATCCCGAACGTCAGTGTGCCTGGCAGCTTATATACAAACGCCTAAAAGATATCGGCCAACTCGACCGGCTCAAAAAAATCAAACCGCCCAAAAACTGGAACCACAGCCAGTCAGGCGGCTATCGCACCATCATCCGCGAAGACCACAGAGTTTGATAATAGAATTTAGAATCTATTATTTCAATAGTGGATTAAACAGGGGAATTTTATCTCGTCTTTAGAAATTAAACAAATGAATGTGCTGTGGATCGGACAGATACGACAAGATATAGGCAAGCTGAGTGTTTTTCTCCACGTTTTCGAAATACAGCACTTATTAAGTTGAGTTTAGGGAATGATGACTTGCCTGTTGAGATCGTTCGTTATTATTTTGACAATCCAAGAACTATTTTGCCAAGGGTTTCTTGATGGCTTTTAGCATGGTGCGCAGTTAGCCGGTATCCAGTAGTGAATTGACAGACAGTTTATGCTCGCAGTGCTCCCCGCTAAACAACCTGATAATTATTAGTTATTGGATTGTGCAGCCTTTGTTATTACTGTCTTACAAATTGTCCTATTTTTTAAGTCACGAATAGTATATTATCGTGTAGGAATAGTAACGATTCGTGGCAGTTAATTCTTTATAAAACCAAGACTTGCATCACAAATGCTTATTTTATAACATATAGCAAAAGAGGGCGGTTATAATCCCGCCCTCTCCGTTGTGAGCGGAGCGAGAAACGGAAGAGAGCAGCACAACTGCCATTAATCTCAGTAGGATGTAAGAACGAGGGAATTACAACGCAGCCAATTGCAGTACGAATTGCTCTATTGCGATTCTGGGCTGGGCCTGGCCACGCTTTATGGCGTAATCTGTTTCGGCTAACCGCTGAATCTGGTCGCCGATTTGCTTCAGGGACAGCCGTTTGATTTGCGCAAAAAGCGATTCCTTGTTGTTCCAGATGCGCAGTTTGCCGGCGACGTCATATTGTGAATGACCTTCCAGTAATAATTTTTTCGCGGCGAACATCCTGCGGATGTGAAACGCGAACGCACCGATGGTTGTATATTCGGCCGATTTATCTTCGGCGAACATTTTGCGCAGCCGTTCGATAGCGGGGCCGGTTTTTCGCTGGAGGCAGGATTCGATGACCTCGAACGCGTCAAATTCGCGATTGCGGCCAATAAGCGATTCGACATGGGCAGTCGTTATTGCCTTTTCGGCTGCTGCGTATGTGGCGAGTTTATCGATTTCGGTGTATAGCCGGGTGAGATTTTCGCCGGCAAGCTCGATGAGCAATCCGGCTGTCCTGTAATCGAGGGTTTTATTGTGAGCATCGCGTGCGTAGTTAATAATCCGACTGGGGAATTCTTCGCTTTTAGGCGGTTTTATCTCCACCAGTGTTCCGATATCCGGCAGTTTTTTTGCCAAGCGGGTATTACTCGGCCAGGTCGATACCGTCATTACGAGGATGCCCGTCGGGCAGGGATTTTCAAAGTATTTTTCGAGGAGTTGGCGGTTGCTGGAGCCGGCAGGGGTGCCCTGGCCGTCCTGTTTGTCTTGCTCATCCTCCTCATCTTGGTCATCCTGCTGGCCGCGGGCGGAGATAAATTTATCGGCGTTCCGCAGGACGACTATTCGTTTTTTTGTCAGGAAGGGCAATGTGCGAAGCTCGTCGAGGATTTCGCTTATCACGGCCTTGTCGGAATCGACTACCAGCAGGCCGGTATCTCTTTCCTGGGGGGGCATGAGCCGGTCGATAAGCTCGGTATATTTTGCGTTGACTAACGTCGGCTCTTTGCCTGCGATTACATACACAAGCGATTGGGTGTTTTTTGTCTTATCGCCGGCTTTTGCCATAGCTGCTCCCGCCTGCATTTTTATAAGCCGATTTTATTTGCGGGGTTTTTTATCCGGCTTTTTGCCCTTATCTTTGGGTTCATTCTTTTCCGGTTTCGACTTTGACTTGTCTTCCGGCTTATCTTCGGCTTCGATTTCTTCTTCTTCCGGACCCGGTTCAGTTTCTTCCTGCGGGGGAAGTTCGGCTTTTTGTATTGTTGTGTCGTCGGACTGTTCCTTCGCCACTTCGGGGCCTATTTTTGCCGCGGCGACGAGCTTGTCGCCTTCTTTGAGTTTAATCAGTCGGACGCCTTGAGTGTTTCTGCCTATTGGGCGAATCTGGTCAAGACCCGTTCGTATGATGATTCCGTTGGCGGTAATCAGCATTAGTTCGTCTTCGAACTGGACGGCCTTTAGGGCGACGACCTTGCCGTTGCGTTCGGTGGTCTTGATGTTAATCAGTCCTACGCCGCCGCGATTCTGGGACCGGTAATTTTCGAGCGAGGTGCGTTTGCCGTAGCCCTTTTCGCAGACGGTTAACAGCGACGCCTTTTCCTCTGCGATTACCATATCGACAACCGCGTCGCCGGAGCGTAACCTGATTCCGTGGACGCCCCTCGATACCCTGCCCATTGAGCGGGCCTGCTGCTCATCGAATCTTATGGCCATACCGTCGCGCGTGCCGAGGATTATGTGGTCTTTGCCGGTAGTTTGGGCAACCTCGATAAGGGTGTCGTTGGGGTCAAGTTTGATTGCGGTAACGCCAACCGAGCGCGGGTGGCTGTATGCGGAGAGTTTTGTCTTTTTGATTAGGCCGTTCTGTGTCGCCATAACGAGCTGCGGCTGCTTGTCATCGGGCAGTTCCTCGTTTTCTGTAAGTTTAGCGACGTTAATCACCGAGGCGATTGACTGGTCGCCGAGGTTGAGCAGGTTAGCGATACTCCTGCCTCTGCTCTGCCGGGTCAAGCTGGGAATGTCATAGACCTTTAACCAGTAGCATTTGCCGCGGTTGGTGAAAATCAGCAGGTAGTCGTGTGTGGAGGCGGTGAACATATGCTCGATGAAGTCGCCTTCTTTGGTATCTGAGCCGATTACGCCCGTGCCTCCTCGCCCCTGCTTGCGGTAGGTGTCAACGGGCATTCGCTTGACGTAGCCGGAGTGGCTTACGGTAACGATGACCTCTTCGTCGGCTATCAGGTCTTCAAGGTCGAACGATTCGGCCTGTTGTGCTCTTATTTCTGTGCGTCTGGCATCACCGTATTTGGTTTTTATATCGTTGATATCTTTGCGTATGATGTCCAGCAGTACTGTGTCTTTGGCTAAAATCGCCTCGTAACCTTCTATTTGCTCAATCAGGCCGCTGTATTCCTTCGCGAGCTTTTCAATTTCGAGCCCCGTCAGCCGTTGTAATTGCATTGTGAGGATGGCGTCGGCCTGCGGGCCTGTGAGGAATTGCTTTTCCTTTGTCTTTTCCTTGATGAATTCCTTTGGCAGGAGTTTTCGCAGAGTTTCCGTTTCCGCCAGTTTCAACGGCTTTTTCATCAGGTTCTGCTTGGCCGTTGGCGCGTCGGGAGATTTTTTGATAAGTTCGATTATTTCGTCTATGTCGCTGACTGCCAGAATCAGACCTTCGAGGATGTGTGCCCTGTTTTGGCACCGTTTGAGCAGGAATATACTTCGTCTGCGGATGACAATTTTGCGGTGGTCGATAAACAAGTCGAGCATCTGGCGGATACTGAGCGTCTCAGGTCTGTTATTGACGAGAGCTACGTTAGCTATTGCGAAAGTGGTTTGCAGGGGGGTATATTCGAACAGTTTATTCAACGCGACCTGTGCGTCGCAATCTTTTTTGATTTCGACCACGATTCTCATACCGTGGCGGTCCGACTCGTCCCTGACGTCGGCAATCTCGGCGATTTGGCCGTCGCGGACGCAGTCGGCTATCTTCGAAACGATGCTTGTCTTGACCACCATATAGGGGATTTCAGTTATGATGATACATTCTTTTCCCCTTTTTGACGGCTCGACTTGGGTCTTGCCCCTTAAGACGAGGTGGCCCTTGCCTTTGAAATAGGCATCGACAATTCCCTGCTTGCCGCAGATGATTCCGCCTGTTGGGAAATCTGGTCCCGGGAGCTTTTTCATTATGTCTTTGAAGCCGCACTTTGGGTCGTCTATGACCAAAAGCAAGGCGTCGCAAACCTCGCCGATATTGTGAGGCGGAATATTGGTGGCCATACCGACCGCGATACCGGTTGAGCCGTTGACTAACAGGTTCGGGAGCTTTGAAGGCAGCACCGTCGGTTCCGTCCTTGTCTCATCATAGTTAGGGACAAAATCAACCGTCTCGTATTCCAGGTCTTCGAGCATATCCGTCGCAGCCGAGGTCATTCTGGCCTCGGTGTATCTCATAGCGGCGGGGGGGTCAGCGTCGATTGAGCCGAAGTTACCCTGCGGGTCAACCAGTGTGTAGCGCATATTCCAGTCCTGGGCCATGCGGACGAGTGTTCCATAAGTCGCTTGGTCACCGTGCGGGTGATAGTTACCTCCGGTATCGCCGACGATTTTAGCGCATTTGCGGTGTTTGCTTCGGGGGCCCAAGCTGAGGTCGTTCATCGCGACTAATATTCGTCTTTGCGAGGGTTTTAAGCCGTCCCGGACGTCCGGCAACGCACGCGATACGATGACGCTCATCGCGTAATTGAGGTATGAGTTCTTCAACTCATCGAGTATTGGTATGCTTTCGAGACGCTCCTGCGGCTCATTGCCTTGTTTCATAGGTTCAAACCATCCTTTGTTACCGATAGTGGTTTGCGTATGCAATCCCTTGCGCGAGAGGGCTGCCCGATATTATCGAGAATAAGGTTATCGTCTGGGGATGGGAAAGTCAAGCGCGCAATGTCTAACTTGTTGCTGGTTTTGGAGGGTTTTTTAGAAGGGCCAAGGGGCGATTTATCTGGTTGCGGCGTGGGCGGGTTGCTGCGCGACGGGCAGATATACTGTGAAAGTGCTGCCTTTTTCGACCTCGCTTTCGACGTCTATCCTGCCGTCGTGCCTGATGACGATTTCCTTGACGATGGCGAGGCCCAGGCCCGTGCCCTGGATTTGTTTTCCGGGGCGGTGAACGCGGTAGAATCGGCCGAAAATTTTAGACATGTCATCTTTGGGTATTCCCATACCAGTATCGGACACCTTGACGACCAGCTCATTATTAACGAACTGGGCCGATACCGAGACCGTGCCGTTTTCGGGTGTGAACTTGATGGCGTTATTGACCAGATTTGTAATCATCGAGTAGATTTTGTTTTCGTCGCCTATCAGTTCCGGCAGATATTCCGCTATATCGGTTTGGAGGCGGACTTTCTTTTTGTCTGCGATGTGTTCGAACGATTCAGCCGCACGCTTCGCAACCGAGGCCACGTTGACGGGTTTACGAATGATTTCGATTGTGCCGGCCTCTATCTTGGAAATGTCGAGGATTCCATTGATAAGATTGGTGAGCCGGTCGGATTCCTCGTCGATGATTTTAAGGAACTCACGCTTTGTTTCCTCGGCCATATTCCGGTCATACAGCATTGTCTCGGCGTAGGCCTTCATCGAGGTAAGCGGCGTGCGCAGCTCGTGCGAAACCGATGAGATAAAGTCCGATTTCATCCGGTCGATTTCGCGCTGTTGCGACACATCCCGCAGTACCATAACGATGCCGGTCATAGTCCCGTCGTTTCTTCGTATGGGTGCGGCCGTGGCGGCTATGGGACATTCACGCCCGATTCTGGCGATTAGCGCATCATGGTCTGTTCCGCTTTCGATTTCTCGCGACTCAAGCACCATGTCAATGGGGCTGTTGGCTGGCTGCTTGGTTTGCTCGTTGACAATCCTGATTATCTCATCGACTGATTTACCCTGCACTTCTTCGAATCGCCAGCCGGTCAATTGTTCAGCGGTTTTGTTGAACAACGTTATCCGGTTCTGGGCATCAACCGCAACCACGGCGTCGCCCATACTCGACAGCGTCACGGCCAGCAATTCTTTTTCTTCCGCGAGTTGTTCGGTTCGCTCTTTTACCAGCTCTACAAGCTTATCATGGTATTGTTTAAGCTCATCCTCGGCCTTTTTGTGGCGAATGGCGTTTTTTACGACCTCAGGAAGGACCTTGAGATAGTTTCTGGAGGGGTCTTTGATAAGGTAGTCGGAGGCGCCGGATTTCATCGCCTTTACCGCAAGTTCCTCGCTGCCCGTTCCTGTAGCGAAGACCGCCGGCGTGTCGACAATGGACTCGAGTATGTCGAAAGCGGTCCCGTCGCCGAGGAGATAGTCCACAAAAACAAGGTCGAATTTCTCGCCGCCGAGGATTTCACTGGCCTGGGCGACCGAGCCGGCGATTATGTAATCGTAGGGGAGGTTTTCCTCCTTGACTAAGCGTTTGAACGCCATCTGGTCAAGTCGGTCATCTTCAACCAGCAGTATTTTGTATCTTTTGTTTTCCATCGGTTATACGTCTGCGTAAGGCGACTCGCTCAGCGTCCAATACAGGTTGAGTATCTTGAGTGACTCCACGAATTTTTTATAGTCGGCGGATTTTATGATGTAGCCGGCTACGGAGAACTCAAAACTTTCCATCTTGTTGTGTTCGTCTTTGGACGTGGTTATAACAATCACCGGAATTTGTTTCAGTTCGTCATCGTTTTTGATAATTTTCAGGAGATCAATGCCGCTCATCCTGGGCATATTCAAGTCAAGCAGGATAACACAGGGCCTTTTATTGTTGCTGGACTTGAGGTATTCGAGGGCGTCCTCGCCGTCGAGCTGATGAATGATGCCGTTGGGGACATTGAGGTCCTTCAGCGCCCGCCTGACCGTCATTGCGTCAACATTATCATCTTCAACCAGCAATATTGGCTTGGAGCTTTTCATTTGTGCTCTCCTGTTCGCTGTTTGGCAGTTCGCTTAGGGTCCAGTACAAGTTTACGATTCTCATTGCTTCGACGAACTTTACATAATCCACGGGCTTGACGACAAAGCCGGCGACGCTGAGCTGGAAGGTTTTGAACCTGTCCTGGTCGTCTTTCGAGGTGGTCAGAACTACCGCAGGAATCCTTTTGATCTTTTCCTCGACTTTTGCGACCCTGAGGAACTCGATGCCGTTCATCTTCGGCATGTTCAGGTCAAGCAGGATAAGGCAGGGTTTTTCCTTGATGTCGTCTCTGAGGTACACAAGGGCCTCTTCGCCGTTGGTGACACGCACCAACGGGTTTGAGACGTGAAGGTCTTTTAAGGCCCGCTTCACTGTCATCGCGTCAACGGTGTCGTCTTCAAGAAGCAGAATCGGTCTACAATCTCGCATTGTTTGCCTCCCTTTCCTTTTCCACAAGCCCGTTCCAGGCCCAGTATTGAATTATAATGTCCATAGCTCGCAGGAAAGCGTCGTAATCAACCGCTTTTATCACGTACCCCGCCACGCCGAAGTCGAAGGTGTCGAGCTTGTCCTGCTCATATTTCGATACCGTGAGGGCAACTACCGGTATGTGCTGCAGTTCGGTGTCCGTCTTCATAATCTGCAGCAACTCTATGCCGCTTATTCTCGGCATATTAAGGTCCAGCAGTATCATCGCTGGCTTGTCATTGTTCTGGTCTCTGAGGTATTCGAGTGCCTCTTCCCCGTCTGTTTTGTGAATGACGGGATTCCTGACCCTGAGGTCATGCAGTGCCTGTTTCGCGGTGGACGCGTCCACGAAATCGTCCTCAACAAGCAGTATTGGTTTTAGCAATGACATTTTTCGTCTCCTTGGCTTTTGGCCTTCGGCAGGGTGAAAAAGAACGTGCTGCCCTCATTTATTTTTGATTCCACCCATATTTTGCCGCCATATAGTTCTACAATTTTTTTGACGATGGTTAGCCCGATGCCCGTGCTTTCCGTTTTGTCGCGGGACGTCAACGTTTGGAATATCTCGAATATCTTTTCAAAATATTTTTCTTTGATTCCGCAGCCGTTGTCTGCAACACTGAATTTCCAGAAGCTCGCCTCGGCGTTGCCGTTAGGCGAAGCCGGGCCGTTTTCCTCGGTGCAGCCGATTTTGATTTGCCCTTTCGGTTTGTCCGTATATTTGACCGCGTTACTCAAAAGGTTCTGAAATACCTGTTTGAGGCGTAGTTGTTCGCCTCGCACGGCGGGCAGGGGCTGTTCGATGATGACTTCAAAATTGTCCGGAATGACGATTTCCCCGATTATTTCCGTCAGAAGTGCGTTTATGTCCACGTTATGCTGTTCCTCAACAACGTATCCGATTTCGGCATATCGTAATATTCCGTCGATGAAATCGCTCATTCGCTTTGCCCTTACGATGAGCAGCCGAAGTTGGTTGTTGCCTTCGTCGTCGAGTTTGTCGGAGTATTTCCGTATTAGGCGGTCGGCGATAGATCCGATACCTCGCAGTGGCGATTTCAGGTCGTGGGCGATAACGTGGGCGAAATTGCGGTGCTCCTGGTTGGAATTCTCGAGGTCTTTGACGGTTTTCTGCAGTTCAATGTTGAGCTTCGCGAGTGCCTGTTCGGCTTTTTTACGATAGGTTATGTCCCTGAGGATATGGACGAAATACGCGATGTTGCCCGCGTCGTTGGCTACAGGGTCCGCCGATACCGCGATCCAGGCGTCTTTCTGAGACACATAAAGCTCCGCATCCTCGTGCTTGTTGGTTTGCTTAGCTATTTTCAGCGGCCAGTTATCCGGAGGCAGGTCCGTTCCATAAAGCAGCCAATGTGTGGTTTGGCCCAGAATTGTGCCCAGCGATTTGCCGAAAAATCGCGACGCGGAGTGATTGGCCTGGACTATTCTGAAGTCCTTGTCCACCAGCATAATCGGGTCCCGCGTAGCGTTGAACGTGGCTTCCCATTCCTGAATCGCCGTGATAAGCGCCTGCTCCACCCGTTCGTGTTCGCTTTCGAGCCGTTCAAGGCCCGCTATACGGGCGCGCAAAGACCTTATGTAGCTGGGCAACTGCTCTTTTGTTTGCTGCTCCTGACACTGGTATGTGTCCGCAGCGGCGTCTTTGGCCACAATCGTTTGCCCGTTCTGGATTTGTTCTGTTTCCATTGGTTTTAGCATTATCCGGTTAATGTTTTATCTCGGCGAGCAGAACCTCTTGTATTGGCAACTCGCTCGAACTCCAATAAATCATAATTCTGCTGAGTATCTCTACGAATTTTGAATAATCCACCGGCTTAACCATATAACCGGAGGCGCCAAGCTCGAAACTGTCGATAATGTCCTGTCGTTCCTTTGAGGTTGTAAGCACTATAACAGGTATCGTTTTGAGCGCAGGATGTGTCTTCATAACTTTCAAAAACTCAATGCCGTTCATCTTTGGCATATTCAGGTCCAGAAGGATGATGAATGGTTTTTCCGTGTCGGGACTGGTCAGGTACTTCATTGCCTCTTCGCCATTGACCGAATTTATCATAGAGTGGTTGACCTGAAGGTCTCGCATCGCCCGCTTGACCGTCATCGCATCGACACTGTCGTCTTCAATAAGCAGTATTGGCTTTGGCTTTTGCATATACAGGTTTCTCTATTTGCCTGGGGAATGTGAAGAAGAATGTGCTGCCTGAACCGGGCTGGGACTCTACCCATATTTTGCCGCCATAAAGTTCGACAATTTTCTTGACGACAGCCAGACCGATTCCTGCGGTTTCCGGCTCGTCTTTCTTGGGCAGGGTCTGGAATATCCTGAAGATTTTATCGAAATACTTCTGGTCTATACCGGGCCCGTTATCGCAGACATAGAACTTCCAGAAGTCCCCTTGTTCGACGCAGCCGACCTTTATCAGTCCTTTCGTTTTGTCCATAAAGGTTACTGCGTTTGTCAAAAGATTCTGGAATACAAGCTCTAAGTGTTCGTACTCACAGGCAACGACGGGTAAACTGTCCATGGCTATTTCGACGTTGTCGGGCGGTGTTATCCCGCGGATAATATCAGACAGCATCGCATTTAAGTCCACTTGCCGCTCTTTTTGTTTGGTTCGCACAAGCTTCGAGAATTGCAGCATTCCGTCGATAAGTTTGTCGATTCGGATAACCCTGGCTTTGAGCAGGCGAATTTGTTCGCGGCCCTGCTCGTCGAACCAGTCGCCATAGTCGCTGATAATCCAGTCCGCCAGGGTGCCGATTCCACGCACAGGCGTCTTCAGGTCGTGAGCGGCGATATGAACAAAGTCCTGAAGCTGTCTGTTGGACCGGCTAAGCTCCTGGACGGCGGCCTCAAGGTCTTTGTTGAGTTTTTCGAGCGTCTGTTCGGCTTTTATGCGTTCTGCGGCCTCGAGTTTCAGTGAAATCGTATCGGCCACCGATGCCGCGAAATCCTGCTCCGTGCTTGTCCATTCTCTGGCTGGGCCGATATGCTCGTGACATATTATGCCTACCATTTGTCCGTGAAGTCGTATGGGGACATGCATCATTGAGTTAATACCTTGTGGTTTCAGATAGGACTCGGCGAATTCGCAGGTGCGCATATCGGATAGGGAGTTGTTCGCGGCCAGTATTCGGCTGTTTTCCATCGCTTTGAGATAATGCGGATAATCGCATGTTTTCAGCGAATGACCGGTTTCGTGGGTCTTTTGGGCTTTGATGAACAGGTCGCGGCAGACAATCTCGGTTTTTTCCTGATTAAAGAAACCGATGCCTACCTGTGCAACGTTAAGGACTTCTGAGTCCTGCTCAGTGATTAATCTAAACAGCGAATCCAGGTCCTGCTCCGGGATGTTTGCCAGTTTCAACAGGGTGTTATGGTGGTGCATAATCTGCTCGGTTCTTTCGGTGAGCAGGGCCTCTGCCTTTCTCTGCTCAGTGATGTCCGCATCCACGCCTCTGTATCCCACCAGTTCTCCCTGTTCATTCAATATCGGCACCCCGCTTGTGGATAACCAGACCACGTGCCCGTCTTTGTGAAGGTTGCGGTGGTTAGACCTTTGGAATGTCTGTCTTTTGGTCAAAATATCAAAGGCCGTTGTTTTCATTGCCTCTCGGTCTTCGGGGTGAAACAGGTCGTAGAATCGCTTCTTTCCGACAATTTCTTCGGGGCTGAACCCCAGTATTTCCTTAACGACCGGACTTGCGTATGTGTACAGGCCGTCCACATTTACTTCCCAAACCCATTCTCTTGCGTTTTCGACGACCTGGCTGAATTGTTGCTCAGACATCCTGAGGGCCTGCTCCGTTTTTTTGCGTCCGTTGACTTCGTCATTAAGGTCTTCTATTGTTTTCTTGAGACGCTGGGCCATTCTCTGGAAGGAATTGGCGAGTTGGTCTATTTCGCTGAAGCCGGGTTTTGTCAAGTTGGTATCGAGATTGCCGGAGGCGATTTGGACGGTTGCATTTTGAAGCTCTGCAATCGGAACAACAATGGAGCGGTAGGTGATTGAGCCGGCCAGCAGTGCAAACCCTATAATCGCCAGTCCAGCCAGCAGTATCGTGTCTCTTAAACCGACAATGGGGGCGAAAATTTCGGCGGTGTTGGTTTCTGTTACCAGAGTCCACCCCAGCCCTTTGAAATCTTTATATCCATGTGAATGGGCGTGTGCGAAGAGCATTCCTTTTTCACCGGGTTTTTCGCCGATAAGGTAGCATTTGTGTCCCGGCCGGTCGGGGTCAACGCAACGTGGAACAATCTGGTTATTCACATCCTCGAGGAAACCATAACCTTTTGTAGAGTATATTATTTTGCCGTTTCTGTTTATCAGGTGCAGTTGTGTTGTTTTATATTCGGCGGCGAGTTTCGCTTCGTTGATGATATTGATTGTTTCTTTGATGTTCGGGGTTGCCTTGATTACCCCGATGAAGTTGCCGTTGGCGTCGTCGATTCTTATCGCGATTTCGGTGGAGAAGATTCTGGAGCTTTCGTCGTATTTAATATTGCTTACAAACAGACCGTCTTTTTTGGCAATCTGCCACCACTCCTCGTCGGCCTGGTAATAGTCAGTTGTCCTGCCGGTCTGCGCTACGTTCGCGCCGTATCGGTTTGTTACAAAAATCTCTCCTATCAGAGGATAGCCGTATTTCTTTTGGTAGAATTTTTGCCGCGATTGCAGTTCTATGGCCAGTTCGTTGTGGGTAAGTTCGCTGATAATGGGAAGGTCCGCCCCCTTTACCCAGTCGCGGTCGATTTGTGCGATGTAACCGTTGGGGTCGGGCATATTCTCGAACTGTGCGTTTGACCGGGTAATGAATTTTTTTACCAGTTCGTTTGTTGAACGTGCCTGTATTTCTTCGATTCTGGTATTGATGTTTCGGGAAATTTTATCCAGTATTTGTTCGGCAAGGTCGGCGGAATTCTTGCCGATGGCTTCTTCGAGGGTCGTTTGGCTTGTACGCAGGGTGAAGTATCCAAGCCCTGCCATTAGCAGCGTCAAACCGACGAATCCAAGCGTTAATTTGTGTCCTATTTTCATCTCGAATCTTTCGCCATTCAGTAACTCAATTACCTAAACCTCCGTCTCCTCGTTGCCGTTGGAGTCCTCTTCTGCGCTGACGGCAGCGGTTACTTCTTCCGGGAGTGGCTCAGGCGCTCCGGCTTTGGGGAACGTAAAGAGGAACGTTGTTCCCTTGCCGACTTCGGATTCGAGCCAGATTTTTCCGTTATAAAGCTCAACTATTTTCTTCACAACCGTCAGACCGATGCCGGTGCTTTCAAACTCGTCCCGTGGCGCAAGGGTCTGGAATATCTTGAAGATGCGCTCCCAGTGTTTCTTTTCTATGCCGGGGCCGTTGTCGGCGATGCTGAATTTCCAGAATTCGCCATCTTCGGCGCAGCTAACTTTTATCAGCCCCTCCGGCTTGTCCATATATTTGATGGCGTTGCTGAGCAGGTTCTGGAATACCTGTGTAATACGGGTTTCCTCGCATTTGACCGTGGGCAGTTCCGTTTCCACCGTAATCTTTATGTTCGCCGGCGGGGCGAGCATATCGATGATTTCGGGCAGAAGTTTGTTAAGCTCGACTTCGGAAAGGTTTTCTCTGACGCGGCCAACCCTGGAATACTGCAGAATCCCGTCTATGAGGTTGTGCATCCTGTCAACGCGTTGTCTGAGGAGTTTCAATTGCTCCTGGCCATCCTGGTCGATTTTGTCGGCGTAGTCGGTGGATATCCAGTCCGCAAGTGTCTTTATCGCTCGAAGAGGTGCTTTAAGGTCGTGGCTGGCAATATAGGCAAAATCCTTTAGTTCCTGGTTGACGTCTTCGAGCTCCTTGACCAGTTCCACTTGTTTGTGTTCCGCTTTCTCTCGCTCGCCTATCTCGGAGGTAAGCTGTTTGTTGGCGGTGGTAAGTTCAGAGGTGCGTTCCTGAACTCTTAGCTCCAGGGCTCCCTTGGCCTTGACCAGTTCGGAGTCGCGCTGCTGTATTTGTTCAAGCATTTCGTTGAAGGAATCGATGAGCAGGCCGATCTCGTCGTTGGTATTCTTGACCGCTCGCGCGGAGTAATCTTTCTTTTCTGATACGCCTTGTGCTAATTTTGCCAAACCAAGAATCGGTCCGGAAATGAAACGCTGAAGTCGCGACGAGATAACATAGGCGGTCAGGGCAGCCAGCAACAGGACTGCAACGGTGTTTGTGGCGTTGCGTTTTAACGCCGTGTACATAGGGCTTAGGTCGGACCGCAGGCATACAGTGCCTATTCTCTGGTTGTCGAGCACTATTGGCTCGAAAACGGTCAACAGGTGGGTTGAGAAGTTGTGCCCCGATTCTTTGACCGGGATTGTCAGTTGGGTTTTTTCGGCTTCGGTTTGTGCGTAGCTGACGAATACATCACCGTTTTTCTTATAGACGCAGCCGAAGACGATTCCGGAGTCGGCCTTGAGGGCTTTTAACGTTTTATCCGCGTCCCCTGTGTCTTCAAATGTTAACGCGGCTTTGCAGTTGTCGGCGGTAATTTGTGCCTCGGTCAGAAGTTTTTCCACCAGGTTGCTACGCAGGTTTTGCCACTCCCAGAACACGAATGCACTGCCCACCACCGTCAGCGCCAACATACAGGTGAGCATAACGATGCCTATCAGCTTTCGCTTAATGGCCATATTACGGACAGGAAGCAGAATCATTTGGTCTCCTGCTGAACAGCATTACTATGGCTTGTTACATCCACCCCGTCCTTGACCACCTTTTTCGCGAGACGGAGAAGCTGAGACCTGATTTTTAGTCCGGCCTTTTCGGAGGCGGTCAGATTTATGTCGAAGCGAACCTTATTGTCTTCGATAACAAAGTTTACGATACCGCCCGCATCGAGAAACTCCTGTGTGTCCGCTATCGTCAGGACACCCTGGTTTTTTACAAGGTCGATTATCTCGTTGACGGTTTTTTTCTCCGACGGGCAGATAAACAGCAAATGGCATCTCTTGAGGGTTTCCATTTGCCCGTTGGCGATGGTATCGATGGTTGCCTTGGTATTCTCTGCTTTTGACGGGTCGGCAAGCAGAAATCCCCGCTTTTTAAGCTCTTCGATTTTCTTTTCGCGGGCAGTTCCGTCGGTTATGCTTTTCAGTTCGTTGAACTCATCCGCCGGCGTTATAACGATTTTGCCGTCGTTGTCTCTGTATATAATCTGGCTTTTCGACAGGGCCTTAATCTTGTTAGTTAGCTCTGTCTTGTCCTTCTCGACGGCCTCTTTGAGCTGCTGAAAACCGTCAAAATGCTTTATTACCACGTTACGGTCTTCGACCTTTTTGTCCTTGAGAATGTCGGCGGCCGAACCAAAGGGGTCCTGGCCGATGATGCCGATGATTATCTGGTTGCCGTTACTCGCCATTTTTTCTTCAGGCCAGTCGACGAACTTCAGGAAATTGTACATAAAGGCGGCCTTGACCTCGTATTCTTTGTACTGGGTGGACTTGGAATCCGGGTACGCATCGGCCACCCAAAGACAGGCGAGCAATACGAGGATTGGTCCAATTAGTCGGCTAATGCGACCGGCGCGCATCAGCCACGGTTGGGTGTCGACCGTGTTAGCATGTCTCTCTTGAGTCATCGGAGTATATCTCCTATTTGATCGCTCCCAATTTCAGTTTAGAATTTATATGTGACAGAAACCCCAACGGCCACCGCTTCGTCGCGATAATCGGGGTCACTCATGTAGTTACGCTTGTTGAGGTCCATGTTGAAAAGGCCAAGCAAGTTGTAGCCGGTGATGCCGATGGTGAGGTCCTTGCTCGCTTTATACTGCAGGCCAAGGTCTAAATAATAGTTGCCGCGATAGGCCTTTTCCCATCCCGGTTCGACAATGGCGCCTGCTCCGGCGAGGCTGGCCTCGTATTTGTTTAGGTCCTTCAGCCCAGGAAATCCCCAGTAGATGCGCAATGAACCGTCGAGGGTCCACTTGTCATCGAGCTTCTGTTGAGCAGTTAACTTGGTAATGTTGTTGGCCCAGTTGGCCAGGTCATCACCATAGCCGTATGGTTTGGCGGTGATAAGTGCGCTTGATGCATCCGGAGCCAGTTTGAAGTCAATAAGTTTTGTATATCCGTGAGATATCGTCAGGCGGGTTTTCTCGGTGTGGTAAGATGCCTCAAGTTCGGCACCCCAGTCCTTCTGTGTGCCGATGGTGGTATTTTGGCTGGTAAGGCTGTTATAAGAGATGCGATCGAAACTGTAATGCAGGAATAACGATGCGGCCAGGTCAAGGTTTTTGCTTTGCTGCCTTTCATAACGCAACTCTACGCTGTCGAGTTGTTCCGGCTTGCTATTGCCACCGTTGGCGTCGGCCTGTGCCTTCATTTCCTCTTCAAAGTTTGCACGCACCGACCGCGACCATATCAATTTGTATGCGTCTATGGCGGTAGGTGTGTACACGATTGCCGCACGAGGAGAGAACATGTAGTCGGTATATGTGTGCTTGTCAAGTCGTGCGCCGAGGAAGGTCGTCCATTTGTCGCTGATAGTCCACTGATGCTCGCCTAACAGTGAATACATATTGGTTGACCACTTGGGCATAGGATTTAGCACTGTGTCCTGCGGGCTTTCAACGGGCCACATAGGGTTGTTCAGACCAAGCACTGAATGTAAAAGCTCGGTGCCGAAGGCAATTCTGTGCTGGTCATTGATTTGCCATTTCAATATTGCCTTACCAAGGTATTTGTCCTCACGGTAGTCTTCAGAATAAAAGGCGGTAGGATTGGACCTACCTAATACTCGTATCATATCTAACGTGTCATAGCTGCCTGAGTAATCAATGTCGATGTCATTGGTCAGTTCCTGTTTATATCCTATATAGCCGGTCGCCTGTTGATAGCCGTAAGCTTGGACTTGCATAGCAGGAACAGAAGTGAGGGTGGGATAGGGCCAGGTGCTCCAATCTATATGACCACCATCCCAGACGTCGATCCAGCCAAACGGAGGTCGGGCGACGTCCTTGGTGTACCAGTCAAACTGTTGGCCGCCGCGCGTGTAACGTGCCCAGATGTCCCAGTTGTCTCTCGTTATCTGGACGTGCAGCTTTACCGGCGAATAGCCATCGGTGGATTGGCCGTTATTAGTGACTGGCCCCGTAAACGGGTGGCCGGCTTTGGTCCCGTCGCCGGGGAAGCTCCAGCTCTGATCCGACCACGCCCCCGAGAATTGTTGCCCGGAGGGCATGTCAACAGCGTAGATTTGAGGAGAGTTTTGTTTGTTAGCGCCTCGAGAATCACCGATGCCACCGTATATGAAGAGGCCTCCATCGTTGTCGTCGAATTTCTGGCCGTGTTTCAACTCACCTGTATAAAATTCATCGATGGCGCCCAAACGGCTGGTCAATTCTGTGCCTTGGAATGTCCCGATGTTGTAAGTAATAATGTTAATAACCATCGACACGGCGCCGGGGCCATACAGGGCTGAGCCGGGGCCTCGAACGACGTCAATGTGATGGATGTCACCGAGCAGCGGCAGGTCTCGCTCGCTCAATGCCCCGTAGTGGGTGGTATCATTCATAACAGTTCCGTTGACCAGCAGCAGATATTTATCGTCACGGTCGTTAATAATCCCGCGCAGCCCCATATGGTCGGATTCGTAGTGGTGTTGTATTACTTGCAGGTTGGGGACGTAAATATCGAGCAACTCGAACAAACTGCGTGCGCCGGAGCTCTTGATATCCTCCGCAGTGACTGTTGTCACCGCAGCGGGAACAAGACGCGGCGAGGTCTTCGTCAGCGTTGCAGTTGACGCGACCTCGACGTTCATCAGGTCTTCGATGGATAGCTCGGTCAAATCAGTTTTTTGTTTTGTTTCTTTTTGTTCTGCTGCGAGCGTTTGCGCGCTCACGGTTATGGCCATCACGGTGGATAACAACAGGAGCCATTTTATTGACGGCTGGTTTTTCCATGTTTTCATAATAGTGCTCTCCAAACAAATAGTTTCCCCAATAACGGGTTTAGTTGATATAAATCTGTTCGTATCGTCGGTATGGCCGGCGAATAAAACGGTTTTCAGCTCTTTTTTACCTTTGCGCATTTTTCAAGCTTTTCCCTGATGGTTTTGCCTAACTGTATTGGGTTAAATGGTTTTGTGATGTAGTCATCGGCGCCCATCTCTATCGCCTGCGTGACATCATTCAGCATGCCTTTGGCGGTAAGCATAAAGACGGGGATATGTTCTGTGCTGCCGTCGGTCTTCAATTCCGCGAGAACCCGCAGTCCGTTCATTACCGGCATAAGCCAGTCAAGCAGGATTACATCGGGGTTATTTTCACGCGCAAGTTTAAGACCAGTAGCTCCATCTTCGGCCAGATAAACCTCAAAGCCGTCCAGCTTGAGGTTGTATTCCAGCACTCTCCTGATGTGTGCCTCGTCCTCGACGACCAATATTGTAGTTTGCTCGCTCATAGTTTAAGGCCCAAACATTTATCGATATGCCGTAGCCGAAAATGGCTTTCCGTTCAATGGTGCGTGAAAATCTTTCGCAATCGCACAATTCTCAGCAAGTTACGACATCGTGTCATCGGCATCTTTCAGGCCCGATTTAATTAAAGAACGGTTTTTATATGCGGTTTGGATATGGTAGCCACCGGCGCAATCGTCAACCCCTGCGATAAGAACGTAAGTGCCTGTTGGCAATATGGTTATACGACAGAAACGGCAGGGCGTAATATGAGGTTTAGCCGGCGTTTTGGCTCAATGCCATTAAAATTGTGATAGTCCGATATAATTGGGGTGTTGAGAGACGTTCTCTGGCGAATTACCGTGGGCAAGGAATTTGGCGAGGGGAGAGCGACAATTTGGCGAGCGAGTTGCAAAGCGATACATCTTTTTCCAGGCCGGTTTTGGAGCAAATCTATGCTATCGCCGCTACGGGTATGATGAGTTTCAGCAGATTCTCAACGGTATATGATTTAGCGAGGTCTATGGGCAGGATGCAGCCGTGGTCGTGGTCCGAGGCGATGATAATCAGGTTATTACCCGCTCGGCAGCATCCCGTTTCCTGTCGCTGATGGCCGAGGATAAAAATGTCCGCGTCTAACGCCCTGGCCATTTTATCCAGCAGGTGCTGGCTGTGGCTTCTGCCCCAGGTCAGCAAATAGGCCGAACCCGGCTTGACGATGTCGTTAATTCTAAGCTGTCTCTCGAAGATTCGATGGTCAAACTTGTCGGCGTAATGATCCCCCGGCAGCGAGTGTGAGATAAATATCCTGTTGGCGCATTTAACCGCAAGGGGCTGAGAAAATAAAAATTGCCGTATCGCCAGTTTAACGCGCTCGCTGGCAAGCTTGAATTCCCTGTCCAGAGCGGCCCGCATCGCCACGTTCATCTCTTTGCCGTTCTTCATAACGTCGGAGTTGTTGATAAAGGCGGTGTCGTGGTTGCCCATTATGATGTGTACCCGGTCCGGAAACCGCACCTTGTAGGAAATAGAATCGAACAGCAGCTTGTAAGACAGGCATCCTCCATGTTCGTCCTCGGGACCGCCGTGTATGATTTCCTGAAGAATTACGTGAGTATGCTTGTTGTGTTCGAGGTTGGCTAATGCCACTATCCGCTCAAAATTCCGGCGATGCCCGTGAAGGTCCCCGGTTATGATTAACGACCCATGGGAAGGCAGACAAACAAGATTGCCCTGTCTGAATTTGTCCGCATTGTTGGCTTCCATTCCTTTGTTCAGCAGTTCGATTGTCTTTTCGGGCATTTTTCAGGTCCGCATGGCCAAAACAGCAGCTTCTCAAATAAGCTTGCTGAAGGATAGCTTTCTGGCGATGCTCTGTCAAGGTTTATTGAGAATTGGTCTTTGACTTGTTGCTTAGTATGCTGTGTATCATCAGGTCTAAGCGGGATATGACAGTCATCATATCGGTAGGCCGTTTCGCGGGGTCTTCCTCGACGCAATCCATCACTAATTTGGAAATGCCTGCCGGTATCTGTGGCCTGACTTCATTTGGAGGGCGAATCGCCTCCTGCGGCACGGCAAGACCGAAGGGGTCCTTTTTCGGTATCAGGGTTGGAACTGTCCTGCCGGTGATTGCCCAGTACATTGTTGCGCCGAGATTAAAAATGTCGGTCTTTGGGCCCAGCGGCTTGCGATGAACCTGCTCCGGCGCGATGTAATCGGGTGTCCCCTGAATGCGACGTTTGGTCGTTCCTATCCGGCAGCTTTGCCCGAGGTCGATTATCCTGATTGCCCCGGCTTTGCTCAGCAGGATGTTGTTGGGTTTTATATCGCAGTGAACCAGGCCGCACTGATGCATCGCGTTAAGTCCCGTCGCCACCATTCGGAATACCAGCATTACATCGAGCAAGCTCAACGCAGGCCCTTCCTCCAGCGATTGCCCGTCAAAGTATTCCATCGCAAGCAGCATCTCTTTCGTTTTGAGCATGCTGCGAATCTTCTTGAGCCGGTAGCACTTGCGAATGTACGGGTGGGTTACTTTCCGCGCTATTTTGTATTCGGTCTCTACCTGCTCGAAAACACGGACGTCTTCAGGTCTTTCGAGGATGACTCGCTTTAAGGCCACTTCTTTTCCGTCCGCATCGTCGGTGGCAAGGTATATTGTCGTGCGCGCACCAACCCCGATGCGTTTCTTGATAGTGTACCCGCCTATGTCAAGTATATCTCTTGCCATATCTTCAAAACCGTTGAAATCTGTGCGTCCGCCTCGTCTGCCGACAAGCCGGGCGTCTAAACCCTTTATTATCGGCACTTGCTCCGACCGGCTAAACTTGGAAAAGACCGTAGCATACAAAGTATTTGCCTTTTTGTCCAGTGGCCCGTGCGATTTTGCCCCTTATTTTTTCATAGATATTAGCCCGAGACCGGCGGTTTCACTTGACAACCCAGCCGAATCTGTGATAACCTCACAGGGTATTTATGTTTCCCCGATAGCTCAATCGGTAGAGCGAGCGGCTGTTAACCGCTAGGTTCCAGGTTCGATTCCTGGTCGGGGAGTTCAAAAAGATTCTGCCCAAAAGGACGGAATCTTTTTGGCTTTGTGAGCAGGCAAGAGCCATCATCTTCCCCAAAAGGACCTTTGAAAAGGGAGAAATTATGAGAGAGACCGTGAAGAAAATACATTTGTGCTATTGATAGCTTTTAGTGATTTGGATTGTTCAAAAAAAATAGCCCCTCGTCGTGTGAACGACGAGGGGCTATTATATTTTATTGACTAATGGCCGCCGCGCAGAGCCACCTTATCTTGAATCCCGGTTGTCTGAAAAACACTGCGTTTGGGCAATAACGGTTAGTATCTGCCGCCGCCGCCACCGCCACCACCGGTGCGTCTGCCGCCGCCACCACCATAACCACCGCCGCCGCCGCCGCGTCTGCCGCCGCCACCGCCGCCACCGTATCCGCCACCGCCGCCGCGATGCTCGGTCTTCGGCCGGGCCTCATTGACGTTCAATGCACGTCCTTTGAGGTCCTTGCCGTTCATTTCGGTTATAGCCGTCTGTGCTTCGGCCTTAGCCGGCATCTCGACAAATCCGAATCCTCTGGACTCGCCGCTGAACTTGTCCTTTATAATCGTTGCCGTTTGTACCTGACCGAATGCCTCGAACGCCTGTTTCAGTTCGTCTTCGGTTACATCAGGTGCCAGATTGCCCACATAAATGTTCATTTGCTTTCCTTTCTTAATCTCTAAAGCCGATTTTGACGGTGCTAACGCCGTCCGAATACACTTACCAAAACTCGCGGTATTCTATTACCTCTGCGGCCTGTACACAACAATTATCTTGTATTTTTGTCAAAATGAATTTCGTCGCGGCAACCACGTTCCGGCGGGTAATCCCCGCCTGCGTATTGCAAAATAGCCCGGCAAAGCATATAAACTACCTCCTTATGGTCGTGGCAGTTGAAGCAGAGGTTTATTATAGGAGTAAAGAATATGCCGGAAAAAACAGGTAAAAAAGTGACCCGTGACTGGTTCGGGAACTGGTCAAATGAATATGACCGGACTTTGGGACGGCTTGAGTTTCATCGTGCTTTGCTGGATTTGGTTGTGAAAAATTCAGAGGTCAGACGCAGCGACAAAGTTCTCGATATCGGCTGTGGGACGGGGCTTCTCAGCTTGAAATTCCTCAATGCGGCGGATTGCTCGATTACAGCAGTCGATAATTCCAAGGAAATGATGGCGCTGTTCGAGGATAAAATCGAAAAGCTGAAACTGGAAAAGCAGGTTGTTTGTAAGCTGATGGATGCAGATTCGATAAAGTTTCCGGCCGGTACATTCGATGTCGCCGCCTCGACCGTTACCCTCCATCATTTGAAGGAAAAATTGAATCCATTAAAGAAAATACTCAAAGTTCTAAAGCCGGGCGGCTGTCTTCTCATCGGCGAAATAGATATGGACACCACCGGTAGCCACACCGACCTCAACAGGTTTAAGCGCATTATCAAAGTCCTCGAACAGGAATGGATTGCTGCCTTCGAGGCCGGCGATTTGGGTATATTCGAAAGATTGTTCGATAACAGCAAAAGACACATTCTCAATAAGGGCGAATATTGTGTCTCGCTCAGGCAGTGGGCTGATATCTGCAAAAAAGCGGGCTTTCGCAAAGTAACCATTAAAAAAGTCCCTCGCCACACCTGCTTCGGCGTCGTCATCGCCCGGAAATAGGCGGTTTAATTCTTAATTGTTGCCTGCCGGCGTATTGCAAAACAACTCGCCGAACCGTATAAATTATCCCATTATGACCGCCGATGCGAAAAAGCGAATTGAGCAGTTGCGTGCCGAGATACGCAGGCACGATTACCTCTATTACGTCCTCAGCCGGCCCGAAATCACCGACCAGCAATACGACAAACTCTTTGCAGAGCTAAAATCGCTTGAGGAACAACACCCCCAACTTATTACTCCGGATTCGCCAACCCAGCGGGTATCCGAAAGGCCGATTGAGGGTTTCGCATCCGTTCGTCACGCTGTCCCGATGCTCAGTATGGATAACACCTACAACGCCGAGGAATTACGGGCGTTCGATGAGCGGGTGGCAAAGGGGCTTGAAAGCAAAGATTACGATTACGTCGTCGAGTTGAAAATCGATGGCCTCGCTGTAAGTTTGAGATATGAAAAGGGAATCCTTGTGCTTGGTGCCACAAGAGGCGACGGCACAAAAGGAGATGATGTAACGCACAATATCAGGACGATAAAGGCGATTCCGCTGCGATTGACGGGCGATGTGCCTGATGTCCTTGAGGTTCGCGGCGAGGTGTATATGCCGACAAAGTCATTCGCAGGCCTCAATAAGCAGCGTGAAAAGGCCGGCGAGCTGCTCTTTGCCAATCCTCGCAACGCCGCCGCTGGCTCATTGAAGCTGCTCGATTCGAAAATCACTGCCCAGAGAAACCTGTCTTTTTTCGCGTACGCTACAGGCCAGGTTTCAAAGCCGCTGGCAAAAGAACATTATGAAATGCTGCAGGTTTTCAAAAAACTTGGCCTGCCCGTCAACCCGCATATCAAAGAAGCCAAAAATATTGATGAGGTCATCGAGATTTGTAATAGCTGGGATGACAAACGCGCTAAACTTGAGTATCAAATCGATGGTATGGTGGTCAAAGTCAATAATCTCGAACAGCGAGAGATTCTTGGTTTCAGTAGTCGTTCGCCGAGATGGTGCATAAGCTATAAATTTGCCGCCGAGCAGGCCGAAACAAAAGTCGAATCAATCGACGTCCAGGTCGGCAAGGGTGGCACACTGACGCCGGTAGCTAATCTGGCGCCGGTGTTATTGGCGGGGACAACCGTCAAAAGGGCGAGTTTGCACAACTTCGACCAGGTCAGTCGTCTCGATGTCCGCGAGGGCGATACCGTCATTATCGAAAAGGCGGGGGAAATCATACCACAGGTCGTTGAAGTAAAGAAAGACCGCAGACCGAAAGGGGCAAAGCCATTTGAGCCGCCCACAAAATGCCCCAATTGCGGCGGCAAAGTCGAAAAAGACAAAGATGGGGTATTTCTGCGTTGTATCAACCCTCATTGTCTCGGCCAGTTGAAGGAACGAATCAGGTATTTCGCCGGCAGGGGACAAATGGATATCGAAAACCTGGGCGAAGCGCTGATTGACCAGTTAGTGGAAGCCGGCCTGGTAAAAAATATCGCCGATATTTACAAACTCACCAAAGACGACCTTCTCGGATTGGAACGAATGGCGGATAAAAGCGCACAAAACGTCATCGACTCAATCGAGATAAGCAAAACCCGTCCCCTCTGGCGGCTTGTCGCGGGGCTTGGAATTCGTCACATTGGCGTGCAAACCGCGCAGGATTTAGCCGGGCACTTCGGCTCGCTCGAAGCAATTATAAAAGCAACCCAGGCCGAACTCGATGCGATTGAACAGGTAGGCGAAAAACTCGCCGAAGGTATTTATGAGTATTTTAACAATGAGCGGAATATCGCAATCATAAATGAATTGCTGTCGGCTGGTGTTAAACCGGAACTGCCTAAAAAGGCAAAAGCCGAAGGTAATCTTGCCGGCAAGACCATCGTTGTTACAGGCACACTTCAGAATTTCTCCCGCCAGCAAATCGAAGAAGCAATCAGAAACGCCGGCGCAAAGGTAAGCTCCAGCGTCAGCAAAAATACCGATTTTGTCCTCGCGGGCGAAAACCCCGGCAGTAAACTCGACAAGGCCCGCCAGTTCGGCGTGAAAATCATTACCGAACAAGAATTCGAAGAAATGTTATGACGCACGCCCGGAATTATATGGAATTAGCGTTGCAACTCGCGCGTCGAGGCCTTGGCCTGGTGGAACCTAATCCGGCTGTCGGCGCAGTTATTGTTAAGGCAGGCAAGGTCATCGGAAAGGGCTGGCATAAAAAATTCGGCGGCCCCCACGCTGAAATCAACGCGATGGCGGATTGCAAAAAGCAGGGGGCCAACCCAAAAGGCGCGACAATGTTCGTGACCCTCGAACCCTGCTGCCACTTCGGCAAAACCGGCCCCTGCACCGACGCACTAATCGCCGCAAAATTGAAAAAAGTCGTCGTCGCGACTATCGATCCGTCAAAGCACGCAAACGGCAAAGGTATTCGCCAGCTTCGAAAAGCAGGTATCAAAGTTGACGTTGGATTGTGTGAAGCTGAATCGCGGGTTCTTAACGCACCGTTCCTCAAATTCGCTTCAACAGGTAAAACTTGGGTAACATTGAAATGGGCGCAGTCAATCGACGGCAAACTTGCCTGGGCCAAAACCGATGACAAGCACAAGTGGATAAGCTGCGAAGAAAGCAGAAAAGATGCCCACAAATTGCGACGACAGGTCGACGCGATTCTTGTGGGTATCAATACCGTCCTCAAAGATGACCCGCTTTTAACGCCTCGGCCGGCTCTCGGCAAAAAACCGTTACGAATCGTCCTTGATAATCACCTTCGCATCCCTCTCAATTGCAAATTGCTGAGAACATCGCCGGATGTTCCATTGCTAATAGTAACGCGGGCTGTTTCTTTGCGAACCAAAGCCAAAAAGGCGAAGCAAATTATCAGCAGGGGGGCCGAACTGCTCGCTTGTCCCGCGTCGCGGTCTAATTTGCAATTTCTTCTCACCCAATTGGGCAAATGCGGCGTCCAGCGTCTGCTTGTCGAAGGCGGCCCCGCGGTCATCAGCTCATTCCTGAAAGCCAAACTCGCCGATGAAGTCGTCATATACGTCGCGCCGAAGATATTGAACGCCAAAGGTGCCGCTGATATATCGCCCGCGACAAATAATTTACAGTTGTACCGTGCGGGTATCAAACTCATCCGTGACGATATTCGTATAACCGGCCTGACTGAAGCCGGTATCGAAGAGATTAGCGAAACAAATTCGAAAAAAGAGGGTGTGTAAATGAAAATTTCTTGCAAAATATTCTGGTTGAACGGTGTTGTCCTGGCCGGGTTACTTATGCCGGCGGGTTGCGCAAATATCCGCGTCTCCGATACGGGATGCGGTGCGTCCCCGTGGTGCTATCCAGCCCCGCCAAATGACGCCATCGTGCTTTTTGACGGCAGGGACTTCTCCCGCTGGGTTGGCGAAGACGGCAATTCCGTCAAATGGCAGCTCGTCAACGGCACAATGAAGGTCGTTACGGGCACAAGTAGCATCGTCACAAAACAGAACTTCCAGGATTTCCGCCTCCACGTTGAGTTCAATGTCCCCCAATTACCGCCCGATGTCAAAGACGAGGCCCGCGGTAACAGCGGCATATATATCCAGCGACGCTACGAAGTTCAAATCCTCGACTCCTATGGCTCGCAGGCAGCTAAAACCGCTTGCGGTGCGCTCTACAAAACCAAAGCCCCCGACAAAAACGTTTCCAAAAAACCCGGCGACTGGCAATGCTTTGACATTTTATTCCGTGCCCCGCGCTGGCAGGGCGACAAAAAAATCGAAGACGCCCGCATTACCGTTTTGCAGAATAACGTCGTGATTCACAACAATGTGATAATCCCGGACAAGACCGGCGCCGGACAGCCCGAAGGTCCCCAGCCAGGCCCCATCAAGCTCCAGGAGCACGGCAGCCCCGTCCTGTTCCGCAACGTCTGGATTGTCCCGCTCGACTGACCTGTGGGTATCTGCGTCCGGGAAAACTGAATACCACAAGCGATGTATATATCGTAACGCTAAAGGAAGACGCTATGAAAAAAATCGAAGTGTTCGGCCTTCAGACAATCCCCAAAATCAAGCAGGGCGATAACCTTGCCGAGATTGTTCACGCCTGTGCCGAACAGGAAATAGCCGGCCTGCAGAAAAATGATATTGTTATCCTCACAAGCAAAATCGTTTCCAAGGCCCAGGGCCGGACGAGAAGAATTGCCGACGTCATCCCGGGCGAAAAAGCCCTCTATATCTCAAATAAAACCGGCAAGGATGCACAGTGGCTCCAGATGATTTTTGACGAAGGTAATGATATCCTCGCGATTATGCCCCTCAAGGGTGTTGTTGAAAAGCACATCTTCGGCGCCTCTGAAAACGCAGCGGTAACAACGGAGCTTGTCGAGCATGAGCAGGCCCTTTGCATCACTATGGGCAAGGATGGCCGCTTGCATACCTGCGATGCGGGCATCGACGGTTCGAACCACGAAAAAGGCGTCGTCGGCTTGCTTCCCGAAGACCCCGACCAGGCCGCAAAGGACATCCGCGAACAACTCCAAAAATTAACAGGTAAAAAACTCGCCGTCATTCTCGCCGACACCGAAATGATTCCCTTCGGCACGATGGATTTCGCCATCGGCTCTTCCGGAATCGACCCCGTCTCGAAACAATTCGGCCAAAAAGATATATTCGACAAACCAAAATTCGGCGGCATTGACCTGATAGGTCACGAATTGTGCTCCGCCTCCGCGCTCGTCTTCGGCCAGACCGGCGCAGGAATCCCCGTCGCAATCATCCGCGGCTACGAATACAAAATCAACGAATCCGCCAACGTCGGCAACACAATGCTCCACGGCTTTTCAGAAGGCGCCAATCTCGCCATCAAACAAACCCTCATCGCCACTTCCTGGGCCAAACCCTTCTTCAAACGCCTCCTGATGCGCATCGCCGCTCGGTTTGTGTAACTTATAATCATTGCAGGAGTTTTTTACTGCGAAGGAGATGATGGTAATGCTGCGCAAACCGATGTGCCTCGTCGCGGACGTATTGCAACAATTTCAACGCCGGCGAATTTCTCGGCAGCTTCAATGGCCTATGTTTACCCTGTCCGCCGATTTTATCGGCGAGATCTCGCCCGTCCCGCAGGGACGAGGCGGACAAATAAAGTTCTTCCTCCCGTTTCGCTATCCCCGCCAATTTCACATTTTTTCCGAATCTCTCTGCGGCCTCAGCGTTCTCCGCGGTAAATAATTTCCGAAGAGCGGTTTCAGCAGCGTGTAGTTGACCGAGTCCGCCATCGATTAAGATAAGGTCAGGCCAAAGCTCCTCGCCTGCCATCGCGTATTTGTATCTGCGCCTCACCACCTCCGCAATCATCGCGTAATCATCGCTTCCCTTGACTGTTTTGATTTTGAATCGCCGATACCCTGCCTTGAAGGGTCTGCCATCGATAAACTTCACTAATGACCCCACCGCCTCCTTGCCGCCGATGTTCGCGATATCGATTCCCTCGATGATTCTCACGGGATTGGGCGCATCCAATATCTTTTGCAGTTTCACCAATGCCTCAGTCGGTTCCGCGGCAAAAACCTCCGGCTGAATGTCCTCATCGGGCTCACCTCGCTCATCCAGTTTCCCAATCAGCCGAATCCGGTCGCGCAGCATCCCCGCCTTTTCATAATCCATCCCCGCCGATGCTTCTTCCATTTCGCTTTTAAGCTGCCTAAGCACCGTCGCCCGTTTCGATTGCAGGAATTTAATCAAATCCCTGATAATTGTTTTGTATTCCGCCTTCTCGATTCTCGCCCCGCAGGGAGCGACGCACTGATTTATGCTGTGGAGAATACAGGGTCTGAAAAATCTGCGTTTCTCATTCCTGGCTTCGATTTCAAGTTTACAACTCCTGAATTTGAATATCTTTTGCAGCTCCACGAATACCGCCCGCAAATCCTTCGCGCTCGCGAAAGGCCCGAACAGCCGATTGCCCTTTGCCCGTGGCTTGCGCGTAATATACACGCCCGCAAAATCATCACCCGTTGTAATCTCCAGATACGGAAATGTCTTGTCATCGACGAGGTCGGTGTTGTAGGGTGGCCGTATGTCCTTTATCAGCCGGGCCTCCTTGAGCATCGCGTCAACTTCCGTCTCGGTCTCGATGTAATCGACCGTTTCGACCTTGTTGAGCATCTCGACTATCTTTGGCCCGCGAGATTCCATTATGTCGCTGGCTGGTTGGAAGTAGCTCGCTACCCTCGACCGCAGGTTTTTCGCCTTTCCGATATACAGGACCTCATCCTTTGGCCCTTTCATAAAATACAACCCCGGCCCCGTCGGGAAGCTCTGTATCTGCTCACGTACTTGTCCGACGAAGCCTTGGCGAAGGCGGATTGATTTCAAATCGCTCATATTGCAAAGCATTGTAATGCTCTTGTCATTCCTGCGGAAGCGGGAATCCAGACCGTTCTATAAATACTAATGCTGTTATAAGAAATTTTTTAGTTGCCTCTACTTGCCCCTTGTTGCCCCACCTTTTTGTGTATGGGGGTGAGGGGCAAGTTACCTAAATTAACACGCTTTTTAGCCACAAAGAGGCGCAAAATGGTTTTACCACTCCCGTAAGGGACGCCTAACGGCGGAAGAAAAAGAAGAGACACGAAGGTTTTTTTAGACACGGATTTACACTGATTAACACTGCTCAACTGTTCAACTTTTCTAATATCTAGCGCAGCGAGGGGCGGGAAAAAACAGCTGCTGGCCCCATTTTCATAATGAATCTATAGCAGAAAACAATAATGAATTTAAACCAGTTATCGTAGTAAATATTTTTGCTGCGTCGCGTGAAAGCACAATTGCCGCAGTATTCTCCTTTTCCCTATCAAGAGGAGGCAAAGCGGTGTTTTTCAGATGAACACACCATAAATATATAGCCTGAATATGTCTAATTATTTCTGCCCCACCAGCAGGATTACGAATAATTCGCCCTGTAAGTTCTATCACTTCAGAAAGATAGGGTGGATCAAGCTGTTCGTTTGAACTAGTCAGCTTACGGAGCAATTGGAAGAAATTTTCTTTTTCTCGCAAGGAAAGAGGTCCACCATAAATATAATTCCGAAAGTCACGAGGTATATTAGTTGTTCCCTGTGCAAGAATATAACTCGTTGTTTCAAGGAGGCTGTGTACAAATCTTTCTAACCCTATATATGATAATAGAACATGGGCCTCATTCTTTGGGGTAAGCAAAGACGCCACTTTCGAGAAATGATTTAAGATATTTAGCAAATTCCTATTCTGCTCAATATACCAATATGAATAAGATAGATATGCATAGACTTCTTTGAGCTGAAGTTGATCTTCCGAAGGTTTTTGCCCTTTGGGTATAATGACACCCCATTTTGCTTGTATTTCTTCTTGAATATGTTCATCAACAAGTGGTAGAGGGTAGTCAATTATGGCTAGATTTTTTTCCATCGCGTCGAGTGTGTCATCGTCGATAACTCTTAGACCTAATTTCGGCGCCATTGCTCTTGCGTGACTATTCACAATTGGGCGCAATAAATATGCTTGATCGGCTCCAAAATAATCTTTTATGCCTTTCAGCCAAAACAAACGATTGGCATCAGAAACATTTTTACCACTCTTGCAATCCCCTACAACTTTCGAAGTTGAAAATAACTTATCATATTTAACACCTAATACATCAAGGTCCGTAAGAGAGCTTCGTTTCATTGTAATGCCCAGCATTTCATATTGACTCAATTCAACTTCTATTGGGCACCAGTATCCTTGAGTAAAAAGGATGCGACGCAGACGTAACTTTTGTTTAAGATCTTGGTTTATAGCTTTAGCCATGAGTACTTGCTCCACGGATGAGATTTCCCATTTGGCGAATGATTTCTGTTCTAGTTTTCGAAGAGCTTTTAATGGATTTTGCCAATTGAGGTCGAGTTGTCGTTGGTCCTTGATAACCCGAAGTAATTAACAATGCTTTCTGTGCTTCAACGTCTATTCGTGCTGAAGGTGCTTCACCATGCTCAAGCATATCCAAAGCAACAGTTATGGCGTTCATATTTTCTTCAGTGTCATAAATCTCAAAATTCCAATATCCATTTCCCTCATCGACAGGTCGACCTATAAGTTTTTCAATTAATAAACCATATTGGCTCAATAAATCTGGATGCCCCTTCTTGAATCTTTTATAGTGTCGCAAACGCTCCAAAATCATACGTGGATATTTAATTGGACGTCCAGACGCGAATTTTTGGCCATATCGAACAGAGGCCAGAATGGCACGGGCTTTATCTATTACAACTTTTTGCTCTTGCGACAAATTCCCATAAGGAGCAAAAACAAAATGCTGATCTCCTGTTGCTCCATTTACTTTTATAGGCATTAATACGCCAGTACCAATCGCATCATTAAGAGCGGGGGATTGTGCAATTGCAGGGTCAGTAAGAGATAATCCTTGGTGACACTTTAGCGTGTTCACAACTTGTGCTACTTCTTCTGGAAACTTTTTCGCCCATTGTAAATATGCTGTCGGATTATTGTCCACCGCTAATGGAGTATAAATCATCGGCTTACCATCTACAACTTGCGTTGCTACAAGTAAACCGGATTCCATTACATCTATCATGATAGATTGAAGAGTATTATCTAGTCCGAGTGATTTTAGAAGGGCTTCCTTTTCAGCAGGTCCAGAAAATAAATTATTAAGTGTCTCGATACTTGCATTTTCCAATTCAGTTGGTTTAAGTTGAAGCCAGCGCTCTCCTAAGTCATTATACCCTGACCTAAACTCAGGAACGCGAATATCAATTCGGCGAACTATTTCGCCAGAGCGAACTACAGACACAAAATCAACTTCTTCTAATTCTCGTAGAACAGCAGGAAGTTCAAGGCCAGATATTCCCAAAGAAGCGGCAGCATATTTGAGTCGGTCATAGTTATCGATGTAAAGAAGTCCCCTAAGGTGCATTGCCAAAGTCGCAGCTTTGCCTATGAGCAAAGTCTTTTCATAATGGACTTCTTTGGGTCCAAAAGCGCTTGTTGCTTTTAAACTTTCATGAAAATCTTGAGCTCGTAGGCCTATTAATATTGATTCCATGATTATGGGTCTGGATTAATATTCACAATTTACTAATTTTTACCTAATTTACATTTCCCTTTTAAATTCATTTTATGATTCTAACACCTAACCCTATTCTTTTTCAATGATATATTCTGACGTCTGCCAGACGGCAAAGTTGAGGGTCAAAGGTGCGAATCTCTTTCGTAGCCCCCGCGTTTCCTTTTCAAAGAAAAGTGCGGGGGCGGCCTTAAAAAACTATTTTTTGCCTTCCGTCTTCGTCCCAACATTGGTTTATCGCAGGGACTACGCCGGACAAGTCGGCGGCCTCCTTTCCGCCAAAACAACCCCCAAAATAACTATCCTGTCCGCTATACGCTATCCGCTGTACGCTGACCCTACGAGCAGCCCATACTATTACCGCAGTTGAAGCACTTATAGCAGGTTCCGTTGCGGACGGTGATTGAGCCGCAGATATCGCAGGCGGGAGCGTCGTCCTGGAAGTGCTCGAACTGGTAATTGAACTGCTGCATAACGGCGGCGTCGGATTGCGTTTCGCCATCGGTCTTTTCAGGCATACCCGCCGTCACAAGTGCCCCTGCCAGTGGTGAGTCCGCTCTTAGCGAGACCTCGCCCGTCCCTGAGGGACGAGGCGGGCTTGCCAAAGTAGCCAACCTGTTGGCGGGCTTGGCGGCTATCTCGACAATGCGAGAGGGTTTTATTGTGTCTTCACAGCCATCATCGTCATCGGTGTCGTCAGCCTTTGTCTGCTCGCCAACTTTCACTTCTGCCCGTGCCTGTGCGATTTTCTGCGCGAGGTCACGGGTCTTTTCAACGACCTGGCGGGCGGTTGTGATGTTTTTATTCTCGGCGGCACTGCCTGTCCTGTCGGGGGTATTGGCCTCGGCGTAGCCGGGGATGAACTGGCAGCCAAGCCAGCAGAAGATATAGTCAATCAAACTCTTGGCAAACGGGATATCCCTGTTCGACGTCATACCCGCCGGCTCAAACCTCGCGTGGCGGAACTTATCCACCAGCGTAATCAGCGGCACACCATACTGCAGTGCCATCGAAGTGCATGTGCCAATGACGTCCATCAGCCCGCCGATAGTGCTGCCTTCCTTGGCCATAGTGATAAATAATTCGCCGGGCTGGCCGTCTTCGTAGAGACCGACGGTGAGGTAGCCCTCGTGGCCTGTAACGGAGAATTTGTGTGTAATGCTGTGGCGAGTATCGGGGAGCCGGTGCCTGAAAGGTTTGGCGGCAACGGCTGCCTGCGTTTTGTCTTTTGCGCCCCTGTGTTTTTTCGTGGAGACCGGCTGGAGCATTTTTGAGCCATCGCGGTAAATGGCAACGGCCTTGAGGCCCAGTTTCCAGCCCTGCATATAAGCCGATGCGATTTCCTCTGCGGTGGCCTCTTTTGGCATATTTATGGTCTTGCTGATTGCGCCGGTGATAAAGGGCTGGACGGCGGCCATCATTTTAATATGGGCGAGATAATGAATGTATCGTTTGCCGTTGCGGGGCTTGAACGCACAATCGAAAATGGACAAATGTTCAGGATTGAGCCTTTCCGCACCCTCGATGGTCTCTCGCTCATCGATGAAATCGGTGATGGCCTTGATTTCATCCGCGCTATAGCCCAGACGTTCGAGGGCCATTGGGACGGTTTTGTTGACTAATTTCAGCATACCGCCGCCGGCTAAGAGTTTGTATTTTACAAGCGCGATATCCGGCTCGATGCCGGTGGTGGCGCAATCCATAAGAAAGCCGATTGTGCCGGTGGGGGCAAGGACGGTAACCTGTGCGTTTCGGAAGCCGGATTTGGAGCCGGCGTCGAAGGCCTCATCCCATACGTCTTTTGCGGCATTGCGGAGATAAGCCGGACAATGCGATTCCGGGATGTTGCAGGCGTGTTGCCTGTGCATGTTTATTACTTTGAGCATTGATTCGGCGTTTTTGGTAAATTCGTCGAAGGCACCCTTTACCGAGGCGATTTCGGTGCTGACGGTGTAGGCGGCGCCTGTGAGGATTGCGCTAATGGCCGCGGCAAGGGCCCTTGCCTGGTCGGAGTCGTAAGCATACGCCAGGGCCATAATCAGGGAGCCAAGATTGGCGTAACCCAGGCCAAGGGGTCTGAAAAGATGACTGTTGATAGCGATTGTCTTATCGGGGTAGCTGCCGTTATCGACGAGTATTTCCTGAGCGATGATAAAGAGTCGGGCGGCTTTTTTGAGACCTGCGATGTCGAATGTGCCGTCATCTTTGAGGAACTTCATCAGGTTGAGGGAGGCGAGGTTGCAGGCGGAATCATCGACGAACATATACTCGCTGCACGGATTCGAGGCGTTAATCCGTCCAGAGGCGGGGCAGGTATGCCAGCGGTTAATGGTGCTGTCGTACTGGACGCCGGGGTCGCCGCAAAGACGTGTGCCTTCTGCGATAAGGTTCATAAGCTCGCGTGCGGAGTGTTCGCCGATTTTCTGGCCATTGGTTACGGCGTATGTGGACCATTTGTCGTCCTTCTCGACCGCCATCATAAATTCGTCGGTTACACGGACGGAGAAATTGGAGTTCTGGAACATTACGCTGTTATACGCCTCGGCGTTATGGTCGCCTGTGTAGCCGGCCTCGATGAGCGCCCAGGCCTTTTTCTCCTCCTCGGTTTTGCAGGTGATGAATTCTTTGATATCAGGATGAGTAACCTTTATTGACTGCATTTTTGCGGCGCGGCGTGTTTTGCCGCCCGATTTGATTACGGCGGCAATCTGGTCGTAAACTCGCATAAAACTGAGCGGGCCGGAGGGTTTTCCGCCGCCTGAGAGTTTTTCCTTGCTGCTGCGCAGCGTGGAAAGGTCTGTGCCTGTGCCTGAACCCTGCTTGAAGAGCATCGCTTCGCTTGTGGCGAGGCGCATTATGTCTTCCATTGAGTCCTTGACGGACTGGATGAAGCAGGCGGAGGCCTGCGGGTATTCGTAGGAGTTGTCGCAGGAGACGGCCTCGTTACGTTTGAGGTCCCAGCGATAATTATGCTTGCTGCCCGCGATGCCATAGATATCGAAAAGGCCTACATTGAACCAGACAGGGGAGTTGAAGGCGCCAACCTGGTTGACGCAAAGCCAGGTAAGCTCGTTATAGAAGATTTCCGCGTCGGCGTCGGTGGCGAAGTAGCCGTCGCGCTTGCCTCGGTCGGCAATTGTCCGGCAGACGCGATGGACGAGCTGTTTGACGGAGCTTTCTCGCTGGCCGGTCGAAACGTCACCGTAGAAGTACTTGCTGGCGACGACCTTGGTCGCCAACTGGCTCCAGTTTGCGGGGATTTCAAGGTTATTCTGCTCGAAGACGACCTCACCGGTGTCGCTGGTAATTTTTGCGGAGCGAGTTTCCCACTTAAGCTCGTCGAAGGGGTGAGTGCCCGGGGTGGAAAAACACTGTTCAACCTTCAGGCCGCGATGATGCTCGAACGAACCAGAAGCGGCTGCCCCCTGTGTTTGGGCGGTTTTGAAAGGGTTCTCAGGGCTGAATGTCTCGGCCATTTTAGCGCCTCCATGCGAAAAACGAATTATACCACAGATAGTAAAGGCGGGCAAAATAATACCATATATAGTGTAACGCCCGCGAAATTAGTATCGGCACATTAAAGGCAAATTGAAAAGCTGTAAAGCGCAAAATAACGATTTTCCAAGCAAATTTTTTCGCCGTGTCATATCTCGTTATGGCTGCGAAATCTATGAACGAAAAAATTTTTCAAATAAAACAAAATTCTTATAGACCAGTAGCAATTAACCACTGTTGCGCAATCCATGCATGCGCCCAAATTTCGGGATGGACCATATCGAGCGACCAGTTTTGCGGCGGAACTTCCTTTATACGCTCATCGATTGCCTTTTGCAGAGGAACTAAACAAGCGCCAAAGTCATCGGCGATACGGTGAACCACTTCAATATAGCGACGAAGATGAACGAACATAGGGTTGTTAAAGTCATCGCAGAACATAAACGGCTCGCATATCACAAGTCGGCTGTTACATTTCTGTGTCACCATTGTGAGAAGCTGCCTGTAGGTCGCTTCGTATTCGTCAAGCGGGACGGCGTATGGCAAGTCGTCTTCGGTAGCGAATTGCCGCCAGACGTCGTTAACGCCGATGAGGATGCTGAGGATATCGGGGTTGTGGTCGAGGCAATCTTTTTGCCAGCGATTTTTGAGGTCCGCAATGGTGTTGCCGTTGATGCCTGTATTGATGATATTCAGGTTATAAGTGGGATATTTGCCTAAGAGGAAATTGGCGACGAAGTGGACGTAGCCGAAGCCGAAGGGCTTATAGGCCCGAAGTTTTCTGTCGGCGTCGGTAATGCTGTCGCCGATGAAGAGAACCTTGTCATTAGGTTTTAATTCGATTTTGTTCTGCATAGGAGTAATTTTACCATAAAAACACGGCCAGACAAAGACGCAAGAGATTGCCGATTTTGGGATGCGGACTTGTCCACCGAAGTTTTAACGAAGGCGGATTCCACTGGAGGCGGTGAAGGAGATCAAACATTCCTTGCGATTGCACTCCCTGGCCTACAACTGGATTCCCGCTGTTGCGGGAATGACCCTCCTTCGCCGCGTACTCTGCGGTCGAAGAATTCTTAAATGTTGCTAAATCGCGATAATACTATTTTTTTCCAGCGGGGGGTTTGTTTGGTTCGGCCTTTGGCGTTTCCGGTTTGGCGGCTGTGCGGGAGGCGGTTACTTCCCTTTCGCCGAAGTCACTGTTGAAGGTGCCCTTTATCGCGTTGCCTGTGACCGTGCCTTGGAAGGTCATTGTAAAATCGTTCCCGCCCATTTTGCTGGTGCGTGTAAAGGTCAGTTTGCCCTCCGCGAATTTCAAATTCGAGATAGTATTTTCTCCACCTCTCGCTGCTTCCCATTTACCCGCCAGGGTTCCATCGGGGTTTTGGGTTATAGTCATCTTCTCAACGATTTCTCTGGCTGGAATCATAATATTCATCTGCCAGTTGCCGGTAATCTGGTCTTTCTGATTTTCTGTTTTTTCGCGAGTTCCTTCAAAAGTAAACTCGCCCCACTGGCCTTTGGCTGTGCCCTTGAGTTTTTCGCCTTCAAGAGTGCCTTCGTAAGATGTTTTCATATCCTGGCCGCCGAAGTTGCTGGTCTGGACAAATTTAACCTTGCTGCCATCTGCCGTAATATCCGATAGCGTGCTTTCCCCCCATTGTGCTGACCATGTTCCGGCGTATTTGCCTTCGGCGTTTTTGGTAATCGTCATGGTCGCGTCCGATGTCATGGCCTCGAATTTGCTTGTGAAATTCCATTCGCCGGCGATTCCCTCTGCCGCTATTACAGCCGATGCCGACAAAACGCTCGCAAGCATCGCGCCTGCCACAATTGCTCTGATTGACTTCATAATCCGCTTCTCCTTAAAAAAATGGCTTTTCATTGGATTCCCGTGCCAAAGTGAGAATATCTCCGGCAGTGGCACCTGTCCAGTTATTTTTACAGCGTTCAGCGTTCAGCGGACAGGGCAAAATCCTAAATTCTAAACCCTAATACCTAAACAAATCCTAAACTCTAAGCACTAAATCCGTCTTCCCGTCTTCGCTTCGCTACGAAAAAATCTTGAAAAATTGGCAAATGGACATTTGACATATCGGCCAAATTCCTTAAAATGAAGGGCTTTGAATGATTCTATGGAGTTTGTATGAAGACGTTTTTGATGAAAACTGCGGATGTTCAGCGTAAATGGTGGCTTGTGAATGCCGACGGGATAGTTCTTGGTCGAATGGCGACGAGGATAGCCCGGATACTGATGGGCAAGAACAGGCCGACATATACGCCATACGTTGACGGCGGCGATTGTGTAGTCGTCGTAAATGCCGAAAAGGTTCGCGTTACCGGCAAAAAGGCCGTGCAGCGGGAATACGATTATTACACGCATTATCCCGGCGGACACAGGTACACATCTTTCTCCAATATGTTTGCCGCCAAGCCGGAAAAGGTGATTGAGATGGCGGTGAAAAGGATGCTGCCGAAGAACAAGCTTGGCAGGCATATGATTCTTCGGCTCAAGGTGGTCCGCGGGCCTGAGCACGAGTACCAGGCACAGAAACCAGAAGAATTAAAGATTGCCGCTGCGAAAAGTTAGCGATTCGCTGCGCGGCACGAGATAACTGTTTTCGGAAAGATAGCAGGATATGGCAAAGACAGAAGAAACAACAGTAAAAACAGGGGCACCGGCAACCAAAGGTCCTGATAAGGGCGGCTTCTACTGGGGAACCGGCAGAAGGAAGACATCGGTGGCTCGTGTGCGGATAAGACCTGGCGACGGCAAAATGCTCATCAACAAGAGGGAGCTTAATAATTTTTTCAGGAGCGACCAGGACAGAAGCGCGGTGATGGCTCCGCTTGCTATGGCCAAAGCCGAGAAGACGCTTGACGTATTTGTCAATGTCAACGGCGGCGGCACAACGGGCCAGGCGGGCGCGACCGTGCTGGGTATCGCAAGGGCGCTGAAGATATATGACCCGGGTCTTGCCCAGGCGTTGCGCGACGGCGGGTTCCTGACACGCGACCCGAGAATGGTCGAAAGGAAGAAACCCGGCCAGTCAGGCGCAAGAAGGAGATTCCAGTTCTCGAAACGTTAATTTGCAAACTGACAGTTCGATTATTACAATGGCCGTCGAGAACATACTCGACGGCTTTTTTTTAAGGAGAAGTTATGGTACGTGTTGCGATTATTGGCGCAAGTGGCTACACGGGCGCAGAATCAATTGAGATACTGCTTCGGCATAGCGAGGCGAAACTGACGTATTTGAGTGCGCTGCCTGAGGAGTGCGGGCTGGTCAGCGATATGTTCGGGCGATTCAAAGGCAGATGTGAAATGACAGTTGAGCCGCTGGATTTGGAAAAGCTCGCTGATGTGGCGGATGTCGCGCTGTGCTGCCTGCCGCACAAGGTGTCGATGAGTTTTGTGCCTAAGATGCTGGAGGCGGGGGTGAAGGTAGTCGATTTCAGCGCGGACTATCGGCTAAAAGACGTGGCGGTTTACGAAAAGTTTTACGGCGTCAAGCATACCGATACGGATAATCTTGCCAAGGCGGCGTTCGGCTTACCTGAATTGTTCCGCGAGAAGATTAAAGAGGCCGAGCTGGTTGCCAACCCGGGCTGTTTTCCGACGGGCGCGTCACTGGCGGTTGCGCCACTGTTGAAAGAAGGGCTGATTGAGGCCGAGCAGGTAATTGTCAATGCGGTGACGGGCGCTTCCGGCGCGGGCAAAAACCCGTCTGCGAAGTTTCATTTTCCGAATATGAACGAAAACATCTTCGCTTACGGCATCGGCACACACCGCCATATGCCGGAGATTGAGCAGATTATGAGCGATATGGCGGGCAGACCCGTTACGGTACTGTTCCAGCCGCACGCGGGGCCTTTCGACCGCGGAATACTTTCGACTGTTTATTCTAAGCCGAAGGGCAAGGTTACAAATGAGCAGCTTGTGAAACTGTATAAGGATTTTTACGCGGGTGAGCCGTTTGTGCAGGTTTGTCCGGGCAGCCCGAACGTTAAAGACGTGGCCGGGACAAATTACTGCCACGTTTTTGCGACGGTTGTCAAGGGCACGGTCGTCTGCTTCTCGGCTATCGATAACCTGATTAAAGGCGCATCGGGCCAGGCGATTCAGAATATGAATATCATTTTCGGCATGGATGAAACGCTGGGACTTAAATAGGTGCTAAAATGCCTGCGGGGCAGTTGAAAATCGCGACGTGTCAGTTTGCGGTGAGCGCATCGATAACGCGGAACTCGCAGCAGATTTGCGCGCAAATGCAAAAGGCCAAGAAGGCCGGGGCGGAGATTGCGCATTTTCCGGAATGCGCTCTGGCCGGCTATATCGGTTTCGATTTTCCCAATTTCGACGATTTTGACTGGGATGTTCTCGAAAAGGAAACAGCCAAAATAACGGCTTTGGCGGGTAAATTGAAATTGTGGGTTGCGCTGGGGAGTGTGCATCGTCTGGGCGGTCTCGGCAAGATAAGCAACTGCCTGTATTTGATTGGGCCGGATGGAAAAATAGCGGACCGATACGACAAACGGTTTTGCACGGCAGGCGAACTGCGGCGTTTTAAGGCCGGCAACCGGTTCGTCTTTTTCACAATCAATGGCGTTAAATGCGCACTCTTGATTTGCTTCGATTTGCGTTTCCCGGAATTATACAGGGTGTTGTATAAGCAGGGGGTTAATTGTGTATTTCAATCGTTTTATAACGCCCGGCAAAAAGGCCCAAGTGTGCATACGCATATTATGAGGCAGACGATGCAATGCCACGCGGCGACGAATTATTTCTGGGTGAGTATGTCGAACGCGTCTGGATATTATGCGCCTTACCCATCGTGTTTTATACAGCCGGATGGCGTGATTGCGGGACAGTTGAAACAGAATAAAGCGAGTGTTATGGTAAACGCCGTTGATTTGAGCAAGAAATTTTACGACCCGATGGCGGGTTTTCGTGAAATCGCCATTGCAGGCAAACTTAGCAACGGCTGATGGACGCCCTATTTGGTATAATTATCTGTTGAACGGTCTATAGTTTGTTGAAACAATAAATCCGGATTCGGCATGTTCTTAAAGAGGTAGTTTGGTTTTAAATTGAATCAAAAATTGAAACACGCCCCCAAAACGGCTGTATAGTCGCATGATTAGCTCATATCATAACGCACTTCAAAAAGGTTGGTGCCCAAGATGTGGAAACGCATTTTCAGCCCATACAGACCTGCGCAATGGTTGCTGTCCTGAATGTGGCTGGCCGGGAATTAAAAAACCAGATAGGCTTACGGAAACGCAGTGGGAACTTTGGAAGGAAAGGTTGCGGGAACATATCAGAAAAGAACAAATAAGACAAAAGGCGGTTGTTGCTGTTAGAAAGGCGATAAGAATGGGTCAAGTGGAACGTCCAAAACGTTGTCAAATCTGTGGACGACCATTGAGACGCCGCCGACACCATGTGAAACGTGGTACACGGAGATATCCTTGGATGCGCAAGTATGCGTATAGACTCGAAGCGCATCACCATTCGTACTATATAGAATGCTGGTTGAAAGTAATGTGGGTATGTCCGCTATGCCACAAACTTATACATCAGAAGAAACCACCGGAGTATCCACCACCTGACATCATAGATGTAGATATAGAGGATGATCCGGCGCTATTAGAGGAAAAGTGAGACCAGCGCAACGACCAAATTAGGAAATTCGGAGCGGCTGCCCTTTTTATTACTCATTTAATTATCCTTTCGCTTATTCAGACCGGGAAGTGCAGTAAATGCTATACCAGCGAGCAGGACTATAAAGCTCTTTTTTCATTCAGCAATGGATTGCCTTTGTAGTTTATGTTAGAATTTCAGCGATTTAATAGATTCCCGCTTGTGCGGGAATGACACAATGGAGAGCACAGATGGCGAATAATACGATTACGGCACCGAAAGGTTTTTTAGCTTCTGGGGTGAAGTGCGGGATAAAAAAATCGGGTAAGCACGATTTGGGATTGATTGTCTGCCCGGCTGGCGCAAAGGCGGCGGCGGTGTTCACTACGAATAAAATAACATCGGCGGCGGTGCAAATCAGCCAAAAGCACGTCAAAAGCTATGCGATTTACGCGGTGGTTGTCAATTCCGGCAACGCCAACGCCTGCACGGGCAAAAAGGGAATCAGTAACGCTGTCCGAATGTGCGCGGAAACAGCTGGTTATCTTGTGGTTGACCCGCACGAGGTTTTAGTTGCCTCGACGGGTATCATCGGCGAGCATTTGCCGATGGGAAACGTTACCGCGGGTATCGAAGACGCGATAGGGGAGTTATCGGATTCCGCGACAGCGGGGATGAATTTCACCAAGGCGATAATGACAACGGATATGAAACCCAAGACCGCCTGTCGGCGGATTAAGATATTGGGCAAGAAAGTTGTAATCGCGGGGACGACAAAAGGCGCGGGGATGATTGGGCCGAATATGGCGACGACGCTGTGCTTTATCACGACCGATGCCGCGATTACAAAACCATTATTGGCAAAGGCGCTCAAGGCAGCGATAGGCGATTCGCTGAATAAATTAACCGTCGATGGTCATCAGAGCACCAATGACACGGCGATAATTCTCGCGTCGGGTTTAGCGGGTAATAAGCCGATAACAAGCCAGGGTTCGTCATATAAGAAATTCGCGGCTGCGCTGATAGACCTGTGCCAGGATTTAGCCCGGCAGATGGCTCTCGACGCGGAGGGCGCGACGCGGATATTCAAGGTGGTTATCACAGGCGCGGCAAATCAGGCGGACGCGGCAAAGGCGGCAAGAGCGGTCGCGGATTATGATTTGGTCAAATGCGCGGTTCACGGCGGTGACCCCAACTGGGGCAGAATCTTATGCGCGGTTGGTTCATCGGGCGTTAAGCTGAATCCGCAAAAGGTATCCTGCAAACTCGATGATTTAGCGGTATTCAAAAACGGCGCACCGACGAATTTCGACCGGAAAAAAGCGAGCAGAATTGTCTCACAGGTCAGTCATACGATAACGGTTGATTTGGGCGTGGGCAAATACAGCGATTTCTGCGTCGGCTGCGATTTGAGCAAGGGTTACGTTACAATCAACGCTGACTATCACACTTGAGATACCGCTATTTGATGAAAGCCAGAGGTTCTAAACACGTAACTTAACGGGACATTGACTTATAACGCCTGCGAGAGTATTATCGTCGGTGTTTATTGATATCTTCAGGAAGGTGACTTGATAAGAAAGATAAATCGTAAGGCGAAGGCGTTGGCGGTTGCCGCGGCGAAATTAGCGGGCGAGCGGCACTGTGCCGATGTTGTTGTGCTCGACCTGCGAAAAGTAACCGACGTTACGGACTACTTCGTTATTGCCACCGGCACAAGCGACAGGCAGATGCGAAGCGTGGCTGACGAAATTGCCGGGCAGGCCAAGCCGAAGGGCTTTCCGCTTTTCGGCAGGGCCGGCTACGAGCGGGGCAACTGGGTTCTCCTCGATTTTGTCGATGTTGTCGTCCACATCTTTGACAGCCAGTCACGCAGCTACTACGACCTTGAAATGCTCTGGGGCGACGCGAAAAAATTAAAAATTTAGAAGTAAGAATTTAGAATTTTGCGGGTCGGTAGGGATGCAGTCCGTTCTTAATATACTCGAAACAAGAATCAGCGAAGCAATGGCCAAAATACCCGGCTCACAAGGGTGTCCTGCTCTCGTCAGGCCCGCCACGGACGCTAAATTCGGTGATTACCAGGTCAATGGCGTAATGGCGCTCGCCAAAAAAGTACAAACAGCCCCTCGCGTGATTGCTGAATTGATCATTAGAACCCTGAGAATTAACGATATCTGCGAAAGACCCGAAATCGCAGGCCCCGGCTTTATAAATCTGCGATTGAAATCTGAATTTGTCTCAGCGAATCTTTTGCAAATCAGTAAAGACGCCGGCCAACTTGGTATAGAAAAGGCCGAAAAACCAAAGACGATTGTCGTTGATTTTTCAGGGCCTAACATCGCCAAGCAAATGCACGTTGGGCACTTACGCAGCACAATCATCGGCGACTGTATCTGCCGACTCCTCGAATTAGAAGGCCACAAAGTCATCCGCCAAAATCACATCGGCGACTGGGGAACGCAGTTCGGAATGCTTATCGCTTATCTAGAAGAGCAAGAATATGACTCCACATCAGATTTATTTGTGTCTTTCAGTAAATACCCTGGCAAGATGACTGAAGATAAAGAAGAAGCAAATGCTGCGTTTGTTGAGATCAGTGATCTTGAGGAATTTTACCGTTCATCAAAAAAACGATTTGATAGTGATTTAAAATTCCAAGAAAGGTCAAGAATAAAAGTATTTTTATTACAGCGGCGTGATAAAGATGTATTTATCTTGTGGGAAGCAATCGTAAGGGCTTCTCAAGAGCACTACCAACCAATTTATCGCCGTTTAGGAGTACATCTTGGATTAGGTGATGAACGCGGAGAAAGTTTTTATGCGGATATGTTGTCGGATGTTGTCGCGGAGTTGAAGAAAAAGGGATTAGCTGTGGAGTCGGAAGGGGCAATTTGTGTATTTCCTCCTGGGTTTAAGGACAAGGAAGGTAAGCCGCTGCCGGTGATAGTGCAGAAGTCGGATGGGGCGTATCTGTATGCGACGACGGATTTGGCGGCGATTAAATACAGAGTCGAGAAATTGAAGGCGGACAAAATAATTTATGTTACCGATGCCCGGCAGGGTTTGCATTTTGAAATGGTTTTTGCGGTAGCGAAAATGGCCGGGTGGGTAAAGCCGGAGACCGAATTAGTTCACGTTACTTTTGGTTCGGTGCTTGGCGAGGACGGCAAGCCCTTAAAGACGCGTTCGGGCGAGAATGTAAAGCTCAAAGAGCTGCTTGATGAAGCCATCGAACGGGCGAGGAAAGTCGTCGAAGAGAAAAATCCTGGTTTGTCGGAAGATGGAAAGAAAAAAATCGCCAACGCGGTGGGTATTGGCGCGGTGAAATACGCGGATTATACCAATAACCGGACGAGCGATTATATTTTCAGTTTCGACAAGATGCTGGCGATGGAGGGCAACACCGCGCCATATATGCAGTATGCCTATGCCAGAGTGCGGTCGATTCAACGCAAGGGGCGGGATAAAGGGATTGAGGTTGATAAAGAAATTGCTCAGTCGCGGTCAATTTCACTAACCGAGCCGAGCGAATTGGATTTGGCGAAGCATTTGATTCGTTACGGCGAGGCGGTTAGCTCCTCGGCGGGCGATTACAGGCCCAATTATCTTACGGCGTATCTTTATGACCTTGCACAGAAGTTCAGCAGCTTTTATAACGATTGTCCGGTTCTCGACGCATCGGCTGATAAACGGCCAACCCGGCTTTTACTTTGCGATTTGACCGCTAAAACAATCAAGCACGGCCTGCATAACCTTTTGGGCATCGAAGTCATTGAGCAGATGTAGCAGGGGGATACAATGAAAATCATCACCAAAGATTTTCATATAAGCACAAGAAATCACTGCGAGTTTGTTGATATTACGGGCGAGGTCGCTTCGGCTGTTAGTAAATCCGGCATTAAAGAGGGCGACGCGATAATATATTGTCCTCATACCACGGCAGGCATAACCATTAACGAAAACGCGGACCCGTCCGTTACCCATGATATTCTGCTGACGCTTGAGGAATTGATTCCACATCTTCGCGCGGGCTATCGGCACGACGAGGGCAATTCGGACGCTCACTGCAAAAGTTCGCTTGTCGGCTGCAGCGCAACGGTTTTGATAAAGGATGGTCAGCCGGCTCTTGGCACCTGGCAGGGAATTTACTTTTGCGAATTTGACGGGCCGAGAAGCAGGAGTTTTACAGTTCAAGTTAGGGGTCAATAGGATATGAAAGACACCGGCAAAAAGGGCGGTTTTAGAAACGTAATAATCTTAAGTATCGTCAGTTTCCTCAATGACCTCAGCAGCGAAATGATAATGCCGATACTGCCGATGTTTTTGCAGTCGCTGGGGGCATCTGGCCAGATTGTCGGCCTTGTCGGCGGTATCCGCGATGGCATATCGGGTTTATTGAAGGTCTTGTGCGGCTACTGGTCCGACAAAACGGGCAAGCGAAAGATATTCGTTTATGCGGGTTACGGCATTTCCTCGGTGTTCAAACTTTTGCTTGGTCTGACAAAGACAGCCGGTGGGGCGGTTGTTTTCAGCTCAATGGAGCGGGTCGGTAAAGGGCTTCGGACTGCCGCACGCGACGCCATAATAGCCGAATCGGTGGACGCTACTCATCGGGGGAAAAGCTTTGGTATTCACCGCGGGATGGATAGCGCGGGCGCTGTTCTCGGTGCGGGGGTGGCGTTTATATTTTTGCAATTCACGGGGCTTGGGTTCAACGCCATAATAATCATCTCCGCTGGTATAGGCCTTGCTTCGCTGGTTCCGCTTCGGTTTGTCAGTGAGCCGGAAACACCTCGGCAAAACGCAAAATTGAAACTCAGTTTGTCGATTTTGCCGAGGCCGCTGAAGCTTTTCATTTTGGTGGCCGCTATTTTCGCCCTCGGCAATTTCAGCTATATGTTTTTTGTATTGAGGGCGCAGCATTTGTTCGAGGGCAAATGGGCGACTACCGCACCGATTCTTTTATATGTGCTTTTCAATATATTTTACAGTGCGCTATCTGTGCCGCTTGGAGTTGTTTCAGACAAGATTGGCAGGCAGAAGGTGCTTATTTTCGGATTTGGACTATTTGCGGTTGTGTCGTTTGGCTTCGCGTTTTGCAATTCGCTCCCGTTTTACATTATTTTGTTTGCTCTTTACGGCGTTGTTTTCGCTGCCGTTGACGGCGCCGAAAGGGCGCTTGTATCGGACCTCGCGGGACCTGATTCGAGGGCGACCGCTCTTGGAACATACTCTACTATTACGGGTCTGGCCGCTTTGCCGGCCGGCATCGTGGCGGGTTTCTTATGGGACAAATCGCCTGTTTACACTTTTATCTTTGGCGGGGTGACTGCGATTGCGGCTATTGCGGTTTTTGTGATTTTTAGCCGGCATTTTACAAGCCAAAAGGCGATTAATAGTTAAAAAAAAGGCGAGGTGGTGGGACCGGCTGGGGGGGAAACCGATGAGCCACGCTGCCTCGCCGAGGTTCAGGAACTGCGTCCGCGCAGATTTATCTCTAAATGATTAACTTGCGGCAAAAAGTGGAATCTAACCCGCCCCTGATTGACTGTCAAACAAAAAGTAACACCGACCACACTTTTCAGAAATGGGCCTTTCCCACCAATTTGCCTGAACACAAGTCATTATATACCGACCGGCCTCAAAAAGCAAGTTAAAAATGCCTAATTCGCACCTTTTTTAGCGATTCGAAACTCGTATCCGAATCCGCCAAATACGCTTGCAACATCGGCAGTATTGGCTTAAATTACTACCTTGCGGGTAAGAATCCTGCCTTGGTTTTGTTGGCGTGATTGATAGTGTCCTTTACTTTGTTTTTTATGGTAAAGATTGCTGAACGTATTAAGCGTCTCAAGGAAAGCATATCCTCGGCCTGTGCCAAGGCGGGCAGAGACCCGGCAGAGGTCAAACTCGTTGTTGTTACGAAGGCCGCCTCGCAGGAGGCAATCGAGGAGGTTATTCGGCTGGGCCTGGTCGAGTTCGGCGAAAACAGGGTGCAGCAGCTAAAAAAGGTAGCCGGGCAGGTGGATGAGTTTCTTCAGCGAAACGCCGGCGAACCATGGGTGCCGTGCAGGGTCAGTTGGCATATGATTGGGCACCTCCAGCGAAACAAGGTCAGGCAGGTTTTGCCGATGGTGGAGCTTATACATTCGGTCGATACGCTTCGACTGGCGGAGGAAATCAATACTTCCGCCGCGAAGATGAATATCACGCCGAGGGTCCTGCTGCAGGTTAATACCTCTGAGGAGTCGCAGAAATACGGTGTTTCCGTCGGGGCGGCGCCGCATCTGGCTGAACAGATGGATACCCTGCCGAATCTCAAATTAGTGGGGCTGATGACAATGGCGCCTCTGACCCATAACAAGGACGTGATTCGCAAATGCTTTACACGTGCCAGAGAACTCTTCGTCGAAATGCGTGGGGAGAGAGTTGTCGGCCAGCATTTCACGGAGTTGAGTATGGGTATGAGTTCGGATTATGAGATTGCGGTGGAGCAGGGGGCTACCATTTTGCGAATCGGTTCAGCGATTTTCTCCGGCTGACGGCTGCTGGAAGACCAGCCGGTCAACATCTAATCATACCGCAAATATCGATATTCTAGGACTATTATTGCTCTGTTTTGCAACCGTCCCCTTTTTTATGGGCCACAAAGCCGCCGACCAGCAGGAATTATAGCCGATAATCCGGATAGACACAAAAAAAAGAAAAAACTGGCAAAGTGTTACGCGGAACATACCGAAAGTAACTTTGCCGCTTCATGACTATTTGCATTCGAATATGGCATTGTTTGTCGAATCGTACTTTTGTTTGCCCCCTGAGGGGCTGGAGTTGGATTAAAAGGGGATAACAAATGGTCAAGACCGAATTGCTAAGCGCCATCGAGCTTCAAAAAAGCTTTGTTGATGTTTTATACCTGACCAACGAGAAGAGCATACCGCAGGAAATAAGGCGGCTGCTTAAGGAGAGAAACCTCACTCATCAGGTATTTCGAATCGACAAGTTCGCCGATGTAAGAAACAGGCTTGGTTTGGTGGGGACGGTGATAGTGGATGCGGTGGACTCAGACGCTCACCAGCAACAGAAACTGGCGCGGATAATCGAGACGCTCGAAATGGAAAATATCGGGGTCATTCTTATCACCGACCGCGTTAAAGTCCCGGTGAAAAGTTTTTCGCTGGCGCCGGTCAAAAGCAGCTTTACTATGAGCGGCACAACCGAGGCCGTTTCTATCGATGAGCTTTGGACCAGGGTGAGCGTGAATCTTGCTTATCGCAAGAAAAGCGAAGGGATGGCAGTAAAGCCGGCCATTCCCCCCAAGCAGATACAGACGATTTACAAAAACAAACTTGCTGAGCAGCTCAGTATGACCGGCGCGATGGTTGACAACCTGACCGAGCAGCTCCGGCTGGCAGGGCTTGTGCAGCAGGACTTTCTGCCCACGCAGTTGCCCAATACCGACAAAATAAAATGGGCGGCGGTGTTTTTACCCGCAGAGTGGGTTTCGGGCGATATTTACAATGCCGTCAGGATTGATGAAAAGCATCTCGGTTTCTATGTAGCCGACGTTGTTGGTCACGGTATGCCGGCGGCGCTGTTGACCATTTTCCTCAAGCAGGCGCTGGTTATGAGGACTACCGTTGACAATACCTGTCACGTTTTCTCCCCTGCCGAGGTAATGAAGAATCTTAACAAGCGAATGGCGACCCAGAAACTGTCCGGGTATCAGTTCGCGACCTGTTGCTATTGCCTTTTGAATATCGATACGCTTGAGCTTACATACGCAAGGGCGGGGCATCCATATCCGGTTTTAATGAGGCGAGGCCAGGAGCCAAAGCAACTGGAAGTTCGCGGGTCGCTGCTGGGCGTTTTCAAGGATGCCGAATATTCGGAGGACAAAGTTCAGCTTCAGCCGGGCGATAAAGTTCTGCTTTATTCCGACGGCGCTGAGCCGTTCATCGGCAACTTCGATGATTTGACCGGGTTTCATTTCACGAAAGAATTTACCGAACTAAAGGAACTGCCCATTTCCGAGACGATGGACAGGTTTAATATGATAGCGCAGAATCAGAACATCGACCCCGCTGAGATTGACGACATTACCACACTCGGTCTGGAAGTGATTGACTAGCCATTGTGTCGGTCAGCTTTTCTTGCCGGCCTACGCCGAAAAACCACGGTGTTTTGGTCAATCCCCTCTATCGTTCTGCCATTGTTTAACGGGGGACTTAATCGAGTTATTATAGTTCCTTCAATCGGGGGTTGTTTGGCCGTTTGCTTCGGCTTTTTGATTAATCCTGTCGCCTTCTGTGCCGATATGGGATTGAAACGCGATAAAGCCAGAGTTTCGGTATTTTAGGAGAAATACAATGGGCTTTCAGAACTGGTCTGACGATATTATTCTCGTTGACCTGACACGCGAGCCGCGGATGAGGAGTGAGCTTAAGACCCTTATTGAAATCGTCCGCGACCGAGGCGATTGCGATGTTGTGATGGATTTTTCAAATGTTGACATAATGACCTCTACGAGCATCTCTGGGCTGCTCCGGCTGCGAAAACTGCTCACGGACTGCGGACATCGGCTGATGTTCTGCAACGTTCCGTCTGCAACCAGAAGCGTTTTTAGCGTGGTTGGGCTAGATGATGTTTTTGAGTTTGCTGACGACAAGTTCGCGGCGCTGGCGACTCTTCAATCGACAGGCGAGAGTAAACAAAAAGTTTGATTAAATTGCCTCGGCGGCCACGTCGCGGGAGTTCTCAAACGGCATTTAATTTGGTCCTATAAACTTTATTTAGGCAAAGGACGAAGGGGGAATCTGAAAAATTTCCTGTTACCAGGGGCGAGTTATAAGTGCTTTGTTCGAGGGACATTTTGGCAATAACGCCTTATATCAGTATACTTTATATGATGAGCATTACGCTCCTGCTGGTTGTATTGGGAGTGAGGAAGATTTCCGTCGTGTTCTTAAACTATTACGGCTATGCAAGTTTCAGGACGGCGGATTTGAAGGCAGCCAGCGAGAGATTTGCTCGTGAAATAATATGTTGGGATTAGGTGTTGGAATGAAAGCTGCAACAGAAACCGCTGAAATACAAAAACCGAAGACCACCCATCTTTTCGGCGAGTATTTGGTCTCGAAGGGTGTTCTTACTCGTTTGCAGTTGAGTAAGGCGCTCGACGAGCAGCGCAGGTTTGGGGGGCGGCTCGGCGAGGCGATGATTCGCCTCAGTATGATGACCGAAGAGCAGGTTACCCAGATGCTGGCTGATCACCTGTCGATGGAATACGTGCGCTTCGATGACATATCCAAAATAAACCTCAACATCGCAAGGATGTTCGATGAGAGCATTTCAAAGCGATTCTGCCTGATAGGTATTGGCGAGGTTGACGGCAGGATTGTCGTGGCTATGGCCGACCCGCTTAATGTGATTGCAATCGATACTATAACGCTAAAGATAAAACGGCCCATCAAGGTCGTTATCGGCTCTGCCCAGGAAATTCGCAGGGCCATCGAAATAATCTACCATGGCTCCGATGTAGAGGAGCAGCGACTAAGGGAACTGGTTCAATGCGAGGTTAGCAGATTTGACCAGAGTGAAGACGAGAAAGTCGAATCTATTCTCGAGGAAACATCGGATGCCGGAACCGACAACGAAGCGGAAGCGACGAAGGCGCCGGTTATTCGTTTTGTGGACCTGTTGCTGAGCCAGGCGGTGAAAAGCAGGGCGAGCGATGTTCATATCGAGCCGCAGGAAAAATCGATGATGATTCGAATGCGTATCGACGGGATACTGCGTGATATGGTGCCGCCGGCCAGAAATATGCAGAACGCCGTCCTTACGAGAATCAAGATACTTTCGAATCTCGATATTGCCGAACGTCGGCTGCCGCAGGACGGGCGTCTTAAAATCAGGGCGTCCAACAGGGACATTGACGTTCGTGTCTCGACGCTTCCGACGATATACGGCGAAAAGATAGTAATGCGTATTCTCGATACGGCCGGCGCATCACATAATCTCGACAAGCTCGGAATTGAGCCGCAACTGTTCGGAGTGCTCAAAAACGCTCTTTCCCAGCCGCACGGTATTATGATTGTAACGGGGCCTACGGGAAGCGGCAAAAGCACCACACTCTACGCCTGCCTGAACCACCTCAGAGACCCCACAATGAATATCACAACGGTAGAGGACCCTGTTGAGTACCGCCTTGCGGGCATTAACCAGGTTCAGGTCAAATCGGATATTAACCTCACCTTCGCTGCTTGTCTGCGGTCAATCCTGAGGCAGGACCCCGATATAGTCCTCATAGGAGAAATACGAGATAAGGAGACAGTTGAGATTGCCATAAAGGCGTCGCTGACCGGCCACCTTGTGCTCAGCACCTTCCACACCAACGATGCCCCCAGTGCGATAACGCGTTTGATCAATATGGGTATCGAGCCGTATTTGCTGTCTTCTTCGCTTAATCTGATTATAGCGCAGCGATTGGTCAGAAAGATTTGCGAGAAATGCAAGGAGCCGACTACGCTGAGTGAACAGGTATTGAAACGGCTCAAGATTGACCCCGCCAAAATTAAAGACGCCAATCTTTGTCACGGCAAGGGTTGTAACGCGTGCGGCAACACCGGATACCATGGGCGATTGCCGATATTTGAGTTTCTTGTTATGGACCACGAAATGCGTGATCTTGTTACAGCCACCGCGAACGAGGCACAGCTTAGGGCAGCGGCGAGGAAAAAAGGATATGGTGGTCTTCTCGAAAGCGGCGTGATAAAAATGCTCCAGGGGCTCACAACCGCCGAAGAAGTGCTTGGTGTAACGTTTAGCGATGATATAGGGGATATAGGGATTGAGCAGGAGGGAAAAGGGGTTGCGGCAGTTGATGGAACCGGCAAATAGCGGACGTAAAAAGCGTTCCGTTTGGCTTAAAAGGCCTGTAAACGGTTTTTGCTAAAGGCCTGCTTTTTCAAAGACGATGTTTATTTGGCTGGATTTACGGGCCTAATCGAAAACAAATGAGGAGTGATTTTTCAGAGACTTTTTGAATGAAGACCTTCAAATATAGTGCGTGTGATACGTCGGGTTCGCGGAAGGAAGGGCTGACACAGGCCAATTCCGCCAATGACGTCATCGGCTGGCTTCGCGAGCGAGGGTTCACGCCTGTCTCCGTCCAGGAGATTATAGAGGCCGTCAAGCAGGCGCCGAAAAAACAACGCCGGAAAAAAATAAAGTCCTCGGATGTGGCAGCGCTTTGCTGGCAGTTGACCACGATGGTGGAGGGCGGTATTCCCATCACCACCGCCATTGAGACCATATCTTCAGACATAGAAAACCTCCAGCTTCAGGAGGTGCTCCATTGCATCCTCGATAAGATGAGAAAAGGAGAGAACTTTTCCGGTGGAATCGCCGAGTTCCCAAAGGTCTTCGACCAGCTCTCCAAGGCCATTGTCCTTGCTGGCGAAACCAGCGGTAATCTCCAGGGAGCGCTGAAGCGGGTTGCGGAGCATTTTGACAGCAGAGATCGCCTTGCCAAAAAGGTCAAGAGCGCGATGGCTTACCCCATCTTTGTTCTGATTTTCATATTCCTGATTGTTACGGGCATAATGACGTTCATCATCCCCAGGTTCCGCGCCATATTCGACCAGTTCGGCGGCGAGTTGCCCGCGTTTACGCGAGCGTTTATGGGTTTCTACGACTTCATCCGGTTCAATATCATTTACATAGCCGGCTCGGCTTTCCTGCTTGGCTTTGTCGCGGTTTTTGTTAACAAGACCCCGAAAGGGCACTACTTCTATTCCAAGGTCGCCCTGCGGATACCGCTGATAGGAAAAATAATCAGCCAGGCATTTGTAGCCGGTTTCTGTAAGACGATGGGGACACTGCTGGCGGCTGGTGTTTCCGTGCTTGAGGTATTCGACATCCTCTCGACGATGACAAAAAACGATATAATAAAAGATGCGATTGTTCGCAGCAGAGAGCACATCGTTCAGGGTTCCAATGTTTCGCTGAGTTTGGCTACGGCGGGCTTTTTCCCGAATATGGTCGTCAAGATGATTCAGGTCGGCGAGGAAAGCGGCTCGCTGCCCCAGGTCCTCGACAGGACCAGCGAGTACTACGAGCGCAAAGTCGATGCCACCATAAGCACCGTGCTGAGTTTGCTTGAGCCAATAATGATTGTAACGGTCGGAGGGATTGTATTGATTGTTATACTGGCCCTGTATCTGCCTATCTTCTCGATGGGCGGGACCGGCAAAGGTTAATCACAGGATATAAACATGAGGAGGTAATAAAGTCACCCTGTAAATTGGCCGATTTGCTCTGTGGCAGGTCGGAATTGGTAATTAACCCATTTTTTAGTTTTTTAAGGAGAAAGCAAAATGACAAGCAGAAAAGGTTTTACACTAATAGAGCTGATGGTGGTCATATTCATCGTCGGTATCCTGGCGGCGGTCGCCATACCGATTATGCGTGGCCGAATCGATGCAGCCAAGTGGTCGGAAGGCAAGTCCGCTGCGGGTAGCATTCGCACAGCTATTCGCGCAGCTATCGCCGAGAAAGGTAACGACTACGATTTCCACACACTCATGACCACTCTTGCCCAACTGGGCTTTGCCACCGGTGACCTTGACGGCAAGTACTTCAAACAAGCTGATTATACTTTCTCGATTACAAATGGTGGAGGTGCTGCTCAACCCACTTACACCATCACTGTGGGGCCGAGCACAGCCGCCGAAGGACCGACAACACCGGCAACGGAGGTACTGGACAACGCTGGAACATTTACCCCGTAAGTTAGTTTTGGCCTCTTAGAGGCCGCTATTGAGCTTGTAAGCATAAAAGGTGGGGGCCTAAGCCCCCACCTGAATGCTTGCAGAGAGGTAAATTGCTATGATATACGATAACCACAAATTCGAGAAGGGTTTTACGATTATCGAGTTGATGGTTGTTATCTTTATTATCGGCATCTTATCCGCCGTGGCGATTCCGTTGATGAGATGCCGGACCGACGCCGCCAAGTGGTCGGAAGGCAAGTCCGCTGCGGGTAGCATTCGCACCGCTATTCGCGCAGCTATCGCCGAGAAAGGTAATACCTACGATTTCCACACACTCATGACCACTCTTGCCCAACTGGGCTTTGCTACCGGTGACCTTGACGGCAGGTACTTCAAACAAGCTGATTATACTTTCGCGATTACAAATTCAACTGATATTGCTGTTCTGCCCACTTTCACCATTACTGTTGGGCCAAGCAGCGTCGCCGATGGGCCGATAATTCCTGGCTCAATTGTAATGACCAGTGACGGGATATTTACCGAGATACCATAAACAAAGCATTCGCCGATGACTGCTACTCGATAGAGTTCTCGAAAAACGGCGATTATCTTATCACGGTAAACGCTGCAAAGTCCACCAGTGGTGACCCGCCTTCTACTCCGCAGCAAATTACCCTCGACAGCACCGGCACTTTTACCGATATACCCTGATAGGTTTTTCTGTTCGATGTTGGATGTTGGGCATTTCTTCGTCTTTTGATTTGTAGGGTGTGCCCGCTTCGCAAGCGAAGCGAGGCGAGTTATGCACACCTTTCTTAAAATCCGATATTACAATCTATCACCAATTATCAATTCGCACTATCCGCATTTTTGCATTACTGGTCTTTGCTTTGTATGCTTTACAAGTGTTGTTTTCAATGCAGGGGGGCACGAATGCCTTGTAATTATACTTAATCAGGAGGGAATACAATGAAACGATTAGCGAAAGTAACTCTTTTAACTGTGCTGCTTGTTGCAGCGTGGACTATATCTTCCTATGAAACAGGCAGATCAAACGGACCAATTGTAATAGTTAGCTATTGCTGGAGGTTCTGATTAGCGACGGCAATCGCCATACATTATAGGACTCACGATTACGGCTCGGTGTCAACGAAGCCACATTATTCACTTGTCGCAATTTTTATCTAAAAACCCCATTCTATTAGGCCGATGAATGAATGACGTTTGATTGTGAGTCGCATAGGCGGTTGTGCAAATGGCCTGCCTTTGTGTAGTTTGGCCGAAGAAAGGGCACAAAGCAATATGAGTTTTAAGTGGAAACGGATGCTCGGTTTTAGCCAGGATGATGTCCTCGGACTGGACATCGGTTCGTCCTCGGTCAGGATGGTTCAGCTTATGAAGAACGACGACGGCTACGCTGTCGTCGCGGCGTGCGTAAGCGATATCAAGCAGAATGACGGCGACATTGCCGTCAAAGAAGAAGATGTCGTCCAGGCGGTCCGGAGGTGCGTTTCTTCCGCCCAAAAACATGGACGCTGGGCGGTATGCAGCGTTTCAGGGCCTGAAGTGGCCGTGCGGCCCTTCAAATTCCCGCCGTTGCAGTCCGATGAACTCGATGGTGCAATCCGGTTGGAGGCGTCCCAGGTCTGCCCCTTCAACGTGGATGACGGCGTCGTCGATTATCAGATTGTCCCATCAAGCGAAGCGGATAATGCCGCCGTTGGCGTTCTTGTCGCAGCACCCAATGATGTAATAAGTCGAAAAGTTCGAATCACGGGAAAAGCGGCTTTGGATTGCGTCCTGATGGACGTCGATGGGCTTGCCCTTCTCAATTGTCTTATAGAAAGCAAAAACAGCGGCACAAACATCAGCACCTCGGCAGTTCTGGATATCGGGACATCCTGCACAACGCTGGCGGTAATGGGCGAAACGGGTCTGCCGTTTATCCGCACAGTTCCTTACGCTGGAAACGATATCGTCGCCCAAATCGCCAAGGAAAACCACGTTCGTCCGGAAGTCGTCAGGAATGAAATCTATGGTTGTGCCTCGCCGACCATACCTGCGCAGAATCTGCAGACCAGTATGGAAAAGGCGTGCGTAAAATTAGTCAACGACGTTGCCGAAACGCTCAGATACCACAGCACACAGGAAAAATCTTCGCCTGTTGAGCAACTCTTGGTGTGCGGTACTTTTGGAATGGTCAAAGGATTCGTGGATATACTCAACAAACAACTGCCCATCAAAGCAGTTCTGTGGAATCCATTCGATACGATGAAATGCAGTGTGGACAGGCAGTGTCTCGACGTTATTCAGTCAAGAGGCCCGGCAATGGTTGTCGCCGCGGGGCTTGCTATGAGGTCGGTCTGATATGTTTGCCATTGATTTACTTAAAGGACAGGGTCGTCCAGCCAGAACAAAGCCGCAGGGGGTCGCCATTTTCGTCGCCACCTTTGCCGTGCCTATACTCGTCGCAATTCTGATGGCCGGCTACTATTATCGCAATAAGGTCGTCATATCGATTCACAAGCAGAACATTGCCGGTTACGTTACACAGACCGAGCGCCTCGCCGATGAGTTGAAACTCAGGGGAGCGTGGGAAAAAGACAAATCCGCCATCAGCGGTTGTCTGGCGGATGTAGCAGATTCCATCGGCGGGCATACCCAATGGTCGCCTATTCTTGTAGCGATTGTGCAAAACCTGCCGGAGTCGGTAGTCATGAACAGTTTGGAGGTTAGGCAAAGCTCGATAAAACGAAAGGCCGCCGTAGAAAGCGGTACGGAAAAAGATAAAAAGGACAAGAAGGCCGACACAAGCGTGGCGGTCAGGACGTTGAAGCTGCGGGTCAGCGGAAACCCGAGCCGCGATTGCGACAGCGAAGTCAAGTCGTTTCGTGAACGTCTGCGTGCTTCAAATGTACTCGGGCCCAAGCTCGAAGATGTTGTTATTGCCTCGCAGGGACGCGATACCCTGGATGGCCGTGAAGTTGTGGCTTATGACATCGATTGTATATTCAAACCTGGATTGTAGCGAGAGTTTATGGGTGCTTATAGAAAATACATTTTGGCGATGGGTATAGTATGGATGGCGTCATTTATCGTCTTTGCGCTGGTTTACTATGTAGTTATTGTTCCGCAACTGAAGGTTAAAAACCAGGTTTTCAAGGAATCGACCGAAGAGAAACAACAGTTTGAGTCGGCCCTTAGCGCAGCCCAGGAAGATAACAAGAAGAAACTGGCCGGCGAGGTGGAAGAGTTGAAAACCAGGTTGAGCGATTATGTTTCAGAGTACGAAGAATCCGCCAACCTGACTTTCTCCATCAGTCGCATCGCCGCTGACAAGCAGGTGAGCGATTTTACCGTCAAAACGTCTGAACAGGCCAGGATTCAGGATGCCGCCGCAGCCAAGAATATGCAGGAAAACCGTGTTGAAATCGCGTTCGTGTCGGATTTCTTACGGTTTGCGAGTTTTCTTAATACCCTTGAGAGGCATCATCCGGTCATTTTCGTTGACAGATTCAAGGTGTCGCGCGGAGACCAGAGCGGCACGTCGAACAAGGTGGATATGACCCTTTCGTACTTTGTAAGAAAGAAACAGGACATCTGAGTGAAACAGACGGTAGCGGGGAACTTTGAATCAGCCGATGCTGCCGGGACGAAATAAGGAAGTTGGTTCTTAGATATAAAATGAGAGTAATCGCAATAGCAAATCAGAAGGGCGGATGCGGTAAGACGACCACGACGGTCAACCTTGCCGCCGCTTTTGGACGCAAGGATAAAAAAGTCCTTGTGGTGGACCTCGACCCGCAGGGACACACAACGCTCGGCGTTGGCTGTGACCCCGAGTCGTTCACCAAGACCATATACAATGCGATTGTTGACCTGAACGTGCCAATAGCCAGTGTCATTGCCCCCAGCAAAATCGAGAACGTAGATGTGGCGCCAAGCAACGTCCTGTTGTCTGGCGCAGAGCTTGACTTGGGCGCTGTGACCGGCAGAGAGTTTATGCTCAGCGAGCAGTTCAAGAGGATTGATGACCGCTATGACATCTGCGTCATCGATTGTCCGCCTTCATTAGACATTCTGACACTCAATGCCCTGATAGCGAGCACCGATGTTATTGTCCCGGTGCAGGTGCATTATTATGCGATGGAAGGTCTTAAGCGGTTGTTCGAGACCTGCGAAATCATTCAGGAACATTTTTATCCTTGCAAGGTAAAAATCGCCGGCCTGCTGCTGACGTTTGTGGAAGACCGGCTGATTTTCACCAGACAGATACAGCAGCAGATGCGGGAGTTCTTCGGCGACCTGGTTTTTGACACGGTAATTCACAGGAACATCCGGTTGGCCGAAGCGCCGAGCGCCGGCCAAAGCATCCTGACCTATGCCCCGGACAGTAAAGGCGCCATCGAATATATGGCGCTTGTCGATGAAATTCTTTACGGCAAGGAATACATTCGGGCGGCCAAGGGCGGGATATCTGACGTCCAGGTTGAAGTCGTAAGCCCGACATCACAGCCGGACGCAACAGGTCAGGCATCGGACGTTGCATCCGTTCAGCAGCCGGCGAACCCGACGGAAGAGGTTCAACAAACGGCAGATAGTGAAAAACAAGACGCCGCGATTGACCAGCCGGCCGTTCTTGCGGACAACATCGATGGCACTATGCCCACGGAGGATTTGAACAATGCGTAAAGGCAAACTGGGATTGCAAAAAGAGGTCTCCAAAATCTTCACCGGTATCCAGATACCGAGAAAGGGCGCCTCTGATACAGACGTTAGGTCTGTTGCACCGGCGGCGCCGATTGCGCCTGCGCCAGACGCACCAATTGCACCAGCTCTACCTGTTTCTGTACCAGTGGCGTCTGCCCCTGAACCAGTTGCGCCGGCACCCGCGAAATATATTTCTCCCAAGCCGGCTGTTGCGGTGCCGCGACCATTCACAATTCCGGAATCCATGACACAATCTATCCCCCAAGCGTCCAAGCAGACCGTTTATGAGCCCCCGAAGCCAAGGCAGGCGACCTACGAACCGCCTGCACCTCCCTCGGCGCCTGTATCACCTGCTCCCGCTTCCGAAAAACAGTCCAGACCTGAGTCGGTACTGAGACAACACAGAGAACCGTCATTTTTGAAAATCTGGGAACAGGTAAAAACCAAGCTGCTTAACCCCAAACAAGGTGCCAGCCAGGCAAGGCAGAAAGTGGTGATTCTGGTCGCGCCGATTTTGATGGTGGTTTTTCTGCTGGTGGTTACTCAGGCCTTTAAAAAGTCGCCCAGCACCACAGCAACGCCCTCGAATAGGACATCTGCTGCCGTGGCTTTTAGCGGCAAAATCAACTGGGAACTGCCGGCGGTTATTCCTGACAATCTAAGGGACCCGATGGTTTTTGGTGCCGCAGGGCAGGGCAGAGAAACTACAAGCGGGCCTGTGGTAAAAGGCATAGTTTACAGCGAGGATAAATCTTGTGCTGTTGTTGGCGACCGGATTGCCTCGGTGGGTGATACCGTCGGAGGTGCGACGATTGTTAAAATCAACCCCGATAGCGTTGAATTCACTATGGGGGATAAAAACTGGACCCAAAAAATTGAGCGTTGAACGCGGCATAAATCAAAGGAAATTTATGTAACGTGTTTAGAAAGGAACAAGGTATGAAAATGTCGACCAACCCAAAAACAATGTGTTTGTTGGCGATAGCGGCGATTTTGTCGTTGCCCTGTGTCGTTGTGCTCGCCGCGGCGGTTGCCAATGAAGGCGATCCGAATGCCAGCAAGGCGGAGGTACTGACCACCCTCGAGCAGCGAATGCAGAAGAAAATCAGCGTGGATTTCATGGACACGGCGATTGACGATGTGATAAGGATTATGGCCGAGCAGGCCAATGTCGATGTAATCAAGAGTCCGAAGGTCACCGGAACCGTAACCGCAAAGTTGAGCAACGTTCCTCTCGAAGAGGCGCTGCGAAACATTCTTGCCGCGCAGGGCTATGATTACGTGGCGAGCAAGAATATGATCAGAATTGCGCCGACCGGTGAAATCTCGCAGGAGGCCGAGATGCTGGTCACCAAGATTTATCGCATCAACTATGCCGATATCAAGGAAGTCGAAAAATCGCTGGGCAAGTTTATTTCTCAACGCGGTGCGATATCGACCAATCCAGGGACAAGCAACATTATCGTTAAAGACACCGAAAGCAACATCAAGGCAATCGGCACCTTCATCGAGGACATAGACCGTATTACCCCTCAGATACTCGTTGAGGCCAGAATCTACGATATCACCAGCAAAAACGAGCTTGACCTCGGAGTCGAATGGATGGCGGGTCGCAATACCACTTATTATGATGCCACAGGCGCGGCCACTATTCCTCCGGGAACCTTAGGCGCCAACCCCAGTGGTGATACCGACGGCTTCTCGACGGGCATATTCACCGGCGCTACCGCCAAGACCACCGGCACTCAGGGCCTGCTTAAATTCGGCTGGCTGAAAGACAACCTGAATATAGATATGGTTATAACGGCGCAGCAGAACCTGATTAATGCCAAACTGCTCGCTAATCCGAGGATACTGGTGCTGGACAATGAAACCGCCAACATCGGGATTACTTCTCAAGTCCCGTATCAGGAGCTTTCCCAGACATCTGGTGGCGGCAACATCGGCACAACGAGTTTCAAGGACGTGGGCGTAAAACTGAAAGTTACACCTCACCTGACACGCGGCGAGAAAATCCGGATGATAGTTGAGCCGGAATTCAGCGTCCAGACAGGCAACGTGACGTTCACTACAAGCGGCCTTACGTATCCGCAGCCCATTGTCGCTACGCGAACAGCTAAGACCACCCTGCTGGTTGACAGCGGCCAGACGGTGGTGCTCGGCGGCCTGCGCAAAAAAGACGTAAACAAGACGGTCAATAAAGTCCCGCTTCTGGGTGACATACCTTTGATTTGCTACCTGTTCAGGTTTGAGGGCGAAGACACCACCAACAGTGAAATGCTTGTCTTCATCACCCCAAAGATTGTCACAGAGGCGTCGCTCACTGATATAGAAAAGAAACAATACGAGGTAACGGAATTCCCTGGCCCCGCCGTTGAACAGACAAGGGCCGAAAAAGACGCCAAGGCCGGCAAGAGCGACAAGTAACAGCAGTTAATCAATGACTATATCTATATCCGCGTCAAGCGGATAAAAGCGAAATAGTCCCGAGTGTCGAACAATCGACCTCGGGACTATTTCTTTATTACCACGAAGTTCTTTCCGGTCCTATTTTTTGCGTTCTTGCCCGTAATACGCGCCTTCGCCGTGTTTGCGAAGGTAATGTTTGTCTAAGAGTTCTTTGCTGATTTGACGTTGTTTAGAATTTAAAACCAGCGTCCTCATCGCCATTGTCGCTATTTCTTCGAGAATGACCATTGCCTCGACTGCCTGCCCCGCGGTTTTGCCCCAGCTAAACGGCCCGTGGTTCGCGACCAGTGCCGCTTGCATTTGCATCGGGTCAATCTTGGAAAACCGCTTGACGATTGCCTTGCCCGTGTTCAGCTCATAGTCGTTTTGTATTTCTTTTTTTGTCAGTGGCCTGGTGACGGGCACCGCGCCGTAAAAATAATCCGCGTGCGTGGTGCCTAAGCACGGTATTTCCCTGCATGCTTGCGCCCAGACCGTCGCGCTTAATGAATGCGCGTGACATATACCGCCGATTGCGTTGAAACTTCTGTATAGCTCCAAATGCGTTGGCGTATCGGATGATGGCTTGAGGTTCCCTTCGACAATTTTGCCCGCCAGGTCCACCAGCGCTATCTTGTCGGTCGTCAACTCCTCGTAAGATACGCCGCTGGGCTTTATTGCGACTATCCCCGCCGCACGGTCAATGCCGCTAACATTGCCCCAGCTATAAATCACAAGGTTTCGCTTTTGCAGCTCGATATTCGCGTCACAAACAGATTTTTTCAACTCTTCGTGCATAGGTCCTTAATATTCAAAAGTTCCTTCATAACATTCGCCATCGTGCCCGAACCAAAAGCGTCGTGAATCTGTTTATAAAGGGCGTAAACCCTTTTGTAAATGGCGTGGTTTTCCGCGATTGGTTTGTAAGTAACCTTTTTTATCCCGCACATCGCCGCCTGCGCCTCGGCGAAATTCTTATAACCGCCCGCCGTAACCGCCGCCGCAATCGCCGCGCCAAGAGCGCAGCTTTGCGCCGAGCGTGACACCTTCATTTCCCTGCCCGTTACATCCGCGTAAATCTGCATAACCAGCGGGCTTTTTTCCGCTATCCCGCCGCAGTTTATTACTTCCGATACCTTAACGCCGTATTCCTCGAACCTGTTTATGATTGTCAACGCCCCGAACGCCGTCGCCTCAATCAGCGCACGGTATATCTCTTCTGGCTTGGTATGCAGCGTTTGTCCCAAGAACAGACCTGTCAACCGCTGGTCAACTAAGATGGTGCGATTCCCGTTGTTCCAATCCAGGGCCAGCAATCCTGATTGTCCGGGCTTTAGTTTCGCCGCTTTTTTGGTTAGCGCATCGTGTGAACCCGCCGCCTTGCCTCCTGGCTGGATATAATTCACAAACCAGTTGAATATGTCCCCAACCGCCGATTGTCCCGCCTCAAGCCCGATATGTCCCGGCAATATCGACCCATCAACTATTCCGCATATCCCCGGTATGTCCGCCACTTGCCTGCCTTGTTCGAATACAAGCATATCACAGGTGCTTGTCCCTATTATCTTGACTAACTTGCCCGGCGCTATCCCTGAGCCGACTGCCCCCAGGTGTGCGTCAAATGCGCCCACCGCAACCGGTATCCCCGCTTTTAATCCTAATTTTTTCGCCCATTGCTGCGTGAGTTTTCCCGCCTCGGCCTCAACGGTATATGTCTTGTCATACAGTCGGCCGCGAAGTTCGCCCAGTTTGGGGTCCAATTTCGCTAAGAAATCTTTCGCAGGCACTCCGCCCCAGTCCGCGTTGAACATCGCCTTATGTCCCGCTGCGCATCTGCTGCGTTTCATCACCTCCGGCCTTTCCGTCCCCGTCAATATCGCCGGTATATAATCGCAGCACTCAACCCAGCTATACGCCGCGTCAAATACCTTCGGGTCGGTCCGCAGGCAATGCAGTATCTTGCTGAAAAACCATTCCGATGAATACACCTGCCCGCATTTTGCCAAATATTCCGGATGCTCTTTTTTCGCCAGTTCCGTTATTTCCGCCGCCTCCGCGAAACTCGCATGGTCTTTCCACAGCCATGCCTGTGCGTTTTTATTCTTCTTAAACTCAGGCAGCATTCCCAAAGGCGTCCCGTTCTTATCCACAGGTAGGGGGGTTGACCCGGTCGTATCAACGCCGATTCCAATTATTTGACCTGCGTCAAACTTTTTGACTGTTTTCTTCGCTTGTTGAATTGCCTTTTTGATTGTTATCTCGATACCTTTGACGTAATCCGCCGGATTCTGTCTTGCCAGGTTATGGTCGTTCTTGTCCAGGATAATCCCGGCCTGTCCCGTCGGGTAATTATACACCGCCGTGCCGATTTCTTTCCCGTCCGCGATATCGACTATCACGCACCGAACCGAATTCGTCCCGTAATCCAAACCTAACGTGTATTTCATATCAACCCCTGAAATACAGATAAGCGCCGAGAATGCACAGCAAGATCACGCCGGAGGCCAGCACATCATGCCAATTCCAGCTTCCTCGCGTTTTGGCCTTGTCTTCCGCCGTCGCGGTGCCGAAAGTCAAACTCTTTATCCTATTGTAATCCGGCTTTTGCGTCATATAACTCACTGCGATCATCACGATAATCGATACGATTGTAATGAGCACGCTGAAATACTGGAAATAGATGTTGTTGATTATCCAGAAAAATGACCCTGTCGTATATCCCTGCGCGACTGTTTTTTCCGGATCGAGCCAGCCGAATAACCCCATCGTTACAGGTGTATCGACCAGCATTCGGAACACGCCAAGCGCAAATCCTACTATCATTGCCCATAAGCATCCTTTGGCGTTTAGTCGTTTCCAGAACACTCCAAAGAAGAACACCACGAAAATAGGCGGCGCCAGATAACCCTGCACCGCTTGCAGGTAATTGTACAGGCCGTGCGCGCCCTGGATTACCGGAATCCACATTAGTGCGATAAGCACCATAACGGCGGTGGCAATACGGCCTGTCCGCACTAACTGATGCTGCGAGGCGCCTGGTTTCCATTTCTCGTAAAGATCCACGGTAAACAGTGTTGAGCAGGCGTTAAATACTCCCGCCAGCGAACCCATTAGCGCAGAGAGCAAACTCGCGACGACTAATCCGCGCAAACCGGCTGGCAGCAGATATTTTACCATCATCGGGAATGCCGCCTGCGCCGCGTGGGGAACCGATCTGCCATCAGGAGTTACCATTGCAGCAAATTCCGGAATTTTCCCGCTTTTGGCCAGCGCAAAGCATATCATACCAGGAATTATGAACAGGTATGGAGGAAACAGCTTCAAAAAGCCCGCGAATATGCTGCCCCGGCGAGCCGTTTGCTCATTTGGTGCTCCCAATGCCCGCTGAACTATATATTGGTCTGTGCACCAATACCACAGGCCGATAATGGGCGCACAGAACAACATGCCCAGCCAGGGGTAGTAACCGTTAAAATACCACGCCTGTTTGACGATCTGGCCGGTGGCGTTTTTTTCCAAAACCGGCGCCCATGTGCCCTCAACACCCGGCGGGATGAGCGGCTTCCATAAGTTGAACATATCTGAGCCGCAAAAATGGCGAAGTTCGCTCCACCCGCCCAGTTTCGCCAGGCCGTAAATCGTCAATGTTGCCGAACCAATTATAAGGACTATTACCTGTACAGCGTCGTTGTAAGCCACGGCTCGCATACCGCCAAGTGCCGTGTAAAGACCCGTCATAACAATCACTGCCACGGAACCTATCCAGAAACTGTTGATATCTAACACGCCGGTAGCTGGCTGATAAATCTTCAGGACTTCCAGCGCTGTTCGCAGCCAGGATTCGTTAAGATGGGCTGTTCCAAGATAAAGATGTACCTCTGGCAGCAGTGTGGCGAAGACGACGCCGCCGGCGAAAATTCCCACGGCGATCTTCGAGACAACAAATGTGATAAGAGAAACAATAGAAAGGACGTACCGCGAACTCGTGGAGAAACGTCGTTCGAGAAATTCCGGCATCGTGAATACCAGCGCACGTGAGTAGAAAGGCACAAAAACCCATGCCAGGGTCAACAAACACCATGCGTGCAGCTCATAATGCGCCATAGCTACGCCGTCGGCGGCGCCGGAACCTGCCAGGCCGACGATGTGTTCCGAACCTATATTGGAGGCGAAAATGGATGCCCCGATGACCCACCAGCCGAGGTTACGTCCTGCGAGGAAGTAATCCGTTGCGGTGTCTTTGCGTTTTTTAACAACCCACCATGCGACCCCCAAAATTATGGCAAAATAGATGCCTATTGCCAACCAGTCCCATGACACCAATGTGCTTGCTAAAACCAGACATCCAGTCATATATTCTCCTTTCCTTATCGTAGGGTCATAATTTTTGCCGGGGTGTTATTATAAGTATTTGGGGGTTTTCGACAACCTGTATTTTCAGGCCGGCGGAACACGGAACAAGGTACACTGACGCAGAACAAGGCCCTGTGGCGCAACGCAAGAGGAAAGTGGGCCGGGCAGGATTTGAACCTACGTAGGCTTTCGCCAGCGGATTTACAGTCCGCTCCCTTTAGCCGCTCGGGCACCGACCCATACAGTATTTATTATTTACAATTGACGGTTACAGTCAAGAGGCAAATCAGGAATCATCGAGTTTGCTCGCCTGTGGCGGTAATCAATAAAAAATCGGACACGGAGATTGATAATTGATGATTGATAAATGATAATTCGACGCTATGGACTGGTATGTTTATGTTGCTTGGATGCTCATAGTTTCCCAGATGCTTTTTTCGACGCTGACGTTGAAAAATTACCTTTTCGCGCTGGCCAAATATAATAAGGACCGCCGGCGTTACTCGCCTCGCGTCGCGTTGATTATTCCCTGCAAAAACCTCGATGCTGACTTCGAGCAGAATATCGCCTCTTTTTACACGCAGGACTACGAAAATTATCTGCTGTGGTTTGTTGTAGAGGATAAGACCGACCCCGCATACGAATCATTATGCAGGTTGAAGGATAAATTGGCCGGCAGCACAAACGCCGGAGAGGTCAGGGTGCTTGTTTCCGGGGCAGGGCAGGAGTGCAGCCAGAAAATCCATAATCTTCTGTATGCTTATCACCAGATTCCCGAAAATATTCAGGTGCTGGCCTTTGCGGATTCGGATATCTGCGTAAAGCCGACCTGGCTGCGTCATTTGGTATATCCCCTTCGGCTCGTCGAAACAAGAGGGGCAACCACCGGCTATCGATGGTTCGTTCCCAAAACCGGCAACCTTGCCACGCTTGCCTTATCAGCCATAAACGCCAAGATTGCCCAACTTATGGGTAACACGCCTTTCAACCACGCTTGGGGCGGGTCAATGGCGATTCAAGTGCAGGCCTTCAGGGAATTGGGCATTGAAAAGCTCTGGCAAAAGGCCGTAAGTGATGATTACTCGCTTAGTTGTGCCGTGAAAGACGCTCATAAAAAAGTCGAGTTTGTCCCTGGCTGTCTTGTGGCAACCTCGGAATCGACCACATGGGCAAAACTTTTTGAATTTGGACGCAGGCAATTCGTAATCACAAAGGTTTATGCCCCGCAGACGTGGTCATTTGGTTTATTCAGTGCCGTATATTCCGTTTTTGGGCTTTGGGGTGGCGCTGCTTTGGCGATTTACGCCGGAATTACGCAGAATCATCACATTTGGCTTTTTACCGCTGTCCCCATCCTGTTTTTTATCATGCAGTTCACAAGGGCGATACTCAGGCAGAGTATGGCGAGTAAATTGCTCGCGGAGGATTGGCCCAGATTGAAAATCGCGGCAATTGCCGATATTACGCTGTTCTGGCTCTGGTCGCCGCTTATGCTCATTTTAATATTGTCTTCGGCCTTTGGCAGGACTATTCACTGGCGCGGCATCAGGTATAAACTTATCAGTAAAACCGAGACGATTGTTCTGGGGACGTAGGGCAGCTACTCAATTTTATCGATGTCGTTTTGGGGCTGGCCTACAAGGTATATCCTGTTTTTGCCGCTGCGTTTTGCCTCTAAGAGTGCCTGGTCGGCCTTTTCGAAAAGCTCCTCGGTTGTCGTGCCGTCCCTGTTTAAGCTCGCAAGCCCTCCGCTTATCGTTAGCACACCTCTGCCGTCCGGACCTAAAAACCGCAGGTCGGTCTTTTCAATTTCTCTGCGGAATCGCTTTGCTATGAATATTACTTCCCCGGGGTGGTCCATCGTAAACGAACGTCTCTCGCTGCCCGTTGCCTGTTGCGGACATTTCGGGTCGTCCCAGAACACCACCGCAAACTCGTCGCCGCCCATTCTGCCCACCACGTCGTGCTTTCGACAGCATCGCCTCATTAAAAGCGACGCCTGCTTGAGCACCTCGTCGCCTGCCGCGTGGCCGTAAATGTCGTTATAATGCTTAAAATCGTCTATGTCGAATACGAGCACAGTTACTCGCCCGTTATCTTTCTTTGCCCGTGCGATTATCTGTTTTGCGAATTCCCACAGATACCGCCTGTTTTTCAGACCGGTCAAATCGTCCTCGGTCGCCAGTTTCTCCAGTTGGCTTATCTTCGCTTGAAGAGTCGTATCTGAGATGGCCGCTTCTTTTTCGCTGACAGCCATAAGCGGGCTTTCGCATACGATATTGTAAAGCCGCTCTGTTTGAACCGGGCAGATAATGTAATCATCAGCCAAACTGGTTCCGTTGCTCCCGACCAGTTTTATCGCCTCCGGCTCCTCATACATCCGCGCAAGCAGAAGGATTTTCGCGTTTGTGTTTTCTCTAAGCAGGGCGAGACCGTCTCGCAAATTGGTCGCTGTGCCCTTCATTACCACGGCGATTGCGGCGAAACGGGTTTTTCGGGCGGTTTCAATAGCGTCGTGTATATTGCCGCAGACCTGAACCGCAGGCCTGCCGGTCGGAGCGGCGCCAAATACCGCTGTCCCCGGATTGCCTATCAGCAGGATTCCGCTTGTCTCCGTATTGCTCATTGCAGTTACCGCCATTTATCACCCTTGACTCCAGGAAGTATTATAACAAAATCGCCAGGAAAATCAAACGTGGGTTTTCCGGAATAAAGCGATGCTGATGGGCGGTTAAGTGAATCACGGCGTATCATTTACTTCTGCGGCCAGAAGTTTCTCCAGCAGCGGGTTGTTGGCGTCGGGGTAAAAATCATTGACAACATTGCCTTGTTTGTTAATCAGAACCATCGTCGGAAAAGAATTTATCCCGTAGGCCGCGGTGGTGGCTCCGCTGGTAGTTCGTTGGGTCCCTTCAATCTTGCATCTCCCGCCGCCATCCAATGCGATTGCATAGGGTATCTTTCTGCCGTCCCAGCGTTCTTTGCTCAGTTTTTCAATCTCCTTTTTGAGATCTTTTACAGAATTCATCGAATCATCATGGATTCCGATAATGACCAGCCCTTTATCGTGGTATTTTTCGTGGAGTTTAATTAACTCTGGTATTACCTGCACGCAGGGGCCGCACCACGTCCCCCAGAAATCCAGTAAAACAACCTTTCCACGAAGTTTTGCGAGTTTTATTGTTTTACTGTTAATCCAGCCCTTCATTTTCTGAAGTTCGGGTGCTTGCTTTCCAATCAGATATGCCAGCCGGTCTGCCGGCAGGTCAAAATTCTTTTCAAGTTCCTTTTGCCCGGCCGCAACGTTGATATCCTCAAAACTGCTGTATGTTCTTGTCCCGTTCACATATAGCTTATAGCTGCCCTCTGGCAGGACAAACTCGAATTCCCCCTTTTTGCTTAAAACTGTTAAATTGCAGTTATTTCGGATAATCTCAGCGACAGTACCGTTAACTTCCTGCCCAAGATTGTTCAACTCCGCGCTTTTAATTTCACCATAAACCCGGCAGGCGGGCGTCAGCTTCATTTCCGCCTCTTTACCGAGGTCGCCGATTTTCAAGTCCAAAAAACCGGCGAGTTTATTATCGAAAAGACCATACAGTACGATGCCTTCTTTTATTTGCCATTCGTATTTGAATATTTTTTCCTCAGCCAGATTGGTCAGCCCGTTTTCATCGCAGACATATTCTGAACCTCGTTGTTGTCCATTTTGCGCCGAATAGTAGTGTTGATAGACCTTGGCGCCGGCTAATGATTTCCCATCTGGCCCGACAACTTTCAAAATTATTTGCTTGTCTTCGGCGCCATCGGCAATCGCCGTAATCAGAAGCAGTAGTCCAAAACACAAAACACCTGTGTTTATTGCTCTCCGTGAATGTGTTTGCGCCATCATAATTTATATCCTCCTGAAATAATTACCACACCGGCCTTAAATCCTTGCGCCGCTATTTTCTTTCGCCAATCCCGATAAGTCAACAGCAAATGTCGTTAAAACTCAATCCCTTGTCTCGCGGCTGTGCCTTTATCAAAAGGGTGCTTGATGTTTTTCATTTCAGTAACCAAATCAGCCAGGGCAATCAGTTCCTGCGTAGCACCTCGGCCGGTCAGGATAATCTCAACGTGCTTGTCCCTGCCGGCAGCAAGGTTTTTGATATCCTGAATCGTTGCCAGCCCTTTTGAAACGCAATACACAATCTCATCGAGAATCAGAACGTCAAATTCGCGTTTCGCAGCGGATTTTGCGAGTTGTTCAATCGCATCGTGAATGGCTGTTTGGGCAGCCGATATCGCCTTCGGGTCCTTAGGCGATTTCGCCATATCCCACTGGATATCCAGCGACTCGATTTTTATTGATGGCAGCGATGATAACGCGTTGCGTTCGCCGGTATTTAAGCAGGGGGGTTTGAGGAATTGATAAATGAGAACTTTATTGCCCTGGCCGGCCGCGCGTAGCGCTAACCCCAGGGCCGCCGTCGTCTTGCCTTTGCCATCGCCCGTATATATCTGCACAAGTCCCTTTTCGAGCATTGCATTATCATACCACTGATTTAGCCACAAAAAAGCACAAAAAGATAACCACTCGCGTTCATGGTCCCGGAAGGGATGCCTTCTGGCAAAGGGATACCTTTCGGCAGGACATGTCATAAGCGACCTGTGGTGAGCAACATCGAACCAGGTCGAAATGTTCGAAACTAACCTGCTTTTGCATTGTTTTTCTTCGTAAATGTGTTTATATTATGTGTTTGAAAATATATGAGAGATTATAATTCAGGCCTTGGTTACAGCAAGGAGGAATTATGGACACAATTGGATTTATCGGCGCGGGTAATATGGCGGAGGCCCTGATAAAGGGTATCATAAAAGCAAATCTCTGCAAGCCGAAGAACATCCTTGTAAACGATATCCGCTCCGACCGGCTGGAGTTCCTGACAAGGCAATACCACGTTCAGGCGGTGGCCAACAGTGCCGCACTGGCAGGGGGGGTGGATGTTCTGATTTTGAGCGTCAAGCCCCAGAATATGGCTAATGTGTTAATGGCGATAGAATCGGCCGTAAGGCACAGCACGCTTACTATTTCCATAGCGGCAGGCGTAAGGATTGCCGAAATCGCCACGGCGCTCGGCGATAAGCCCATTATTCGTGTTATGCCCAATACGCCGGCTCTGATTGGTGAAGGCGCAAGTGCGATATTCGCCAACAACAGGGCAAGGCCGATGATGGACAGGGCAATGAAAATATTCTCATCCGTCGGCAAGGCGGTCATTGTCGATAACGAGGATTTGATTGACGCCGTAACAGCGGTCAGCGGCTCAGGCCCCGCCTATTTTTTCCTCCTGATGGAAGAAATGATTAGGATTGCCAATGAGATGGGACTGCCTGCCGAAATCGCTAAAATCCTGGTGCTCCAGACCGCTAAAGGCGCAGCTTTGCTCGCCGCCGAACGGGACAAATTCAGCGAAAGCCCAAGCGAGCTTCGCCGAAAGGTAACAAGCCCTGGCGGAACTACCGAGGCGGCCCTGAAGGTCTTTGCGGCAAAGAACTTCCCCCAATTGATAAACGACGCCCTGACTGCGGCCCGCAACAGAAGCAAAGAACTGTCGGAGTAATTTATTCGACGACTATCGCCTCTACAGGGCATTCGTCCGTTGCCTGCTGAACCGCGTCTTCGTGTTCCGCCGGTACCTCTTCAACCTTTACCTGCGCTATATCGGGACCCAATTCAAAAACTTCCGGGCAGGTGTTGCAGCACATCTCGCAGGCCGTGCAGGTGTCCTCTATTCTTACCTTCATACCTATCTCCCATATCCGGTTTTATTGTTCCAACCCATAGTATCCTATTAGCTTTTCGACACAAATTGTTCAAGCGAAAATTATGGAAATTCTCGGACAACTTGTTATACTGCAAGTGCCTGAATAGTAAATTGAAAATAGTAAATCTTTTTTACCGGCCGGGTCCCATGCAGACCGACCCGTTAACCTGGTCAGGCGGGGAACCGAGCAGCCATACGCGGTGTTTGGCCGTGCCGTGGCAAACCCGGCCGATCTTTTTTTATGGCATATACTGTCTTAGCTCGCAAATACCGTTCGCAGACCTTTGATGACGTCGTCGGCCAGGAGCCGATTGCGCAGACCCTCAAAAACGCCATAAAAACCAACAGGGTCGCCCACGCCTATCTTTTTACCGGCACGCGAGGCGTCGGCAAGACCACGATGGCCCGAATCCTCGCAAAATCCCTGAACTGCCTCAAAGCCGACGGACCTACGGCTGAACCCTGCTGTAAGTGCGACAGTTGCCTCGCCGTAAACCTTGGCGAAGATATCGACGTTATCGAAATTGACGGCGCCTCGAATCGGCGAATAGACGACATCCGTGACCTTATCAATAACGCCGTTTACAGGCCGGCACGGGCACGATTCAAAATCTACATTATCGACGAAGTGCATATGCTCACTACCGAGGCGTTCAATGCGCTTCTGAAACTCCTCGAAGAGCCGCCCAGCCACGTCAAATTCATCTTCGCCACAACCGAGCCGCAAAAGGTATTGGCGACGATTCAATCCCGCTGCCAGCGGTTCGATTTCAGAAATATATCGCCTGGCTTTATCAGTAAACAGCTCAAATCCGTCCTCGACCAGGAGAAGATAAAATTTGAGGAAGACCTTGTCCTTGCCCTTGCCAAACTCGCCAATGGCTCGATGCGAGATGCCCTGAGTTTACTGGACCGTCTCATCAGCACGGGCGTTCAGCCGCTTACCGCGAATTTGCTTGAGGAATACCTCGGCTGCCCCAACAGCGAAAAGGTCTGCGGCCTTGTTGCCGCGATAGGCGACTCAAATGCGGCAGACGCCCTTGCCGCGGCAGGGGCGTTGACCAACGCAGGCCTTACCGAAGTCCAGATTGCCGATGCCCTCGTCGATTATATGCGGGACCTGATGGTCGTTAAGGCGGCAGGAGCCAAAAGCGAACTTGTGATTCTCACCGAGCAGCAGAGAAAACGTGCCGAGCAGTTGGCGGAAAAATTCGATATAGCCGGGCTGGTCTATAGTATTACGACCCTCGAAAAATTGCGATGGTCAATGAAAAACAGCGAATCCGCCAGGCCTCTTCTCGAAGCGACCATTCTTCGCCTTGCGATGAGCGAGCACTTCATCAACGTTGACTCGTTGCTTTCACAATCAAATCCCTCGCAGGATAAAAAAAAAGTAATTACTGAACATCACGCCGCCCCAGCCATACCCCCGGCCCTTCCGCCACAGGGGCACTTGCCGCACATTAGCGGGCTTGAGTCAATAAAAAACAATTGGCAGGATATCATTAAAACTCTTGGTCCGGGCACTGCGGGATTACTCAGTTCTGCCGAGCCGGTTCGGCTTGAAAATAACACTTTGACACTTGAGTTTGCCGCCTCTTCCGCTGTTCAAAAACAGATGTGCGAGAGCACTGGCCGGCTCGAACAGATAAAATCAGCCCTGACTGAAAAGTTTGGCATCCCCATTGCCATCGAGCTTCGGCTTGCGGCTGGAACGGCAAATGGCCTGCCGACCCCGGACAAGACCAAAATGAAAAGCCAGAGACAAAACGAAATAATCAGCGACCCCGCCGTCAAAACCGTCCTTATGGGCCTTGACGCCACCATCACAAACATCGAAGACAACTGATAATTGTCTTATAATGAATGGATATGACAATGCCAGATAGCAACTGCCGGCTTTTGCCGCAAACCCGTGTCGCTTCCATTGACGCACTCCGTGGGTTCGATATGTTCTGGATAATCGGTGGCGGCGCTTTCTTCGAGACACTGCCAAAGGTTTGGAAAAATCACTTCACCGAGACAATCAAACAGCAGATGGAGCATGTCCCCTGGCAGGGATTCCGCTTCGAAGACCTGATATTTCCTTTGTTTCTTTTCATCGTCGGTGTGGTTCTGCCATTTTCCACTTCACGCCGCCTCCAGCAGGGTCTCAACCCCAAAGTGCTTTGCCTGCACATCATAAAACGCGCCGCTATTCTCATTTTGCTCGGACTGATTATGAATGGCCTGCTGCAATTTAATCTGGCGGATATGCGCTGGCCCGGCGTTCTTCAGCGAATCGGCCTGTGCTACCTCTTCGCCGCTTTGCTTGTGATACACACCGGTTGGCTCATCCAGTCGCTGGTGGCAGGGGGGCTTCTCCTCGGATATTGGGCTTTGGTGATGTTTGTCCCCGTTCCCGGTTCAGGTGTGGGCATCGTAACTCCGGAAGGATGCCTGCCCGCATATATCGACCGCCTGCTGATTCCAGGTAAATTTTGCTGCTTCACCTTCGGCGATAACGAAGGCCTTCTTTCCACAATACCCGCCGTCTCCACCGTTCTCATCGGCGCTCTCGCGGGTCGCTGGCTTAGCTCGTCCGCCTCCGGCAACCTTAAAACAGTTGCCTTGGTAATCGCGGGTGTTGTCTGCCTGATAATCGGCTACTCGTGGGGATTATCATTCCCAATCATCAAGGTCATCTGGACAAGTTCTTACGTCCTCTATGCAGCCGGCTGGTCGCTTCTCCTGCTCGCCGCGTTCTATTGGATAATCGATGTCAGGGGCTATAAAAAATGGGCCTTTTTCTTTGTCATCATCGGTGCCAATCCCATTACAATATATTTTCTCCAGGGGATTGTAAATTTCGACGACATCGCCGCTTTTTTCGTCCGGGGGTTTGCTCAGTACACAGGACAGTTAGCGCTTCTGATTCTTCCACTCGCTGCCTTCGCCGCCAAATGGTTCCTGCTTTTATTCCTCTATCGGCACAGGATATTCTTTAAGATATAAACAGAGGTAAGGTGGCGATGGCTAACGCCAGGTTGGCTGTTGTTCCTCAATTTTACCGCACTGTTTAAGTGTCCTTCTCACCTGCCACCGAACAAATCCCGGTGCGCCATAAGCCAGATATATGCTAAATCCGAGCAGGATGATATATTTTGCAATATCGGTTTTCGATGACATACCCCTATATATGTATTTCTGCCCCGATTCGTTGTTCATATTTGAGATATACGTGCTCACTGTTACAATCAGGTTAGGGACCGTCCAATAAAGGAACAATATGCCTGCTATTACGCATACAAGTCGAAGTGCAGCAGCGATGCCGGAAATCTGCGTATCATCAATCGGTTCATTTTCAACGATTTTATCAGAAAACCGGTTTGCGTAGCGAATCAGAAAATATACTACCGCCAATGTTATCACGATATATATTACGAATGCGATGATTATTATGGGTATGTCCGCCTTGGCAGACGCAACTAATGGTATTGCCGCAAGACCTCCCAAAATCGTTAAAGATGTTTGCAGAACGACATACAATCCCACTCCAATCAGCATTATTCTCGCTATCACCCGCAACTCATTCTTGCTCATTTTTATTTGCTCCGCTGTTTTTGGTTTATTGTTCCATTGTTATTGTCTGCATTTGGCTGCGCACATAATGAGGAGCGCCAAAAATCAAATATATTGCGAAAATCCAACTGGTAATTTCCATAATGGTTATTGCCAATGTTTTAGTTGAAAGCAGAGACGATTGGCCTTCAAGTGTCATATAAGATAAAATGTTCGGGCCTTTTATTATGGTCGGGATATAATAAAACAGGAGTTCGATGCGATGATAGAGAACCAGGAGTCCGCAAAAACAGGCAACCAGTCGTAAACCTGCTATTACCCAGCGGCTATCAACTTGTTCGCACTCATCAGCATCCGGACCAGTAATTATTCTCACTAAGCCATCAGACCAGAACAACAAAATCAGCGATACGGCAAAGGTAATTATTAATTTAGCGGCGATTATGGTCATTCTTATGGCGAAGGTTTCCGGAGAGCAGTTTTGACTTAACATAATGACCGATGAAACAATCCCCCCGAGAAAGTGCAGTAGAAAGTAAATCCCCATCGCGGCAAATATCAGCTTTGCTATAAGGTGCGGTCTTGTCATACCGTATTTCTTACCGGAATAACCGGCGATTGTCAATAAGTCGAGATGTCCGACGTCAGCGGAAATGGACACTAAAATGGCATGGTCAAAATCCTTTAAAAATGTTGCATAACAATGTTCAACTGGTTACAATTTTGAAAAGATTGTGATATTACTGTAGAACTGGAAGGTCTGGTTGTGTCGCCAAGCATTTAATACGGGAAATGCCAGATTAGATGAATTGTAAGTAACGGTCTGTTTGTTTGTGAATGCTTGTTTAAGCAGATAAAGATATCAATGCGTATTTCGTATCAGCAGCCTTTAATTGGTCGGGTTGACTCAAGCTGCATAATGGGGTGCAATTTTGTCGCCAAAGGAGATGTGAATGTTTTCTAAGTTTTTCCCAAGAGATTTCAACTTTTTTGAGTTGTTTGAAAAGCAGATAAGTTGCGCTGTGGATGCGGCTCGTTTCTTCAAGGTAGTGGTGTCCCAGGGCTGTGTGAATGAGGATACACTGAGCAAAATGTCGGCGATTGAGCACCAGGCAGACGACGTGGCGCACACGATTATCGAACAGTTAAACAAGACGTTCATCACGCCGATTGACAGGGAAGACATCCATGCTCTTGCGATGGAAACTGATGACATCGTCGATATGATAAATACCATTGTGAACCGGATGAGAATTTATAATATCACCGGCGTGAACAAGAACTTACAGGAATTCGCCAAAGTGATTGAGGAGTCGGTGCAGGCCGTGGCGCGGGCCATCGGGGGGTTGCGGAACATCAAAAACGTCAAGGTGGTTTTCGACGCCTGCGTGGAGGTCAACCGTTTGGAAAATGTCGGTGACACAATGCGCGACGAGATGCTGATGGAGCTTTTTGCGACCGTGAAGGACCCGATTGCAGTGATAAAATGGAAAGATATTTATGTAGACGCTGAAACCGTGCTGGACGTTTGCGAAGATGTAGCCCATGTCGTTGATTCTATTATGGTCAAACAGGCCTGACTATGACGTTGAGCATTTTATTTCTAATTATTCTGGCGCTTGTCTTTGATTTTCTAAACGGCTTTCACGACTCGGCTAATTCTATTGCCACGATTGTCTCCACTCGCGTTCTGCGGCCGAAATACGCTGTGCTTTGGGCAGCATTTTTTAACTTTATCGCCTTTCTGCTTCTTAACCTCCACGTCGCAAATACTATGGGCCACGGCATTATCGATATTGCCATTGTGGACCAGAGGATTATTTTCGGGACGCTTGTCGGTGCCTGCATTTGGGATGTGATTACCTGGTATTTAGGGCTGCCGACCAGCTCTTCTCATGCCCTCATCGGCGGGCTGATAGGCGCGGCGCTGGTCAAGACGGGACACCAGGCTCTGGTCTGGCATGGAATTATCAAAACGGTTGCATTCATATTCATCGCGCCGATGGCGGGGCTTTTATTAGCATGGTTTCTCGGCAACATCGTTTACTGGGTTTGCCGAAAAACCACACCTCGGAAGGTTGACAATATTTTTCGCAAAGGTCAGTTCCTCTCAGCCGCATCCTACAGCATCGGGCACGGCGGCAACGATGCGCAAAAAACCATGGGCATTATCGCCAGTTTGCTTTTCAGTGCCGGCCTGCTGGGAAAGACATTTCATATTCCTTTAACCGTAGTGCTCCTCTGCCATGCCGCTATTGCTCTTGGGACGATGTTCGGTGGATGGCGGATTGTCAAGACGATGGGGCAGAAAGTGGCAAAACTAAAACCCATCGATGGCTTTTGCGCCGAATCCAGCGCCGCTATAACTTTGATAATTTCAACCACCTTCGGCATTCCGGTTAGCACCACGCACACTATCACGGGGGCGATTATGGGGGTGGGGTCGCTGCGGCGGCTCAGCGCCGTCCACTGGGGCGTGGTCGGCCGGATAGTCTGGGCATGGATATTAACCATTCCGGCTTCCGCAGCGATAGCAGCGCTGACTTACAAATTAGCAGAACGGTTCTTTTGAACCTTCCGCAGTGAATAGCCCAATGCTGCTTTGTGGCAATCATAAATGACTTTGCGCCTTTGCGTTTCTATGGTAAAATCTCTGCGTTCTCTGCGAACTCTGCGGTGAAAACTTTTTGTGGGATTTTATGACGACTGGCTATACTGAAACCGTTAATAAATTGATTGAGGAGTTGGCTCGCCTTCCGGGCATTGGCTCGAAGACCGCCGAACGGCTGGCATTCCATATCCTCAAATCCAAACCTGCCGATGCCCTCGCCCTCGCCCAGGCCATTAGCGACGTCAAAACCAAAATCAAGCAGTGCAAAACCTGCTATAACTTCGCCGAGATGGATACCTGCCCCATCTGCTCCGACACTCGCAGGGATAAAAGCCGAATCTGCGTCGTCGAACAGCCCAAAGACGTCATCGTCCTCGAAAAAACAGGCCAGTGCAGATGGGTCTATCACGTCCTCGGAGGCCACATCGCCCCCCTCGACGGCATTGAGCCGGCTGACCTCACCATCGATAAACTCGTCGAGCGCGTCAAAGCGGGGGGCATAGAAGAAATTATTATGGCGACCAACCCCAATATGGTTGGCGACGGCACTGCCCTCTATATCAGCTCGCTCCTCAAATGCACAGGCGTCAAAATCACCCGTCTCGCCCGCGGCCTCGCCACCGGCTCAACCCTTGAATACGCCAACTCCCGAATGCTCTCCGACGCCATCTCCGCCAGACAACCGCTGGAATAAATCTTTGACAACTCACGATATTTTGTGGGGCGGGGGTTTATTTGCCGTAGGCGGAGTGCACACGCGAGGAATACTTAACCCCTTATCTGCCGTAGTTTACCCGCCTGTGGCGGGGCGGATTACCCTGCCGAATCGAACTTAAACGGATTACACGGTCTTTTTCCTGCCGCAATTCTCCTTGCCTTTCTCGACAATTCTGAGGATAATACCAGCGAGTGAAGTGGTTCCTTTAAGGTATTAAATGGGAGATTTCTATTATGGCCGGCAGACAGTTTTTTCTTTTCTCCTGCATATTACTGGCTTTTCCTTTTTCTGCAAAAGCAGATGAGAATCTTGTCGAACTCGTTAAAAAAACAAAGCCCGCAGTGGTTTTGATTCAAACCTTCGGCAAGGACAACAAGCCATTGGGCCAGGGCAGCGGTTTTTTTGTAAACAATAAAGGCCATATCGTTACAAACCACTATGTTCTCGAAGGCGCTTATCGCGCCACAGTTAAAACTTTGTCTGGTAAGGAATATCAAGATGACCGCTGATTCAAACGATGCTCAATTATTTTACCAGAAAGGTTTAAAGGAACTGTTGCAGGAAAACTGGTCTTCTGCACTCAACTTTTTCCAAAAGGCAAAAGAAAAGAATCCGCAAGATGCCGATGCATGGTTCCGGCTTGGTTGTTGTTACGGCAAACTTGGCCGCTATCAGGATGCGATAGAATCCTGTAAGCAGGCCATTAAAATCAAGCCGGATTATGCCGATGCGCACAATAATCTTGGCAATGCCTACGGCAACCTTGGCTGCCCCAAGGATGCGATAGAATCCTTTAAACAGGCCATAAAAATCAAGCCGGATGATGCCTCGGCACACTCTAACCTTGGCGTTGCCTACTTCAGACTTGGCCGCTATCAGGAGGCGATAGAATCCTATAATCAGGCCATAAAAATCAAGCCGGATGATGCCGATGCACACAATAATCTTGGCGTTACCTACGGCAAACTTGGCCGCTATAAGGATGAGATAGAATCCTGTAAGCAGGCCATTAGAATCGAGCCGGATTATGCCGAGGCACACTATAATCTTGGCGTTGCCTACGCCAAACTTGACCGCTATCAGGATGCGATAGAATCCTATAAGCAGGCCATTAGAATCAAGCTGGATTTAGCCGAGGCACACCGTAATCTTGGCGTTATCTACGGCAAACTTGGCCGCTATCAGGAGGCGATAGAATCCTATAGGCAGGCCATCAAAATCAATCCGGATGATGCCGAGGCACACTATAATCTTGGCTCTGCCTACCACAAACTTGGCTGCTATCAGGAGGCGATAGAATCCTATAAGCAGACCATTAGAATCAAGCCGGATGATGCCAAGGCACACGATAATCTTGGCAATGCCTATGGCGAACTTGGCCGCTATCAGGATGCGATAGAATCCTATAAGCAGACCATTAGAATCAAGCCGGATGATGCCAAGGCACACGATAATCTTGGCAATGCCTATGGCGAACTTGGCTGTTGGCAGGATGCGATAGAATCCTTTAAGCAAGCCATCAGAATCAAGCCGGATTATGCCGCGGCACACAATAATCTTGGTGTTGCCTGCCGCGAACTTGGCCGCTATCAGGATGCGATAGGATCCTTTAAGCAGGCCATCAGAATCAGGCCGGATTATGCCGAGGCACACTGTAATCTTGGCGTTACCTACGGCAAACTTGGCCGCCATCATGATGCGATAGAATCCTATAGGCAGGCCATCAGAATCAATCCGGATGATGCCGAGGCACACAATAATCTTGGCTCTGCCTACGGCAAACTTGGCCGCTATCAGGATGCGATAGAATCCTATAGGCAGGCCATCGGAATCGATCCGGATGACGCCTATGCACACTATAATCTTGGCGATGCCTACGGCAAACTTGGCCGCTATCAGGATGAGATAGAATCTTATAAGCAGGTTATTAGAATCGAGCCGGATTATGCCGAGGCATACTATAATCTTGGCGTTGCCTACGCCAAACTTGACCGCTATCAGGATGCGATAGAATCCTATAGGCAGGCCATTAGAATCAAGCCGGATTATGCCGATGCACACTATTTTCTTGGCCTTGCCTACGGCGAACTTGGCCGCTATCAGGAGGCGATAGAATCCTATAGGCAGACCATCAGAATCAAGCCGGATTATGTCAAGGCACACTTTAATCTTGGCCTTGTTTATTTACTGGTTGGCGACAAGGGTTTAGCTCTCGAAGAATACAAAATCTTAAAAACCTTGGACGCTGAACAGGCAGGCGAATTGTTTAACTTGATTTATAAGTAGGCATCCCCGAACCCGCCACGCTTTTGCCCGCGGCCTCACCACCGGCTCAACTCTCGAATACGCCAACTCCCGTATGCTCTCCGACACCATCACCGCCAGACAACCAATCGAATAATCTTTGCGATAACAAATCTCAATCAATCGTTCTTTTTTTCAGATTTTGACGGGATTATTTGAAATTTCAAAGAATTGCTAATGACTTCTGTTTCCTGACTTTCACGGTTATACATTGTTTTGTATTTAACGCGGATAATATGAAATCCCAAAGACAAATTAAGGAGTTGATTTTTATTATCTTCCTTTGAAGCCCAATTGTCAGGAAGTTTAATCCTGAGGAAATTATATTGGACAGTCCTTGGATTGAATCTGCCAGTACTAATATCAACTGCAATAGGACCATTCCATTTATACCACTTACCGTCAATCTCGACCTCACAAAATTGTTCCAATGCAGCACAGAAAAGAGATTTGCTGCCCGTGTTTAATAAATCTATTTTGAAAACTGGTGTTTTATCGAGATAAAACGCTCTTCTTCCTGAATCACCGTCGATTCTGATTTGCAGTCCGTTTACTTCCTCACCCCATTCGGCTTGTGCATCGTAATCATTCTCTTTTTTTTCCTGTAACCACCATTTAGTATTCATTGTCTTTTCGACTTCATTCGGGTCCGTGATAAAAATATGTTTGACGTTCCTGTAATAATCCCAGAATAAATCTTCGGCGTCTTTATTGTAAAATTTGAATTTGCCCTTCGATTGCTGCTCCTCAAAAAACTGTCTGAAAGCATCCAATGGTTCCGGGCCTGCCTGCTGAAAAATAACCCGCCCCTTATACTGACGATACAATGCCTGATAGATTTTATAGTTCAGAATAAATGATTTAGTCGTGTCATTAACTGATTTGGCAATATTGCTGTCGGTGCTATAATAAATAAGATTCAGGTCAGGGGATTTTTCAATCAGCCGGTCGTACAAGTTGAAACTTTTTTCAAGTTCCGCCTTTTTGTCGTCCTTCAGATTTTCGGCGACAAGCTCTTTTGCCAGATTATCTTTTTTTCTCTTCCACTCAATTTTCTGGGAGGTCATAAAATTAATCATTTTTTCTTTATATTCTTTAATCTCCTGCTCTGTGATTGTGAGTCCTTTTTCTTTTGCATAGTTATCCAATAAAGGCCTGAAATAACGCCCCATATTTGATGCCCTGGTTTGTTTTTGCCACAGGGCAAATTGTTCATTGGTTGTCGATTCCCGCTGTTTTTTCTGTGTATCCAAATTAGGTTCGATGTCTTTAAGGCACACCCTTTGGCCGAGGACTTCCACGAGGACCGTATCGTCCGTCAAATTTTCAAAAGGTTCCGCCGCCCCGGCAAAATTAATACCCAGTGCCAGTATCGAAATCCACCGCATCAAATTGTAAGTATTTTGTTGGGCTTTCATATTTATGCCTCCTTTTTGTTATTGAGATAAATTATACCGTACAAATCCGTGTCCACCAGTGCAATCAGTGGCAAAAAAACAGCGCTTGCCCGCCGGTCAGTTTGGCGGGTAAATCAGCGTTACCTGTCCTGCCTGCCCCGGCAATCCGTAGGCCGGGGAGCTTGCCTGTGGTGAGCTTGTCGAACCAGTCGAAGGAAACAGGAATCCATAATATCAGTCCGCGTAACCCAAACTCTTGGTAGGATTTGATTTGACAGGCATCATCTTTTAGGTTAAACTAAAATCATTCTTGCCAGTCGGCGATCGAGAGACGCGGTACTGGCATTGAAGGGGAAAAACGTTTAGAAGAGGAGAATGAGATGAAAAGGGCTCTGTTTTTCATCGCTGGTGCTGTTTTTTTTGCATCGATAAGCCCTGCGGCACCAATATCTATAACTTATAACATCGACGCCACAGGCAGCAAAACTCCGATAAGCCCGTATATCTACGGCACAAACTCAACAGGCAACTCAGATTACACCATCGTAAGAAGCGGCGGAAACCGCCTCACCGCCTATAACTGGGAAAATAACTACTCTAACGCTGGCGCAGACTGGTATTACTATAACGACAATTATCTTAGCAGCAGCATGATCCCGGCCAAATACGTGACTGATTTCCGTAATTCCTGTGTTACAAATAAACAGGACTCCATTTTAACCCTGCAAATGGCAGGTTATGTCTCGGCGGATGCCAGCGGCGCCGTCAACTTAGCTACTGAAACGGCACCATCACCGAGATTTAAAAAGGCCGTTTTTGCCAAGGGAGCTCCTTTCTGCAGCCCGCCGGGAAGCCCTGTTACCACCGATGCCAATGTATATATGGATGAGTTCGTCAATTCCCTTGTGAGTAAATACGGTCACGCAGGCGAACCCAACGGCGTAAAATTCTATTGTATGGACAACGAACCAGACATCTGGAGCAGTACCCATCCCGAAGTTCACCCTGCTCAGACAACCTGCACCGAATACAAGGATAAAAGCGTCGCGATATCTTTAGCCGTAAAAAACGTTGACCCCAATGCCCGGATGCTTGGTCCTGTAAGCTATGGCTTTGCAGGTTACCTCAATTTTCAGGGCGCATCAGACTGGTCCAGCGTCCAAAATGGGTATGGCTGGTTCTTAGATTATTATCTGGATAAAATGGAAGCAAATTCAGTTACCGCCGGCAAACGGCTCCTTGACGCCCTTGATGTCCACTGGTATCCCGAGGCACAGGATAGCGCAGGCAACAGGATTACAGATACCGTAGATACCACGGCAATGTATAACGCCCGTATGCAGGCGCCGAGGTCGCTTTGGGACCCGGATTATGTGGAAAATAGCTGGATTGCTCAGTGGTTCAGAAGTTATCTGCCGATTCTGCCCAGGTTAAAGAGGTCTATCAATACTTATTATCCTGACACCAATCTTGCAATTACTGAATACGATTATGGTGCACAAAACCATTGGTCAGGCGGGATAGCCACGGCTGACGTATTAGGTATCTTCGGTAAATATGGCGTTTACATCGCAACCTACTGGGGGGGTGGTTCTTACGTTAATGCTGCAATCAAAATGTACAGGAACTATGACGGGGCACATTCTGCCTTTGGTGATATGAACGTGCCGGCGACAACCTCTGACAAGACAGAAAGCTCAATATATGCCTCAGTATTCGATGGCAACGATTACGAGCTCCACCTGATAGTCATAAACAAGGATATTAACGACTCCATCAACGGGACTTTCAACATTACAAGTACGCATAACTTCACCACGGGCAGGGTATGGGCCTTTGATAACAACACCAGCAGTATCACAGAGCGAGCAGCGATAAGCAATATAACAAACAATACATTCACTTATACCGTCGGGAAGTTGTCGGTGTCTCATATCGTCTTGAAGGCGCCGACGCCTGCTTGTGATCAAGTGCTGGAGCTGCTTGATTATAACCTTGTTGACCAGAACAGGATTAGCAGAACGGAGTTCGAATACACTTTCCGTTTGCATGCGGCAAATTCCTCGATATACGATGCATGCAACGTAACTATCCGGCTCGTTGCATGGCCGGATAATACAGTAGTTCTTAATGATACAGTTCATTTTACCAACATACCCGCAATGGCTGAATCTCTCAGCGATGACACTTTTAAGATTCGCACCGATAGAACCGTTGAAGGGGTAGACAGTGATATTGTCTGGCAAATATGCGATTGTACGATTGAGCGAAAGGCCGACCTTAACCACGATGGTGTCGTTAATTTTCTCGATTTTGCTGTCTTTGCACAGACGTGGTCTGCTGGGTCTGATGTGCCGCAGGATATTTATACCGATGGGAGTGTTGCTATAGTGGATATCGGTGCATTCGCTGACGAGTGGCTGAAATAAAGTGGGAGAGAAGTGATGAAAAGGGCTTATATTAAAATAATCTGCTGTTTATTGGGCGTGTTCTGTAACAGTGCTGAAGCAACGTCTATAGAATACGGTCTCGACAATCTTGGCGGCAGCCGGTATGAATACGAATACAAAATAACCAACGATACACTTGCCATGCAGATTAAAGAATTCACAATATGGTTTGATGTTGACTTGTATGACAATCTTGATATTACAACGCAGCAGCCGTTAAAGGGTAATTGGAATGAGATAATTCTTCAGGATACCGGCTTTGGTGTGCCAATCGGTTATGACGGTTTAGCTCAAAACGTTGGCATATTGTCGACTGAAACATTAAGCGGCTTTTCAGTAAGTTTCGACTGGCTTGGAACGGGAACGCCCAATTCACAGTTTTTTGAAATCATAGACCCTGTGACCTTTAGAACCATTGATTCCGGCTTTACGAAACCGATTCCGGAACCGGCTGCGTTAATGTTAATCAGCTTGGGATATCTGCTGTCTCGCCGCAGAACATAAACAATCTGCCCTATAATCATAAATCAGAAATAGGCCTTTCGCCCTTCGGCCTGTGTTTCCACCTTCGGTGCAGCCACCAGTATTGAGTCGGGTCCTCGCGGACAAACTCTTCAATCGCCTTTGTGTATTCGGCTGTCACCCAAAGCAGGGGGTCTTTCTTGTTCGCCCATTCCTCCGGCATTATTATCCGCGTAACCCCAATCTCAAAGAAAAACCGGTCGTCTATCCTCCTGGCGTAGCCGACAACAATCGGGATATTGTTCGTCAGCGCAAGCAACCCTATGCTTTTATAGGTGCTCGCCTTTCTGCCGAAAAAGTCAACGAAGATTCCTTTCTCGCCCGCGTCCTGGTCCGCTATAAAGCACAGCGTCGCCCCCGATGACGCCACCTTGTCGAACATTTCCGCCGCGCCTTTTTTGTCGATTATTTTTTGCCCCACCCGCTCTCGCACCCCATAAAGGTAGTTGCTTATATACGGGTTATCCAATGGCCTTGCGATGCTGTAAACATTGAACCCGAAAAGCCCCATCATATACCCGACGATTTCGAAGTTGCCGTAATGTGCCCCGACGAAAATTAGCCCTTTTCCCTCTTTGCTCATCCACTTGGCACGCTCGGTGTTTTTGAATCGCGAATACTGCCGCCAGTTGTTTTTCTTAACGAGCCGAGGCGTAAAAATAACGTCCACCGCCAGCATTACTAATTGCTCACAACTTTTGCGTCCCGTCTCCTCATACCATTGTTCGCTCTTATCGGGATAACTCGCCCGAAGATTCTCAAGTGCCCGTTGTCTCCCCCGGCCGTAGTGTTTCCACAACAATCGACCAAGAAACCGGGCGAATCTCAGGTTTGTTTCAACGCTGGATAGTTGCAGTATACCGACCAATACTCGCAGGCCGATATACCCCAGCCAGTCGAGAATGGCGTTGCGTTCCTTCTTGGGCTTCTTTCTCTTGACGAATAGCGGACTTGCCATCTCACATCACGTCAAGGCGCCGCAGTGTCGCCTTGGCCCATCGCATACTCCGCATCTGCGCCGCTAGCAGCAGCACCACCACCAGCACCCAGTAAACGCTGAATCGCAAAATCATAGATACGTATGCAAGGTCGGTTTTTTGTGCCTGGCACGCGGCTGTCATCTCCGATGGCGTGAACATCGCGCCCGCGAACACCGGCGCGAACATTAATTGCCACGGCAGCAGCAATACAATGAACAACAGCGACAAAAAGAACGCCCTCGCGATATGATTGATTCCGCCCAATCGCCCAATCAGCGACACCTTCAGCGCAAACAATATCGTCAGGCAATACAGTATTGAACAGGGTATGAGGATAAAGTCCAGAAACCGCACGATTGCCGCTATGTGTTTTGCCCGCAACCGCAGCGAAATCGTCAACTCCACCGGCGCCGGCTGATTCGGCTCCGCGCCAACCTGCAGCGATTGCTGAGTGTTCGGCTCAGCAGCCGTGTTCGTATCCGACGCGATTTGTTTTGCGGCCTCTTTGATTTTGTCCGTTACCGTCGGCGACTCTGCCGCGGAACTGCCAATAGAGGGGCCAAGCACCACATTGTCGCCCTTGACTAAGTGCAGATTCATAACCCAGAACGAACCCTGCACAAGAAGCAGGCCCAGCAGAATGATTAAAAACAGAAGGTTCTTCCAGAACTTTATTGCACTAACTGCTTCGAGGCAATCTGTGGTGTCGACCAGATTGCTCATCCTTGGCTGTTCCTGACCCATTTGGATTCTCCTGTTCTTGGATTCCGGTTTGTCTTCAAATTCAAAGTCCATAACGCACGCTTGTTTAGGCGGTTAATTATATTTTTACCTTTTTTATGTAACCGCTATTATGCCCCCGTCTATTCATCAGTTCAAGTATTTTATTGGATACCCGTTGCCCGTGTGATATTTACTTTTGTCATTCCCGCGAAAGGCCCTGGGGCTAAAGCCGAGATTGCTTCGTTCCCCCGCGTCTTGCTGTCGCAAGACAGCAGGGGGCTTCGCAATGACGGAAAGTGCGTTTTTTTGTCATTGCGAGCGAAGCGAAGCAATCTCAAACGCTAAATGTCGAGTTTGGCAACAAGCCCGAAAGCGGGAATCCAGTTTATTCCGGGGCGTTGCATATTACTTATTTCTGTTTTTCAACCGCCTCCAGTTGTTGTCGGATATCCTCCGCTAAATTTTTGGCCCCCTTGGCCCTGGCTATCTCAAGGCCATGCCGATAATGCGCTGTCGCCTCTTCAACTTTGCCCTGCTTGGCTAATATATTGGCGAGCAGGTAATGCACCAGCGCGGAATTATCATCGACTTCAAGCGACTTCCTGTATTGTTCGGCGGCGTCCTCTGCCCTGCCCTTCGCCGTGAATATCAACCCTTTGCAGTAATAAGCGTCCGAATAAGCCCTCGGGTGAATCTTTTTTACATACTGCGCAAGTTCAAGCAGCCGGTCAAGATGAGGTAACGCCTCATCGAATTTTCTCTGTCTGTACAACGAGGTGGCTAATTCCCCGTGCGCAAGCCACGAATCAGGGTTCTTCTTCAGCGTATCAATCCATAGCGTATCCCTGCTGGTGTATGCCTCGCATTGCCGCCAGGTCAATATCCCCAGCGTCAGCAGTAAAACGGCCGCCGCCGAGGCGATTACGAATTTGGCATTTTTTCCTGACCTGCCGAAAACAATAGCCCCGCCCGCTGCGACAAGCGCGATAGGCCCGATACTTGCCATATACTGATAGTGGTCCGCGACAAACGTATAAACAAACGTGTAAAGAGGGAAAAACCCGAGCATGGGCAACAGCATCGCCGGGAAAAAAATAATCGCCGTTACCACTCCGCGCCCAAGTCGTTGGCGCCAGAACCACGCGAAGGCCAATACTGCCGCGCTCGCGACGGGCCAGCCGTATTGCCATACCGAGTGTGCGTCAATGTTCCACCGTGGATAGCTAAACGCAAGATTCACAGGCCAGAACAGCTTCCAGAGGTAAAACCATAAGGCCCTGCCCGCGATAAGCGTTTTTTCCGTGCTGCTTAAACCAAGATTAACAACTCCCATACCCTGGTGATGCTTTTCCCACCACATTACCAAAAGCCCTATACCAATCGCCATAGCGATATAAGGCACAATTTGCAGCCAGCGTCTGGCGGTAACAGGCGAGCGCTTTAGCCACAATATCAAAACAAGCGCAGCGGGCAGTGTGCACGCCGTCGCCTTGCTGAAAAGAGCCAAGGCACAAAATAACAGTGAACCCGCATACAGCAAAATCGCCTTGCGGCCCGATTTGCTGATGAAGACAAATTCCACCCAGCATAAAATCGACAACAGCGAAAAGAACAGCATCAAAACGTTTTTTCGCTCGGTTATCCACGCCACCGATTCGACGTTCACCGGATGCAGCGCAAAGACCGCTGCGGCGAGCCACGCCCAGGGTATGGAGAGGCGTCTCAAAATCAGCCAGAGCAGCAGGGCGTTAATACAGTGAATCGCCACGTTTACCGTATGATAGCCCGCCGGGTTAAGTCCCCACAACTGATACTCAACCCGAAACGTTGTGTAAACAAGCGGGAAGTATTGCGACGGGGAATCCGTTGAAAACCATATTCGGTAAAGCCCGTCGGGAGCCGCCAAAAGGGGATTGGCGGTAACGTAATCGTCGTCGTCCCAGACAAAGCCGCCTTGTATCGCCGGCATATACGCCGCGAAACAGCCGACAACGAGGATAATCGCCCCTGCCAGCAGGACCAGTTTTCTTCCCGTTTTGTCAACTACCCGTTTCATACCGCCATACTATATCAAACCAGGCCGTCCCTGTTTAGTCCCTTCTTACTCCCCGCCCCCGCTTCTATTTTGCTTAAATATCTGCTTTTTTATGCAAATAGCATCTTGACTTATGGGTGATTTATTGCTTAATTGTCCCGAAGGTGTCCCTGCAAAGGGACATCGAGGGGTTCCGCTTTGGGTGTGGGCGGGCCCCTCTTTTTTTCGTTATGCGTCGCGGCATATACAGCGAACAGCGTTCAGCGGGTAGCGGATAGTTTTTCAAATCAAAAAGCAAAATGTAAAAGGTAAAAATGTTGTATCCCTAAGGGATGGATTTTGATTTGACTCGTCGCTCGCATATCGTATATCGTATTTCGTATCTCGTATTTCGTATTTCGTATCTCGTATTTCGTATATCGTATCTCGTATTTCGTATATCGTATTTCGTGATTTGCGACCTTAACTTTCCGATGGGAAGTTAAGGTGGGCGAAGTCCTTATGATATTTACGTGCCGCCCGGTCATACGCCTTCGCGGCTTCGAGTTCAGTTTTGAAAGAACCTAACCACATTTTTTTGTTTTTATAGCTGATATGAGCGGTCCACAGGAGATATCTCTTGTGGAAACATACGCCGATAAATCGCGAAGAGGTTTTCACTCTTGTCTTTTTTCTGTTGTAGGTGTTCTGTGCGCGTGTCGCCTGGCGGAGATTGGATCTACGGTTATCGAGAGAATTATTATTTTTATGGTCGATAAGGAATCCCCGCGGGCAATTCATAATTTCCCTGTGCATCGCAATAAATTGCGTCTTTTCGGGGGTAAGTTTGAAACTTCTGAGGGCATATTTATCTTTGAGGAACCATTTAAAATTTGCAAGACGGTAGTAATCCTGCAGGTCGAGGATTGCGAATTCGCCTTCGCCGAGGTAAATCCGGCGGAAGGCGCAGCCGAAACGGAGAAGGCGATAGGCGAGAAGGGGACAGGTGAAAATGAAGTCGAGCCAGTTTGGGATTTTGATTTGAACGGATGTCATAACAACCTCCCTCTTTCTTAAATCAAAAATTAAATATAAAAAAGTAAAAATGCGGAAGCATTTCCGAAGCGGGCTCGTCGCTTCGCTCCGTGTCGTATGGCAGATTCGCCAGCCGAACAGCACAAGTATTTTTGAGTTTCTGAAGCAGGCCCTGCGCTTCGTTGTGTGTTGCTTTGTCTTTTTGCCCTTTGCTTTTTGATTTTTGATATCACTTGTGCCTGCCATCCTGAGGAAAACGCTTCCTCTGTAATTGGCGCGAACTTGCGCGGTTTTGACGAAAAATCGTGTTTTGGGGATAGGCCAAAATGTACTTAAGTTGTTATGGGATAAGGAGTAAAAAAAATTTTAAAAATTTCCGGATTGGCCAAAAAACACTTGCGCGAAAATGGATAACAACTGTATCATACAACTGTTTGATACATTTGTTTTATACGACTTTTTTAGTCCTGTTTTAAGTCCTTATTTCACAAATAGTTACATCTAAAGACCTGCCCGAAAAACACGCAAAAAACAGGCCCCAAAATGGCAAAAAAACGAACGAAAATACTTGATGCGGATTTGTAAGTATAGACAGAAAATGACTTTAACGCTGTTTTTAATGTCCCCATAGCCGCTGTTTTTTGCCACAGATTGCACAGATTACACTGGTTTATTTTAGACGCCGATTGCGCAGAGGACGCTGTTTTTACGCTGAAAACGAGGGCAGGAAAACCGGTTGCTGTCCCTATTATTCATTTAATGGGAAATTAAACATTTAGTATTTCAAGTATTTTTTCGAACCTTGCTCTAGTTCTTTGCAGAATCTCGCTAAAACTCCACAGATATAAGCCACCTTTGGCTAAATCGTCTTTGGTAGCCAAAACATCCGAAGTATACTCTCTACCCATAACGAATGTTTCAAAATGTATATTTGGCCTGCATTTGGTGACAATACCTTTATAAGTAAGTGCTTGTGTTACATGATCCATTTTAACTTTAACTTTCGGCCTTTTGAATTCTAAGATTACAGCCTGTTTACCTCCGTCTCTCGATCTACACAGCAAATCTGGTCTTTCAGATTCGTTATCTTTGTAAATATCATCAAAGTGTTTTTCAAGTATAGCTTTCAATGGTTTATCTGAAGCCCAGAGTTCAAGGCCTTCTCTGACCAGCCATAAATTACCTTCAATTAACTTGTGGATTTGAATTTCTAAGGATTTGTCGCTCTCAATTACTTTTTCAAGTTTTTTGATTATATCGATTTGGTCTTTTATGATTTCTGTGACACTATTAATCTGCCTCAGACCCCAATCTTTTATTAATTCTGTCAGTTTTTCAACCTCATCTGAGTTAGCCTGCATTATTGAATTCATTAATTCTCTAAGGACGTTCGAATCAAAATATTTGATTATCCAATCGACAAGTTCATTTACTTCTTCATCGCTTGCTGATTTAAGCTTTGATATTACTCCTTCGATTACTCTTCTTGCTTTTGCTCTTATATGAGGAGGAAGTTTTTCTAATTTTCTCTGAACTTCTGGTACTTCAATAATCTTTTTAGTTCTTCGGCCTTCCGCTTGTCTTTCGATTTCGTCTATGATTGGTTTAAGAAAATCATGCAGATAGCGTTTGACAGTTTGTACTTCTTCTGCTTCTGCGAGGAAATCATCCCTACTTGTATTAATATAAGGGTCTAAAAAATCCGCATTAACCTCACCTACAAGTTTTTCGGCACCAAATGAAAAATGTCTCCTTTTTTCCAGTCCAAAGAGACTAGGTTCCGTTACTGCTCTTTTACGAACCCTGATTACGATACCTGGTTGTTGTTGTCTGACATTTGCAACTACATAAAAACCAGAAATATTTCCAATGCCTTTGAATTCATGCGAGATTTGCTCCTTTTCCCCAGGGACATCATCTGCCGAGCAGATTACATTATTAACATTTATTGCAAAATCTGGAACTTTTGGTAATACGTTAAACAAATGCTGACGAAGCTGTTCTGGATCTATCGATTTTAATTTTTCGCTTATGTTTTTAAGAACTAATATTGTCCCATCTGAGGCTTCTGTTTTTTTAGTATCAATTTTAAAAGAATAATCACTTAATGCAGTCAAATCTTGAAATATTTCTTTTTTGAGAATAAGATGAGATTGGACTTTGTTTTTTACGCTGGTTAGTTCAATCGTGTTTGCTACCCCAAAACCGGCAAGTTTCCCTATACCTTTATTGCCGATTATTAAACGGTTTTTAATTTTAGTGGTATCGCCTTTCTGTCTCCGATTATAACCGATATATAGATATTTATCTTTTAAATCACTAGGGCTCATCCCTAAGCCATCGTCCTTAATAATTATCTCTGATGCTTTAAGAGTTTTATCAGGTACGGTAACCCAAACATGCACTGCGTTAGCGTCGTAACAATTGCTACATAATTCAGCGAGGCATTTTTTTAGAGATGTGTATGCGGCAACACCAAGATGGTCTAGAATTCTAGGAGATATTTTAAAGTGTGCATTCATGCTTAATTCTTTCTTAGTTAATTTTTGAAGAGTCATTTTATGGATTATACATCATAATATCATATTGTGGTGAAAAATCGCCATTCGACAATCACAAATCAGCAATCAATCAACTGCCTTGAAGGCGGCTTTTGATGCTTCAATTGTTTTTTCGATATCCTTTTTCGAATGAGCCAGCGAAACGAACATCGCCTCATAGGCGCTTGGTGCAATATATATGCCTCTGGCGAGCATCTCCGCGAAAAACTTCTTGAACTGATGGATGTCGGTTGACGAGACATCCTCGAAATTTCTGACCGGCCTGTCGGTAAAAAAGCAGCTCAAAATCGAGCCGACGCGATTGATAACGACAGGAACGCCCGCGATTGCGGCTGCCTCTTTCAATCCTTCAGCCAGCATCCCGGCTTTCGCCTCAAGTTTGTCGTAGCAATCGCCATTAGCCAGTATATCGAGCGTCGCGTTCGCGGCCGCGGTGGCAATCGGGTTTCCGCTTAGTGTCCCCGCCTGATAAACCGGCCCCGTCGGCGCAAGCATATCCATAATAGCCGCCTGTCCACCAACCGCCGCCAGGGGCAATCCGCCCCCTATGATTTTGCCGAGACAGGTAATGTCCGCCTTGACCCCGTAAAGCTCCTGTGCCCCTCCGCGGGCGATGCGAAAACCCGTGATTACCTCGTCGAAAATCAAAACCGCCTCCTCCGCATCGCACAAGTCCCGCAGCATTTGCAGGTATCCATCAGCAGGCGGCACAACCCCCATATTCGCAGCCACCGGCTCAACCAGTACCGCCGCGATTTGCCCCCTGTGCACCAAAAAACAATTCTTGACCGCCTCCATATCATTATATGGTATGACTACGGTAAGGTCCGCTATGGCAGGGGGGATACCCGCGCTCGATGGCGCCGCGTGTTCAGCCGCACCAGACCCCGCCGCGACTAACAGCGAATCGCTGTGCCCGTGATAGCAGCCCGCCATTTTGATAATCAAATCTTTTCGCTTATAGCCCCTCGCCAGCCGAATCGCCGTCATCACCGCCTCGGTCCCGCTGCTGACCAAACGCAATTTTTCAATAGACCAGAAGGCGTCGCGGATTTTTTGCGCCAGTTCGGTTTCCGCCAGCGTGGGCGCACCGTAACTCGTCCCTTTTCTCGCTGCTTTATTTATCGCCCTGACAACCGCCGGATGAGCGTGCCCCAGAATCATCGGCCCCCACGACCCGACGTAGTCAATATAGGCGTTCCCGTCGATATCGTAAATTTTCGCCCCTTTTGCCCCGGCGATGAATAAGGGCTTCAGTCCCACACCGCCGAATGCCCGAACAGGCGAGTTCACGCCTCCCGGCAGATACCTTCTCGCCTCCGAGAATGCCTCCGCCGACCTCGGATGCTCCAATTTGCCCTTTATTTTTTTCATTCCTGAAATCCTAATCCGCCGAGTACATACCGTCAATCGTTAATCCCATCTTTCTAACAGCCCTATACCCATTATTCGCCGTTTGTATTTCTCTGCTCAATCAATCACGGGCGTTAAGGTTTGACAATATATCGACTTGCTATATTTATATCCTGGTTTAGCTCTGGCGCCCGCAGCTCAGATGGATAGAGCAACCAAAGCAATATCATTTCCGCTGTTTTACGGCGAGTCACCCGTTCTACTCTATTGCGCAGCGACAAGCCGGCAAGGTTCGTTAATTTTGCATTTTACATTCTTGTCCGCCGAAGTCCTGATGAAGCTTGCTCCGCCTATGGCTCGAATTGCGGAGATTGATATAATCCGTTTAGATGTTAGGATATTCGCAGACAACGAAACAATCGAAACAGCCATTTATGGAGACCGGCCATGGACAGACGTGATTTCCTCAAGACAAGCGGAATTTTTGCGGCAGCATCTCTCGTGGGTTTGAAAGCCGGGGCGGCAGCAGCACCTGAAAAACCGAGTATGAGCTTTTCCCGTTATCGCGGCGTTAATCTCCTCGCGAAGTTCGGCGAATGGGGGCCAAGAGCCAAATTTGAAGAAGAAGATTTCGAAATAATGGCCGACTGGGGATTCGACTTTGCCCGCATACCGATGTCCTACTGGAGATGGGCATCCAAAGACAACTGGTTCAAGATTGACGAGGAAGTGATAAAAGATATCGACGAAGTCATCGAGCTTGGCAAGAAATACAAAATTCACATCAACCTCAACCTGCACCGCATCCCCGGCTATTGTATCAACGACCGCAAAAAAGAGCCGGTGGACCTTTACGAAGACACCCCGGAAAATATGCAAAAGGCCCTGGAAGGCGCAATCTTTCACTGGAAAATGTTCGCCAAGAGGTACAAAGGCATACCGAACTCACAACTGAGCTTTGATTTGATTAATGAGCCGCCTTTTACCAAAGAAGAAACACCTCACGTGCGGGTTATTACCGCGCTGGTAAAGGCGATAAGGGAAGAAGACCCGGCCCGGCTGATTGTATCGGACGGCAAAGACGCCGGCAGAACACCTATCTTCGGCATAGTTGACCTCGGGGTCGTTCAAAGTACTCGCGGCTACACGCCGATGAGCGTAACCCATTACCAGGCCAACTGGGTAGGCAAGGGCGCATTCGAGTCATCGGGAGTTCCCACATGGCCTTTGAAAGCCGACGACGGAAAGGTCTGGAACAGGGTCGTCCTGAAAAAAAAGCTGATTGACACCTGGGCGCCTCTGGTAAAAATGGGCGTGCCCGTGCACGTCGGGGAATGGGGCTGCTATAACAAAACCCCGCACAAGGTGGTGCTTGCCTGGATGAAAGACGTGCTTTCGCTTTGGAAGGAGGTTGGCTGGGGACACGCTATGTGGAATTTGAGGGGCGACTTCGGCGTGCTCGACAGCGGCCGAACAGACGTACAATACGAAAACTATAAAGGTCACAAGCTCGACCGCAAAATGTTCGAGTTGCTTAAGGAATATTAACCGCATTGCCAGAGGTTTGTTGATGACTCGAAATTTTCGAAAGATAAATCGTTGTTGCTTGTCCGCCGCGGGCGTGATTTTGTTGGCTGCAATTGCGTTTGCCGACAATGCAAACCAGCGCCTTTTCTGGCACGAGATTAGGCTGGATGACGAGGGTAAACTGCTTTGCTGGTCGGAGGCGAATTCGCCTTATCAAGAAGTTGTTACACGCGCATGGGACATGTTCAAAAGGATTCCTCTTCAGCCGAACGGCTTAAAGACATATTTTATGTACCCGGTCTTCTACGGGCCTAAAGATACAGGTAAAGAGCTTTTTACAGGAAGGGACTGGACGCATAATCCGGCTGGGCTTTTCGCGATGCTTACGGATGCGGCCATACTGTATTATGCTTACAGCGGGGATGAAAATGTAATGCCGCTTGTCCGTGACATGCTCGACCATTCTATTACCAATGGCAGCACTGAGCCAAGCGACGCGTGGAGCGTCGTGCCTTACGCCAGTTCTGACGGCGGGAGTTTGTATTATCGCGGCGCAGACGATACGCGGTATGAAAAGGACCCGAGATATCGCGGCAGGGGGGATGGGGTAGGTTTCATTGAGCCGGATAAAATTGGCGAACTGGGTTTGGCGTATCTGCGGTTCTACGAATTCAGCGGCGAAAAGAAATATCTCGATGCTGCGAGAAGATGTACTGATGCCCTGGTAAAACACGCGAAAATCAGCGACGACGGTAACTCGCCCTGGCCTTTCCGCATCGATGCCAAGACGGGTAAGATTATTAAAGAGCAGTACACCTCTAATACTGTCGGGCCGATTAAATTACTTGATGAGATGATTCGGCTGCGTCTCGGCGATATTGAGGCCTGCCAAAAGACGAGGCAGATGGTATTGGATTGGCTGATGAAGTATCCGGTGCAGAATAATGTATGGGCGCAGTATTTTGAGGATATTTATATTTACCCGGATTACCGCACGAATATAAATCAGTATTGTCCGCTCGAAACCGCGAGGTATCTTCTTGAACATCCCGAATGCGACAGCCAGTGGCGAGAGCACGCCGGGACAATAATCGAGTGGGTGCGGCAGCACTTTGCGAAGAATTCGAAAACGATGGGGGGCTTGCCGGAAAAAGGCATTCAGTGGGGGGCAGAGGTAATCAGCGAGCAAATCAACGATATGGACAAGATGGCAAGTCATACGGCTCGTTATGCGTCGGTGCTGGCGCTTTGGTACGAAAAAACCGGCGATGCGAACGCGATGGAGCGGGCGTTCAGGTCTTTTAACTGGGCAAGTTACGGCTGTCGAGAAGACGGGCTTGTCAAAACCAGTATCGATGAAGGCACGGGTTACTGGTTTTCAGACGGTTACGGCGACTATATGAGGCATTTTTTGAGAGGTATGGCGTCGGTGCCGCAGTGGGCTCCGCCGGATGAGAATCATCTCTTGAAAGGCAGTTCGATTGTTCGTTCTATAAAGTATGGAGCGGACAAAATTGTCTATAAGACCTTTGATGCCGAATCGAGGGAGCTATTCAAGCTGGCTCATCAGCCCAGGGAGATACTTGCCGGAGATAAAAAGCTGGAACCGGCAGGGGACATTGAGCAGTCGGGCGATTGCTATATGGTGCAGGCGATTGCGGGAGGCGGTTTCGCGGTGCGCATCAGGCATAGCCGGCCGGGGGAAGTCACGGTTTATATGAAGTGACTGGGCTTAATGTGCGATTTTGACCAATTTTTTAATCCTTTACGGCGTGGCTTTGATATAATAAGAAAACAACGCTTGTAGTCGTTTTACGGAAATATTTCCTTTATATGGCGGTTCATCATTAATGGAGATTGAATTATGACAGTAAGAAGCCAAGCCAAGTGTTTGCCCCAGATTGCAAAAGCAAATCCGAAGGTCCCCATCATTGGTATTTTTGCTCCCTGTGACCCTCGGATAGACGAACAAAGCCGAACTCGCGCGAAAAATATTGTCTCATTAGTGGCCAATGCGATAAGCGGCAAGGTCGTGCTGCCCGGCAATGTTCCGGTGCCTGTAGTGTATTCCGCTGTTCTTGTGGATAGCGAATCGCAGGCCGATATAGTAGCCCAGCAGTTCAGACAGGCGGGGGTGGATATCCTTGTTTGTGCGCCTGATACATGGGCGTTCCCTCAGTTGACAACGATTTCGCTGCTTGGGCAGTTTCCCGACAACACTCCTTTGAATATCACTTGCGGCAACAGTGGCCCGAAGCCGGGAGTGGTATATGCTCAGGCCCTTAACGGCGCTTTAAGCCAGTCGGGCAGAATGGTTCATCTGAACGTGGGCAAATGGGCTGATACGGGAATCAAGCCAAAAATGACTGAAAAGACAGCAGAAGACCTCATCGACTGGTGCTATGCCGCCGTAACCGCTGTGGCTCTTCGGGGTAGAAGGGTGATGATATTCGGTCATGACTCAATGGGGATGGAAACCGCTCTGGCTCATATACTTCCAACGAGAAATACATTTGGTCTTGAAATTACCAGGCTGGATATGAAGCTGCTGGCTGATATGCTGGCAAAGCAGGCATACGATAAAAAAGAATTAAAAAAATTACGCGGCTGGATTGATAGATATATCGGCGACCGGCTTGAACTGAAAAGCGACGAAGATAGTTTGCGTTTTGACCAGTCGCTCGCGATGTACCTTATTAACCGGGACCTTATGACCCAGCTTAACGCGGTAGGCGGCGGGTTTATGAGCCAGCTCGAATGGGGCAGCGACTTAAGGGGTCGGCCTCTCCCGGTTGCGGATTGTATGGAATCGTTATTCAACAGCAGCTTTGACCATAACGGCAAAAAACCTCCTCTGCCGTTCGCAACCGAAGCAGATATGCAGGCGCTGCTTACAATGCTTTTTATGACTTATCTCTCCGGCGGAAATCCCCCGTTGTTTATGGATTTCAGAAAGGTCTGGGAGGGCTGGGAAATTAAACAGTTAGCCGAAGAAATCGGCGTAAATGACCTGCCGGAAGACGCGGACTGGATAAAGAAAGGTTTAGTTGACGGCAACAACTCCGGCAGCGCATCATTCGACTGGGCGGCTATGCCCGGGGCGGGTGTGACAGAGATTATGAAAAATGTGAGTATGCCTTTGGCGGATGCCGAATACTTCCCAGGCGGCGGAAATTCCATTACATTTATGACGCCCGCTGGCATAGAAGGTATTGCCGGCAGAATGGCGTACGGCTACAGCAGCAACAAATTCAGTTTCATCTGGGACGAGGCAATCACGGCTGAAGTCCCCGAAAAACTTTCTCAAAAAATGGTCAATCTCACCAACTGGAACTGGCCGCATACATTCCTTGTGCCAAAATACGCCTCGATGATTGAATACAAACAATATGCTCCTGCCAATCATTTGCATATGGTCTGGGGTTTGCCGGCGGCTCGGCTGCAATACTGGATGGATTTGACCGGGGTATTAAGTGTCACGCCATGGGCGGCAAGACCCAAATTTATTGAAGGCGTTGACCGTCCTCAACCACTGATTCATCTTATTAACGGCGGAGAGGATTTATTCAGGCATTTGTAAAAAGCAGGATTTTGAATTCATAGAAAATCCGCTTGTTTTCAAAACGGCTCGTCGAATTGACGAGCCGTTTGAGTTTGTAAGTCAGTTTCCAGGTTAGTCCTTCAGCCACTCACCTCCTGCGTCGATATTATCTTTCGTAAAGACCCTTGAAGATAGCGTAACTTCTTTTTCAATTTTTTTGCCGTTGAGAAGTTCGAGGCCAAGTTCAATGGCCTCTTTGCCTCCGGTTGGGTATTCGAAGCTGGCCTGCATAATGCCCTGTTTGACATAGGCCTGGCCTTCCTGCGGCAGGGCGTCAATGCCTACAAATATGATATTTTTCTCACGCCCCGCGGCTTGTGCTGCCAAAAACGCCCCGTGGGCACCGGGGTCGTTGTGTGCGTAAACAAGGTCAATTTTATCGAAGCGGGCGAGTGCCGATTCCATTTCCTTTCTCGCGTCGGGCTCAAGCCATTTCATGTCGGCCTCAAAAATTATCTCAAGCGCACTATCCTTTATGCCGTCGCGGAAACCGGAATGCCGGTCCTGACCGGGGGTAGAAGTCATCAGGCCCATAAGTTCGACGACTTTACCTTTGCCGCCGAGCTTTTCGACAATCCATTTGCCGGCGGCCTTGCCGATTTTTTTATTGTCGGCGCCGATGAAGCATGTGTACTGGTCGCCCAGCACGCGTCTGTCCAGCACGATGACGGGGATGCCTTTCTGGTATGCCTGCGCCACGACAGGGGTCAGCGGGGCGGCTTCCTTGGGGCTGATTATGATGAGGTTTACGCCTGCGCTGATAAACTCTTCCATCTGTGAGCGTTGTTTCAACGTGTCGTTCTGTGCGTCTTTATAGACGACCTTTATTTCAGGGTGTTTATCAGCGGCCGATTTTATATCGGCGTTCATTTGCACCCTCCAGGGTTCGCCGAGGTTGCACTGGCTCATGCCGATGGTCCACTTTGCTTTTGTGCCTTTATCCTCTTTATCGGCAGGTTTCTTAGAGCAGCCGGTAATCGCAATGAATCCGACCAGCAGGGTGATAATTAAAAACGATATGGTTCTCTTCATGTTTCTTTCCTTCAATATGCAGGTAATCATTATTTTTTTCCTTTCTGCAGCAGGACGGCTGCAATAATAATCGCGGCGGTCAGCATGAGGCGTTTGTCTTCGCCGACGGCGTTAATGCTGAGTATTTTTTCGAGATAACCTATGGTCAGGACGCCTATTAATGTCAGCCAGATACCACCCCGGCCGCCCTGCAAGCTTGTGCCGCCGATGACAACCATAGCGATAGCAGAAAGCTCATAGGACATACCTGCTTCAGGGTCGCCCTGGAGTTCCTGGGCGGCCTGGCACATTCCGGCAACAGCGCAGAACAGACCGCTGACGCCATAAGCGAGTATTTTTGTCCAGCCGACGGGGACACCGGAAAGCCGGGCGGCCTCTTCGTTGCCGCCGATGGCGTAAAGGTATCGGCCGTATCTCAGCTTTACCAGGAGTATCCAGGAGATAATGAGGCATACGACGAAAATCAGCGTCACGACGGTGATATTATCACCGAGGACTTTGGAGTTTATAAAATTGAATATCTGGGGGACATTCACGTATTTATATGTGCCGTCGCTTTGCTGGACGGCGGTTGATATTTTCTGCCCGCCGGAAACCCATTTTGCCAGACCACGCGCGAAGACCATCATCGCAAGCGTCGCGATGAAGGGCTGAATGCGAAATCTCGCTATGACGGCTCCTGAAAACATTCCGCAGAGTGAGCCGATAACCAGACACGCCAAAATCGCTATGGGAGTCGAAATGCCCTTATGAATGGTGAACAGCGAAAAGGAGACGGCGGTCAGGGCGAGGATGCTTGCGACCGACAGGTCAATGCCGCCGCTGATTATGACGAGAGTCATTCCGCAGGAAAGTATCCCGTAAACGGAGACGGCTCGCAGCATATCGCGATGAGTTCCCCATTTGTAAAAAGCGCCATCGGCGTTGAAAAGCAGCCCGAGGCAGAAGACGATTGTCAGGGCGCCGAGAGCCCTGGCGGTGGGAGTGGCAAACCAGTGTTCCGAGGAGAGCTTTGCGGGTTTCACGGAAGATTCTTCTTTTGTCACTTTGAGACCTTTCTTAGTTAGTTTGCGAGCCCATTGCCGCGTGAAGGATTTTTTCCTGTGTCGCCTGGCCGGAATCGAATTCGGCGGTGATTGAACCACGGTGCATAACAATGATTCTGTCACTCATAGCCAGCAATTCGGGCATCTCAGATGTTATGAGTATAATAGCAAGCCCGGCGCTCGTCCATTTATTCATCAGCTCGTAAATTTCATGCTTGGCGCCGACGTCAACTCCCCTTGTTGGTTCATCGAGCAGGAAAACTTTCGGCGAGGTTTCTATCCACTTGGCCATCACGACTTTCTGCTGGTTGCCTCCGGACAGAGAATCCACCGGCATTTTCAAACTTGCCGCCTTGAGATTCAGCGATTCTTTCTGTTCGGCTGCGGCTTTATTTTCGCTGTTTGGTTTTAACCAGCCGAGAGGTGAGAATTTTTTCAGCGCAGCCAATGTTACATTGTGAACGATGTTCATTCCCAAAACCAGGCCGTTGGCCTTGCGGTCGTTTGTCAGCAGTGAGATTCCCCGGCTGATAGCGTTCGCAGGCGTTGTTGGCTTATATGGCTGGCTGTCAAGTTCACAACTGCCGCGTGATCTGCTTCCATACGTTCCGAAAATGCCGTTTAAAAGCTCGCTGTTTCCAGACCCCTGCAGTCCTGCTATGCCGAGTATTTCTCCGCAGCGAACACTGAAGGAGACATTGTTTACGGCCGGCATTGGTTTGCCGGCGGGGTCGGGAAGAGTGAATGAATTTACTTTCAATCTGACCTGCCCCGCAAGTGATTTGTGCCGGGGGAACTGCTGATTTAACTCTCTGCCTACCATCCACTTTACCATTTTGCCCCGGTCAAGCTCTTTGGCGGTGGCGGTCCCGACAAACTGGCCGTCGCGCAATACGGTGATGCGGTCGGCAATCCTGTAAATCTCTTCCATTTTATGCGATATGTAAATAATGCCGCAGCCGGATTTCCTGAGCTTGTCCACGATTGTGAATAATTTCTCAACCTCAACCTCCGTTAAGGCGCTGGTTGGTTCGTCCATAACTATGATGCGGCAATCGAAGGCAAGCGACTTACAAATTTCCACCATTTGTTGAATGCTCAGGGGGTAACTGCCGAGGTTTCGAGTGACATCGACGTCCAGCCCAATCTCAGCAAGGAGCTTTCGGGATTCGGATATCATTTCCTTTTTGTTTAGCCACAGGCCGCGACACTTTTCACGACCCAAAAAAATGTTTTCAGCTATGGTCATCGACGGAACGAGGGACAATTCCTGATGTATTACGGATATTCCTGCGTCGGCGGCGTCCTGAATCGAGGCGAAACGAACCGGCTGCGAGTTAAGAAAAATCTGCCCCTCGTAATCCGTGTGGACGCCGGCAAGAATTTTAATAAGCGTGCTTTTGCCCGCCCCATTCTCCCCGGCCAGGACGTGCACTTCGCCCGCGAGGAGCTCGAACTGGGCATCCGTAAGAACTCTTACGCCGGAAAAACTCTTGCAGATTCCGGTCATTTTAAGAAGCTGAGTTGTGTTTGCCTGCTGGTCAGTCATAGGTTATTGTTTTTGCTATACTGCTTTCCACCCATAATTTACATATTGATGCTCAAAGGTTCCGTCGTCGAACAGGTCGAAGATGCCGTAGCCCTCCTTGAATTCATAATTTTCCCCTTTCCACCATGCCCCGCAGACGGCGCCGTCGCAAATGTAGGTTACGCCGTTATATAACGCTCTGTCAACCATATGCATATGACCGCTTATACAGAGATGAACGTTGGGGTACTTGAGAAATAAATCTTTTATTTTTCTGGCATCGATGTGCATCCACTCGTCGGGTAATGTCCAGTGGCCGCTTTTCTCGTTGTCGCCATCGAGGAAGGCCGCTACGGAGAGTATCGGGATATGGCTGATGATACAGACGTGCATATTTTTGTAAGTTTCGAGCTCCTGTTGCAGCCACCCGAACTGTTCGTCATCCAGTCGTGCCGTATAGACGGTGTCATCGGGGTAAGTGCTGTCCAATATTATGATGTGCCAGGGTTTTATGTCGAAGCTGTAGTACCGGTTGGTTAAGTTTAATTCCTGTACGGCTCTTTTTTTCCCCCAGAGCGGTTCCTGGGCTGTTGTTTTGCTTTTTTCCTTGTCCCAGCCCCAGACGTCGTGATTACCTATGCAGAACTTAACCGGCAGCTTACATTGTTTGGCCAGGACTTTTTTGAGCAGAGCGAATTGAACCCCGGTCCAGTTATCATCGGCGCCCAGGCAATCCATTATGTTGTCACCGCCGGTAATAATCATCTCGGGTTTATCATCAAGCGCCTGAACGTGCCGCAGGGCGGCCGTGAAACCTTCGGGGGCGTGCCTGTTTGAATCGATATGTATGTCCGTGAAATGGGCGAACCTGATGGTGCGTTTGGAGCGTTTGGAGAAAAGACTGGGTTCGCCGGGTTTGGAATTCATAGCGAGGGCGTCTGAGGCGGCCAATGTGAGGCCGGCGGCGGCGCCTGTTAGAAAGTTGCGTCTTGATACAGAAATATTTTTCTCAGGCATTTTTTAACCCCTTAATAATCCGGTATTAGAACCGAATTTGCCTGTAGGTTCAATTGTTTTTAATGTCCTTAATCCAATTGACTTGATGCTTTGACGAATATTGATACAATCATAGGCGTAGAAAATTACAGGTGAAACAGTTGGCTGTCCACAAGATAAACATAGTTAATACTCTCATACTGCTGCTGAATATTTGCGGCACGTCCAGTTTGCAGGCTGTTCCCTCGAATGATCATTTTTTATTGGCGCCGGCTGAGGACGTGAATCGCGGTGAGTGGCTCAGGGGCGCCCGGCAATATCGTGACAGCGCCAGGGGCGAGGCGGAGCAAAAGGCAGGGGCGAACACATGGCGCATATACGACCGCGATGATTTGAGGTGGATGAGCAGCGATTTCGCGTGCCGAATGTGCATGACATACGACGCTGATTTTTATGACCCTTCCAGAGACGAGTATCTGATTGATTCCGTGCTCGCAGACGGCGTTAAGGAATTCGGCGGCTATGATAGTATTGTGCTTTGGCACGCTTATCCGCGTCTCGGAATCGACGAGCGAAACCAGTTCGATTTTTACCGCGATATGCCGGGAGGGCTCGCAAGAATCAAAACAATGGTTGACAGGTGTCACTCGAAAAATGTTCGTGTTTTTATAGATTATAATCCCTGGGATACCGGTACCCGTCGGGAGGCGAAGAGCGATTACGAGTTGCTGGCTGATGTGATTGTCGCAATTGGCGCAGACGGCGTTTTTCTGGACACGTTATCCGAGGGCTCTGAAAAACTAAGGTCCGCATTGGATAAAGCCAAGCCGGGTATTGCCATTGTCAGCGAGGGACACCCGCCCGTTGAGCAGTTGGCTATATGCAGCGGTTCGTGGGGACAGTGGCTTGATGAGCCGGGAAAACCGGGAATTCTAAAGTTGAAGTGGATTGAGCCAGGACACATGCAGTATCAGATTCGCCGCTGGGACCGCGACCGCAGTAATGAGGTTGAAATGGCATTTTTCAACGGCAGCGGCATGCTGGTATGGGAAAACATTTTCGGAACATACAATCCATGGAACCTTCGGGACAGACAGAACTGGAAAAAAGCAAATCTGATTTTGCACTTTTTCGCGGATTGCTTCGCCGGCCCCAACAGCGAGCCGTATTACCCGCCGAAGAATTCGCAGGTGTATATCAATCACTGGAGCCGTGCGGGGACGGATATCTTTGTGCTGGTGAACCGGGGCAAGACGCTGAGCGACGAAATTTTATTCGAGATTCCGTTTGAGCCGCAGATGAAACTTTATGACCTGTGGAGTGGTAAAACTATCAAGCCGAAGGTCGAAAAAGATAATGCGATGGTTAGCTGCTCGCTGGATAAGCTCGGTTGTGTTCTCGCTGTCAGGAATACGGAAAGCGATGTTCGCTTGCAGCGATTTCTTCAATTGCTGTCGGAACTTTCCACTGAGGATGCGGCGGCGATTGATTTGAGGAATTTTGCCAGGCCGGTTGTTTACGCCGACCCGGTACCTTCTACACCACTCGCAAAAAGGACTGATGTACCTGCCGGAATGGTGTTTGTTCCCGGTGCCGTCAAAACTTTCAAGATAGAGCATATTCGCGGCGAGTGTGGTTGTTATCCTGACCCGGGAAACGAACTTGTTGAGGATGGCGGTTTTGGTTACGGCCTTAAAACCGCAGCCGTATATCCAGACGTCATTCACAAAACAATCAGACATACAATCGGTCCCGTTGCAGTCAAACCGTTTTTCATCGATGAAGCAGAGGTCACTAACGCCGAATATAAGAAATTTATCGACAGCACCGGCTATAGCCCAAAGCAAAAACAAAACTTTCTGAAGCTCTGGCCGGAAGGGAAAATGCCTGATGAGCTGGCGGACCATCCCGTGGTTTATGTCGATATTGACGACGCGAGGGCCTACGCAAAATGGGCCGGTAAACGTCTGCCAACGGAATTTGAATGGCAGTTGGCCGCGCAGGGACCGGACAACCGCAAATGGCCGTGGGGAGATATTTTTGACCCCAATAACTGCAACACCACGGGCACTCATACTTTGCCGGTGCGTTCCTGTCCGGGCGGCAGGAGTCCCTATGGCTGTTATCATATGTCTGGTAACGTCTGGGAGTGGACGGAAAGCTGCCGAGACGACGGGCATACACGTTTTGTTATGATTCGCGGCGGCAGTTATTTTAATGCGGAAGGCAGCATCTGGTACGTCAAAGGCGGTCCACAGCCATGCGGTCATCATGCAAAATTCATCCGGGTCTGGCCGGGCCTCGACCGCTGCAGCACAATCGGATTCCGCTGTGTGGTCGACGCCGAGTAAAAAGGCCGGGATAACCGCATCTGTCATTGTAGTTGGGACTTCAAAAGATAAAATCCGCTTTGACGTCGCCTTCAGATTTGGAGTTTGTCAAAGCGGTGATGCTTTTCAGCGATTGATGTCTGCAGACGGCACGGGCATAGATGTATCGTTATCATCAATACCGTCGTTCCATTCGAGCGGCGCAAGATATACGCCGCCTTGTCCCCAGCCGCAGTGGCTGACATACCATTTGCCGTCCACATCGCGAACGACTTCAGCGGCATGCGAATTAATTTTGGCGACTTCATCTTCGAGAGTCCACTTGAATGGGTCATTGCCGCGATAGACACTTGTGCAGCGGTAATCGTCTCGCGGCCCGATGAAGAGGTAATAGAATAAACCCCTTCGCACAACAGTCGGCGATTCGGTTGGTCCGCCCCAGGTCCCTTTCGATGGGTCCACAAAAACAACCTTTTTGTTGTCCCAGTGAATGAGGTCAGTGCTGGTTCTGGTCGCGACTATGTGATTACCACCGGCTGGCGTGCTTGTGGCCGTATAATACATCACCCATTTGTCTTCAAGCCGGAAAATATACGGGTCTCTCGCATCGTAGCCATCTACCAGCACCGGATTCGCCGGATGTTTTTCCCACGAATAGAGGTCCTTTGACGTGGCCAGATGAATCTTGTATTTGCGATGGTCTTTCGCGCCGGCACAATAGAACATGTAATAAAGCCCTTCGTGGTGTATTACGTGCGGTGCCCATAGATGTTCCTCGTGCAGTTTCGGGTCAGCTGAAAGGGCGAATGGCTCTTTTTTCCACCCTTTCTTCGTTAAACTTTCGGACGTGGCATGAGCGAAGTTATCCTCATCCATCGGTAACGCTGGCTCTTTGTGAGTGATGCCGAACAAATGCCATAGGCCGTTGGAGTCGCGTATGAAACAGTGGTCGTTGATATACCATTTATTCGGCTCGTTTATACTCGGGTCGTAAATCTGAAAATACTCACCGGCTTTAAGCCCTTCACCATGGCATGAACAACAAACAATCATCATAAACAACAACGAACAAGTGTATTTCATCGGAATCCTCATTTTACAAAGTATGCCCTTTATGTTTATAAGGGTTTTACATGCAGGTAGTCCATTCCGAACATATACATCTTTATTGCCTCAGGATTTGCCCCGACAATTTCAACCGTAAGAACATGAGCGCCCGGGGCAAGATGCACTTTGCCCAAACTAAGCTCTTCCGTGATTGTCACTTTATCCTTGTTAAACAGGTCAATCGGTTCGCCCAGTTTCACATCATCAAGATAAAATTGAACAATTCCGTAATCAGGCGCTTTTGTCAAACGTGTCAGAAGCTCAAATTCACCATTGTTCTTGACATTTATCGCCAGTTTCATTTTCGCTCCCAGCTTGCCGGTCCACCAGAGCTGGTTATTGTCCTTCCACTTCGCAGGCCCAAATGCGGACATTTCCTGCTCTTCAACTGTGCCTTCGGGTTTCTCAAGGACCTTAATCCCGGACAGTTCCATGGGGTAAGTAAGTTTTGCATAAAAATCTACCCTCTGGTCAACCGCGACCGGCTCGTATGGGTCCTGCTGGCCCGCTGCTTGATACCAGTACGCAACACAGGAGTATTGCGTCGGCCTATCGTTGGCCCAATACTTCTCGATGCAGCCCTCAAAAGAGGTCTGGAAAGGAACATTGTCGGCTATATGCCATCGGTTCACGGAGATATGCCCCTTGTTGCCCTCGCAAATGGTCTGGTTATGGAAACAGTTCTGGAACAAATCAGCGCTGCTCCATGCGTATCCGAAATAATCTTCTGAACCTGTTCCGAACGTTGAGGGGAATTTTTCTCCATCGACAAAAAACTTTTCATCGCCTTCGCCCCACCAGCCGCCTCGCGGATTCCAAACCTCAAGCTCGACGCCGCAGAATCTGCCCTTGCCGGTTGTCTTCAGCATTGTCCAGTCAATCTGCCGTTCGGGTTCCGCAGGCGGGAAGGCATCACGGTGCCACTTGGCGTGAAAACGACCGTATTGGTCCGCCGGCCGCTTCAAAGGCGCGTATGTGATTTCAAATTGTGCGGTCACATCGGTTTGTCCTTCATTGGCAAGCTCAATTTTAACCTCCTTATCGAAGGGCATAAACCAGTTACTGTAGCCGCTGTAATCGATAATACCCATCGGCAGTGACCTGTATTGATTTATTCCCGGGGCTGTGCCGAAGAAATCTCCCAGGGGACACCAGACGCTTGGCTTACTCTGCCCGTCCCAGTAAATCGAAAGCGTCAATTCCCTGAGTAATCTCCGCTGTACCTCAATATCGTCAGGCATTGGACCGTTCACAACAAGCGATGTAATAGCGGCTGGCCCGGAGGTTTTGAAAACCACCTCTTTCTGCCCCGCCCCGACGTTAACCGTCAGGGTTTCTGTTTTTTGCCCGTCGTATTGCGCCCAGTTCGGTCCGCATTTACTCAGTCGCTCATTGGCCTTGTCCAGGGCCGCGTTTTCTTCTTTGGACAGATTCATATTAAAGGTGGGAACAACGGTCCCTTTCGGAAAAACAGTGTAAGTGAAATGGTAGTATTGACCGTAACTCGGTTCTGCGAGGATTTTACAGGATTTCTGAAAAGGAATTGGAATATAGCAGTTTTTTCCATTGCCGGCCGCGGTATGAACAAGCATAGACCTCGTGAAAGGTTCATTTTTACCATCGAAGTAGCCGGAGAAAGGAAGGTCCACAGCAGGATTGGGCTGACCATCCAGATAGATTCTGACATGCCCATTTTTCGCTATGGCAGACCAAATACGCCATATACACCCAGGTCCATTCATCTCCGCAACCACGAGTTTGCCGCCTTCTCTTCGTATAAAGCCATCCCCGTCGCCGTTAGCTGCCCAGTTTATATACTTGCCTGTTTTGGCGTTGTATTGGCTTCTTCTGTCGTAGCTGGACCATTGCATGCACTGTTCCCCTTGCTCCGGCAGGGTGGAAATATGTTCCAAATCTGTCAGATGGTTCACCAAGTCAGTATATGTCATCCGGTTTTCGGCACGACAGCCGCCGCTTGTTAGCGCCAGCATGCTTATCACCCATACGACTAAACTTTTGCTGTTTTTCATTTAAGTCTCTCCTTTCTGAACGCTTACTTTATTCGTCCCCGCGTCTTGTGCTGCCTTCTGTGAACTGCGACTTCTAAATTTTCTCGGACTGTAACTTGTGTATTGCTTGAAATCAACCGAAAGTTGTATTCGATTACCGGTTATTTTAAAAATATACATCGGAGAGTGTGGATTTTGCACCAAATCGGCAAAAATCTTGTGACGAGTGGTTGCTTTTGACGGGCCGAACATGGAAAATATCCGTTATGATTTCTAAATCAGGAGATTGCTTATGCGCACGACCAGAGATTTCCCTTATACATCGCGGGTGCGGTTCAACAAGATATTGATTTTGTTACTGATAGTTTTCCCTTCGGGTTCGTTGCCTGTCATACAGGCATCAGCGGCGATGACGCGAGACGAGTACTATGCTCACAAGACGGTTCAGGATGAGTACGGCGTTATTGCCCCCTGGAGCAAAGGACAAAACGGCCCCCTTGACACCCGGCTGCGCATAGCCGTCGAAGTTCTGAAACGATATCCCTGGGTCGATAAAAATAAAGCGGTTATGGCCGCCCCTGATTTTGTATATAATTCCCACTGGAGCATAAAGGACGATGGCACCATTCTCATACCGCCAACCAATGACTGGATGTGCGGTGACCTGAGCCAGCGCGCATGGAGCATCATCAAAGGGCTGACCGGCCATTATCAATACAGTGGTGACCCTGTTGCATTCCTTTACATACCCCTCACCGCTGATTACATTCTTGAATATGCTCAAACACCCGCTGACAGCAAATGGCCGAGTTTCCCGATAAGCACTCCAACCAAAGGAAGGGCCTATGGCAAGTGCGACCCGTCCGGCAGGAATCAGCTTGACCTGTGCGCGATAGTAGGGCGGGAGATGCTGCGGGCCTACAAGCTCACGGGAGAGAAAAAATACTTCGAGGCCGCCAAACACTGGGGCGATGTTTTTGCCGAGAAGTGCAATCTTGACCCCACGATGCCGCCGTGGAATCGTTATACCGACCCGTCGGTTGTCGGCTGGTCCGATGAGCTTACGGGCACGACAACGATTATCTGTGAGTTTCTCGATGAGCTTGTCAACCTCGGCTATACAGGCAAGAACCGGATGATTGTCAAGGCCAGAGATGCCGGGCGTCGCTATGTCCGCGACGAGATGCTGCCTCGCTGGATACAGAACGATATCTGGGGCCGACAGTACTGGGACTGGGACAACCCTGTTACGTGCGGCATCGTTTCAATGTGCGGCGATTATATAATGATGCATCCGGACGTATTTGCCGGCTGGAAGACAGATTTGCGTAATATGCTGATGCAAATCGCCAATCGAAACGGCGCCGACCCCGGCTCGATGGGTAATGTTTATCATGGCGCCTGGGCATGGCCGGAATCCTGCACGTGCTGCGGCACGTCTCTGTCTTACAATCAATATACAGCCGCTCCGACTATTCTTAGATATGCTGTTTTGGCTGACGATGACCTGTTCTTTGAGATTGGCCGTCGAATGATGATTATGGCAACATACGATAGCGCTGAAAATGGCGTTGTCAAAGATGGTCTTCTGGGGCAGGCCGTCGCCACGGGGGAATGGTCGAATCTCGCTCACCCCTGGCCTTTGTGTCAGGTTATCGAAGCGATGGCGTGGACTCCTGAACTTTTCGGGCCTAAACGAGAAAACCATATTATGCGAAGCACTTCTGTTGTCAACAACGTCATATATGCGAAGAACGAGATAACTTATTCGACCTTCGATGCGCCGTTTTTTACTATCGACGTTCTGCGCCTCGCATTCAAGCCGACTTTTGTCACGGCGGATGGCTCGCTGTTATCCTTGCAGCCGGATCTTCATAACAACGGCTACACATTGAAGCCACTCAAAGAAGGCGACTGGATGGTACAAATAAGGCACGATATGGCAAAAGATATCGTTGTCAAAGGCGTCGACGACCCGCAGCAGCAGATTGACGATGCCGAAATCAAATATCAGGGCAAATGGGAGGGGAAGAAAGATGACAGCGCATTTGGCGGCGGACTGCATGTAACTTCAGACAAGGATGCATCTATGAATTACACATTCACCGGCAATCAGATTCGCGTCCTCGGCTGCGTAGATGAAGCAGGGGGGCTGGCAGACGTATATCTCGACGGCCAAAAGCAACCTACGCTGATTGACTGCTGGAATCCAAAACAAAGGTGCAAACAGGTGCTTTATTCAAGGAGCGGGCTGGATAACGGCAAGCACGAAATTAAAATCGCGGCACAGGGCAAAGGCAACCTGATATCCAAAGGCGCCAATATTTACATCGATGCCCTGCAATATTGTGACGCGACAGCGGACAGTAATTTTGGTCAGGGAGGCGGCCCAACGCGAGCGCAACGAATGATTTTCGGCTATACCGGACGGCAGGATTATATCGATTCGAAAGGTAACGCCTGGAAACCCGCCACCGAATGGGTCATTCAGACCGGCTACGGAACAGACACAGTCGAAAAGGCCTGGTGGACCAGACGCCGGAGCATGTACATCGGCAATACCATCGATGAAGAGCTTTACAGATATGGCGCACATGGCAAGGAGTTCTGGGCGAATATCACTGTCGCACCGGGCAAATATTATGTTCTGCTGAAGTTTGCCGAGACGCCGATGCATACTTTTCTCGAGCGCAACAAAGATGGAGGTCGCGTCAGCCATACTATTGACGTGCTCATAAACGACAAGAAGGTTATGAGCCAGGTCAATATCACCAAGGCGGCCGGCGGTATATTCAAAGCTTATGACCGGGTTTTTACCGATATAGAGCCGGAAAACGGAATTATTGAAGTGCGGTTTGTCGGCGGCGATGAGCAGGGCGCTATCGTTCAGGCAATGGAAGTTGGCCCTATGTCAGAGTATTCGGGTGCGACTAAATGAACGATTTGAAAAGGTTCAAAGCCGTCTGTTGCGGAGAGAAGCTCGATTTTATCCTCATCGGCGAGTTCGGACAATATCTCGTCTGTGTTCTTGTTCTTCTCCATATTTTATTAACCACAGCAGGGGCGGCACAAAGCTCCGGCATTTACACCCCCGTCATCGAAGGTGACTGGTGGCAGGTGGCGGGTAATCCTGACCTCGGTAAATATACCGACCCAAATCAGCAGCCCGTGGATTTCGCTGTCTGGCAGGCGGAAGACAGGACATGGCAGCTATGGTCCTGCATTCGTAACACTAAGACCGCCGGCCATACCCGGCTTTTTTACCGCTGGGAGGGGAAAACGCTCACTGATACTAATTGGGCGCCAATTGGTATTGCGATGATATCGGATAAAAAGTTCGGCGAGCCGCAAAATGGCCTGCAGGCGCCGCACGTGGTAAAATGGAATGACGAATACTGGATGGCATACGGCGACTGGGATCATATTTGCCTGGCGAAAAGCAAGAACGGCAAAGATTTCGAGCGTGTGGCCGGTACTGGCGGCAGTTCAGCCATTTTCACCGAGGGCTCCGGAAATAATCCGCGCGACGCGATGCTGCTTTTTACAAACGGTAAATGGCACTGCTACTATACCGCATTTCCGGCAGGGCATGGCTACGATTTTTGTCGCACCTCGGATGACCTGGTTCACTGGTCGGATTCCGTAGTAGTGGCCTACGGCGGCAAGGCGGGCAACAACCCATACTCCGCGGAATGTCCCCACGTAGTCGAGTTTGAGCCGGGCTGCTACTTCCTTTTCAGGACGCAATTCTACGGCCCAGGCGCGCAAACCAGTGTATATCAATCGGCAAATCCGCTGAATTTCGGCATTGACGACGATAGTTACTTTGTGTGTAAAATGAATGTCGCCGCACCGGAAATAATCAACTACGACGGCCAATATTATATCGCCGCGCTAAATCTCAACCTCGATGGAATCCGAATCGCAAAGCTTGCGTTCAGGAAATGAATCCTGCTGCTGAAATTGTAATCTGATATAATCATGCGGTTGTTTTAATGTTAAAAAATGAAACGCCAGGTAACATTAGAAAGGGGGCTTATCGTGAAGATTGTTTTTCGCAACAAATCGCAGATTTCAATACCTGCTGTCTTATTGACGTTGATACTGGGTCTTTCCTTTACCGAGAATTGTTCCGCAGTAGCAAGGCGTGAGGTCAAGATTCCCGATATACCCGGCTACAGGACGCTGAAGTGTGATTTTCATATGCACACGATATTTTCAGACGGGCAGGTATGGCCCACTGTAAGGGTCGAGGAGGCGTGGCGGGAAGGACTCGACGCCATCGCGATAACAGACCACCTCGAATACAAGCCCCACGGAAAAGATGTCCGTCCAGACAACAACAGAGCGTATGAAATCGCAAAGCCGGCCGCCGATGAAAAGGGATTGATTCTTATAAGGGGCGCCGAAATTACCAGGGATATGCCTCCCGGTCACTTCAACGCGATTTTCCTCAAAGACGTAAAGCCGCTGGACACGAATGACTGGAAAGATGCGATGAAAAATGCTCAGGCCCAGGGTGCTTTTGTTTTCTGGAATCATCCCGGCTGGAATGGCCAGCAGCCGGACGGAGTGCCGCGGTGGTATCCTGACCATAACGAGATATACGAAAAGGGATGGATGCAGGGAATAGAGGTTGTTAATGAAAATGAATATTATCCGCTTGTGTTCAAATGGACGAAGGAAAAGAAACTTACGATTATGGGTAATTCAGATATCCACGAGCCGACCTCGATGTTTTACGATTTCTGCAAAGGTGAGCACAGGCCAATGACCCTTGTGTTCGCGAAAGAAAACACCGAAGATTCAATCAAGGAAGCCCTGCTGGCGCACCGGACGGCGGTATATTACAAAAACAGCATCATCGGCGATGAGCAGTATCTCAGGCCGATATTCGACAAATCAGTTCAGGTGTCTGAGGGCGAAGTGACAATCAAAGGCAAGGGCAGGGCGTTCATTCGAATCAGAAATAATTCTGAACTGGACCTTGAGCTGATCGCCAATGGTTCGCCGGAACACATTCTTGCTCCCGATAAGATAACCCTTTACGGAGACAGGACTGTGCTGCTGGCTATTGGAGGAAAAGACAAGGGATTTTCAGGTACGGAAAAAATCCGCATACCATATAAGGTAGAAAACCTTTTGGTTGCACCAAATGAGGGGCTTCGAGTTGAATTGGTAATTGCCGTCAGATTTATCGGGACAGAGCCAAACAAACCATAATTATGCAAACGAAATATATTACAGGTGTTATGACAAAGAAATTCAATGTCACTGTTCTTGGATTGATGCTGGGTATTTTCCAGGCAGCGGCCTGCGGGAATGAACCCAATGTGGCATCGGGATTGGCGCCGGTGGAATTTGAGAATCTGCCGCTAACGGCGATTGAAGCCAAGGGCTGGCTGCTTGGGCAACTTCGCATACAGGCCGCGGGGCTAAGCGGGCATCTGGATGAGTTCTGGCCTGACGTTGCACAAAGTGGCTGGATAGGCGGCAAGGCCGAAGGGTGGGAACGGGGACCTTATTGGCTCGACGGCTTGATACCATTGGCCTGGACGCTCGATGACAAAGCACTTAAGGATAAAGCAAACAGATGGATGAATTATATTCTGGAGCATCAGCAGCCGGATGGCTGGCTGGGGCCGGTAAAAGCTAAAGACCACAAAGCTTATGACCCCTGGCCTTGTTTCATAATACTCAAGGCGATGACTCAGTATCAGGAGGCCACGGGAGACGAGCGTGTCATCCCGGCGATGGAGAAGTTCCTTCACAAACTTGATAGTGTTCTCGATAAGCAGCCGTTGTTTGACTGGTCAAAGCCGCGGTGGGGCGATTTGGTATTGTCGATTTACTGGTTGTACGACCACACCCACGAGCCGTGGCTGCTGGATTTGGCGGCGAAAGTCCAGAAGCAGGGGCTGGATTGGCGGGAGCATTTTGCGGATTTCAAATATAAAGAAAAAATGGACAAAGCGAAACTGGACTACTGCACGCACGGCGTGAATAACGCTATGGCTCTCAAGCAGCCGGCTGTGTGGTGGCGACAGTCGCATGACCCGACCGACCGGGATGTTGTGCAGGATTTCATAAAAACGCTCGATACCTATCACGGCCAGGCAACGGGTATCTACACCTGCGATGAACACTATGCGGGGCTTAACCCATCGCAGGGGACCGAATTATGCACCGTCGTCGAATATATGTTCAGTATGGAAACACTGCTTAGTATTTCGGGACGCTGCGAATTCGGTGACCGGCTCGAAAGCGTCGCTTTCAACAATCTGCCGGCGGCATTTAAGCCGGATATGTGCGTGCACCAGTTCGACCAGCAGGCCAATCAGGTCATCTGCAAGGTCGGCAAGGAAGTTATCTACACCTGCAATTCCGGTGACTCAGACATCTTCGGACTGGAGCCGTGCTACGGTTGCTGCACAGCGAACTTTCATCAGGGCTGGCCCAAGTTTGCCGCGCATCTGTGGATGAAAAAGGGACAGGATGGTCTGGCGGCTGTCGCTTACGCCCCCAGTAGCGTCAGAACTAATATAAAAGGCGCTGCCGTGCAGGTTGACCTCCAGACAGATTACCCTTTCAGCGAGACGCTTGATTTTACCGTTAAGACGGATAAGCCGGTCGAGATGTCACTCTACTTGCGTATTCCGGGGTGGGTGCAATCACCTCAGTTGGTTATAAACAAGGATAAAGCGGTAACGCCCGTTGCCGGGACGTTTCATCGCATCGAGCGTCTTTGGACCGGCAAGACGCATTTGACCTTGCGATTACCTATGCCGGTGCGAATACAGAGACGGTATCACAACAGCGTTTCGCTTCAGCGCGGGCCGCTTGTCTATGTGCTGAAAATCGCCGATGACTGGCGATATCTCAAGGGCAAGAAACCTTATGCCGATTGGGAGGTTTACCCGACTTCCGCTTGGAACTATGCGCTGGCTCTGGATACCAACAATCCTCGTAACTCAGTTAAGTTCAAATCCAGGTCTGTAGGTCAGCATCCATTTACGCCGGAAGATGCCCCGGTGTGGGCGAAAGTTCGAGGCCGGCGCATTCCGCAGTGGACCATCGAAACAAATGCCGCCGGGCCATTGCCTGAAAGCCCCGTTGATTCGAATGAATCGCTGGAAGAGCTGATGCTTATTCCGTACGGATGCAGTCATTTGCGAATAACTGAATTTCCTGTGCTGAATAATTAACCGTCACCCGTAATCTTAAGACATCCGCGTCCAATCTTATCCGCGTTTTACTCTTTGACAGAGAAGACGGTATTTAATATAAGTAGTCGGATAATACAATAGCAGAATATCAGGGGATACTGACAAAGAGTTTTGCTGCAGGAGTATGAAAACGAACAAACCAAAGATTTGCGTTGTCGGCAGCTCAAACATAGACCTGGTGGTGAAATCACAGCGGCTCCCCTTTCGAGGGGAGACAATTTTAGGCGGAGAATTCCTGATGGTCCCAGGCGGCAAAGGGGCCAATCAGGCAGTAGCAGCTGCGAAGCTGGGAGCGGAAGTATATTTTGTAGCTAAACTGGGGGAAGACATATTCGGGACGCAATCATTTACCAATTTCAAAAAAGAAGGTGTGAATACGAAGTATGTTACCCGGACGAACAAAGCATTGTCCGGAGTGGCCTCGATTGCCGTTGACAAAGCGGGCAATAACACGATTGTGGTGGCACCTGGCGCCAATCATTTGCTGATGCCGCAAGATGTGAAAAGGGCCGAATCGGCAATTGCTTCGTGTGGTGCGATAGTTGCCCAGCTTGAAATACCCGTGAAAACCGTTGAGTTCGCTGCGGCATTAGCTAAAAAGCTCAGGATACCTTTTATTTTAGACCCTGCGCCGGCTCAAAAACTGAGCAGGGAACTCCTCAAAATGACGGATGTTATAAAGCCGAATGAGACCGAAGCGCAAATCCTTACAGGTATTGAGGTTACAGACGCAAGGACCGCCGGTAAGGCGGCAGGGAAACTCATGGAATGCGGGGTAAAAACGGTCATCATAACAATGGGAGCAAAAGGTTGCTTTGTGGTCAACAACGAAATAAATGAGTTCTTCCCTGCCAAAAAGGTAAAAGCTGTTGATTCCACGGCGGCAGGCGACGCGTTTGTCGGAGGTCTCGCGTTCTGTATAGCTCAAGGTCAAACCATTTTAGAGGCGGTCCTGTTTGCCAACAATGTGGCGGCCCTGTCTGTTACCAAAATAGGGGCGCAATCATCTATGCCGAGTATGAAAGAGGTTGAGAAATTCATAAAATTAAAAAAACAGAAATGATGAGGAAAGAGGGATGAAGAAAATAATTCTTATATTATGTGCTGTGATAATAGTCACGCAAATATGCGGCTGTAAGCAGCGGGCGCCGAGCAAACCGAGAGTCGCCCTGGTTATGAAATCTCTGGCTAATGAGTTTTTTAAAACAATGGAGGAAGGCGCCCAGGCGCACCATCAACAACACTCGCAGGAATATGACCTCATAGTGGTGGGTATTAAAGACGAGCAGGATGTGGCCAAACAGGTTGAATTTGTCGAGCTGATGGTTGCACAAGGGGTGAATGCCATAGTTATTGCCCCAGCCGACTCGAAGGCCCTTGTGCCTGTTTGTAAAAAGGCAATGGATAGCGGGATTATAGTCGTCAATATCGACAACAAGTTTGACAGAGACGTTCTCCAGGAGAAAAACGTTAAAATTCCCTTTGTTGGACCGGATAATCGCAAGGGAGCGAAACTTGCCGGCGACTATTTGGCGAATAAGCTCAAGCAGGGGGACAAGGTGGTTATTATCGAAGGCGCACCTAACGCGTTCAATGGAATCCAGCGAAAGCTCGGATTTGAGGACGCGATGAAAGCCGCGGGAATAAACATCGTCAGCTCCCAGACGGCGTATTGGGAGATGGATAAGGCCAACCAGCTCGTTTCGGCGCTGGTTACCGAACATACCGACCTCAAGGGTATCCTGTGCGCCAACGATAGTATGGCGCTCGGGGCCATATCGGCGATTAAGGCGGCCGGCAAATCGGATGACATTCTTGTTGTCGGTTTTGATAATATCCTCGCTGTTCAGCGGCTGCTTAAAGAAAAGAAAATTCTCTGCACGGTTGACCAGCACGCCGACAAGCTCGCATTATTCGGCATCGAGTACGCACTTGAGATGCTCAGGGGAAAGTCAGTCCCGGTTGATAAAGAAACTCCCATTGACCTTGTTACGGCGGAAACCCTTAAATGATTGAACCAGCGAGCGAAACACTTTTTGTCGCCCGCGCAATCAGCAAATCCTTCCCCGGCGTGCGGGCGCTGGAAGCAGTCGATTTTGACTTGATACAGGGTGAGGTTCACGCCCTTGTCGGCGAAAACGGCGCAGGCAAGAGCACCTTTGCCCGCATTATAGCAGGCGCCGAAATCCCGGACTCGGGTGAGATGCGCTTTTGCGGGAAACCCTACCGACCGAACAACAGGACGGACGCGGAATCAGCCGGTATCCGTATGATAATGCAGGAACTTCACCTGATTGGGAATCTCACAATTGCGGAAAATATCCTGCTGAACAAGCTCCCTCACAGATTTGGAATAATCGACTATAAGAAGCTTAACAGCATAGCGCGGGAAGTTATGATGCAGGTGGGTCTTGGTGATACTGACCCTGCTATGCCGGTGAAATTCCTGGGCACTGGCCGGCAGCAACTGGTTGAAATAGCCGCCGGGCTTTCGCAGCGGTGCCGGCTGTTGATTATGGACGAACCGACCGCGTCTTTGACTGACAACGAGACGGAGCTTCTTTTCACTCAAATCGGGAAGCTCAAGGCCGACGGCGTCGGGATTATTTACATATCTCATCGCATCGAAGAGATAATTCGCGTAGCCGACCGTGTCACGGTGCTAAGAGACGGGAAATTAATTTCAACACAACCCACAAGAAGTTTAAGCGTTGACGGCATTATTCGTATGATGGTTGGCCGTGACCTCGAACAGCAGCAATTGCGGCACGCAGCGACATCGGGAGAAACAGCCTTCAGTGTTACCGGCCTTACCCGTGCGAATAAGGTAAGAGACGTTACTTTTGACGTTCATAAGGGCGAGATTCTTGGCGTTGCCGGCCTGATGGGCTCAGGGCGCACGGAAATGGTTCGAGCATTGTTCGGCGCCGACCGCCGGGACAGCGGGAAAATTTGCCTGGGCGGTTCAAAAGAACCCCTCGAAATACGCAGCCCCAGCGACGCTGTTCGCAGCGGGATTGCACTTCTTCCTGAAGACCGTAAAGAACAGGGACTGTTGCTGCGATTGCCTGTTCGCGCGAATATCTCGCTGACCCGGTTATCGGGCGTCAGCCGTTTCGGGTGGATAAAAATATCCAGTGAAAAAGCCATAACAGACAAATTCGCCGATGCCTTGTCCATACGCTGCTCATCGGGTGAACAAATGGTTGGCCAACTCAGCGGCGGCAACCAGCAGAAGGTGGTCATCGCAAAATGGCTCAACAGGGACGCCGACATCTTTTTCTTTGACGAACCAACACGGGGGATTGATGTCGGCGCCAAGTTTGAGATATATCGCATTCTCGCCAACCTTGCGGAAAAGGGAAAGGCAGTTATAGTCATCTCATCTGACCTTATGGAGCTTATGGCTGTTTGCGACCGCATTATGGTAATGTCGGCTGGGCGTATCGCGGAGACATTTGCGCGGGGTCAGTGGAGCCAGGAAAAAATAATGTCCGCCGCCTTCAGCGGATATATAAATAAACCGTCAGAAAACATTGGTGGCTTATGTTGAAGACAGAAAATAAAAAAGCAGTCGATATTCGGGCCTTTGTCACTGATTATCTCGGCTTGTTTTTCGCCCTGGTGGCACTGCTAATAATATTCGGTATCTCTGCTAATAATTTCTTCACCCTCACAACTTTCAGAACAATAGCCAACCAGATTCCGGATATAACAATCGTCGCCGTTGGCATGACCTTTGTTTTGATAATAGCGGGTATCGACCTGTCGGTCGGCTCGGTGCTTGCCCTGGCCGGTTCCGTGCTGGGTGTTTTCCTGGTCGAATTTAATTTGCCGCTGCCGATGGCGATTTGTGCCTGCCTATTTGTGGGCATTCTCTGTGGTCTTGCCAATGGCCTTATTGTCATCCGCTGGAATCTTCCGTCTTTTATTGTTACGCTCGGTATGCTTGAAATCGCGAGGGGGGCGGCGTATCTGGTAACCAATTCACGAACCATATATATCGGAGGTCCGCTTGAGGTAATCACGGGTACATCTATTCTGGGGCTTTCGCTGCCCTTTATATTGGCTGTTATTATTGTGGTAGCGGGACAACTCGTATTATCGCGGTCTGTTTTTGGAAGGTATATGATAGCCATTGGCACAAATGAAGAGACCGTAAGGATGTCGGGAATCGACCCGCGTCCGATTAAACTTCTGGTTTTTGCTTTGTGCGGTTTCCTAACCTCCACGGCGGCAGTCATACAAACGGCCAGAATGTCCTCCGCAAGCCCAAATGCCGGCTCTGGTCTTGAGCTTCAGGCCATCGCGGCAGTGGTTATCGGCGGCACAAGCTTAATGGGCGGCCGCGGCTCTGTGATAAGTTCCTTCTTTGGCGTCCTTATTATCGCGGTTTTAGGGACCGGCCTTGCCCAGATAGGTGCGCAGGAATCAACCAAACGCCTTATCACCGGATGCGTTATCATCGTGGCAGTTATAATCGACCGGTATCGTCATCGAATTCGCAAGGACAACTGCTAATCTTAAAGATCGATGTGGCCTTGTTAATAAAAAATGTCATCTTGTTGGCGACTTTTTTTATTAAAATATTCGGCAGTATATTACCTGAGTTTACTATACCATTCTCTACCCAACTGAGCGACGCCGCCTTAAAAACATAAACGTCAAAGGCTGGGTCGACAAGCAATCCCAAAGTCACCAGTTATCAAAATCTAATTCCTGTGTTTTTCCTTTTAGTACCTGGTCAAGTTCCGCCAGAGAATACAGAAGACAGCCGACTCCGTCGATAGATTCATAATAAGGCTTTGCAGGGTGGCCTTTGAACAGCCCATTGACATATAGTTTTGTAATCGCCTCATCTGCAAATTTTTGAGCAAACTCCAGATACTTCTGCTTGCCTGTCAGGGCATGCATATCGATAAAGAACGAAATTGTCCTGCCGTATTTGTCTGCGTAAGTACCTTGTTTGCCGAATGTCTTTTTATATTCTGCATACCAGGAAATCTCTGTTTCATTTGCATCAGTCGGAGTATTTTCAATCCAGTCGGCAAAACGCTCGGCTGCAATCAGCATATTGGGGTCTTTTGCCAGACGATACGCAAAGGCATAGCATTGTGCCGTTTCAATCGGAAATTCACTGCCGAGAATATAAGGCTCCCACAAATCGAGATACCCTCTCGGCTCGTACTGGGCGTATTGCTGTGCGTTTCCAAATTGTTCCGGCTCTGACGAGGCCGGCAGTCGCGGGCCGGGTATCGGACTGCCATCGAGTTTTAGCGCACCCCAGAATTTCCCGCTTTGTTTGTCGAAACCGTATTTGTTATAGGCAGCCAAATACGCAATTGCCTGTTCTTTAAACATATCCTCTTTAGTCATAAGATATGTTTTCAGGAGTGAATGGCAGTAAGGGCCTGTGATATCGGTGGCAGAGGCACTGCCGTCGAATCTACTGCTCCCTGCGTTAGGCCTTTCAGCGATAAGATTGGTGTCTTTATTGCGCAAACTCCAGAAATAGTTCGCCAGCAGTTTTGCCCTGTCGAGCCAAACCGTATCTTTGGTTTTAGTGTATAAAAACGCGAACGCATCAATCATACTTCCGCTGGTCAGAGGGAAATCGCATCCCTGTAAGCCATCGTCGTGGCGGTTTGTTTCGCCGGTTTCTTTATTTATAACGTGCCACTGCCAGATGGCCTCGATTTCTTTTTTCACGGCGTCGGGATTTACCAGCCAGAGCTTTTCCCATTGAATCTGTATCCCGCCATGTATTTCGTGCCAATTCAATAAATGGCCGGTCATTTTATCCTGATACACATCATAATGTCTGTGGCCGCCCCACCAGAACAGGCCTTTTTTGTCAACGAGGTTTTTCAGATAGTAGTCAATATAATTGTTCGCAGCCGTTGAATAAGTATTGCTTCCGGTCAATTTGGACATCAGGAACATCGAATTTATCAGCGGCTGGTCTGTAAACAGATTTGCCCCTGCCGGATTTCTTCTTTCACGCCTTATAACGCGCCACTGTTCCTCAAGCGGCAGGGGGTTCTGCGGGCAACTACGGGTGTTAACATCGAGTATGCTTACAAAAATAGGCGTTTTGACCGGGCCGTATGTGTCTCTGCCATATTCAATCAGGTTATCAAGGCACGTCCTGACCGGCGTCAAGTATTTATCATTTGCGTCAGGAGTTACATTCCGGGCGTTTAGACCTGCGGCAGATATCAAAGTCAGTAAACAAGCTAATTTTAGTTTGCTATTCATTGCTTAATTGTACGGAACCATTATATCAGATAGTTTGGGATGCTCACTAAAATTTGCCTTTGTATTCCCATTTCAATGTTCCCCTGTTTTAATAAACTACGCGGCTATTTGTGGCCGTGAAGTTTGCGGTAATCCACCGGCGATATTCCCATTTTCTGTTTGAAGTACCGGGCAATATGATTGGTATTATCATATCCCAAACTTAACGCAATATCCGATATCGATAAATCCGTCTCAATCAGCATCTGGCTGATAAGGTCAATCCGCACCCGCTTAATCTCATCGTAAACCGTACGTCCCAGCGTTTTCATAAATTTGTCGTGCAGGTTGCGCCTTGAGACGCTTAAATCTTTTACAACGTCATCCACCTGTATAAGACGTTTGGCGTTATCATGAATATAAGTCAACGCCTGGCTGACTAATTTATCCTCTACCGCGATGATATTGGTTGACTGTCTCATCACCACCCTGTTCGGCTGAACAATCACCGTCTGGGGCTTCATCTTTTTTCCCGCCATCATGCTGTCAAGCAGCTTGCTCGCCTGGAAACCTCCCTCCGAAATATCCAGAGCAACACTCGACAACGGCGGGTTTGAAATATCGCATACCTGGTCGTCGTTATCTACGCCGATAACAGCCACCTCATAAGGCACGTCGAGTTTCGCATTGGCGCAGGCCTCGGTAATATGCTGCCCCCTGTCGTCATTGCACGCCATAATTCCTACCGGCTTAGGCAATCCCCTCAGCCATTCCGCGAGAATTGCCTCCTCCCTGAACCATAAACGGTTCGCAGGGGATTCGGGCTGCTTATATAAACTCGTCTTAAAACCGGCCTCCTTTATGCGGGCGATGAAACCGTTGCCCCGCTGGTCGGACCAGTATATATCATCGAAGCCGCAGTAGCCGAAATGACGAAACCCACGTTCCAGAAGGTGCTCCGCGGCCATTTTGCCTATCGCATGATCATTAGTTACTATATTGTTCCGCTTCGCCGAAGGCGGCTCCATGGCCACAGCGACAAATAATGGAATGCCCCATCTTGCCAAATCTTCGACGTTTCTTGAATCACGCGATATGATGCCTTGGGGCCCCCATTTTCTCAGGGGTTCCAATTCAGCTGGTTCGCTATCCCGCGCAACATAAAACAAATCCTGCCTGTAAAACACCCACGGCCCGTGCATCCGGGAATATCTCACAATCCCGTGGACCAACTCCCGCCCGAATGCCCGCGAGTTTTCTATCGTCAACGCTACCCTTTTTAAGTTCTTCACGCCCGTATTATATGCCTAAAATGGCGGATGTTAAGCAAAATTTCGAGTTTT